>OLGD01000006.1_pt1 | contig 432151 bp, 429 predicted proteins | sample 1605311 | NCBI WGS metagenome assembly OLGD01 (sample SAMEA3888917, study PRJEB22519) | human gut metagenome | biome: human gut; feature: human-associated habitat; material: faeces | place: Denmark | collected 2010
TCTCATTCATCCCATTGTCTGAAGCCAATGGGATTTCTGAGATTTAATCTTTAAATTTATCAAAAAATAGATTTCTAAGGGATTGTATATAATAATAAAAATGCATTATATCTTGATAACAATGTATTGTCCTAACTGTGGTACGGAAACTACCCCGGACTCAGAGTTCTGCCAAAAATGCGGCACGAATCTGAACGAGGGGGCAAAACAAGCAGGTGTCCCGCCTAACGTTACATATGCAATGCCTTTGAAAAGTACGGGCATTGCAGCAGTGCTGTCCTTCTTGTTTACAGGTCTGGGACAGGTGTACGTAGGAAAGATTGCAAGAGGTATCATCTTTGTATGCATAGGTGCATGTGTAGGAGTACTGTCCAGCATCCTCATACTGTCAGGAGTAGTTATAGATACAAATGCAGAAACAATTGAGTACACAATGAGTTACATAGCTGCAGGAGCAGTCATCCTCATTGCATACTTAGCATTCTGGATCTGGCAAATATTTGATGCACATAAATTAGCAAACCAATACAATGATGCACTGAAGCAAACCGGCAACGAACCGTGGTAAATCTCTTAATGTCTAACATGGGATGATAAAAATGTACTGTAGAATGTGCGGTGAACAACTGCCCGCTGACGCTACAATTTGCGAGAAATGTGGGCATGTTATTGAAAAGGGAGTTAAGAATCAACCTAACGCCGTAGGATACATGAAACCGCTCAAGAGCAAAGGAATTGCAGCGGTTCTATCCGTCATATTCATGGGATTGGGACAGATATATACAGGAAAGATAGCAAAAGGAGTTGTACTTGCAGTAATTGAAGCGTTCTGTCTCAGTCAGGAGTTTGCATTCAGTCTTGCACTTCTAGACGGTGATCTGACAATAACAATGTGGGCAGCATATCTCGGCATAACAGTTGTATTCATTGTACTATGGGTATGGCAGATATTTGATGCATACAAACTCGCCAAGAATTATAATGATTCACAGAAACAATCTGTAAACGCCCTTTGCTGAAAAGAAGATGGACACACATGAACTGTAAAAACTGCGGCAAGGAGATTACAGATGATTCCAATTTCTGCAAGCAATGCGGATACCCCATGAAAGACTTGTCCAATATGGATGAGCCTTATACATATAGGTATCACACCCCGCTTAAAGACAAAATAGTAGCAGCTGTGCTGTCTGTAGTCCTCCCAGGATTGGGGCAGGCATACGTAGGAAAAACAAGAAGAGGAGTTGGACTCGCGATCCCTGGAGCAATTCTTCTTATAATCTGTATATCAACAGGATATATGGTCTGGAAAGGGCTGGAGATGACATTATGGTATGCCTCAGGGGCTCAGTCACCATTCATGCTGTTCTTTCTAGCAATAATTGCCTACATACTAATGGTGATCGTCAACACATTTGATGCCTGTAAGCTGGCAATTGATTATAATGCAATTTTAAAGAAAACAGGCAGTCCGCCTTGGTAAGATAGTCTGAATGATGGTTTAAAAGAGGAAAGAAAATGTATTGTACAAAATGCGGTACGGAAATACCAGACAACTCTGAATACTGCAGTAAATGTGGAAACCCCACGTCACCGAACGCAGCTCAGAACAACAGGTACGCGGGTGCGCCACCATATGCATACCAGTACCAGAGACCTTTGAAAAGTGCAGGACTGGCGGCAATTCTGTCATTCCTGTTCACAGGTCTGGGACAGGTGTATACCGGAAGGATAACAAGAGGAATAGGATTCATAGTATGCGGTGTTGCGATTGTTTCTGTTTTATCGCTGATGATATTTTTATTTGCAAGCGCAGCATACGGCATCTTCTGGGTCCTATTTATAGCAGCATCGATAGCAAGCTTAGTCATCTGGATATTCAACATATTTGATGCATATTCACTGGCAAATGAATACAACGATGCACTGCAACAGACCGGGAACCCGCCCTGGTAAAACCATTTTCTCTATTTTTCTTCAACAATACCAAATACAAGCGGGTTAATGCTCCATTGATGGTCAAGTGCGATAAATGTCAGAAAGATGCTGTGACATACATAAGATACAATGGAAGTCATCTTTGTCAGGGACATTTTTCAGAATTCGTGGAAAGACGTGTAAAAAAGGAGATTAGAAACCAGACTGATTTTAACAAAGTCAAAAATGTAGCCGTGGCCATATCGGGAGGCAAAGACAGCAGTGTGGCTTTGTCTCTGCTTCACAGTGTTTTAAAGGAACGAAGAGATGTAACTCTCACAGCCATAACGGTTGATGAGGGCATAGAGAATTACCGACCTGAAACAATCAAGTGCGTAAGGGAGTTGTGCAACAGGCTGGAAGTTCCGCTGGAGATTGTTTCATTCAGAGACCACGTCGGATACACAATGGATGAAATCTCTGAAAACTTAGGCTACAGGACGCCGTGCGCATTCTGCGGAGTGTTCAGAAGGCAGTGCATGAATGCAGTTGCCAGAGATATTAACGCAGATATAATCGCTACAGGACATAATCTAGATGATAATGCACAGGCTATTCTCATGAATTTTACCAGAGGTGACGTGGAAAGACTAGCTCGTTTAAGTCCGCACGTAAGAATCCAGCCCGGACTGATTCCCAGAATTCATCCCTTGAGACAGATTCCTGAAAAAGAAACATATCTTTATGCAATTGTCAACGAGATTCCGTTCTCAGACATTGAGTGTCCTTACTGGTCGGCGGCTTTGCGCAATGAATACAGAGATATAATCGACGAACTTGAAAGCAGGTCACCGGGTACAAGACACTCTATATTATCAAGCTACGATACCATTAAACCGCTATTAATCGAAAAGTATCCGCAGAAAGACTTAGGAAGATGTGAATGCGGAGAACCTTCCCCTCGCGGAAAATGCATGGCCTGTAAAATGCTGGAAGATTTAAAGAAAAAGTGAAGAGGGTCGTCCCCCTCTTAGAGTAAATCGTGGAAAGAATAGGCTTCTTCGCCTTCGTTAAGACAGTAGTGGATTTTAGTGAAGTCTTTCTTGAGTTCCCAGACGTCTTTCTTGACTTTCTCCGGGTCTTCCTTTTTCATGACTACACGGTAAATGAGCCTGGCTACTTCTTCCATCTCGCTTTCTTCCATTCCTACCCTGGTAAGTTCCTGAGTACCAAGACGGATACCAGAAGGCCTAACAGAGCTTGTATCGCCTGGAATCATGTTCTTGTTGCAGATGATGTTGGCTTTTTCCAGATCAATCGAGACTTGGGATCCGCCTCCCTGCTCTGCCACATTAACAGCGAGGGTGTGGGATTCTGTGAAGCCTAAATGCGGGCACATGACGTCCAAGCCCATTTCATAGAGGGCGCTCCCGAGTGCCTTTGCATTCTTTATAACCTGGCTGGCATATTGCTTGCCGTATATCTCGTACTCAGCCATTGTTACAGCAAGAGCAGCCATTGCGTGCAGGTGGTGAGAAGATGTAACGCCAGGGAAAGCAGCTTTCTGAAGCTTTGCCTGAAGTTCATCAGTGAGGTTGTCACCGATCAGAATACCGTGGTTAGGGCCGGGGAAGGTCTTGTGAGTTGAAGCGCTGATTATGTGCACTCCTTCTCTAAGTGGATCCTGGAATTTACCACCGGCGATCAGACCCAAAACGTGGGCTGCATCATACCAGACTACAGATCCTGCCTCCTGCAGAGCATCCTGGATTTCTCTTATTGGAGTAGGGAATAAAAATACAGACAGACCAAACTGGGCCACTTTTGGCTTTTCTTTCTTGATGAATTTAATAGCTTCATCAACATCCAGGTTCCAGTTTTTGTAATCCCACGGGTAGTGGATGGTGTTCAGACCCCTCATTCCGACTGCACCAAATGGGGCAGTGGATATGTGGGCGCCGGAAGCCAGCTCAGGCGTTGAAATAGTGTCGCCGGGCTGGGTCATAGCAAACAAAACTGCCATGTTGGCAACGGTGCCTGATATGGGGCGAACGTCTGCAAACTGGCATTTAAAAATCTTCTTTGCAAGCTCAAGACATTTCAATTCGACCTCATCGACATAGATGTTGCCGCGGTAGTATCTTTTGCCTGGAAGGCCTTCTGCATATCTATCATGGAAATCAGAGATCATCATCTCTTTTGCTAAGGGGCTCATGAGATTTTCAGAAGCAATCATCGGGAGACTTGCCTCGAACCATTTTGTATGAGCTTTTACAGTGTCTTTGATCCAATAAGCATCTTCTTTCATAAGAGTCAAGCATTGATGAATGAAGGTATAAAAATAGGTTGTGTAATCCGGCAGCCCCTCAGCTCATAGATTCTGAGCAGAAATTAATGACTGCTGGCACCTGTGGTTAATAAGAATCTGAATGTTCGAAAATCAGATGTTTCCACCTTTTTAATCCAGAGACACTCTTTCTTTCAGTTTAGAGATAGGATCAATCGGTGTTGGGTCGACTCCATGTAATGCTGCCAGATAGAAGCTGACAAAGTCTCCCAGAATAATTCCGCGCATTGTACACTCCAGTTTGCTTTCTCCTTCCAGATTTAAGACCAAAGTGTCTACTCCAGAATCTTTAAACAAAGAAGTTGTGGCATCAACAATTTTAGCAATCTCTTCGCTGTCCATGACAGATCTCAAAAATACGGCAGTTGCCGGTGCTGAAGGAGTTGATATCCATCCCACAATCTGGTTGTGGTTAAATTCTGGCAGAATTCCGCACATGCTCAGCATTTTAGAGTTCTCATTGATCTGCGTCCTCCACCTGCTAGCTGCAGAAGCGACGCTCACTGTTCCGTAAACTGCCGGAAGTGAGTTTTCCAGACGGTCTGCAACCCTTTTTGCCAGGTTATTCTTTACAGGCACGTTCATAGCATAATGTCTGCATTCTTCCTCAAGGCGGGGGATTAATGATTTCAGGTCGTCTGCAATGTTGCATAGGTTGGCGCTTTTCATTACAACTGCACAGGCGCCCAGCATGTAGCCGAGGGCGGCACGGGGCTGAAGCCCAGAAGGAACCTCAATAAAAGGATTGTTATTCTCAATAAACAGATTCTTTAACTTTCCTCCCGAGGTCACTCCGACTATTTTTGCCCCTTTGGCTTTTGCTTCTTTGTACATATGTAAAGTCTCAATTGTATTTCCGGAATATGATAATATAAGAGCAAAAGTATGTTCATTGACCCATTTTGGAAGCTGAGTATCTCTTACGACAATTGTGGGGGATGATGAGTGTTCATTCATGTAGTCTCTGAGAATATTACCACTCATTGCAGAACCGCCAAGACCACAGATGCAGACATTAGAATATGCATCTGGCTCAAGATAAATCGATTTAGATAATGAAAATTCAAGTTGCGAAGGCAATGCCATTATTTGTTCTAACATGCCCGATGCATCTTTAGTTGAAAGCGCTTCTGCATCGTCCAACACAGCAAACATAAATGGAATAATGGCATGAAGGTATTAATAAAAGATTGGATAGCATTCTAATCAAATTAGGGCAGAATCTAACAATATGAACAACCTTTGGACATTATCTGATCAGACGTTAGTTTATTGATAATACATCTACCGGATTGAAAATTACATTTTATTTAATTTTAAAATCTTGATATTAATTAATGAAGCATAGATGACTATCTGTGATCGTAGTAAAAATCAATCAATTCCGCCATATTGCATAAATTTCCAAAATATCATTCAGCAGATGAAAACGTTTTACTAAGAAATTAGTAGCTACCTAATAAACATATATAGTTCAAATAATGCAGGCACAAGGCGAAAGATATGAGCGATCTAAAAAGAGCATTTTCTGACTTAAAAAACGGCGAGTTTATACTGATATACGACTCAGACGGAAGAGAAAGAGAGACAGATCTCATCATCGCTTCTGAATTCATGACTGCCGAAGGAGTGAAGAGGCAGAGAAAAGACGCAGGCGGACTTATTTGTACATCCGCCCCCAGTAAAATGTGGAAAAAACTCGACTTACCATTCATGGCAGAACTTCTGGCAGAATGCTATGACGCTCACCCGGTTCTGAAAGGTCTGGCACCAAACGACCTGCTGTATGATACCAAATCATCATTTTCACTTACAATAAACCATCGTAAAACATTCACCGGAATTCCCGATGCTGACAGAGCACTCACAATCTCCGAATTTGCTAAATTCGGTAAAAAATGCGATGAGATGAATGAAGCTGAAGCCAGGGAGGAATTCGGCAAGAATTTTCGTGCTCCTGGACATGTCCATCTGCTGAATTCACAGCCTGGTGTCCTTGATGATAGGGCCGGTCATACAGAGCTCTGCACCGCTATGTTAATGATGGCAAAGATGTTCCCCTCCGCTACAATGTGTGAAATAATGGGAAACGACGGCCGCTCTATGCCTAAAGAAGAAACAATGAAGTATGCAGAGAAAAACGGCCTGGTATTCCTTGAAGGCAGCGACATCATTGATGCTTGGAAGAAGAGGGATAAAGATTAAAGTCATGGCTAGCGGGGTCTTTGACATCCTGCATACGGGACATATTCACTACCTAACTGAAGCCAAAGCCTTGGGCGATGAACTGGTCGTGGTTGTAGCTACAGACAATACTGTGCGCAAAAATAAACATGAGCCGATCACACCTGAGAAAATGAGGCTGGAAATAGTACAGGCTCTGAAGCCTGTAGACCATGCCATTCTGGGTAAAGAAGATGATATGTACAGCGTGGTTTTGGAAATCAAGCCGGATATCATCGCAATCGGGTATGATCAGAAATTCAATGAAAAACAACTGGAATCTGAAATTGCCAAACGGGGCTTGAAAGTCAGAGTGGTCCGTGTAGGCAGGTATGAAGATGATTTGAACGGTACCCGCAGAATAATTAAGAAAATCATAGACTGGCATACTGCCAACATGCTGGGGTATAAAGAATGAAGATTATCGGAATCGCAGATACGACATTTGCTCGGTCTGATATGGGTGGAGCTGCCATAGATGAACTCAAAACAATGGGTACCGGCTTTAAGATCGTTAGGTACACAGTGCCTGGAATAAAGGATTTACCCGTTGCAAGCAAAAAACTGATTGAAGAAGAGAACTGCGATATTGTGATGGCTTTGGGGATGCCCGGCCCAATGGCTAAAGACAAGAACTGCGCTCATGAAGCCTCGACAGGCATAATCCAGGCGCAGCTGATGACCAACCGCCATATTATCGAGGTTTTTGTTCATGAAGATGAAGCCCCGGACGATAAAACACTAGACTGGCTTGCTAAACAGCGTGCAAAAGAGCACGCGAGAAATGCTTATAACTTATTATTTAATAAAGAAATATTAACAAAAAACGCCGGAAAGGGACTGCGTCAAGGTTATGAAGATGCCGGACCGGCAAAGGAGTGATAGATATGGAGTACAATCTTGGAATAGTGGTATCTGAGTTCAACTTTGATATTACATCAATGATGCTGGAAAGGGCAAAAGCACATGCAGAGTTTCTTGGTGCAAACATTAAAAAAATATTGTATGTACCTGGAGTCTATGACATGCCTCTCGCGATCAAAAAGCTCTGCGAAGATGATGAGATCGACGGCGTTGTCACCCTTGGTGCTGTGATTGAAGGAGAAACGGAACATGATGAAATTGTTGTACAGCATGCAGCAAGGAAAATCACCGATCTGTCTCTAGAATATAACAAACCAGTGTCTTTAGGAATTACAGGACCTGGAATGACCAGACTTCAGGCAGAAGAGCGCATTGAAAAAGGACGCGACGCTGTAGAAGCCTGTGTAAAATTATTAAAAAATCTTCAATGAGAAAAATGCCGGGAAACCGGCAGCATCTTCTTTATTAGTTCATTAATTGCTGCATATTATAAAATTAAGCTCCAGCAGCTTCAGACTTAATTTCCTTCTCTCTTCTTTTTGATGTAAAAAGAAAACGGTCCATGCAGATTACCCAGCAGACCTCAATAATAATTGATGCAGTAATCGGAAATGCCGCTGCAGGAGGCAGAAGCCCCATTGTGAGCGCGATGGCGACGCCTTTGTTTTTGTATGAGGCCATCAAAACATCAGGAACCCTCTGTGCCCAGGGTATTCCGCTTCTTTTTTCCAGATATTCAAGTCCCAGACCGAGAACAAATGTTCTCAGGACTGCTATGCCCATGAATATTAAAAGCAGGTCCGTTTCCTTTTCAAATATATTTTTATTAGACCCCACTGAAACAAAGATCAGGATGGCAACGCAGATATTAACAAAAATCTGCATAGTAGATGTAGATATCTTGACTTTTGATACTGGCCTGGAGAGAATCATCGGAATTAATACTAAAATTACTACGTATTCGAATACATCCCAGACATTTACAGTCTCCCCGGCAAACAGCTTCACGATAACAGGGATATAGATAATTGAAAGAAGATAGACGATGATTGTTCCTCTCGCTGCATGTTCCACATCCCCCTTCATTATGAAGGACAGAGGAACAACTGAAGCGGCAAACGGCGCAGCCGCTATGAATACCAGACCGGCTTTGTACAGCGGATCGTCGATAAAAAATGAAGCGACCAAAGGTACGAATGAAGCTACAACGGTACCAAGAATAAGCGCCCTTAAAACAGATTTTTTATGTTTAATCGGATTCAAATTGGAAAAAGAAATCCGTGAAAGCGATACCGTCATCATCACTGCCAGAACAACCAAAGGGATCTTGCTGCCCAGATCCCGGTACGGGAATCCAATTACCAGTGCAAGGATAAGAGCCAGTATCATCATGAACGAACTGTTGCCGAGGATCCCTTTGATGCTCATACGAAGAGCGGAATGCAGAAGTGGTAAATATATAATATCCTCAAAAAGTAAAATAGTGTATTAAAACAGGGAGATGGCCCTGTTTTAGTTTTTAAAGTTCACGCTACTTTGTTCATGTAGGCTTCTATGGAATCAAAGGCCTCTCCGAGTGTATCAATCGGCGGCAGGAATACGGCACGGAAGTGCATCTTTCCATATTCTGCATCGAATCCAGATCCTGGAACAAGCAACACGTGGCAGTTGTCAAGAATGTCCAGAACAAAGTCTTTGTCGTTAGTCCAGTTCTTTGAGTCAATTCTCGGGAAAGCATAGAATGCTCCCTTAGGAGTCCTCATGCTCAGTCCAGGAATGTTGTTTACCCTCTTAGACATATACTGGGCGCGCTCCTTCAGTTTATTATTGATCTGCTCATGATGGTCCTGCGGACCTTCCAGAGCTTCAATCGCGGCCATCTGGCATGGATTGTTTGCAGATATGCGCAGCCTCAGCTGTTTGGATACTCCCTCTTTGATCTCATCCAGGCGGTTCAAAGGATCCGAAAATACCATGTATCCCATCCTCCATCCCGGAAGAAGATCTACTTTGGAGAATCCATTGAATAATACTACTGGAACATCCTTTGTCATTGAAGCCGGAGAGTGGTGTGCGCCCTCAAATGTCATGAGATCATATATTTCATCAGAGACTACAAACAAGTCGTATTCTCCGGCAAGGTCTACAATCTGTTTAAGGATCTTATCTGAATACAAAGCTCCAGTAGGATTGTTTGGATTTATTACAGTGATGAATTTAGTTTTATCTGTGATTTTTTTCCTCATGTCATCAATATCGGGCTGCCAGTCATTCTCTTCATCATTGTGATATGCAACTGGTTTTCCGTTGAAGAATTTTATGAATTCTGTATAAGACGGGTATCCCGGACCGGGCACTAGAGCTTCGTCACCAGGACTGATGGTGGCTGCTACCAGGCTCTGAATTGCTTCGGTTACGCCGCTTGTAATCATACAGCTGTCAATACCCACATCCACGCCATTCTTCTGCTTCTCTTTCTTAAGAATAGCCTCTCTGAGTTCTGGATAGCCTTCTGACTCTGCATAACCATTGTCATTAATTTCCACAGCACGGCCTAATGCATCACGAACATGCTTTGGAGTTTCAAAGTCCCACTTATTAGGGTCTCCGATATGCAACTTTATGATCTTTGCTCCTTTCTCCTCCAGTTTTCTGGCGGGGATAAGGACGTCGCGTATTGCGTATTCCACATTCAAGGAACGTTCTGTTGCGTGGAAAGTCCTCATTTACAAACCTTCTGCACTGCATGAATACCTCCGTATATAATTTATCACTGATACTCAGCATTTTGAGACGGTTTTGGCATGCAAAATGCAGTTTTCGCTGAAGCGGCTACGCATACTATTTATACTCAAAATAAAAGTGGCTAGCGATGGCTCTAGTCCGCTTAGGAAAAATGACTCTACGATGGTGTGATCATTGCAATGTTCCCGTGCTTGAACAGAAAAAATGTGCTGTCTGCGATGGAGACACCCGCCAGATGGAAATAACCCCTCCCGCCGATGTCCGGCCTGCATTCAAACATGACATTGATGTGATCAGAAAAACTATAGATGATCAATTTGGGGAAGGGTGCGGACAATTAGTAATTCCTGAGAATCATATTGTACTTCTCAATAAAGCTCCGGCACTCGACAGGATGGATGAAGTAATTATGGACGGAGAAGTAATCGGCACCATGAGATATGATCTCGGCAAAGGCTGGACTTTCCTTTCAAGGATGCCGGCAGCGAGATGTATCGCAGAAAAGGCCTTGAAAGGAATCGTTACAACAGACGAAGGTGCTGTAAAGCCAATCTTAAGCGGCTCTAATCTCTTAGCTCCAGGAGTTGTCTCCACCAGCGAAGGACTGAAAGCCGGAGACGAGGTTATTGTCATCTGTAAAAACGGAAAGGCGCTGGCTTCTGGAACCGCCAGAATGAATTGTGAAGAACTTGTTCCCGGATCCCGCGGAATGGCTGTCAAGATCAGATGGTGTGAAGAGCCCAGAGATGCCGATGACTTTCCTGAGACCACCTGGGATTTAGTAACCAGGGCAAATTCAAAAGAAATGGAGATGAAGATAGCCGCCTCAGAGAAGTTCATGAAAACAGTCATTGAAGAAAAACAGAGACCGGCAATAATTTCATTCTCAGGAGGAAAAGATTCCCTGGCAGTTTTGATTCTCTCTAAAAAAGCCGGTCTGAATATTCCTCTGTTCTTTATCGACACTGGCCTTGAGTTTCCAGAGACTGTCGAATATGTCAAAAGAACTGCAACAAAATATAACACCAAGCTGATTTTAGAATATGCACCGCGGGAAGCTTTTCAAGAAGGGCTGAACGTTTTTGGTCCGCCCGGCAGAGATTACAGATGGTGCTGTAAAACAAACAAGCTTGGTCCGACCGTCAGAGCAATAATGAAGCATTTCCCGGACGGTGTTCTTTCATTTATAGGACAGCGCAGATACGAATCGGAATCAAGGGCATCAAAACCAAAAGTATGGGAAAACCCCTGGACGCCGGGACAGATAGGTGCTTCGCCAATCCAGAACTGGACTGCACTGCATGTGTGGATTCTGATTCTGAGTGAAAATGAAGACTATAATCCCTGGTATGAAAAGGGACTGGACAGAATAGGCTGCTATCTCTGCCCGGCATCAGACCTTGCAGAACTGGAGATTGTTCAAGAATCGCCGAAGTACCAGGAGTGGAAATTATACCTGGAAGAATATGCTGACAAAAGAGGACTCCCTGAAGAGTGGATAACATACGGCGCATGGAGATGGAGGAGAATGCCACAGTCCATACGTGAGGAGCTAGACAGAATCGGAGTCTCAATAAAATCTGACAGGTCTGTAAAGACAGATATTCCGCAGAATCTGAACCTGACACTGCAGGAAGGGGTTTCACCCTGCACTCTGGGATACAGCATAGAAGGAGCATTCAACAAACCTCTGAATCTTCAAAGAACAGCCAACCTTCTGAACATCATTGGAGAAGTAGATACTAATGAAGAAGAAGGATGGTGTGCAGTCACTAATGTGACAATATTTGAAGAAGGTGCATTGATTGCCAAAGATAAAGAAGAAAAACTGCTGAGAGAAAAAATAGAGAAAATACGCAAGGTTGTCACAAAAGCCGCTGAGTGTGTGGGATGCGGAGTATGCATCGGCAAATGTACGCAGGGCGCCCTCGGACTTGATGAGGGAAAGATCATCATCGGAGAGAGCTGCATTCACTGCGGAAAATGTATGGAACCATGTCCTGCATTAACTTTTAGTGAAACAACATACGAATTTTAATATTGACTGGGTGCAAGTGTAAAAACTTGCATCCTCTCTGTCAAATAAAAAGTTTGAGGCAGAACCTCAGAGGATTATGTCTATTCCATCATCGTCATACATTGACGGCTGGCTTGGACGAGAGGGCTGCTGCCCATTGTTATTTTCTCCACCGACTCTTCTTTCCTGGCGGTATTCGTCTCTGAATGATCCTCCGACTTTTGTAGACCCTTCGTTGTTTCTGCCGTAGACATATTTTGAGGATGCACCTGTTACAATGAGCAGCACTTTGATGGTGCCCTCAAATTCAGAATCTACAGAACAACCCCATATGATTCTGGTACGGTCGTTGACTCTTTCAGTGACGATCTCTGCGGCTCTCTGAGCCTCATTAATTGTCATATCCGGGCCGCCGACAACTCTGATCAAAGCACCTTTGGCTTCTTTCAGATTTATTTCTCCAAGGAGGGGAGACATCAATGCTTCCTGCACTGCTACTGAAACACGGTCTTCTTCTTCATTATCTGCTTCACCAATACCAACGAATGCCACGCCACCTTCTCTCATAACCGTCTGAATATCAGCGTAGTCTAAGTTGACCAGTCCAGGTTTAGTAATGATCTCTGTCAGACCTTTGATTGTCTGCATTAGAACTTCATCGGCTACTTTAAATGCCTGATCAACAGGAAGCTTTGGAACTAACTCTAGGAGCTTATCATTAGGGATCACAATGGTTGTATCGCATATGCGAGACAGTTTATCCAAGCCTCTCAGAGCATTTTCTGCACGCACGGTTCCCTCCGCTTTGAATGGAAAAGTAACTACTCCGATTGTAAGAGCACGAAGCTGCTCTTTGGCGATTGTTGCTACATAGTGCGCAGAACCTGTTCCGGTTCCGCCGCCCATACCTGCAGTTACAAATGCAATCTGAGCACCAGTCAAGAAATTGCGGATGTCGCTGTCGTTTTCTCTTGCGGCTGCTTCACCATTTTCTGGGAGTGCCCCGGCGCCCATACCGCGAGTCACGTTTCTGCCGATAAGGATTTTTTTAGGTGCTCGGACTGTGAGAAGATGCTTTGCATCAGTGTTGATGGCACATAACTGAGCTCCATCAATTCCAGCATCTACGCAACGATTAACCGTATTGCAGCCTCCACCGCCGCATCCAATGATCTTTATGCATACTTCAAGTTGCTTGATCATTTCACGGATTGCTCTATCATCATCAGACATATTCTCATAATCCAATGCTTCCATTGGATTATCGGCTTCTGAGATAGTTTTCATATAATCGCTGCCTAAAGCATTTTTCACTAACGAATTTGGCATTGTGCATCCCTCAGGGAGTAATGGGGATAACGTGCATATAAATGTTGCTAAATCGTCTGCCGAATTTAATATTCTATGCAATATTTAAAAAACTAAAAAATCAGTATTTATAAATAAATTAAATAAGCTAAATTAACATTCTGGATGTGTATAGATACTTAAAAAGATTGAGTCATATTTCTAGATTACTTCGATATTATTTTTTACAATGGATTTATGCACTAAAATTGAGTCGTCCGCGAATTGTCGGACAATACCTCAAAGACCCCTTCATTTCCACTGCAACCAGAGAAAAACGCCGCCGGCTGAAAAACAATATTGTCTGACAATATGCCATATTCATAACTGAATAATGTATACCGCCTTCTAGTCTCAACAGTAATATGGTATTTATACGATGGAGTAAGGTAATAAACAAGATACTACATGATGAAATCAACCCAGTTAATGAGTATGAGCGATGTTGCGAGTGTAAATGGTGTACTCAGCGCCTCTCTCATTACAAGAAGCGGAGAATATGTTGAAGGAACTATTCCCTCTGACACGAGAAGAGACACGTTTTCTGCTATGTCAGCAATCATTCTGGGAGCCGCTGAAAGATCGGCCATAGAGTTAAATGACAGCCTTCTAAAAGTCTCTGTAGAATTAGATAACTCTATGCTGCTGGTGTTTGGACTAGATTCTCAATATTTAATATCTGTAATATCCACTCCCGATGCAGACGCCGAGGAGATTATCAAAACAGCTGGAGTAAGAAAAGAAAGAAGATGATCAGGCGTTGGGAAAGTCTGACAAGACCTGCCTGACGCTTATTACATCTGGAGAAGAATATCTGCCGCTGACTTCACCCAGTTTTGCTGAGGAAGAAGTTGTTTCACAGAAATAGTAATTGACACCTTCAGGAGAGGTATAGTATTCCTTGAGACCATGGCTCTCCTCAAGATGCACACCTGCTGCCATATGACCATTGTAAGTTAGCGGGAACATAAACATTACAGCATCAAGACCTGCCGCGAGTGCTATTGAAGTATACAACGCTGAAAGATCTTCACAGTCTCCCCTGTCTACGAGAGTCTCGACCGGAGTCCTTGGATATTCTACTTCAACACCGTCAATATTGTTGTCTTTTAGATAAGGTGTCTGATGTACAAAATCAAGTATTAATGAAGCCAGAACATAATCTGAACCATTGTAATTGGCATCGGCAATTGCTTTCAGTTTATTTGCTATGTCCTGTACAACATCATCGATAACAACGTATGCTGCATAATCCATCCAGCCGTTGCTTGCTCTGATCCTTGGTTGGTCTTCATAAGAGTAATACAAATCTCCTGGTATTGTAACCTCGATTGTATAAACATCGCCCCCATAACTCACTTCATATTCCTTTTCAATATCCTCCACATTAAAGCGTAGCACAAAGTGGTCGCCGTTGACAATATATGTAAACGGAACCAATATGGAAGCTGCAAGTATCACTACTGTGAAAATGGCGGCAATCGCCCTCAGAGGTGTATATTTACAATATGTCTTACCCTCAAGCATCATCCTGATCAATATTAAGATTGTATATTAATCATTCCCTGCTGAAGAAAAAAATGGTACTGTGAGTACCATTTGAATTTATACCATCAACTTCATCAATTGACTTCTACATCTTGAAGAGCCGCACAACCTTCCTCTCCAGTACGTATTTTGATTACGTTTTCTACATCGTAGATGAAGATTTTTCCATCGCCTATTGATCCTGTGTAGATTGCTTCTTTGGCAGCATTTACCACTGTGGAGACCGGGATTTTACAGACGATGATTTCCACTTTCATTTTAGGGAGCAGAGTACTGTCTAGTTCTGAACCACGATATAAAATCGTATGTCCTTTCTGCATACCGAATCCTAATACATATGAAACGGTCATACCAGTGATCCCTATCGAAGTCATTTTGGATTTCAGCACACCGAGTTTGTCCCTGTTAGTCATAATAACAACTTTAGTCATTTTCGGCTCTCCGTCTTTATCAGGAGAGGAATAATCATTCACAACCACTCCAGGAAGCTGCGATATAACGGGCTGTGCTGGAGTCTCGATTTGTTCATCCAGGACATCTGATGGGATGTGCAAGGTAGGCATGAAGTCAGCATAGCTGCTGGTAAGGCCGTGCTCTGCTATATCCAAACCAGATAGTTCCACTTCTTTCGGTACACGCAGTCCAACGGTTTTTTTGATCAGGTAGAAGGTAGCACCCATAGTAGCTAAGACCCATACCGCAACTGCTGCAACACCGATTGCCTGGATGCCGATCATGTGGAATCCGCCGCCGTAGATGAGACCGCCGTCGAGTGCAAAGACACCGACTAAAATTGTTCCCACTCCACCGCAGAGACCATGAACAGCAAATGCACCAACTGGATCATCGATTTTGAGTTTTTTCTCAGTGAATGTTATACCAAACACGACTACAAATGCAGATATCAGACCGATTGCCGCTGCTCCCATTGGATCGACGGCGTCGCATCCTGCGGTGATGCCTACAAGACCCGCAAGAGCGCCGTTGAGTGTCATTGAGATATCTGGTTTTTTATAGAGCGCCCAGGTGATGAACATGGTCGAAATTGTAGACACTGCTCCAGCCATCATGGTATTGAACAAGATATTAGAAGCCGCGATGATTGTGTTGTCACCAGTCAATGAGACAGTAGATCCTCCGTTAAATCCGAACCATCCAAACCAGAGGATGAATACACCCAGTGCACCTAAAGTAAGGCTGTGACCCGGGATAGCGTGTGATTTTCCATTTTTATCGTATTTTCCAATACGCGGTCCTACCATCGCTGCACCGACTAACGCAGCCAGTCCTCCAACCATATGCACAGCAGTTGAGCCTGCAAAGTCGTGGAATCCCAGCTCGGAAAGCCATCCTCCTCCCCAGATCCAGTGTCCAGAAATCGGGTAAACGAGAGCGCAGATGATCAAGCTGTAAATGCAGTATGATGAGAATTTAGTACGCTCTGCCATGGCTCCAGAAACAATTGTAGCTGCAGCAGCGCAGAACACAGTCTGGAAAAGCACGTATGCCATTGACGGGTAGGAACCATCTACGCCGTAGTCATTGTGTATGAATAGATCAGGGGCGCCTAAGAACCCGCAGATATCTGATCCAAACATTATTCCAAAACCGACCACCCAGAAGACAATTGTTCCAATGGCTATGTCGATGATGTTTTTCATGATTATGTTGCCGGCATTTTTAGCCCTTGTAAATCCGGTTTCGACCATTGCAAAACCAGCCTGCATAAAAAATACTAATGCGGCAGCCAGCAACACCCACATCGTATCGATTGATGAGTACATGATATGTCTCCAAAAGTTTGCATAATGTTCATCGTATATAAACATGATTAGACATTCATCTATTAAACACAAAAATATAAGATTATTTGATATTATTTTATGTTAGAACTAGATAATTGTACATAAATTTTCATAAAAACAAACAAGACTAAACACTGCTCATTTAGAGAATAAGACGTATAAAAAACAGAAAACTGCAGAAACAGAACAGTTTCAGATATCTTTTATATCCAACGAAGACATGGCGATTTGATTTAAATGAGCAAGGTACTCATATGTGCAGCGTGGCCATACGCAAATTCACCTATTCATCTCGGACATATAGCAGGCTCTCTGCTATCTCCTGACATATTCTCAAGATATAACCGCCTGAAAGGCAATGAAGTCCTGATGGTTTCCGGATCAGATCAGCACGGCACACCCATAACTGTCAAAGCAGACAGGGAAGGCGTCATGCCCAAGGAAATCGCTGACCGCTATCATGAGATCAATAAGAAAGCAATAGAAGGAATGGGCATTGAATTTTCATTGTTCACAAAGACTCACACAGAAAATCATGCAAAGATTGTCAGTGAGATATTCCTTAATCTGCTGGACAAAGGCTACCTAATCAAGAAGAGCAGTCCGCAGTACTACTGCTCCCACTGCATGAAGTTCCTTCCAGACAGGTACGTGGAAGGCACATGTCCAGTATGCGGAAATGAAAGGGCAAGGGGAGACCAGTGCGAGAAGTGCGGCAACTCCTTTGAGAGCGGCGGACTGAATGATGCCCGATGTGTACACTGCTCAACAACTCCCGAAATGAAAGAAACAGAACATTTCTTCCTTAAGCTCTCTGAATTCCAGAAACCGCTGACGGAGTGGCTGGAAAACAAAAAGGACTGGAAAAATTCAGTACAGCTGTTCACCAGAAACTGGCTTGAAGAAGGTCTACATGACAGGGCAATCACCAGAGACATGTCCTGGGGAATACCTGTACCTCTGGAAGGCTGGGAAGGCAAGAGTATATATGTCTGGTTTGAAGCAGTCATCGGATATCTGTCAGCATCAATCGAATGGGCCCAGAAAAACGGAAACCCTGATGCCTGGAAAGATTTCTGGACTGATCCAGAAGTAAAAAGCTATTATTTCTTAGGGAAAGACAATATTCCATTCCACACTATTATCTGGCCGGCAATTCTCATGGCATACGGCGGCCTCAATCTGCCGTATGAAGTTCCGGCAAATGAGTTCCTTACATTCAAAGGCGACAAGATGTCCAAGAGCAGGGGAATGTCCATAGATATTCCATCAATGCTGGAAAAATACGATTCAGACTCAATCCGCTATTATGCTTCAATAAACATGCCGGAAAACAAAGATGCTGATTTTTCCTGGAGCGAGTTCGTAACCAAAAACAACAACGAGCTTGTAGCTACCCTCGGAAACTTCTACCACCGCTCTTTGAGCTTCACGCACAAAAATTTCGGAGAGATCCCAGAATACAAGGGAAGCGCAGAAGAAGAGGAAAAGATAACTGCAGCCATCTCAGCCGCGGCGAAGGAAGTAGAGGAAAACCTTGACAAATGCGAGTTTAAAAGAGCACTGAAGGCAGTGATGGAACTGGCACAGTTCGGAAACCGTTACTTTGACGCCTGCGCCCCGTGGGCTTTGATCAAGAAAGATAAAGAAGAATGCGGCTCTGCCCTCAATTTAAACTTAAGACTGGTGAAAGCGCTTGCAATTATGAGCAATCCTTTCCTGCCACGCTCATCAAAAGGTGCATGGAATCTGCTGGGATATGACAACACCATCTACGATGAAGGATGGAAATCAGTCAACATCCCTCCGGCAGCACATCAAAAATTAAGAAGTCCTGCACCCTTATTCACAAAAATGGAACCCATTGAAGAAGAGACAAACAAGTTCAGCAGCTTTAGTACACTGAATCTGAAAGTAGGAAAAATAGTGAGCGTAGAAGACCACCCCAATGCAGACTCTCTGTTTCTGCTGCAGGTCGACATTGGACAGCAGATCCAGGTTGTTGCCGGTCTTAAGAAATACTACTCAAAGGAAGAGATGCTCAACCGCAGAGTTGTTGTGGTCTCGAATCTGAAGCCTGCTAAGCTGAGAGGCTGTGAATCACAGGGCATGCTTCTGGCTGCCGATGCCGGCGAAGAACTGGTTATGCTTCTTTCTTCGCCAGAAGATGCTGAACCCGGAGAAGCTGTCAACAGCGGAATGCCTCAGAATGAAAAACGCATCGAATTCAAGGATTTCCAGAAACTCACGCTACGCATAGGAAGCATCGAGGGAAACAAAGTCAACATCGGCCGGGAGATAAGCGCTGATGTTAAAGAAGGAGACTGTGGCAAAGTAGCAGTATTCCTTCCGTCGGAAGATGCTGATGAGGGACTTATCCTGAGAACTGAATCCGGTAAGGCCGTCTCAGTCGGCAGCGGAATGCCGGATGGAGCGAACATCAGATGAACGCAGATCTGCACGTCCACTCCGTGCATTCGAATGACGGGAAACAGACTGTCTCCGATATCCTGAACGAATGCAGAACAAAGAACATTGGTGCCGTGGCCCTTACAGACCACAATGAAATCGGTGCCTGGGAAGATGTCGGAGATGTCTCAGACATCATAGTCATCAAAGGCATTGAAGTGACTACGTCTGAAGGTCACATTTTAGCATATGGAGTGGACAGGGCGATCCCGAGAAATCTGCCAATAAAAGACACAGTAGATTTGATCCACAAAGCAGGCGGGATCGCTATTGCTGCACATCCTTACAGATGGTGGTCCGGCATAGGCGGAAAAAACGTCCCCGATATGGGTTTTGACGCTGTTGAAAGCATTAACGGACGATCCCTGAAAAGCAGCAACAACCGGGCTCTCAAACTTGCAGAAAAACTTAACCTACCGATAGTCGGTGGATCAGATGCCCACACATCACCTTCAGTCGGAAGAACATATACAATTCTTCCTGATGACTGTAAGAATGAGAAAGACATTCTGGCGGCAATATTGAACAAGCGGACGCAAATCGGCGGCGAGCACCGCACCAAACTTTCTTCTCTGAAGTATGTGGGTATCAACATCCTGCGTTGGTTGCGCCGCGGATGCAAAAAAATGTGATGAACAAGCGTCATGTTTTTAGTAGTGATTCATCATTGCGATTTTTATGCGTATAGCCGTACTCCTGAGAGATCATTGTCAGCCGAAGAAATGCAACACAGAATGCATCAAATATTGTCCTAAAGTAAGAACAGGAGTAGAAGCAGTTGTAATGGGAGACAGCGGAAAGCCTGTCATCTCAGAAGAACTGTGTGCTGGCTGCGGAATATGCATAAACAAATGCCCTTTTGAAGCTATCAAGATTATCGGTCTTCCTGAGGAGCTCAATACAGAATTGATGCATCAGTATGGCATGAACGGCTTCAGGATATACAGGCTGCCCGTGCCTAAGAAAGGCGCTGTCACCGGTATTCTGGGACCTAACGGTATCGGAAAGACCACCTCGATAAAACTGCTGTCAGGAGAAGAGACTCCCAACTTCGGAAATTATGACAACCCTCCGAGCAGAGAAGAGGTGCTTTCCAGACTTTCAGGAACAGAATTGGGAGACTACCTTACAAAAGTATACGCCGGGAAAGTCAGGACTGCTCTCAAGCCGCAGTACGTTGACAAGCTGCCTCTAGTCAGCAAGGGAGTAGTAAGAGATCTTTTGAGCAAAGTTGCAGAAAGGATGACTGTAGAAGAAGCTGCAGAGCTTCTCGAGCTGAATGAAGTGATTGACAGACCGCTGGATAAGCTGTCAGGCGGAGAGTTGCAGAGAGTTGCTATCGCCGCTTCCATCATGAAGGAAGCTGATACATACTTCTTTGATGAACCTTCATCGTATCTTGATATCTATCAGAGGATAAAAGTTGCAAGAATTATCCAGGAACTTTCAGAAACAAAGCAGGTAATCGTCATCGAACACGACTTAGCAATTTTGGATTTCCTGGCAGACAGTGCATACCTCGTATACGGTTCTGAAGGAGCATACGGTGTATTTGCCCAGCCGAGACAGGTGAGAACGGCAATTAACACATATCTGGACGGATACATGAGAGAGGAAAACATACGCTTCAGAGATACTCAGATAAGATTTGAGAGCCATCCACCGAGAGACAGCCAGATGACTGCCAAACTTCTTGAGTACGGAGCACTGGAATGCGATTATAAAGAGTTCAAGCTTACTGTCGATCCCGGCTCAATCATGATCGGCGAGTCTGTAGGAGTTGTCGGACCTAATGCAATCGGTAAGACGACATTCGTCAAGATGCTGGCTGGCGTACAGAAACCAACACTGGGAGAATTAGACAGCCAGGTGAAAGTTTCATACAAGCCGCAGTATATCGCTCCTGACTTTGATGGCACTGTGAATGAGCTGTTCATGACTGCAAACTCTGAATTCTTCGGCTCAGGATTCTTTGAAAGTGAGATTGCCCATCCCCTGAGCTTAAAGAGGCTTTATGAAAAGAATGTTAAAACATTGTCAGGAGGAGAACTGCAGAGAGTCGCTATCGCCCTCTGTCTTTCAAGAGAAGCGGAAATATACCTTATCGATGAGCCTTCAGCTTATCTAGATTCGAATCAGAGAATGGAAGCTGCCAAAACCATAAGAAGAGTGATGGAAAAAAGAGGACGCAGCGCCATGATCATTGACCATGATATTTACTTCTTGGACATGGTGTCTGATACCATGATGGTCTTTGAAGGAAAACCGGGCAGCGAAGGAAGAGCCACCGGTCCTTTTGATATGAGAGATGGCATGAATAAGTTCCTTGCCAGAGTCGATGTAACATTCAGAAGAGATAATGACACAGACCGTCCGAGGATTAACAAGCCCGGCTCAAGATTGGACAGAGAGCAGAAGGAAAGAGGAGAATACTATTACTCAACTGTTCAGACTCCGACTGCTTAAACTCTCTAACCTTTCTCAATTTTTTTACATTTTAAAATTTATAGGATGAGCGTGAAGAATAATGGTTTCCAGTAAAGAGTATTTGGAGTTTATTTTAGAACAACTATCAGAATTAAATGAAATAACTTACCGTGCGATGATGGGTGAGTATATCATCTACTACAAAAAGAAAATTATCGGCGGAATTTATGACGATAGACTGCTTGTAAAACCTGTACAGGCTGCAAAAGAACTAATGCCTGAAGCATCTTATGAATTACCGTACGAAGGTGCAAAGGAAATGCTGCTTGTTCAAAATGTAAATGACAAATGTTACTTACGGAACTTGTTTGAAAGTATGTACGAAGAGCTGCCTGAAAATTCTAAAAAGAAATGATATGCCCGCGTGTTTGTACTTGATACTATTTAGAAATCATTAGTTGTTACCAAGCAGTTAATATTCACAAAGGATTAAATATTCAAAATCCGATATTAATTTATAAAACAAATAGTAATTCTGATGATTCATTATTGATCTATTAGCAATCATACCCATAATAGACATAAGTTATATTCATATCTCAGATATTAAATTCATAATTACACATAATAAAAATATGGAAAGAGGTTTGATCAGACAGACATTACTGTGCTGTCTTTGGAGTTTTTAGGTTTTGCTTTGGTGACACCGCACGCTTTTTTGAGATCTTTTACCCTGTCGGTTTTCTCCCAGGTGAATGCAGGATCATTTCTTCCAAAGTGTCCGTATGCTGAAGTCTTCTGATAGATAGGACGTTTGAGCTTGAGAGTGCTGATGATTCCATCAGGAGTCAGATCAAATGTCTCTTTCACAGCATCAGCGATTTTGTCATCAGAAACAACTCCGGTTCCTGCTGTGTCTACCATAACAGATACTGGTTCTGCAACTCCGATTGCATAGGCAAGCTGAACTTCCACTTTGTTAGCTAGCCCGGCTGCAACGATGTTCTTTGCAATGTATCTGCACATGTATGCTGCAGAGCGGTCCACCTTTGTCGGGTCTTTTCCTGAGAAAGCTCCTCCGCCGTGTCTGCCCATTCCGCCGTATGTATCAACAATGATCTTTCTGCCCGTAAGACCGGAGTCTCCGCAGGGTCCGCCGATAACAAACCTTCCGGTCGGGTTGATGTGGTAAATGGTCTTCTTATCGACCCAGTCTCCGCATACAGGTTTGATGACTTTTTCCATGATTGCCTTGTGTATAATCTTCTGGACATCGGCATCCTTTTTCTTTCCGTTTATTTCCGGAGCATGCTGGGTAGATACAACAATGGTGTCAATTCTCTTTGGAACCCCGTCCTCATATTCTACAGTCACCTGTGTTTTTCCGTCAGGCCTCAGCCATGGCAGAGTGCCGTCTTTTCTGACTTTTGCCAGCTGCATTGCAAGTTTCTGAGCCATGCAGATAGGAAGCGGCATAAATTCTGGTGTTTCGTTTGTAGCATATCCGAACATAAGTCCCTGATCGCCGGCGCCGGTAAGCTTTTTGCTTGTGTTTCCTCCGCTTACTCCCAGATCGATGTCTACCGACTGATCATGCAGTGAAACAAGAACAGCGCAGCCTTCGTGATCGAAGCCGATTTCAGGAGAAGAATAACCGATATCCCTCACAGTTTCTCTCACTAACTTGTCGATGTTTAAAGCTGGTATCTTTTTCGGATCTGCTTTTACTTCACCTACGACCATAACCATTCCAGTAGTTGTCATGGTTTCAATGGCCATATGTGCATCAGGGTCTTGTGCCAGATAAGCATCAACTATGGCATCGGATATTCGATCGCACAATTTGTCAGGATGTCCTTCTGTTACAGACTCTGAAGTAAATAAGTGGCGTCCCATTTAATCACTTAACAACATACAGGGAGAATAGAGTATATATATTTTAATACATGATTGACTATTGTTTCAATAACCGAGGGTTATTTCATGGATCTAACAGACATAAAAAAACTAAGGTTAAAGGCTGGAATGAGCCAATGTGAACTTGCCAAAAAAGCCGGGGTTTCACAGGCCCATATCGCAAAAATAGAAACCGGAAAGGTAGATCCTCGATTTTCAACAGTGAAAAGAATATTAGAATGCCTGCAAGAAGAAGAGAAAGACTACTGCACCAAATACATGACTCCCACAATATATCATGTACGTACTGAAGATACGGCGGCAGAGGCGGGCAGGATGATGAGTGAGAAAGCAGTCTCGCAACTTGTAGTCATGCATGATGAACAGATAGTCGGTCTCATAACCGAAAGAGACCTGCTCAAATTCTCAGGAAGACTGTCTGAAGTATCAGCCAGAGAAGTCATGAGTGATTCTCCCCCGGTCGTATCAAAAACTGCCAGTTCAGAAGTCGTGAAAGAACTGCTGCTGGAGTTCCCGGCGGTTGTAGTCATGGATGGCAACAGCTCTGTCGGAATTATAACAAAATCAGACATGATTGAGTCTAATTGAGTTCATAAATCTCAATTACATACAAAACGGTTATATGGTCAAATGGGTTCATGTCCAGGCGTGCAAGGAAAAGCGGACCTCCACGTCCATACCAAATTTTCAGGCGTTCATAAAATGGGACCCCTGCGGTTTCCTGAGTCTGTCTCAGATCCTGTAGATGTTGTCAAGAAAGCTAAAGCTGCAGGAATGGATGTGGTGTGCATAACTGACCATAACTCTGTCGCTGGAGCTCACAGGGCAGTAAGAGACTGCAAAGACATCAAGGATATCAGCATTGTAATAGGTGAAGAAGTTTCATCAGCAGACGGAGAGATTCTTGCATACTTCATAGAAGATGAAATTCCTGCAGGCCTTTCTGCAGTGGAAACCATTGAACGCATCAGAGAGCAGGGCGGCTTGACCGTAGCTCCTCATCCTTTCAGCCTTCACTGTCCCTGCCTGAAAGATCAGATTTTTGATTTAGACTTGGATGGAATTGAAATTCTTAACGGCGGACATATTGATGATTATGCCAATTCTCATGCACAGGAAATCGGCAGACAGGAAGTTGGCAGATGGGCATTGACCGGCGGTTCTGATTCTCACTGTCTGAAGAACATCGGAGCCACTTACACATTGTTCGAAGGAAATACTCCGGAAGATCTGCGCAAAAGTATACTAAATAAAACTACCAGCGCCGACGGAGAGATAATTCTTATGAACCAAGCAATAGCCTGGAGTATAGAAGTCATAGTTCATTCTGATAAATTGATATTGCGTTCATTCTTTGGATTAGATAAAGAGAAGATCGAAGACGATCCAATTGTGTATAAGGTCCATAAGATGAAGCTCGGACAGAAACTGGGGGCCCTTTTTGGATCTTTAGTGTATTTTACTCCGCCGATACCGTTTGTAGCTGGCGGCCTGAGCAAAGTCATATTTAAAAAATTGGAAAAACACGGGATTAATGATTCAGAGATGTTTGACATCTTCAAGCCATTCCCGTGATTTGCATCAAACTGAATTAAATGTTTAGACATTAATAAAATTTGGTCTGTCAAGATCTATACTACCAGACAGATTCAGAGTGTATTCTGTATGGTCTGAATATCTTTCACGATTTAAAATATCATGGCTCATATTGCAGAAGGTAACGGATATGTCAGTGTTAATGTTATACAGTGTAGTATATTCCAGATAGACCAGCTGATATGTTAAAATTACTGGGTTATACACACCTTCTATTTTACCTTCATTCAAGTCAAATTCAGATTCAAACCGGCTGAATGCTGAATTGGTGTAGCTAAGTGCTCTAAATTTATCAGATGATTCCCAAGTATGTGTGTTTTCAACATAGACTGGACAAGAATACATACAGGTGTATGGGAAATACGTATTCATTGCACATGATGGATTCAATACTTCATTTTCTGAACATACTGAAACATAGGACGTTCTGTATCCATTGTATGAGTCTGGAATACATTGAATATAATTAGTGATCAAATATGCTGCTTTGTAGTCATACGAAATCACATTATCTGCTGGCATCTGCTCATAAAATGTACCAACTTTAAAGCGTCCATATTCATCACAGGAAATCGTTTTGACATCCAGGCATGATGAGTCATCATTCTTTTTCAGTTCATCATAGGGGGTGAATAAAATATCAACTGCCCATTCATATGCATCCACCAATGAATCAAGCGGTTCTGAATAGCCTTTGCCACTGTAGCAGTATATATTTGGGGATTCTAATGAATTTTTAAATCCGTATATCTGATACCCTTTTTCATATGTGGCGAAACCTAATGGCTCTACAAGATCCATAATGATCTTAAAAGAATAATTAGAATGTCCAGGAATCAATATTACCGGCTTTCCACTCATAAAAAGATCTTTGATTTTGTTTGTCTCTGATTGATGTTTACCGTCAGTGATCCAATTTTCATCAATAATTATTATTTCACCGTCAGTCAAATCACTAATTGAGTTAGTAACTGTTATCTGATTTGTATTCTCTGCAAGCGTCTTTTTGACCTCATCGTCTAAGCCGTCAGAAATTAAAACAACAGATCTGTTTGAAAAGATTGTTTCATTCAGACTGCCCTCTAAATTGTTTGAATCAGTTTCACAAGCCATTGTATAAGCACCCTGCAGTTAGTAGCACAACTGATGCCACACTGATCAAAATTGCGATCTTATTTGACATGATACACCACATAAGAAATTTAAAGGACGTATTACATCACAAGATAATAATAGTATTGTATAAGAGTACAAAAATAATGTAAATTTCATAAAAAATTATCAAAAATTCAGAACTGAAAATAAGTTGAAACCGATTAAATGTGAAAAATCATATCTGCATAGAACAGGGTCGAAAATTCAATAGATCAAAAATTTCCAAAAATAAAGGTTAGAGAAGAATAGCCAGATAATGAAGCGACACATATGAGGCAAATTAATATCCTAAAGCCAGGTAAAGAAATAAACTGTTCGATAAACTAAAACTGTTTAAAAATCGGGATTTAAAATCAAGATTAAGGAGAATAGTGGCGCACACGGGGGGATTCGAACCCTCGATATGTGGCTTAGGAGGCCACCGCCATATCCAAGCTAGACCACGTGTGCATTATTAAGTTTAAAAAATTAAGAGAAGAGCTTACTGCTCTTCTGGGGGTATTTCTTCAGGAGCGATCTCTTCAGGAGCACGCTCTTCTTCTTTTGGCTCATCTTCCTTAGGAGCGTTTTTGACGTATTCCTCAACGAACCTTACTGTCTTGTCACCGAGTGCTTCTCTGAGATCTGCAATTACACGGTATTTAGCCATGCTCCAGTTGGAGTCGTATTTACAGACGTCGGGGAGAGTGATCTCAATGACTTTGTCACTGATTGAAATTGAAAATCCTTCAGAGGTTCCGTAATCCATCTTTAAGATGCCTTCGATCTTCTCATCGTCGTTCTGAGCTTTGGAAACCACTGTGAAAACATATTTGAGGTTCTTGCCTGCAAGAGGGCTGTTGTAGTCAACACGGACACGTCCGGCGGTAACGGCTGTAACGATACCAGTGCGGTTACGGGACTGGAATTCCATTCCAACGTAAGGCTGTACATCCTGTTTTGCAAAGTCTCTTATGGAGATTGTCTCAACAAGCCTGGAGTCTCTTGCACCAGCTCCCTTTTCAAAAGGAACTGTTAATTCATATTCCTTGTTTAATTCAGCTCCTTCAATGGCTTCTTCCAATCCGGGGAAGATTCTGCCGCTTCCTACAAGGTAGGAGATAGGAGCGTATGTTGCTTTTTCATCGTAGATGCCGTTGTCCTGAGCAACCTGTTCGCTGGTTGTATCAAAAAGAGTGTTTGACTCTTCGATATAGCCGCTGAAATCAAGACTAATGACATCCCCTTTAACGATTTTATTATCCTCAGACATGAAATATCACCATGAAATATCCAATTATATGGAACTCTGATACTGCGTGATTGATCCTTGGTTTTTAAACTTTACGGCATTTCATCATACATTAATATATGCTCATTCAACTGGATGTACTTCTTAAAACAGCGCATATTGTATAAAAGCAGGTGCAATCAATGGTAAGTAATAAATGGGAGATGTGTTTTCATCCTCTCTACAACGCCACCTTGGCTTAGCCCGGTATAGCGGCTGACTTGTAATCAGCAGGTCCTGAGTTCGAATCTCAGAGGTGGCTCCATTTTAAATTTTAAATATTGATTATTCACAGCGTTTTATGGATCTTTTTCAAAACAGCAGTTTTCATGAGTTCTACAACACTGATGTGTTTTTCTGCAGTCAAATGTGGTAGAAATCTACATTACAATGTGTTAATTTCCAACATTTGATTACAGTTTTTCACACATGAGTGATGTGAATAGTATTTGATAGACATGATGAGAAGGTTATTGGAAAAATTTACCGACGATCAGTTACTACCTTTCCCCACCAGCAGATTTTAATGCTTATACACTTAGCAGTCCATACAGCGGAATTCCTTCTACATCTGTAGTTTCTAATATACATCATTACCGATCCATAGTTGCAGCGTCATCATTAAATTTTAGATACCTCTGTGTATAGGGGCATATCTCAATACATTTTCCACAAAGAGTGACACGTTGCCCGAAACCCTGTTCAGAACGGTTTTGAGCCGTAATCCTGCACTGTTGATAATCAAAGAGTTCATCACGAGACAAAGACTGGTTCCACTCTTTTCCATAAACTGCACCAGCTGGGCAAGCATTAACACAAGCCGTGCAATTACCACACATTGATTTGTTGATGGGCTCAGATATCTCCAATGGTGCGTTGGTGAGAATAGATGATAAACGTATCATAGAACCATATTGTTTTGTAACAAGAAGTGCGCACTTACCAACCCAGCCAACTCCGGCACGTGTTGCTACTGTTTTGTGAGGAAGAGTTGTGCAGCATTCGTCTCCATATTCTCCAACCTGTGCCATGGTCTGTGCTACTGCTTGATAACCATGACTTTGCAATAAGTCTGCTCCTACAGATACCAGAATATCCAGCTGTTCATTTAAAGAATCATACCAGTTTTTATATGACTGCGTCGGCAGCTCAGAAATTCCTTGAATAATTTTTTTCGGATATTTCACTGCAACACTTACCCCAATCGGAAGGCTGTACCGCACATCCTCTGACAATTTCTCTAAACTACCTATGCCAACTAGATCTGCACCTTTTGATATCAACGTCTCCTTCAATTCCTTTGTCAAGTCCGCTCCCATTTCATTCCCTCAAATTAAAGTGCAGCCCCCTTGGCTGGGACAAACAACTTTTCTATATTGATTCCTTCTAATGTAAGAAGCTGGATCTTTTTTTCTATCCCGCCTGAATAACCTGTTAAACTGCCATTGGAACCTACAACACGATGGCATGGTATGATTATTGAGATTGGATTGTGTCCCACAGCCCCTCCTACTGCCTGGCTAGACATGTTTTTCACACCAGTTCGTTCGATCAACTGCTCGGCTATGTTACGGTATGTGGTGACCTCCCCATAGGGAATCTCAATAAGAATTTTCCAAACTTCCTGACGGAACTTGCTGCCCATAGGCGCCAGAGGAAGTTTTGAGATTCGTGGTCTTTTGCCTGAGAAATAATCATCTAACCAATTTTTACCTGCAATCAAAATATCATGATCCGGGCTTTCAATGAAGTTGCACAATGTGCCGCCAAAATACTTCTGACCTTCCATCCACAGCCCTACAAGATTATCGTCATCGCACACCAGAGTGATTTTTCCTACCGGTGAGTCATATTTCAGTGAATAGTATGTCATGATTAAATTTCATCCGCTACACTATTTGATTTCCATATCATCGGCTTATCAATATTTAATCGATATGATATCCATGAGCACTCTGTCTCATCAACTCACATAATTTTTTGAATATGGTGGTGAGTATATTCAGATTTTGAAAAATTTCTTTACGAATTAGATTAGTTTTATATGATGGGATGCTGTAAATTTCATACTGGATAGAGTATGGGGAGAAAACAGCATAAAGGAAGAACTGCGCAAAAAATCTAAAGAACTAGGATTCCAGCTTTTTGGTGTTTCAGATATTGTGAAAATAGAAAATATGCCGTTCCCTGATGACCGGGGTCTGCAGAAACCGTCTGAAGTCATGCCATCGGCCAAGTCATTGATCATTATAGGCATGGTCGTATGGGAATGAGGGTATGAATGCTGCAGTACCAACAGCAGTCAGCGGAGACTTCAGTGGTGGCGGCACTGAATATTATAACCTTTACTATCAGATCGTAGAGAATAAAAGGCGGTATTTCTGCAAATGGCTGATTGATGAAAAGAAAGTAGATGCAATTCCATCTACAACCATACACGCTAAAGCTGCAGCATCTATTGCCGGTCTCGGCTTCATAGGGCACAATACTCAGGTCATTACACCTGAATACGGCCCTCAAGTCTGCTGGATTGCAGTTCTTACAGGTTTAGAATTAGAACCGGACGAACCATTTATACGCGATCTGTGTGCCGAGCAGCCCTTATGCAAAAACGGCTCGCTGTGCGTAAATGTCTGCCCCTACCAGGCAATATTCCCGGACTCTCACAGGGCGTGGAGCCTGGAAAGAAGGTTGTCTATGACAAATGTGTCGTGGCACACGAGTTTGATCCTAAACTTGACAAGACCTGGGAAGAGCATCTACGCCGTGTTTCCGACAGGGGGTTTGCAGAGTGCACCTTGTGTAATCTAGTATGCCAATACGGCAAACCTGTAGCAAAAGATATTATTCCCAAAAAACGCGGATACTGAAACTACTTTGAAAGGAGGGTTCAGGCAAAGAGTGTATATCTACATCCCATATTAATTAAGAATTTAATGATCTTCGTCCGTCTCAGTTATATAATACGAAACAATCTTTCTGCTGATGTCTTTCAGATACGACAAATTGGAAAATTCAATTGTCACCGTAATCAAAGATAATGTCAAAGGCAAAGATATCGGCGTGGCATTCTCCGGCGGACTTGATTCAGGATTAGTTTCGGCTGTCGCCAAAGAATATGCGGATTCAGTTACGCTTTACACCTGCGGGTCTGACAATTCATATGATGTTATCGCGGCCAAGGACCTTTCCGAAAAGCTCGGGCTTCCCTGGATTCAGGTAAAGATATCAAAAGAAAACATTGAAGATCTCATTAAAGAGATGATTCTTGCCACCGGGACAACGGATCCTTTTACAATTTCATATGAACTCCAGTTGTTCTGCGTCTGCAGGGCATCTAAAGAAGACTGCATCGTAACAGGCCAGGGAGCTGATGAGTATTTTATGGGATGCGCTAAATTCATCGATCAGTCTGATGAAGATTATGAAATCTTGAAAAATGCTGCGGTGGAAAGGCTCCTGGATGTTTCTATACCCTGCGAGAAGAAAATTGCAAGCCATTTCAATAAAGATCTTGTCTATGTATACACCAACCAGACAGTAGTCTCTGAGATCTGGAATGTTGATCCTGAGGAGTTGAAACCAAAGGACATGGACTCCAGAAAATCGGTGCTCAAAGAGATTGCTGTTGATCTCGGATACCCATTCCTTGCAGAAAAGAAGAAGAAATCATCACAGTACGGTTCTGGAACTACGGACTTAGTGCGTGCTTTGGCTAGAAAAAATGGAATGAAGTATAATGAGTACATCGAATCACTCTGCGAAGAGGTTCTGTGCGGATTGGAATCAAGAAGAAAGACTGCTGCAGTCTATGCCCGCGTCGACCCAATTGTCAAAGCAGAGGCAGAAAGAATACTGCAGCTGCAGGGATCGTCACCATCTGAAGCTGTAGAAAAATTATATCTGAAAATCATAGCAGAGAATAGCTTGAAGATATCAGAAGATACCCAGCCGTAATTGACTCTTCTACGGAAGTGCAAGTTTAAGGAGTGAAGTTACAAAATTCAGGTGTGTTACATGTTATCTGAAGAAAGGATTATTAAAAAAAGAATTTGCACCGTTTGATGAGATTCAGGACAACTATCCAAAATATGTACTGTCTTTAGATAAGTTAGACATGTCACGCAATGGAATTCGCCACCTTAATGTGATAGAAGGTTTCCTGCTATCTGATGAGTTTTAAACCGGTAAGTTCTCCAGTGAAAGTACCGGTAAGTTCTCCAGTGAAAGTACCGGTAAGTTCTCCAGTGAAAGTATATACCAGATGTACTATTAGAGTATGGGTTTGCATGAGCGATTATCTGCCGCGTCTTATCGATAATTTACTGAAAGATGAGTTGAGACTTTTCGGAGCTACAGTCATAATAGGTCCAAAATGGTGTGGAAAAACAACAACAGCTAAACAGTTGGCAAAAAGTGTAATTTCTCTGCAAGATAAGAAGCAGTATAACAGATACAGGAACATAGCAAATTTAGACCCTTCATTACTACTGAAAGGAGAGAATCCTGTATTGATTGATGAATGGCAGATGATTCCTGAGATCTGGGATTCAATCAGATACAATATAGATGAACGCAATGAATACAATCTTTTCATCCTTACTGGCTCGAATACCATAGGAGTTGATTTAATCGGTCATTCTGGAGCAGGAAGAATTTCCAGAATATACATGAGAACTATGAGTCTGTATGAATCTAACCAGTCTACGGGGGAAATCAGTTTAGAATCATTGTTTAACGGCAATGAAAAGATATCGGGGATGTCTGAATTAGAAATGGAAGACGTAGCAAGAATTCTGGTCAGAGGCGGGTGGCCAGCTACAATAAATCTGAATGACGCAGATGCTCACAAGGTTATTGCTGCATATTGTACAACAATCACTGAAACTGAGATTAAAACCATTGATGGAAAGAATCGTGACAGTCATAAAACAAGAGCTATCCTCAGATCAATTTCAAGAAATTCTGCAACACAGGCGACTGTATCAACAATCCATGAAGATGTCACATCCCAAGAAAACATCAGCATGAACATTAAGACGTTGTATGATTATATAGATGCTTTAAAACGCATATGCATAATAGAAGACCTGCCGGCATGGAGCCCAAAACTGCGGTCCAAAACAGCAGTACGTTCATCAGACACCAGACATCTGGCAGATCCTGCTATAGCAGCATACTTCTTAGATGCAAGTGCTGAAGACCTCCTATACGACCCGAATACATTCGGATTGCTGTTCGAATCTATGGCAATACGAGATCTGCGCGTATATGCTCAGATACTCAATGGTAATGTGTATCATTACCGGGACGAAGACGGCCTGGAAGTTGATGCTATTGTTCACATCTGGGGAGGAAAGTGGGGAGCCATTGAAATAAAGCTTAATGATTCATGGGCAGACGAAGCAGCTGATAATCTTTTGAAACTGAAGAATAAGATTGATTCAAAGCATATGAACAGTCCTTCATTTTTAGCAGTGGTGACGGCTACTGGAAGTGCTTATACCAGAAAAGACGGAGTGCATGTCATTCCAATTACATGCCTTAAAAACTGAAGAAATTTGGTTTAGAATAACTGACTAGCATACTGATTATTTAGTAATTAATCTTCATAACCAAACAGTATCACTTTCTTCATAATCTATTTTTAAAACTAAAAATCCAAAGTCAGTTTTTATCTCCGGTATGCCGTGTACATCTCCCGGCTCACAAACAATAATATCTCCTTGTGAGATTGTAATTTCTGAATTATTGATGATCATATACCCTGAAGCCAAAGCATAGAAGATCTCAGTCTGCTTCTTATGATAATGGTCAGGCATTGACGAACCTTTGGAAAACCTGACTTCCTGAATAAAATCCACTTCTGCAGGAAGAGCACTGGAGACTGGTAGCCTCTTTTTTCTGTAGCCTCTGCCTTCTATCCATGCAGATTCGTCACATTTGAAATGTTTCATGCCGCACCAGATATCCTTTCGGCAGATTCTATGCATTTTGATAGAATCGAATATGCATTGATCATATCTGACTCGTCAATGATGAATATTGTATCGGTGAATACACTTACAGACTCAATCACATTTATTCCGCCGTCTGCCAGATTGTTTGCTAAGTATGCAAACACACCGCTTACATCGCTGATACGCTCGGGAGAGCGTACTGATATCTCTACAAGGTTTGTGCGCGTCTTCACAACGTTTTCATTCCGTATAGCGCTGATTACCTCATTCATCAGATTTTCATCACAGATGACTGTGATGGCCTGCTGACCTTGAATGATCTGCATAGCGGATTTTTCATTCAAAAGTTTTGAGAAAACAGTCTCCAGACATTGAAGTACATTCCAGTCATTTTTAGCTGTGATTATAGAAATCTTTGTCTTGAGAACAAGCCTTGAATTACTGAGAACTTTCAGGATGCTTCCTTCGTAGTCATGATTGTTCAGTTTCATAGCATACCGTCTGCATGCGATCATAACTGCTTCTTCATTATTGACAGCAAGATCTTTCATTATCTGCCGTGCCAAAGATGAATAGTTTATCAAATCTTTAGACATGCAATCCTTGATGCTAGGATGCGCATCGATGTATTCGCGGGTGCGTTCCGCGATGCTTTCCTTACTAGTCTCTTTTTTCAAGTGAAAGTCGAATCTCAGACATATTTTTAATACTTTTGTAAGGGTGGGCCTGTTTTATCGAGAACTTTTGTAAATTCACAAGATTCAAACGTTAAAGACAGCGCCTGCTGAGAATTAAAATAAAAATAGGCGCGGTTAGCGCCCGTTCGTTTAGAGTTTTTCAAAGATCAGCATTTCAGCCGACTGCTCTCCGCTGTCGGTAAATGAGTTGACGGTCATATACATCTGTTTACCGTCTGGAGAGAATGATGATGTAGAGCGGGAGTGTCCGTTTTCACCTATCCACAGCATATTAATGCCGATTAAATCTCCAGCAGAGAAAGTGTATGCCGAGAAAGTCTCATTTTCTGTGATGCCGCCGGACGGCGTCTCAGTTCCAACGACGAGGTTTCCGTTTTGCGCTGTAAACTTGATCACACAGTCTCCGCTGGTATCAAGATAGATTTCTCCGTTCAAAATTCCAGTCGCATATGTAGCTTTCCATTCAGTTTCTGTAAGATCTATGTCTTGTTTGATGGAAGGGGCGTTTTCTCCATTAACGGTGTATATGCGCTCTGCAGCTACTGGCTGACCGGCTATTCCGGATATTTCAGATTCCATTGCAGCAACAATTCTCAGGTAATCTTTGCCTGCATTAACTGCCCAGATGTTTCCGGTATCATCTATCACGTTGCCCAGGACCCTGTCTTCCCAGGCATAGGCATATCCCACAATCTGCTTTTCAACAACGCTGTCTCCGACAACCTGCTCCATTGTTCCCACAAGTCTGAAACCGTCGTACTGCGTGATTGTGAGTTTATCTCCAGAAAGTGCATGATCTTCACCGTTGAAGGAGTTGCCGTCTACAAGAATCCAGTCTTTTGGCAGATCTGCAGGTTTCGGAAGATTCAGAGTCGCACTGCTGCCGGTCTTCGTGTATGCCAGATACCAAGAGGCACCGTCATACTTCTCTCCATTTTTCTCCCCTACCAGCATCGTCATGTAAAGCTTTCCATCAACAAGAAATCCGGAAGCCATGATGGTGACGCTGTCTGTTTCTATATTATATGAGAGATATCCATCGCAGTATGTGCCTACAAATGGTATGTCTCCAATCTTGCCATCTATGAAACCATTCTTACAGGTCTCGATGCTGAGATCATATTTTGTAAGATAATTATCACTGTTGCGGCTGACGGCTTTGTAATTCTCATAAGCTGCTCCACCTGCACCGTTGACAAATTTCCAGTTTCCAAGTATGCTGCTGGAGTCTGATTTTTCAAAGACGTTGCAGATCAAAAGTGACGTGTTGTCAGACAAGTCTGTGCTGCGAGACATCAGTGTTAATGTGTTGCCGTCGTCAGTCATGTATCCATAAATAATTGAGAAATATTTCTGTTCCTCCAGACCTGCCGGCTGCTGTGCCATCTGGATGCAGATATTGCCGCCATTAGTCGGATATTCATATGTATATGCAGAAACGCATCCCACCGCAGTGTTAAACGCATAACTTCCAGACGCTATTGATCCTGAATAGTTCAGCAGAGACATGCTGTAAAGTTTGGACGCAGCGTCACTGACGTTTCCGTTCTCATCCATCTGCAGGGATTTCTTAAGGACCCAGTCTCCCATTAGCAAAGAAGCTGTATCTATTTTAGGAATCTCAGCTCCGTCTGCAACATACTGCCTTTCAATGGTAATTGTCTTACCTTCGCTGCCGCCAATATCTGAGATCATTGAATTATTTAATACTGCATAGGTTGCATCATTGTTAAGGTACATATCCCAGACATGACCGTTGGATTCAACAAATCTGCAGAAGATCTTGTCTGCAGAAGAATATGCGGCGCCTGCGATATCAAGCGTGACATTATCGTCTCCAACAACCTGCTCCATAGTTCCTTTGAAAGCCCCGTTTTCCTGTTCAGTTATCTTTAGAGACTGAGACATGTCGCCAACAAAATCAACTGTTTTTCCTTCACTGCTGTAAATGCCGCTGGCAAGCTTCAAGTCTATGTTATTCATATCAGGATACAGGGAATCTTTCTCTACCTTGTAATTGCTGTCTTTAGAGAATATTCCAGAATAAATATGGGTGAAAAATGTTCCGTCGCCATACTCGCTCATGGTGAGCATGAATTTGATTGCATCGCCTTCCAGATACCCGTCGAATAGGAAGGAGCTTTTATCAACAGTATGGAAGGATACCCTCCCGTCCAGATATGTTCCGGTGATCTTCTGATCGCCGTACTTTCCAGAGAAAAAGTTTTCCTTGACTTCTGTAATATCAAGAATCTTATAATTTTCTAAAGTTTCAATAGAATTGTCAATATTTCCTGCAGAGTCTATTCCTGTAGACTCTACAACACTCCACTCTCCGATAAGCGGTGATTTTTCATCGGCCTTGTTATCTTCATACAAGAAAACAGCTGCAACAGCTGCTATCAGGATAATTATGACTATTGCAAGAGCCACAAACTTTTTGTTCATAGATAGGAATTAGATTAAACATATATTATATTATCCAGAAAAATAGATAAACAATGAAATTTTGCCATGGCTTAACATAATGGGCAGATTTAATCATTCATCGTTTGTACATAGTATTTTCTTTGCCGGGGACCGTCAAATTCACAAAAGTATATTCCCTGCCAGGTGCCTAAGAGCAGCCTGCCTTTAGAAATTATAACCGTCTGAGAGCAGCCTACGCAGCTTGATTTCAGATGAGCTGATGAATTACCTTCGCAGTGCCTGAATTCACTCCGGTCGGGAAATGCGGCATTCAGACCCAAAAGAATATCATGCCGCACGTCCAGATCGGCATTTTCATTTACAGTAACTGCTGCAGTTGTATGAGGGACATAGATTATGCAGATGCCTTCATCTATTCCGTCGTTTTTCACCGCCTCTAATACCTTAGCTGTTATATCGATCATTTCTTCTTTGGAAGTGGATATGCTGAACTCGTGCAGACTCATAATCAGAAATCACATCAATCCGTATTAACAGTTCTCAGCGGATCTCGTGATCCGATAAAAACGCATCACCAGCCGGCTTCATAAACGACAGTGGCAAGGATTGTTCCCATAATTGCAAACAGGATTGCAGTCTTCCAAATGCTCCTGTCCAGCCTTCTTGCATAAGCTGCCCCTAAAACTGCAAAGATCGCTACCGAGATCATGTGGGAGGCATAAACGGCAGTGTGGTAATCTTGGATGAGATACAGCGGCACTATCAGCGGAAAAACCATAATGAAATCCAAGAAAACGATTCCAAGCGCATACCCGATGTCTGACTTTAAAGGCCTGCCTCTGCATTCTTCCACCTGCCTGCTTTTTGAGATTAAATCAATGACCTTATCCATGTCACTCTCATCCAGCGAAGCTACGATAGTATCGCCCAAAGACCGTCTGGCATCGGCCCTGGCGGTCGCGTCTCCCTCCTGAAGGCGCCTTATTATCCTGTTTTGCTCACGCCTGCCGATAACCATTCCATACATCACGGTGACTCCGTCGATGATGCCCCAGATGATATTTACTGAAAATGCAGCGATGGTTACCACGACGATTGAACCGATAGAGGCTTCCATCGCTCCCAGGAGACCTATTGACACTACAACCATCCAGTTGGCGTAGAACAGCTCGCTCATACGCTCGCCGACCGGTATATACTGCAGCAGATCTCTTAGTTTAGCCACGGCTCATAATATTAGAACGATTAAAAAGAAGTTTGTAAGCGGTCAGAAGAAATCTTCAACCACTTTGGTAAATGCAGAAAGAGATTTGTCTGAAGTTATCAGCGGGGGAATTAAGCGTACGACGCCACCGCCGCATACATTGACCAGAATATTGTTTTCCAAGGCGGCAGACTGCAGTCCGCGGCCGTCTTCCACAACCATTCCAAGCATCATACCATATCCGCGCACTTCCGATGAGGAAGCTTTCTTCAGATCAGCCATCCATTTTGATCCTGCTTCTGAGGAACGCTCTACGAGCCTGTCGCGCTTCATCACGTCAATGACTGTTTTGACAAGAGCGCAGCCCATTGGGTTTCCCCCGAAGGTAGTGCCGTGCATTCCGGGTTTGAGAGTCTCAGCAATTTCCGGAGACGTGACGCATGCTCCGATCGGAAAGCCTCCGCCGAGAGCTTTGGCCAGCGTAAATATGTCTGGTACTACGCCGTAGTTTTCAAAGCCGAACCATTTGCCGGTGCGTCCCATTCCAGTTTGCACCTCGTCAACGATAAACAAAGCACCGTAATCATCACAGATTTCACGGGCTGCTTTGAAGAATTCTTTTCCCGCAGGAATAACTCCGCCTTCTCCCTGAATAGGTTCCATAAGAACGGCTGCAGTTTCTGAATTCACTGTATTCTTGAGCTCTTCCACATTACCATATTCGATGTACTCAAAAGCGTGTGAAAGAAGAGGAGTGAAACCATTCTGATATTTAGGCTGGCCGGTTGCAGAAAGTGATGCCGCCGTCCTGCCATGAAATGAATTCTTTGCGGTCACAATGCGGGAGCGGTTTGTATGCTTCACAGCAAGTTTCAGTGCGGCCTCGTTTGCCTCTGCCCCGCTGTTGACAAAGAGCGTCTTGCAGAGGGGATCAGGACAGACTGAAGCTAATGCTTCTGCAGCCTGTGCCTGCTCTTTCACCAGATACAGGTTAGAAACATGCATCAGCCTGCGGGATTGCTCACAGATTGCATTTACAATATCAGGATGAGCATAACCTAGAGCATTTACTGCTATTCCTGCTACCAAGTCTATGTATTTCTTACCATCCAGATCATAAAGAAATTCCGCCTCCCCCCTCTCAAAGCAGAGGTTCTGGCGGCCGTAGTTCTGAAAAAGATATTTTGAGTCTAATGATTTTACTTCGTCTGTATTCATAATTATTCGACCATTATTGATGTACCGCAGTCTTCACCATTTATGAGACGCCTGGCTAACGAATGCGGCTCTTTTCCATTCAGCATATATACTGTATTGGCGCCGTTCAGCAGCGCCGCGCGGCATGCTTCTACTTTTGGGAGCATTCCGCCTGTAATAACCTTGGCATCAATCAGCATATCAACCTCTGCCAAAGTCAGAGAGGGAATTCTCTTTCCATCGTTCAGAATTCCCGGAACGTCTGTGACCAGAACCATTTCTGAAGCTCCGGCGGCCTTTGCAACTCCTGATGCTACAGTATCTGCATTGACATTTAGTTTCAACCCATTCTGGTCTGCGCAGATCGGATAGACCACCGGGATTTTACCAGCCGTGAGAAGAGGCTCAAGGTTCTGCGAGTTTACTGAAGAAACATCTCCTACATATCCCAGATCAACTTCCCTACCGTCGGAGAATACTGGAGGTTTCTTTGAAGCCGTTATTACGCCTTCAGCAGACATCCCCTGAACGCTGCAGCCTGCCTTCTGAAATACCTGTACAATGTCTGAATTTAATGATTTCAACACGTCTTCAGCGACATGAAGGGCCTCAAGATCAGTCACCCTCAGACCAGCCACTTTCAAAGCCTTCATCCCGCGCTTTTCCATTTCGGCACTGATTTCCGGGCCTCCCCCATGAACTATGACGGGAGTAAAGCCCATTTCAGAGATTGTGCGGACGTCCTGGGCAAAGCGGTTTAGATCATCTTTGTCAGACAGGGCGTTTCCTCCGAATTTGAGAAGTATGCGGCGGTTCATTGCACGCACCACCTCATGTCGTGTACTCAGCGTTGATCTTTACATATTCATATGTAAGATCACAGCCCCAGGCTTCAGCACTGCCGTTTCCTACACCGAGATCTAGATAGACATCAATGCGGGAATGCTTGAGAATCTCGCGAGCCTTGGCTTCTGATTCCCCGCCAGGCACCAGCTGCGGTTCGCCATTTTCAAAGAGAACAGCGATTTCATTGCCGTCGCCAATGCAGAGCTTTATCTTAGTTAGATCAAACTCGCTGCCGGAATTTCCCAAAGCTGCCAGAATACGCCCGAAATTAGGATCGGCACCGAAAACTGCAGTCTTCACCAGTGCAGAGGAGATGATCCAGCGTCCGGTGTTGCGGGCCTCTTTATCTGTCTTGGCGCCGCTCACTTTCAGCTCAATAAGCTTTGTAGCGCCCTCGCCGTCCATTACTACCTGCTTAGCAAGCGACTTGAGGACATAGAGAACTCCGTCCCAGAATTCATGGCTGTCGTCAACGGGTTTTCCACCGGCAGCTCCGTTGGCAAGCATTATTGAGGTATCGTTAGTGCTCTGGTCTCCGTCCACGTTAATCATATTGAAGCTTTTGTTGATGCATTCCTGCCATTTATAGGTGGGAACTTTTGTAAGGACGGCATCGGTGGTTATAAAACTCAAGGTAGTGGCATGAAGCGCTTTCATTGAGGGGGAGATCATACCGGAACCTTTTGCCATGCCTGCAATAGTGACAATAGTGCCGTCTTTAAGGGCGACTTTACATGCGGCTTCCTTAATTGTCTTATCAGTGGTAAGAATTGCCTCGGCGGCCAGGTGGTCCTGTTCACGGCCTGCCCCTAATTTTCCGGCAACCTCTTTGATTCCCGGCACAATTTTATCCATCGGCATATAATGAGATATGACACCAGTGGATGCTACACCGACAAGAGAACCGTCGATTCCAAGGCATTCTGCAGTGGTGTCAATCATAGTCTGTGCATCCTGCATGCCCTGCTCTCCAGTGATGGCATTGGCGTTTCCGCTGTTCATAACAATAGCCTGAAGCTTTGGAGAGGAACGCTTGACCATCAGCTCAACCGGAGGAGCACGCATTTTGTTCTGCGTATATGCTCCCACAGCCCAGGCGGGACGGTCTGAACAGATCATCGCCAGATCTAAGCGTTTTTTCTTGATGCCGCAATGAATTCCATATGTGCTAAAGCCTTTGGGAGTTGATACTCCCCCGTCAATAATTTCCATTTTTATACCCCCAATCCTGGGAAGTCAAGGCCAGTTGACTCTTCTAAGCCGAACATGAGATTTGCATTCTGAATTGCCTGTCCGGCGGCCCCTTTCACTAAATTATCAAGCGCTCCCATGGCAACAACAGTATTCTCGGGAGCAATTACAAAACCTGTTTCGCAGACGTTGGATCCGACTGTAGAGGGAATAGACGGCAGATTTGTCACACGTACAAATTTGCTGCCGCTGTACATCTTGTCATAGGCAGATTTGACGTCTTCTTCTGTAACATTGTCTTTGAGCTGAGCGTACGATGTGGTAAACATTCCACGCACGATCGGTAAAAGATGAGGCGTAAACACAGTCTTGACCTCATCTCCATAAACGCGGCTAAGAATCATTTTTATTTCTGGAATATGCCGGTGGTTTCCAACCTTGTAAGGTGTTATTGAAGATCCGCAGGCCGGATGGTGCGTCAGTTTAGACAGCTCCTGACCTGCTCCAGATGTTCCACTTTTTGCATCTATAATTACATAATCGTCTACCAGACCAGCAGACAGCAGAGGTGCAAGAGACAATGAAGAGCACGTGGGATAACATCCCGGATTTGCGATTAATGAAGCTTTCTTGATCTCTTCACGGAACAGTTCTGGAAGACCGTATATCGCATCATGAAGTCCACGGAGGTCTACGTGCGCACGTCCATACCATTTTTCATAAATCTGGGGATCACCGAGACGATAATCTCCACTCAAATCTACTACCTTTATGCCGCGTTCTATCAGTGACGGCACAATTTCCATTGATGCTCCGTGCGGAGTTGCACAGAATACTACATCATAGTCTCCATTTTCTTTAAGATTGGAATCAAAGTATAAATCCACAAATCCGCTTAGAGAAGGCAGAACACTGCACACCTTCATTCCGCAATTCTGTCGAGAAGTTATTGTTTCAAGCGATATGTCTGGATGACGACAGAGAATGCGAGCTAGCTCGCTGCCTGTGTATCCCGACCCTCCAACGATTGCAGCCTTTATCATTTTTCAATAGCCTCTTGAATATGTGAAGACGGCACATACATAAGTCCGTGGCTTAAGCATGATGACTCAAATGAGACAAAGAGGTCTAATCTGTAGCCATAGAGACACAATCTGACTAGATTCTTTCAATATAGATAATATAGTGAATTCCGGAACGTTCAATAGTTAATCGATAATCTATAATAATCAGTGCGGATATCACACCCTTATGCAGGCCAGTTCTACCAAGAATAAGAGTGCAAAAAAGTCTAAAGATAAAGTCGTTTTAGCATATTCCGGAGGTCTAGACACTTCGGTTGCAATCAAATGGCTGGAAGAAAAATACAACCTAGATACAATTGCCGTTTGTATTGATGTCGGACAGCCTGGAGATATGAAAGCTAACATTGAAAGGGCAAAATCAATCGGTGCTGTTGGAGCTTATGCCATTGATGCCAAGCAGGAGTTTGTAACTGATTACATCTGGCCTTCCCTCAAGGCAAACGCCATGTATCAAGATGTTTATCCATTGTCAACTGCCATAGCCAGGCCTTTAATCGCTAAACTTTTGGTAGACATTGCTAAGAAAGAAGGCGCGGCTTACATCGCACACGGATGCACCGCAAAGGGAAACGATCAAGTGAGGTTTGATGTGTCCATTGCGGCACTGGCTCCCGAACTGGGAATTATCGCTCCTATGAGGGAGTGGGTAATGACCCGCGAAGAAGAGATTGATTACGCTAAAGACCATAATGTACCGATACCAGTAAAGAAAGCATGTCCATACTCTACTGATGAGAACCTATGGGGAAGGAGCTGTGAGTGCGGAATCCTGGAAGACGCTTCGGTAGAGCCTCCTGAAGATTCCCATGAATGGACTGTGTCTCCTCAGAAAGCTCCTGCCAAACCAACATATGTTGAGATCGGTTTTGAGAAAGGAATTCCAGTCTCAATTGACGGTAAGAAAACTGCTCCAGTAGAGTTAATAAAAATCCTGAATGAAATGGCTGGACAAAATGGTGTGGGCCGCATTGACCACATTGAAGACCGTATGGTTGGAATCAAATCCCGTGAGACTTACGAATGCCCGGCGGCAATCGTGTTGATAAAAGCCCACCGCGCACTGGAAAACATGGTTCTGACCAGGGATCTGCTCTCATTCAAGAGGAGCATTGAACAGCGTTACTCCGAATTATGCTATGACGGAATGTGGTTCTCTCCCCTCAAAGGAGCAATTGATGCCTTTGTAGACAAGAGCCAGGAAAATGTTACTGGAAAAATCCGCGTTAAACTCTACCGCGGAAGCGCAGAAGTCGTAGGCCGCTCATCCCCATGCTCGCTGTATGATGAGGGATTAGCTACATATGCCCAGGGAGACAAATTCAATCACAAATCCGCTGAAGGATTTATTTACGTCTGGGGTCTGCCACTGAAGACTGTTGCTTCAATCAAGAAAACAACAAAGAAGCCGGCAGCGCAGTCCTCAAACGCTAAGAAAAAATCTGCAACTAAGAAGAAGTGATTTTGATCACTTCCCCCATAAACCTTTTTCTAAATTTTTTCCAAGGGTGGTGTAGCAATGAACAGCAAAAAAGTTCTATGGTCTGGAAGGTTCAAAGAAGGTGCGGCTGATGCAACACTGGCATTCACATCTTCTCTCCACACTGATGTAAAACTCGCCAGGTATGATGTTCTCGGTTCAATCGCACATGCAAAGATGCTGAGCGCCCAGGGAATAATTTCTCAGGAAGACGGAAAAGAGATTCAAGAAGGGTTAAAAGAGATTCTATCTCAAATTGAAGACGGAACGCTTCCAGTCCAGGAAAGCCTGGAAGACATTCATTCCAACATCGAGTTTCTCCTGACAGACCGCATAAAGGATGCTGGTGCTAGACTGCATACAGCCCGCAGCAGAAATGATCAGGTAGTCACTGACGTAAGAATGTTCATGCGTGATGCCATTCTCGACGTGATTGAAGAGCTCGTTGGATTTGAGAAAACTCTTCTTGAAGTTTCAAAAGACAACATCGATACCATTGTACCTGGATTCACACATGTGCAGCATGCTCAGCCTGTAACTATCGGCCATCATTTCATGGCTCACTTTTCAAGAATAAGAAGAGATGTTGAAAGGTTTATTGAGTCATACAGCAGAGTTAACGTATGTACCCTGGGGTCTGCTGCCCTGGCTGGAACTACATACAACATTGACAGGGAATATACTAGCTCACTACTGGGATTCCATAATCCATGCTATAACTCAATGGACGGGGTATCTGACAGAGATTTCGTTGCTGAGTTTCTGTTTAACGCTTCACTGTGTGCTATCCACTTATCATCAGTATGTGAGGAGTTAGTTTACTGGTCTTCACAGGAATTTGCATTCATTGAGATGGATGACGCATATGCAACTGGAAGCAGCATCATGCCTCAGAAAAAGAACTCTGATGTTGCAGAACTTACAAGAGGCAGAACAGGAGCAGCCATTGGAGATTTAGTCAACATTCTGACGACTATGAAAGGACTTCCACTTACATACAATAGAGATCTGCAGGAAGATAAGGATGCTTTATTCTCATCATACAACAGACTGACTGCCTGCATTAAAATGTGCAGCGCAATGATAGCCACTCTCACATTTAACAAAGAAAGAATGCTTTCTGCCGCTTCAGAAGGGTTTATGAATGCTACAGATCTGGCTGATTATCTTGTAGTAAAAGGAATGCCGTTCAGAAAGGCACATGAAGTCGTCGGAGGAGCTGTCAGATACTGCATAGATCAAAACAAGAAACTTGAAGATCTGAGCCTTGAGGAACTGCAATCTTTCAGTGATCTGATCGAAAAGGATGTCTTCGAGATCCTGCCTCTGGAAAAATGCGTAAGCAGAAGAAAATCATTCGGCGGCACATCTCCTGAAATAATTCCGACACAGCTTGACAACGGTCATTCGGCAGTAGACCGCCAAAATGCATTTGTTATAGGCGAGCGGAATATCATAGAGCAGGCATTTGAATCTTTAGAAAAATAAACTTACAAGATAATATCAGCAGAAACTGCCACGTCTGCTGATATTATTCAATTAAAAATTAGATGTTTAAAGTGCACACACTTGTTAATGATATTAAGTAACTAAATAAAAAAATATACTGCGCTGAAATACATCTCAATGAATTATTTTTACTAAATTATATAGATTAACGCTTGTTGAACAACAGATTTGAAAGTTTATAACCAGATAGCATTATTCAGAAGATATCGGTAGAAAAACACATAAAAAACAAAGATTCAGTTTATAAATTATGAAAAACGTAGCAATTTTAAGCAAACAGTAATTTTTGAATGCATCGTATTTATACTTTATTATTCATTTTTTTCATGATTAGGGCAACCTTATATATTCTGAAAGTTCATTAATGATATTACTCCTAAGGAGGAAAAATTATGCAAGGAACTGCAAAGGCATTGGTTGGAATGATTGTCGGAACAATCATCATGATCATTTTGAGCGTGATTTATTTCATCATCACGTTGTTCATCGTTGATTTCTCCGCCGGTCTGTTGCTAGGTGACGGTGAATACAGCAGTGCAGTAATTATTGCAGCTGCATTGATTACACTCGGCTCCATGCTTGGTGGATCATACGGACTCCGCGATTAAACCCCATAAAAAACAATCTGAATCTGAGCGTGAAAACGCTCAGATTTCATTTTTTAGATTTCGTGATGAGCTGATCCCACTCAACTGTATGCTGAACACCTTCACGAAGCAGTAATTTGCTGATCTTTTCTGTTAAGCGTACAGTTTCTACATTTGATGTATAAGATTTTATGTAAAATTCTTTTTTGCCGATTGGAAATATCAACCTCATGCGTCCTTTTCGATTGTATCCTTCAGGCTTTTCATTTCTAGCTATTTCCTGCATATTTGCATAAAGAAACATCTGAAGAATGTCATTATCATCTGGGACTTGGTTTGTTTCCTCTAAAAATGTAGTAAATAATTCTGGGAACACGCGCTCTAAGTCTTTGTAATCTACGCCGTCTCCAAATATAAGATGACCGCTAGTAGCCTTCATTGATGATTCAAACTGCTTTGTGTATTTAAGCATATGCGTTTCTGCATATTTAGAAAGTGCTGAATTAGTGAAGATAGTTCGATTCGGCACTGAGCCAAGCAGTTTTCGATTAATCAACTGGAGATATCAGTATCCTAATTGTAACTATGTTTCCCAATAGTTTCTATTTGATACTTATATCCCTTTAGGTATTATAGTTTTGAGTATGAATTGTTCAAGAGGTAAAAGATGGTAAGTTACAAAGAGATTCAGATGGAAGTCGGAAAGATGAGAGTTTATGATTTCGGAGAAATCAGACTGCATGCATATCAGACAAACGATCCAGTTAATGATGAAGCATTCATTATTGAAAAAGACAAGAGGGCTGCAGTTATCGAACCGCCGTGCTTCAGGAATAACATCGAAGAACTCACTAAATATATAGATTCAAACAATCTGAAAGTAGAGGGAAAAATGGTATCATATCATGCTGCTGGGTCATCTTTCCTGCCTGACGTGAAAAACTATGGAACCGAAACTTCTGTGAAGTACAACACCAATGGTGGAGGCAAATCACTAATCGAAAATTTTACCAGAGTATTCGGAGACGCTTTTGATGGCGAGATAGCCGTGACAGATGAAATAATGACCCCTGGAAAAATAAACATTGCCGGTATTGAAATGAATATCATGTCTACGCCTGATGCATATAACATAGAAGTTGAGTCAATAAATGCAGTTTATCTTCACATGATGGGACACGATTGTCATTCTATAGTCGCCAGCAAAGACCATGCAGATGCAATGATCAGAGAGCTTCAGAATTATATTGATAGAAATTATTCACTGATCCTTACATCACACTACACACCAGAAAATCTAAAAGATGCTAATGAAAAAATCGCATACCTGCAGAATATTAAGAAAATAGCATCAGAATGCAGCTCTGCAGATCAATTCACAGAAGCAGTAAAAAAGAGATATCTGCAGTATTCGGGAGATAACTATCTGGACATGACAGCAGGATTTTTATTTTCACAATGAGCGTACCCGCTCAAACTCATTTATTTTTCGAATTTTGCATAATCTTTTTCGAATTTCGATCTTAAATGAGTGTGTTTACTGTTTTTTAACAAGAAATATAAGCAAGTTCAAAAGGAAGAAGTCTATCTTAAGCCAATGGTTTCTAAAAAGGTTCAGTCTATCAAACCTTCTGGAGTCCGTGCCATTTTTGACATGGCTCAGGAAGACAGTATCAACTTAGGGTTAGGAGAACTTGACTTCAGACCACCTCAAGAAGTTACTGAAGCCTGTAAGAAAGCGTTGGATTCTGATTCACATCGTTACGGACCTACCATGGGAATCCCTTCACTTAGAGAAAAGATAGCTCAAAAGATCTCCAGATATGATAAAGACATCACAATGTCAAATGTGATGATAACTTCCAGCGGCACTCAGGGAGCTATGGCAACGTTCCAGACTCTGTTTCAAGAAGGGGATGAAGTTCTCATTCCAGATCCTGGATTTGTTGTATATTCTCCAGAATGCACTCTCTGTGGAGCTCAGCCTGTGCCGTATACCATGGACGAAAAGCTGAATATAGATCTTGAAAAACTGAAAGGAAAGATTACTAAAAAAACTAAAGGTATCGTTGTCAACTCCCCTGCTAATCCATGCGGGTCGGTTCTTACAGAAGAAGCTTTCAAGACTATACATGATCTGGCAGAGGATCATAATCTCTGGATAATCTCTGATGAAGTTTATGAGAATTTTATCTATGAGGGAAAACACTATTCATTCAATGAATATCTTGACAGGTCTGTTGTATTGAATTCATTTTCAAAATCATTTGCAGTAGCCGGCTGGAGAATAGGATACCTGTCTGCACCTGAAGAGATACTTAGCGAGATTTCTAAAATGCAATATCATATTCTGGCATGTCCACCTGGTCCTTTCCAATATGCCCTGAATGATGCATTTGGCTGCCAGGAATCATTTATCAATGAGATTTTTCCCATTCTTAAAAAACGCAGAGATCTGACTACAGACCTGCTGAATGAAATTCCAGGCTTTTCATGTATTAAACCAAAAGGAGCGTTCTACGCATTTCCATCATATGAAATTGATATACCGTCTGCAGACTTAGCAATAAAACTTGCCCATAAAGGAGTGCTTTGTTCGCCGGGAACTGCATTTGGAGATTCTGGAGAGAAGCATCTGAGAATATCATATGCGGCATCTGAAGACAATATCAGAAAGGGAATAGAAATCATACGAGACTTTATAAAAAAGTTTTAAGGAGAGATCAATTGAAAAAAGAAACCGGCATGTCATATAAGTGGGTTGTGCTGATTGTAGCATCCATCGGCTCCCTCATGGGTCCGCTGGATTCCACCATTGTAAGCGTTTCAATGCCTTCAATATCAGACGCGCTTCAGATGGATTATGCTCAGACGCTATGGGTCCCGACAGCATATCTTGTTGCGATAGCCAGCATTCTCCTTATTATCGGCCGTGTTTCAGACATATTTGGAAAGAAAAAGATATACATCAGTGGTTTTGCAATATTTGCAGTCGGCTCTCTGCTGTGCAGCATAGCTCAAAGTGGAGAGCAGTTAATATCATTCAGAATTATACAGGGAATCGGCGCTGCATTCATTATGACTTCCGGAACTGCGCTGGTCTCTGCTGCGTTTCCGCCTGGAGAACAGGGCAGAGCCCTCGGCCTTAATGTAATGGCTGTTTATTTAGGTCTAGCCATAGGGCCGCCGCTCGGCGGAATACTTACACAGAGTTTCGGATGGCATTCCATATTCTTAGTAAACGTTCCCATTGCAATAATCACAATTGCACTGGCAGCATGGAAGCTGAATGAATGTGAGATACTTGATAAAAAAGTATCATTCGATATCAGCGGAGCAGTTACATTTGCTGTCGGACTGATTACCATTCTACTGGCTTTAACATTAGGAAATACAAACGGCTGGCTCTCTGCAAGTGTCATAATTCTAGTAGTTATCTCTGTGATATCGTTTACCGCATTTATCAAAATAGAACAGAAAAAAGGAGACGGTGGATTGTTTGATCTCAAGCTGTTTACTAAAAATCGTCTCTTTGCCGCAGCAAATTTCTCTGCATTTCTAAACTATACATCATATTATGGATCCACATTTATTATCTCATTTTATCTTCAAAGAGTGCTTGGAATAGATATCGGAACTACCGGCTTGATACTACTAGCAATGCCTCTGGTGATGTGCATAATTTCACCAGTATCTGGAAATTTATCAGACAAAGTCGGATCAAGAACACTTGCAACAGCCGGCATGATAATCATGGCGGTCGGACTGTTTCTTATAAGCACTCTTGGTACAAATACATCGATTACTACTGTTATAATCTATCTCATGATCTTAGGAATAGGCATGGGAATATTTTCATCTCCTAATACAAGTGCTGTGATGAAAAGCGTCAGGAAGGATAAAACCGGTGTGGCATCTGGTATGCTGTCTACTATGCGTACAGTCGGTCAGTCACTGAGCTTAGTTTTAATGGGAAGCGTAATGGCCATTGTAACCTCATCAGCTCTCGTGTCTTCAGTATTTATGGGAGGAAGCTCGAGCATAGACAACGTCGAATTCATAACAGGGATGAGTGCAGCCCTAAAGGTATCAGCACTAATTGCATTAGTCGGCGCAGCAAGCTCCACACTAAGAGGAAAGATTGAGACTGAAACTGAATATGAAGTAACCTGCCCCAAATAAAGGGAATTGCTATATTTAGGAAAAAGTCAATGTATTTACATATGAAAACTGTCGCAGACTGCATCAAGTTTCTGGAAGAACATCCTGATATAACTGATTCAAATGAGAAATATGCTGAGGAGATATTTAGACTTCCAAAAAAGATAAGAAATGATGTTTTATCATTACTAGAATCAGAAGCTTTCGGGGATTTGAATCACATAGTCAAACTTGTTGAAATCTGCAGAGATAATAAGATAAAAATCAACAGACTTGATAAAGATATGATAAAATCATATTGTGAATTTAATCAATCTGCGGATGAGATTATTCAAAATATTTATAGAAAAGACATGGAACGTCTAGCCCCAAAGTACCATGAAGCTCCATGCAAAATAAGCAATGCTGATGCAATTAATAAACTAAAAGGAAATAAATGAAAGAGTTATAATCTTCTTGCATGAAGATAAGCGATTATACATCCTATGAGTATAATGATTATCGGCAGGAATGACAGGATTACATCCAGCGCATCAGATACATCACCGATGAATATGTAAGATGCACCTAAAACCGCAGTAATGATACCGACAACAATCAGGACCTTTCCACCATATTTGTTGATTGCATACCAGTTTTCATCAGATTCAAAACTTTTTCCGATTCTGACACCATAGAGTGCATTTCTACCCACCTTCTGTGAGATTAATGGAATAGACAATATTATCAACAGCAATCCCACAAAAATATACGTTATTCCCAGGATTCCTAATAAACTGTCAATAATCATACGTGAGCAAAAATATGCATAGTTTCTATATATGATTATTCCTACGATTTTAAAAAGATAAATAAATAAGAAGTTTGGAAGAAATTTTATGCTTCAAGAGCAGAAATATTCTCACGGAACTCTTCAAATTTCTGTGACAGAATTTTGAGAGCTTCTTTGAGTGTGTCTATGGCTGCGAGTGAACCATCAGTTTCAAATTCAAAGATAAACTTTGAATCAGATCCAGACAGTTTTATCGCATTTAGTTCACAGACTTCAAAGCATGATTTGCACAGGATGCAAGATTCCAGATCTACAACCTTGACGATTCCATCTTCTTTAGCTAAGACTCCCCTTGGACAAGCTTTAATGCAAGTACCGCCGGAGTCACAGCGAGCTGGATCAATCTCAATTGTAGGATAATATCTGTATCCTGCTCCAGATACGACCTGCCATTTAGCGTGACGCTTTGCGGTGCCAAGCTCTGCAGAGGCATATGCCAGCAAAGCCTGTCCTGGACCCAATTTTACAATGGGGACTAGTTCATCTTTTATCCTCAGCTCAGGAGGTCCAAGAGGTTCCATATCGCCAGAGTAAACTTCACAGGGTCCTTTTTTGTTTATAGAGTACATAATAGTACAATTGGGGCAGCCTTCCCCACCACAAACACATTCATCTTTGGGCACGTAAAGGCTAAGATCAGTCGGAACTGGCACTAAACCGAGTCTGTGCGCAATAATCTCATCAAAGAGAGGACTTACACTTTCATATTCATTTCCTTCTTCATCCATGATTGGACCCAAGTGAAATTCTACCAGCTCAATAGCCATCTTGGGAATCTCGGTCATCAGGCATCTCCTGAGGGAGTTTACCAGAGATGGAGAAGCGTCAGAAACTACGAAGCGTATGCGTGTCTCGGTCTGACTGATTACTTTAATATCCATAAGTTTGCCCCGCGATTATACTCTACGTCCTCTTCTTCCACCTTTCTTTTTGGTCCCATCGTGTGGTATAGGTGTAACGTCTTCAATGCGTCCGATTTTAAGACCGGCACGAGCTAAGGCACGAATTGCGGCCTGGGCTCCAGGTCCAGGAGATGTGGCTTTGTTTCCGCCGGGAGCACGTACTTTTACGTGGATCCCTTCAATTCCCTTTTCCTTAGCGATATCGGCCACTCTTTCGGCTGCACGCATTGCAGCATATGGAGAAGATTCATCTTTAGCTGCTTTTACAACCATTCCACCAGATGCTTTGGTGATTGTTTCAGCACCAGTAACGTCTGTAAGGGTGATTATAATGTTGTTGTAACTAGCAAATACGTGTGCAATACCCCATTTTCCCATACTCATTCCTCCACGGGTTCATTGATTACATCTTCAGAAGGAGCGTCCTCAACGACGTCGGCACCTTCTGCTGGTTGCGGCTCTGCTGGTTTTGGCTCAGGAGCAGCCTCATCTTCACTCTTTTGAGGATTTCTAATGGGGTGCATCTCATCAGCAATGGGAGATTGTGGATTGTATGAAATAAAATCCTCTTCATTGCGCCTAACCATGTATCCAGGCACGGTTACTTTACGACCATTTATGGATATGTGTCCATGGACAATAAATTGTCTGGCTTGCTTGGCAGTAGTAGCTAAGCCTTTCATGTACACAACCGTCTGAAGACGGCGGCCAAGAATTGACTCTTGGTTAAGACCTAGAACATCATCAAGGGTGCTGCCGTCTGCCGGCAGAATGCCAAGGCGTGCGCACTTGGCGAGCAGAAGGTCAGCTTCCAATTGTGCCTGTGCATCATCTAAACGCACACGGGCTTGGAGGTTTTTAGACTGTGTTCTCAGATTTCTGAGGTAAGCCTGCGCCTTCCAGAGTTCGGTCTTGCTTTTCAATCCATATTGCTTGCATATCTCGGTTTCGGCCTTGATCCTTTCTCCTCTCCAGGGATGTGAGGGGGTATCATAGGCTCTGCGCGGAAATTTCGGGTCTCCCATTTAATTCACCTATTTACTTTGAACCAGGCTGGTTTTTAGTCCTGCTAACACCCATAGTGAGGCCAGTCCTTCCGTTGGACCGGGTTCTCTGACCGCGAACTTTCTGTCCCTGCTCGTGCCTGCGACCACGGTAGCATTTGATCATTTTCAGCCTGTTAATATCATCTTTATTCGTCAAGTCGAGGTTTTGACCATACAGGTGCATGTCCTCGCCTGTCTCAATGTCACACTGCCTGTTAATTGCCCAAGCAGGTGCGAATTCAATATAAGAATTCAATACATTTTCAATCTCAGCTGTCTGCTCTTCAGAAAGGTTTCCAAAGATTTCATCAGTTGGTATACCAGTTCTCTTTGCTACGATTCTAGCAACTCTGGCTCCAACTCCTTTGACGGACTGCAAACCCAAGATTATATTCTTGTTACCGTCCACATCTGTATTTAAGATACGGACGATATAGCGGAAATTCTCATCCTTAGCCTGCTCATCAGACTTGGACTTCTTGTCCGCTTTCTTTGCTTTAGTTTCTTCTGCCATTTTACTGCCTCATTTATTTTTCAAAAATCTGTGACATGTATAACATGTAGATTTATGAAGGGTTGCCGTTAGAATCGGTTTGCTATATAAGCATTACTATGCAATATTTTGCATTTAAGCAATGCTGGCAAACCTCAATATTCAAGCATATTGTTCTCCGACAACGGCTTTAATTCTGCGGACACCAGCACTGCTTGCTTCTTCCTTCTTAATTTTAAATCCGCCAATCTGAGAGGTATTCGTCACGTGAGGGCCTCCGCAGATCTCGCATGAAACGTCTCCGATTGTGTATACTTTGACCATGTCTCCGTATTTATCACCAAAGACTCCTTCAGCCCTGCGTTCTCTTGCATCGCCAAGGGTCATTTCTTCGCATACGACGTTTATACCGGCTTTGATAGCTTCGTTGACCAGCTTTTCAACTTCATCCAGTTCCTCCTTGGTCATTTTTCTTTCAAAGGAGAAGTCGAATCTTAAACGTTCAGCAGTGATGTTGCTTCCCTTCTGGTGCACATCAGGTCCTAAAACTTTTCTTAATGCCGCACCCAGCAGGTGAGTGGCAGTATGCATCTTTGTCGTTTCTTCACTGGCGTCTGCCAGACCGCCTTTGAACTTCTGCATTGAACCAGCCCTGGAAATTTCCTGATGTTCCTTGAATAATTCTTCAAATTTGACGCTATCGACCTTAATGCCTTTCTCAGCAGCTAGTTCGATTGTGAGATCCAGGGGGAATCCAAAAGAAGTGTAGAGTTTGAATGCATCTTCACCGCTCACGATTCCATTTTCGTCTATGCCTTCAAGAATACGTTCCGTAAGCCTGAGTCCCTGATCAAGGGTCTTTGTAAATTTAACGGCTTCATTTTGAAGCTGCTCCGCGATGAATGCTTTGTTTCTTTCAAGTTCAGGATATTCTCCAGAATATTCCCTTATGACTGTGTTGGCAATATCGATCATCGGCTCCCAGCCCATGCCTAGTTTCTGCATGTATCTGATTGTTCTTCTGATGAGTTTTCTGAGAACGTAACCTTGATCCAGATTGGAAGGTGCTACTCCTTTGTCATCACCCAGAATGAATACTGCCGCCCGCATATGATCAGCAATGATGCGAAATTCTCTTACAGAGTCTGCGTACTTAAGTCCAGAGGCATTTTCAATATCATTAATAATTGGAATAAAAAATTCAGTGTCATATACACTGGGAATATGCTCCAGTACGCAGAGTGTACGCTCTAAACCCAGTCCTGTGTCAACATTCTGCTGCTTCAGTTTCTCATATTTGCCTTCAGCAGTTTTATTGTACTCCATGAACACATTGTTCCATATCTCAAGGTATCTGCCGCAGTGGCAGGAAGGTCCGCATTCATCAGAACATTTCGGCTTAGACTGATCAATATAAAATATTTCGGTATCCGGTCCGCAGGGACCCGTAACTCCAGCCGGACCCCACCAGTTGTCCTTTTTTCCGTAGAAGAAGATGTTATCGTCATTCATCCCCATGGATTTCCATATGGATACTGTTTCTTCATCTCTCGGGGCATTTTCATCTCCGGCAAATGCCGTAACAGCAAGGTTGTCTGGATCAATACCTAAAACATTGACCAGAAAATCATAACTCATCTGGATAGATTCTTTTTTGAAATAGTCACCAAGTGACCAGTTTCCCATCATCTGAAACATAGTTAAATGAGATGCATCGCCTACCTCGTCTATGTCTCCAGTCCTTATACATTTCTGACAGTCAACAAGCCTCTTGCCTGCCGGATGTTTTTCCCCCAGAAGATAGGGAGCCAAAGGGTGCATCCCTGCAGTAGTAAACAATACACTGGGATCGTTTTCTGGGATGAGTGAAGCGGATTGGATTTCCGTGTGACCTTTGTTTACGAAATAATCGATATACTTTCTCTTTAACTCATTAGCTTTCATGGTTTTCGCAATCGGTGCAGTGTTAAAGATGTCTTAATTGTTTTGCAGGTTGCATTCGTTTAGGCTTCGTTTTGATTGTCGTTTTTAGCCTGCACTGGAGAATTGACTAAAGTAACGACAGTCTGCGGGAACGGAATCTCCACCCCTTCCTCTTTGAATCTCTGATTGATTCTTTCCCTCAGTTCAGACCTGACTCTCCATTCTTTCTTGAAATCATCTACATACACCCACAGAGCAAAGGTAATGGCGCTGTCATCAAAGGATGAAAGTCTTGTGTATGGAGACTGAGACGGATTGTTGTTCACTACATCCAGGTGATGTCTGGCTATGTCCATGAGAATTTTATCAACTTTTTCAGGGTCTGTACCGTAGGATACACAGACTTCAACAGAAATGGCCCTGTGCCCGTCAGGCCTGGAGAGGTTTGTAACCTTGTTGCTGCACAGAAGAACATTTGGTATTACAACTATTTCATTATTGGTTGGGCTGTATGCCCGTGTAGAACGGATTCCAACTTTTTCCACGTCGCATACTTCTCCAGTGCTCAGCATGATCCTCTCTCCAATTGTAAAAGGCCTGTCGACCATGATCTGGATTCCTGCAAATATGCTGTTGAATGTGTCCTGTGCTGCAAGTCCAATAACTAAGGAACCTATACCCAAACTGGCCAAAATTGCAGTGAAGCTTATATTAAAATAATTAAGAAGCACAACAAATGCAATCAGCGGGATGAGAATTGTCCCCAGAGTATGCATGAATGGAACTAAAGCATCATCCAGTTCATTTTCAGTTTTGCTGGCCAGTTTGCGGGCAAAGTCAATAATGACGTCATTGTATACGCGGTAGGCTACCCAGGCATATAGTATAATGAAAAGTATCGTCAAAGTGTCATTGATCTGGAAAATAGTATCGGCTGAGACTGAGAGTATCGTAAGAGAATTGACTAATGCATAGACAATAATCGTCAGAAACAGCGGCTTTTTAATTAACTTATAGATTTTAGGAATGACCTGCAGGCCAGATTTACTGAATATACGCTTAAATATGGTATCTACAGCAACTATTACAACTGCAGTCGTCCCGATCCAGATCAATATTGTAAAAATAAAAGTCCAGATGGCAGTATTGAATGGCGCTGGCAGCGTGTTTTCCCAGAACAATATGCTATTCTCGGTAGATGCAATCAGCGAAGCAATATTGATCTCTACTTCCTTTGTATCTACAATGCTTCCAGAACTTGATGCCATATCGGTAAGGATGAAATTTACCGTAAGCGTAACAGTCTGTGTCGGAGTTGCTCTATCAGTATACAGCGTCACAGTGATATCTGCTGAATCTTTAGGTCCGAGAATCTGAGGTTTACTGTCTACAGCCGTCCTGAGGTGAGAATCATTTCCAGAAAGTGAAGAATTTACCTCAAGTGCATAAGAAGTATCATCTGGATTATAAACAGTCCAAGTATAATTTGCGCTCTGCCCCGCTTCAACATCTGTAGTCTGCTGCCAGTCTCCGATGCCCGGATCAGCAGAAACTGCGGGCAGGAAAACTAAAGATGCAACACACACCAACAACAATGCAGAAGCAACTCGCGCATTCATCAAGTCTGTACCATCATATCGGTTAAAAGGTTTACTCTTCAGGATCATTTCTGAAGAGACTGATTGTTTATTCAGATTTGTCTTTTGAACGACTTTTCTTTTCCTGATCCAGTTTGTGATATTTTATCAGAACTTTTCCAATCCAGACAGTAGCTACAACGGCAATGATCGTGACAAGAATGGCATAAATCATCATTCCCACTAAATCATCTGAGGTATCGAAGATTTTTGCAATCAAGGCCTTGATGGCTTCGTTCCAAGCCAAAGCGGCTACTAATGCAAAGGCTGCAGTTATCAGACTAGCCACTGTTTCTACCATAATAGTTCCAGTGCTCTTACCTTCATCATATTCAATTGCCATAGTAATACACCCATACGTGTTATTGCAGGGTTGTATAAGTCATTCATCAATATAAATATTATAAGCACTTTACATCACACAACGTATGAGCAGGTTAAAGGGCTATTCATACGACATTCGTTCATTAATTTGTGATTTCGTAGGTTATTCATTCATAATTTCACATATTCAGATCGTATTCATCTAATGAAGTATTACATACAAATGTTCATAAAACTTGCAGATATGTAGACATATACATCTAATACTCAGAGATCATAGTATATATGTAAATGATTATCAATATTTATTAGACATGTGATTGATATAGTCAAATAGAATAATATGGCAAATTCTTAACTACCACATCACAATACCTCTCCATCCGTTTTACGGAATTACATAGAGGTGTATCAGTGATTTCAATTGAAAATGCACGATCTACAACAGGTACAAAATGCAGAGAGAAGGATATCAGCCCCATTTCGGGAATGTGCCCGCTCTGCATTGAAGAATGCAATGTTGTATGTGAAGTAGGTAAATCAGCATTCAGAGGAAGAGAAGTCCTCTATCCCAGCAATGAATATTTTGGTCACAGTACAGCTGCTTCCAATAAAAATTATATGATCGACTGGTCTCATTTCCAGATACTTGCAGAATTGCTGGGTGCTCAGGGAATCGAAGCTAACCCGGATGTAGCATTTTTTGAGAATTCTGACGTAACAACCCAGGTAGCTACCCATTCTAAAAAACCAATAGACCTCAAAGTACCCCTGGTAATTGCAGGACTGGGTTCTACAGATGTAGCAAAAAGAAACTGGAAAGGAATGGCAATGGGCGCGGCCATGTCCGGCATAATTGAAACAATCGGCGAGAATGTCTGCGGCATGGATAAAGAGTCTATATACACCAACGGCAAAGTTTCAAAATCACCGGACATGATGGGTAGAATCTCTGACTTCCGCGAACTATGGGACGGAAAACACGGAGACATAGCAGTCCAGACAAATGTAGAAGACCAGCGTGGCGGCGTTGATGAATATGCAATATCCAACTTAGAAGTCAACATCATCGAGCGCAAATGGGGTCAGGGTGCAAAAGCAATCGGCGGAGAAGTCCGTCTTACTACGTTAGAACGTGCACTTGAACTCAAGAAACGCGGTTACATAGTAATGCCTGACCCTGAAGACCCGATGGTTCAGGAAGCATTCAAAGCAGGCGCTATAAAAACATTCGAAAGGCACAGCAGAGTGGGATTCCCGGCTCATGAAAGCTTTGTTGAGGACATTGAAAAACTCCGTGAAAAAGGTGCAAAATATGTATTCTTGAAAACCGGCGCATACCGTCCAGAAGTAGTAGCTTTCACCATGAAAGCTGCCTCTGAAGCTAAAATCGATATGCTGACGTTTGACGGAGCAGGCGGCGGAACGGGTATGAGCCCTGTGCCGATGATGAATGAGATGTCTACACCGACAGTTCACCTAGAAGCCCAGGTTCTTATGTGTGCAGAGATCATGAGAAAGAAAGGCAAGTTCGTACCTGACATCTGTTTTGCAGGCGGATTTACCAATGAGACACAGATGTTCAAATCAATGGCAATGAGCAATCTGGGAGACGGCCCGATCGTAAAAGCAATCGCTATGGCTAGATCCCCTCTGACTGCAGTAATGAAATCACAGTACTTTGCCAGACTTGCAGAAACAGGAAAACTCCCAGCCCAGTTTGCTAACGGATACGGAGATGACCCACACAAATTCTTCATGCTTTCATCTCAGATTCAAAAGAAATATCCAGACAAAAAAGTCGGAGTGGATATACCATGGGGAGCTGTCGGTCTTTACACTTATTTCACAGACCGTATCGGAGAAGGACTGAAACAGCTCATGGCCGGATCCAGAAAGTTCAAACTAGAATGTCTTGCCCGCGATGATATCGCTTCACTGAGCGAAGTAGCTGCGAGAATCACTGGAATTGAAACTTTTGACCAGATGGCTAAAAGAGTTATTCCAGGAATGTTAGAGTGCTGGTAAACACCACTCCAAACTTCTTCCAATTTTTTCCTTTCTTTTATAAAATGTATTTTGTTTTTATTTAGAATTCATTTTCACAAAAAAATACATTGATTTATGAATGCGAATATTTGTGAAATGATGAACAACTGATTAAAAATGATTTTAGTCCGTCGCAACATGCGTGTTGGCGAGCGGAAAATTCTTCATTTAGAGCAGATCTAAAGCTGCAGTTACTGCGCCCTCTTCAGCCAACTCTAATTCTGCAGATGTTCCGATGATTATAATGTCATCATTCTCTAAATCAAAAAGTTTGTTGAGTGTTGAAGCTGTATCAGGATAAACACTTTCCAGATCTATTCCCCCAGGAATCTGAAGTTTGTCGTCTTTAACAAGCACTGTTGTGGCCCCGTCAGCACCGGCAATCATTGCACGGTCGCGCTGTTCCATTCCAGAGCCGATCTTGTCTACAACGCCTTTGACCTGTACTGCCACTCCTTTCCTGCCATGCACAAGATCAGATTCGCCCAGAGTATATATCTGGAGGGGAATGGTATTAAAGAATTCACTCCCTTTTTTGGTGATCTTTATCCCTGTTTGTTTAACGTCAATATATCCCTTTTCACGAATACATTCTACGATAGTACGCATGCTGCCTTCGCCAACGCCTACCTTGTCTGCCAACTGCTTTCTACCCTTGCGGGTACCGTCAGAAAGCACGGAAAGAGTCTTGTACACGTGATAATCTGTGAAACGGTGCAGCGGTCCATACTTCGGACGTTCTATTAGTTTCATTGAATAGTAATATGGCAATAAGTAATATAGAACTACCGGTGAAAATTAATCTAAATCATAACGCAAATATGTGAGAAAAAATTTCATTCTGAGAAATTCACTTTGAAAGTATAGAAGTCGTAAGCAGCGGTGGTATCGGGAAAAATCTTTCTTGCTTCTGACTCGATCTCCTCTAAATCTTCATATCTGTTGGAAAAATGAGTTAGAATCAGCTTCTTCGCGCCTGCTTTTTTAGCAATCTCTGCAGCAGCAGCTGATGATGAATGCCCGAACTCAAGACCACGGTCTGCCAGATCTGCCATGACAGTGGCTTCATGAATCATAACGTCGCAGCCTTCGGCCTCTTCTGCAAAGAGATCGGTCGGTCTAGTATCCCCCGAATATGCTAATTTTCTTCCTCTTCTGGGAGGTCCCATAACCATTGAAGACTCAATGGTCCTGCCATTCACCACAATGCTCTTTCCGCTCTGAAGCCTGCCATAAAGCGGACCTTCTGGTATTCCCAGCTCTTTTGCCGCAGATTTGGAAAACTTTCCTGCACGTTGCCGCTCCTGAACAATGAATGAAACTGCTGGCACTGTGTGATCTGCTTCTACTGCTTTAATCGTCAATCCAGAAGAGTTTACAGAATCACCTGGATTCATCTCATATACATTGATTTCATAATCTGGATTGAAATACCCCAAAGATAAGGATGAGTTTATGAGATCAACGGTACCGGAAGGGCCGAAAACAGAAAGAGGGTCGGTTCTTCCAGACAGATTCATGGACTGAATTAATCCCGGTATGCCAAGAACATGATCCCCGTGAAGATGAGTTATAAAAATTGAGCTGATTTTCATGAATGATAGAGATGCACTCATGAACTGCCTTTGAGTTCCTTCTCCGCAGTCAAAGAGAAGTATATCCCTTCCGTACTGAAGAGCTATTGCACTTACTCCTCTTTGAGGAGAAGGAAGACCTCCACCAGTGCCCAGAAAAGTTAGATTCATGATAGACCAATCATCTTCCAAGAGATTCCAGAAGACGGTCTGTTTTTGTAGCTTTCTTCAGCTCTTTGTTGTGCTCTTTGCAGAGGTGCACCCTTTTTGCTTTGTCATTGGCCGGTTTAAGACCTGCTTGGGTACACACTTTGGCGGAGTACGATTTTACAGCAGGTGCAGAACATCCTTCAATTCCGCATGTGTCTTCAGACATGCATAACGCATTCTCGTTAAAATCTATATAACTTTCGTGAGTCTTTTCTCTTTAAAGCCAGTCGCCTCCACCATCGCAGATAGTTTCAGACATATTTCATGCCGATGGAAAATTAATTCGGACACCAGAGCAGAGATTGTCCAGCACCCGGATAATTATAGGAAGATTGTCTTGATCACCAGAACAATTACTGTTAGAAAAGCTATACTAGTAGTCATAAACATAAACTTTGTCAAAGGACGCCAGTATTTCACATCATCATCAATTTTTAATTCCTTCATAGCTTTAAGCGGCAGCAACAGAGATAAGAAGAGAAGAATGAAATAAGGATCAGTGACGACAGCTGCTGCAACCATCAGATAAACCATTAAAATCAATGTCCATTCGATCTTTGGAAGGTTCTGCAGACCAAATCTTACTACTAAATTTTTTTCGCCCATTGCGATATGAGCATCGTAGCCTGGAACTTCATCAGCTATGCGCATCAGCATGGCCCCGAAGCCTATTGCCAGAGATATGAAGAAAAAAGTAATGTTAAATTGGTTTGTTATCACAAAAAATGAAAAGAACGGTATACAGAAGAAAGACAGCAGAACATCTATTTCCCCGAACCCTCTGGCTCCCAGATTAACAGGTGGAAGCGTATAAAGAATGCATAAAAGCAGTGCAACAGCACCTAAAATGAGGGAAATTATTCCAGATAAATAGATAATTGGAATAGAAACTATCACAGCACAGGCGATGATTGCAATCATCAGCATCTTTCCCTGCTTGTCCGTAATTATGCCGCGATCGAGGGAATTTCCCGCCCAGTATACCTTTCCATCAGTCAGGCGTTTCATCTGCTGCATGAAATCTTCATCATCCAGACATTTAAATCTGAGTTTGTCAACACCGCTTCTATGATCAAAATAATCATTTGAGAAATTTACAAGCAGTGCCAGAAAGAAAACGTCCAGCGGAATGAGCAGCGCCAACAGCCATTCACCGGACATTGTCATGGCAAATGCCACTCCGGCTACTGATGCCATTACAAAAGGCAGAGTGTACGCAATTCTCAGCACCTCTTTAGCCTTCCAGGCAATACTGTGATCACAGCTGTTTACGGTCTCCATAACCCACCGTAATTATGGGAGACAATATAACAATAACGGAAAGATTTGATCGTGAAGTTCTACAGTTCATGCCATCTGGATATCTCTGTTCTCATGTCTTTAGCTTTAAATATGGCACTTCCTGCTGCCAAAACTGAAGCTCCTGTTAAAACTGCAGTTTTTCCAGTATCATAATTTATACCACCGTCAACTGAAATTTCGGTATTGTAGCCATTCTCACTGATTGTTCTTCTGGCATCTGCCACTTTAGGAAGACATTCAGACATGAACGCCTGCCCGCCAAAACCAGGATGAACAGTCATTATGAGCAGCAGGTCGATTTTATCCAAATACGGCTCTACTGCGCTAAAGGGAGTCTCTGGATTCAAGGAAAGCCCGGATTTCTTGCCGAATGAATGAATTTCATCCAAAACAGAATCTATACAATTGCATGCTTCCTGATGGAAGGTTATGTAATCTGCACCAGCATCTGAGAATTCTTTAACATACCTTTCAGGCTTTGTAATCATCAGATGGACATCAAAAGGCAGCGTAGTGAAAGGCCTCAAGCTTTTAACAACACTCTGGCCGATTGTTATATTGGGAACAAAAACACCATCCATCACATCGATATGGATCCAATCCGCGCCTTCTCTTTCTAAACGCTTTATTTCATCCCCCAGTTTGCTGAAGTCTGCTGAGAGTATGGATGGAGCTACTTTTACCATAACCATGCTTATTCAGTCGTAGGTAATAATTCTTAAGGTAGCTAACTGCTGTCAACCCGCATGAAATTCAAAAAAAGGTTAACCCCTCTTTGAATTTTTATTAGTCAAGGCAAACTGCTTTGACATCTTCACAACTGTCTCGATATTAAAATCAAGGATCAAACGGTACTCACGGACTGCATCGAATCCGCAGTGTTTGCAGGAATCTGTTCCCTCTGCCGGACAGCCGTGGAATTTTGAACCATTTGGTATAGTGAAAACAGACACAAACTTAGGACATTTTTCAGAGTAATCCTCAATCAAAAGTTCTCTCAATGCATTCTCAGTGTTCAGTACAGGCAGTCCCTCTTTTTTGAATTTAAGAAGATCTTCAATAATGGCTGCTCTCTCTTCTGGAGACACGGCAATCTCATACGGCGGTGGAGTGAGAAAATTTACCATCAGTCCGCTGATCTTTGGGTTGTCTTTTACGATCTCCAAAGTTTCTCTGATGTGGTCTTTATTATGCTGCATCACCACCAGATTGGCAAAGATGTTGGTATGCTCCAGATTAGAGATGTTTTCCATCATTTTATCAAAGACGCCTTCACCCCTGATAGAATCGTGAATTTCCCTGGGGCCGTCCATGCTTACAGAGATGACATCACAGTCTTCGTATATCCTGCCAGTTCCGTTTGTGGTGTATCCGATTACGTAGTAACCTATTTCCTTTGCCGCTGCGACCAGATCGGGAAATGTTTTGTTGCCGTCTTTCCAGATTGTTGGTTCACCACCCTCAAAAAATATTATTCTGGCACCGTTCTTAAATTCACCCTTCATCTCTTGAATGGCTGTGTCGTATGAAAGGGAATGATCCCCTTCAATTTCATCGCTGTGGGCTACAACGGAACAGTGTTTACATCTTAAGTTGCAGTTATATCCAATGATCATAGTATTGACAAGCGGTTTTTTCTTTCCAAACTTTGATTTAAAAAACCAGCCGGCATAGTAGCAATACTGGTGGAAGGATGACACCATGGCCCCCTTAACTGCAGAAGACTATAAGTGATTTCTCTATACCCAATCAGAATCACCCAGCATCAGATGGCATATCGGATCGCTGGGAATTTTTCCGCCGTCAAATCTCCTCAGAAGGAATTTCATTACTCTTTCACCAGCGATAGGTTTCAGTGCCTTAAAACCAAAACGCATAACATCATAGGAAATCCAGTCCCTGCTAGAAAGCCAGGTCTGAATAGTTCTAGAGCCGTATTCTCTGCACAGCTCTGTAGACCGGTTTAGCAGCATCCTTACGACAGAATGCGAACCTGCACAGAGATCTACAATATCCATGTATTTTACACCGTCTGCCAAGTAGAATCTAGAAACCATATATCCGCAGGTCTTGCTGTTGCATTTTGCCACAGAAACTGTAAACGAACCGCCGTGAGGATGCAGATATCTATGAGTCAAATATTCCCGGCTGTGCCTGAGAGAAAGATCATAGTCCATTTCAAAATCACGTGTAAACTCGTCAATGTCCTGTGGGAACTCACTTACCTCTTCAACTCTGATTCCTTTGATATGTGCCGTTTCACTGGATTTCAGATACATGACTGTTGCATAGGCAAGTTTCTTCACTCTGCCGGATTTGCTGCTTCCAAAAAATCTGTCTGGATCAATTATGAGCTCATACTGCCTGAATCTGCAGGGAACTTCCTCCATGCCTGAATTGATGCCGATTACGTATCCAGCCGGAGAAGGAAAAGAAAAATCAGCTTCAATCCCTGCTGCAACTTCAAAGTCTTCCAGACTCTTTAAAGCCTTTTCAATCAGACCCTGTTTTCTGAATTCAGGATCAGTGAAAAAATCAGACCATTGTGCTCCATCCAGAACTTTCCCGTTTACCATTATTGCAGTCGGCAGAGATGCAGCGTGTGATACTGCTTTGTTTCCGCAACAGACTGAACTTATGAGATTGCGCTCTCTGCTTGTATCATATCTCCAGTGCCAAAAGTCCTCCTTGGAACCACCGTGATTAAAACCAGGCCACTCTGGAATGGCTTTTAAAAGCTGCACAACTGCAGTTGGGTCTGCCTTGCATATATGAGGCGTCAGAGAATTTGTCGACTCTGTCTGCACCTGGTTTTCTATGTTATGTTATTCTATTTGAAGCGTCCGATAACACTGATGTACACCATATAATATCAAAATAGATGCTACATCTTCATTCATCTGCAGCATATTCAATGAGAAGCTTTTCAGCCGGATTGGTAATTTAAATATATTTGCTATTGGCTGGATGACATTTGTTTTATCATCATGAGAACAGGATTACTGCTCAAAACAGTAGAATCTAAGTGGTTATACTCGAAAAAATAAGATAACAAACCGATAACGGCATTATTTCATAAGATTAATACGAATATCGATAAAATACAACTGATATCATAATGTTGATAGCACACTTTATAATTATAGAACGCGATAACCTGCTTATGATAGACGAGATGATGATTGCAATCATAATGCTTATCATCGGTATAATTCTGCTTTTAGCTGAAGCAGCTGCACCAGGTAACTTCATAATTGTTCCTGCTACAATGCTTACCATTCTAGGAATTGTGTTTATTTTCATTCCTGATCAGCTTCTTACAATTTACACACCGATTCTCGCAGTAATAATTCTGATAATAGCAGCAGTTCTGGCTATACAACTGTACAAGAGGATGTCTCCTGTGGCGCCTCCAGAAACGTTAGTCGGAACGTCGCTGGTAGGACGCGTAGGGGTTGTTACCACAATGATTACACCAAGCACTATGCTGGGAAAAGTCAGAGTAAATGGCGAAATTTGGAGTGCTGAAGCTAGCTGCAATATTCCAGCAGGCACACCTGTTAAGATCGTATCCTCTGAGGGAGTTCATGTGACTGTAGAAGAAATCTCCCAAGAAGAGTATGACAAGTGCTCTGCTCAAGAAGCAAAGGCACCTGCTCCAAAAATTGAAGAGGCAAAACCTGCAAAATCCAAAGGCGGAGAAACTGCAATAGTTGTAACATTAATTTCTCCTGGACTCGGAACAGGAAAAGTCAAAATCGGTGATGAGGTCTTTAACGCCACATCTGACTGCAATATTTATGCAGGCACAGAAGTAAGAGTAATCTCCAAAGATGCGAATGGCGTCCGCGTTGAAGAAATCTAAATTGAAGGTCCGCCTTCAATTTTTTCTTAATTTTTACCCAATCTTTTTAGTACATATACATTGGTATGTAATCGAGGTAACTCAAATGGATCAAAGCCTAGTGTTAGGTCTTACTATTTTTGCTATCATTGTAGTGCTAGCAATTGTCTATGGGAGCGTAAAAATCGTCAGCCCATATGAGCAAGGAATTTACATTAGACTGGGTACATTTATGAGGGTTCTGAATCCAGGTATCAACGTAGTGACTCCGATTGTGAGTCAAGTAATCAAGATGGATCTCCGTACCCAAGTTTTAGATGTTCCAAGTCAAGAGGTTATCACAAAAGATAATTCACCAACGAATGTTGATGCAATAATTTATATCAAAGTCATTGACCCCGCTAAAGCGTATTTCCAGGTCACAAACTATCGTTCTGCAACTGTGTATCTTGCACAGACAACACTTCGTTCAGTAATTGGTGACATGGAACTTGATGAGATCCTTTCCAGCAGGGAAAAAATCAACTTACGCCTGAGAGATATTCTTGATGAATCTACAGACAAATGGGGTGTAAAGGTTGACGCTGTTGAAATCAGGGAAGTAGATCCTGCTCCAAAAGTCAAACAGGCAATGGAAGAGCAGACTTCCGCAGAGAGAATGAGGCGTGCAACAATTCTCCGTGCAGACGGAGAAAAAACAGGTGCCATCCTGCAGGCTGAGGGTGAGAAGAAATCCCGTATTCTTCAGGCAGAAGGTCTGAGGCAGTCTAAAGTTCTGGAAGCCGAAGGCGAGAGGCTAGCAATTATCCTTCAGAGCCAAGGAGAAGCCCAGAAGCTTCGTATAATGTCAGTAGGTGCCAGCACACTTGATTCAAAAGCTCTGACGGTTCTGTCTTTAGAGACCATGCAGTCACTCGGACAGGGGCAGTCTACCAAATGGATCATACCATTTGAAATTACAAGCATTATGGAAGGGATTTCAGACTATCTGGGAAGCGGAAAGAAAGCCCCGGCAAGAGAAATTTCCGACGTAGAGAGCATTGAAAAGGCTGTGGGAAAACCAGACGACATCCTTGGTCCCATACCATCTATTGAAGAGCTCCGTATAGACCTTAAAAATCTAGAGGCTTCAATTGAGCAGGAAAAGAACAAGGCTGAAGCTGTAGCTAAAACAAGAACTGAATAAGCTAACCAAAGCAGAACTGTCTGATGACAGTTTCTGCATCATATTTTTTTACAGATTTTGGAAAGTTTTGACATGGTTGAATCAGTTATTCAAAAACGTTGAAATATCTCATTTCATTAATAGTCCTGAGCGACTATGAGTTCTAAGTTTACTGACACCATCAAAACAAAAGATGGAGACATCACAATTTACAGTTTGAAAAAACTTGAAGAAATGGGATATCTCAACTTAAAAGAAGTTCCATATTCCATCAAAGTTCTGATAGAATCAGTTCTCAGGCAGAAAGATGGATTTCTGATTACTGAAGAAGATGTTAAGAATGTGGCATCATGGAACCCTGACAGCAATGCAGATATGGATATACCATTCATTCCAGCAAGAGTAATTTTACAAGATTTTACAGGCGTTCCCGCGGTCGTAGATCTGGCTGCAATGAGAAGTGCTGTAGCCGCTTTAGGAAAAGATCCAGCTAAGATAAATCCGCTGATTCCGGTAGATCTTGTCATTGACCACTCAATACAGGTAGACTATGCAGGCACTCCTGACTCCCAAGAACTTAATGAAAAAGTCGAATTTGAACGCAATGCTGAGAGATATGCTCTTTTAAAATGGGCTCAGACTGCTTTTAACAACTTCAGGGTCGTTCCTCCAGGAAATGGAATTATCCATCAGATCAATTTAGAATATCTCTCACCACTCATTCATATAAAAGAAGTAAACGGTAGCAAAGTCGCATATCCTGATTCATGCTTTGGAACAGACTCGCATACAACACAGATTAACGGTCTAGGTGTTGTCGGATGGGGGGTAGGCGGAATTGAAGCTGAAGCGGTTATGCTGGGTCAGCCGTGCTACATGAAACTTCCCGACGTCATAGGATTCAAACTTACAGGTTCACTGAAAGCCGGCGTTACGGCTACAGATCTGGTTCTTACAGCAGTAGAGATGCTGAGAAAGAAAGGTGTAGTGGGTAAGTTTGTAGAATTTTACGGACCGGGATACAAAAATCTAGAAGTTGCTGACAGAGCAACTATCGCCAATATGGGACCTGAATATGGTGCTACATTGGGATATTTTCCGATTGATGAAAAAACCATGGAATACCTGAAGCTTTCAGGCAGAGATCCTGAACATATTGAAATTATTGAGAAATATGTAAAAACACAGGGTCTGTGGTACACTGATGAACCAAAGTATACAGACACTCTTGAACTTGATCTGAACACAGTTGTTCCCTCATTGGCAGGGCATAAAAGGCCACAGGACAGAATTCCTCTGGATAAGATGAAGAAAAGCTTTGAAGAACTCCTTAAAAACACAGGAATTCAGAAGAGAACGGTCAACAGTTTATCGGACGGGTCTGTAGCTATTGCTTCGATCACTTCCTGTACAAACACCGCCAACCCGTCTGTAATGATTGCCGCGGGACTGCTGGCAAAGAATGCTGTTAAAGCTGGCTTAGACGTTAAAGATTATGTTAAAACATCATTGTCACCAGGATCTAAAGTTGTCACAGATTATCTGAAAAATTCCGGTCTTCTGCAGTATCTAGAAAAACTTAGATTCCATGTTACTGGATACGGCTGCATGACCTGTATCGGCAACAGCGGACCCTTGAGAGAGGATATAAAGTCAACAATACAAGATAATGATTTAATTGCTGCAGCAGTCGTTTCAGCAAACCGTAACTTCGAAGGCCGCGTATCTCCATATGTAAAAGCCAATTATCTGGCATCTCCCCCCTTAGTTATTGCATTTGCAATAGCTGGACGCGTGGACATAGATCTAGATAAAGAACCGCTGGGAGTTGTAAATGGCAAAGAGATATTCCTTAAGGATATCTGGCCCGATGATGCAGAGATAAATACGCTTATGGAAAAATATGTCACATCTGAAACATTTAAATTACAATATAATAATATATTCAAAGGATCTTTCAGGTGGGAGAGTATAGATGTACCGGAAGGAGCATTGTACAACTGGGATAAAAAATCAACATATATTCAGAATCCTCCGTTCTTCAACAATCTTACTTCCAAGGCCACAGTAAACAGCATTAAAAATGCAAGGGCTCTGGCAAGTTTAGGGGATTCAATAACCACAGACCACATCTCACCTGCCGGAGAATTCTCAGATAAATCAGATGCCGGTAAATACCTGATTTCTTTAGGAATAAAACCTGCTGATTTTAACTCATACGGTTCCAGAAGAGGCAACCATGAAGTAATGATGAGAGGAACTTTCGCTAACATCCGTCTGAGAAACAAGCTAGCCCCCGGCACAGAAGGAGGTTATTCCAGATATATGCCTGACGGAGAAAACGGTACAATGTTTGAGGTGTCTCAAAAGTACATTTCAGAAAGTACTCCTCTGATTGTAATTGCAGGTAAAGAATACGGCACTGGAAGTTCAAGAGACTGGGCTGCAAAAGGCCCGTTCATGCTGGGAATAAAAGCTGTAATTGCAGAGTCTTTTGAAAGAATTCACCGCTCAAACCTAATCGGCATGGGAATAATCCCTCTGCAGTTTATGAACGGCGAGAATGCTGAAACTCTTGGTCTTGACGGATCTGAAACTTTTGATATAGATTTGGAAAAAATGGAACCAAAGTCTGCTGTCAAAGTAACAGCAATAAAAGACGGCAAGAAGAAAGAATTTGAAGTTCTTTCTAGAGTAGATGTTCCCGCAGAGCTGGAATATATCAAAAACGGCGGCATTCTGCAGACAGTATTAAGAAAAATGATTGCCGAATAAGCATACCATACATGGTTGATGAAAGCTCATTAACCATGTATTTTTCAACCATATTTTTTTATTGGATTCAAATAAATATACTTTACAAAAAATTATCATTGCAGACTACATATCAGGTTAATGGCCTCCATTGACACTCAATAAATCCATATGAAAATAATTCACACATATGTCAATCTGATCCTGAGTGATATAAGCAACTTTGCAAATTATTGGTTGGTGAGTTTGAAGCGGTTTAACAAATGATTGGAGCATCATAATTCTTAACAAAAAAAATGCAGTAAATGTCCATGCTGGTAGATATTTAAAGGAGCTTGCTTATTATAAAGCATAGACATTAAAAACAGATAATAAAATAAAAATAAAAGATCGGAGGCTCAGATTGAGCCACCATCTTTATGTTTGCTGCGTTTTTGAAGTTCTCTTTCTTTTTTCCTTGCAACTTCTTCTTCATGAGCTATTTCTGCTTCCAGATTAAGCTGCTCATATTCTTCATCGGTCTTGAGAGGTACACGCTTTACCAGGAGACAGGCAATAATTGTACATAGCACAATTACAGAGCATATTACGAAAGCATAGGAAAGACTCTGTCCGTATGAGTATATGATGTCGACAGGCAGGGTAGGATATTGCGGGAACATTTCTGTCAGGGTGTTAATCCAGTTTAATATACCTGTTGTGTGCGGAGCCGCATCAAATACCTCAGGCGGAAGATTCTGAGAGAGTTCTACTGCAATGCGGTTATTAATCAAGGTTCCGATTATTGCTGCACCCACAGTTCCTCCAATACTTCTGAACAGACTCATAGTAGAAGTCATCACACCCATGTCTCTCTTAGGCGTGATATTCTGGGCTGCAACGATAAAGTTAGACATCACACAACCCATACCGATACCAGCTATGATTAGGTAGAGTGAAGCTTCCCACTGCGGGCTTCCCATTCCAAGAGTAGAAATCATGTACAGACCAGCTGCGGAGATCGGCGGACCGACTATTAGCCAAGGCATATATCCAGTTCTTTTGAGCAAGAAACCGCTTCCGATAGATGTAACAGACATACCAATTGTAAGCGGAATAAGTGTTGCTCCGCTGTTAGTAGCACTTAGTCCCACATAGTCCTGTAAGTATATTGCGATGTATGAAAGGATACCAAACAGACCTAAAGCCATAACCAAAAGGCCAATGCTTCCAGCTGTAAATGTACGGCTCCGGAACAGATGAAGCGGAACTAAAGGCTCTTCCACTCTCGTCTCTATATAAATGAACAATCCTAGGAATATTATTGCTGCTAAGGACATACCGATTATCTCAAAGCTGGCCCATGGGTATGTTCCACCACCGAATGTTACAACCATGATTAACAGAGCTAAGAATGCAGATAATGCCCCCATTCCAAGATAGTCGATTTTTGCATTCGTATCTGCTTCGGCTTTCGGGAACTTAATCGCCGTAAATGCTATGGCTAAGATACCTACTGGAATGTTTACAAAGAATACCCAGTGCCAGCTTGCATTATCGACAATTACACCGCCGATGAATGGACCTATTGCACTTGCTATGGCAAATATTGCACCGAGAATACCTTGCATTTTTCCTCTTTCCTGAGGAGAGTATAGATCAGCTACAACAGCCATGGCAACGGGAATAAGCATACCGCCACCAAGACCCTGAACAGCACGTCCAATGATCAGCCATTCCATATTTTGCGAGAATCCTGCAAATATTGAACCGCCTAAAAATAAGATCATACCTAGTAAGAAAACAGGCTTTCTTCCATAGATATCAGACATTTTACCTGCTATCGGAGTAGTAATAGTCTCAGCAAGCAGATAACCAGTAATTAACCAAGTATATAGATCGGCACCACCCAGATCTTCTATGATTGTTGGAATGCTGGTACCAACGACTGTACCGTCGATACAAGCAAGCAACATACCAAGAACCAATCCGATCATAATCGGCGTTCTTACTTTTTTAACGTCGATTTCTGGTTTACTTGGAGCATTTGTAACATTCGCGTTTTCCATCTCAACACCTCATACCCAACGCGGTGCAAGATGACCCGCTGGGTTTTTGATTGTAATAAGCCGGCGGTCATACTGACTGTCGGTCAGTCAATAACTTTTCTCAAAGAAAAAGGGGTATATAAAGATAACTGGGCCATTTGTAAATCTGTCTCTGATAGATTCAATTCTTAAAGCCCTAGCGATTTATATACAATATCCAGTCCAGGAACACACTGGTAAGATGTGGTCTCTTCTATACAAACCCACTTGTATTCTGTATGTTCCCAGTCTATTTGAATTGAACAGTTTTCTTCTTCAAATAAGAAAGGATGGATTACCCATATTGTATCTCTATCTCTGACTTTGAAAGGTTCTCCAGCTTTGACAGGCTCAGAAATTAATGTAGTTTCTTCCCTGACTTCCTTTATTGCCGTCTCAAGAGGTGTCTCATCAATCTCAATAAAACCGCTAACAGCAGACCAGTATCCTTGAAAAGTCCCGACTTGAGATGAACGTCTCAAAAAGAGAATTTTTTCGCCCTCTTTAATTACGCAGCTTACAACGTTGATCTCCTTGACATCAGGAAGTTCTACAGTTCCAGCTGATCCGTCGACGATGCATTCATCTCCTTCTCTGAGAAGCGATAGATCTATGGAGTCCACCATAGGGACTGAAGCCATGACGGCACCTGTTGCCACTATCGGTTCAGCAGATTCGTTTATAATTGCCGCCGGCAGCGTTCCGTGCTGTTTCATATCCATGATTACATAAGATCCTACAGTGCTACCTTTACCGCGCGGAAAGACAAATACCCTGCCAGTTGCAGACTGACCGTTCACGGATGTATCCGAAACTTTTCCGTCTGCCGGGCTTACACCTCCCAGAAAGCTCACGGGATTAGGGCACAGCAACACTCTGCCCTGAGATTTACCTTGTGAAATTTTTCTTCCAGTCAGCATCATTGAATCATCTCCAGCAGGTCATCGGTGTCTCTAAAGACTACTTTCTGAGAGCATAATGTAGGAAGATAGTTGCAGGCTTTGCCTGAGTCGACTGCGGTACATTTGAACCGCTCTTCAATGGGAGTTACTATCATACATGTATCACAGATGACATTGCCGAACTTAGAAAGGATGTCGAGATCTTTTTTGCACTTCGCGGCAGTGCACCTGGATGTGCAGAACCACACTTCAGTGTCTCCTTTTTTTGTCTTACCTTTCAGTTTAGATGCCAAAGAGTGTATTTCTTCACAAGACAGATGAGGACAGCCCAGTGCAATCAGCTCGGGATCGTCTCCAGAGCTCATTTTATCCTTTACGTACTGTAATTCTTTATCATCAATTGATATCTTTTCAGTTTCTGATGCATCAGCTGGAATAGGGGTCACTCCATCTACGTAAAACAACGCCACAGAGCCTGCTGCCGCCATGGCAGCCGCGAGAGTCTTCAGCTGATCCTTGGTAGGCCTGATTCCTCTAAAGTACGGAATTCTACCTCCACCCAGCTGTCCAACAGCCTGCCCTAAAACAGAATAGTTAACATTTGAAGCCTTTACATCAATCATGATTGAGGGAGCACGGTTTTCAGCCAGATGCAGCCCGTACTCCGGTGTTTTACCAAGTATGGCTGCTGCCAAGGCACCCGGACCTCCCTCGCGGTTTGTTTTAGCACCAATAACAGAATTAACATAAGAAAGAGCGCTTGACTCCGCCCATGAAACATGTTCTCCGAGTTTAGGAATATTTACATCTAGATATGGAGTGCATGAACAGTTAGAAGTTACTCCTAATGTTTCATAGCATGAGATAATCTTGTGCTGCCGTTCAGCAAAATGTTCAGAAATACCCATTCCTTTCCATTTTTCACGATCCATTCCCGGAGGATTAAGTGTAGTAGGCACGCATACTTGAGAGTCATTAGACATCTCCTCCAGAAAAGAAATTCCTCCTTCACCAATTGTTTTATAAGAAACACCGGAAAGATGTGCTGAAGTTATGGGAATCAGCTTTTCCGCTTTGTATATATCACCCAGAGCTACCAGCAGCTCCATTGCTTTCTTTTTTCCTTCTCCGAATTCTCCTGCAAGGATCTGTTCTTCTTCTCTGGTTAAAAACATCTGTAATTGGTATGTATATTTGGATGAAATAGTTTGTGCCAGGTAAATATGCAATATGGGTAATCTTTATATAGACAAATTATCATTACTGACTGACAGTCAGTCAATTTAGCAGTTGAAGGATTGTCACACACAGGTGAAAAAACATGTATGAGCCAGTTACTTACGAGGAACTGCGCACAGCGATTGAGAGAAAATCAAAGATCGATGCGGAGACCTCTGGGCAGCTAGCAGAAAGAGTACTAAACTACTTTGGATACAACAGTGAAATGATCGACAACGCCCTAACGCCTGAGGACAGGGGAATGTTCTATTTCCTTGAAGAATTTCAGATAATTTCCTCCAGGTATGAAGAGGAAACACTATTCACAGGGAGGCCCTGGAGAGTGTTTTACTGGACGCTTGATAAAGATAAAATAATGAAAATCATAGGCGCTCCGGTAGATAAGGCAGATTCAGAATATGGAGTATATGAAGGACTCCCGGACAACGTCTGGGTACGACAATCAGCATAACCCATTAATAAAAAAATAGATAGCGCAATTTACAAAATACCTTGGTGATCTGACGACTAAAAAAGAGTGTGTATCTGCCGAAAGAAAAGCCGAATTGATAAAAGCGGCTGAAGAACTCTTCAAAGAGAAGGGTTTTGAAAATACATCCGTAGATGACATAATTAAAAAAGTCGGAGTTGCCAAGGGATTATTTTATTATTATTTTAGTTCAAAAGAAGATATGATCGATATCCTGACCCAGAGAATGCTGAATGAAATTGAATCTTCTGTTGTAGCAGTAATCGAAATGAAAGGAGTCTGCGCCACAGACAGATTCGTAGAGTTGTTGAAATCTCAGAGAGACGTCGGTATGCGGTCGGAGACGGTAATTAAATATTTTGCAGTGTCAAGAAATAAAAGTTTGCATCTCGAATTAGAAAGACTTGCACATGAGATCCTTGTGCCGGCATTTGAAGTTATAATAAAACAAGGAATCGAAGAAGGTGTCTTTGATACCAAATATCCGTTTGAAACTTCTCATATGCTGAATATGATGATACAGGCGGCTATGTATAATCTGAAAAATGATCCTGACTTAGAAAATATAAAGCGTTCTTTGGAAGTAGTTCAATATATGACCGAAAGACTACTGGGTATGAAAATAGGAACTTTTGAAGCATACCGTATTTTTGTAAAAACCGCCTGCCCAGAACTTGACCATGCATTAAATAAAAAACAAAAACAATAATTTTATTATAAAAAAATAATAGTGAGATTGCTCTCACTTGTAGAATTCTGCTACGGCCAAATAGGTCATGTAAACATCAAGTTTAGACACTACTTCAAATGGAGCATGCATTGACAGAACCGGAACGCCTAAGTCCACAGTGTCTACATTGTGAGTTGATACGTACTTAGCAACTGTTCCGCCTCCACCGATGTCAATCCTTCCAAGTTCTCCAGTCTGCCATGCAATTCCTGCATTATCCAGAAGGGATCTGACGAAACCCATCATTTCTGCTGAGGCATCGTTTGTGTTGTATTTTCCGCCTCCGCCACCGTATTTCTCAACCACTGCCCCGTGGTTTATGTATGAGGCATTGCGACGTTCAAAAACCTCAGCAAATGCAGGATCCACTGCAGCACTGACGTCACATGAAAGACACTTTGATGTCTCAAGAACATGACGCACTTCTGCATCATATGAAGACACCAGATCTTCTAAGAAATCTTTGAGGAAGAATGAGTTCATACCAGTATTTCCGTCAGAACCTGTTTCTTCTTTGTCGGCAAAGACTGTTACTGTTGTATGCTCAGGATTTTTTGTATTGATTTCAGCCATTAATGCGGTGTATGAGCAGACACGGTCGTCGTGCCCGTACGCTCCGATCATCGCCCTGTCAAAACCTAAATCTTTAGGCTCAAAGGCCGGCACTGCGCACAGCTCTGCAGAGTTGAAGTCTTTCTCAGTTATGCCGTATTTTTCAAAGAGAATGTTTGCTATATTCAACTTAACCTTCTCGGACACCTCTTCGTCTTGGAAAGGCTGGCATCCTATCAAAAGGTTCAGAGCTTCTCCGGAAAATGCTTCTGCTACAGGTTTTTTCACCTGAGCTTTGTCAAGATGGGGAAGAAGGTCAGTAACACAGAAAATTGGATCTTCGGGTTCGTCGCCTATACGGACTTTTACTGCAGTTCCGTCTTTAAGAATTACTGTACCGCGTATCGATAAAGGTATTGCAAACCACTGATACTTCTTGATCCCACCATAGTAGTGAGTTTTGAAGTAAGCCATTTCAGTGTCTTCAAAAAGAGGGTTAGGCTTAAAATCAAGCCTTGGACTGTCAATATGACTGACACCAATTCTCAGACCTTCAGAGATGTCTTTCTTTCCCACTGTGACCATAATCAGCGCTTTTCCGCGGTTAGTCTTGTATACCTTGTCGCCTGGAGAATATTTCACTCCCCGCTTAAACTCGGTATAACCATTCTGTTTGAGAAGTTCCACCGTATAGTCTACAACTTCCCTTTCAGTTTTATTGCGCAGGAATTTCTTATAGCCCTCGCAGAACTTGTTCGCCTTCTCGATTTCTTCTGCCGATCTCTGCCCGATGTTTTCTGGTTTCATCAGCAGTTTTTCTGTTAGAAGCTGCCCAGGCGTTTTTTCCGACATATTTATCGCTATACGCATTCCACAGACTATACATTAATGCTTTCCCTCTTTGTAGGATTCTTGCGTTTTAGATAAATATGCCGCGGTTAAATGATAAGGTCATGAGTCTCTACAAAAAGATTTTGATAGCGACAGATGGAAGCGACTACACCAAAAAGGCAGTAGAGCATGGATTGGAACTGGCTAAAGCATTTGGAGCTGAAGTCACAGCAATGAACATTATGGATTTGGGAAGTGTAACCAGCAGTTCTCAGGGATATGGACTCCCAGACATAAATGCATACATGCAGAAAAGCAGCGACGAAGCTTTGCAATACGTATTGGACAAAGGTAAAGAAATGAACGTAGAAGTAAAAGCAGTCTCAAAGATGGGTTCTCCAGCCAATGATATTGTTGAAGCTTCAAAGAACTATGATTTGATTGTAATGGGTACAATCGGCAGAACCGGAGTTTCCAAGCTCCTGCTGGGAAGCGTAGCTGAAAAGGTAGTAAGATTTGCAGAATGCCCAGTGCTTGTTATAAGAAACCATCCTGCTAAAAAAGAATGAGCTTGCTGCACTCCAGCCATCTGGAGTGTGCATCTCTTTATTCATTATTTTTGACTTTTACAGATTTTACAATATGCTCTGCATTCGCATGAGCATCCTTTGTAGCATCAAGTGACCCGTTCAGACTGCGCTTGGCAATTCCCGTAACCGGCTTGAAATCAAACACTTTGGAGATACCTTTGGAAACCAATGCCACCAGGGTTCCGGTGAAAACAGCACTTATGATCGTTCCTATGCCGATGTCTCTGATTGCTCCTGCAAAGACTAAGGAAACTGCAATAGCAAAGATCAGACAGGAGACGTCGAATATAGTTTTTGTACGTCCCAGCGGAAGATGCTTCTCTATGACAATATTTCTTACAAAAATGTCACACGGCATCAGCGGCAGCTGGCACTTCATAAAGAACGTAATTCCCAACGAAATTATGAGCATTGAAGCCGCTACATACACAGGTATGAGCCACGTCTCATCAGGCAGAGAAAAGACTATCGGCTTCATCACATCTAGAAGAATGCCGAAGACTACTCCTACTCCTAAGGATACAAAATAGCTGATTTTAACCTTTTTAAGTATGGCTATTAAGAGCAGCAGCACTCCAATCTGGAATACAATATTCCAGGTGCCGAATGACAGCACAGGTGCAGAATAATACAAAGAAAGCGCCACGGAGGAAATGACTGAGACTCCAAGTCCGCTTTTTAAAAGAAGACAGACTGCTATTGAAGCACAGACAAGTCCCGCGATTAGAGCTAATTCGCAAGGAAACAATATTTTTTTCGTTAAGACTCGCCTCGTAATTTTTGATTATCTGATTCAGGACACTATTTGTGAAAATATACACGTATTAAAGTTTATTCTTATCAGCTTCCCAAATATCCACATCGGCTACAGTTTTACAGCTGCTGTCTCTGTTTTGTGTAAGGTACACCTGATAATCAATGATGGATTTTACGAATTCGTCTTCAACTCCCATATCTATGATGGATTGAGCAACCATCATGCAGAGATCGAACTGTTCTGATCTTCTTAAAATATCTAAGAGGATTACTGCCAGATTTTCATCATAGCATTCTTGCAGCTGTGCTCTTATTGAAATCACTGCACCTAGACGGGCGCCCATGGAACTGTTCACATCTCCCAGATCATCGAAAACCCATGCGGCATGCAACGATTCTATTGCTGACCTGTGCAGATTTCCTGTTTTATGAAGAAGATGAGCTGAGGCAAGATATCTTCTGGCAGATTCCGGAAGATCGTTATCATCAATTATGCTTTTATATTCTTCAGTTTCCAAAAGACTCCTGTCACCGATGATTGCCTCTGAAATGTCACTATTGCAGTAACCGCAGAAAGAACACTGCTGAATCAGATAAGGCAATGCGGACCTCAGATTCTCTGCCGGTCTTGTATCAAGATCCATCGGCCCAAACGGTACAGCGTCTATTACTTCCTGAACATCCTCATTTTCATTTCCACATATCGCACATTTCTTAGGAATAAACGCTACCATTGACATTGATAATTCCATAAACAATACTGGTAAATGATCTTTCCCAAATTTTGTTAGATTTAAATCGGAGGATATTTAGATTTTATTCATTTTGGAAGAATTGGTATTGAGTTTGCATAGATCAATAGTATCAGCGGCAGGGGCCAATATCTCAGAGCTGCAGATATGTTATACATTTCAGGCATTAGTAAAAAACAAAGATACACTACAATCATTAAACTGGTTACTGCTAAAAACCATTTCTTAGACGGGCTGCCCATATTCTTTATTCTATCGGATAAGCGGAATGCTGCAGCAAATATAATTGCAATATCAAAAAGAATGATTATTAGTATGAACTCGACCTGATAAACAACATATACAATCACGGTCGCAACAATCAATATGAGTAAAGCTACCATCAGTAGCATCCAATGATCAGAACCGTATAGATATGACAAGTTGTAGTTTTTATAGAACTGTCCGTAAAATAAAATCAATATAAAACAAAATGGAAGTATGTATAACATTGAATATTTAAAATTATAATATGTCACGACAGCAAAAGCTGCTGCCCAGATTATTGTCAAAGCTATGAGGATACTTATTGATGATCTTCTTGACATCTGATCTCCATCAGATGATCAAATTTTTACCGTTCAAATGGAGTTTGTGCAAAGTCATAGGTTATTAAGTATGCACGCTGCAGACAAATACAAACTAGCATGCAGTTGTATACATCTATATCGCATTTTAGATATATAAATTGATCGTGACATTCTCAATCTAATTATGCAGCATGTTGTGTTGTACATCTTTGCTATAATATAGTGAACCGCATACTGTGTTTCAGTTATCCAACGTTATTAAAACAGTAAGAGGGGCGTACATGAACTGGGAGCCGTGGACAGGATGTTACAAAATAAGTGAAGGATGTAAAAATTGTTATTTTTACGGACCGCATGCTAAACGCTATGGTCAGAATACAATTCAAAAAACAGATAAATTTGACTGGCCAATAAGAAAAACTGCAAAGGGTAATTACAACATTAAGGGGAATAAAATCCTTGCAACCTGCTTTGCAACTGATTTTTTTCTTCCTGAAGCTGATGAGTGGCGCAAAGAAATATGGGCGATCATCAAGGAAAGGCCCGATATAGAATTTCTAATTCTAACAAAAAGAATCGACCGTTTTTTGGTATCACTCCCATCAGACTGGGGTACAGGATATGATAATGTAAATATCGGATGCAGCGTTGAGAATCAAGAATTAGCAGATTATAGGCTGCCTCTATTTTTATCCTACCCAATAAAGAAACGTTTTATCGCCTGCGCTCCTCTCTTAGAAGCTATCGATCTGACAAAACATCTTCATGGTATAGACCATGTTACAGTTGGCGGTGAAACCGGGCGGGAAGCGCGTGAATGTGATTATGACTGGGTACTTGATATTCGTGAACAATGTATAAAGGCAGATGTAACGTTTTGGTTCAAAAACACAGGCTCGCTTTTCAAACGTGACGGCGTGGTAGAAAAAATAAACCCATACAAACAGACCAGTACGGCAAAAGAACTTGGTATAGACATATTAAATGGAAAAAAGTTATTTTGAAAATAGCTTAACATGTGACAATATTAGGACACCGTTGAAATGTAAGTATAAACAAGGATGAAATACTATATAAGGTCTGTACTATCTAATTATATACTATTGGAGGAGACACATGAGCAAAGAATTGCCCAAAGAACTGCCACAATGTCCTGTGGAAGTTACACTTTCATTAATAAGCAACCGCTGGAAAGTTCTCATCTTAAGAGATCTGATGTATGGAGCCAAACGATTTGGAGAATTGAGAAAATCATTAGGCAACATAACTCAAAAAGTCTTAACCTCGAACTTAAGGGAAATGGAAGAAGACCGTTTAATCATCCGTACAGTGTACGCAGAAGTTCCCCCTAGAGTTGAATATCAGCTTACTGAACTGGGATACAGTCTCAAACCGGTTCTTGAATCTATGAAAATCTGGGGCGACAGGTACAAAGACTCTGCAGAGAATGAGATCATTGAAGGGTATGCATAACTGCATTCAGTCATGAGATATAAAAACGTGCTTCAGTAAATTGTCACAGCTACTGATATAAATGGAATTAACTGTGAAAAATGTCAGCCGAAGACTGAATGAATATAGACAGATAAAGGAATAATTTAAACTGCGTTTTCTAAGAATGAACAGATTCCAATGTGGCTGCTGTTAATCACATTAAAATAAAATGTGTTGATTTAGCATTTATTATGGCAGTGCTTTCTGCGGAATAAGTTACACGGTGAAAACAGAAAAAATGGTTTTTATATTGCATTTAGCGGTCAGCAATGAAATTCATTCAAAAGGCTATGGTTCTAAGATTCTCAATCATCTGAAAGTGCTGTATAGAAGAAAAGAGATTGCATTGAATATTGAACCAGTTGATGAAAAGACAGAAAAATATGGTCAGAGAATAAGAAGGGTGGAATTCTACAATCAAAATGGTTTTTTCAGACACGGATAAATTCTTTAGAAATAAAAACAGAAGAATATTCCATAGTATCTGCATCAAAAAATTTTATAATTGAAGAATATAACAAAGTCATCAAAAAAGCATCTTTTGGATTACATATGAATAAAAATGAGATGGGGAACTAGTCCCGCATCCCTAAGGAGTTTTGAGGAGATTGTATCTGGGTTAAGTTTTCTGTTTTTCCATGGAGAAGAATGCACATATAGTGGCAATTATCATGCATATGAACATTATCATCCACAGAGTCTGGAATTGCTCTGGTGTTTTATCAGCAACGATGTACCCGGATATGCTTTGAAGAATTGCTCCGCCAAGGAAGGGGAACAGATTTAAAGCGGCTGTTGAAACTCCTACGATAGAAACCGGATAGAGTTCTTTTACTTGAGCATAAGACACTACGAAGAATCCTCCAAAGAATCCAAAGCAGAAGTTGATGATACCCTGAGCGACTAATGAATCCAGCTTTCCAGACATCAGCCAGATTACAGCCCAGATGATGGTGTAGATTAAGGTACCTATGACCAATACTTTCTTTCTGGAGTGTAAGATTTTATCCGAAATGAATCCAGCCAGTGGACATCCGATGATCATACCAACACCGACGAGTGTCAGCAGAATTCCCCAGGTTCCTTTTTCCCAGTCGTAGACGTTTGTGTAATAAGCACCTGCCTGAAGTCCCTGGTACACCATTATTGATCCGTACATGAAGAAGAACCATATTGCAAGAGTCCAGAATTTTCTTCCGCTTCCAAATGTGAGTTTGAGTGACTGGACCATCGACATCTTTTCAGATGTAGATTCTTCGATAGGTTTTCCAGTCTCTTCTGACTCGATTTCTTCGATGCTTGGAAATCCTTTGTCCTTTGGGTGGTCTTTAACGATAACCCAGCACATCAGACCAATTATGAATGTGATAACTGCTAAAAGGATGAATACATTCTGCCATCCGAGTGCTTCAGTCATCAATACTAATGGTGTTGCCGCAGCGATAGCTCCGACGTTACCTACCATAAGCAAAATACCGCTTAAAGAAGCAAACTCATCCTTTCTGAACCATAAGGCTAATACTCTCATAATGGGGATATAAATAACTGCTACACCAACCCCGATAATGACTCTTCCAGCTATCAGCATTCCATAGCTGCTTGAAAGGCCGCATACTAATGATCCAATTGCTGTGATTATAATAAATACAGTTGCCGATCTCTTTGGCCCCCACTTGTCAGTGAAAATACCGCTGGGCAACTGCATAGCAGTATAGGCATAGAAATACGCCGATGCCAAAAGACCTGTAGCCGCAGCGCCGATACCAAATGCCTCCTCAATGTCAGGAGCCATTGCAGTAGTCGACACCCTGTGGAAGTACACGAAGAAATAAGCTATTGCTAAGACTATGAATATAGCCCACCTGTACTTCATCATTTTTGCTTTTAATTCAGGATTTACTGTCATCTAATTCCTCCATCGGGCAAAGATTTCAGAATAAAACTGCAGGAGGACATCTACCCTCAAATGCATAATCAAAATGGCGAACATGTTCGCAAAATAATAATACATCTAAAACGATAGGAAATCGGTGAGATCATTCAGTATACTAGATTATTGATAGATCGAAAAATAAACGGATGCATACCTGACGGTCATCCGTGCCACAACCTTCTGCCGATTGATATAAATGAAGAAAATATAAAGATTGAAATTACACAATGTTCAGCGCTCAGCAAAGGTGCAGGCTACTCTATGATCCGCATTACTGATATAGATGGAAAGCACGCTGACAAGCTGAATGAAGGAATGACTAGCAGCCTTTACGGTGAGTGCGAGATTCTGAAGATTTCACCAAAACAATACTTAGCAATGGTTTCTAATAACAACTGCATGCTTGCTACAATACTCACAGAATCTGGATGTTTCCTTACATCCGCAATACCCTTTACTGATGATATAATAGAATGGGGAATATTCAGTTTAAACAGTACTTATGTGGATAAGATGATAGAGCGGATGAAGCAAGAAGGTTACAAAGTCAAGATGATCTCTACCAATAAAATAAACAAAGAAGCCATACTTACAGAGAAACAAGAAGACGCTTTGATGGCTGCATACAAACTAGGCTACTACTCTATTCCAAGAAAAATTACTATCGATGAACTTGCCAACAGTCTCAATTACTCTAAATCAACTCTGAGCGTTATGCTTAGAGAAGCTGAAAAGAAGCTGGTATTTAATTATCTGAATCTAGGAATGAGTACATTTAAAAAGAAATAACTGTTTATAAAAAATAAATATGTGCGCTTAGCGCACAGTTTAAGCTTTGTAGTTTTTGGTAGCGTTAACCATCGCCCAGATGTTTTCCTTCTTAATCAATGCAGACATTCCGCAACCTGCAGATATGATGTTGAAACCTGCATCTATGCTCGTCTGAGCTGATTTTATGACGGTTTCTGGTGTGCCCTGAAGAAGGTCTCTGACTACACCAACATTTCCTACCAACGCAACTTTATCCCCTACCGCTTTAACAGCATCATATGGATTGGCTTTTTCTTCGATACTGAGTGCATCAGCACCGGTAGCAGCCATATGAGACAGAATGGGTACGGTATCTCCGCAGATGTGAAGGACTTTCATTGTCTCTTTAAGCGGCTTGTATACTCTCTGAAGGTTAGGCAGAACATATGTATCGAACATGTCTTCAGAGATCATATCGTATGATGCAGTGGGTTCGCTCATCTGGATACTGTCGATTCCCAGTGTCTCAACAAATTCCAGCCACATCTTAACATAGTCGCCCGTGAACTGTGTGTATTTTGACACTACGTCAGGGTCCGTCAATGTCCATAGAATCAGACTCTCTGTTCCGGCTAAATGACCGGCTATGGTGAAAGGACCCGTAACTCCCAACAATGTCGGAAGATCCACTGTTCTTTCTTTAATGATTATTTCTGCTGCATCTGCTACAGCTTTATTTCTGGCAAGCTTCATCATTTCTTCTGGACCCATCAGCTCAAACTTCGGATCCAGTTCTCCTTTGAAGGGACTGTTCTTAACCATGGGCGTACTGTTTTTCTTACCCAAGTCGATCGTGCATCCCAATGCTTCCGCTTCATATGTCAAACAGTAAGGAACTCTTACTGATTCCAATCCAAGGTAATCATAAACCCCCAATGCAATCTTTGCCATTTTTCTGGCATCAGTGTGTGCATCTGGCCATGCAGCTCCTACATGATCCATAAGCTCCACCGTTGCAGTAGTTGTCATGCCACAAACAGGCGGTCTGTCTACAGGCTCCCTATGCATGGCTTTGAAGAATCTCTCCCTTGGTGTTATATCATCCATAATATCACTCCCTCGCAGTTGTTCACCTGTCTTTGCCCATAGATACAACTTGTTTTTTATAATCAATGTGTCCACGAACATGTTCGTAGTTTGAAATTTCATTAACAAAGAAATGAGTCTTGTAAGTTTTAATAAATTATATCCAAAATAAAACAGTTCTTAAAAGGTCTCCAGCAATCTCTACACCACTGGAGAGATCATTAATTCCGCTTAGATCATACATGAAATTTAATACATTGTCAGAAGCAATGTCCATTGGATGAAAAACCATTTTTACAATTCCAGACTTCCATTCGTCACTCAGTCCAATCATTCTTTCTTCAGGTGTTAGGAAGTTTAGCGTATGAATGCTGCATATGTGTTTTTCCAAGCCGCATCGGAATCTTTTTCTCCGCTTATGAGGACATCACGCAGATCTTTGAGTCCCTGATCTGATGTTCTGACAAAATACAATCTAGCAGATCGATTTCCATCACCAGTTTTGTATGAGTAAGTCTTCCAGCCTAAACATTTCATATGAGCTGATGCAGATGTTACTAAAGCTGCAGAATGTTTTAGATCCAAATCGGGTTCTAAACGAACGCATATGACTTTTTCCGAAAGAAAATACTCATTCGTTGTGAGTGTTTGTTCTAAAATCACATCGAGGTCTGACAGTATCTTAGCTTTTGCTTCAGCATATTTATGGAAATACACCTTAGGTCTTCTTGAAGCGTGTTCTAAATATGCTCCACAAGTCAGAAGTGGATAGATCACAAATGGATATACGCAATCAGCAATAAATATTTTAATATAGTAATATTGTTTTTAGTAATATCTGGAATATGTAATTATAATAGTAAATTATGACTGATTCTCAAGTTAGTTTACTATTGTAATGGATGCATATCTAACAAAATATGAGATAAAACATGTACATATCATCGACTGGCTTCTTGAGCAAGACTAATATAAGATTTATTTCAACCACATAATTATATGTAAAAATGTGATCTTTATCATACTTTTACGTATTATTGTAGGATATGAATAAATGTATTAGATATCTGGCTAAAGAATTCATAAAGATTTATAAGTGATAAAATGTAGCGGGTCCGCCGGGATTCGAACCCGGGTCTGAGGCTTTCTCCAGGACAAGTTCCTGCCGGAGGCCTCGGTGATATCCAAGCTACACCACGAACCCATTGATCTGCAGATGATAATACATTAGATAAAGATTCTCAAGAAATCAGTGCATGCGTTCAAACATTTTTTTGACTGTTGGAGGGATCTCATCATCCATGACACGAAGGCCTTTTTCCGTTATTCCGCCTTCCGTGGCAACTTTTTTGATTAAATCATTAAGTGAAAGTTCTTTTTCATCAAGCAGCAAAGCTGTAGCAATAAGAGTTTCTTTAGCCATTCTTAAGGACTCTTCAGAAGGAAAACCTGAAGACTCTGCAAGCATCTCTGCAAATTTAGCAAAGAAAGCAGGCGCACATCCAGTTATACTTTCTGCCGCAGGAAATCTGCACTCAGGCAGAAGTTCTAAGCTGCACACTTTAGAAAAGAGCTCTTCCACTGCTTCAGATGTAGGACAAAGCTGACTATGACATAAAAGAACTATCCCTCTGCCGATTTCGACAGTCAAAGGAGGCATAGCTTTAGTCACAGGACCAGAATACACAGAAGAAAGATCTTCTAATGATATTCCTCCGTTGATGGAGACTAAATGACCTTTAAATGAAGTTAACTGCTTCAAAACTTCCAGAGCATCGCTGCTTCTTACACAAAGAAAAAGAATGTCTACAGATTGTACTTCATCCTGATTAACTACAGATATGCTGTACTTATCTAAAAGAGACTTGAGTTTATCAGGAGATCGTGTAGAGATCATAATCTCATCAGCCGGGACTCCATGAGAAAGAAATGCCCGTACAAGAGCACCTCCCATGTTCCCGTAGCCGATGAAACCGATCATTCAACCACTAATATAGAAAAGATATGTGGAAAACCACAGTATCAGTTTTTGTTTTTGAATTCTGTATATCCGCATTTGCCGCAGGATACACGGTCTTTGTGTTCAGCAAGGAATACGCCTGGTCCGCATTTAGGACAGCTACGCTTTACACGTTCCAGTTTATCTCCGCTGACGGAGTAATAGTTTTTCTTTGCTGAGGCTTCCTTTTTAGGTGCTGCGGATTTTTTCTTATCAGCCATTTATATCACACTCACTTTTTCTTCTTCTTTGATGTTCTGACTTTCTTCTCAGCAAGGCCGTTTCTTACGAGAAGATAGTTTCTCTCGTGAGTTTTTGCAATGTCTGCTGAATCGTAAATTTTAGCATAGCCATCGGTAGAGCATTTTCCATACTCAGAGTTCATGCGGGTAACTATTATGTTATCCTTTGGTGCTGAAAAGTTACTGGCCAATGCATCTTTAATGGCGTCGCGGTTAGGTGTTGATTCTCCGACATGAATCGCCTTGAACTTTACTTCAACGCGATGCATGAGCTTATTTTCAGTTTTATCAATTATCTCTAACTTCAATTCAATTCCTCCATGGAATATAGTAAAGATTTTGCTCGGCCTGAAGAGGCTTCATTCACTTTCAGTAAAGCCATACCAACACCTGGTACGCCGTACATCAGGCATGAGCCAGTAGGAGCCATAGCTGCACAGGCCAAAGCAGCAAGGTCTTCTTCACCTTCGACTCTGATTTTTGTAGGGGCATCCCTGCCGAGAGCTGAACTGATTTCATTGATAAGCTCTGGAGTTATGAACCCTGCAGGGTTTTTAACAACTACTTCCTCGCCGCACAAGAGACTGAGCTTAGAGGAGAGGGGAGAGAAGGGTCTCCGCTCAGTCTTGAGGTCATAGATGATCAAATCTGGCTTGAAACCGTTGTCTAACAGAGTATATGATACAAAATCACCGACAGACAACAATTTAACACAACCTTTTAGTTGAATTTTCAAATCTTCTAATTTTACCAATTCGCCAAAACCTGTACTAAGTTCACTTCTCATGTTTTCTGGAAGAGCCCATCCCTTAGCAGGGCACTGCAATTCAGCGCACCTTGAGGGCGAACTTTCCATTGACATTTATTCCCATCCGTTCTGCGATCTTTGAATTGGTATGATCTAGAATCACTACATAGCCTTGCCATTCCTTGGAAGTGGCATTGCCGCATAGAGGGCAGGTCTCTTCTTCAGTCATGTAGCTGCAGTGTTTACATGCACGCTGAACCTTCATTCTGCATCACCTGTAGTATCAGAAGGGCTATGGTCTTCTTCTAACCATTCGATTTTTCCGAGTCCAGGCTGCCTCATTGTGAGACCGATCTTGGATTCGCGCGGATTTCTTTCGTTTATGCTGAGTGCCACAATTCTTGCGCGCACCCTGTCTCCGACTTTAAGATCACGCTTGGTATCTTTACCGATGAGTCTACCATTGTCTTGATCTATGTCGATACGATCGTCCATTATCTGACTGACATGCAGTAAGCCGTCTAGAGGTCCAAATCTTACAAATGCACCGAACTTTAAAACTTCTACAACTGTACCTTCGATAACCTCTTGAAGAAGTGGACGGAACATAAGGGCATCATACTTAACATTCTGATAAACTGCCCCATCTCCGTGGACTATGCGCCCAGGACCCACTTGCTCCACGTTGGTAATCAGTATGGTGTACGAGTTACCACTTTCCATGCTTCCCTCAAATGTTGCGCGGGTACTCTGATTGACGACCTCGTCGAGGTCTTCTCCCAACATCTCTGGGGGAATCCGTACTACCTTTTCCTTCGTAGTCAGCAAATACATAGCATATCCTCTGAACGATATGGTCCTCATGAATCAACTGTTATTTAAAACTAAGCGTCACCCAGAATACTAAAAATAACCTGGATGTCTGTGATTCTATCACATCATATTGATGCTTGAATATAAACAGATTGGCAGCCAAAATTTACCAATGAATCACTGAATATATAAGAAAAAAGGAAGGGGTTTGAGTTGTGCTTATAACAAACATCTTTAGAATGTTCCAGTTACAAACACTACTGCAAAGACCAGAGAGATCGTAGACAGCAGTTTGACTAACACGTGAAGTGATGGTCCGGCTGTATCTTTGAATGGATCTCCCACTGTATCTCCGACGACTGCTGCAGCGTGGGCTGGTGAGCCTTTTCCGCCGTGGTGTCCGTCTTCGATGTACTTCTTAGCATTATCCCAGGCTCCCCCTCCGTTGTTTAGGAGGATGGCCATCAGGATACCGGCAATTGTTGCAACCATCAGGAATGCACCGACTGCCTGAACTGCGATTACTCCGCCGTTGTCTGTACCGTAGTCATATGCATAGAACATCAGAAGTCCTAAGATGATAGGTGTCAGAACTGGCAGGATAGCCGGCAGAACCATGGTCTTGAGAGCAGACTTTGTAGAGATATCTACGCAGCTTGCGTAATCTGGCTTGGAAGTTCCTTCCATAATGCCTGGATCTTCTTTGAACTGTCTGCGGACCTCTGTGATCATTCCGCCGGCAGCTTTTCCTACAGCACGGATAGCCAGTGATGCAAATATGAACACTAACATAGCACCGAGAAGAGCTGCTACGAAGATCTGAGGCTGGGCAATATTGACATCGAATACTTCAGAAAGTGAAGTGTTGAGTCCCATGTTGTTTCTTGCAATTACTACCTGCTCGAAGAATGCAGAGAATAGTAAGAATGCTGCAAGGGCTGCTGAACCCATGGCGTATCCCTTTGTAAGGGCTTTTGTTGTGTTTCCAACGGAATCCAGCTTGTCGGTTCTGTTACGAATTTCCTTCGGCTGATTAGACATCTCGACGATACCGCCGGCGTTGTCGGTGATTGGTCCGAATGTATCCATAGCCAGCACGAATGTGGCTGTGACGAGCATACCGACTGTGGCAGCTGCCGTTCCAAATAGACCGAAAATGAATGACTGGTCTGGATGTCCAAGTAGGGTTGCTGCATCTGTTCCCAGAGCATATGATGCTAAGAGAGATATTGCAATAGCAATGATCGGCAGGACTGTGGTCTCAAGACCAACTGAGAAACCTGTAATGATGTTAGTTGCAGGTCCTGTTTCAGAAGCATCTGCAATTTCACGGACTGGACGGTAGCTTCCAGATGTATAATACTGAGTAATATACACAATAGCAATGGAAAGGATGATACCGATAATAGCGCACACGAAATACTGCCATGCTCCCAGCATGTAGTCAGTAATGAAATACAGACCTACGGCAGCGATAATTGCAGTAATGAAATAACCGCGGTTCAGAGCTTTCATCGGCTCTTCGTTTTCGTTTCTGAGCCTGACTGTAGCAATACCTACTAATGATGCAAGCAGACCAAAGGCGCATACTACTAACGGGAAGAATACCCAGAGGGGATCTCCAGTGTAAGCGTAAATTGCAGAACCCATAATCATTGCACCGATGTTCTCGGCAGCTGTGCTTTCGAATAAGTCAGCACCACGGCCTGCACAGTCTCCGACGTTGTCTCCTACAAGGTCGGCAATCACAGCAGGGTTACGTGGATCGTCTTCAGGAATACCAGCTTCAACCTTTCCTACAAGGTCAGCACCGACATCTGCAGCTTTAGTGTAAATACCTCCGCCGAGCTGAGCGAATAATGCAGCAAATGAAGCACCAAATGCATAACCAGCGACTAAGTTCAGTGTGCTGGAGAACCATGCGGATTGAGACTCAAAGTCGGAATCGTTGTTGAGCATGAACAGATACAGGAAGAAAATACCTGTAACACCGAGTAAGCTCAGAACAACTACAGCGAGACCGGATACGGCTCCACCGCGGAATGAAGTCAAAAGTGATTCATTCAATGATCTCCTTGCAGCGCTAGCAGTCCTGATGTTGGAGCTTACAGATACTCTCATTCCTATGTAACCAGACAAGGATGAGAAAAATGCTCCAATCAGGAAGGCGATGCTGATCCTCCAGTCTAAAGCGACCAGAAGCACCGCTACTATAACGCTGATTATGGCGATTGTCTTGTACTGACGGGCCAGATAGGCCATGGCTCCCTCGCGGATTGCATCTCCGATTACTTTCATTTCTGGAGTGCCTGTATCCTTACGCATAACCCATTTTGTAAGGACACCCGCGACGATGAGGCCGATTATACCCGCAATTGGTACAAGATATACCAATGTGTCAATATCAACATTCATAATCAGAACCTTCTTCAGGGGTTTGAGGTCGTATTATAGTTTTTATATATATTGGTTGCTGACAGTAATTTTAGGATATTCAGCAATAATTCTCACTAAAATGAGACAATCACCGGTTAATCAACGAAAATCGCATTCGAGATCTCTGCAAGCTTAACAAATATATGATTATAATATATATTAATAATGACAATAAATAAATATGTTTAAATACTAAAAATAGCTTAGTGAAATCTGGCTCGAGGGAGTAACTGATGTCAGGACCAGGGTGATTATGGAAGAAGCCGTGCTGCTTGTAAATATAACATATCTGCTTTTGATAGCAGGCGTATGCTCGATAATTTTCTCTAAACTAAAAATGCCTGCGATCATTGGATATTTAGCAGCCGGTATAATTCTGGCAAATTATTGGAATGGGACTTCTGAATCCACTGAAGTTATCGTTTCGATACTCGCGGATATGGGACTTGTCCTCCTGATGTTCTTTATCGGACTTGAACTGAATCTGCAGAAACTCAAGAAAAGCGGCATGTTTGTCGTAATGGTCGCTGTGATTCAGCTGCCGCTGATGCTCATTGCGGGTTATCTTGCTGGCATAATGATGGGTTGGGACATGGTGCAGTCAATATTTCTAGGTGCCGTGATCTCAGGATCCAGTACGGCTGTTATCGCTGCTGTCCTCAAAGAACAGGAACGCATAGACAAAGATACGGCTGAAACAATCATTCTGATTACAGTCATGGAAGATATCGGCCAGGTTCTGATTTTAACTATGGCTGCACCGCTCTTGGTAGGAGATACTCCTGCCTTAGGATCAATTATCAGCATGATAGTTGCCATTGTGGTGTTCATTGCTGCAAGTATCGGCATAGGCCTTATTTTCATACCAAGAATCTTGGACTGGATAGGAAAGAAAATTTCCTCTGAAGTTCTGCTTATCGTCGCCATAGGCCTGTGTTTCGCAATGGCTCTGCTCTCGACAAAGATAGGGCTGTCTATGGCAATCGGTGCTTTCATTATGGGAGTTATCGTGTCCCAGTGCAAATTCTCCCATGATATCATGGCAAAAACTGAGCCTATGAAAGAGCTGTTTATGGCCATTTTCTTCATATCAATCGGATTGGAGATTGTTCCGTCTGAACTGCTGGATAATATTCCTCTCATACTAATTATCTTCGGAGTGTTTGCAATCGCTAAAATATCCACGGTCCTGCTGGCCTACCTGCTGGGAAACAGGGGTCTGAGAATCAGCTTCATGTCAGCCGTGAGTCTTGTAGCAATGGGTGAGTTCGCATTCATTATCGCTAAAACAGCTTTAGACGCCGGTGTTGTCGGACAGGATTTCTATTCTGCGGTGATAGGAGCTGCGCTGGTATCGATGGTAGTGCTGCCTCTGCTATCTAAAAATTCATTCAAAATATATGATAAAGTGTCAGCGAAAGCTCCTGCATCAGTGCACAACGCCGTCGCCAAAATGTCCTGTGCCAGAAGCGATGCCTATGAAAGGGCAAAATCGTCCAAGCAGTCTGCTTCGATTGTCCGGTCCAAACTGATAATGATTTATATTGACCTTGTGGTAATCGCAGCTATTGAGATTGCATTCTATTTCATATCTCCGTATATCTACGAAAACCTTGATCCTCTGCTTCCTGGAACCATCCACATAGCCAACTCAATCTCAATGATTGCCAACTTCTTGATACTGCTTCCACCAATAATCAACTTAGTTCACAATTTGAAGTTGATAGACGAAATAATGGTAGAAGGAGGCAAGAAGCAGCGTCATCAGGCAGAATGCTATGACTCTAGCATATATGAGAAATTCATGAAGCTGAGCAGCATCCTGCTGATACTCACCATCGATTTCCTTGTGTTGCTGATTATACCGAATCCGCTCCTGCTCTGGGAACAGATTGCTGTGATACTCATATGCTTCATTGTTTTCGTAGCTTTACTGATCAGAGGGCTTCCAAGAGGAAGATATGCCGCGGCCAATGAAAAGATCTCAAGTAAGATCAAAAAGAAGTGATTACTTGAGGCTTAATTCCTTTTCTGTTATGTCTAAAATCGTCTTCTGGGACTGCAGCCTGGCGCTCTGTTTATCGTTGGAATCAATGATGAACCACGGAGCATGTGGCTGAGAAGTCCTCGCAATCATTTCATCAATTGCTGCGGTGTAATCATCCCATTTTTCTCTTGCCAGCCAGTCATCGTTAGAGATTTTCCAGTTCTTCAAAGGATTATCTACGCGTTCAATGAATCTCTGCAGCTGCTCTTCTTTTGTAATCTCCAGCCACATCTTGATCAGAATAGTATTGTCATCAACCATTGACTTTTCAAACTCATTTATTTCTCGGTATGCTCTGCGCCAATCCTGTTCGGGTGTGATCTTATCTACTCTTTCTACGAGAACTCTCCCATACCATGAACGGTCAAATATCGAAATATGGCCCTTTTCAGGCAGCCCAAGATAGAATCTCCAAAGATAGTGGTGAGAGATTTCCACATCGTTGGGAGCGCCCGTTGGCACAACCTGATATGTTCTGGGATTAAGGGACTGAGTTATTCTAAGAATGTTTCCTCCTTTTCCAGCCGCATCTCTTCCCTCAAAGACCAATACCAAAGGTCTCCTCTGGCGGTACAGTTCCATCTGGATTTTTTTCAGCCTCTGCTGATACTTTTCCAGTTTAGAATGGTAGGTATCAGAGCTTAACTTCGGATATGCCGGCGTGCTCTGAATTGCGGGATACTCCATCTTACAGTATCCGCCGTCTGATGCCACACCATTCAGATCCAATGCAGATTCCATACGGTTTGCTACAGTCTTGAGAACTTTCAGAGTTGCAAATTCCTCATCGGCAGATTCGACAATCGTCCACGGGGCCAGTGGAGTCTCGGTGGCGGTGATCATTTTGTCGATGATCGGCACATACTGCTTCTGCCTCTTTATCAGTTCCAGATCATCTTTCACCAGCCCGCAGACTTCTTCGTCTGTGGGGCTCCTGTCTGCATCTTGAACATGCAGGAAGAGCTTAATTATCACGACACCGCTGTCAGCAAGCTGCCGTTCGAATGTGTTTATTTCCTTCACATCTTTGATGATGATGCTTTCCATCCCCGCATCCATAGACCTGGCGGCCGATGAGGAATACCAGGAACGGTCAAAAATTGTTATTCTGCCTTTAGCTGGCGTCTTTATCCAGAATCTCCAGAGAAAAGAATGCTTGGATTCTTCCGGGCTTGACGGTCCGATATTGTAATAATCAAACCCGCGGGGATCCAACGGAACGAGAAGCTGGTTAATCACTTTAGCCATCAGAGCCGGTTCCCAGCCCTCAAAAAGGATTATCACAGGAATCTGAGCCCTTCTGAGTCTGCGCTGCAGCTCTCCGAGCTGAGTTCTGAGGTCCGGGAGCTGTTTCGCAAACTCTCCTTTTTTAAGTTTCTTGGTTAGGTCTAGGTTCTGAAGCATTGTATAAGACGAGTGCACTCTTTACTAATATTAATGTCTGAAGAATAATGAACTACTGCATTTGTATGGCCGCGGGTGCGCACATGTAGTCCATTTAATACTGCTGCACTAAAATCACATCACTGGACAATTAAATTTTCTGAGATCATATACAGCCTAAAACAGATTATAATAATGGTAGCGCATTACCTTTACGTTCAAGGGTTCGAATGAAATGGATAGCTATTGAGGGCACTGACGGTTCCGGCAAAAATACAATCGCAGAGTGGATTAAAGAGTTGTACGCCTCAAAAGGCAGCAGTGTAGAAATTTTCATTCACCCGTCTGAAAGATTTGCAGGAAAATGCATGAAATCCTGCCTGCAGGGAAATGGTGTAAAATACCATCTTTCCGTGTTTTTCTTTATCTTGGATCTTTTGACTTCTTTATCAAAAATCAAAAGATGCCAAGCAGACGTTGTGATTTTTATTAGATATGCCATGAGTGCAGCATACCTGCCTCCTAAACTGGTAAAGCCCTGCTACAAATTCCTGACAAACCTGTTCCCAACACCGGATGAACTGCTGTTTGTAGACATTGACCCGAAGACCGCCATGAACCGAATTCATATGAGAAATGAAGAATGGGAGATGTTCGAAACAGAAGAAAGCATTTCAGACATTAGAAAAAAGATGATATCTATATCTGAAGGCTGGGATGTTGTCAATAACAGTCTGGATTTAGAAACAACATACAGGCAGCTGGAAAAATTGGTAGATGCCTGGAATTTCAAGAAGATTTGTTGAAGCAATAGATAACCTTTTTAGCAACCCTAGCGCTTGATGGTTCTGATGAATACTAAAAAGCCTGTAGTTGATATTAAAATCGGCGGGGCAATGACTGTTAACAACCTCATAACCCAGATGAGCAATTGCGGAGGATTCACAGCAAAAAAACTGTCTGATGCTGTGGACATCACTGAAAAAATGCTTAAGAAGAAGGACTGCACAGTTTTCCTTTCTTTCCCTGCCTGCATAATGGCCACCGGAACAAGGGGAGTAATTATTGAATTGGTAAAGCGCGGTCTTGTTGATGTAATCATTACTACCTGCGGAACACTAGACCATGATCTGGCTAGAACATGGAAAAAATACTACCATGGTGAGTTTATCATGGATGACGCCAAACTGTATGACGAGGGAATCAACAGACTGGGAAATGTCCTGGTTCCTAACTCAAGCTACGGACTCATTCTTGAAAAGAAAATGCAGCCGATGCTGAAAAAGATCCTCAAAGACCGCAATTCAATCTCCACCAGAGAACTGATAGATCAGGTGGGTGCAATGGTCAACGATGAGAGTTCATTGTTATACTGGTGCCACAAAAACAATGTGCCGATATTCGTGCCTGGAATCACAGACGGATCATTCGGAAGCCAGGTATGGATGTACTGGCAAGAACACCGCGATCTTCACATTAATCTCTTCCAGGATGAGCAGGATCTCATGGATATGGTATTTGATGCTAAAGAATCCGGAGCCATCATGATCGGTGGAGGGATTTCAAAGCACCACACTATCTGGTGGAACCAGTTCAGAGGAGGACTTGACCACGCTGTGTATCTTACTACTGCTGAAGAGTACGATGGATCACTCTCAGGAGCTAGAGTAAGAGAAGCTGTTTCATGGGGAAAAGTCAAAGCTGCAGCAGATTACATGACTGTGGAAGGAGATGCTACAATCACTCTTCCGATTATAATTTCTGCAGTTCTGGAAAGAATGGATTCTGAATAAATCCTTCCTTCAAACCTTTTTTTAAATTCCCTTAAATAGGCTGTACTCTCATAATTCACAGAGTGGATAGATTAATCGTTATCTCCAACAGAGAACCCTATGTCCATGAGTATAATGGAGAGCGTATAGACTGTTCAGTCCCCACTGGAGGAGTTGTTGCTGCCATAGATCCTGTGATGCAGGCTGCAAAGGGTACCTGGATTGCCTGGGGAAGCGGAGATGCCGACAAAGACTGCAGCGATTCTAAAGGGTGCGTCAGAGTTCCTCCGGAAGATCCTAAATACACTCTCCGCAGGATCTGGCTGACTCAGAAGGAAGTCAACGATTATTACCTGGGATTCAGCAACAGAGTAATCTGGCCCGTGTGCCACTTATTCCAGGAAAATGCCCAGTTTAAAAAGAATTACTGGGAGACTTACAAAAGCGTGAATATGAAATTTGCCGATGCTGCAGCAGAAGAGCTGGAGAAAGGTGGCAGAGTATTCATTCAAGATGTGCATTTTTCATTAGTTCCAGACATGCTGAGGAATAAAGTGCCAGAGGCTGCCATAGCATTGTTCTGGCACATTCCCTTTCCAGCAGCAGAGACGTTTTCCTGCATACCGTGGAGAAGCGATCTTTTAAAGGGACTGCTGAGCGCAGATATGCTCGGATTCCATACCAAAGCTCATGCAGATAATTTCATTGCAACTGTATGCAGAGAGTTTCCTCAGGCTGAAGTAAATGATAATGTAATCAACTATAACGGCAGAAAAACAAAGGTTGCAGCAATCCCGATTGGAATTGATTATGAAACATATGCTAAAAATGGCAGCATGCAGAGCATTATAAAGGGAGCTGAGGCAACAAGAAAGTCAATCAATGCCGAGCGCATAATTTTAGGAGTAGACAGACTAGACTACACTAAAGGAATTTTAAACAGATTTTTAGCATTCGAACGATACCTGGAAGCGAGTCCAAGAGCAAGAGAAAAGGTATCATTCATACAGGTAGCTTCTCCTACCAGGGTTAACATCAATGAATACAGAGAGATGAAAAGAAAAGTGGAGGAGAGCGTAGGCAGAATCAACGGCAGATTCCAAACTCCGTCATGGACCCCTATCATATATATCAACAGAAAAGTCGACGAGGACAAACTGCTGATGCTCTATAGAATAGCCGACGTTGCCATGGTTACACCAGTCATTGATGGAATGAATCTCGTAGCCAAAGAGTACGTAGCAGTAAATGAAAGAGGAGTGCTCATTCTCAGTGAATTTGCAGGAGCCAGTGAGGGGATGAAAGATGCGATAGTAGTAAATCCATACGATATTGAGTCAATGGCAAAAGCAATCCAGAAAGCTTTAAGGATGAAACAGAAAGAGAAAACAAACCACTGCAGCAAACTCAGGAAGGAAGTTAAAGATCATGACATCTTCTGGTGGCTGGATGAATTCTTCAGACAATGGGAGTCTGATTACTGAACTCAATGTTCTGGCAAAATCACCCCGGCTTCTTTTGATGCTGGATTTTGACGGCACGATTTCTCCCATAGTGCCGACGCCCGAAGAGGCAGAGATAGACAAAGAAATAGAAATGATTCTAATTGAGCTGGAAAAACTTCCTTCAACGGATATCTGGATTGTCAGCGGCAGAAGCTTAGACGATCTGAAAAACAGAGTCCCTTTTAAAAATCTGATCGGCAGCCACGGCATGGAATGTCCTTTTTCTGAAGGAAAAATAGACTGCGGCAATCTGCCAGAAGTGAAGAAAAATATTGAATGCTTATTAAAAAATTATAATGGAATTCATATTGAAGAAAAAGCCTATTCGGTGAGTGTGCATTACAGAAATGCAGATGCTGAAGATGAAGAAAGCATTAGAAATATTGTCAGAAAGAACTCTGGTGGCTTTGCCACAATTGAGGGGAAAAAAGTCATAGAGCTGAGAGCAAAGGGAAGAGACAAAGGGAATGTCTGCCGAATGCTCCTTGATCATACAATGTGTGAGTCATCGATATACATAGGTGATGACACCACGGATGAAGATGCTTTCAGAGCTTTAAAGGAAAAGTCTGTGACCATAAAAATAGGCGATGGAAAAACCGATGCAAGATTTAGACTGAAAAACATAGATGATTTGAAATTAATTTTAAAGAAACTGCTTGAGGATCGATCGCTACCTTAATATGATGCTTGCTGGAGATTAATTACTGCTTCATGAAATTCAGCGGCCAGAATTCCAAAAAGAAATTTAAGATTCCACCTTTGGCTTACGCGGCAGCGGCAGTAGCAGCCATTGGTGGAATATTGTTTGGATTTGACACAGGGATCATTTCTGGAGCGATACTCTTTGTGCAGCAGGATTTTTCTCTGACTCTCTCTGAAAGATCCTGGGCCGTATCCATGGTTCTGGTCGGAGCCATAATCGGATCAGCTTCCGGAGGATATTTATCAGACAAGCTGGGAAGAAGAAAATCGATAATCAGTTCTGCTGTTTTGGTAATTATAGGGACAGCAGTAATCGCTGCATCATCTGATATTTATCTCTTCTTTGCCGGGCGGTTTATTATTGGAACAGGCATAGGCATTGCTTCTTTCATAAGTCCCATGTATATTTCTGAAGTAGCGCCTAAACGCATCAGAGGCGCCATGGTGTCCCTCACACAGCTTATGGTCACTATTGGAATACTTGTAGCCTACTTAGTCTCCCTATACTTCTCTCCGTCTGGAAACTGGAAAGCTATGTTTCTGGCTGCTGTCATCCCTGCCGCTGCTCTTTTGATTGGGATGGTTGTCCTTCCATCCAGTCCCAGATGGCTGGTTTTTAAAGGAAAGGTAGACAGTGCAAAACATGTAGCTGAAGAATTTTCATATGATAAGGAAAAGGCTGATGAAGCAATTCATCAGATGGAAGTAGAAAATGAAGAACAGAAAAATACCAAAATCAATGAATTATGGTCTCCTGCGATTCGGCGTTTAGCTGTAATCGGCATAATGCTGGCAATACTGCAGCAGGCTACAGGTATCAATACAGTCATCTACTTCGCTCCTACCATTTTCGAGTTTGCAGGTTATGCTGATGCTACAGCTTCAATAGCCGCCAGCGTCGGAGTCGGCATAGTAAATGTAATTTTAACAATAATATCAATATTCCTTGTAGACAGAATCGGAAGACGTCCATTATTGTTGATAAGTTTGAGCGGAATGATTTTGTCTCTTCTTGGGTTGAGCGTAGTATTCACTATTGGCGCTGCGTCACTTGGCGTTTATACAGCCGTGTTTTTAATGGCGTACATTGCTTCATTTGCCATAGGCCTCGGACCGATATTTTGGCTGCTCATAGCAGAGATATATCCGCTCAGAGTAAGGGGCAAAGCGATGAGTGTGGCTACAGTAGCTAACTGGGCTTCTAATTTCATAATTTCATTGACATTTCTAGGACTTGTAGGACTGCTGGGAACCAATGGGGTGTTTTTCATATATGCTGTCGTGGGCATATTCTCACTCATTTTTGTCTGGAGGTTTATACCCGAAACAAAAGGTCTTTCATTAGAAGAAATCGCTGAAAGTGACCAGACAAAATAAATGACTGATGTATATGTTTCATTGAGTATGAAAGTGCGTGTAAATCAGTATAATAAAATTCTAATTTTGAATGTGCAGGAGTATTCTCATCAAAAATGAAAGTAGAATTTATAGTGAACAAGAAGTTTATGACACGAAACGATTATTGATTGATAAGTATGAGTGGATTGTACGAAGGTTAAGTAAGTCTTTAAATGACCGTTTGTTCAAACTAACTATCATCTTAAAATTCAATCGTTACAGCATATATTATAGAACGCAAGATTATTTGAGTGCAGAATCGTTAATTATCTAAGAGTATAATTTTTATTTATCATATGTATTATTAATTCTTACCAGACATTAAGGTATCATTAAATGTAGAATGTACTCGTTCATATTTTGACACTGTAGACTCATAATGAGGTTTGGATCAAGTCTGCATCTTACATTGTATGTCTTGCATCACTGATGGTTACCTCATGAGATGTGAATTAAACAATAACCTAGTTCATCATATTATTGAGAATATGTTGATTGAAGTATGCAGAGCGGCGATCCGCATACTTTAAGTACTCTTAGTTCCGTGAATTCTTATCCTTGGGGAGATATATTTGTCACAAGTTTCCAAGGATATTATAGAAATAAGATTTCACGGCAGGGGAGGCCAGGGAGCTGTCATAGCTTCAGAAATTCTTGCAAAAGCTGCAATCAAAGAAGGCATGTATGCCTCAGCCTTTCCAAGTTTTGGTGTTGAAAGAAGAGGAGCACCGGTTTCAGCGTTCTGCAGAATCTCCAGTAAGCCAATACGAACTCATGCTAGCATATATGAGCCTGATTATGTAATAGTTCTTGACCAGGGTCTGATAAAATTAACAAACGTCCTTCAGGGAATGAAATCAGACGGCACTGCAATAGTAAATACTTCAAAAAGCGCTGAAGAGTTAGGTCTGCCGGACAGCACTGTAACGTTTGACGCCACTTCGGCAGCTTTAAAATTCGGGCTCGGCAGTCAGACTTCCCCCATTGTAAATACAGCAATCCTGGGAGCATTTGCCAAGGTCTGTGACGTCGTGCCCATGGATTCCATAGTGAAGTGCATAAGAGAGTCTGTACCGGCTAAAAGAGAAGAAAATGCTGCTGCTGCAGAATTTGCATATGGAGTGGTAGCATGAACTTCCAGGACCTGCCCAGTATGCCAGTGGCAAACCAGAGCACCGAAAAAATAACAACCGGAGACTGGAGAACAATCAGACCTGTTTTAAATAAAGACTTATGCGACAGATGCTACCAGTGTTGGACATTCTGCCCTGATGTCAGTGTCATCGTTGAAGAAGAAGGATCATTTCCCAAGGTAGATCTGAACCACTGCAAAGGCTGCGGCATCTGCTCTATTGAATGCTCCAAACAGGCAATCACCATGGTGAGGGAAGATCTATGATTGAGGCTTCAACTGGAAACTATGCAGCAGCTCAGGCAGCAAAGCTGGCTAAAGCAGACGTAGTAGCTGTATATCCAATCACACCTCAGACGACAATCTCAGAATATGTCGCCTCGATGGTTCAGAAAGGAGAAATGAATGCTGAATTTCTGCTGATGGAAAGCGAGCACTCTGCAATGTCGGCATTAATAGGCGCGTCAACCATAGGAGCAAGAACATTCACAGCCACATCATCCCACGGTTTGGCATTAATGCACGAAATGCTGATGTGGGCAGTCGGAGCAAGAACACCAATCGTAATGCCCGTAGCAGCCAGAGCAATCGGGGGGCCGTGGAACATATGGGGGGATCATCAGGATGCTATTTCAGAAAGAGACACGGGCTGGCTGCAGTTCTTCTGCGAAAACAACCAGGAAGTTTTAGACACCATTCTCATGGCTTACAGAATTGCAGAAGACAGAAAGGTAATGCTACCTGCCATGGTTGTAGAAGACGGCTTTGTTCTTTCACATACTGTAGAAAGAATTGACATTCCAGACCAGGAAGAAGTAGACGCATATCTTCCAAAATACAGTCCGGAATTCTTTGCTGACACAGAAAACCCGATGAGATTCGGCGGATTGGTCACTCCGGACTTGTGGACTGAATTCAGGTATCGCATAGCAGAGTCTCATGAAGCCTCAAGAGAAAAACTAAAAGCAGCTGAAAAAGACTTTGAGAAAGTGTTCGGAAGAAGCTACGGCAGCCCTGTAGAAACATACCGTTGTGAAGATGCAGATGCCGTGCTGATAGCCGCTGGCGCAGTAGCCGGAACAGCGAAAGAAGTAGCAGACCAGCTCAGAGAAGAAGGGAAGAAAGTTGGAGTAGCAAGAATACGCGTATTTAGACCGTTTCCCTCTGAAGAGATAAGAAAGCTTGTTTCCTCCGTGCCGTCCGTAGGAGTTCTGGATAAAAGTTATACTTTCGGAGACGGAGGAGCTATGTTTAATGAGGTCAGGTCTGCAGCCGGAACTCTAGAAATAGGAAGTTACATCGCTGGACTCGGCGGAAGAGACGTGCCTCCAAAAGTGCTGATTAAAATTTTTAATAATATTTTAGAGAAAAACAGAGGAACCGTCTGGGCGGACCTCAAAGGAGGAGATTTTGATGACTGAGTTTCAATTCCCGCTACCTAAAGAAGAATATATGTACCCTGGACATTCCGCATGCCCTGGCTGCGGAGAACCGATTTCTATGAGAATGCTGCTTAAGGCTTTGGGACCAAATACGATTATGAATGTCCCAGCGGGCTGCTGCGCGGTAATCCCTGGAGTCTGGCCTACATATTCATTAAAAATACCGCTGGTAGACCACGCTTTTGAATGCACCGGAGCAGTATCTTCAGGAATAAGAGCAGCTTTGGATCACTTCGGAAAAGATGACGTGACTGTAGTAGGATGGGCGGGAGACGGAGGCACGGCAGACATCGGCCTGCAGTCCCTTTCAGGCGCAGTGGACAGAGGCACCGACATGCTGTATGTGATGTATGATAATGAAGCATACATGAATACAGGAAATCAATGCAGCTCTGCCACCCCGTGCGGAGCTAACACTACTACAACACCAGGCGGAAAAAACCATCAAAGAACAAAGAAAGACGTTATGAAGATGATGATCGCCAACGGCATAGTGTACGGCGCATCCCTCAATCCTGCGTTTCCTGAAGATTTTATAGAGAAAGTCGTAACAGCCAAAGGCATCAAGGGTCCTAAGTTCCTGCACATACTTTCACCGTGCCCTTCAGGCTGGAAATTTGACCCTCGAAATACTATAAAAATTGCAAGGCTTGCCACTGAAACAGGAGTGTTTCCTCTTTACGAATATCGCAACAGAGAGACAATTTTTACCAAAGACCTTAAAAATAGGAAGCCGCTTGAAGAGTATCTCCGCCTCCAGGGACGTTTCAAACATTTGTCTCAGGCCGATGTGGAAGGAATGCAAAGAATTCTTGATGAAAGCATTCAGAAACTTCTGAAGGAGGAGTAGAGGGTGACTGGTTGGAAAAACTGCTTGCGGACAGCGGGAGAATCCTCCTGCTCGGTAATGAAGCTATAGCACGGGGATTAATTGAAGCCGGATGCGGGGTAGCTGCCACATATCCAGGGACTCCTTCCTCTGAAATAGGAGGAGTTCTGGATGACGTAGCTGACAAAGTTGGCATGTATTTTGAATATTCTGTCAACGAAATTGTGGCAATGGAAGTGGCGGCTGCAGCCGCAGTCTCCGGAGTACGATCATTTGCTTTCATGAAGCATGTAGGGCTGAATGTAGCAGCTGATGCTTTCATGACTCTGTCTTATGTAGGAGTAAGAGCCGGCATGGTTATTCTGACTGCAGATGATCCGTCAATCCATTCATCACAGAGTGAGCAGGACAACAGATATTACGCAAAATTTGGCTTAGTGCCGATGCTGGAACCTACTACTCCTGCTGAATGTAAAGACATGATCATTGAAGCTTTCGAGCTCTCAGAGAAGCTGCACAGCCCTGTGCTGGTCAGAACTACCACAAGAGTAAATCATGCCAGAGGTGCAGTCAGTCTCAGTAAGCCAAGAAAAATAGAAAGGAAGGGAGTATTCGAAAAAGATCCTGCCCACCTTGTAACAGTACCGGCAAATGCCAGAAGAGACAGGATCGACCAGCTTGAAAGGATCGGAAAAGCACAGAAACTGTCGGAAATTTCTCCTTTGAATTATATTACTGGCAGTGGATCTGATGGGATCATTACCAGTGGCGTGTCGTATACCTACGCGGCTGAATACATTGAAGATGCTGAAATCCTCAAACTCGGATTCAGCTACCCGCTTCCAGAAGAAAAAATCAAAAAGTTCCTGCAGAACAAGAGTAGAGTAGTTGTCATTGAAGAGCTGGAGCCGGTCATTGAAGACGAAGTCAGAAGAATAGCTCAGCAGAACAGCATAAAAACAGAGATCATCGGTAAAAGAACAGGCCATCTGCCGAGAGCTTATGAGTATTCTCCAGACACCCTGAACGCTCTGTCCAGCATATTGAAAATCAAAAAAGAAGCCCAGCCGCTTTCATCTGAGATTAAGCTTCCTTCAAGGCCCCCGGTCCTCTGTGCAGGCTGCCCCCACCGTTCCACCTTTTATGCTACAAAAAAAGCAGTGGGAAAAGAAGGCGCTATTTACTGTACAGATATAGGTTGCTACACATTGGGAGTTCAGCCACCGATGAACTGTGCTGATATCACCCTCTGCATGGGCTCATCTATAGGAACTGCAGGAGGATTCTCAGAAGCTGCAGACAAAAGGGCTGTGGCATTCATCGGAGACTCGACATTCTTCCACGGCGGAATACCCGGGCTGATTAATGCAGGCTACAATAAACACAACAACCTGGTGCTTGTAATCTTAGACAACAGAACCACTGCCATGACCGGACACCAGCCCAACCCTGGAACCGGCAGAGATTACGGCGGAATAGAGAGCCCTCCCCTGAAGATCGAACCACTGGTAAGAGCATGCGGAATTGAATTTGTCAAGACTGTTAACCCTTATGATCTTGCAGCTACAGAAGAAGCTGTCAAAGAAGCTCTGGAATTTAACGGTCCAGCAGTGATTGTAAGTGAGCATGCCTGCCCTCTGCTGAGAAAGAAAGAGGGAAAACTGGAAAAGAAACTGTATGAAGTCAACAGGGAAAAATGCATCAACTGCAAAATATGCCTAAGCAAATTTTCGTGCCCTGCATTAAGCGTCGATGACGGAAAACCCCTGATTGACAAAACTTCCTGCATAGGCTGCGGAGGATGTGCCCAGGTTTGTCCTCAAAATGCAATAGAGGTGAAACAATGAAATACGGAATTCAGCTGGTAGGCGTAGGAGGACAGGGAGTGCTTCTGGCCTCGACTGTATTAGGCAGCGCTGCTGTCTCGGAAGGCATGGATGCCGCCATGTCTGAAGTCCACGGAATGGCTCAGAGAGGAGGAAGCGTCCAGTGTACCGTACGTATCGGCCAGGGCGTGCTAAGTCCTCTGCTGGCTCAGGGAGAGGCCAACGTTCTTCTTGGTTTCGAGCCTGCTGAAACCTGCAGAAATCTGATCTATGCCAATAAAGACACGTATGTCATTACAAACACTGTTCCTGTAGTGCCTGTTACCGTCTCCTCCGGCATGGAAGAATATCCTGCCGTGGATGACATTATCAAAGCAGTAAAGGACAGCGGAGTATCCAGACTGATAGCGATTGATGCTGTCAACATGGCCCAAGAAGCAGGGAATGCCATCGCTGCAAACTCTGTCTTGATAGGCGCCATGTCTGCAGTGCCTGGATTTCCCCTTTCTAAAGAAAAAATGCTTAGCATACTTTTAGAAAGAGTGCCGGCAAAAGCTAAGGATGTTAACCAGAAAGCATTCGAAATGGGGTATGAGGCAGCGTTTAAATGCCTCTCGCCTCAATAATTAATCTTTTTAGATTGGCAGCTGCTGCGGACACATCTTCCCGCGATACTACCGCTGAGATAACAGCGACTCCGTCAGCACCAGCCGATATCACTTCTTTTATGTTGTTTTCATTGATTCCGCCTATTGCAAGGACTGGAACTGAAACTGTCCGTTTCATTTTTCTAAGCTCTGCAATACCTTTGCCATGGCCGGCGTCATCTTTTGAAGATGTATCAAAAATAGGACTGAGAGCAACGTAGTCTGCTCCGTCCCTCTCAGCTTTCAAAGCTTCTTCCGCCGTGCCTGCTGAAACCCCGATTATAAAGTCTGAAGGGACAAATTTTCTGAGAGCTGCTACTGGGATATCAACCTGTCCGACATGAACTCCTTCAGCCTTTGCTGCAAGTGCTACATCTACTCTGTCATTGACAATAAAAATAACATCATGCTGTCTGCAGATTTTTGATATTTCGAGGGCTGTTTCATACAGCTGTCTGGTCTCCATGTATTTATCTCTGAGTTGTATAACATCAGCGCCTCCTTCCACTGCTAATCTCGCTAACTCAATATGGCTCTTGCCTTTGGAAATAGCTTCATCAGTCAGGACGTAAAGCGAATAATCTCTCATATTCTCTCTACCTTTGCTTCAGCAGCTAGATCTTCCGGGGTCAGAGCCGCAACTTTGTCAAAGAGTTTTGTCCTGAAAGAATAAGGACCGTATGATTTATCAGCAGCTGCTCTTTCGCCGGCGATACCGAATGCCGCCGCTGCCGCCACTGAGGCTGTAAGCATATCGGAAGCTACGGCACTGAATGACCCAGTTATGGATGAAAGCATGCAGCCGGTTCCAGAAACTTTATCCATCCATTCATGTCCATTTGATACTGCATAGGAGGTTATGCCGTCTGTAGCTATGTCTTCTTTTCCTGTTGCCACCACAACAGCACCTGTTTCCCTTGCTAGAGATTTGCATACAGAGATTAAATCATCTGCAGCGTCGCATGAGTCTACGCCTTTAACAATTCCGCCGGCTCCAGCCAGGACTGAAATTTCACCCGCATTGCCTTTAATTACCGACGGACTGATCTTTTCAATCAGAGTCTGTGCAGTTTTGGTTCTATAGGATGTAGCTCCAGCTCCAACAGGATCTAGAATTATCGGGATATCTTTTTCACGGGCAACTCTGCCTGCAAGAAGCATAGACTCTACCGTTCTGCTGTTCAGAGTCCCGATGTTAAGCACTAGAGCTCCGGCGATTGAAGTCATTTCTTCCATCTCTTCAATTGCATCAGCCATTACCGGAGAAGCTCCTATGCACAGTGTAATGTTAGCGCAGTCATTCACAGTAACATAGTTCGTGATATGGTGAATTAGAGGGCGGCTTTCTCTAAGTGTGGCAAAAAGTCCCTTTAAACTGCTGTTGTCCATGTTAATCGCTCTCAGCAATGCAGAAGGTAAATATCATATTTACCCAAAAGAGAACAAAACAAGAAAGTAGTAAAAATTCAGGATGTGAATCCTGAATGATAGTAGTTAAACCCAATCAAGCTGGTGAGATACCAGTTATCTTGATTGTGATTGGATCTTTATCGATATGCACTGTATATATGTATTTAGAACCGTCAAGTTGAGGTTCTAGAGGAACATTGCTGTCATCAACATATACTTTGGGAGTGCCTGCATATCCATCATCAACAGTTATGGCAAAGGTATAATCACTATCAACATGTACCTTTTCCACAGACCCATTTATGATATTTTCATCAGCATCTGTTATAGTGCAGCCTTCAGTACCCTCAAAGGTAATGCTGTCTTTTATGTTGTCTGCCCCAGCAACCGCTACAGCGCCTAAAACCACGATGGGGATAAGGATGACTACTAAAACTAGGAGTACATCTTTTTTCTTCATTGGGATGGCGATATATGGACAGAATATATAACAGTAATGGAAAAGAAATAGAAAATTGCTCAGTTCAGTAATCAATAGTTAATTGCCAAAATGCCTTTTTCAAAGATTTCGTAGTACCTCTTTAAATACTTAATGGTGCATAAGCTGATTTACACATGCTTCGGTATGTGTAGAACACAATAGGTAATTTAAATGTACGAGAGAAGAGGCGGATATAGGCGCGACGAGCCCCGTGAAATGCATACAGCAACATGCTCTGACTGTGGAGCAGAAACCCAGGTTCCCTTTAAACCGACCGAGGGAAGGCCGGTATATTGCAGGGAGTGCTTCCAAAAGCACAGGCCACCGCGCAACGATAGGAGATATTAAACGTCTCTTAATCCTCAAACCCTTTCTTTAAACTTCTTAATGGTTTCGCTGAGTTTCGGATATTAATTTGATAGGATGCAAACCAATTTTTTTATAAATCTGATTATGTCTAAGATCCCAAGCTTTATGTTTTTTAAATCATTGTACCCGCTGATGGATAAAACGATAAGTTTTTGCGGCACCATCTGTTCTGATTGTGAATATTACCAGAATGAGTGTAAAGGTTGTAGTGGTGTAGATGGCAGACCGTTCTGGATTCAATATGTAGAACAAGACACATGCAAAATTTATGATTGCTGTGCAAATAAGAAAAAGGTTGCCTACTGCGGAAAGTGCAATGAACTGCCTTGTGATTATTATTTTGACACTGTTGATCCAAACATTACAGAAGAACAGCGTAGAGAATGTTTGAAAAAGCAGATTGAAACGCTGAAATCATTGTAAAGTATCACCTATGCATAAATCATATGATTCTCTGATAAAGCCCATGAGATTAGAATCAATTTCAGAGTCATCGCTTATAATCGTATGGTGAGTCTATCTGCCCGGATACAGTTCCACTGCCTGAACGATACGTAACGAGTCTGAACAATACGGCAGGAAAAATGAGACAAGCGTGTAAGTATCCGAGCGGTTCTTTGTTTTATGTATTTGAACCCATACAAAGACAAAATTACGCTTGTCCGAAAAAAGCAATCTGAGTTTTTGAATTTTTATACTAACTGCCGAATTCAATACATATCAATCCACTTAGTTTTATATACAATGGTAATGCCTGCGGTATCCTGCTGAAAAATGATATTGCAGCATTATCCATAGCATACCATCGTTATATTCTTACCAATTAAAGTTTAATTGCCGTGGTCTTCAACAATCTGGATTTCAATTCCATCAGGATCTTTTACAAATACACAGTATGTATCTTTCCCCAGTGTCAAAGGTCCTCTCAATATTTCTACACCATTTGATTTTAATTTCTGGATCATTGATTCAAGATTATCAACCATGAATCCAATGCTTATTTTTTGATTATTATATTGAATGTTATCTCCAGAAATTAATTCAATTTCTGCACCATTATCATCTCCGTTGAAAAAAGCAATAGTGTGTTCAGGTGCCGGGCTGAATGTTCTTTCTAATTTCAATCCTAAAACATTTCCATAAAACTTTTTAGACTGTTCCATGTCATTTACATGTATTGTACACCAGCATACTCTCATGTTAACATCTCCCAATATGATTAAGTGTATGATATGTTGCGGTTATTAATCTTTTTAATCAGAAATGATACATATAAAACTATTATCTATATTAATTAAAAATATGTTTCCTGAGAGATTATTACTCCTCAGAAATATACTTAATAAACTTTGCTGGATTTCCACCCACAACCGTATCTGCAGGAACATCTTTTGTAACTACTGAACCAGCGGCTACAACTGCATTTTTTCCTATGGTGACGCCTGGCAGAATTATAGCACAGGCACCTATCCATGCGCTATCACAAACTCTGATAGGCTTGGAAATCGTTGACCGCCTTTCGTCTGGATTGAACGAGTGGTTGGTAGTGATTAAATTTACATTCGGACCGAGCAGCACATGGTCTTCCAGAATTATGCCGCCGCGGTCTATGAATGTACATGCAGTATTGATGAAAACATCTTTACCCAAACGGATATTTTTGCCAAAGTCCGTATAAAAAGGCTGGCATATAACAGTTGTTTTATCCACAGCAGCCCCGGTCAGCTTGGAGAACAGTTGTCTGATTTCATCTTCAGTATGGTAAATTGTGTTTATCTCAGCAACGATACGCTGAGCTTCCTGGATTAGTCTGTAGATCTTAGGATATTCTGGATCATAAATTGATATTGTCTCTCCAGCCCTGTCTCTGTCAAATATATCAGACATCTGCAGGACTAAATTCACAATAACTATAGATTGGTTTGTATACAGCAATCATACAAATGCAAAAGTATCATCCACAAAAATATAAAGATTCATAATCCAACTAAATATGGAGTAGTAATTAGACTAAGGTATATAGGGAAGTGTACAATAACACATATGATAACAATGGATTCTGGAAAAAAGATCCTAATAGTCGTTATGGATGGACTTGGAGATCGAGCTGTGAAGGAGCTGGATTATAAGACGCCTCTTCAATATGCAAACACACCAAATCTTGACTGGTTCGCTAAAAACGGATCTACTGGGATTATGGATACAATAGGACCCGGCATAAGGCCCGGATCTGATACTTCTCACTTGGCCATATTAGGATACGATCCTTTCGAAGTATATACTGGTCGCGGCCCGTTCGAGGCTGCCGGTGTAGGACTTGTCGGACAGAGCGGAGATGTAGCATTCAGATGCAATTTTGCTACAGTAGACAGCAGCATGAATGTAACAGACCGCAGAGCCGGGCGTATCAAAGAACCAGATACAACTGAACTTGTGAAAGCCTTGAAAGATTTGAAAATCGGCGATGTTGAATGCATTGTAAAAGAGGCTACAGAGCACCGTGCCGTACTCCTTCTGCGCGGAGAAGGTTTGAGTCCTTATGTTACAGATGCTGACCCCCATGGTCTTGCAAAAGTAGGAATTTCCAGAGCCATGCAAGAAGGTGCAGAGAAAACAGCCAGAGTAGTAAATGAGTTCGTAAAGAAATCATATGAAATTCTCAATAACCACCCAGTGAACATTAAAAGAAAAATGGAAGGCAAGCTTCCTGCCAACATCCTCCTGCCGAGAGGAGCGGGAATGTTCCCTGACATTGAACCATTTGAAAAGAAATACGGCATGACTGGATCATGTGTTGCCGGCGTATCTTTAATAAGGGGAATAGGCAGAATCTGCGGACTTGAAATTATTGAGCCGTCCCTCTGCACAGGCGGTCTTTCCACCAACATGGAAGCAAAAGCAAAAGCAGCCCTTGCAGAGTTGGAAAAGAAAGACTTTGTTCTGATGAATGTCAAAGCCTCCGACATCAGTTCACACGACGGAGACGCCATGAAGAAAGTCGAAGTCGTTGAACGCCTTGACAAGATGGCTGGATATATCAAAGAGAATCTTCCTGCCGGTGCTATAGTAGTGTTTACAGCAGATCACTGTACACCTGTAGAAAGATTGGATCATTCAGGAGACCCAGTACCACTGTGTATCTACTCAGAAAACAGCCTGAAAGATGATGCTACAGAATTCAATGAAGTATCCTGCACCCGCGGCTGTTTAGGAAGAGTGCTGGGAAAGAATCTGATGTCTATTCTCATAGACAAAGCAGACCGCTCAGAGAAATTCGGGGCATAAATATCAGGCCTTCAAACCGCGGAGATAATGCCCCGCGGTTATCGAGCCGCATTTCTTTTTTAATTTATCTTTAGCATCAAGATCCCTTTGTTTGAATGCCTTAGCAACGGCTGCTGCCAGCTCAGGTTGCCTATACCTCATGTCCAGACCGTATGAATCAATGCCCATGGTATCGATCTCATCAAGGAAATCAAGTAGGAATAAATCTGAAGAATTCATGATGTGAGCCCATCCATATGGATCTCTAACGACCGGGAATCTCTTGCCTAAACCGTCAATTAAAGTTCCAGTTCTCAGGCTGGGATCCTTAGTAACCATCGCCTCAACTCTGCCGAAAACCATGACTTCCAGCTTCCCTTTGTAATGAGATGTGAGATTTTTTAAATCTTCTCTGGAGAGTTCAACTGAAACTGTGTACTGATAGAGGTCAGGAATAGTATATGAATTGAAGAAATTCATGAAATATGATCCGTACATTCTGTGACCGATAAAGTGATATGCCTGTCCCGGAGAGTTTACCATCACCGGTCCAGAAGCATCTGGAATTACCGGCGTAACACGGGGAAGCACGGTCACCATTTCAACGTCTCCGCACAAATCCCTGGCTTCTTCTGTATTAGGCGCGTCATAATATATGCGGTCGGAAAAAGGTAGAACGGCTTTCAGAGATTTTATATCAGATACGTAACAAGAGAGTTTGCATTCTTTTTTTCTTCTGTTTGCTACATTATTAGGTATGTCAGCCCATCTTCTTCTTGCAGTTGTATAGCGGACATCCATCGAGATCAGTTTCTCAATCTCGTTGAACTCCCTGTCTTTAGTTTTATATGCGTCGTATTCTCCCATTTCAAGACGGAACGGAGAAGTGAATTTTGAAATGCCGTTTCTAAAGTCAACTGACCTCACCTCAAATCCGCCGACCTTGTCAGTTCCGCGATAAAACGTAATCCCGTCACCTGGTTTCAGCTTGTCTGAGTTTACAGACACATTTCTGCCTTCAACTGAAGCTTTTCCCAGCGGAAGCCCCCTAGATTCTGCATAAGCTTTCTGCATAACTTTGTCAGTTTTCAGATACCCCTCTGAAAATCCGCGGTTGAAAGCAGTCATCAGAAGCTCAGCATCGCGCTCGTCATAAAGCGGATATTCTCCTCTTGCGGCCCTGTCTGCAGCCGTTTTATATAATTTTGTTGCTAAATATACATAAACCGGAGACCTGAGCCTTCCTTCAATTTTTACCGACCCGACGCCGGCCTCAATAAGATCTGGAAGAGAATCAGCACAGAACAAGTCAGCAGTTGAAAGCATGAAACTTGTTTCTTTTCCCATTGTATACTGCTTCCTGCAGGGCTGGGCGCACATTCCCCTGTTGCCTGACCTTCCTCCTATGACTGAAGAAAAAAGGCACTGTCCTGAAAAAGCGTAGCATAAGGCGCCATGGACAAAAACTTCCAGACCGATTGAAGTCTCTTTCCTCAGAGCTTTTATTTCTTCCAGTGAAAGCTCCCGAGAAAGGATTGCCCGTTCAAAGCCTATCTTTTCAGCCCATAGCAGATCATCTTTGGAATGAAGACCCATCTGCGTAGAGGCATGCAGAGGTATTGACAGTTCTTTTTTTACCAGTGAAGCGAGGCCTCTGTCCTGTACGATGACTGCATCTGCCCCGATTGAGTCTAAGAAAGAAACGAAAGAGAATGCCTCCTTCATCTCAGAATCCTTGATCAACGTATTCACGGTAACATACACTTTCATGTTGTTTTCATGCGCAGTCTTGACTGTAAAATCTAACTCTCCATCGGAAAAGTTAGCCGCAGAGCTTCTGGCACCAAATGCTTTGCCTCCCAGATATACGGCGTCTGCGCCTGCTTTCAACGCTGCTGCAAATGCTTCCTTCGAACCTGCCGGAGCTAATACTTCAACCATTTAATTCACATCCACATAGCTTTCCAGACAGTCTGTGTCAGAGAATCCGGCAGGACAGCCACTGTATATGCATTCCCTTTCTGAATGACCGCAGCAGTATGCTGAGCATCCCGCAGTCAGATAAGCTTTCATTGATTTTTCACTTTCAAGGGAATGATCCATAATCAGATGTAAGATTCAATAGATTATCAAGGTAGCGATTGCCTGCATCCTGCTTTATTTTTCTGATAAGACAAAAGTGTAAAAACTAAAATTCGTTGCGAATGAAGGTTCATTAATGAGTCATATGAAACAATTTTGCATTAATCAACAGATTAAGGAAGGAAAATTCTATAAATGTTTATTATTTCGGTTAGTTGCATTCAGCAGAGTTTTCTCTGCTGTTTCGTTGCAAACGGTGAAATGATGAAAGTATGCTACGACCTTTGCCTTCATTGCGGAGCTTGTGCTGGCAGCTGTCCTGTCAACGCAATATATCTTAACGACTACATTCTAGAATTTAGTGCAGAGTGCACAAACTGCAGAAGATGCATTAAAATCTGCCCGGTGGGAGCTTTGTCGGAGGCATCTGAATGAAGTATACCTGCGATGTCGTAGTGGTCGGTGCCGGCCCTGGAGGAAGTATGGCCGCAAAACATGCTGCCTTAGGCGGCCTGGATACCATTTTGATAGAGAAGAAGGCTGAGGTAGGGGCGCCGCTAAGATGCGCAGAAGGCGTCTCAAGAAGAAGACTAATAGAGGTAGGAATAGAACCAGACCCGAAATGGATTTCACAAGAGATTCTCGGTTCAATAATGCGCTCCCCTGCCGGACATACCTTGAAAGTCATAGAGGCCCACGGAGATCATGGCGTAGGATATGTTTTAGAAAGGCACCTGTTTGACAAGGCCGCAGCAGAACAAGCTGTCCATGCTGGTGCCAGAATAATGATGAGAACTGGCTGCACCGGCGTAATTAAAGATACTGATGGAAAACTTATCGGAATCCGCGCAAGGAGCATGGGTGCTGACATAGAAATATATGCCAAATGCATAGTCGCTGCAGACGGGTTTGAATCTCAGACAGCCAGATGGGCCGGTGTTGATACTTCTGTATCTCCCGGTGACATAGACACCTGTATCCAATACAGGATGGTCAATGTAGACATAGAGCAGGAGTTTTGTGAGTTTCTTGTAGGTTCGGCTGCTCCGGGCGGCTATGTATGGATATTTCCCAAAGGAAAGGGAATTGCCAATGTAGGCCTGGGAATACAAGGCAGCAAGTGTAAAGAAAAAGCAGATCCCAAGTACTATCTGGATAAGTATATAGAAAAAGACGAGCGCCTAAGAAACGGCCAGATTTTAGAGATCGCGGGAGGCGCTGTATCTACTTCTGCAGGTCTTGAATGCTCAGTGGCAGATAATCTGGTAATTGTAGGAGATGCTGCAAGAGTAATCAATCCCCTGACAGGCGGAGGGATATATCATGCCTGCATGACCGGCAAACTGGCTGGGGAAATCATCTCCAAATGCGCTGAAAACAATAACTTCTCAAAAGAATCCCTAATGGAATATGATACAGCCTGGAGAACTAAAATCTATTCAGAGCTGGAGAGAAACTGGAGAATAAAAGAAAAGTATGTAGAAATGTCAGATGATCTGCTTGACGAATTCATACTGGCAATTTCTGATTATGATCTGAAACAGATCAGAGTGGACGATCTGCTTGAAGCTGCAAAAGAAAAGTTCCCGCAGATTCTGAATTAAACAGCTCCAAAAACAAAGGCGATTGCAGTCATGAACATGGAGACAATTACCAGAGTTTCGAACTTATCCAGGTTTTTGAAAACGGAATAGGCTGCAATGGCAATAAATATGTCAGCAAGGACAATGATGCAGTAAAAATAGCTGACACCGCCCTGCAGCAGCGGATAGATGCTTACCACAATGGCAGCTGCAAAGAATAATGCCGCTAAGACAGCAGCATTTCTATTTCCTATTTTCATAGGAAGCGTTATCCTGCCTACATCACCGTCCATATCCTTTATATCCAACCCGATTTCCCTTCCCAACGATATCAGAATGATCATTACTGCAATTGCGTAACAGGCTTCTGCATTTCCCACTACAGCTCCCCCGAGAAGGAAGACCATGCCTGTGAGAACGCCGATAGTTATATTTCCTATGAATCCGCGCTGTTTCAATAATAATTCATAAATAATAATAAACAGGCATGCTGCGATCACGATCGCAGTCGAAGTATAGTTCGGCAGCAAAAATGATATAATGATCGCAAATACCAGCGCTGCCATTCCGATGTACAGAGCCGTGTCGGCTACCATGCGTCCGGAAGGTATCGGCCTCCCCGGATGCGCCAGTTTATCAACTTCCCGGTCGACGTAATCATTTATCGAGTTTCCACCGATGACAAAAGCCAGCACTACAGGAACAGCTATCAGCAGATCATTGAGGTAGATATTCAGTTCTGAACCTGCTGCAATAAAGGCGGCGGCGATGAGAAACACGACTCCCATCAGCAGAACTACGGGTCTGAATAACTGCAGATATTTGTTCACGCCATGCTAAGAGCATTTTTACACTTAAATTATCTGAAGAAGAGAGGTATAAAATACTACGGCAGAGGTGGGCTTACTGTGTCCAAGGCCTTTGACTATGTCAAAAGAACTAAAAAGACGCTCGCAGTCATATTCATTATCTGGCTTGCCCTGATATTCATAGCTCCTTTAACTCTGCCTTCTGGAAGCGTCGAAGAACTGGCTGGTTCAGTAGGCAATATGGACAATATGGATGTCATTTCGGAAATGAATCCTCTGGCAGCAGTGATGTATGCTCTGGGAGATATTAACTGTCATCAGATGGCCAGCAACAGTATTTTTATAAATGGCAATGAAATGCCCTTCTGCATAAGAGATACTGGCATATTCATTGGCTTGGCGGTAGGTTCTCTAATCTCACTCTTCCTCGCCCCGAAATTCAGATGGACCGCTCTGATAATTCTGATTCTTCCGATCTTGTTAGACGGAGGAGCGCAGATGATATCGGATTATGTATCATTTAATGAACTCCGGTTAGTTACTGGAATTCTTTGCGGAATCGGTGTTACCTATTTCTTAGGATATCTAGCAGAAAATGCAGTTAAAAAAGTGAGGGAGCAGGCACAAAAGTCCTGACGCGAGGCCGCTCTAGTATCTATTTTGGAGCACACAGTTTTAATGTGGTGCGTAAGAGAGCGGGCTTATATCGCTACTCCCTCAATAATCATTAAAACATACATGGATTTGAAACCTTCCCCTTTAGTGACAAAATGGTAGATAAATAATGTCCAGTTAGACCTAAACATATAAGAACATGGACGCTTTTGCAAGAGGTTACCATTTCTTAAAAAAATCATAGATTATTCTGACATCTGTAATATATAATATTTCTAATTTAAAAATACCTCAATTGTTTTGAGATTTGTTTAACTGGTTTTTGAAATGTTTGATATCGTCAAAAAATTACACATTTTCTGAAATATAGAGCATATGGTTTTTTTATACTAAGTTAACGACTTGCATTGTTTATTAAGTTAACAATCCATTTGAGTCTATTCTAGATTTTTGGAATTATGAGCAGGGAGTTTGCATTCTCGTCAGCAAATGATAATTTAACTATCCAGAGTTTTGGAAAGCATCGTTTAATCTAGACAAGTTATAAATACAGCGCCTTCATTTCAAAGAATTAGCGAGAAAAACATTATCTTTTAACCGCTTTTGAGGTTGATCGCTATGGCAGATGATAATAAATTAAAGACTGGGACAACTACGCTGGGTATTGTGTATAGCGACGGTGTGGTCATGGCTACAGAGCACCGTGCTACAATGAATAACGTCATTGCTCACAAAGACGTTAGAAAACTCTTCAAGATAGATGACAATCTTGGATTGACTGTTGCCGGTTTAGTTGGAGATGCCCAGGTTCTCACCCGTTATGTTAAAGCAGAAATTGAACTTTACAAACTTAAGCGTGGGGCGCCTATGTCAGTCAATGCTGCCAGCACACTTCTTGCAAACCTCATGAGAAACGGCGGCGGATCATACGGTTTCTACTACGTAGGACTCATTATGGGCGGCATAGACAAGACAGGAGGACATCTGTTCTCGCTTGACTCTGCAGGCGGCCTTATTGAGGATTATTTCATTTCTGTAGGATCAGGTTCACCATATGCATATGGTGTCTTAGAAGACAATTACAAACCAAACATGTCTGAAGATGAAGCCGTCAATACTGCAATCAGAGCTTTAAATGCTGCAATGCGTCGTGACTCTGCTAGCGGAGACGGATATGCAGTAGCAGTCATCAATAAAGACGGTTTCCGCGAACTATCTGCAGAAGAGTCCCTTAAACGGGCTGAAGACATGAATCTCATGGTAGGCTTCGCTAAACACTACTAATTTCAAACTTCTTTTTTTAATTTAATTTATTCAGCTGGAATAGTTTATGAGTACAGAGAGAATTTTAGAAGAAGCTAGAGAGCAAATCAGCAAAATAGTTCCGGAAGGAGTTAACATCTCTGGCATTGAATACGAAGGTCCTTTAGTTGTAGTTTACACAAGGGACATGGACACATTCGCATCCAATAATGATATAGTAAAGCAGCTTGCCCAGGCATTGAGGAGAAGAGTCGCTATCAGACCAGACCCTTCCATGCTGGCAGATCCCGAGGAAGTCGAAAGACGTATAAGAGAAATTATTCCAGATGAAGCTGAGATTACTGACATTTATTTTGATGATGATATCGGAGAAGTCATGATTGAGGCTATCTCCCCAGGTCTCGTTATTGGAAAGCACGGGAGCATTCTTAATGAGATTAAAAAAGAAGTGGGATGGGCTCCTAAAGTCGTGAGAGCGCCACCTCTGCCGTCAAAAACAGTTTCTGACATCAGAAGTTATCTGCGCCAGATTTCAGACGACAGGAAAGTATTCCTGAAGAAAGTAGGAAGACGTCTGGCAAGACAGAGACTTGAAGGTGAGACCTGGCTGCGCATGACTGCTCTCGGAGGTTTCAGAGAAGTAGGAAGAAGTGCCACACTGCTTTCTACAAGAGAGTCTAAAATTCTTATCGACTGCGGAATTGATCCGGGAAAAGACGGCGGTACACCTTACTTCAACGCACCCGAGCTTCAGCCGCTCGATACTCTGGATGCCGTGGTAATAACTCATGCTCACATGGATCACTGCGCGCTTCTGCCTGTTTTGTATAAATACGGATATGACGGGCCTGTTTACTGCACTCCGCCTACCAGAGACTTAATGTCACTGATGCAGCTGGACGGCATAAAGGTGTCATTCGGGGAAGGCAAGAAAGCTCCGTATGAGTCGTCTCATGTAAGAGAAGTCGTGGCCCACTGCATTCCATTGAAATACGGAGAAACTACTGACATTGCACCAGATATCAGGCTTACATTCCAAAATGCCGGACATATTCTAGGTTCAGCAGTATGCCACTTCCATGTCGGCGACGGACTGCATAACATTGCCTTTACCGGCGATATGAAATTTGAAAAGACCTGGCTGTTCAATGCCACAGCTAACCGCTTCCCGAGACTGGAGACATTGGTTATTGAGTCCACATACGGAGGACACAGAGACTTCCAGCCCTCAAGGGCTGATGCTGTTAATACACTCAACGAAATCTGCGACAGAGTGCTCAAAAGAAACGGCAAAATCCTTGTTCCTGTGTTTGCCGTCGGACGTTCTCAGGAAGTTATGCTGGTTCTTGAAGAATTAATGCGCACCGGCAAGCTGCCTAATGTTCCTATCTATCTCGACGGAATGATCTGGGAAGCTACAGCCATACACACAGCATACCCAGAATATCTGAACTCACAGCTGAGAACACAGATATTCCAGATGGGAGAGAATCCATTTTTGTCTCCCCTGTTCAAACGTGTTGAAACTCAAGATATGAGAGAAAGAATCTGCCACGACACCGAACCGTGCATAGTGCTATCCACCAGCGGTATGATGAACGGCGGCCCAGTCATGGAGTATCTGAAAGCTTGGGCTGATAACCCAGATAACTGCCTCATATTCGTAGGATATCAGGCTGAAGGAACTCTCGGAAGCAGGATTCTTAAAGGCCAGACAGATCTGCAGATTCCTGAAAGAGGCAAAATGATCAATCTGAAAATGCGCATGGATATCGAAGTTGCTGAAGGTTTCTCCGGTCACTCAGACCGCAAACAGCTGATGTCATATATTGCATCTTTAGATCCCAAGCCCAACAAGATCATTATTGGACATGGCGATGAACATAAATGTTCAGATCTGGCTTCTTCAATATACAAGAAATTCAATATTGAAACAAGAGCGCCTATGAATCTGGAAACAATAAGAATGCGCTGATCAGCGCGTTCAAACTTTTCATTTAATATTCTAAAAAGAATTACTCCAGTCCAGGAATTTTGACTGGAGAGTTTTTATCCCCCAGCAGACAGACTCTACTGTCCGGTCTTTCTCTAAGAAGCTCCATGCCTAAACGTGATGCAATCCTCTTGCCGAACTCAGCCACAGATGCAGGAGATGGCATATTGTCGATAGTCATGCGCCGGCGGGAATCTCCTACGAAAACATATCCTTTCGGTTCTATGAACAAAGGATCAGCGAGTTCATCCAGTTTGGCGTACTCATCTTCCCACCCCACATTCCATCCCTGCACAAGCGTGTGACGGATCACAGTCCTTGTGTTAAGAGACGGAAACAGTTCTAAAGTTTTCATCAGCCTCTCCCAGCCGTCGGGGATTCTGGGAACACAGATTCTTTTATAGACCTCTTCGTTCGGCGCTGCAACAGTCACATACAGCTGAGTCGGCAGAGGATCCAGATTTTCAAGTATTTCCGGCGTAGTGCCGTTTGTAACAAGAAATGTAGTCATTCCTCTTCTTTTACAGAGTTCTATGAAATCCCCCAACATCGGATAGAGTGTTGGTTCGCCTGAAAGGGAGATTGCCACCTGCTTCGGCTCTCTTGCCTCCAGCCACATCTCTTTGCTGCAGCGTTCGTCTCCTCCGAAGCCGGATACCAGTTTTTTCTGCTGTTCCAGGCAGTGTTCCAAAATATCTTCAGGCTCCTTCCAGGTGATGTTTTCAGAATCAAAGCCCTGCACTCTCCAGCAGAACAGGCAGTTATGGGTGCACATATTGACTACGGGCGTCATCTGCAGACACCTGTGAGACTTGATACCGTAGAATTCCTGTTTATAGCAGGGTCTGTCATGAAGAAGACTCTGCTTCACCCAGTGGCATAACTTCACGGCTGCATGGTCGCCGTGGAGTTTGTACTGCTGTTTTTTGAGGGTTTCTGTAACATCACTCATATCTAAGCCTCAGAACAGGGTGCTCTGATTCACGGGGGCAGCCTTTTTCTTTTCTTTTTGTTTTGCAGGGGCCTTCTTCTCTTTTGCAGATTTTTCATCATCGGGATTCATGGCTTTCATAATCTTCTTGACTGATGCCGAGTCTATCTTTTCCCCTAAGATATAGGCAATCTCCTCCTGCTCCAGTTCCAGATCCAAAGATGTTTTGAGTGCAAAGTCCGGATCGCTTACATAGATTTTTGAAAAGTAAGGCAAAATGTCCTGCCTTGTCTGTTTTGCAGACATGTGTACTGCTTCCCCAAGTTTACTGCATATGCTGGCCTGCACAGCCCTTGTGCCTTTTGACCTGGACATCTTCATCAGGTACTGAGGGAAATTATACCTCAGAAATCCATGCATTTCTCGGCTCTTAGCAGAGCATACTCCGTAAGATAAGAAGTCGCCTGCATAGGACCAGAATCCAAAATACTGCCTGCGGTATACCCTTCCCAGATATTTATCGGCTGTCGCTACAGCCTTCATTCCTCTATACATATCCAGATGGTCGCGGTAGGCAACTGGCAGATTCTCTTCAATCCAGAGCAGTTTGGTCTCCGGAGGCTCGTCCACCTCTGCCAGAGACCGTCTTGCCCGGTCTGCATCTTTGGATTTGAAGATGTCATCCATGACATTATACATTGTCTTCTCTACTTCTCTGTACGAAACAGAGGTAGCATCAATGTCTTTGACTTCCTCTTTACCCATTGAAACTGCCTGAAGATCCCTTACTGCAGATCTCATATCGCCGTTAGCATTGTCTGCAAGAAGCTCTAAAGCCCTGTCAGTAATGGCAATTCCCCGATCTTTGGCAATTTTTCTCAGAACACCTCTTATTGTAACAGACTTAATCTGTGCAAATTTGATCTGCTCTGTATCGTTTTTAAGAGCTGCACTTTTTCTGGAAAGAGCATACCAGTCGTTTACAATCAGAATAACCGGCTGTTTGGTTGTTTTAACAACTTCCACCAGTGCAGGCACTCCGCCTCTGTCTTCCTTACCACTGAGGTTGTCTGCTTCATCAAGGATTATGAGCTTGAGATTGCCGTCTAATGTTGAACGAAATTCCCCCGAGTCTGTGAATGTCTGTCCGAGAGCACCACGCAGAGCAACGCTCTTTACGGCATCAGCATTACGCTGATCAGAAGCGTTCATCTCCACTGTGTCCCAGCCGTATTCCTTAGCCAATGCTAATGCAGCGCTGGTTTTTCCCACTCCGGGAGTGCCTATTAAAACTGCAGCCTTTTTTACCGGCTTTCCTGCAGCCCAGGCATCCGCCCACAGCCTTAATGACGCTACAGCCTTCGGATTTCCTACAACCTCATCAAGATTATTAGGCCTGTAGAGTTCAGTCCAATCGTCACTCACAAAGGTTAGATGCAGACACAGGATAAATAGAATACTCTCACAATTACCGAGTGAGTAGCTTAAAGAAAAATGGAAAAGGTTTGGCTCATGCTTGAGCCGTTTCTGGAGTTTTTAATCTGATTGCGATGTAACCGGATACTATGATCAGGGTTCCGGTTATGATAGACATATAAACACCGGCACCCATGGATATGGCCGCTAATCTGCCGTATATGTATATCGTTCCGATGTCTGATGCCCAGATGCCAAAGACAACTGCAAGAACTATTACAGCTGCACCTAAGATCATAGATGTATATCCCAGATCATTCTTCCCATGCCGCATCTGCAGTGCAAATAAGTAAAGTGCAGCTAAGGAGATAATCACAATTACAAACGGCAAGTAAGTTTGGAATCCGCTGAAATGAGCATTCCACAGATCCAGACCTGTCCAGTTATATTCATCTCCATACATGTAAAAGGTGGAATTAATCCAGCCAAACGTAATGGATACTACTCCAACCAGTGATGCCAATGCTCCGACAAATTTAACCAAGTATGCTTTTTCATACTTGTGAGACGGCTTTTCATCACCGAGCTTATCACGCCTTCTGCTGATGATAGGAAGCAGGAACATCATAATTCCGCAAATTAATGAAATGCAGAATCCTATGCCCAAATCTTGAAATGAAGGCTGATTTCTTACGGCATTGAATTCCAACAGTGTAAATGCAATTATCAGCATTCCGCATACAGCAGACAAAGTTAATCCAGTCCGGTTTGAAACGAATATGTCAGTAACAAGCGGGACCATGCAAAGCGCAGAAAATAAGGAAACTAGCAGAGGAAGATACTCTTGGACATTTCCCCCAAAAATATACACATTGTGTAGAAGCTGTAGACCATCCTCATTGAAACCATGATCCATAGTGAGAGTAGTTGTAAATATAGTCGTTATTCCAATGACTGCAAAGGCAATGCCAATAAGATTGGAAGTTTTTATTGAATTGCGTTTATAATCTGCATCATGAAATAAACCGCAGAAAAACATGCCCAGTCCAGAAATCAGGGCCAAATAAACCCCGATTCCAACATTAATTAACTCAAGCGAACCTCTTGAAAAATCCAGATAAATCCATGAATGGCCAAAAATTGCAAGGATAATGATAGCTAACCCAAAAATTGATGAGAGGTAAGCAACTTTATTTCTTGGTGCAAATAAACCGTATGCAAAGAGTATCAAGCTTATTGCAGAAAAGATCATGATCATTGATGGGAAATATGCCAGAATAGAATAGTCGGATTCAAATTGAGCAATTAATTCCCAGCCGTTCAGATTGCCTAAGCTGTCAACATAATTGGTATCAACCCAACAGCAAGCTAATGAGATTATACCAATAAGGGCAAAGAGTATGCCGACTGCAGCACACATTATCGGCTTTTTAAATTCTGCATCCTTACTCAAACTCAACATAGTGTATGAAATTAGAATACAATGTATAATATTCACTTATGAATTCTGAATACATATAATTCTTAAGATTAAAACGTAGAATATGAAGAAGGATAATAAAGAGATTGTTACAAGAGTAGTGTTTCTATGACTTAGAGGTGATGCGCAAAGTACTAAAAGATTCCCACGCGGTCATCATAATACAAAAACAATTTTTGTATTACAAATAAATATCACAATGACTATTAGGGTTTGATGAGCAGTATCCGATAGTTTTGGTTAGTTAAGGCTCATTATTTACTGGGGGGTAAAAATGAATAAACAGAGAACAGCCATATTTGTAGTGAGCGTTGCCATGCTGGCATTGGCCATATTCGCTATGCCGAATTTTGAGGACGATTATTCAGATGATGTGGTACTCAGCGATGAAGGGGATTCGTACCCCCTGTATGATATCCACAGTGACCTTCACATCTCATACCGCATGAATGAAGATGGCAGCAGTGTTACTGTCACGGGGCTGAAACATTCGGATATGACTGACTTAACGATACCAGAAAGTATAAAAACAAAAGACGGAAACTATAAAATCACTGCCATAGGAGATGATGCATTCAGTAACATCATGGCTCGTGACCTTAAGAATATAAGAATTGAAGCTCCCAATATTTGCATAGGGAATCTGGCATTCTACAACTGTAACTCTCTGGAGACTATCTCATTTGCCGGCGGAGTCAGCGAAATAGGAGAACTAGCATTTTTCAACTGCAATTCTTTAAAAGATATTGAGATTAATGGAAATGATCTGAAAATACACAATTACGCATTCATGAGTTGCTCATCATTGATGTCTCTGAAACTATCAGGCAGTGTCGCTTCAATAGGGCAGTATGTATTCATGGGCTGTACGGATCTGCATTCTGTAAACATCACAGGCAGCATAGAGATTATTGACAACAATGCATTTTACAGGTGCAATGGGCTCAAGACTGTAAATCTGCCTGCTGGGATGAAAAGCATCGGTGACAATGCATTCAAAGAGTGTGGCTCAATTGAGCGTTTTATAATAAATGGAGATAATAAAGTTTCTTTGGGAAACGATGCATTTTATGATGCTTTTGCCATAGCGGTCATACCTAATGAAAGTCCATATCTGAGAGTGGTGGCGTCATCACGAGCTGAGCTCATTACAAGCGGTATTGAGCATCCATCGAATAATCATGTACAAGTCTGCGTTGTCATACCTCCAGAAGACACGGTAATTGAAGAACGTGCATTCAGAGATTCCAGATGTGACATTGTAGAAGTAATAATGCACGACAATATCACAAAGATCGAAATGGAAGCATTCGCTTACACAAGTATATTTAAATTGGATCTTCCAGATTCTCTAACATACATAGGCGACAGTGCATTCAAATTGAATGAAATTCACACACTAATTATTCCTGAAAATGTTACATATATCGGAGATTCGGCATTTGATTACTGCACTTATCTTTCATCAGTGTCGATACCAGAAAGTGTGGAACATATTGGGGCTTCGGCATTCGCACATTCAATATATATGAGAGAAGTTTATTTTTCACATTCAGACATGCTGCCTGAGATGCCTCACATGAGCATATATGGTGCAAATTCACTATTCTATAACTGCCAAAAAACCACACAGGGAGAAACTCATGAAGGATGGTATCCAACACTTGGCAATGGCGGTATCAATGTGTATATCAGAAGCGGCGTTAACAATACACAGTCTCTGGATAACCAATTCAACAATTTGAATATCATTGAAGTTAAAGATTATATTGTTACATTTGATCCAAACGGCGGAACAATAGATACTATGTTTAAAACTGTAAAAGATGGAGAATGTGTAGTTCCATCTGTACACCCTCCGAGCATACGGGAAGAATGGGGCGTTTCATACATCTTTAAAGGCTGGTGCTATGGAGATGAACTTTATGATCTTAACACGCCAGTGACTGAAGACATGGTGTTAACTGCTAGCTGGGAAAGATCTGTGCGCAGCATTTCTGATGATAATAATAACATGATATACTTCCTGATAACGCTTGCAATTATCATCATAGCTGTGATATCAGTTGCATACATCTACATAAAGAAAAAATAAGGAGGAGCATTCCTCCGATTTTTTTATATTACAAAATTTCAGATAAACACCGCTAAATGAATTATTAACAAGGGGTTTATAAGAGTCTTAATATTTTTAGATGAGAAGTTCAATGGAAACTCTTGAGATCTGCGGAATTGAAATAGAAATAGAAAGAAAGAAGATCAAGAATCTTCACATTTACATTCATCCACCATATGGAAACGTTACTATTTCTGCACCGGTCAGAATGAGTGACGAAACTATCATAAAATTTGTAACTTCAAAGATCCCCTGGATAGAAAAGCACCAGAGTGCATTTCAAAAGCAGAAATCAAAAATGTGCCGTTATCTAAATGGAGAAGAAATCAACATCTGGGGAAAAAAATACAGCTTAGCAATTATACATTCAGAAACTAAAACACTTATAGTAAGCGGAAATGATGTCCTTCTGCTGATTGATGAAAACAGTACTTTTGAACAAAGAGAAAAAGTCATAAATGCATGGCATAAAGATCAATTAGAGCCAGTAATGCTTGAACTTGCAAGAAAATGGGAAGAAATTATAGGCGTAAAGGCAAGTTCGTACATTATCAGGAACATGCGTACAAGATGGGGAAGCTGCAATACATCCACTAGGAGAATCTGCATCAATTTGCAGCTTGCTAAAAAGTCCCCAGAACTTTTAGAGTATGTGATAGTCCATGAACTCTGCCATCTGTTGGAAGGCAGCCACAATGAAGTTTTTAAGGCATATATGGACAAGTATCTGCCCAACTGGAGACATTTAAGAAAAGAACTTAATGAGAAACCAATAGGTACCTTTTAAGGTATAGAAGTGTATCACATTGTATCTCTATGAAGTCATATTCCATGTTTAATAAATTTTCATAGATGTGATGGGGATGATGTGAATGGAATCTAAAGAAAAAATAACAGCCATGACTGTTATTGGGGTCGTGGCAGTTGTTGCAATATTATGTGCAACAATGGTATGGAGTTTGAGTATCGTAAATGAGCATGCTTTCAGTTCAAATGATGATTATATATATTCATATTCTAATGCTCATGTAACTGTAATGGGATCTGAAAAAGACGGTGAATTTATTGAATCTGCATTAGATCAATATACAGATAATATAATCATACAAAGTGATTTTGAAAGTATAACTCATCCAACGATTGTATTCATCACAGAAGATTACGCATCGCATCAGGAACATGATTATTTAGTAGAAAATATAAGATATCTAATAAATCATGGATGTCCAGTCATTACACTGTTCGAATCTCCAAATCTTCTTATTGAAGCATCCAATGGAAGTTCCAGCATCGCACAAGATTCTAATGCAAATGGATTGATACAAATAAAAAATGGGGAGCATTTGATCACTAAATGGTTTAGTGTATCTGGATTCAGTGAAGAAGGCACCATAAAAGAAGGATATATTTATGGTATATACTCCATAGTAATTTATGCAAATCACACAGAGATTTCAGAATCTGAGATACAAGAATAATCGGCGATGTTATAATAACTTCAGAATGTATGCTTTGCACGATATGAGCTCAATGCTGCCGCAGTGCACTTGAATTCATAGCGGAGATGATAGCATATCTTCTAAAAAGTTAACAAATGAGGTCGGAGCTCCAGTAGCTGAGAATGAGCATTCATTGACTGCTGGACCTCGCGGACCGGTAATGCTGCAGGATGTCTGGTTGTTAGAGAAACTAGCACACTTCGACAGAGAAGTGATTCCTGAAAGACGCATGCATGCTAAAGGCAGCGGAGCATACGGTACATTCACAGTAACACACGACATTACAAAATATACAAGAGCCAAAGTCTTCGAACCGGGAAAGAAGACTGATGTCTTTGTCCGTTTTTCTACAGTAGCCGGTGAAAGGGGCGCTGCAGACGCAGAAAGAGATATCAGAGGATTTGCCTGTAAATTCTATACTGAAGAGGGAAACTGGGATCTGGTTGGAAACAACACGCCTACATTCTTCATCAGAGATGTTCATGACTTCCCAGATCTCAACAGGGCTGTGAAGAGAGATCCAAAAACCAACATGCGTTCAGCACAGAATAACTGGGACTTCTGGACCATGCTCCCTGAGACTTTTCATCAAACTACAATCGTAATGTCCGACCGCGGAATTCCTGCTTCCTACAGGCACATGCATGTATTCGGTGAGCATACATTCAGCTTCTACAATGCTAAAAACGAACGCGTCTGGTGCAAGTTCCATCTGCGTACTCAGCAGGGAATCAAAAATCTGACAGATGCAGAAGCTGAAGAGTTAATCGGCAGAGACAGAGAAAGCCACGGTAGAGATCTGTATGAAGCGATTGAACGCGGAGACTACCCGCGCTGGACTATGTATGTGCAGACCATGACTGAAGAGCAGGCAAGAAACCACTACGAGAATCCCTTTGATATTACAAAAGTCTGGAGGCATGCTGAATTCCCACTTCAGGAAGTTGGTGTTCTGGAACTTAATAGAAACCCTGAGAATTACTTTGCAGAGGTAGAGCAGGCTGCATTCACACCTGCACACGTCGTACCCGGCATAGGATTCTCACCGGACAAATTCCTGCAGGGCCGTCTTTTCGTCTACGGAGATGCACAGCGTTACAGGTTAGGTGTAAATTACAATCAGATACCTGTTAACCGTGCAAAGTGCGAAGTTCATGACTACCACAGGGATGGAATGATGCGTGTTGACGGCAACTACGGAGCCACTCCTTCCTATACACCAAACAGCCTGGGAGAATGGGCCGCTCAGCCGGAAGTTATGGAGCCGCCGTTAGATCTCAGCGGAGCCATGTATGCATTTGATCCCAAAGATGATCCTACAGACAACTGCTTCCGCCAGGGAGGCGAACTATATCGTCTGATGACTGAAGACAAACGTGCTCTTTTGATTGAAAACACTGCACGCAACATTGCACCTGTTACTCCTAACATCAAATACCGCCACGCTGCCCATTGTTATCTGGCAGACGAAGAGTACGGGAAGCGCATCACAGAAGCAATGGGCATAAACTTCGAAAAAGTCAAAGAGCTTTCAAAGCTGTCCAATGCTGAACTGATAAAAGCTACCTTAGATCAGAATATACAGTAAACACTTACTCATCAGATGCGTTGTCATCTGATGGTCTCTTTTTTTAATAAATTTAAACTTAAAAATCAATCAAAAAGGCTCATCTGTTTTCCGTTAGATTTTTCTTCAAACTGATTCAAGTATTCGAATATCTGATTGTTATCATGAACAATACCATTCTGCTCGCATTTCTGATGAAATAAACGCATCAATTCGCTGTTGTTTCGGCTGCTGAGAGAATACTGGCTGCCGAAAGTTTCAATGTATCTTTCTTTCATATGCGGAAACAGTTTATCCAGCTGATCGTAAAAGTATTCTCTGTTTCCTTCCCTGAGCGTCAGCCCCATGCCGAAACAGATAACGCCGTATACTTCAGCTTCAATGCAGTAATCCAATATTCCTGAGATATTTTCATAAGTGTCGTTGATGAATGGTAGAATAGGGCAGAGCCACACCACTGTGGGTATGCCTAAATAACGCAGCTTTTTCAAGACTTCAAACCGTTCTTTTGTGGTGCTGACGTTCTGTTCTATTTTCCTGCATAAATCTTCATCATAAGTGGTCAGAGTCATCTGCACCACGCATTTTGTTTTCTTATTTATTCTATCCAATAAATCCACATCTCTCAAAACAAGATTTGATTTTGTTATCAGTGTAAAGCCGAAACCGTAATGATCTGCCAGAGATAATGCTTTTCTGACGTAGCCCAATTCTGCCTCAAGAGGAATATATGGGTCAGTCATTGAACCTGTGCCGATCATGCACTTTTTCTTTTTATGCTTGAGTGCATAATCCAGCAATTCAATTGCATTCTCCTTGACTTCAATGTCTTCAAACTGATGATTCATGTGATAACAGCTGCTTCTTGAGTCACAGTATATGCACCCGTGCGAACATCCCCTGTAGAGATTCACTCCGTTTTTTGCAGATAAGATCCCCTTAGATTGTACGTAATGCATTAGCAATAGACAACAAATTGACGCTTAAATAACCTTTCAGACATTGATTTTTAAAATAATAAAAAATAAATTAAAAGATGTGTTACATCTTCATTGTTATTTTTTCCCGCTCTTCTTGAGATGCCATAGCCAACTTTATGACTTTATCGACATCAAGTGACAAAACTTTGGCAACTCTCGTACCGTAGTCTTCATCAACCTTATAGAATAAAGCAGTCTGGCGGTACTGTAAGCTTTCTTTAGCTCCTCCGAGGTGTCCAGAGACATTTGAAATCAAGTGGTCCTTGTCTTCATCACTTAGAACTCTTGTGTAAAGAGCCCTTGCCTGAGCAAAATCTACGTCATCTATCGGCACCTGATGACGTTTGGCTTCCTCATTCACCATCGGTGCAGGCGGTGTGTAAGACATGTCTGGAGCAGGAGCATTAGGAACAGAATTGGGATAATAATTCGGATCAGATCCAGCAATTGCATAGCTCATCGGTCCGTCCCTCTGATAAATATTCATTGCTTTAGGTGCATTGATCTTTAGCTGCTGGAAGTTTGGACCTAATCTGTAACGCTGAGTATCTGTATATGCAAACATTCTTGACTGCAGCATCCTGTCAGGAGAGGCTCCAATTCCCGGAACCATGTTGGACGGCGCAAATGCAGACTGCTCTACCTCATCAAAGTAATTATCGGGATTTTTATTGAGAACCAGCTTTCCCAAAGGAATCAGAGGAAAGTCTCCATGGTACCAGACTTTGGTTGCATCAAAAGGATCAAACTCATATTTCTCAGCCTGTTCAGGAGTCATGATCTGCACATATACAGTCCATGAAGGATAGTCTCCTTTTTTGATAGCTTCAAATAAATCAATCGTAGCATGGTCTGCTTCTTTTCCCTTGAGCTCTATTGCCTCGTCTGCCGTAAGCGTCTCATTTCCCTGATCAGACTTGAAGGTATATTTTATCCAGACGTGTTCATTCTTTTCATTATACCACATGAAGGTATTAGTTCCAAAACCATCCATATGCCTGTAGTTTTTAGGAGTTCCACGATCTGTAAATAAGATTGTCACCTGATGAACACTTTCAGGAGTTAATGACAGAAAGTCCCAGTACATGTCATAATCGTGGAGATTGTTTTTAGGATTTCTTTTCTGGCTGTGAATGAAATCAGGAAACTTGATAGCATCCCTTATGAAGAAGACCGGAGTGTTGTTAGCTACAATATCGTAATTTCCTTCCTCAGTGTAGAACTTCACAGCAAATCCTCTCGGGTCCCTGTCGGCATCTGGACCGCCTCTTTCAGTATTGACAATGGAGAACCTTACAAAAATATCAGTTTTCTTTCCCACTTCAGAGAGAAAAGCAGCTCTCGTGTACTTGCTCAAGTCATTTGTTACTTCGAAATACCCATGCGCTCCGGTACCTTTTGCATGCACAACCCTTTCAGGAATACGCTCCCTATTGAAGTGAGCTAGCTTTTCAGTCAGATGCACATCCTGAATAAGCGTATAACCGCTTGCAGTTATTGATGCCTGGTCATCATCTACAGGAGAACCACTTGCAGTGGTTAATTTTCCTTTCATGAAATATCAGTTACAATGCCGAGTATAATCACATTGCTTGAGAAAAAATTAGTAAAACGGAAGATATCTTCCGCTAAGATCGGATTATATCAAAGACTCCATTGAATTCATGGGGACTGATTGATATAGAACATCTCTGGTTTTTTGTATTCAGCACAGCTTTTCAAGAACTCCTTGGTAGCAATTTTATAAGTAATGCCGTGAAAAGCCCTTGCATTTCTTGGACAGATGTGTATGCATGCACCGCATGAGATACAGGTCTCTTTGTTAGTTTTCTTTGGATTCTCTGCTGAGATTGAGTGTGTGGGGCATATTCTAACACACTTACACAATCCGCTGCACTTGCTGTCTCCTTTAGGATTCAGGGGCACTTTTCCTGCTGTAATATATGGTATGTTTCCCTTAACTTTAATATGCTTATAGCAGTCGGGAGAAAACTCTGTAAGCAAATGGCTACAGTTATCCGCAAACTCAGCTATGAGTTTGAGATCATTTTCATCAGGCCTGCCTGCTGCGATCTGAGGGAAGATTGAATGCTGAGCGATGAATGCACCGGCGCCGATTACACAAAAGCCCTCCGCTTCCAAGATATCCTTCAGTTCGATTAGCGCATCTTCATAATCACGGTTACCATAGACAACCATGGCAATTGCAGGCTGCCTGTTGCCTTTTAAGTGATGCAGCATGCCTACACAAAGCTCTGGAATCCTGCCTGCATATGCTGGCATTGCTACAATAAGTACTGAATCATCTGAAACTTTGATATCCTCAGTCAAAGGTGCTTTCAATAAATTGTATTCTGTAATGTCGTTGCATATTCTGCTAGATGCCGCCTTGATAACTTTTTCTGTATTCCCGTTAGGGCTAAAATACACCTGAGTTACTTTATCAAAGCACATATACTCACCATTTTTTACAAATGCAATAGCTAACTGGTATAAAATCACATGGTATCAATAATAATTTTAAGAATAAAAGTAAGACTAGAGATGAGACCGCTCATCCTCAGTCTCAGATGGTTCTTCTCTTGAGTTTACCGTCTTTGTCCCGATAGTATGCAGTACCATACGGCGCATGCAGCAGAGGAATTATATCAGGATCATAATTGCACAGCGTGTTTAATGAATAGATTCCTGTATTAAGAGGATTGTCTAAATACTCATCCGGTTCGTCACCTGCAAAAAATCTCCAGCCGCTGTCTGGAATGTCTGGATCTGGATCCTCCCGATACATATATCCTATTTTTTCACCGTTGACCATTATGCGATCTGTGGCTTTACAGCCTAATGGTTCATACCAGTCCAGCAGTATAGATTGAATCTCTTCGCGTGGAATGGCAAGGTTTTTCTTAGATTCAGAAACGCACCGACTTGGTCTGTTGAGATCGACAACATAATCAATGCCATCCAACAAATGCAGCAGCTCCTCTTTATTATGACTCAGTTTATATTCGATCTCTTCACTGTACAGCGGAACTATCTGATAGAAATTGATGCATTCTCCGTTCGGCATAATACATTTGTCTGCTCCTTCATCAAAGTCAACCATGGTGCAGACGATCATGCCTGAAAGTTTGGTATTCTCTGCTAAAGGCTCATTGTTTGATACAGTATGTCCCCAGGCTAACCAAGTGTTCTGCTCCCCCGGCAGCCTGGCCATAACTTTCAGCCATTTTACCGGCCAGAACCACATTTCGTTGCTGCTGTTTAAGGGCCAGTCAGGAGGAAGGCAGATAATGAGTTCTGCCCTGTCAAAGTTTTCTCCTTCGAGATTTAGCGGCACGGTCATGCGATGGGCGCCCATTCCCATAGTTACCAGCGTGTAATAATTACGTTCCGGAGTAGGCTCAATGATTGCTATGTCTACACGAATATCCGGAGATACTATCTCATGAAAAACTCTGTTGAAAGAGCCGATGCGTTTTTCGATGTGCCTCTGAACGACTTTAAGCTGCTCTTCAGTATAGATCTCCGGGTCAAAATTTTCCTGTTTCAAACCAGCCTCTTCCTGCAGCTTTTCTTTGCATATGCCTATGTAATGCATTACGGCCTCATCGCTCTGATCCATTTCCCAGGCCTTCTCAAATTCCTCTCTGGAGCTGTCAAAGTTCTCCAAGTAGAAATATGCGTAACCAAGCATATAATGCCAGAAGTAATCGTCTTTTCCCTCGTCCTCAATTAAAAGAAGTTGTTCAACAGCCTCATCATATCTCTTTAAATCGTTGAGGGCCCTCGCAAGATGAAAAATCACGTCGTAATCCATCTCTTCTTCAACCATTAATGAAATTTCATCCAGGATCTTCTGGAACTCCTTTTCCTCATGCCATTTATTTAATTTATAAAGAGTTTCTTTGTCCATCGTCATTCCTTCTTATCTTAATATATAATCATCTGAAAAATTAAATGATACCATCATGACTGATCCGCTTATCTCAAGGTCATCCCCTTTTTCCTTTGCATCACAGATCGCACTATAAACTGAACTTATATAGACATAAGATGAAAATGTATCATTCAAGAAAAGATTGCTGCTAAATCCATTTATTAGCGCTTTTTGAATTACATAATAACTTGCAATCTGCGTTTTATAAACCTCTATACTTTTTCTATTCCTGTAGATCAATATTGATTCAGGAGAATGAAGATATTCAAATGCATTTTCAGCACACATTTCCGGAATGAAAAACTGCAGCTCTTCAGCAAGATTTGAATCCTGAAGCTCTTCCGTCAGTTTTTCCAGATAATGCTGGTAATCATCGTCAGATGCACATTGCTCAAAGAGTCTGACTGCTTTTACAGTAGCGTCTTCCAGATCTTTCTCGCTGTAAGGGTATTCCACATAAGTCCCCTCATCCTGTGTGATGAAGAAAAACTGTTTCTTGGAACTGAACTCATTTGTTTCCCATTTAGAAGCTATTTCTGAAACTATGCTGCTGAGCTCTTCGCTGACAATGTTATTAACACGGCATTCTGCTGTAATTTCATCTCCATTTTTAGCAGCATATACTTTGACATATGCAAATTTTTGATTTCCAAGGCGTTTGGCAATTCCGCTTTTCAACAGACTCCAGAATTCATCAATGTCGCCGCCCTCTGGGTTTTTGCCCATGCCGACAATATCTGATTTGTATGCGTGCCAGCTGTGTTTACTGCCTGCAAACTCTGTAACTAACGTTTCTGAGTTCTCTCCGGCCTTCATGATTCTGATGCCGTCCAAGACTGAGAATAGAAAACTCCCTTCTGCTAGATTAATTGCCTTCTTCGGCGTATCTCCCAAGGCAACCGAGCACTCAAACAGTTCTCTGTCCCATGAACTGCAGTTTAGAGTAAAATACAAAACGGCCATGTTTTCCGTCAGTTCCCCTACTTCAGAAGAAATGGTTAAATCCCATTCAGGAATGAATATATTGCCTTTTTTGATCAGATTAGTTTCAGCAATCAGCTCATGAAGACCTTCAAGAACATACTGCCGGGGGTCATCGGGGGCAGAAGAATCATCTGTACGCTTAAGATAGTAGTTACAGTCTTCCAGAAGTTCTTTGGCATCTTTGTCATCAGGATTTAATTCAAGAACACACTCAAACTCTTTTTTAGCTTCCAGATCATTTCCCAAAAAATAATAAGCGTATCCCAGACGGTAATGCCACAAATCGTCGTCTTTTCCTTCTTCGTTTACAGAAAGCAGAAGTTTAACAGCATTTTCATAGTCTTCTAAATTATTATAAGCTCTTGCCAGTAAGAGAATGAGATCATAATTTCTTTCAGATTCTGGAATATCTAGAATAGAGTCCACGATCTTTTGGTGTTCTTCAGATTTATGCCAGCCGTCTAACTGCTCGATGAATTCTGATGACATTGTAATTTCCTCCTGATCAATAATCCAGCCTTATTGGAACTTTATTCTCTTTAGCAAACAAAACTGCTTTGTAAAATATGCAGTATGCAAATTTAGACAAGGCGTCAAAATCAAAAGTATCTTTATCGGCATCAGAAGCTACCTCAGTATTCAACCAGCTGAGAATGGTCTCTTCATCCGCATTCCATCTCATTTTATTCATATATTGAAGATCAGATTCCAATTGTTCCACTGTGGACATGTTAGCCTCTTTACCAGTTGGAAATATGTAACTGAATGACATGCATCCCTCAAACGGAACCCACATTTCAATTCCATTCAGAAACGGATTTGTATATGATTCGTTTATAACAAAAGTCTGCACTACAGGATCATCATTCCAATCACTGGATTTTTCATAGAATTTAGGAACTTCTTTTCCAGAATACAGGCATGCACTTAAAATGACTAAAGCACCATAACCATCCCAGCCTGGTTTATCAGTGTAATATTCTTTTTCATTATTTTCTTCCCAAGACTTAAACAAAATGTCTTTGTCAGACAGCCCGCTTGTCAAAGCCTCCATCCAGAGTTCAACTGAGTGCTGGACTTCTTCAGCATCTATGTTTTCATTTCTCATTTCACCATTTGGTGTTATGATGTCACAGCGGATGTTATTTTGTTCAGACCACTGTTGGACAGTAGTTTTCCAGTTGCGGGTGTAATACCTTGTCAATGTACCAGCATATATATCTAGACCCATTTTATAACCTCATTTCAGAACTAAGATTAACTATGTTTCCATCTGGACAAAAATCGGCTAAATAAAATTCAAATTGATAATTTTTTAACAAACTGTCAATCCTTTTGAAAAATTCAGTCATGTTGTAAATCAGCAGATCTGCATACTCATACATACTGCCGCCGGCGCTTCCCAGAGACATTCCGATTTCTCTGCCGCTCCCTTTCTCCCCAAGAACTTCTTTTATCAGATAATCTTCAAAATCATATCTGAGATCAAACAGCTTGTCTTCATCCATTTCCATCGGCCATGTGTAGAATAGGTAAACAAGCTTAGCTCCGCAGCTCTCCATATCTGCGTATGTATCTTTTACATCAGAATGATATTCAGCAACTGAGTTTAAAAGAGATGTTAAACCGCTGAGTATGTCATATCTCAATTTGTCAGTGTCAGCATTTCCAAAGGCATATGCAACACGGATGTCGCTGGGATTCTCGATCATTTCTTTTCCCGATGATTTTAGAATGTCGGATATTTTCTCACCCATCTGATCAATGGGAAACATATCATCCGTTGGAGAACGCAATAATGATACTGTGCTTATATAAAGTCTCAATAGATTTTCACTGAATAATTCTTTCAGCATCTTAGCAAATGTAATGTTTGCTTCACTGTCTTCAATTGATTGAAAATCTTCTGAATAAAAACACAAGTTAAATTTGTCAGATTCATAATTGAATGATATTTTAATATTTTTTATCGGAAATCCATTGACTGAAAGGTCAGAATTATAACTATTTAGTTTAGGTGCAGATAAGATAATATTCCATTTATTCTGAATGTTCTTTGGCGCCCTGAAGATAAGATATGGAAGCAGGTAGTGAAGATGACTGCTGCCTCTTAAAACAAATATGAGTTTGAATCCTTTTTCAATGAAACATTGAATGTTTTTAGTTATTAAATCCGTGCCTTCTGAAAGAAAAGCTGCGACTTCTGAATTACATGCACCATTTTCAGCAAATTCCGATAATTTTGCTTCATGGTCACAAAACCACTTCCAGAACGAAGATACTCTGTCAGAGAATTGATTCGACGGAATGAGTTCATGTCTGGAAACAAATCTCTCTGACAATTTTTCTAGATGAAGTTTGACATAATGATGAATATGACAGAATTCTACAAAGTCTGAAGCATAATCCCCTTCAGGGTTCAATTCAAATGCTTTATCAATCTCTTCATTTACTTTTGTCATCTCGTTTGTAAAATAATACGCCTGACCCAGCATGAAATGCCACATATAATCTTCAGCACCTTTATCGCTGACTGAAAGGAGGCAATCTATGGCTTCTCGATACTTGTAAGTGTGCAGATACGCCTCAGCTAAGAGAGTTACAAGACCATAGTCCAATTTATAATCTGAAATTCTTGTAATCACTCTAACTATGCTGCAATAATCTCCGTTTCTGCGCAGATCATCCAAACGTTGACAAAACTCCTGTTTCACCTGAATCAATTTCATATCAGGACATTAGTATTTAGAAAATGGTATTCCCTCATGAATATTGAATGCGGATAACGTTGCAGAGACAATATTATAACAAAGTATCCAATACCCTGGCAGAAATGCTTTAACGATTAAAACGGGTATGGCCATGCAGAGGGATTTAACAAACGGTAGTGTTACCAAAACAATGCTGCTATTTGCCTGGCCGATGATTTTAGGCAATCTTCTGCAACAAGTTTACAATGTCGCTGATACCCTGATAGTTGGAAGATGCATCGGCCCTGACGCTCTGGCTGCCGTGGGGTCTTCTTTTGCATTAATGGTTTTTCTGACATCTATCATCATAGGACTGTGTATGGGAAGCGGAGTCGTTTATTCCATATTTTTTGGTGCCAGAGAGAAAGAAAAACTGAAATCCAGTTTCTTCATGTCATTTGTATTCATTGCCGTTGTTACCATTGTAATCCAAATTGCAACATTGTGCCTGGTTGATCCGATACTCAGCGCACTGCATATTCCGTCTGAAGCATACAGCGCAACTAAAAGCTACCTTACAATAACCCTGTATGGCGTTATTTTCATTTTTGTATACAATTACTTTACCTCAGTACTGAGAGGCATTGGCAACTCCACAACCCCTCTGATATTTTTAGGAGTGGCAGTAGTTCTGAATGTCGCTCTTGATCTGATACTGATAATATCATTCGACATGGGTGTAGAAGGAGCCGCCATTGCAACTGTGATTTCTCAGGCTGTGTCTGCAGCATCTATTGCCATATACTGCATACTGAAGACCCCTGAATTAAGATTGAAAAGAAAACACCTGAAATTTGAAAAATCGATATTGAATAAGATCGTACAATATTCATCTTTGACTTGTATACAGCAGTCGATTATGAACTTCGGGATTCTGATGGTTCAAGGGCTGGTCAACAGTTTCGGAGTTTCGGTAATGGCCGCATTTGCAGCCGCAGTGAAAATCGACTCCTTTGCATACATGCCTGTCCAGGATTTTGGAAATGCATTTTCTACTTACGTAGCACAAAATTACGGAGCTAAGAAATCAGAAAGAATACATGAAGGAATAAAATCTGCAATAAAGGTATCTTTAATCTTCTGCATCATCATTTCAGCAATAGTTGTGATATTCGCCAAACCTCTAATGACATTATTTGTGAGTCCAGAAGATGTTGAAATTATTGCAATCGGCGTTCAGTACCTCAGAATAGAAGGAGCCTGCTACTGCGGAATAGGCTGCCTCTTCCTTCTTTACGGTCTGTACCGCGGAGTAGGAAAACCAGCGATATCTATTGTATTAACTGTTATTTCACTGGGAACCAGAGTACTGCTGGCGTACGTCTTGGCGGCGATGCCCTCAATCGGCCTGGTAGGAATCTGGTGGGCGATACCGATAGGCTGGGTGTTAGCAGACATCGCTGGAATTATGTACTATATACGAAATAAAAAATTGATAACTGTGTAGTCTGGTTCATGAAGATAAAAATCAGCTTCATGAACAGACATCTAATAGAGTTTAGTCTTCATCACCGTATGCAAGATCAATATCTATGAACTGGATTACCAGCTGGCATATTTTTCCGTCTGCATCATATCCAAAGTACACAGGATAAGTGCCGTCCCCAAATCCTGTTTGAAAAATCGGCAGATGGTAATTTGTTCCGGGTATTACCCAGTTTATCCAGTCCCCTTCTTTCCGCTGATGCTTCGGGTTTTCAGCATAGCTCTTTGCAAAGATCGCTGCGAAGTAATCATCATAGATGTTTTTACCTGGATTGTTCTCAGACCAGGTGTCATAAAATTCACAGAATATATCTCTTATAGCAACATCGCATATACACGCTAAGCCTGCATCTACATTGAAACCGAAATATTCATCATCTTCAAGTTCTGAGAGATTTTCATTCCCGATGAGCGCTTCTTCAAAAACCACAGCTTCTTTTTTAGTGAATTGAACACGTACTGCAGCATATCGTGAACAGTCAGAATCGTCTCCGCAGACTACACAGGCAACGGCATGAAACTCACCAGGAGGCACCTCTGTAAAATATGGTTCTTCTTCGCAGTCGAGATAGCACAGCGGATCCCTTACCAGGATTATTCCAGTAGGGATGGATACCAGCCCGAAGTCCAGCAGATCTAATTTCTTACCTGCCATTTCTGACAGGGTAAAGTAGTCATTTAAGGGAGCTGGACATGCTAATTTTTCACGATGTTTGTTAAATGAACTGATCCACTCTGCAGTAGGTTTCATTGGTCTCTCAATACTGTGATTCCATTATAGAGTTATCTGCAACATTCATCATGTCGTTTCGTTCAGTTTAAACTTGTTTTTTTCAAATTCAATCAAACCCTCGTTTCTCAGCTTAGACAACTCATTAGACATGGCGCTTCTGTCTACAGAGAGATAGTCGGCAAGCTGCTGCCTGTTGAAGGGTATTTCAAATTCGGAACTGCGGGATTTCTTAGACTGCTCTGAAAGATATGAAAGAAGCTTTTCTCTGATGCTGCGCTTTGAAGTATGCTCTATTCTTTTAGTCAGCACGAGATTTTTTTCTGCGAGACTCCAGAGCAGGTTACGAATAAGAATCGAATGAAATTCACATGCTGAAGTACAGACATTCATGATTTTATTTACATTAACGAAAAGAATGTCAGTGCGCTCTGTAGCAATCACACTCACTTCCAATCTTTCGGTGCCTAAACATGCATAAGCTTCAGCAAAAATCTGACCGTTGCTCAGGCTGGTGAGAATGTTGTCGTTTCCCCAGAAATCCTCTTTCACAATATGCACATTTCCAGTCAGAACGATGCCGATGTTGTGTACGATGTCACCGCTCCGCAATATAACTGAATCCTTCTGGTATCTTTTAACAGTGGCACCCATGCAGTCTAAGATAGATAGAATCTCATCATCATTCATGCTGGAAAATAAAGGAGAATTTCGTATCAAATGCAGATATTTCTTCATCATATTCACTTATGTTGTTTTTACAACGTAATCGTTTTATTTACTATATCACATTTGCTACAATGGTGAAGGAACATGATGCGAAAGATAGTGAAGATTAATGAGGAAAAATGCAACGGCTGCGGCATATGTGCAGATGCATGCCATGAAGGTGCCATTCAGATTATAAACAACAAAGCAAAATTGATCAAAGATGATTACTGCGACGGCTTGGGAGACTGCCTACCGGGCTGTCCGACTGGGGCCATATCCATTGAAGAAAGAGAAGCTGCAGAGTACGACGAAAAAGCTGTGAAATCTCATCTGCAGAATAAAGAGAAAAAACTCGGCTGCGGATGTTCTGATGAAAATGTAAAAATTATTGACAATTTAAGCAACGAACGCTGTCTGAACCAGTGGCCGGTACAGATTAAATTAGTTCCGGTAAACGCCCCATACTTTGAGAATTCGGATCTGCTGATCGCTGCTGACTGCACTGCCTTTGCATATGCAGATTTTCACAAGGACTTTATCAAAAACTGCATTGCATTAGTAGGCTGTCCCAAACTGGATTCAGTAGATTACAGTGAAAAAATTTCTGAAATTATAAAAAATAACAAGATCAACAGCATCAAAGTCGTAAAAATGGAGGTGCCATGTTGTAGCGGTTTAGAGAATGCAGTAAAGAAGGCTCTGCAGAACAGCGGCAAAAACATTCCTCTGAATGTCGTAACAATATCAATTAAGGGTAAAATAATTAAAAATATTGCAGGTGATTAAAATGGATACGAAGATGTTCTGTTTTCAGTGTGAACAAACTGCCGGATGTAAAGGGTGCACTGGCGAAAGCGGAGTATGCGGAAAGCCTTATGCAGTGGCAAATGCACAAGACGAGCTGACACAAGTGTTGATCAGCCTTTCACAGTCTCTTGATGGAAAAACACCTGATGATGAACAGCGCCGCCTCATGCTTGAAGGACTGTTCAGCACAGTCACTAACGTCAGCTTTGACGGTGAAAAGGTATCTGCATTAACCAATGAAATTAAATCGCTGTGTTCCTGCAGCAGCTGCGAACATCATGCATTCCAACTATGGACTGAAGAGGAAGATATCCGCTCTCTCAAATCACTTATTCTATTCGGCCTGAGGGGAATGGCAGCCTATGCACACCATGCGATGATTCTTGGGTATCAGGACAATGAAGTTTCGGACTTCTTTTTTGAAGGCTTAAGAGCCGTGGGAGATCAGAAAGCAGACATGAGCGGACTGCTGCTTGTTGTAATGGAAGTCGGCAGAATCAACCTCAAATGCATGGAACTGCTTGATAAAGCCAATACTGAAACGTATGGAAACCCTGTGCCGACAACTGTTTCACTTACTGTAGACAAGGGTCCGTTTATCATTGTGACGGGACATGACTTGAAAGATCTGAAGCTTCTTCTTGAACAGACGGAAGGAAAAGGAATTAATATTTACACACACGGAGAAATGCTGCCTGCTCATGCATATTCAGAACTTAAGAAATACAGCCATCTCAAAGGCAATTTCGGTACTGCCTGGCAGAATCAGAGAAAAGAATTCTCCGATATTCCGGCACCTATTCTGTTTACAACGAACTGCCTGATGCCGCCTAAGCAGAACTATGCAGACCGTATATTCACGACAGGAGTCGTGACATTTCCTGGAGCCGTGCACATCAATGAAAATAAGGATTTTACGCCGGTCATCGAAAAAGCGCTGGAACTCGGAGGTTATGCTAATGATGTAGAGTTCACAGGCATAAACGGCGGTAAAGAAGTCACAACTGGTTTTGGACATGCCGCTGTGCTATCAATTGCAGATAGGATTATTGATGCCATCCACAGCGATGCAATCAAACATTTCTTCCTGGTAGCAGGATGCGACGGAGCAAAATCTGGACGCAGTTACTACACAGACTTTGTCAAACTGACACCGCCTGACTCCATAGTGCTGACCTTAGCATGCGGCAAATACCGGTTCAATGATCTTGATCTAGGCACTATTGCAGGCATCCCCAGACTGTTGGATATGGGACAGTGCAATGATGCATACAGTGCAATACGTGTAGCTGTGGAGCTTGCTAATGCCCTGGACTGCGGCGTAAACGATCTGCCGCTTTCATTTGTCATTTCCTGGTATGAACAGAAGGCAGTCAGTATTCTGCTGACTCTGCTGTATCTCGGAATCAAAAACATCCGCCTGGGTCCATCTATTCCGGCATTCATCTCCCCAAACGTTCTGGCATACCTTGTTGAGAACTTTGGCATTGCTCCGACAACTACACCAAAAGAAGATATGAAAGACCTGCTCCGACAGACCTGATAAGTTTCATCTAAGCGCTTCAGAGCTGTCTGGAGCACTTTTTATTTATTTTATATTGATATCCTCAGAGTTACTGATCTCTATATATGCGTCAATAGCATTTCAGATAAGACAGACATGGAGAAATATGAAAAGTATCTGCACATGCTGGTGGATGAAATCCACTCCACAATTTTTGCTACAGTAGACAGCAGCGGAAATCCTGTGACTTGTGCAATAGACATAATGCTAGCAGATGAAGATGGGCTATACTTTCTGACCGCCAAAGGAAAAGCATTCTATGAACGCCTTGTAGCTCATCCGATTATATCGCTTACAGGAGTAAAAGGCAAAGACACCATGTCTTCAAAGTCTGTGACAATCTGCGGAAAGGTAAAGGAGATTGGAGACGGCCTCCTTTCCGAAATTTTCGCAAAGAATCAGTACATGGCTGATATATATCCTGAAGAAAAAAGCCAGAAAGCATTGACTGTCTTTCAGATTTATGAAGGTGAGGGGGAGTTCTTTGATCTCAGTGTAAAGCCGATATTCAGAGAAAAGTTTTCATTTGGAAATACTGCCGTCAAGGAAACAGGATACTTTGTCACAGGAAAATGCGACGGCTGCGGATTATGCGTCGATATCTGTCCTCAGAAATGCATTGATGCATCATGTATTCCATTTAGAATTGAAGAGGAACACTGCCTGCATTGCGGCAGATGTGCTGAAGTATGCAACCAGCAGGCCATAGAAAGAAGATGATAAAAATGAAACAGGAAAAACGCCTCCAATGGCTGATTGAATATCTTCTGCAAGAAAATGAAGACTATCGAAAAATACCGTCGTCTGAGTATGAAAGAAAACAGTTGCTGCGGGCCTTGATGAATGTAAGGATGCCAAACGGAATTGACGAAAAATTCTTAGAAATACAGGATGAGTATCTCTCAGAAGAACTGTCAAAGAAGACGATTGCTTCATTGAAGAATATTAGCCCTGTGGATGAGCATATTTACCTCTGGAAAGGAGATATTACCACACTGGAAGTGGATGCCATTGTTAATGCTGCCAACAGCTCGCTTTTAGGATGCTTCGTTCCCGGGCATGCCTGTATTGATAATGCAATTCATTCTGCAGCAGGAGTGCAACTCAGGCTTGCATGCGATGAAATCATAACGAAGCAGGGAAAGAAAGAACCCACTGGAACATCTAAGATAACTTTTGCATACAATCTGCCGTGCCGTTATGTCATTCATACGGTCGGACCGATAATTCAAAATGAAGTCACAAAGAGAGAATGCGATCTGCTCGAATCCTGCTACATGTCGTGTCTGAATCTTGCTGCTGATCATGATGTAAAAAGCATAGCCTTATGCTGTATATCTACGGGAGAGTTTCATTTCCCCAATGAGCTTGCAGCCGAGATTGCTGTGCACTCTGTGAAAAAATTCCTAAATAATCATAAAATGGACGTAATATTCAATGTTTTCAAAGAAGTGGACTATGATATCTACAGACGATTACTCAATACAAATTGAACGCCTCCAATGCGAGCTTGATTGTGCTGATGCCATATTGGTAGGCGGCGGTTCAGGCCTGTCTACATCTGCAGGTTTGACATATTCTGGAAAACGATTTGAAGAAAACTTCTCAGATTTCATTTCCAGATACGGTTTCAGAGATATGTATTCTGCAGGATTCTATCCATATCAAACGACAGAAGAATACTGGGCATACTGGAGCAGGCATATTTATTTCAACAGATACGACAGGCCTGCCGGACAGCCATACTTAGATTTATTAAAAATTGTAAAGAAAAAGGATTATTTTGTAATTACAACCAATGTGGATCATCAATTTCAAATCTCCGGATTTGATAAAGACAGATTGTTTTACACGCAGGGAGATTATGGACTGTGGCAGTGCTCAAAACCGTGCCATCAGAAGACATATGACAATGAAGCGATTGTACGTCGCATGGTATCTGAACAAAAAGACATGAAAATACCTGCAGGACTCATACCATACTGTCCCCTCTGCGGAAGAAAAATGAGCATGAATCTGCGCATTGACAATAACTTTGTAGAAGATGAAGGCTGGCATTCGGCAACAAAACGCTACTCTCAGTATATACAGAAACATCAAAACAGCCATGTTATGTTTTTAGAGTTGGGAGTAGGAAGCAATACTCCGGCCATTATCAAATATCCATTCTGGAATATGACACATTCAAACCCAAAAGCAGTTTATGCCTGCATAAATCTGGGTGAAGCATACACAGCTAAAGAGATCAAAGATCGTTCCATATGCATTAATGAAGACATAGGTAAAGTTCTGAGAGAGATTGTTGCATAAGATATTACAAAGATTCAATAGCTTAAAGTTTGAGCAAACTCTAAGTTTAAATAATATGTGTGATGTCCCTGTAATCAATCGAAGAATTCAGAAAATCAATGAAATGATACTTTCAAAATTACACTGAAGACTATACAGATAAGGAGGAGCTAAAATGGAAAAATCAAAAGTTTACTATACTGACCTACGCACAGTTGCATTCGGCAACGGACTGCCTGCTAAACTTAAAGAATTGATCAAAGCTGCTGGAATTGAGCAGATCGATATGAGAGGCAAGTTTGTTGCTATAAAGATGCACTTCGGTGAACTGGGCAACATCTCATACCTGCGTCCAAACTATGCTAAAGCTGTTGCTGATTTAGTCAAAGAATTGGGAGGAAGACCATTTCTGACTGACTGTAATACAATGTACCCTGGAAGCCGCAAAAATGCTCTGGAGCATCTGGAATGCGCATGGGAAAACGGTTTTACACCTCTATCTACAGGCTGCCCGATCATAATCGGCGACGGTCTGAAAGGCACCGATGACATCTCTGTACCAGTTGTAGACGGAGAATATGTCAAAAACGCCAAGATAGGCCGTGCAATAATGGATGCTGATGTAATCATCAGTCTGACTCATTTTAAAGGCCATGAAATGACAGGCTTTGGAGGTGCGATTAAAAACTTAGGCATGGGCTGCGGTTCCCGCGCTGGAAAAACAGAACAGCACAGCAACAGTCAGGCATGCATCGATGAAGAGAAATGCCGCGGGTGCCGCTTATGCCAAAGAGAGTGTGCCAACAACGGCCTGATCTTTGATGAAAAGAAAAAGAAGATGAGCATTGACTCTAAAAATTGTGTAGGGTGCGGCCGCTGTCTGGGAGCATGCAACTTTGATGCCATTTCATTTGATAATTCCAGTGCCCTGGAAGAATTGAACTGCCGCATGGCTGAGTATACAAAAGCTGTTGTTTACGGCCGTCCGCAGTTCCATGTATCTCTGATTATCGATGTCTCACCTAACTGCGACTGCCACTGCGAGAATGATGTACCCATCCTGCCAAACATCGGAATGTTCGCATCGTTTGACCCGTTAGCTCTCGATCAAGCATGTGTCGATGCCTGTCTTGCAGCTCAGCCGTTACCTAACAGCCAGCTCAGTGACAACATGAAGAAAAAAGACTTTGTTGATCATCATGACCACTTCACCAATTCCACTCCTGAGTCAGAATGGCAGAGCTGCCTGAATCATGCTGAAAAGATCGGCCTGGGAAGCAGATCTTATGATCTGATGTTTGTAAAAACAAATTAAGTGAAAAACAGCCTCCTTTTGGAGGCATTTGATATTTTTTAATTATAATCTAAATTGGAATAACTCTACATTATTCAATTGTTTCTCAAAATCATTCTATATCGCATCGTGATATAGTTTATATATCATGACGTGATATAGTGTAATGTGATATAAGAAGAGTGAAGGAAATGAATCTGGACAAAGCAATGAAACGATACATTCCAATGAGTGAGACCATGTTCTACATTCTCCTATCTCTTCGTGAAGAACGCCATGGATATGGAATAATGCAACATGTTGAAGAACTGACACATGGAAGAATCAAGCTTGGAGCAGGAACCATCTATCAAAGTCTAAGTAAACTGAACGGAGACGAGCTTATCAGACCAACTGAAGAAGTAGACAGGCAGAAAAAATATGTGATTACTGAGTTAGGAAATCAAATTTTGACAAAAGAAGCAGACAGAATAAGAGAACTATACAGCGCAGTGGAGGAGTTGCTATGAATGATAAAAAGACTGAATTGTTTGCTGGATTCAAATATTATGTACCAGCAGACTTTGAAAAATTCATGGAAAAGAATGCTGCAGAAGGATGGAATGTTGATGAAATTCATCAATGGAGTTCAGTAGCTATGAAGTTTCATAGAACTGAGCCTAAAAAATATAGATATGTCATAGATCTGAACGCATTTCCCACTGAAGAATATAAAGAAACATACAGACAGTTTGGTTGGGAGTATATGGGCAGAATGGCAAGCATGTATGTCTGGAGAAGAGAATATTCAGACGAAAGGCCAGAAGCATTCACAGACTGTCAGAGTGTAAGAAAAAGAAATATGAATGTGTTTTGGGTAATCACAGCACTAAACATATTTCTGATTGCCTCGATGATCGCCTTGACGGTATTGTACTTTGGAGATTACACTTCAGAAGTTTCAGAAGATCTGGTTGGCTACTCAATAGCAATGGTTCTTCTGGCAGCTATGACCGCAATAATGCTTTATGTATCCAATGGAATCTATAAAAATAGACAAAGGTGAAACTAAGCCCCTAAAAGGGCATTAATTTATTTATAATCAGAATTATTTAATAAGTATTTGAAACATATATAAGATAATAAAGAAATAACAAGGGGATTTTCTCCCCGTTTTAAATTTATTTTGAAGGAGTCAGGGCAATGACTACCTTTTCTCCTTCGATGTCCCAATCGACAGAATACTCTCCTGCAGGAGCATCTGAAATAATCAGATCTGTAGATCTGGTTTCTTTCATGATATGTTCTTTCCATGCCGACACGGCATCTGCAAGAGACCCGGCGTTAATTTCTGCAGAAACAAAACTTTCAACATCAAGCTTCATGTCTTTACGCATCTGCTGAATACGCCTGATCACTTCTCTTGCATATCCTTCCAGTTTGAGATCTTCATCGAGATTGAAGTCAATGTAGAGGTCTCCGCGGCTGAACGGCACGGCAATAACATCAGACGGCGGAACATAATTGTAGGAAACCATTTCTTCTGTGATTTCATAGGTTTCTCCGTCAATCTCAAGCGTGTATGCACCAGCATCTGTTCCAGCTTTGATAGCACGGGCATCGCCTTCCTTGATTGCAGGAATGATCTTTGCCGATGCCTGCTTGTATGTGTGGCCGATCGGTTTAGGCACAGGACTCACGACAAGCAGAAGCTCATCCCAATTGTTTGAAGAGTATTCAATCTCTTTCACATTAGCCTGGGAAAGCAGAACTTCTTCCATCCTTTTGATTAAGCCTTCAACCTCTGGAGCATTTATTCTGACAACGATTCTGCGCAGAGGCCAGCGGAGTTTGACATTGTTCTTCTGCCTCTCTCTTGTAATGTCTTCCACTAATTCCTGCATCAGTTCCATTGAAGCTTCGAGATTGTCATCAATGAGAGACTTATCAATGGTGGGCCAGTCAGACATATGGATTGTTTCTTTGCTGCCATCCATTGCCATGTAAATCTCGTCGGTGATATGAGGGCAGAATGGGGACAGCAGTTTCACAACAGCCATCAGCGAGGAATACAGAGTATTGTAGGCTGCAAGCTTATCTTCATCTGCAGACTCACTCCACATCCTGTCTCTGATCAAACGGACATACCATCTTGAGAGATCTCCAAGAATGAAGTCTTCCAGTGCACGGCATGCTTTGTGAATGTCGAGAGACTCAAGATTTTCAGTCACAGCCATCTTAAGCTTCTCCGTCCTGGACATTAGCCAGAGATCTTCGGGACGCAGCGAGTCTTTAGAGACTTTCTGAGTCTGAGGATCAAAGTTGTCTATCGACATATATGTAGAAGCAAAGCTGGCTACATTCCAGAGAATATTCAGAGTTTTTCTTGCACTCTTAACGCCGTCATGCTGGAAAGACACATCTTCCCAAGGAGATGAAACACGGAGAAGATAGAAACGCAGAGCATCTGCACCATATTCTGTGATTACATCGTGAGGCTCCACCACATTTCCGCGGCTCTTTGACATCGGAAGTCCTTTGGCATCAAGCATCCAGCCGTGCATCAGAACTCTCTCATAGGGAGCTCTGTCAAAGGCCACGCATGAAGATCCCAGCTGAGAATAGAACCATCCTCTGGTCTGGTCATGCGCTTCGGTGATGAACTTTGCCGGCCACCATCTTTCAAACTCTTCGGTCTTGCGGGGCCATCCCAGAGCTGCCCAGGAAGCAACACCGGCATCAAACCAGACATCGAGAACATCCGGAGCACGCTTCATCTTACCGCCGCATTCGCAGTCAAACGTTACGTTGTCAATCCAGGGACGGTGAAGATCCATTCCTTCTTCATAGCCTTCAGCGCCTTTGAGATCATCGGCAGAACCTATGACTTTCATTTTGCCGCAGGAGCATGTCCAGACTGGAATTGGAATACCCCAGTATCTCTGACGGGAAATGCACCAGTCGCGAGCATTCATTGTCCAGTCATATTCTCTAGAAGAGCCGGCCCATTCCGGAACCCAATCAATCCTGGAAATCTCATCTAACATTTTGTCCTTGACTTCAGTTATCCTCAGGTACCATTGATTTGTGTTGCGGTAGATGATAGGAGAACGGCATCTCCAGCAGTGTCCGTAACGATGTTCGATTTTTCCTGAGAAGAACATCAGACCCTTAGATTCCAGATTTTCAATGATCAGTGGGTTTGCTTCCTTGACTTTCATTCCGGCATAACGCTCTCCGACTTCTGGAATGAATCTTCCGCCGCCGTCTACTGGACAAAACGGAGGTATGCCATATCTCTTACCGATCTCAAAATCGTCAGGACCATGTCCAGGAGCAATATGCACCAGACCAGTCATGTCTTCTTCTACAGTATCTGAAAGAAGAACCTTGTGAACCCATTCTCCGGTGATTGTTCTCTGAGAGTCTATCTCCTCATAGAGGGGAGGGAGATATTCCATGCCTTCGATGTCTTCCCCCATATAGGTCTCTAAAATTTCATATCCAGCCCATCCCCCAACTGCTCCTACAGCCTCTATGAGAGATTTCATCATGATGACCGTGTCTTCGGCACCGTCTTTCTTGAATTTGACTTTAGCATATTCATGATCTGGATGAGCTGCAACTCCCATGTTTGCAGGCAGAGTCCAAGGTGTCGTTGTCCAGATAAGTAAAGAAACTCCCTTCTCGTTTTTCAGAGGGAACTTCACGTAAATTGAAGGATCTGTCTCATCTGCATATTCGATCTCTGCTTCTGCGAGAGCTGTTTCACATCTCGGACACCAAGATATGACCCTGTTGTCTGAAGAGAGCAGATTCTTCTCGTGAGCCTTTTTCAAAGTCCACCATGCAGCCTCAATGTATTCAGGAGCAAGAGTACGGTAAGGTCTGTCCCAGTCCATCCAGATACCTAACTCTTTGAACTGGTCTGTCATCATTTCCTGATGAGACAAAGCAAAATCTTTACACTTTGAGATGAAGTTGTCAATACCAAAACTCTCGATTTCTTTCTTGCTTTTAATTCCTATCGACTGCTCGACTTTAACTTCAATAGGCAGCCCGTGCATGTCGAATCCAGGCTGGTCACGGACGTTGTATCCGCACATCCTTTTATAACGAATAATAGAATCTTTAATCGTCTTGTTCCATGCAGTACCGAGATGGATATACCCAGTGGTATATGGAGGACCGTCTACGAAGTAATAGTCCTCGCCCTCGGCACGCATCTGTTTAGTTTTCGCATACGTGTCGTTGTCTTTCCAGAGCGTTTGAATTTTCTTTTCGAGCTCTGGAGGGTTGTATTCAGCCTGAACCTGCTTTATCATCGCCTGTTCACTTCCACCGCGGTAATCCGGTTGTTGTTAATTAAGGATGCGGTATGCCAGAAATATTACTCTTTCTGTAAGTGAAAATGCCATACAGACTAGAAAGGCAATATGTGTGATCTTTACGTCAATTTAAAAAAATAAAAGATTGATCAGTGCCAATCATCTAAGCTCATCTGAGATTTGGTAGGCACCGGTTTTTTGTAGTCCCCTTTGACCCTCTTTTTATTCTCCAGTTTATTCAATGAGGATTCCACACGCTTTCTCGAGAATCCGTGCTCTTCACACATGAATTCTATGATGCGTCCGACATCGGGATGCTTCCACTCTAACGAGTATTCATCAGTAATTGCCGTGTTGATAAACGCGTCCTGAACTTCATCCAGATTGGGGATGTTTTCTCCGATAGCCTCCAGCACCGCAGATGCTGAGCCATATTGTCTGATTAACTTCAGACCTTTCTTAGGTCCGATTCCCCTTATTCCCTTGTTGTAATCTGTTCCGATGAGAATGCAAAGAGAGATCAGCTGTTCTCTGTTTTCCAGCCCGTTTTCTTTCAGAACATTCTCAAGTTCTACTTCTTCAATGAAAATGTCTTTGTATTCTCGGCCACCGGGCATTTTGCGTCTCCCAGTAATGTTAAGATTGCGGACAAGCCTCGGCGCTCCGAACAGCAGCGAGTCGAAATCCTGGGAAGAAGCTGCCCAGACGTCGCCTCTCATAGCCATATAAGCTGCCTGCGCTTCTCCTTCACAGGGAGCCTGAATGATAGGAAGTCCAAGATATGTAAGAAGTATTCTTGAGCTTTCAACTACCTCATTGCTTATTCTTGTAGACTGAGTGGCTTTCGCTCTTGCTTTTTCCACATCTCCCTCGTCAATCGCCCTTTTCCATTCGTCATGAGCTTTAGTACGTCTTTCAAATCGCTCTGCCAGAGTCTGCGCTTTGAGTGCACTGGGTACACCGTCAAAAACATATGCCGGCTTTATACCAGACTGTAAAAAGTTTATATTGCGATACAAAAGTCCTGTGAGGTGGGAAGTTACTCTTCCGCTTTCATCTTTAAGGGGTGTTCCATCTCGGCCTCGGATTATGCTCAAGAATTGGTATATTGAATTATATGCATCAATTGCAAGCGTTCTACCAGAGAGGCCGGAAAGTTCCATCTTTTCCGAAGGAACGATGTCAGAGATGTTTACGCCCATATCTCACAGTTAAGCACATAAATAATATAAGCCATTCGTAGAACTTTAAAAAGTAAGAGGGACTTGGAAGTCCCTGATTGTACTAAAACGATCATTCGTCGTTTTCAGAATATCTTGGAACGTAGAAGATAAGGAATATCGCACCGATCCAAACAATGAAGAATACTACGGAACAGATACCAGTTCCTGTAAACAGGGATACTAGTAATAGTATAAGCGGGACTACAAAGGCCACCAGCAAAAGGAACCATTTAGTTCCGGCAAACTCGAATTTCATAGCATGCCCCAATACACAAATGATTAAAAACTTTGTGAATCAAATCGTATAAATTAATCAAGATTCTTGTAAAAGTTCAAAGAATTAAAAATTAACTTGAATCGTCCTAAAAGATAAAACACACATTATAATTTCTGGCGCCCTGGTCGGGATTTGAACCCGAGTCGAAGCCTCGACAGGGCTTCATGATAGGCCGCTACACTACCAGGGCTTGCTTTTTCTCCTCAATAAGTAGGTCATATATATGCATTTCTATCTTTCATTCATCTAAGCCAAATATCTGGCAGTTATTTATTACATGCACATACATTAAACAATGATACAGATAGATTTTATAATTGAATATACGATTTTCGGAAAAATTTTAGATGCATATGATTTCAAATTTAAAATTGTTTAAAATTACTTATACTAGTATCCATTTTTTTATATCATGTAGTTCGTTGTAACTCTTTTGTAAAACGTAACATTAGGCTTAAACTAATTTGATTTTACAAACAATTTCAACGGTTATCACCAAAAAGACGTTTGGTATACCGAAAATAAGACTTTTAGAATCAGCTCAAGTTATGATTTTATATAACAATATAATATACTATTGTTTAAATAGTAGTTTTTCTTTAGTAAATATGGGAGATTATTATGAGGAAGAGAAAAATTGGTTATGAGTGGGTTGTGCTTTCTGTTACTACGATCGGAGCTTTGCTTGCTTCGATGCAGTCGTCTGCACTTCTTATAGCTCTTCCTGAATTGATGGGTAGCCTCAATATCGATTTTCTCACAATAATGTGGGTAATTCTAGCATATATGCTGATGACCACCGTCATGCTGCCTATAGTAGGCAGGCTGGCAGATATATATGGTAGAAAAAAATTGTATCTTTCTGGATTTGCAATATTCACGATTGCTTCGCTATTGTGCTGCCTGTCCGTTCCGCAATTAAACGGCTGGGACCTGGTTATATACAGAACAATTCAGGGATTAGGTGGATCATTACTGTTAGGTAACAGCACCGCACTAGTGACAGACGCATTTGATTCTCACAAGCTTGGATTAGGCATAGGAATAAATCAAGTTGCTGGAGCTGCTGGACTTATATTAGGTCCTGTTGTAGGAGGATTACTGGTTGGATACGGATGGTGGGCAATATTTGCTTTCAACGTCCCTCTCGGAATAATAGGAACAGTATGGGGCATAAAGAGCCTTAGAGAAACGGTGGTAAAATCTGCTGATAATTCCTTTGACGTTAAAGGATGCATATCGGTATCAGTGGGACTTACCTTCCTTCTATTAGGAATTACATTACTGGCTTTCCCGATGATCGATATGATCTGGGTATGGCTCATGATAATAGTCGGATCAATTGCCCTGATCGCATTCATCTACACAGAAATTAAAGTAAAAAAGCCAATGATCAACATGAAACTTTTCAAAAACAGGTCATATGCAGTATCAAACTTTACCAACTTTACAACTGGCCTTGCCCGAAGTGCGATTCTGTTTGCATTAATCTGTTATTTCCAGGGACCATACGGGATGGACCCGCTAACTGCTGGTTTGGCTTTGATCCCATATGGTTTAGGCTTTATGATGATGGGGCCAATAGCTGGACGTTTATCAGACAATTACGGAACCAAGTATGTTGCACTTTCTGGATTAATCCTAATGGTTGTAGGCCTCCTGTGCTTAACAACTATCGACGAAAAAACCAGCTTCTTGCTGTTGGCTGTATATATGCTAGTGGTAGGCATAGGTTCTGGACTGTTTTCATCACCTAATTCAAGTATGATCATGAGAGCTTCACCGCCAGAAGAAAGAGGATCAGCCGCTTCAACAAAAATGATGCTGATGAATGCTGGTGGAATGTTTAGTTTTACTATTGCATTTCCAGTTCTATTCAATGGCATTGAAGAATACATGGAGCAGATATTCATCGAAGGTGGCGGAGTGCCTCTGGAGATTCTCAGACCGATTGTGGATAATATCCATGAGACGTTTCTGATATTTTTCATAGTGGCGCTAATCTCTGTTATAATTGGCTTATTCCAAAGAAAGGATGATGACCTAAAAACCTGAAAAGAGTAGAGCTCCTGCTCTACTTACTTTTTATACATCTAACTTGATTGAGACTCTACACATCCTTGAGAAGTGATTTTATGGATTCAAAACTGAAAGTCAGTGATTATATGGTGAGAGATGTTGTCTCTATCCCACCAGACTATACAATTGCCCAGGCAAAAGAGAAAATAATCAGTACAGAATTCCATGGGCTTCCAGTTTCAAAAGATGGAAAGATTTTAGGATTTGTAACTGCCAAAGAACTTCTGAGAGAGATTGATAATCCTGATAAAAAAGTCAGCGAGATTATCAAAGACGGCACTGTGACCGTATCTCCTGACATGGATATTGATGATGCATCACGTGTTCTTTTCAGATACGGACTCAGGAATACGCCTGTAGTAGACGAAGACGGAACGGCTGTTGGGATGATCTCCAATATGGATATAATCCGTTCTGCTATTGAGAAAGCCACTCCTAATAAAATCAACATGCTGAAGAATTTTCTATCACAGCAGCATGATGTTAAAATTGAAGTCAGAAGACGTGTGATCCCGATAGATCAGCTGAGACCTACCCAAAAAGAAGTTTATGCTGATGAACTCCGCGGAAGGCAGTACGAGATTAAACGCGGACTTGTAGAGCCGTTAATTGTAATCCGTAAAAACGGCTACTATGTCTTAGTTGACGGTCATCACAGAGTACTCGCCGCCAAAGATATGGGTGTCAAGCAGTTTCAGGCCTTCGTTCTAGAGCCGGAACACGACATTGAATTAGGCATGGAAAAATCAGCTGACGAAATGGGTGTCAAAACAATTGATGATATTAAAATAATTGAGGGTAAAAACCACCCTCTGGTAAAAGTTGCAACCCGTCTTTTAACCAATAAAGATGCAGGCTCAGAATGAGCCTGTTTAATTTATTTATTGGCTCAGCTGCTTTCTTATTGATTCCATAATAATCCTTTTTTCTGCTGCAGCTACATAATTTATGGTTTTAACAACAGTGTCTGGATTAAGTGAAATTGAATCTATTCCGGCACGTACCAGGAATTCACAGAATTCAGGGTACACAGACGGGCCTTGTCCGCATATACTGACCGTAACCCCTTTCTTGTGAGCTCCGTCAATTATCTGTTTGACAGCTCTCTTCAGGGCTTCATTCCTCTCATCAAAGTATCCCATTTTGCCAAGTACGTCAGAATCTCTGTCCGCACCCATTACGAGCTGCGTAAGATCGTTGGATCCAATTGAGAATGCATCGCAGTGTTCTGCAAATTCTTCGACCATGAAGACGACCGCCGGAACTTCTGCCATCAGATAGAGTTTGAAGTCATTGCTGCGGTAAAGTCCAATCTCATTCATCATCTTCTCGATTTCGACGACTTCTTCTATAGTACGTACGAAAGGCAGCATGACCCATATGTTCTTGAGACCCATTTCATCACGGGCTTTCTTGACGGCTTTGAGTTCAGCCCTGAATGCTTTATTGTAGCTTTCAGACACATATCTGGAGCAGCCTCTCCATCCGATCATTGGATTGGATTCCTTTGGTTCATAATCGGCTCCGCCTTTCATGTCGTGATACTCATTTGTCTTGAAGTCTGAAGTCCTGAGAACCACAGGCCTCGGGTAGAAGGCTCTGCCGACAGAGGCAATTCCTTCTGTCAGCTTATTAATGAGTTCTTCTTCCCTCCCATCTTCAATCAGTGAGCACGGGTGTTCCTGAACGTGAGATGTAAATAAGAACTCACTGCGCATCAGACCTACACCTTGAACTGGAAGTTCAGAATATTCTGCGGCTTTAGTGGGAACACCGATGTTAACCATGATCTTTGTGGCTGTTACAGGGACAGCGACTGCGACTGCAGTGGCAGCAGCTGAAGTGGATATAACTTCAACTGATGGGGCTCCGCCTTCATAAACGATTCCCATCTGACCGTGAACAGTTACTTCCATTCCATCTTTCAGAACTTGAGTAGCTTCTGTAGCACCTACAACACAGGGAATTCCTAACTCCCTTGCCACAATAGCGGCGTGGCAGGTCATACCGCCTTCATCTGTAACAATGGCAGCTGCTCTGGTCATTGCTGGAACCATATCAGGTGTGGTCATCTGAGTTACTAAGACGTCTCCTTTCTTCACCACATCCAAACTCATGTTCTCGTCATAGATCTTTACTTTGCCGCTTGCATTTCCGGGGCTTGCTCCAAGACCTCTGACAAGGATGGTACGGCCTGATTCTTCAGATTCCTCTGTGGTTTCTTGCTGTTTAGTCTGCTTTGATAAGGTTGTAATCGGCCTAGCCTGAACAACATAAACGTGATTGTCTTCTATTGCCCATTCAATATCCATCGGACGGTTGTAGTGCATTTCAATGCGGTTCCCGATATCAGCAACTTCCTCAATCTGAACATCTGTTAACTTCTGGGATTTTACCTGATCGCCTGGAATCTCTTCCCTCAGGCATTCTCCGCTCTCTCCCCTGACTAATTTCCAAGTCTGAGTGGAAATCCTCTTGTTGAGGATGTTGCGGTGGAACTTGTCGACGACGTAAGTATCCGGAGTTACTTTTCCTCCTACTAATGCCTCGCCTAATCCATATCCCGCTTCAATGATAATGTGCGGTAATTCAGAATTCGGATCAACTGTGAACATAATTCCTGATTTCTCAGAGTTGATCATACGCTGGATTACAACAGCCAATTTGACTTTGTCGTGTTCGAATTCCTTAGATACTCTGTATGAGATTGCACGCGGAGTGAATAAAGAGGACCAGCATTTTTTAATGCATATTAAAAGAGATGAAGGTTCTGAAACATTCAGATAAGTATCCTGTTGACCTGCAAACGAGGCTGTAGGGAGATCTTCCGCGGTTGCGCTGGATCTCACAGCAACAAGGGGGTATTTTCCTTTTCCCAGCTTCTTGTATTCAGACAGAATCTGTGATTCAAGGTTCTTTGGAATTTCTCCGCTTTCAAAAGCATTCCTGATCCTTGCAGACGCTTCCTGAAGTGCTGCATCTGAATCCACATCAATATCCTCAATTGATTCCGATATGACAGTCTTAAGATTGTTGTGCTCTAAAAACTCGTCATAGGACTCTGTTGTCAACACGAACCCAGGAGGTACGTCAAACCCGGCAGCAGTAAGCTCACCTAAATTGGCAGCTTTACCGCCAGCAATCGGAATATCATTTACACCTAGATCCTTGATGCTCATTATCCCTTTCATGATTATCCCCGGAAACTGTTCCACCTCATATTAAGTGAAACAACGCTCTGATATAGTCAACGCTAATATATTTTCCCTTCTGTCATTAAGCCGGGAAAATGCTAATAATACGCTTTTCGGATTTTTTCAAAAAATAACTGAATCTAAATGTCTGTTTCACGCGAATAATATAGAAAAATTATCAGATTGCGTTATGAATTGTCCCCCGAGCCTTAACAGATTAGTTCATGGACGGCTTCTGCCTATTCTCCCCACACTGACCCAGGCCGGGGGTTTATTGTCGTTCGCCGGGGTTGTTTCCCATTCATGACCCGATGTCACATCGTTGTTCATGGAAAGACCCATAAATTACGGCGATCTGTATACTAACGGTTTGCAAGGAAAATCACGTAATCATTTCCGGTTTCCGAAAGCATTCTCTTTACTGTAACATCTGATTTTAACCTTTTGTATGAAAACAGCAGAAATTCAGCCTCTGTGACCATAGACTTTATATCATTGTTATCGATGAAAGGCCGATATTATGCACTGGGCAGACGTATTGGCCAATACTCTTCTCGAGAAAGGAAATAATCACTTGATTTCTACTGGTATAACACCTTCAGGTACACTTCATGTAGGCACTCTGCGCGAGTCAATAACAGCTGAATCTGTACGCAAGTCATTAGAAAAACAAGGTGCTAATGTAAAAATGATTTACCTTGTGGATTCCTGGGACCCGCTGAGAAAAAGATATCCGTTTCTTCCAGAAAGCTTTGAGGCTGAAGTGGGAAGGCCATTAGCATATATACCCTGCCCCTGCGGAGAGCATGAAAATTATGCCCAGCATTACATCCAGCCGTTTTTAGATTCGATTAAAGAGCTCGGCATTCACTGCGATGTTTTATGGACTCACGAACAGTATGAACAGGGTAAGTTCGAAAAAGTAATTGATACTGCAATAACAAAAAAAGACCAGATTGCCCAGATCCTTACTGAAGTAAGCGGACGTGAACTTCCCAAGGACTTTTTCCCTTATTCTCCAAGATGCGAGTGCTGCGGCCGTCTCAGCCACACAAAGGTACTGGGATACGAGTATCCGTATGTCTCATACTCATGTGCATGCGGTCATGAAGGCAAAGCAGACATAAGAAAAGGAGACGGAAAACTGCCATGGAGAGTTGAATGGGCAGCAAAATGGAAAGTGTTCGGCGTAACCTGTGAACCATTCGGAAAAGACCACGCGGCTGCCGGCGGATCTTATGATACGGGAGTAAGACTGGCCAAAGAGATCTTTGAGATCGATGCCCCTTATCCAATTCCATACGAATTTGTGCAACTGAAAGGCAAGGGCCAGATGCATAAGTCAACTGGTTCTTCAGTCACCGGTGTGGATGCACTGCATATCACGCCAGCTGCAGTAATGAACTATATAGTTCTGAGAGTCAACCCTTCTAGACACATTGATTATGATTCTGGAGCCGGCATACTCGACATGGTTGACGAGTACGACCGCGTAGAGTACATGTATTATAATCAGGAATGCGAAGACAGGGATAAAGATCTCCTGAGGGCATATGAGCTCTCGCAGCCCGAGGGACCCCGTGCCACCGTACCCTTGCAGATTCCATACAGACATCTTGTTTCCTTAGTGCAGATTGCAGACGGCTTCGACGGCGTTCTTGCAATCCTGAGGCGCATGAATTTGATTGACGACAGCGTCGACCAGGAAGATCTGGATATTCTCAAGCAGAGAATGGAATGCGTGAAATACTGGTTGAACGGCTTTGCTCCGGACAATGTTAAATTTGCAATATGCGATGATATGCCAGAATGTGAGATCTCCGAAAATGAGAAGGCTTTCTTCCAGAAACTCGTGGATTCTCTTTCTGCAGTGGAATGGAGCGGTGAAAGCATACACGATGCAATATACCAGTGCGCAAAAGAGACCGAACTGGGTCCGAAAGGTTGCTTCCAGTCATTGTATAAGATCTTCTGCAATCAAAAGCAGGGACCCCGCCTTGGCTTCTTCTTTTCTACTATAGAAAAGGACTTTGTAATCAGCAGAATCAAAGAAGCTGGCAATTAAAACCATTTACCAAATTTACTGGCAAAACTACCTATATGCAGGTAGCTATGCCCCTTCATTTAACTCAGGTGAACCTATGAGCCACGACGATGAAAAACCATCATGCCATTGCGGATGCGGAGAAGAACTCAGCGAAGAAGAGCTTACTTCACTGGATGAGCTTGCTGAAGAAGTAATATTCGGAAAGAACCAAAACAGAAGCCGTGCCATCAAAGATCTGTGGTTCGACGATATGAGTAACTACCTCAAAGAATGCGAAACTCCTGAAGAATCCAGACCTGAACTGATGTTTTTATCATTGTCCAACGCTCTACTGGATATGTTCTTTGATATTGTTCCCAGAGAGTTTGCAATAGCCTCTGCCAACAACATGAGCCACTTTTTATCCACACTTCTGATCAACAAGGAATATGACATTGATGTGATGGAAAAATACATGGATGACTACAACAGAATCATCGGGGACTCTGAAGACATAGAAAAAATTGAGAAATTCGATGAAGAATGGTGGAATGAGAAAAAAGAGTATCTCGGCGGAAAAACAATGAATGAAGTAATTGCAGAAATGTCAGAGAAATATGGTCTATGATAGGGTCTAAAAGCTACGGTGCAGTTGCAGCACTGTCGATTGCTGCATTCATGGTGATGACTGGAGTTTCAATAATATCTCCAATCCTGCCAGCATACGCAGCCAGCTTTGGAATACCCTATGCACTCATAGGCATAATTATCTCTTCATTTGCCATAGCAAGAACATTTTTAGACATCCCCTCTGGGCTTATAGCCTATAAGCTGGGGATGAAGAAATTCATGGCGATCGGACTGATACTGGTCGCCGCATCCTCATTTGTAGCCGGTTACGCACCTACATATGAAACACTTCTGATAGCCAGAATACTGGAAGGCGCCGGTTCAGCCATGTATACGACAGTTTCAATGACTATGGTTGCTGTCGTGTCTCCTCCGGAACGCAGAGGAGCCACCCTCTCATTTTACGTAAGCATGATGCTGCTAGGAACAGTCAGCGGTCCGGTAATCGGCGGATTTATCTCCGAAGCCTGGGGCATGTCCGCTCCGTTCTATGTATACGGGATGTTCGGTTTAATCTCACTGATAATAATAACGGCAGCTGTCAAGGAAGCCGGCAGTGAGAGCAACGCGGCTCATCCCGCCAGTATGAACATTACTAAACTTCTCAAAGATTACAATCTGATGGCCATATGCTTCTCGGTGCTTGTTACATTCTTAATCAGGCAGGGAGTGATCAATACAGTAATTCCACTGTATGCTTACAACAATATTGGCATGGGGGAAGTAGGCCTCGGAATTGCCTTGGGAGTTCTGGCCATCGGCAACACAATCATGATGCTGGTGATCGGCAAACTGTCTGACAAGTTTGGAAGAAAGACATTTATGATGCTGAGTCTGATTCTTTCAGCAGTAGTTATCTTGATCATTCCATTTGATAAAACATTCTTATCTCTTGTTATAACAATGGGCATGCTGGGAATCTGTCTCGGTTTGGCGGGACCTGTTTCAGCCTGGATTACGGATGTTTCAAAACCAGAAGATCTGGGTGGAGCGATGGGCATTCAGCGTACGGTAGGAGATTTAGGATTTATCATCGGCCCGATACTGCTGGCAGCTATCGCAGGGATGTCTGGACAGACTGTTTCATCTATGCCTTTCATCGTGGCGGCTATAATTTCAATTTTACCGGTGGCGTTTTTAATAAACGTGAAAGATCCGGTAGCTACAGAAAAATTCTCATTCCGTAAACAGAATGTTTGATCTGCTGTCTTCACAAAAAGCTTCATCGAGATTGTTTAGGTCTGAAACATGCTCAGGCATTAAGTCGGATCCGTTAGCTTCGCTTTCAGGAAATGACCTTGCGAACTGACTCACATCACAGAATAAAACTTCCCATTTAGCATCGCCGGTTCTAGAGATCATTTCACTCAGTTTATTTACGCCTGTGGAATAGTACTCCATTCCCCTCATTCGGTTCTCAAACATCTTCCATTCTACAATTTTTCCATTTAATGTTGTTAATACTGCAACTCTGTCCGTCATATGCTATTCTCCGAGTTTTTCTATCATTTGAGAACGCAACGTATTTTAAAATAATCCTGAAGTTGAGACAGATTATCCAGTAAATACCGCCTCTGAACACATAAATGTACTATCTGCAACAGCACCTAACCTGAAGGATTTTATCATTTTTACTTAAATCTATAAAGAAGAAGAATATACTGTAATCGTGATTTCAGCTTCCGCACCAGGAAAAATCGTCCTTATGGGAGAACATGCAGTGGTATTCGGGAAGCCAGCTATAGCTTTAGCAGTCAATTTACGTTTAAGATGCAGAATTGACCGCAGCAATGAGAATCTAGTAAACGGACAGCCTTTGGCGCTGGCCGGAAATCCATATTTGAGTTACATTGTTAACAAATTACCCAATGAAACTGCTCTCAATCAGCATTTTTCATTTGATGTTTCATCAGACATTCCTGCAGGTTCAGGCCTAGGATCGTCTGCTGCTCTGAGCGTGGCAACTATGGGTGCCCTGGCAGCCCTGAAAAACATACCATTGAATGAAGAAGAAATCTCAAAAAAAGCTTTTGATGTAGAATACAGCGTCCAGGGAAGAGCCAGCCCGATGGATTCGTCAGTGTCTGCTCATGGTGGAGGCATTTTTTTAGACAGTAAGAAGGGTCCTAATTTTCTCTGGGAATCAAGCAAGAATGACAAGTCCTGGTTCATACATGATTTGAAAGTCCCGGAGATGGGAATGGTCATAGGATATACAGGAATAAGAAAGCCTACCGGCCCCATGGTTGCCAAAGTAGCAGCATACTGCAAGCGCACTAAATTCGCCTGTGAGATCATTGATGAAATCAGCGACATAACGCTTGAAGGGGCGTATGCACTAAATCACAATGACATTGAAAAACTGGGTAGGCTGATGACTAAGAATCACAAGCTTTTAGCAATACTCGGGGTGTCTTCTCCAGAGTTGCAAAAATTAGTGGATGCCGCCATTCCTTACTCATATGGTGCAAAATTAACCGGCGGCGGGGGCGGCGGAAGTATGATTGCTTTGACAGATAAACCAGAGAAAGTTTACAGGGCAATAGAGCTTCGCGGCGGAATTCCTTATATTGTCCGTACCGGAGTAGACGGAGTAAAAATAATGTGAGCGGGGGTTAACCCGCTTAAATTAAGTCTTCAAATTCTTTTACGAGATCTGGATGTTTCTCTTTAACAATTGCCAGTAAATTCCTGACAGAAAGTTTTTCAACACCAACCTCTGAGATGGTCTTGACTAATGAGTCCAAAGTAGCATCATCTAATGTAACTAATTTCTCTTTAGCCATCCAGTTGCGCCAGAGCTTGTTTTCCAGACGGTCTCTCCAGTTGTCTTCGTACTCCTGGAAGACGTTCATAGTGTAGTCGCCTGTTTCTTTTGCCTTGGCAAGAGCTTTTCCGGCAAACATACCAGCGATACAGCTAGTGGAAATTCCTCCTCCAGTAATCGGATCAATCTGTCTAGCAGCGTCTCCGACCAGAATCACATGATCAATGCAGACTGAGTCCAGAGGTGCACATACAGATACGGCACCGGCTACACATTCCAAAGGCTGTCCGTCTTTAAGGCCAGGAGTCTCGGCAATGAACTTGTCGAGATACATCTTCGGGTCACCGGGATTCTTGATGAGAGGAGTAAGAACTCCCAATCCCACGTTAGCTGTGTCTTCTGTCTTAGGGAATACCCATACGTATCCGCCTGGAGCTGCAGAACCGAGTACGAATTCACAGTAGTCATGGTCGTACTTGATATTGGTTAATCTGTACTGATAGCAGGTCAGGATATCATTCGGTTTTAACGATGTATCAATTCCAGCCCAGCGTCCAATCTGCGACTCATAACCGTCAGCGCCTACAACTGCATCGGCCAGGATCTCTATTTCTTCACCGTGGCTTACAGCTTTGATACCGGCTACTTTGCCGTCTTTCCAGATCAAACCAGTTGCTGCAGTCTTGAGCATTATTTTTGCACCGGCTTTAGCAGCGTCTTTTGCCAAGGCTTTGTCAAAGAATACCCTGTCTACGACCCAACCGACTTCATTGCCTGCATTCTTTTCATCAACAAAGTAGGTGAAACCAGTCGGAGAGACAAATTTTGCTCCCTTGATATCTCTAGCGATCCACTTAGGATCTACTTCAATGCCGACTTCATCAAGCCATGCTTTGGAGATACCTTCGCCGCATCTGACTGGAGCGCCTATCTCCTGACGCTTCTCAATCAACACAACGTCTACTCCATTTTTAGCTGCCCATTTTGCAGTCATACTGCCTGCTGGACCGGCGCCTACAACAACCACATCGCACTTAATCTGCCTCATTTCTTACCCTCCATCTCTAAAGCTCCGACGGGGCATATTTTGACACATCTCCCGCAGCGGTTGCAGTTTTCATTGAATTCAAGCATGACATCATTTAGATATATTGCATTTTGAGGGCAGGACCCAACGCATGCTCCGCACTTGTGACATTTTTCGATATGCACTATCATAGAACTATCTCCTTTGGATCAGGTATACTCGTTTCCCTGCTTAGCTCTCCATTCATCTAATGGAACTGAGAATTTCTTCTCAACTTCAGCACGGTATTCTGGTCCTCCGTTATATGCACAGAATGGAATGATTCTTCCATCTGGTACAACGTAGTGGATTACACAGCGCTTGACTCTCTCGATATCGTAGTTATAGTCATCCTGGAAGTGCATTGCACTTACAAGCAGCATGTTCCATGAGAATTTTGCCAGTCCTTCCTTGGTTTCGTTGTTGAACACGTTGGTCATCATTTTTATGAACTGCATCGTATTCATACCGTCTGGTATCTTATCCTCAATCATATGCTTCTTGATGATCTTCTCTGCTTTCAACAGAGAGAGCTTCTTGACTTTTGAGTTCTCAGTCTTCTTGGCTAACTCAAACAGATCGTCAAAAAGACCTTCGACTTCAATGAAGTCTGTGATCGGAATCACATTGTTTTCATCTTTCACAAACCAATATGTCGCAAGTCCGCAGTGAGGGTGTGCTGAGAATGTTACTTTGTCTTTGCCCAGGAAGGCAGAAGCATATGCAGAGATAGGCACAACGCTCGGTACCGGATACCAGTCTTTCTTGTGAGCGTATCCAGTCTGTTCTTCAATATCCTTAACAAGATCTGGAATTGTATATCTGCCCTTTTCCCTCTCTTCCTGCTCCATACGGCCCGTAAATGCCACTGGTTGGAAGTTGACGCCTCTGACGACATCCATATTCTTAATTGCAAATCTGATGATGTCTCCGATCTGATGATCATTGAGACCTCTGACTAATGTCGGAACTAATACGACGGAAGGACGCTTGTTGGGAACATTCCTGATGTTCTCAATAGCTTTGTTTTTGATATCTACCATCTTTCTGCCCCTGGTTCTCATGTAAATGTCATCATCCAGACCATCGAACTGAAGGTAGATTGTATTCAAACCGGCTTCTGCGCATTTGATGGCAAATTCAGGATCGTTTGCTAACTTTACACCGTTTGTAGCAACCTGAATCTGAGCGAATTTGAGTTCTTTCGCTTTTTTAATTACATCAAAAAATCTAGGGTAAATTGTAGGCTCTCCGCCTGCAAACTGAACTGCCGTGCACGGCACTGGCCTTTCCGCACGTAGGTTTTCAAGCATCTTGACGACCTCATCGTATGAAGGCTCATACACATACCCGGCCTGGTTAGCATTTGCAAAACAGATTGGACAGTTCATGTTGCATCTGTTAGTCAGATCCAGATTTGCTAAGACGGTGTGACTTGCATGCAGATTACAGAGTCCGCAGTTATCAGGACAGCTTGTAGCATCCTGGATCAGAGCATTCGATACACCAGTGGTATCATATGCGAATTTCTCTGCTTTTAAGTAAAGCTCTACGTCAGACCAGTAAATGTCTGTGACCTTACCGTGTTCTGGACAGACCTTATCCATCAACACTTTGCCATTTGATTCGTATATGGTAGCAGGTACAACCTTTTTACATTCGGGACAAAGAGACTTTGTATCTTTTGGGAGTCCCTTCTTTAATGCACTATCTATTGTAATCATAACAAGTCCCCGAAGTTAGAATGATAGATAGGTATTTAATAGAATTGTAGCGCTTGTTGCTACAAATGAATGAAGAAAATTTATTCAAATTTTTATCTTCCGATCCAATGGATGTAGAACAAACTAAGTCGGAATTACTGTCGCTTCTGAGTAACCTAGGATTCTCAGAATATGAAGCTAAAGCGTATCTCTCACTCATAATGAAAACAAGAGCTTCAGCAGAGGAAGTAGCGGAAATGGCTGAAATCCCAAGAACTTCTTCATATAAGGTTCTTAAAAGTCTGATATCAAAAGGATTTGCAACTTCTAAAGAAGGCCGTCCAACGCAGTATTTTCCAGTTCATCCGCGAAACGTCCGAGACCGGTTTATTGCCGATTTCAGCAGATCTTTTGAGAAACTGGAAATGGCTTACGGCCTCATCACTGAAAAGGGAACGCCTCAGATTGTATACACGATGACTGGAAAAGCAAAAATAATTGCAAAAATAGGCGACATGCTTGATTCTACAGAAGAGTCGTTCTTCATCGCCTCACCGCTGATAGAAGAGATATATAGGTATTGTTTCCACAGCTTTTCTAAAGCCGTCAAACGCGGTGTGAATATTGTTGTCGTTACAATTCCAGGACCTGAAATACATTATGCTTCAGAAGTTGTCAGAAAAAAAGGGATAATGGCTACAGACGTGCTTGCAGATTGTAAAGCTGCCATGCTGGCTTCAAATGATCTCGGCATCTGCGGTTACACTGATAATGAATTCATTGTAGGACATATGCAGTCATTTCTGCTGATATCATTATTAAATGAAGGTTAGGATGATTTTTCAGATCATCCAATTATTTTCTGTCCTTTCATGTACGGACGCAGAACTTCTGGAATTACGATCTTGCCGTCAGGAGTCTGATAGTTTTCCATGATAGCTACAATCGTCCTCGGCAAAGCGAGGCCTGATCCGTTTAAAGTGTTGACAAATTCACTCTTTAGATGCGGCTCCGGACGATATTTTATTCTGGCTCTGCGGGCCTGGAAATCAGTGAAACAAGAGCATGATGAAACTTCCAGCCATTGATCTGCGGCTGGAGCATAAGCCTCCAGATCATACGTCTTTGCAGACGCGAATCCCATGTCCCCTGTGCATAACAAAAGAACGCGATATGGCAGTTCCAGACCGCGCAGGATTGCTTCAGCATTGCCGCGCAGCGTTTCCAGTCTTTCCATAGAACCCTGCGGGAGAACGAATTCGACAAGCTCGATTTTATTAAACTGATGAACCCTGATTATTCCTCTGGTATCAGCATTTCTTCCCGCTTCGCGTCTGAATGAGGGGAGATATGCTGTATAATATTTTGGAAGATCAGTCTTCTCAAAGATCTCATCCTGATGCATGTTTGTTACCGGAACCTCTGCAGTCGGATTGAGCCATAAGTCATCTCTTTCGCACCAGTACATATCCTCTTTCATTTTAGGATACTGCCCGGTCCCTATTACAGCATCCTTGTTGATTATCGCCGGAGGAATTATTTCAGTATACCCCTGATCATAATGGACATCCAGCATATACTGGATTACGGCACGTTCCAGCCTAGCTCCGTCACCTTTCATGATATAGAACCCGCTGCCGGTTATCTTTGCGCCCCTTACAAAATCAATAATGTCAAGGTCTTCACCTAGTTCATAATGTTTTTTAGGTTCAAAATCAAACTTTTTCGGCGTTCCCCATTCCATTATAACTTTGTTTCCGTCATAATCCTTTCCGACCGGGACACTTTTATCGGGCACATTTGGTATATTTAGAGCAATATCTTCCCTTTTTAATTCAAGCTCTATTTTGAGTGCATCGAGTTCTTTGATTTTTTCAGAAACCTGCTTCATCTCAGCAATGACTTTCTGTTTTTCATCACCTTTCAAACTCGGAATACGACTTGAAGCATCGTTGCGTTCGTGTTTCAGCCTGTTACTATCATCAACGGCCTTTCTCCATTCCTCATCCACGGCTAAAAAATCGTCCAGAAGCTTCTCTGAATAATTCCTGTTTTTAAGTGATTCCCTGATAAGATCGGGGTTGTTACGGATTAGATCGATGTCTAGCAATGCGGGTTCCCCACACGGCTAATTACATCAAGTATTCAAAAACTCTTGTATCAGTTTTCTGCTATTTTGGGATCACATAGCAGAATTGTAAAACCTCTTGTTTCAACGCACTTCACTTCAGCACGTTCTGCTATATCTGCTGCTACGACTTTGATGTCTTCACCAGCTGCAGGCAGCATTTTTACTTTGACGATCTTTGCTCTTTTTATCTGAGCTTTTATCTCATCAATTACACCATCAGAAACTCCCTCTTTCCCAACGTGAATTGTAGGATCAATGGTGCTTCCCCTCTTTACGAGTTCTTTTTTGCTTAACTTTGTTGACATTTAATCACTCTTTTTGTATGCATATGATGTTCTTATAATCTTACCACAGTTTAAGCAGTGTATGCTTAAATGACCTGAGTTCAGTCTAACTCTGCAGTTTGTTCCCGGAATAAGAGGAGACAGGCAGTCTTTGCAGTATAAATCTTCTTTGGGTATTGAGGTTTTGGTTTTATTGCTTATTTTTCTGGCTAGCTCGACATATCTTTTGCTCATTTTGTAATTTCCATACCGAGACTCGCTGCGGGCCATCTGCATTAAGGTATTGATTCTATCCATGGAAATATATTTAATTTCCTTGGAAGACATTCTCTTCTTAGTCATCCGGCGTTTATGTAAAATATCCGTCTATTAGATTCTTCGCTTCAAACTGCGGTTCAAAGTGTAAATATCTTGACAATATCAGGACAAAATGAAGCGTTGAATGTCTATGAAGAATGAAAAAAGGATATACCAAGACGGCTATCTGCCAGACGCTTTGTTGTATTTATACAGCACAATGAATTGGAAGGACTGACTTGGACGAGACAATATTGCTGATAAATCTTGCATGCCTCATGCTTGTAGCTGGAGCCTGCACCCTGATTTTCTCCAAGTTGAAACTTCCCTCGGTTATAGGATATTTAGCAGCCGGAATTATAATTGGACCAATATTGGAACTATCAAATTCCAGTGAGATGATGTCTATCGTCTCGATATTTTCCGACTTAGGCATTGTAATTTTAATGTTTTATATCGGGCTGGAGTTAAATCTTCAAAAGCTCAAAAAGGTAGGAAAATACGTAATTGTAGTCGCGGCCATCCAGTTACCGCTGGTAGTCATGTTCGGCTACATCGCCGGAATTGCCATGGGCTGGAGCTTTACTGCTTCTATATTCTTAGGAGCAGTTTTGTCAGGATCCAGCACAGCTGTGGTCGCGGCGGTGCTGAAATCAAACAACGTGATAGATGACGAGACTAAAGATGGTATCATTCTGATCACAGTCATGGAAGACATCGGTCAGGTGATAATATTAACAATGGCTACGCCTCTGCTGAGCGGAAATTCTCCAGAATTGGATGCAACTTTAATCCTGATATTCAGTATCGTAGTATTCATTGGATTGAGCATTGCCGTGGGTGTGCTGCTGATTCCGAGATTCTTAAACTGGGTTGGAAAAAAGTACAATCCGGAATCGCTGCTGATAATTTCAATGGGGTTGTGTTTTGCCATGGCTCTCTGCGCTTCATCAATCGGCCTTTCGATTGCTATTGGCGCATTTTTAATGGGTTTGATCATATCTCAATGCGAGTACTCAAAAATCGTCATGGCGAGGGTAGAACCCCTCAAAGAGATTTTTATGGCAGTATTTTTCATTTCAATTGGGATAGAAATTGTTCCAGCAGAACTTGTTGACAATCTCCTATTGATCTTCATCATCGTAATCGTGTTCATATTAGCAAAGGGCTTCTCTGCCACGTTTGCATGCTACATTGCCAACCGTCCGTTAAAAACAGCATTCATCTCTGCCGCCAGCCTCTTGGCAATGGGAGAGTTCGCACTTATCATCTCTAAAACTGCATATGATGCTGGTGCGGTTCAAAGCTGGTTCTACACATCAGTGATCGGAGCTTGTCTAGTCTCAATGATCCTGCTGCCACCAATTTCCAAGAATTCCATTAAAATATATGACAAAGCATCGGCGGCTGCACCCAGCTGGCTACACAAATGGATTAATAAAGCCAATGAAATCCGTGCTGATTTGTTTGCCAGAGTTTCATTCTCACCGGCATCCAAAAAGATTGCTGCTAGAGAGACACTGATGATTGTTATTGACTTTGGAGTAATAATAATCGCTGAGATACTGTTCTATTACCTGTCTCCATATGTCGTAGGATATGTAGCCGAAGCACTACCCGGTCTGAACCGTTATGTGATGTTAGCAATACTAATTGCAGACTTCGTTGTATTGATTCCAGTTGTCCACTCACTAGTTCAAAGTCTAAAAGCCATTTCCAAACTGATGATTGTAGGAGGAACCATCTCTAAAACTACAAAAACTACGGAAGTCACTCCTCTCTTTTCATTTGTTGAAAACATGAGCACGGTAATCAGCGTTACCATTATTACACTGCTGATCCTGATTGTTGTACCCATATCATTTGGCATATGGAATTACTTTGTAGGGCTACTCATATGCCTGATTATTGTTTTAGTCTACGTAGTGTACAGCAAGAAGAATAGTTACATGAAAGCCCGTACTGCCGTTATAAACACTATTTCTGAAAGGAGAATTCACTCTTCATGGTCTGAAGATAGATATGAAGAGGATCAAGAAGGATTCGTGTCAGATATTTCTACACATGAACATGAAGGCTTTGAAGATGCACCAGACTCACTGAAGAAAAATGATGATAAACCTCAGTAAGATTTGCTATTGAAAAATAAGAAAAAGAAAATAAAATTGGTTGATGCATATCTGCAATTATTTTCCCAGCAATTTATCCACTTTGTTCATGAACCGATATGCATGATCACTTATAATCTCTGCAACCCCTTCTTCTATCAAAGGTGATACTTCTACAGTTACTCTCAGTAAAGTCGATATTTTCGTCCCTTCGTTTGCTGTTGTTTCCCAGGTTCTTGCGAATGCTTCCAATGTGTTCATAATATACACGCTCAACACCTTTAAAAGGTGCTAAGCAGTGTATTATCTTGTGAATATTTAAAATGTTTTACGCTGTTAGGCAATGTAGCATGGCGAGAAATAAATCATCTATTAACATCACTGTAGATCCAGAAATTATAGCCTGGATAGATGAAATGATAGAAGACAGAGTTTTTTCAAGTCGTTCACATGCGTTTGAAGCCTGCGTTTTCTGGTACAAAAAGCAACTTGAATCCAAGAAAGAATGATTTTAGCAAAGTTCATCGATCTGGATCATATTATGCATTTAGTCTTGTGAGACTAAGAGCATTACATTTAGAGAGTCTTATATACACGTTACAATACTGATGAATGTTCAATCAGTTGCTACTGCTGGCAGTATAGACTTGATAAAGGTGCAAAAATCATGTCCTGCATTACTTTATCAGATGCCAAAATACGAATAGAGTTAAATATGACAAGGCTAATGCAACCGAATCTTCAGTTTAATTTATGGTGATTAAAAATGGCAAGGAAACCCAACAGAATGTACCGTCAAATTAGGGGACAGGCATACACTCGTAGAGAGTACATGGGAGGAGTGCCTGCTAACCGTATCACAACATATAACTTAGGCAATATAACTGGAGACTTCCCCATCGTTATGAACCTAAGAATAAAGGAGCCCTGCCAGATAAGGCATACGGCTTTGGAAGCCGCTCGTATTGCAGCAAATAGAGCACTTTCAAAAGGTACAACCTCTGCATCATACCATCTTCGCGTTCGCTTGTATCCTCACATTGTATTGAGAGAACACAAGATGGCAACCGGCGCAGGAGCAGACCGTGTATCTGGTGGAATGCGCAGTGCATTTGGAAAATGTGTAGGTACGGCATGCAGAGTTGAAAGTGGAACAGCAATCATTACACTCAGAGTTACACCTCAAGCATTCCAGCTTGGTAAGAATGCCTTGTGGAAAGCTTCTATGAAACTCCCATCTCCATGTCAAATCGAGATTGAAAAAGGCGCTGAGCTCGTAGCTTAAGCCACTTTCCCAATTTTTTGGAGGTGTGCATCTGGAATTAAAACTCGAGGATGTCATCTCCTGGATATTATCTAAAAATGTTTCTAGAGTAGCTATTCAAATGCCTGAAGGGCTGAAGATATACGCTCAAAAAGTAAAATCCAAAATAGAATCTGAAACTAGTGCATTCTGTATCATCTGTGCAGATCCTTGTTTTGGAGCTTGTGATTTTGATACTGATTTTAAACGGTATGCTGATGTTTTGATTCAGTTCGGACATTCAAATATACCATCCATGAATGCCTCATCTGACATTCTGTTTGTAGAAGTCTTCTTTGATTTTGAAGTAGACAAACTTATTGAAGAGATACAGCCCAAGCTAGGTTCTAAAATCGGTTTGGTGTCTGCAGTTCAATACATCAATCTGCTGCCAAAAATCCAAGAGATATTAAAAGCTCAGGGAAAAGAGGCAATAATTGGAAAGGGAGACTCCCGCGTAGTATTTGAAGGGCAGATATTGGGATGCAATATTTCCGCTGCATTGTCTGCTGATGTTGATCAGTACATATATGTCGGAAGCGGTAACTTTCATCCGATTAGTATCTCCATTGAAACGGGAAAAAGCTTGATTGTTTTGGATCCTCAGATGAATGAGGTCCGAGAATTGACTGATCTTAAAGATAAGATTCTCAGACAGCGTTATGGTGCAATTACTAGAGCACAAAACGCAGAGCATTTTTTGATATTAGCATCTTCAAAACCGGGACAGATCCGAATGGATAAAACTGTTGAAGTGAAGAAGCTTTTAGAATCAAAAGGAAAAACTGCTGATGTTGTCATAATGGAAAGATTTGATCCTGAATATCTCCTGCCGTTTAAAGCGGATGCGTATGTGTCAACAGCATGCTCCAGAATAGCGATAGATGATTACCTGAGATATGATAAGCCAATTCTCACCCCGATTGAACTTGAAATTGTATTAGGATTGAGAGATTGGGAAGATTATCATTTAGACTTTTTTTGAACGTCAAAGACTTCTCAACAGACAGTAGATGTTTTTTTATTTGCAGAAGTGTAGATATACCAGATAACTTGGCTGCAGATTATTCCTACAACAGCCCCTGCAATTACATCTGTCGGGTAATGCACACCTACGTACAGCCTTGAAAATCCCATAAGAATCGCTGCTGCAATGCTGGCTAATGCCCATTTCTGTGGCTGCGTTCTACAGATGATTCCTGCTACCGCAAATGCTATGCAGGTATGTCCAGAAGGGAATGAATTAGGATTGGATGCATAGATCAGCGGCTCTAAACCTAGAATATCAATCCAAGGTCTAGGCCTTTCGATTAGATCTTTCAATACAAGATTGTTAACTAGATACCCCAAAGCAATTGCTAGCAGTACCAATACACCAGCCTTGCGAGTTTTGGGAAAATAGATCATTACGGCTGCTAGCAATAACCAGATAATGCTGTAATTTCCCAAAGTTGTGTATGCTACCATCAGCGGATCCGAGACGAAATTGTGGAGGTTATCTTGAATCCACAAAAGTACAGAACTATCAAAAGTCTGTATAATCTCAAACATACAAATCACAATCTGCTAGGTTGTCAGTCAATTACTCAATGCAATTTAGGTATATGAACTATCAATCTACACAGAGCCAAAAATTCTCAAATGAGATTCTTTTTGAAACTAGATGTCATTGATGAGCTTTAGACACAGAGAAATGAGATGTTTATGAGTTTAACTAATATTTTTAAATCTATATCAGACTAAAAAGTCAGATAAAAGCTCAAGTTAGAGCATATTTGTTAGAGTTCAATTTAATGTATTTTTGAAGTCTTAAAATGTACTTTTTATCATATGATCTAAATGTAAAATGATTGAATAAAACAGGATAGACGCGCATAGTTAGCTTTAAATACTTAAATCTTGGAGAATTGTTAAAATCTTACTTGTCGTATTTTTATCAAAAGACGTCTTCGTTATACTCGCGCACGCGTGAGCGCGCGCGTCAATCCCTGCCCGCAAATTTGTCAAGTTATTCAGGCGTTTTTGAAGATTTTCTTTTGAAAAATTATGACCTTTTTGATTGAGATTTTTTACTACGCGATCTTTGAATTTTGAGTTGAAAATCTCGTAAGTCTGCACTTTTAAACTTCAAAAAATAACAGCTAATATGACTTCGATTTCACCTGCATGCGTAAGCTATCGAAACAGAGCATAATTGAACGAATAAAACGAAAAAATGATTGAATCTAAGACTGCTAGCATTTCTCAGATCTGCTAAAACACGACTTTCTTGCCGACTGCAAACCTTGCAGGATTAACGATTCAAAACACTGCTTAGTATGCCATCAATCAACATGCAGAAGCTCTTGAGGAACGCAACTGCATTCTCATTTTCTTTCTATATTCTGCTTTGCATTTTGCAGTTGTTTCATGCATTAAACGAGTATTGAATGAGAACGCAGTGTGTGAGTTATGTTTTCAAAAAAAAAGAGCTGATAATACAGTTCTGCCTGTTTCTGAACAACTTGTTTATTGAAATTTAATTCTGATGCTGAAGACTCAATCAGAAGTAAAATGCGATTACATTACAAGATGAAACAAGATATGCAGAGTGCATAAACAATGCAGTTGATTGACAGAAAATGATTGATTAAGCAATGCAAAACAACACTATAACAGCTGTAACGTATGCTTCCTGAGCGTCTTATCTGCTAAAAGCCTAGAAAATAAAGACAGCGCTGCATTCAACAAGTTGTCTGAGCTGATGACTGTGATTCTCTGTGAGTTTCAAGCAATTCATCTTATGCTGCGTAAAACAGAAACATAAAAGTCATTGAAATGATTTTGATTTTTGTCATTTTTCTTGAAATTTGAAGTTGCTTTTATTTTTACCCCTTTTAAAACTATCGAAAAGCCAGACTTCTATATTGAGTGATTCGAAAAAAGTGTTTAAATATGCTCAGCAGTTACAGCAATCAAGAACAAAAACAGAGGTAAATCAAAAAATGAAAATGTTAACCAAAAATGATTGAATGAACTTTTAAAAGGGACACTGCTGCAAAATATTCATTTTTAGAGTTCATGACTGCAATGCTGATACTAGTTTTAATTAATGTTGGAGATGAAAAGTTTTCAACTAATCAGTCATTTTATGATGCGTATGAAGGAATTTTAGCTGGTAATTACTGATTGGATTATAAAAGTAAAATAACTATCAAATAATGTTAAGTAAATAAAAGAATGGTTGCTGATATCGACTGATATTCAGTAAATGAGTTTGTTTCCTATAATCACCTATTATCAATGAATAACGCTGATTGAGATAGAAACGTGCGCATTCGATTGAAAGCGAGGCATTTTGTTTGTGTCTATTGTACTCGTTTCTATCAAAAATCACGCATACAATACATACTGCTTAAGATTCAAGGAAAATCTAATGGAAAAACATCCAAAACGTCTTCACAAAACGTACCCATCTTTGCATAAATGTAAAAAGATTTGAAAGGAAATAGCGCAAATATATATGATGAGTGTATCGCATTGCCATTGTGTATGCTCAGCGTCACCGACATACTCAATTTAGCTCAAGATTCAAAGGCTCATATCGGCATATGCGGAGATTGCAAGGCAGAATCAAGCGCATCTAAAGCCTGTGATCTCGGATACGGGACAATCGATGTTTACCGTGATCCTTTAAAATTAGCAAGAGACCTCCATGACGGCAAGATAGATGCTGCGGTGAGGGGAGATGCCTCTTCCAATGATGCCATGGGCGCCGTTCGTGATGTTTTTGGAATATCGAAAGTATTACGGGCTGCCATGATGCAGCCAATTGATGGCAGATTATTTTTACTTGGCCCTGCCGGCATAGATGAAGGATGGGCAGTGCCTGAAAAAGTGCAGTTTGCAAAACTCGGAGCAGAGTTGTTCAGAAAAATGGGCATTGAACCGGTTATCGGCATAATGTCAGGAGGAAGATCATCGGACTTGGGCAGAATGCCCGAAATCGATAAAAGCATTCGCAATGCAGAAGAAGCTGTCAGACTTGCAAAACTGGAAGGGCTGAATGCAGTGGACATGCAAATATTGATTGAAGATGCTGCAGCAAATTGCGATGTTATAATAGCACCAGACGGAATTTCCGGCAACTTAATCTTCAGAACCCTTCATTTTCTCGGCCACGGAACGGCGATGGGCGCTCCCATATTGAATATGAATGATATTTACATAGACACTTCAAGAGCTAAGTCTGATTACGTTGATGCTATAGCTCTTGCATCTGCATTAGTTAACAGGAAGCTGCACAGCAGACGATAACCTTCAATAAGATGTTGTCTGTCATGGAGATCATGCGCATAGAAATTGACGGAGAATATTCAGGCATTAAGTTCTCTGCATCACATTTTATCCCCGGTCACTCAAAATGTGGCAGGCTTCACGGTCATTCTTATATCCTGCACTTGGTATTGTGCGGAGAGAAAGGCAGCAACGGAATGATTATGGATTTTGTAGATCTGAAAAAATGCTTGCGCGATATAGTAAGCGAACTGGATCACAGGATTCTTTTACCTAAAAATTCACCAGAGCTAAATATCAGCGTCGGATCTGAAATTGAAGTAAAAACCTGCACAAAGCGGTACGTCTTTCCTTCCGAAGACGTGATGCTGCTGGACATCGCTCAGACAAGTGCAGAAGAGATGGCAGAAATGATTCTCAACATGCTGCTGAGCAAGATAGACTTCCCAGACAATGTAGAATATGCCGAGATCGGATTGGATGAGGAAAGAGGACAGACAGCATGGGCCGGTAGGAGGCTCCACCAATGAAGAAAGCTGTAGTTCTTTTGTCTGGAGGATTGGATTCAACAACTACTATGGCATGCGCCATCAATGACGGCTATGAGGTAATCGCCATAAGCGTGCTGTATGGGCAGAGACATTCAAGAGAGATCGAATCTGCAAAAAAAGTAGCAGAGCATTACCATGCCAAGCATATAATTTTAGACATGGACATGAGCTTTCTGCACTCCAGCGCTTTGACATCTAAGGATCTGAATGTACCTTCACATAATTCTGCAGACGAAGTAAAGGCAGACATACCGGTAACTTACGTTCCGGCAAGAAATATAACAATGCTCAGTCTAGCAGCAGGTCTCTGTGAGTCGGAAAACGGAGAAGCCATTTACATTGGTGCAAACTCAGTAGACTATTCCGGATACCCGGACTGCAGGCCGGAATTCTTTGAAGCTTTCCAAAAAGTGCTCAATGTCGCCACCAAATGCGGTGTGGAAGGACATGCAGTAAAGATAATGACACCGATTCTGTCAATGTCTAAAGCAGAAATTGTTAAACTGGCAACTAAACTCGAAGCTCCTCTGCAGTATACATGGTCCTGCTACAATGGAGGAGAAAAAGCCTGCGGACACTGCGATTCCTGCCTGCTGAGATTAAAAGGATTTAAAGAAGCAGGAATCAAAGATCCCGTTGAATACGAGGAATCCTCATGAAAGTCTCCGAGATCTTTTTTTCAATTCAGGGCGAAGGGGTTCTCATGGGAACTCCGACCATTTTCATCAGATTCTCCGGATGCAATCTCGACTGTGCCTGGTGCGATACTGGCTATGCAAAAAATGATGCTGACGCCAAAGAGATGAACGTGAATGAGATTCTTGACGAGGTTGAACACTACAACACTCCGTTTGTATCAATAACAGGCGGCGAACCGATGATTCAGGAAGGCATAATTGATCTCATAAATGCCCTTCTGGAAGAATCTTACCATGTAACAATTGAAACAAACGGCTCGATACCTCTGGACACCATTCCCACCTCAGAAGAGATAATGATCTCTATGGATATGAAGTGCCCAAGTTCAGGCATGACAAAACCGGAAATGTATGACAATCTCTCATTTCTTTCGCCGAGAGACCAATTAAAATTTGTAATTGCAGACAGAGTTGACTATCTCTTCGCCAGAAAAGTGCTGAGAGAGAATGACGTAAACTGCCCGGTTATTGTGACACCCGTGGGAGGATTAGACCTTAAACCGCTGGCAGAGTGGGTCATCCAGGACTGTCTGATGGTGAGAGTCATGCCTCAGCTGCACAAACTGATCTGGGGAAATGCTAAAGGAGTGTAATTACTGCAATCACAGCATTACTAGATTCATATTTTTCAAGTTAATCCAAAGAAACTTGTATCAAATCCTTTCCCTTCTTTATTGTTGGAGTATGACATTATCCCAAAAAGGGATTAGTGTAATTGACATATACTCACTAAAATCAGAAAAAGATTAGGCAAATGCCCATCAAAACGTTTTACGATATTATGCCATTTGTAATGCTTCTCGAAGTAAATATGAAGGGACTGCGTAGCTTAGTCCCTGCACAAGATTACCAGTTTCATCTCTCATTCTAAAAGACATCATACCTACAATATTACCTTCTTCATCAATCAATGGCGCACCACTACTGCCTCAAGGGTATTGTCGTCTGAATGCTGAGTTTCTCAGTGCCATTTGAGTTAATGATAATGCTTGGGATAGATACTATACCTTCTTGCACTGAAATGCCATAGTCCCTAGCATTGCTTGCCGTGAAGATTTTTTGCCCATATGCTAAATCAGAAGTGCTTATTTTCAACGCATTGATATCAAGATTTTCTGATAGCATTAGTAATACTGCAATATCATTCTTTACATCTGTATAGAGCACTTCTGCCCGACACTCATTTCCTTTTATATCTCTGAGTCTGATGTCTTCGTAAGTTAGTTTTCCATCTTCCATCACTACATGCGCATTTGTCATGATTTTAATGCTATTCATTGTGATTTACAGCAAATCTAGTGCCGGTGCCAAGCTCTAAACCATCGTCAAAAATAGCTATTGTTACAGTTCCGTCTATTCCTTTTTGACATGGCATTTCATTATCCTGATTAAACACATATGTAAATGCTGCAGTTGTAATCAGAGAAATGATTACAACCGAAATCAGTATAGCAGCAATGAGCTTGTTTTGTTCTTTCATATTTTCACTTCACAAAATGATATAGAACGCATAGTTCAAACTCAAATTCTTCTCCACTGATATCCAGATCACTTACTTTCATTGTTCTTATCTCAACTGACTCAGCAGTAGCTATCTTGTCGGGAAGCCACTGTCTGATATACCAGACTTCACCCTGTATGTCTACGATGCTTTGAATATATCTGAGCAGTTTTTTTACCACGTTTCTTCTTTTCTTCCTTTCATCTATGCAGCCATAAGGGTAAAATGAAGGGTTTAATGCTGAAATATACAGATTCTTAGGAAGTATGTTTGTTAGGTTGGTAGATAACGCCTGTAAGTAGTACCAGTAGAATATTTCCAAACCCAGATGGAGCTTGCTACGATCTATATGAAATTGATTAAAATAGGGTGTAGTTACACCGTCTGGAAATTCAAGATCGTGTTCTTTGGCATAACCATCAGGAAGTTCTTCAGGACATGCTAAGAGGGTAATACAGGAATATTTACTGTGAATCGGATTTCCGTGATGCATAGGAAAAGGTGCCTCTTCACGGCTTACAAAACGATAAAGTAATCCGTAATTGAAATAAAACCAGTCGCCATCCAGATCAAGGTCGTCAACGCACATTGTGACAGAAGGAATATTCTCTTTACATGGCAGTATATCCGGCACAATGAGAAATAACAGATCTAATTCACCCATTTCTTCGACTACGCTTCGTACATATGCTCTCAATCTTTTCAGACTCAATCTTGCTTCTGGAACGTTCATTACTTCGTTTTTACTATCAAAACCAAACCAATTATCAAGAAAGTATACGCATTCAGGAAGTATTTTTGGCAGGTTAGATAGCGCATCTGCCTGCCAGTTATCTGCACCATATCGATCATCATCAATCGATAGAATCTCAATGCCGTAGCAGGTGCCTTTGAGATATGCGGTAATATTTACATTGTCAACTGGTCCATACTCAAATGGTTCTCCATTGTCAATTTCTGGATCTGCCACTACATGTCTTGATAATGGTTTAGATGATGCTATAAAACTCACATTAGACGTATGCAATACCACCTGGAAGTCCACAGAATGAGTGCGCAGGAAGTGGATTATTGTTGCGGTCTGCCATGTGAGCATGCAGATACGTTCCTGAGTCTTTAGGGTTGTGGTAAATTGGAGTAGGTCCTCCAAATGCAAACTCTTTTTTGGTATATTCACATATCGCCCAAGCCTCTACGGGTGAAGGAGTCCATGTATTATATTGCATATTGTAGCATCTTATTATCTGCCTAGCTTGAGCTCCTCTCAGTTTTATTGGGGCAAAATACAAACCATCTTTAGAATCAGTATTATATAGATACACAAAATAGAAATTTCCTTGACTAGCTTTAGCATCTACTAAATTAGTTTTATTCATAACAATTGCGTTTGTCACAGTACCATTCACATAAATATATTTTGGAATGTCCTCAAATAATATTAAGCCTACATCATCTATAACATATTTGTCTAGTTTTTTTTGTCCAGTTTCTTCTGCTTCCTCATTTATACATTCACATAACTTATCCCAAGTGATTGCAACTCCAACAATTGAAGCACCAAGAAGGACTATAACCCATTCAATAAGTAGTGATCCTCCATATCCCATAAACGGCAAAAGTGGCAAAATACACATCTCTAATTCATTAGCACTTAAAAGCGTCTCCGACAAATCTTCCCAATGATTGTTCTTATACATGTATGCAGATTTTATAGAATGGTTTGAATTCAGTTCTGATTTTAATCGAATATCAGCATTATACATGTTGATATCATTTTATTTGAAATTTAGAGCAACATCACCAATTCCTGTAGACTTGTCTACAGTAAAATGAGCGTTGACGGTGGTGTATGCAATGGATTTATTCATCAGCTCTGAGCCGTTTAGAGATTTTGAACTTACATTCTCTTTAATAATCGTTCCAGATAGGTCCTTATTTATCTCGAACTCGATGATATTTCCAGTTGATCTGTAACTTTCAGCATATCCCAGTTCTGAATAATCCATTGAAAGGTCATCAGTGTTATCCGTTGTGTAAGCATATTGTGGAACCGAATCCTCTGCTTCTACACCACCTGCACTAGCAGCGACAGTGTATGCCATGAGAATAATGGCAGTTACCACTAAAGTTTTCATTACCATTTTATTCAGTTTTTCACGCCTTTATGCATAATATTTATTTAAATATGGATTGTTTTCAACTAAATAATGATTCAAATCTAAACTATGAATTCATACATTTGATTATTCCACGGTGATATTTGTCTAGATACTGCATTTTCCATTCAAACCATCATGTGTTTCTCTCCCATCAGACTATAAAAACTTACAATTGGCATCAAATTAAAAATGCTAGATGATCTCAATACTAAATTACTCGTAGGAATGTCAGGGCATAGGAAGACGGACTGCAGTTTAGTTAATGTCGATGATAATTAATATCAATCGTTTTGACACTTCCGAAAAGACATCTGCCTACTTCGGAATGATTCCGCGTATGGATACGATTCAGGTGGTAAAGAGAGGCACGGTAGAATGACGAGGAAAAGAAACAGAGTAATGCAGAGAATTTTAGAACGGTGTGTTATCATCATATGCATTTCTATGATTCATCAATTAAGGATATTACACTCGAAAGAAGTCTGAAATGGGAGCTAAGAAAGCAATTGTGGCTTCAGCGAGAAGTTATCGATGATAATATTATGATCCTCAAGTAAGAAAGAAAACGGCGTATCTTGAGGCTCTTTGTCTAATGAAAACTGTAAAATCGCAGTAATCTTAAAATATTGTTAATTGCCTCGGAGGCATATCGAGGCCCTTAAATGTGGAATGCAATTAAAATTGAGTTGCTATTCTTGCGTTTGTATTGCTAAATATCACATTTGTAGGGTAGATGCCGTGAGGCGTTTTTTATGATTGATCCTAATGTTGTAGATTCAGATTGCTGTCGAGGTTCGCTAGACAAAAAGAGAGTGTATACCAGTAAATTCAATGAGCTCTTTTTATCAGACGACGTTCCCAAAAATATAACTGTATTCGATACGACGCTCAGGGACGGTGAGCAGACCCCAGGTGTGGCTCTTACCTGCGATGACAAGGTAAGAATCGCAAAGGCGCTTGATGAATTAGGCGTTAATGTTATTGAGGTAGGTTTTCCAGCCTCATCTCAGGGAGAAAAAGATGCTGCCAAAGCCGTCATGAACCTTGGATTAAATTCTAAGGTCTGCGGATTAGCCCGCTCTGTAAAAAGCGATATCGATGCCGTGGCAGACTGCGGCCTGAATTATGTTCATACCTTTATCGCTACTTCTGATTCTCACCTAAAGTACAAACTTAAGATGACTCAGGATGAGGTTTTAGAAAGAGCAGTGACTGCAGTGGAATATGCAAAATCCAGAGGGCTAGAAGTTGAGTTCTCCTGCGAAGACGCCACCAGAACCAGCCTCGAATTCCTCAAAAAGATGCATATCGCCGTTCAGGAAGCAGGTGTCAACCGCATAAATGTTCCAGATACTGTAGGTACGATATCACCCACAGCAATGGAATACCTTATCCGCGAGCTGAAAACTGTTACGAAAGTACCGATATCTATACACTGCCACGACGATTTTGGAATGGCTGTGGCAAACACTCTTTCTGCTGTAAGAGGCGGAGCCGAACAGATTCATGCAACAATCAACGGAATGGGCGAGAGAGCAGGCAACGCCTCGCTGGAAGAAGCAGTACTGGCATTAATGGCATTTTATAATGTAGAGACTACAATTAACACTAAAATGATCGGACCTACCTGCAAGCTTGTCAGCAGGCTGTTTGGATATCCGATTCCGGCTAACAAAGCAATTGTAGGAAAAAATGCCTTTGCCCATGAATCGGGAATCCACGTCCATGGAGTCTTAAACGATCCTTCCACATATGAGGCGTTCGGACCTGAGTTAGTAGGAGTGGAAAGGAACATTGTATTAGGCAAGCATTCCGGAACCCACTCCATAAAAGAAAAGCTGAACGAGTACGGAATAATGCTGGATGACGACCGCATCGCTCAGGTAGTCGATAAAATAAAGGAGCTAGCTGACAGCGGAAAAGAAATTGATGATGCAGAATTAGTTGCGTTAGCATCTCACTTTGCCGAGCAGCATGAGTCCAAACATATCAATCTGGATGAATTCGCTGTATTCACCGGAATTAAAACAACTCCGACCGCAGTCGTCACACTTGACATAAACGGAGAAAAGAAAACAGGAACATCAATAGGTATCGGACCTGTAGATGCTGCAATCAACGCTATAAAAACAGTCATGGGTAACGTATTTAGACTCGAAGAATATTGTTTAAATGCCATTACTGGCGGCAGCGACTCTCTGTGTGAAGTGATGGTTAAAATCAGCAAAGATGGCAAAGGAAAGGCAGTTTCTGTAGGAAAAGGCGTCGGCTCTGATATCGTGCAGACCAGCGTTGATGCCACCATGGAAGCTCTGGACCGCTTATACTCTAGACTGGAGTGAGAAAATGGTAGATGCAAAAACAATCGCTGAAAAGATAATGTCCATAAAATCAGGCGTTGATGCCCATGCAGGACAGATCGTTGAAGCTGAAATAGACTATGTTATGGCAAATGATGTTACAGCCCCTATAGCATTCAGGGAGTTTGAAGCATTAGGAAGAGAACCAGTGAGAGATAAGATTGTTCTGATTCCAGATCATTTTGTACCGAACAAAGATATTGCTTCTGCAGAACAGGCTGCAGAGATGAGACGGTTTGTTAAAAAATACAATATTAAAAATTATTTTGAAGTCGGAAGAGGCGGGGTGTGCCATCAGGTAATGGTAGATGAGGGATTTGCAGCGCCGGGCAGATTGATTGTCGGTGCCGATTCCCACACCTGCACATACGGAGGCCTCAATGCTTTCTCTACTGGAATAGGAAGCACGGAAGCGGCTGCCTGTTTTGCAGAAGGCCGTCTCTGGTTCAAGGTGCCTGAATCAATTAAAGTCAAAATAACCGGAAAATTCAAGGAATATGTTTCCGGAAAGGATCTTATTTTAAAGATTATCTCTGACATCGGCGTCGACGGCGCCAACTACAAGGCATTCGAATTCTGCGGAGACCTTGAGAATGTCTCAATATCCGACAGGCTTGCAGTGAGCAATATGGCTATTGAAGCAGGAGGAAAAGCTGGAATCTTTCCCTGCGACAAACTTACCGAGGAGTTCCTGAAGGGAAGGGTAAGAGGAGAATACACACCGGTCTCACCAGATGCTGACGCAGTATACTGCAGAGAGCTTGAGTATAATCTTGATGATTTAGATTATATGGTTGCTTTTCCGCATCTGCCGGAAAACGGCAGAAATGCCAGAGATGTGGATGTCACCATAGATCAGGCATTTTTGGGATCGTGCACCAACGGCAGGATAGAAGATCTCAGAGTAGCGGCTAAGATCATAAAAGGAAAGAAGGTTCATCCAGATGTGAGAATGATTGTCGTTCCCGCATCAACAGAAATTTATAATCAGGCCATGGATGAAGGCTTGCTCAAAATCTTCAGTGAAGCAGGGGCATTTGTTTCCGGCCCGACTTGTGCTGCATGCTTAGGCGGACACATGGGTGTCCTGGCTGCAGGCGAGAAATGCGTTTCCAGCACCAACCGCAACTTTATCGGAAGAATGGGCGACAAGGATTCTGAAGTATATCTGGCCGGCCCGGCTGTGGTGGCTGCAAGTGCTTTGACTGGTAAAATATCAGTCCCCTGAGGTGATTATATGAACACAATCAAAGGAAAAGTTTGGAAATTCGGGGATCATGTTGATACAGATCAGATAATTCCTGCTGAGAGGCTTACCAGCCAAAACAATGATAAGCTGGGAACTTTCCTGTTTGAAAAAGTAAGACCCGGTTTTCCAGAAATGGTTTCAAAAGGAGACATAATTGTTGCAGGCAAGAACTTCGGCTGCGGATCTTCAAGGGAGCATGCTCCCAGGTCGCTTATGCAGGCCGGCATAGTCTGCGTAGTCGCCGAAAGCTTTGCCAGAATCTTCTACCGCAATTCAATAAACATCGGTCTTGTATTAGTTGAGTGTAAAATCGAAGCTGATGAAGGAGATATATTGTCAGTTGATGTCGATAACGGAAAAATCATCAATGAAACTTCTAAAAAATCATGGTCGTTTCCTGAGTACCCGCCGTACATCAAAGAACTGATAGCGTCCGGCGGATTGATGGCCAGGCTGAAGGGAGGAAAGTAATTGTACAAGATAGCAGTGGTCCCGGGAGACGGCATAGGTCAGGAAGTAATCGCAGAAGGCGTGAAAGTCCTCAAGGCATTGGAAGAAACTGCTGACGTGTCATTTTCTCTTGATTACCTGGACATCGGTTCAGAAAGATATCTCCGCACAGGAGAACTTCTTACTGAAAATGATGTAAGCGAGCTGGGAAAACACGATGCCATATATTTTGGAGCTATCGGCGATCCCCGCGTCGCTCCGGGGATTTTGGAAAAAGGCATTCTGATATCAATGCGCACAACCTTTGACCAGTATGTGAATATCCGCCCTTCCAAAGCGTGGCATCCGTATACGCCGTTAAAGGAAGAGAAGGATTTTGATATAGTATTCTTAAGAGAAAATACTGAAGATTTTTACATGGGAGCCGGAAGCAGGTTTTCCAACGGCAAGAATGTCTCTCTTGATCTTAAACGCGAGTTGTATAATGCAAAGATCACTATCGGCATGGAAGCAGACAGCGATGATGAGTTTGCATTTGAAATAGGCATGATGTCAAGAAAAGGCATCGAACGTTTCGCTGACTACTGTTTCAAAACAGCAAAGGACATGGGAAAAGACAAAGTCACTGCTGTGGACAAAGCCAACGTCTGCACTTCCTTGTATGGGATGTGGAGAGAAATCTTCAAACAGAAATCTCAGGAGTACGGAATCGCCCTGGAACACATGTATGTTGATGCAATGGCGATGGCTCTGGTAAGGGCTCCGGAACGTTTCGGCGTTGTCGCCTGCCCCAACATGTTCGGAGACATTCTCACAGACATCGGTGCAGAGATCATGGGAGGTTTGGGGGTTGCGGCCTCGGGAAACATCTCTCCAAACAGTGTTTCCATGTTCGAACCGGTGCACGGATCAGCTCCAGACATTGCAGGTCAGGGAAAGGCAAATCCTGTTGCAGCCATTCTCGCAGCCAAACTTATGATAGACAACTTAGGCAGAAGAGACCTCGGCGTCTTAATTGAAAAAGCTGTCAGAAAAGCTATGGACAACAAAGATCTGACAGCAGACATGGGCGGTCATCTCAATACCAAACAGACCGGAGATGCAATCGCAAAATATATTTCGATGGTTGAGTGAGTATAAGAGTTTCATGCTCTACTTTTAAAAAAAACAGGTGATGAAAATTGTAATATCCCTCTAACAATGGAAGCATACAAAGTCCCCTACACTGATGGATATTTGATGGACTGGATGAGATTATATGAGAACATTAAACTAATGTTAGCGTTGATAGTTTATAGTGAAGGTAGAAAATAATGCTGCCATATTCACAATAAACTATCAATAAGCTAATTAAATATCTTGTAAATTAATGTATAACACCAATGTTTAGTATTTTCAAATGTAGTATTATAAATAGATAATGCTACATATAGGTGCTTGATCTATAAAAAGATAATAAAACAAAGATAATTCCTTATTATGGATCTATAAAAAGAATGAGGGATTTAAATGAACGCAAATAGATTAATATCTCCGATATTAGTTGCGGCACTAATTTCCTCTTCCACAGCTATTGTATATGCATCTTCTACAGGAGATAGCTATGAAGAGCCAAATGATGTAGCATCAGCATCTGGCTTAACTTTAGGAACGAATAGCGCATCCACAATTATCGAATGATATACAGATGAAGAAATACTAGAAGCCTTTGAATTGATTATTCAATATGCAAATCAGATAACAATTACAGTAGATGAACATGGTAATACGAATGTATCAATATCCCCACTTCCACCAACCACAAGAGGAGGTAGCACAGGAGTGGATACATGGTATGATAGAATAATCATAAAACTAGACAGCACATGGTGTTACAGGATAGTTAATGAAGGCGCAGATATGGTGGCAGCAACACTTATCGGAGCCCTTGGAGCAGCGTTAGGGAGCACCGTACTACCGGCACTTGGTACAGCAATTAGAGGAGCTGCGTTTAGTGTTGTTGGATATTTAGTGTTGAAGCCATAAAAAATGTAGCAAAGGTAGATCAAATGAACTTTGACTCAGGAGTTGCTGTCAAAATTAAGCTAATAGGACACGCATATGGAATTCCCTATCCATTTCCACCATTAGTAAGTGTAACTTCCAAATGAGGAGCATTATGGCTAATAAAGCATATTGGTATGGAGCATCAGCAGGATTCATAGGAATATCTGGTCTGGGATTTGCACTTTCTCCAGATAATATAGACCAAGCAATAATATCAGTTCTTATCTGGATAATAGGAGGAGCATTGATCGGATTATATGGGTATTCAAAAAAAACATCCCTAACAAAAAAAGAAATATATCAAATTGGATGCATATTAATTATATTACCAATAATAACATTCACTCTGAGCTTGATAAATTGGACACCGATGGAAATTGCATCGTGGGATCCAATTAAACTCTTAGCGCTTGTAGGTATCCCAATAGGTGCGATATGCATACTGATAGGATATAGATCACCAGATATCGAATGATCCAACTGGTAAAACCTTTTTATTTTTATTTTTTATATAAAGAGGCACAGCGAAACTTAAACATCTTATACTCTTTTTATAGATTACATGAATATGGTGTCTGAATTCATTTCCTCTATATTTTAAAGAAACATGTCGGGTTTTTAACCCGCGATGCGTTATGCTCGCCTGATGACATATCTTTGATCTTGAACCTCATCGCTTGTTACACTTAAGTGCTCTCTGCGCCTGCACAAGTCCTTCAGTTCGCATTGCTGACGAGTAGGAACAAATGACATCGATAACCCAATCTCTTTTCTCTTCCAGAGACGTAAATACTTTCCTAACTTGTCTGAGTCTAACAGGTCTGTCTTACGGTCTGTGTCTGTTATCACCTTGAATGACTGAGCATGAATCATATGCGTCTCGATTCCTAAGTCATCAAAGAATCTGTAAGGCAAGTAAGCATAAGTTGATGATTCCATTATCACGCAGTACTCCGTACTGCCGAGATACTGGCGTATCTTCTCCAGACCTTCCGGAGAAGCTTCAACGCTCATAATTTTAACATTCTTGCCTTTGTCGCTGATAACACTTGCGACAACGATATCCTTATGTGCATCCAGTCCTATGTATTTCATGCAGTATGCCTCCTTTTTTGTTTCACTTAGGAAAGCGCATACCGCGCTTTTATCATGTCAGCGTTTTAACATAGGAAATGAGAATTTTCTTACTTTTATCATCCACCGATCAGGAAATCAAGAATGTTCATGCCGAGTGAAGTTTCTGATTTATACAACTCAGTATAGCCGCATTTTTTACAGCTTATGGTTATAAATTTTTTTGACTGAATGTCAAAAATTTTTGAAAGGTTTCCGCCGGTGGCTTGAAATGTATCATTTTCAAATTCGTTGCAGCCACATTTTGGACAGACGTACTGCATTTTTGCCATGACTACTGCCATAACATATTAAAAAATAAAATCACCGGTAGCTGTTTCATTTTTCTAAATCGAATCACACAGGCAACAAAATTAAGATACCAATACCATCAGGGAAACGATCAAAGATGTCTGATATTCGTGAAAGAATCGAAGATGACAGAGGATTACTGAAAAAAATCCAGATGTTCGTTCCAGGGTTCCGTGGCTACCGTATAAAAGAAGATATACGCGACGCAGACAGAATGCTGAGGAATCAGTTGGCAGACAACATCGGCTTATTGTGCAGGGACATAGAGAATGCCCGCGGCATGATGCCCATAAAATTTAATTCTAAAGATCCGGAGCATATCGGCGGGATTATTAACAGTTACAAAAAACTCGAATCGCTGGTTCAGCATGCTGAGTTTGGATATTCAGGAATAGCTGCAGATATTGCATTTAAAGAAGAAGAGTTAGACAGACTGTATGAATTTGATCTTAAGCTGTTTGAAGAGCTTGATGTAATTAAGAAGGCAAATGACTGTTTAAAAAACCACATAACTTCAGGCAGTTCTGATTCAATAGTTAATGAAATAATCAACATAAGGAATTTACTCGATAATTTTGAAACGGAATTCAACAGACGCATTGACGTCGTACAGGATACGGTGGTGAAACAATGAGCCTCATTGGTGCTGAAACAATAGTCTGGGACGATTCTCAAAAACGTCAGAATATAATGTACCGCGTCCCCCGTAATATCAAATATAACGACAATATCGTTGTCAGAGAGGACGAAATAGCAGTATTTTACAGAGACGGAAAGGCGCTGGCCTACTTTGACAGGCCGGACCGTTATGCTTTAACCACGACGAATATTCCTGTGGTTGCAAAGGTCGTAGAAGCACTTTCCGGCGTTAAACAGGAAGCGGAAGTTGTCTATCTGCAAAAGAGAACCTTTGACGGCAAGTTTGGATCTAAACAGCCGTATCAGTTCCGCGATGCAGAGTTTGGAATGGTTAACCTGAGGCTGTTCGGAGAATTCAGGTATAAGGTTTCAGCTCCTGAAAACTTTGTAAATCAGTTCATCGGCACATTCAATTATTCACGATCAGACGAAGTTGAAGACCGCATAAAAGAGCAGATTGTGGTCTTAATTTATTCAATTCTGGGTGATATGAAAAATCAGGGAATGGGTGTTGCAGACATTGCCTCAGCGCTTTTGAATATCGAACAGGCAGTGCTTGCAAAATCCAAAGATCATTTTGATTTGTATGGCATAGAAATCGACAAGCTCTCAGGATTATACATTTCACTTCCAGAAGAGGTGCAGAAAGCTGTTGACACAAGGTCTTCCATGCAGATCTTAGGAACGGATTACATGGGCTATCAGACTGGAAATGCCATGAGGGAAGCTGCATCTAATCCTGCAGGCGGTGCTGCCGGCGCAGGTGTCGGTGTAGGTGCCGGTTTTGGAATGGGGTACATGATGATTGATCAGATGAAGCAGGCCCAGAACCAGCAGCCCGCTCAGCAGGCACCTCAGCCTGCACAGGCTCCTGCAGCGCCGACTGTTGCATGTCCGTCATGCTCAGCTCAGATAAATCAAGGAAGTAAATTCTGTCCGTCATGCGGAGCTAAGATTGAAAGTTCTAAAAAGTGTCCCAGCTGCGGAGCGGAAGTACCTGCAAATTCAAAATTCTGCCTGGAATGCGGAGCTAAAATGACACCGGCCAAGTGTACATGCGGTGCAGACATTCCAGCAGGTGCAAAGTTCTGTCCTGAGTGCGGAAAGCCTACACAGTGATAGTATGATTACTGTAAAATGTCCTAAGTGCGTAGCACCGATTGAAATTGACGCTGGAACTAAGTTTACTAAGTGTCCGTACTGCGACACCCAGATATATGTAGACCGTTCCGGCGCTGGATTTTATTATATTATAAACTTTACACTGGACAAAGATGCAGCAATCGGAACTTTCAAAAGATGGGCGAGTGGACCGTCGAAAGTTAAGAATCTAGATAAAACTGCATCGATTACTAACATAAAGAAAATGTTCTTTCCCACATACTTCTTCCGCAGACATGTAGATGGAAAAGAGAAAGTCATCATTGAGCCGGCTCAGTCTACTACCTTACCTGGTCTGCACAGATTAAAAATTCCAGCTGGTGACTTTCAGATCTTTGACAGCTCTTACAACATAGATGATGCAGAATTGATGGAGCCGGATATTGAAATGCTTCATTATCTAGACAGTCTTCCGGGCAGCGGTAAAGAACAAGCCCTAGTATACTTCCCAATATGGATTATTGAATATTCATATAAAGGAACTAATTACAAAGCAGTGATAGACGCCTCATCCTCTGAGGTTTTTGCATCGTCGTTCCCTGCCAGAAGTTCAGCTTCATATCTTGCAATTACTGCAGGCGGATTTATGGCATTTTTTATAGAAGGTGCGTTGGCAGTAAAATATCCAGTAATTGCTGTAACATTGATGGGAATTACAGCACTGGCAGTGTTTCTTACATCATACAAAATAACAAAGGAGGCTGCATGATATGCCTGAATTGTCAGTAGGATTAACGTGTCCAACATGCGGCGGTACCATTTCCGTTGGAGAAGGAGAGAAGAATATCACATGCAAATACTGCGACTCAGCGCTGCATATTGACGGTGATGAGGGAGTAATGATCGCTGCTTTTAAGAATAAAGTCACTAAAGAGCAGTCAATTGATACAGTCAAAAAATGGTGGAAGAAAGGGCTGAAATCAAGGGACCTGAAAACTCACGGAAAGATCGTAGAATGTTACTCAATATATCTTCCATTTTGGAAAATTAAATCCAGAACTGCTGGCTGGGTCTGCGGTTATGAAGAACGCAGGAGAACGAACAGCAACGGCCACGTACATGTAGAAAGAATACCAATGGAACAGATGGTATTGAGAGATGTCATTTACAGCAATATAGCCTGCGATCCGGGGGACCTCGGCATCCGCCGGCTACACAATTTCAATGGAGAACTGACATTAGAAGATTTTACCATGCTGCCTACATATGAAGCAGTAACAAGCAAAGACGATGCCCTGTCTGCTGCCAAAGCATATGCGATAGACAGTGGCATAGCCGGTGCCGGAGTTCCGCACATTACTTTTCAGAAGGTGAGTGCAATCATACAAGACATTTCTATGATATACTACCCGATTTGGATTGTGCAGTATGAATATAATGACAGAATATACCTGGCAACGGTAGACGGTGTGACAAACTCACTGCTGTCTGGACGCGCGCCTGGAGATGCTCTGTTTCAAAGTCTGGCAGTGACGGGCGGTGCGGCTGCCGGCGGTCTTGTAGCTTCATTGTCAATACCGCTCGCATGGTACTCTTCACCCGAGTTGGGAGTGGTGGGATTCATATTTGGTGTGGCGATTACAGCAATTGCATACCACTTCTTCCGCAATGGATCTGAAAGGGTAGAAGGTGACTTTAAGTCAAACAATAAAAAATCTACATCGGATGTAATTAATGACTTAAATGAACTAAGCGGTTTGATGAGGGGGATGAAAATATGAAGGTTTCTGCAATCACCTGTCCAAAATGCGGAGCCCCTTCTAAATTAAACGGCGTTGATCACCTGTTTATGTGCGAAAGATGTGAGACTCTTCACGACATTGAAGAAAACACATCGCATATGCTTGAATATGAAGTTGTCAGGCCCGATGATGAAGATGACGACACGCAGTATCTGCCAGTCTGGAAACTAAAATCAGAAGTTACTGTTAATTCTTCACAGTCTGACGGCTTTTGGTCGTCAATGTACAGAGCAGATGATGCAAGTAAAAGAAGACTTGATATTTTCATTCCTGCGTGGGATACTGACCCGGCGTCATTCAGATCATGGGCTATCAATCTCACAACTAACAAATGGAATTACAAGATGGGCGGCAGAATCGGAAGACATGAACGGGTTCCAGCAACAGTATCACAAAAACAAGCCTACGAACTTGCTGACTTCGTTGTCGTCACGATTGAAGCAGAAAAACCTGGAACGATGCAGTATCTCGATTACAGCTTGAAGATACTAGACTCGTCTGTTATGTACATTCCACAAATTTTACATTGACAGAAAATCTGTCAATTCACCTTTTTATTAATCTTCATGCACGAGATATAAATACTGATATAGTTTTAATTTGGATCATCAACTCTAATGTAAAAAAATCACAATTAAAAAAAATAGGTAAATGGTTTGAGTTGATAAAACATTAGTGATCTGTCTCTTTTTGAGCACTTGTGATATTAGATAATATACATACATGCCAGTACCATCACACAAGGGAATAACCATGATGTATCAAATTGCGAGATCATACATTCTGATATGGCAATCATTCCAATCACGAATACACAGCAAGTATGATGATAGTTGTGCCAATCCGTTTCTGAAATTTAGACATAGAGAATATTTCAAACCATTGAACATCCTTACACACAAATATGAAATATCAATTTATAAAATAATATATAATAAGTATGTAATATTTAACTTATTTAATCAACATATGAAACTATGTGATGCTGATAAAAATATGTCACAAACAACAATAGGTGTGGAATTGTCAGATAAGTTAAAAAGATAATGAGATTCTATGTCTATTAGTCTAGAGATCAAATTCATAATCTACTGGTAGTTTTTCACAAATCGAGATTTTAGTTATCAATGTATAAATACGATCATGATACCATCCACATCTAAGTCATAATGCATCTTACATATTAAGAAGTAATAGAAAGTGTGATACGTAATTATATAAAAATTATAATATAAAAAAATAAAAGGTTTGTAGAGCATTTTAAATTGTAGCCTGTATCTTGCCCTTTTGCATACAATCAACAACATATCGTATAATAAAGACGATTATTGCCATCTCAAAAACCATCACACCTGCTAAGATGTATGGTTTCAATGAGAAGACTGTACCGCATACAATCGTGATTGTAACAATGATCATTAATGCACTTATATATCTTTGAAATGCAGGTGTGGAGAATATTTTTAACCATTGAACATCCATTAATATGACACGACACCAAACTCCAAATATTATCAGATCAAAGAACAACCACGCTGCAAGCTCTATAGAGTCATCTAGATTGCCTACCTGATAGGTGCATAAGAGCAGTATTGCCAATAATGATGCTACACCTGCTAATCCGACTACTGGTGGTCTTCTCATATATAATCACTCTCACATATGGTTATTGAGATTCTGTATGCAATAAAGTGATAAGTGGTACAGTAGTACTTGATGTTACGTATATTCCAGTAGATATTACGAAGATCATTCCATTAGGATATACTTCATTTAGAGCTATTCCACCAAATGCAGTAATAGCAGTTTCAATAATTGTCATTACTGCTGATGGAAGACCTCCACCAAGTATGTCAGCCGCTGCCATACTACCACTTAGAATTAATGTAAGAGCAGTATTTGATAAGTAGATTTTATATCCATCATAGTGCTCAGTAAATCCCCATGAAGAAGTCTGTGCATAATACCTAAATTGTTCTATTTTGTTTACTCCACCACCATTAACAGATGCAGAATTAGTAGATGGCAGATACATATGCACTTCTTCAAAATCTGTAGTTGAAAATGTGCCTGTTTCTACATCATATGCTGGCATCAGAATTGTAAAATATTCTGCAGCTTCCATGGCATTAATACTCATGAGCCCATTCTCATACTCATACTCATACTCACTATAGCTAGCTAGCATTGGCGAATCATCTGAGGCAGTGTTAGAGTCGCCGGGACCTAATGCTGCAAAACAACCCACAGATGCAATCATCAATGCAACAGCTATTGATAATATTTCTTTGCATTTCATTTCTATCTCCTTTCCCATCTAAACTCAGATAGCCAAAGCTGTTTTCTAACAAATTACAGATAATAACTAAACAACTTTAGATATTGACTTAGATCAAAAAGGTAACTTATTAGTAGCATATATAAAGACGCATTAAAGAAATATCGATTTATAAAATACATATTAACCATAAACTATATTTACATACTAATCATGCAATATTATGCACATACAGATCGTATATTATTTTATCATTCCCTATTTTAATTAGTATCTGGGTATGCTTTTAAGAATTTGAAATCAGTATTAATATTTTTAAAAAAATAATGCATAGATACATAATATAATATCATAATATATATATTTTAAATATCGTCTGGATATCACACCACGACTCAAAATCTATGTAAATTAGATTCTAGATTCTACAAATTCTAATTAACAAACATCTGATGACTTATATTGAATAGATGAGTACTTTAATAAGGACTAATTTGTACAATAATGTGAAAATTATTGGTGTTGCAAATAGCTAGATATTGGATATGGAGTTAAATAATGATTCATATTAGAATATTATAGAGTCTATGTTTGCATTAGACATCTTTAAAAAAAATACCAAAAACATACAAACATGAGGCATATATTACCTTGTATCTAAATCAAACCGAGACTTTGATACGTATAAATACACGAACATCTACAAAGTATGTGATACTATGGTACTAAATAAATTAGATATTTACATACATAAATTATTTTGAAAATCACAGAAAGGAAGCTTCACCAAGAATCTGAGTTAATTAACAGCTAAAAATTCGGGTTGAAATATGATTAATACTATGACACGCAATGTTTAAATTCAACATATCAAACGTTTTGTCATGCAATCACTAATTGAGTGTTTGAGCCGTAAAGTTGCATATATTCTGCAGCCATTCTATATTTTCGTTTTTGTGGGATTATCTTTAATAGTGTTATCATAATTGGAGTTTAAACTAGAATATTGAGTTTACATCTAAATTGTGATAGAATGGGGAGTCAAAGCCGAGAAGACAGGATACTAAGTTCATTGCTTGAGTCTAGAGCCAGTAATGAACATGTTATAGATGTCCCTAAAGATCGCGCATATACTTGGATAACAAATGTTGTAACTTTTCTAATCGGCATTTTGATAGTATTGCTGATCTGGCAGGGATTTTCTGTTTTATACAATGAATACATCGGCAATTCTTTGATTTCTTTCCCTACACCCCTGGAAGCTTTTGATCGTCTTTTTGAATTATTGTCTGGAAGCAATATGTTCGGTCTTACAATCTATGACCATGTGTTTGCAAGCCTTAAGAGATGGACAATAGGATATGTCATTTCGGCAGTCATAGGCGTTTTGACAGGATTGATTCTTGGATACAGTCCTAAATTGTATTCTGTCGGAATAATCCCAGTACATATTCTTCAGATGATACCGGGATTAGCTTGGATTCCAATAGCAATGCTCATATTCGGCCTGGGCGATGAGTCGGCAATATTCATCATCGCAATGACTGCAATGGCGCCGATAATCATAAACGTGTCATCAGGAATCAGAAAGGCACCCCCTGTTATCATGAGAGTAGCTAACATGGTCGGTTCTTCCAGACTTTCTATTTTTTCAAATATTCTGATACCTTATGCTTCATTAGATATCATAAACGGTTTAAGAATCGGTCTGGCCAACGGCTGGAGAGTGCTGATAGCCGCTGAGATGGTAGTCGGTGTAGCAGTCGGATTGGGATTTTCCATATCTCAGGCTACGTACGTTGTTGATTACGTCTCAGCATTTGTCTGCATAATGGTGATCTGCGCAATTGGACTGTTCGTAGAAAAAGTCGTATTTGTATCAATTGAAAAGTACATACGAAGAAGACTCGGACTTGAGGGGGGAGCATGATATGTGCATCCTTGAAACAAAAAACGTTTACAAAGTGTATTTAGATCAAAAGAAAACCAAAGGGAGACTTGTTCTAAATAATGTATCACTTAAGGTAGATGAGGGAGAGTTCATCTGCTTAATCGGACCAAGCGGGTGCGGAAAAACCACCATGCTGAATCTCATGGCCGGTTTTGAAACTCCTACCAGAGGAGAAGTTCTGTACCGTGGCAATCAGATTAAAAAACCGTCATGGGAACGCGGAGTCGTATTTCAGGAATACAGCTTGCTGCCGTGGATGAATGTAATCGAAAATGTAAAGTACGGACTTGACGGCAAGAAATTATCTGACAAAGAAAAGGATCAGATTGCCATAGACTGTTTAACAATGGTAGGTCTGAGTGAGTTTGCAGATCACAGGCCAAATCTTTTATCAGGCGGCATGAAGCAAAGGGTAGCGATTGCAAGAACTTTAGCTATGGATCCAGACATCATGCTGATGGATGAACCTTTTTCCAGCCTTGATGAACAAACCAGAAAGAGATTAGATAACGAAGTTTATGATATCTGGTTAAAGAAACAGAAAACTATAGTTTTTGTAACTCACAGCGTAGATGAGGCACTTCTTCTAGGGACGAGAATAGTAATGTTTTCTCAATCTCCTGGAGAAATAATAAGAGAATGGAAAATCACAATGGACCATTCTAAAAGAGATCTCGCAACGAGTGAGTTTGCGTCCTTGAAACAAGAGATTCTGTCGTCCCTGCAAACGTGTTCTTGTGCTGATAATTATACAGATAATTCCCAAAAGATAATAAATATTGAAGGGTGATTGAATGAAAAACAAGATATTGATTGCAATAGTGGCTGTTATACTTGTTGTCATACTGGCAGGAGCTGGATACTATGTTCTTGCTGAGGACAATGATGACAGCAAGGAAACAATAAGAGTAGGATACTGCAATAAAGTGTGCTACGAATCATTTATGATCGCCAAAGAAAAGGGATTTTTTGATGAATTAGATGTAAATGTTGAAGTTATAATAATCCCAGGCGGCGGAACAGATGTTTCGAGTGCACTTCTTCAAGGCACCGTGGATCTTGCTGCAATGGGTGATACACCTGCAGTACAAAACCTGAACAAAACAGATAAGACTTCAATAGTGTGCAGATATGGTTACAGCGAATCGATGCATGTTTTCGTAGCCAGACCCAACAGCGGCATAGATGTTAATGATCTGTCTACCATCGAAGGTAAAACTATCGGAGTTCAAAAAGGATCCTCCACAGAAGGAGCATTACTAGACTGGATGAATGCTAATAATATAGACACCAAAAAAGTCACATGGAAATATCTGCAGCCTAACATTCAGGTGGATGCTTTAAGCAAGGGAGATGTGGATATGATTGCAAGCAGCCAGCCGAATCCTCAGAAAGCTCTGCACCTTGAAGGAACCTATGTTGTTGGAACTTCAGAAGGCCTTGGAAACTACTACCCATTGATTCTCCTGGGATCTAACTCTGCAATAACTGAAAAATCAGATGCTGTGAACGCTGTAGTTGATGCTCTGAAAAAAGCAAGCGAATACATGAATGAAAATCCTGAAGACTCTGCCAGAATAGCTGCTAACCTGATCGGATGGGACCAGGCTGATGAGCTGAAGTGCATGCAGGATATCACTTGGGAAGTCGATTTCACTCAAGAGATTGATGTAATGAGTCTTGAAAAGACGGCACAGGTCCTCAGAGACGCCGGCCAACCCATATCTGAAGATTTAGACTTTGTCGACAGGTCAATAATGAAACCGTAAGTGATGGAATGACATCAAAAGAGCAGGTAATGTCCAGGCTGGCCTTGGATTCGATCGGATCTACTCCGGTATTTCCGCGTGATTTAACCTTAGGTCTGGATGCACTGAACATCTCAACTAAAGAGATCTTCAAAAAAGAGTATAACGCAGATCTGGCTGCCAAGGCAGTACTTGCTCTTCAAAAAATCACGCATCATGATGCAGTAATCGGATGCATACACTCAGCAGGATTCGATGTTGAGTGTTTGGGAGGTGAAATGGGATATCCGGAAAAAGGTATCCCGTATGTCCAGAGACATTCGTTTTCGTCTCCAGAAAATTTTTATAAATTTAAAGAAAACGAATATGACTATTCACAGGTAGTCAGATCCTACAATATTATTAAATCAAATTCTCCAGATCTTGCTGTTTTCGGAAATCTGGAAGCTCCTGTAACTAGAGCAGGAATATACAGGGGATTGGAAAATCTAATGATGGATTTGAGTTTAGATAGAACATTTGCTATTGAAATCATAGAGTTAGGTGTCGAAAGAGCGATGGGTTACATTGAAAAACTAGCTGAAAATCAATCAGTAGATGCGATATTTTTTGCTGCAGCGTCAGACAATCCAGACATGATCGGACCTGAAACATATGAAACAATTACGCTGAAATACATGTCGCGGCTGATTAAGAAAATTCATAATCTCGGGCTGCCGGTAGTATTTCATCCGCATGGTGATTTTTCAACTGAGGAACTGAGCGGCACACTGGATAAAACAATTGATTTAGGAATCAACGGTTTCCAGTTTGCCGAGCAGAATGACCACAACGTAATACTGCAGCATACCAAAAACAGGTGCTGCATATTGGGCGGGATAAATGTAACTGACAGCCTGCTGTTAGGTCCTGATAAAAGAATAGTTGATGATTGCAACAAATACATGAATGATCTTTCCAATGAAGATTATATCTTTATGTGCTCCTGCTCACTTCACAGAGGAATTTCAATTAAGAATATTAAAACGATGGTTGACGCAGTAAAATCATTCAAGCCAGCCTAGAATTTTTAGAGTATTGACTAAGAATATTAGTTTTGTCAATGTATTGTGTAATTCTACACTAAAATAATAACATTTATAATTCAGTAAATCATTGATGAAATCAGGTGTATATGTATGGATGAGAAAACTGTCGCTGGTCTTTTCAAAAATGGTATTGCATGTTCACAGATTGTATTTTCAGAATTAGCTGATGAAGTAGGCATAAACAAAGATGATGCCAGAAAGATAGCCTCTCTCTTCGGAGGAGGAATGTGGTCCGGTGAAGTCTGCGGTGCATTTACTGGAGCGCTTATGGCACTGGGATTAAAATACGGACACTGCAAAGAAGGAGATGTCGACGCTCAGAATCTTGGCATGTCTAAACTGATGGAATTCAAAAGCAGATTCGAAAAGGAATACGGATCCATCGTGTGCCGCAAGATCATGGGATATGATTTGTCAATACCTGAAGAAATGAAAATCATTGATGAAAAAGGCTTGTTTGACAATTTCTGTCCTAAGCTGGTCATCAAAACTATACAGATTGCCGAAGAGATGCTCTCTGAAGACAAGCCGTGATCTTAATGGATCAATACATAAAGCAGCTGATAGACGAAGCTAAAAGCGCAGCTCTTGCAGGCAGAGCGGTGAACAAAGACGCCCTCAGAACCTTTCTGGATCTGGATCCTCTTTCAGAAGAGACTGAATATTTAGGATCTGCTGCAAGAGATATTGCTAAAGCTGTCGGCAACATGGGAAAAGTCTGGAGCGCCATAGGTGTAGATTACAGGCCGTGCACGATGAACTGTGAATTCTGTTCATTCGGTGAAAAATGGAAGCTGATGAATGATTCTCACGAGCTCAGTGATGAGGAGATTGTCAGGAATGCCATCGGCTTTGTTAATCAGGGTGCATCTTGGGTTACGCTGCGTACGACAGAGTTTTTTGATCTGAACAGACTTTGCAGTATTGCAAAGAAAATCAGAAATGGAGTACCTGGTAATTACGGGCTGGTAGTAAATACAGGTGAATTTGATCTTAACATGGCAAATAGATTTGCCGAATGTGGTATAGATATCGTATATCACACACTAAGGCTGGGTGAAGGAAAAGCAACACCTTTCAACCCAAAAGACCGCATCAGAACAATCAATGCAGTGCGGGACTCCCCGATGAAACTGGCATATCTGGTAGAGCCGCTGGGAGCAGAGCATACGAGCCAGGAGATCCTTGAAGTTCTGGAGGTGGCGCTTGATAATAATGCCTCATTATGCGGTTCAATGGCCAGAGTAAATATAGCCAACACTCCTTTTGAAGGCAGCAAGGAAGTAGACAACGACCGCATAGCGCAGGTTGTAGCTGTAACGAGAATCGCCGGAGGAATTAATGTACCGGAGATTTGCGTGCATCCGCCGAGCGAGAAAGCTCTCAGATACGGAGCCAATGTATTGGTGGTTGAAAAAGGCGCTATTCCCAGAAGCGAAACGGAATGCTGCGACGACTGGAAAGGATTTAAAGTGGAAGACGCTAAAAAGATGTTCAGGGAAGCTGGTTATTCAACATAACCAGCTCTAATTTTTTTAAAACAAAAATTAATCCCCAGAGGGGATTGTTTATGCCTGATCGACAAAGTCGACACGGCGGCTTAGGTCTCTGGGCATGTATAACGGCCTGAATGGTTTGTTGGCGCATTCTCCCTTGATTTTTTCTATGAGTTCTGGGATTGTCATTTTTACATTTTTATCCTCAGACCTAACATACACATCAAAGGAATCGGCTTCCAACTCATTGTCGCCGATGACAATTACATAAGAGCACCAGTCCTGTTTTGCCTGGCGGACTTTCTTTCCGACGGTTATTGAACGCTCGTCAATGCTGGCTCTTATTGAATTGGACTGTACCATATCTGCAAGCTCATTGGCACGTGCCTGATGTACGTCAGAAACGGTCAGGAAACGCACCTGCTCAGGATTGACCCACACGGGCAGACATCCAACTTTTCCATTTGACTCCATCTGAACTGCGGTGTCTAAGATTGCATAGAGGTATCTCTCGATGGTACCTATTACAGCACAGTGGAGAATTATCGGATATTCATCTTTTCCATTCTCATCAGCATATCTGATTCCGAAACGATGTGCGTTGCCTATATCTATCTGCACTGTTCCGATCTCCCTTGCACGCTTCATCTCATCAAGAAGGTGGTACTCAATGTTTACTGTCCAATAGTAATTAATACCCTCAGGATAGAAGTGAAGCAACGCCGGTTTGTTGTGTTTTTTCATCAGATTCAAAATTAATCCCTTATGCTGCTCAAACGCTTCTTTTGATGAAAAATTAACAAGCATCTCGTAGTCTCTGCCGAGCTTTGCAGCTTCCTGATAAATACGTTCATCAAGTTTTTCGAACCATTCTTCCGCTGCATCCATTCCATTGCAGACTACATGCAGATCGGGCATATTCATACGCCTTGTACGGAAGCACAACATAGTTTCTCCAGACTGCTCCAGACGATACGCATCTGCTACTTCAAAAGCACCGAAAGGCAGATTTTTGTAGCTCATATTCCAGTTTCTCATCATAGCAAACTGCTGATGGCAGGCCGCATACCTGAGAACATAGGAATGCTTTTCAGTTTCAATCTTATAAAGTCTGTCTCCAAATAATTTAGCATGTTCTGCAACCGGGCCTTCATCCAGGTTGAACATGTTTGTTCCTTTTATGGTGTAAACTGGAAGTCCGGTAGAGTTGACGGTCTGCCATGAGTAATCAGAACAGAGGTCAAACATTAAAGCCCCTTTAGGACTGAAAGACATATGGCCAGCATCGCTCATAGATTCCCACTGCATTCCGAATTTCTTGCAGAGCCTGAGATACTTCGGTTCTCCGCTTAATTTAGATTCCTCATGCAATGCTTCTTTTTTCATCATTACCTGGAAGCATTCTGTGCCGTCTTTGTAGTCCTCAGGGTTTATCATTTTGCCATCGAGTGTAAAGACAAAGTGTTCATCTTTTCCTTCAGGTTTAGAAACTTCTTCTTCTCCCGTAATTTCTCTGGAAAGTTCCGAAAGAGGATGCCCTTTGCATGAGATTTTAAATGCTTTGTACCATCCGAACGGAACACGGTGGACATCGCCTCCAACGAGTTCTTCTATCTTTCTCATTACGTCTTTTCCTACACTTGGAGATGATAATGAAGATGAAAGGTGAGCATATGGATAAAGAACAATCCTTTCTGCGCCTACGGTTTCAGCTGTTTCTTTGATGTCTTTGGCAGCTGCTCTGGCAACAGCATCTGGGTTATCTTCGTCCCTTTTTTCAACGCTGATAAATGCTACTAAAACCTCTTCGAAACGTCCCTGTTTCTCCTCATCAGTAATATCTTCCGCTACTGGTGTAGCTTTTTTGACGTTAAACTCGAGATAATCTGCATGAATGTATAAGGTCTTCATTTAGCTCCCACCATTAACCGACCCATACTAATAATATTGCTTTTGAATTTAAGCGCTTTTTAAATATAGGTATAGGCTGATGCGGGGACAGATGCAAAAAGGTAAGTTTATAAGATGTAAAGCACCGCTAAGAATAAGTTTTGCTGGCGGCGGGACTGATGTATCCCCATACTGCGACGAACGCGGCGGAGCTGTTCTAAATTCAACTATAGACCAATTTGCATATTGCACAATATCACCCAGATCTGATGAACAGGCTACAATACGCTCTCTGGATTATGAAACAATACAAAAATGGAAAACAGGAAACACATTAACATACGACGGCAATCTGGATCTCATTAAAGCTGTGGTTAATCACTTTAATGTAAAACAAGGATTCGATATGTTTCTTCACTGCGGTGCACCCCCCGGATCCGGTCTGGGATCTTCTTCTGCAGTAATTGTTTCAATAATCGGCGCCATGTCTGCATGGCTGAATGAGTCTTTATCACAATATGAAGTTGCAGAGCTCGCATACGTATTAGAGAGAGAAGAGCTGAATCTGCCAGGCGGAAAACAAGATCAGTATGCCGCCGCCTTCGGCGGATTTAATTTCATGGAATTTAGCCGCAACAGAACACTGGTGACTCCACTTAGAATAAAATCAGATATTCTCAACGAATTAAACTATGTAATGCTCTTAGCCAACACCGGCAAGACAAGAGATTCCGGCAATATCATCAAGGCTCAGACACAAGGATATATTGAAGGAAATTCCAAGACATCAGAGGCTCTCGATAACGCAAAGCGTCTTGCTGAAGAGATGAAAAATGCCCTCCTAAGGGGTGAGATCAGATATATGGGAGAGCTTCTCAACGAAGCGTGGACATACAAAAAGAATTATACAAAGAACATCTCCAATGAGTATCTTGATAAGATTTACAACACCGCAATGTCCACAGGCGCTGTAGGCGGCAAGATTTCAGGCGCAGGAGGCGGAGGATTTATGTTTTTTATATGTGAATATGATAAAAAGCGTGACGTTGCTCGCGAGCTGACCTCCCTCGGCGCTAACATCGTAGGATACAATTTTGAAAAACATGGATTTCAGACGTGGGGGTTCAGCGAATGAGCTATTTAATTGAAGAAGAGCTGCGTGAGAATAACTCAGTCATCTCATCTTTGGATCCAAAACAAATTGAAGAGATCTCCGCAGTCATGATTAAAGCCATTAAAAACGGCAATAAAGTGATCTTCTTCGGAAACGGCGGCAGCGCGTCAGACGCAGTCCATATAGCAGCTGAATTTTCCGGCAGATATCTAATGGAAAGACCGGCCATGGACGGCATTGCGCTTTCTTCACTGTCATCCATTACAGGAATAGGGAATGATTACGGCTACGATCGCGTATTCGTAAGACAGTTGGAAGCCTGCATGAAGGACGGGGATGTAGCGGTAGGACTGAGCACCAGCGGAAATTCCAAAAATGTAATTCTGGCTCTTGAATTCGCCAAGACAAAAGGCATAACAGTTTCATTTACCGGTTCCAGCGGATCAATAAAGGGTATAGTTGACTTCCCGTTGATAATTCCATCCACACATACCCCGAGAATTCAGGAGGCATACCTGTGTGCCGGCCACATTATCTGCGGATTAGTGGAGAAAGGGGTATTCGGGCACAAAGCGGTATTTATTGACAGAGATAACACAATAGCTCCAGACGTGCCGTACTGTTCCAACCCTGATGAATTTAATCTATACCCATACGTTGCAGAATCTCTGAAGAAACTCAATGATGCCGGTTATATATCTGTGTTGGTTACAAATCAGTCTGGAATAGGAAGAGGATACTTTACTGAAGAAACTTTAAAAGCTATTCATAACAAAATGAACTCTGAACTTTCCAAACACGGAGCATTTTTTGATTCGATTCAATTCTGCCCGCATAAGCCAGAAGACAAATGTTCCTGCAGAAAACCCAACACCGGAATGTACATGAAGGCTGTCAGGGAGCACAACATAAACCTCCGCGAATCCTGGGTCATAGGAGACAGCGATGCTGACATGGATGCAGGTAAGAGCTTAGGATGCAGAACGATCAGGATTGAAAACGGCATTACCTTTGAAGATGCTGTAAATATGATTCTAAACAGTTGAAAAATAAACCAAAATGCACATATAGATTATAATATAATGAATCGGAGAATACTCATGTCTAAATCTAGAAAAAGCAAGGAAGAAAAAGTAAAGGTCTTGATGGCTCTTTTCATAGTGGCAATTATGGTAGGTTCAGTTGTATTCGCCTTTGTTCTGATCTGAACAAGATAACGCGTCTGCAATCTGTCAAATCACATATGGTCGCATTCAATATTGATCAGATTGATTAGGGGCAATCTTAAAATTACATATTGCGATGTTTGAACTATCTTAGAATATAAATTGCAAACGCTGGGTGGAAACAATCAGCATAATTATTCCACTTCAGCTTGTAATGTAGCATTGATTGATAGCTGAGCAGATATGCTGCATATTTCAGAGACAAATGTAAAAAAAGAGGTGTTAAATATGGCAATATTAACGATTGAGAATGAAAAGCAGTTCGAAGAGGAAGTTTTACAGTCAGAGCAAGCGGTTTTAGTTGATTTTTGGGCACCTTGGTGTAGTTTCTGCAGAAGGCTAGCACCGGTAATCGACAGAATTGAAGAAAAATATGGAAAAAATATCAAAATTGCCAAACTGAACGTAGATGACAATAAAGAGCTTACACAAAAATACGAAGTTAATTCCATTCCTACATTAATTCTCTTTCAAAACGGCAAATCCACTGATTCAGTAATAAGCCCGCCGTCTGAAGCTTCCATCGCAGAATGGCTGAAAAAGTATGGTGCACTCTGAATGCATGAAGGAATATCCATGAAACTGCAGGATAAAGTTGCTATCATCACTGGATCATCACGAGGGATCGGATTTTCCATTGCTAAGCTGTTCATTGAAGAAGGAGCAAAAGTTGCACTTTGCGGCAGCAGACTGCAATCTGCAGAAAATGCCGTAAAAAAATTAATGAAAATATATCCAGAAGCAGATGTTCTGCCGCTCGGTGTAGATGTTTCTAGCACGCAGTCGATCAAAAACGCCGTTGCTGCAGCGATGGAAAGGTGGAACCGCATAGATATTCTAGTCAACAATGCCGGAATCACCTCAAGCAAGCAGATTTTTGAGATGACTGATGAAGACTTTGATTCAGTCATAAGAATAAACCTGGCTGGTGCATTTAAATGCATTCGTGAAATAGCATCGATTATGAGGGAGCAGGGCGGAGGCAGCATTATCAACACAAGTTCCATGGTTGGAACTTACGGAGGAAAAATGCAGACTGCATATTCCTCATCCAAATTCGGAATAAACGGATTGACGAAGTCATGTGCTAAAGAGCTTGGACCGTATAACATCCGTGTGAATGCTGTCGCTCCCGGCGTAGTCGGCACAGATATGGTGGCTCAGTCCGTATCAGACAGAATGATGGAAACTCTCAAAGCGTTGACACCTTTGGGAAGAATGGCAGAGCCGGATGAGCTTGCCAGCGCATATGTTTACTTAGCCTCTGATGAGTCATCATTTACAACAGGAACCATAATTCATGTCGACGGCGGCATAGTAATGTGAGGGGTCAAAATGGATCAGATAAATGACGTGACGATTATCGGCGGCGGTCCGGGAGGATATACTGCCGCGCTGTACTGCGCACGAGGCGGCTACTCTACAGTTGTCATAGAGAAACTGTCGCCCGGCGGACAAATGGCAACTACAGGTCAGGTAGACAATTATCCAGGATTTGCAGAGGGAATAGACGGCTTTGAGTTGGGAGAGATGATGCAGAAAGGTGCAGAACGCTTTGGAGCGGGAACAGTCTTTGATGAGGTCATTGAAGTGTATCTAGAAGAGAATCCCAAACGCATCATCACAACATCTGGAGAGATTCTTTCATCCACGGTGATTGTAGCTACCGGCGCCTTTCCAAAAGAGCTCGGGCTTGCAGATGAACTACGGTTGAGAGGCAGGGGCGTGGCATACTGCGCCACCTGTGACGGAATGATTTACAAAGACAGGACGGTTGTGGTGGTGGGCGGTGGAAATAGCGCTGTTACAGATGCACTTTACCTTGCAAAACTATGTAAAAAAGTCTATCTGATCCACAGGCGTGATTCGCTCAAAGCCTCTAAATTGTACTTGTCGCTTCTAAAAGACAGCGGTGTAGAATTTGTCTGGAATTCTAAGGTCACAGAGATCATTCATGACAAACAAGTCACAGGAGTTAAAATTCTGAACATAATAAATAATGAAAACAGCAGGATTGAATGCGAGGGTGTTTTTGTAGCAATAGGCCGGGTGCCGGATACAAAGCTTTTTCAGGACCAGTTGAAACTTGACGACCATGGATATATCGTTGCTGACGAGACCACGCAGACAAACATTCCCGGAGTTTTTGCGGTAGGAGACGCCAGAACTAAACCGCTGAGGCAGATTGTCACAGCCGCCGCCGACGGCGCTGTAGCATCTCACTATATAGAAGAATATCTTATGAAGCAGTGAATAAAGTAAACTCTAAAGGGGATTTACTGATTATTCGCTAGCTTCAATATTTTTTAAATAGATTTTCTCAAGATCGCTGACAATATTGTCCCAGTTGTATTTTTGAATTTGCGTTTTAGTGTTATTTATAAGATTACTCCTCAGTTCTTCATCGATCATGACGGCATTGAGGGCGTCTGAAAGCGCCTGAGGATCTTTTGGAGGCACTAGTATTCCGGCATTGCCTACAACTTCTGGAAGACCTCCGACCCTGGAGGCTATTACAGGCTTGCAGTGAGCAAGAGCCTCTTCGGCTGCCAGCCCGAGCGATTCAAAGACTGAAGGCATTACAAAGGTGGAGCAGGTAGTCATCAACCTAGTTTTTGTTTCTTCATCGATATATCCAGTAAATTCCACTTTATCTCCTAGATCATACTTTTTAACCATTGATTTGAGAGTCTCTTCTTCAGGACCGGTACCGGCGATTACCAGTTTGTAGTCTACATTATTCATTGCCTCGATTAAAGTAGATAGGCCTTTAGTTTTAACAAGCCTGCCGACAAAAAGAATGAAATTTTCATCTTTTCCGGAATCAGTGACGAAATCAACGCCCGTGGGAACAACTTCAAGATTTTCTTCTTTAAAGTCCCTGGAAATCAGATCGTTCTTTACAAAATCGCTCACGCAGATTACATGTTTGTCTCTGATCATCTGACAGAAGAAGAAGTCGTTCAGTGTGCTGAGATAGCGCATCGGACCCTGCCCTTCACCATAGGTGTTATGGAAGGTAAATACCCACTTTCCCTCGTATGCTTTCATAGCTTTGGTATACGAAGGAGACCAGCGATAATGGAAGTCAACAAGGTCTGGTTTTAGTTCATTCAATGCCTGAAGAACTCCGGGTGTGGATACATGCGGCGGATTGTAATTGGTATAAAATTTTGAAGGAAGACGTTTTACAGTGTATCCGTCCATTTCTTCTTCGAGCTCAGTATCTTTCAGCTGAGATGTGAGCACTATCATTTCGTGTTTTTTAGAGAGTCTGCGACACACCTCATGCAGACGGCGTTCTATCCCTCCTTTATATGGATAATAGTAGGGATTAAGCTGGACGATTCGCATTATTTACACCCTTCTTCTTGAAATATGATGCTACTAAGCTTATGGCCATCACAAGGATTACCATAATTATTGTGACTTTCTGCGCTGTCCCGTGCTCCATATATGCTAAGAAAGCACCACTTAATGCCAGAATCACTCCATATTTTATTAAACCTCCTGCAATAACGTACCCTAAAGACTTTTTCATGTCCCAATTAAACAGGTATACGAATGCGCCCATGAAGGGAACTACAGGTGCAACACGGTTCAATAAAATCATGCGCTCATCCGACACGATCAAGAAATCCCTGTACTGATGAGCAATCTTAGCAATTCTTTCCGGAACTCTGATTTTCTTTACAACTGTATACAAAGTGAATACACCGCTGACTTCAGCCAGTGCAATTGTGATCAAAATAGCAATGGCAAAAACAAAGATATTGGCATCTGGATAAGATGTGAATATGATTACCGTGAACAATTCCGGTAACGTCGGAAATATTATAGCATCAATGTAAAACAGTAAAAAAATGCAGATCAAGCCACCCAATATACCCAGCGGCTCAAACAGATCAGTAAAAAAAGACCCAATATCCAGAATTATCGCCTTCCAGATTGATGTCTTTTCTTTTTAGCTTCTATCGCATATTCATAAGTCTGCAGGAGCATGGAAGCACATTTTTCAGAAGAAAAGCGCTCGCCTGTATCTCGTGCATGATTTTTGATCTCCTGCGGACAGTTCAAAGCATTGAATATGGCATCAGAACATGATGCAATATCGTCTTCAAACAAAAATCCATTTTCGCCGTCATGTATAATTTCTGACGTTGCACGGTAATTGATCCCGGCAACCGGCTTTCCGCAGGCCATCGCTTCAAGCGTGGTGAGGCCCTGCGTTTCAAACTTAGATGCGGTTATGAACGCGTCACAGGCTGCATAGTACTCCGGTAAATCTTCATCAGGTACAAACCCGGCAAATACTGTTCTACCAGTTATGCCGGCTTTCTCAGCATATTCCATGTAGTATTCTTTTGCAGGTCCAGAGCCTGCGATAAGAAGCGTAATTTTGTCATCTTTCTTCATACAGTCTGCAAAGCTGTCCATTACCAACTCAATGTTCTTTTCTCTGGCAACCCTGCCAAGCTGCAAAAGCACTTTTTTATTCTGCAGACCGTACTTCTCACGTATTCTATCCCCGTTTACGCTGGTAGAGAAACGCTTGCAGTCAATACCAGTAGGAACCACATCAATGTGTCTCATCCCAGGAGCCTGCAGACATAGCTCCTTTCTTATGGCATCTGTAGGAGCGATGACGGAATCGGCATGTTCCAGCAGTTTACGGAGATAAATCCAGGACAGCCTCTGTGTCATCCATGTTGGAAACGGAAGCGGGTTGTAATACTGGGCGGCATCTGTAACCATGGTGTGAAATGTTACCACTATCGGCTTTCCAGTCTCTCTTGCATCCAGCATGCCTCTGAGGGCCATTACTGCGAGTGCATGGCAGTGAATTACATCAACATCTAGATCCTTGAGGATGTCTATTTTTTTCTCAATATAGATAGGGAGGTTGTATCCGGGATATTTTTTAAATTCCTTTGACTTATAATACTGGACGCCTTCTTCTTTCTCACCTGTGGACGGCTCAGGAGCGAATATTATGACTTCATGGCCTTTTTTTTCCAATTGTTCCTTAGATGTGAGAATGGAAGTCACTACGCCGTCTTTGGTAGGCAGGTAGGTATCAGTAAACATCGCAATTTTCAACAGTCGTCCCCATCCAATTGAAGCTTTACCAAAGCTGAATAGCATACAGCTTTTAGAGCTTTGGCATGCGATGCAGCTTTTCAGCATCTAAGTAAGTCTGAACGATAGGGCTCATTGCAGGCACTCCGTGCCCGACGGGATAGTTTGACTTGATAGCCTCATCCAAAATAATCTTAGATCTCAGGTAAGACTCCCAGACACTCATTCCTTTTGCCAGATGCACAGTTATGAGCGACGACAGGATGCATCCTCCCCCGTGACCTCTTATCTGCACTCTTGGAACTTCCACGGTGAGAAATCTATTTTTGCTGAAGAGAGTGTCGACGCAGGGACCATCTAGATGTCCGCCTTTGATAAGAACAGAATCCGCACCCATTGCATGCAGCCGGCGGCAGGCATTCATGACATCATTTTGATTGTTTATCGTGATGCCCGTGAGATCTTCAGCTTCGGGTATGTTAGGAGTAATCAGAGTTGCAATAGGAACTGCAAATTTACAAACCGCCTCGATCAACTCATCGGTTTTCAGCGAGTCCCCTACTCCCGCAATAAAAACTGGATCGATAACTATCGGAAAATTCTCGTTTTTCAGCCTTTTAGCAACTTGCTCAGCGACTTCTGCAGAATAAAGCATTCCAAGTTTTGCCCCGGATACGCGAGAATCTTCGAGAACTGCGTCTAATTGAGAAATAACCACTGACACAGGAATAGGAAATATGCCAGAAACCCTCTGGCTGTTTTGAGATGTCACCGCAGTTATAGAAACAGCAGGATGAGCGCCCAACGAAGCCATTGCCTTGATGTCTGCTTCAATTCCCGCTCCTCCCAGTGAATCCGAACCAGCAACTGTAAGAGTGACTAACATGAATATGCCCTGCTACCAAATAACAGAAGTACTAAAAATAATAAGCATTCATAATTCAATTAAGTGAATTAAGACTGCCCTCCAGTAGGAGGACAGTGGAATTTATAATTCACTATGGGGGTTGTGACTTTATCAGTTGAATACATTGATATTATACTTTCGCCTAAATGGCGTTAATATAAAGTATAGTATCATACCAATATAATTATGCAGAAGACATAGTCTGCAGAAAAACACGTCAAAACATATTATTAAAAATCAAAAACAACCAGATGTGTAAAATAGTGCTCTTGTCGGGATTTGAACCCGAGTCGAAGCCTCGAAAGGGCTTCATGATTGGCCGCTACACTACAAGAGCTTATGCTCGGCTCGATACAAGAATAAGTACTTAATATTTACCCCAATATCCTCTTCAGGAACTTACAAAAAGATATTTGTTATCAGGGTAAGTATTGAATATCTGTTTGGATTATCTTAGATGACTCAAACAAGCGATTATGCTATAATCGCTATTCAAATTACGGAGGATTCACGTGACATCATACGATTCAGAGGAAGTCAGCGAGGAAATTACCCGCTGTCCATTTCCAAATCATAAAGAAGGAGAGATATTTGGCGTTGCCGATCAGCTTCTAGGTGCATCTCACATTAAGGTGATGTGCGAAGACGGCACATCCAGAATAGGACGTATTCCTGGCAAGATCAGGAAAAGGATGTGGATCAGAGAAGGGGACTTGTTGATAGTCAGGCCATGGGAGTTTCAGGACGATAAGGCAGATATTAAATATCGTTACACCAAGACACAGGCCAGCTATTTGCATCGCAGAAAAGCAATTCCAAAGAATCTGGATATCTTCTGATTGGGCTTAACATGCCGGAAAAAGAAGCTTATGCTCAATTAGAGCACAAGCTAATGGCTCTTAGAGAAAACAGTCGAACTGGTGATGAAAGAAAAACCCTCGATGAAGTTTTCGATCATGAAACTGTCATGGGAATATACAAACTCATGACTTCGAAAATAATCGAGAGTGTATTGTTTCCGATATCAACTGGCAAAGAAGGAAATGTTTTTGCCTGTGAAAATCAGCAAGGAAAGCTGTTGGCTCTAAAGATTTACAGAACGTCTAATTCAACATTTAACCGTGTCAGTAAATACATTGAAGGAGACAAGCGGTTTCTTGGGATATCTGGCTCCAAAAGAAAAGTTATGGCTGCATGGGCAAGCAAAGAGTTCAGAAATCTGCAGAGGATGCATGAGGCACGGGTAAACGTCCCGGAGCCTATCAAGTTCCACCGCAATATGGTAGTGATGGAATATATAGGCACAAAAACTGCCCCGGCTCCGACAATCAGGCAGGTGGAGCTGGATGATCCTTCATCTGTTTACAAAAATATTCTGGATAATGTCCGACTCATGTATCAGAAGGCCGGGCTTGTTCATGCCGATTTAAGTGAGTACAATATACTATATTATAAACGCAAACCGGTGATAATTGATGTCGGACAGGCTGTTCTGACTGATCACCTGAACTCAAAGGACTTTCTTGAAAGAGATGTGAAAAACATTAACAGATACTTCAGGTCGCTGGATGTAGACATTGAAGACACTGATTGTATCATCAACAAAATAATGGGGATTAAGGAATGAGACTTATACGCATACCAAAAGAACGAGTGGGAGCTTTAATCGGTGAAAAAGGAGAGACAAAAGCTCTTGTTCAGAAACTCACTGGTGTGAAATTAAACATAAGCAGCGAAGGTGAAGTAGACATTGAAGAAAATCCAGAAGATCCTGTTGCATCTCTGAAAGTAATGGATTTTGTCAAAGCAGTGGGAAGAGGATTTTCTCCGCAGCGTGCAATGAGACTGCTGGAAGAAGATGAATACCTAGAAGTCATAGAGATTGCGGATTACATCGGCAGTAAGAAACCGGAACAGATGACCCGTGTGAGATCCAGACTTATCGGATCTCAGGGAAAAACCAGAAAGATAATTGAAGACCTAACCGGTGTGAATATGTCCATTTTCGGAAGCACCGTCTGTCTGATAGGAAATTCTGTTCAGCTACCGGTAGCAAAAACAGCCGTTGAAATGATCTTGCGCGGAAGTGAACACGCCACTGTTTATAGATATCTAGAAAGATCCAGGCCCATGCTCAGAATTGCTGAGATGGGTTTTGACTGAGGCTGATCTGATGAATAAGATTGTATCAAGAGCAGATCAGGCTCTAAGTTCACATGACCTGTGCGATCATTGTCTGGGAAGACTCTTTGCTCATGTAGACACAGGAACCACAAATACAGAACGCGGCCGCAACATGCGCATCGCCGTTAGCTTAGAACGCTCTGCAAGAAGCGAAGAGTTGCCACCACATGAAGAATGCTGGATATGCGAAGAGATTTTCGACAGCCTGGACCGTTTTGCAGATGCATGCATAGCAGAGCTCTCTAAAATAGAATGCAGAACATTCCTCGTCGGCACTAAAGTAAGTCCAGATATTCAAGACCGTGAAGAGAGGCTGTGGGCTGAAGTCGGCGGAGAAGATGCTGAACCCATTAAAGCAGAACTGAACAGAGAAATAGGCAAAATTATAGAAGCACGCTCTCAAAAAGAGGTGGACTTCAAAAATCCAGATGCTGTTACTCTGGTTGATACCCGCTTTAACCATGTTGAAATGACAGTTACTCCTTTATTCATTTACGGCCGGTACAACAAATATTCAAGAGAGATTCCGCAGACAATATGGCCCTGCAGAGTCTGCCGTGGAAAAGGTTGCGAGCGTTGCAACGGACTCGGAAAAATGTACCAGACAAGCGTTCAGGAGATTATAGGAGATATAGCAATTAAAATGGCCGAGGGCAGCGATCATTTCTTTCATGGAATGGGAAGAGAAGATATCGATGCGAGGATGCTAGGCACCGGCAGGCCGTTTGTTCTTGAGATTTCCAATCCAAAAAAGCGTTCGATAGACCTCAACGTTCTGGAACGCGAAGCTAACAAAAATGAAGATGCTAGCTATTCAGACCTGAGATTCTCAAACAGGGATGAAGTCCGTAAGATTAAAAATGCATCACCTGATAAAACCTATTCAGCGACGGTGTCTATGCAGGATAAAGTTAATAAAGGGTTAGTGGATGAGGTACTCCAGTCGTTAAGTCAAGCATGCATTACCCAGCAGACGCCAGTTCGTGTAAGCCACAGAAGAGCTGACATAGCACGAAAAAGACACATCCGCGAGATCAACCTAAAAGATTTCTCGGAAAACAGCATGGTGCTTGAGATCACGGCGGAATCCGGTACATATATCAAGGAATTCGTCAGTGGGGATGGGGGCCGTACAGTCCCTAGTATCTCTGAAAAACTCGGCATCGACTGCAAAGTTACAGCGCTTGATGTCATACAGATACTTGATAACGTTCACGAGGAATAAACATGGTCAAAGCTTCAAAAGGCCTTAGGCGTAAAACACGCAACATTCTTGGAAAAACACCCCGCACAAAGGGCATGTCACCAATTACACATGAGTTTAGAAACTTTGAAGTGGGAGAAAAAGTAAACGTAGTAATTGATCCCGCTGTTCACTATGGGATGCCACATATGCGTTTCCAGGGAAAAACTGGCGTTGTTTCAGGTAAACAGGGCCGTGCATATGTAGTAGAATTAAAAGACGGCAACAAACCAAAAACCCTAGTAGCCCGTCCAGAACACTTGAAAAAGAGTTTATGAGGCGATTGTGATGCCTGAAGAATGCTATATAACCCTATCAGAAGCAAAGAAGATGCTTGACGAAGCAGGTGAAGAGAGAGAGTTAAATCTTACTCAGAAGTTTGCACAAGAGCATGCATCAAAATTTGCTAAACTCAGCGTAGAGGATGCTAAGAGCCTTCAGGCAGAACTCGCAGACATGAAATTCATTCCTGAAAACATTCAGATTAAACTCGTTGATTTTCTGCCTGAATACCCGGAAGAGGTAAGGGTCCTTTTCTCAAAAGAGAGAATGATCTTAGAAAAGGCTCATATTGATCAGATACTATCTGCTGTAGGGAAGTATAGGTAAACTTCCTGCAGGGAGCGGATCTAATGGAAGACTATGCGCGTATAATAGACTATTTGCCGCAAGGACATCCTTCAGAAAAAGGATTTAAAAAAGAGCCTGTGGCTTACGGCGTTGGAGAGGTTGAGTTTAAACTCTTTGAGTTAGTTCCAAAATCCGATGCTATTATCACCATGGGTGACAGAGTCTACATAGGAAAGGAAACTTCCCAGCGCGATAAGGTCGCTCATGTGAAAAAGCGTGTGGGTTATGATGAACTCACTGCCGCAGCGCAGGCAGAGCTCCCATTTGTGATTCAAGAGATTGTAGAGAGCAGCGAAGAGCGTTTTGTGAAGTTTTTCAATGAATCTCAAGCAATAAGCACAAGATATCACATGCTTGAGCTCATACCAGGTCTGGGAAAGAAACTGATGTGGGCAATAATTGAAGAGCGCAAGAAAGGCAACTTCAAGAGCTACGAGGATATTACAAAAAGAGTACCAGCAATAAAAAGTCCTTCCAAGCTTATCGCCAGGCGTATTGAAGAAGAACTTTCAGATCCCACTCAAAAATATCATCTCTTCATCTCTAAGTGATATTTTTTATGAATCCTTCACAGTTAGCAGCGGAGCTTTCATCAATCGGAGTGTCCCCTTCCAAAACATGGGGCCAGAATTTTTTAATTGATGATGGCATAGCAGACAGACAGATCGCATATGCCAGCATACACCCTGAAGATACTGTACTGGAAATTGGTCCTGGCTTAGGGATGATTACCAGCAGGCTTGCAACAAAAGCTGAGAAGGTCATTGCTGTTGAAACTGATAGGAAGTTAGCTGAATATTTATCAACAAAATTACCATCGAATGTAGAACTGATCACTGCAGATGCACTATGTGTAGACTTTCCAAAGTTCGATATTATGGTTTCCAATCTTCCTTACTCAATATCTTCCCCGATAATTTTCAAAATCCTCAATTATAATTTTAGAAATGCAGTGGTAATGCTGCAGAAAGAATTTGCAGACAGGATGGTTGCAAATGCAGGATCAAAAGACTATTCGCGGTTGAGTGTAGCTACATACTACCGCGCTAAATGCAGCATCTTAGAAAATGTCCCGGCGTCTAAGTTTTATCCGGCCCCTAAGGTAGATTCGGCAGTAGTAGAAATCATACCAAGAAATCCTCCTTTTGTGTTATCGAATAAAACATTCTTTTTTAAATTAACGGAAATGTTATTTCAACACCGCCGGAAAAAAATAAGAACTATTTTGAAATCTAAAAGATTGATAGAATCAGACAGCGGTCTCCCGTATTTGGATTTGAGGGTAGAAACGCTTTCTCCAGAACAGATCGGTGAGTTATCAGAGGCCATTTTAGCACTTAGGGACCGTTAGTATTTCTAACTAAGAGGCTTTTAGGGTACGATACTATGCAGATAGGAATCGTCGGAAAGCCTAACGTTGGAAAGTCCACCTTTTTCAGTGCAGCGACGATGGCGCCTGCAGAAATTGCGGCATACCCATTCACAACAATCAAAGCAAACAAAGGTGTAGCATATGCAAGAGGAAAATGCCCCCATGTAGATTTTGAAGTGCAATGCGTTCCTCGCAATGCCATCTGCGATGGCGGGGTGAGACATATTCCCATTGAGATGCTTGATGTAGCTGGTCTTGTACCAGATGCATGGCAGGGCCGCGGATTAGGAAATATGTTCCTTGATGACTTAAGACAGGCCGACGTATTGATTCATGTCGTTGATGCTTCTGGAGCTACAGACATAGAAGGAAACTCCGTACCGCTGGGAAGTCACGATCCGGTAGAGGATGTTGAGTTCTTAAAAAACGAAATAGCGTGCTGGATGAGAGGAATTCTAGAAAAAGGATGGGACAAAGCAGCCAGACAAGCATATCAAACAGGACAGCGCATAGAGATCGTAATTCACGAAAAGCTTACAGGCTTAGGAGTCACAGAATCTCAGATAAGCGCTGCCATGAGAGATGTTGAACTGAGCAGCAATCCCTTAAGCTGGAGTCCAGAAGACATGCTGAAACTGATGCATCATATACGAAAATATGCCAAGCCGATCATTGTTGCAATGAATAAAGCAGACATGGCTGATGAAGAGACTCTTGAAAGGATTAAGAAAGCAGCCGACGGAATGGCTGAAGCCACATGCGCAGAAGCTGAATTAGCTCTTAAAAAAGCAGCTAAAGGCGGATTAATTTCATACAAACCTGGCGATTCTTCATTTGGAGTGGTAAGTGGAGTGAAACTATCCGACGGACAGAAAGCTGCATTGGAGAAGATATCAGAAGAAATCAGCAGATATGATGGTACAGGAGTGCAGAAATGCATAGAAAAAGCCGTATACGAACTGCTGAACATGATATCTGTTTATCCAGTTGAGGATGAAAGCAAGCTTACAGATCATGACGGCCGCGTTCTTCCCGATGTTTTCTTAGTTCCAAACGGTACAACTGCAAGAGAACTAGCATACAAAATACATACAGATTTAGGAGATACGTTCATTCGTGCAATAAATGTCAGAACGCACAGAACAGTAGGTAGTGACTACATCCTCCTGAACAATGACGTAATCTCAATCGTTTCAAGGAAGTGAAGTCGTGGGTAAGTGGAATGTTCGTTTACTTTCAGCAGGTTATAAAAGAGTCGAGGATGATCTCAGGATAGAGTTGTACGGAATTACAGATGACGGAAGGTCCATCTGTATATACTACAAAGGATTCGGCCCGTACTTTGAGGTAATAGAACCTTCAGAAGAGCTTTTGACTGAGCTCTCGAATGATGAGAATGTAAAGAGTATTGAAAGGTTAGATATTTTCTTACGCGGTAAAATAAAAAAAGCTGCAAAAGTATTCGTTACATATCCATGGCTGGTACCGGATTTTAGATCAAGAATTAAGTCCAAGTTTGAAGTTGTTGCTGCAGACATTCCATTTCATCACAGATTTATATATGATGTTAACATGAATGCATGTTTCTGTGTAGAAGGAGAAGAGGTTCCTGGAGAAAGCAGTACAGATCTCACCGTGAACATGGGCGACGGACCTTCCTTCAACAACATAGATCCATTCAATCCTGATTTGAAAATATTATCATTCGATATTGAAAATTCAATCAAAGAAGGAACAATTCTTGCAATTTGTTACGTAACAGAAGAAAACGGTGTAATGAAATATCATGAACCGATACACGGCGATGAAAGATCAATAATTGATAATTTCACAAAAATTATTCAAAAAGAAGATCCTGATGTCATCACCGGATACAACATTGATAATTACGACATACCTACAATAATGGAGAGAGGCAACATTGCTAAAGCTGGTAAGCTCCTGTGGGGAAGAGATTATTCAGAGCCTAAGAAGGTAGGAAAAAGAGGCTGGAAAATAACCGGCAGATTAGTTGTTGATGCCTGGTGGGCAGCAAAAATGCAACTGCGTCCAAAACAGGAAACTTTGAACCACATCGCTAAAACATATCTTGGTGAAGAAAAGCTGGATGTCGACCCATCTCATATGGATGAAGAATGGGCAAATAACAAAGAGAAGGTTCTAGAATACTGTAAAAAAGATGCTGAACTGGCTTTGAAGATTGTTGATTATTTAGAAGCATTAAGAAAATTAATGGATCTCGCTGCAGTGTCAAAATTGCCGCTTGAAGATGTCCACACATCCGGAAGTTCTACACTTATTGATTCCATATTGATTCGTGAAGCTGACAGAACTGTTCCTCCTACCGCTGTTCCCATGACCAGCACGATGAATAATGATGAAGATGCTATCGAAGGAGGATATGTTCACGACATAGAGCCTGGGTTGTATCACTGGGTCATAGTGTTGGATTTCAAATCTATGTATCCTTCATTGATCATACGCAATAATATCTGCTTCACAACATTAAACCCAGAAGGAACAGTAGTGGCACCCAACGGAGCAAGGTTCCTGTCAAAAGACGTTAAAGAAGGACTTCTTCCAAGAATTTTAACTGCATTAATGAAACAAAGAGATGAGATTAAAAAGAGCATGAAGGAAAGCAAGACTCCAGAAGAACAAAGGTACTATGACGGTCTTCAAAATGCAGTAAAAGTTCTTATGAATGCATTTTACGGAGTGTTTGCTTCGTCATTCTACAGATTCACAGATCACGACATTGGAAGTGCAATCACTGGTTTTGCAAGAGAGACTGTTAAAAAGTTAATAATGGAACTAAATGAAAAAGGTCTGAAAGTCGTGTATTCAGATACTGATTCATTATTCATTCAGTCTCCGTACGACAACCTAGAAGATACAGTAAAATTCGGAAAAGAAACTGCAGAGAAGTTCTCTCAAGAAGTTTCTCAAATGGAGTTTGAAAAAGTCCTGGAACCGTTATTTTCCCATGGTAAGAAAAAAAGGTATGTTGGAAGATCAGTGTGGCCAGAAAACAAAATGCTTATCAGAGGTTATGAGATAAGAAGAAGCGACGCCTTCGAATATCAAAGCAACTGCTTAATGTCTGTATTTGAAAAGGTACTGGATGACAACCCGCAGGAAGCAATAAAGGTAGCTAAAGAATGCGTATCAAAAGTGCTGTCGGGTGATGTACCGATTGAAGATCTGGTAATCTCAAGAACAAGCAAATCTTTCAATTCATATAAAGACCCAGATACTCAGGTAAATGTCATTGCAGCAAAGAAGATGATCGCACTGGGTTATGACTTTACTCCAGGTATGAAGGTTTCGTGGATCGTAACTGATTCTAAAAAGACTCCTCAGGAAGTAGAGCCATATATTAGCGGCAGACCTTTTACCTACCGCCCAGACTACAGATACTATGCGGAGAGATTATCACAGACTCTGGCAAGAGTCACAGAATTCTTCGGTTGGAGTGAAAAAGATCTGATCATGGGATCTCAGCAGGTAACGCTGTTTGATTCATCATTTGAGGAGAGTCCAGCGGCATCTCAGAAAAAGTCTAAACCAGCTAGCAAAAAGACCAGCAAAACCACTAGTCTGAATGACTTCTTCTGATTATCAGTTGCTAAACATCAGAGCGATGCGTTTAATTCCACTATCGAAAGTTTCTATGATACATGAATCTTATCGAAGTGGACGGACAGCTCCTAGATGCCGAGGAATTTTTACTAAACATTTCCTTGGATCAGGATCACTGCATTACCATCTCCGGGATGAAAGCAACATTAAACCTTTTTTGTGACGGCAGCTATGCGCTGATGCTCAAAGTAGTGCTTACAGAAGACGAAGACGGAGCATACGATGTTGATCGTTTGGAAAGCAAAGTAGAGGTCATAAAAGATCTTGCCAGCAAAGGATTCTTTCTGCGCGGCTGCGACGGATATGTAGCCTGCTTCAAAGATGGAAAAATTGACGGCTTAAGAGATGCTCTCTTTGAAGCCATCGACTGCTTTAAGATCTAGTGACACTGGTCACTAGTTAATCTTCAAAAAGGTCTCTGGCCTTTTTGAATATATTAAGACTGATCATCTCACCGATGAGCTTTCCATCTTCATCAACTATCGGCAGATCGTTAAGATGCTGCTTGACCATAAGTTCGATAGCATCGGTGAGCATTGTATCTTTTTTAATCGGTATGACGGAGGTCATCATATCGTCAATCTCTTCTTTCAATGAGTCTCTGAGAAACTGATAAAAAGCCACACCTCCGCTCTTTCTAACACCTATCCTGTATCCAACCAGGCGCAGCAGTGTTTCGGTGTTAACCATACCTAATAATTTTTCATCAGAATCTACGACGTAAGCTTTACGGGAAAGAGGATTTTCAATCATCAGGTCGATAATTTGACGTATTTTAGCACCTTTCTGTACTACTGACGGTTTAGTAACCATGTCATCAAATACGTCTCCAATTTTAGTTTCACTAAATTTCATATTCATATCGGCCATGAAATGATAATTGTGCCATGCATATTTTAAATGGTTGGCGATATACGGCAGATTGTTATTGTATTTGATAATAAAATAAAGATCTGCAACTGCATGGAGTTTATCAAGATGAGCGAGTTTGAGAGGAAATATGGATCGTTCAGAACGGGCATTTCTGGTGCATTGAGCTATGCACTTACTGCAATAATTGTTCCCATACTGCTGGCAATTGCTCTCAACTATATAATTGAAAATTACAATATTTTGACAGAATTCAGCAGCTATGCAAAAGATTTCGGCAGTATAGTCGTAATCGGCGGTATACTCACCTGCGTGGCATTTTTCAACAACTATTATCCAAAAGGTTCTTACTCACGTACCCTCGCCGGACTGCTGCTTTCGGGAAGTCTGTTCCTCTTCTTATGGCAGATTTCATCCCTCATTCATCTGATGTTTGATCTGACAAATATTTTTGTTAATGTGGATTATTCGTTCTTTGTGTTCCTTATAGAATTATTCTGTGGCATGAAGGCCATATATGTCCTGGGAGAGTTTGCATTCTACCGCCGCAGATGGAAAAAAGAGAAAAATCTGATAGACTCCTCTGCCCACACCGGATGTGAACTTTGAGCAGAGCTGTCATGCTTTGTTTTTCCTTGAAAGATTTAGGATTGCCAGGCCGTAGAACAACACTGCAGTTACGACAAGCACAAGTACGCTGAATTCAGATCCCGGTGTAAAGTCTCCGTATGTGAATGTAACACCCATTTCATGATTGAAATCAGCAATGACGTCTGAAGGAGCTCCTGCAAAAATTGCATTCATCGGAGCCTCCATGAATACCTGTCGGAAGAGAACAGCAGAATGCGATACGGGGAAAATCATTACAACCCACTGAACCGCATAAGGCAGAGTGCCTATTGGAATGAATACGCCGGTGATGAAACCGATCAGCGTACCAAGTACTGTGCTGGCAGTTGCAAAAGACTGTGTAGTGTAGAAGAAACTGACTATGAAAAACACCAGCGCACTCGACGAGATCACAGACAAAAGCATTATTCCCAAGACTTTGAGAAGATCTACAGCGCTGAGAAACTCTCCTCCGCTGGCAACTATATATGCTTCGGCAAATGTCAAAGCTACTAAACTCATTATGATTCCAATAATGAATGTACTGAGAATGTATCCACCAGCAATCTCATATTTCTTAACTGGAGATGCATTGAAATCTCGAACTGTTCCTCTAGCGCGATCGTCCACAAATGTTCCAAATGCACCCATGGTTGCCGTGATTGAAGTAATTGCTAAGACGCCGGACATTATCCAGCTATCCATGAGATATCGAGATCCTTCCATATTCAATGAGTCAGTCCAAACATCTCCCAGAAATAAAACATAGAGGGCAATGACAATTATAGCTCCCATCAACGAAAACAATACCGCTGTTTTGTCTCTGAAAAAGAGTTTTAGATTTCTCTGTGCAAATCTGATCAGAATGATACCTCTTTTCCAATTATATTGATGAAAGCGTCTTCCATCGTTCCATGAAGAACTTCAAATCCTTGAACCAGATGTTTTACAGAATCTATAATGGGTATAGCGTCTAACGTACTGTCTATCCAGATCGTAAATGTACTCTCTTTAACAGAGTATTCGATGCCATTTTTATCCAACACTGATTTAAGAGCGTCAGTGTTGTTTGCTATGAACTTTATGCAGTCTGAGCTGTATTTTTCCTGCAGTTCATATGGAGTTCCCTGAGCAGCTATTTCACCATGATTTATTACGACGATGTAATCAGCAGATGCTGCTTCTTCCATGTAATGGGTAGTAAGAAATACAGTCATGCCAGTATTTTTCTGAAGATCGATTATTTTGTTCCATACGATGTTTTTAGTCTGTGGATCAAGCCCGGTTGTCGGTTCATCCAAAAACAAAATCTTTGGAGTATTTACCAAAGCTCTGGCGATGTCTGCTCTGCGCCTCTGTCCACCGGAAAGTTTGCCGTAAGGCCTGTCTATGAATTCCAGCAGGTCTGTAGCTTCAGCAGCGTCATCCACTGCCTTTTTCAAATCTTCACCTTTGAGACCGTAAAATTCAGCACGGACAACAAGATTTTCTCTGACTGTCAGGAGATTATCCAGCACACTGTTCTGGAATACTATTCCAATCCTGCTGCGGATGGCGTCGTCATCTTTTCCGCGAGTTAAGCCGTCCACTATGATCTTTCCTTCATCCGGCTCAAGGAGGGTGCAGATCATGTCGATGGTAGTTGACTTTCCAGCACCGTTTGGTCCCAGGAATGCAAATAATTTACTAGATTCAACGTCAAAAGTTATTCCAGATACAGCGTTTAAGCTGCCGTACTTCTTTTTTAAGTTTTTTATTTGGATTATGGGATCATCGGACAAGGCTCGCGCAATGCTCATTGGAAATATATAATTTCTCTACCTGACAGAAAAAGAATTCCACAGCTGGATTATGACACGGATGAGAAGCGTCAGACTGGCATTTTCTGAAGATTATGCAACGATTTACGACTCACAATTTATATATTCCACTAAGTAGTGGAAGAAACCGTGATCATATGGGAATAAGCATGGCCATCTGTGAATTAGACTGCAAAGGTTCTCTTTGCAAAAAAGGAAAAGAAACAGTAATCAAAGCCCGTCTGCCTTCAGTCGCCGGGTATGAACAGTATTCTGATTATGATGAATTTGTAGACATGTCTGACGCAAAGAAGGTGTTCTCCTCAGACTTTGAACAGTTCTTAAAAAAGAATCGCTTAGATGGGGAAAAAGAGTCATTCTTACTTTCAAAATTAAAGAATGCAGATGACGCAGAAAAGCTCAGGCCTTATTCTAAAAAATCATACACAGGATGGGTAAACCTAGACAAGCTGTCAGCTGATGTCCAGGCAAAATTGATTGCTGAAGCTGGCCAGGATAACCTCATGACTGAATGGGATACGATTCCTCTGACAGAAACTAATGAGATCTGCGCAAAATGTCCGATGTCATGGGACAAAGGCAGAGGATGCATCGGTGCATTCGGTCCAGATTCTTCACTGCTGCCTTCAATAGCTGAGAAAAACAGCTGCAAGCTGGTAGCTAACATAATGAAATATGCAGAAAGCGGAGAAAAGTTAAGTCCAGAAGATGCCAAAGCATTGTCTGCCGAGTGCAAGATTCTCCGTGAAAAGCTTGTTGACGAGGGAAAAGCAATGGTCAGGCGTTACAGCGGAGTAATAGACCGTTTAGAGACCATGGCTGACCTGTGTTCATCTACTGGAACAAGATTTTACTTTATCTAAGCAGTTTTACAGGCGGGACAATTTTCCCGCTTTTTTATTTCTATAATGTCCCATTGGTTATACTGAGTATCTCCAACGAGAAGTTTTGAAGCCAGAGTGTTTCCTATGCCTGTTAATATCTTTATTGCTTCTGAAGCCTGCATTGAGCCGAATATTCCTGCCGTTGGTCCCAGTATGGGAAATGTTTTTTTGGCAGGCGGCTGATTTGGAAACATACATTTCAGGCAAGGAGTTGTTTTAGGAATTATGGTCGTTATCTGGCCGTGCCAGCTTTCTACAGCTGCATGAATGAATGGAATGTCGGAGTTAATGCAGTACTCATTTAAGATCATCCTGGTTGAAAAGTTATCAGTGCAGTCAAGAATAACATCAGCGTCTACAAAAATCTCTTTGATGTTATGATTGTCCACCTCAGCCGTTCTTTCAGCCACGTTTATGTCTGGATTAAACCGTTCTAGTTTCCAGGCAGCCGATTCGGATTTACTTCGTTTGCCGATATCTTCCGGCCAATGGAGAGTCTGTCTGTTAAGGTTGCTTTCTTCTGGAGATTGAGAGTCGACTAAGATCAGCTTTCCAATTCCAGCACCTGCAAGATATGTGGCTGCTGGACAGCCTAAACCGCCAACACCCAGTATACCAACAGTGGAATCTGAGAGAATTTCTTGTTTCTCAGTTCCAAAATCATCTAAAATTATCTGTCTGGAATACCTCTCCATGTTTGCTTATCCAGTTATTCGTTATTAAGCTTTAGGCGGCACCTGGAAAGGTAGTAAGTTCATCTTTTGTGATGTCTACGATAATCATGTCCCCTGCTGCTTTTATATCATCAGGTTTAAGATAGAGAGGTTGTGCGCTGTGAAGTCTGAGAGTCTCCATTATTTCCCGTTCGGGCTTAACCCGTATGCATGAAACTGTAAAATTATCAGGACCGAAGAAGATCATGTCGGCTGAACCGACTTTATTGGCATCTTTTAAGATTATTTCTGTTCCCAGAATGGATTTGGCAACCATTCCACCCGGGTTTTCTTTGATGCTGTTGACAATCTCATCAGATGGTATGCTTAAAACGACTGTGTCAGATAAAGCTTTGACACTGTCTAGCTCTATGAACATGCTCTCAGAAAATATCTGTAAAATCTTCTTTTTCTGCGATATCTCTATTGATTTTATTTTCCAGTCATCCGTGGAGATGCTTACATCTTTGACTATGCCTATGTTTTTAGCATCTGAAGTCAGCACAGGCAGGCCTATTATCTGATCTAAACTTCTCATTACAGATAGTTGAGTGGCATGGGTTAATAGAATTTCCTTTAGATTGGTTGTTCAGCCACAAACTTAATGCTGTTGGTGATTATCAAGTACCGTTCTAACGGCGCATATGCGTTAAGTACGCCGTGTTGGATTGGTGATTCTTAATGGAAGGAGACATTAACGTAGTTACTGCAAAACCAGAAGACGTCAAATTAATGAAAAAGCTCTCTAAAATAAAGCATACAATTATCGTGATGTCTGGAAAAGGTGGTGTGGGAAAGAGTACAGTAAGTGTAAACATCGCCGTTGGATTGGCACTCAGGGGCTACGAAGTCGGTATTCTGGATGCTGATATCCATGGACCAAATGTCCCTAAAATGTTGAAGCTTGAAGATGTAAGGCTGGAAGCAGATGAGAATGGTATTTACCCAGCTGAGGTTCCGCCACGCATCAAAGTAATGTCCATGGCATTCCTCTCTCAAGATAAGGATACACCGATTGTCTGGCGCGGCCCGATGAAGATGGGAGCACTCCGTCAATTTATTGAAGATGTATACTGGGGAGAACTGGACTACCTAGTTGTGGATTTACCGCCAGGAACCGGTGATGAACCTCTCACCATCGCTCAGCTCATATCTAATGCAGACGGCAGCGTGATTGTGACCACACCGCAGGATGTGGCATTGCTGGATTCCAGAAAGAGCGTTTCATTCTCTAATGCTCTTGAACTCCCGGTACTTGGTATCGTTGAAAATATGGCAGGATTTGTATGCCCCCATTGTAAAGAAACAGTAAATCTGTTTAAGATCGGCGGGGGAGAAAAAGCCGCCAATGAACTGGGTGTTCCATTCCTAGGAAGAGTTCCAATTGATCCTAATGTAGTTGACGCAGGAGACAGCGGAATGCCGCTAATCGCCGACAATGGAGCCTCTCCAGCATCCGAAGCGTTTGAAGGTATAATCGATAAAATCTTGGAAAAAACTGAAAAGCACTGAGTGCTGGTGCGTGCACGTCATTACTGATAATCAGAAAGATTTCTCTAAATATGGAATCTTGACCTCGAGGCTTGAGGTGAATGACGTATGCACGCACTAGAAACATCTAAACTACTGACAGAAGAATACTCGGCAAAAATTCTTTTAGCACTGATGGGAAGACCAAAAAATGCTCTAGAATTATCAGAGAAATTGGACATACCGATAGCAGCATGTTACAGAAAAATCAATCTTTTGGAATCTGCTGGATTAATCTGCTGTGAAGAAAGAAAACTCACACGAGCAGGAAAAAGAGTGAATATGTACAAAGCTAGGGTAAAATCCGCTTCTATCGCAATGGAGAGAAACGGCATACGCGCTAGAATTGAAATGGTTGACGGAACATTTGTTGACAGCGATTACTGCATAGACATGGACATTTTCGCTGAAAGTTGATTTTGTGATGTGAATAGTTCTTTCAAACCATCCTCGATAGTAACGGATGTGTGAAAGTTCAGCAATTCTTCTGCTAGCCTCACATCCGCTACTGAATGCTTAATGTCTGCAGCCCTAGGCTGTGAATGAACAATATCAATATTTTTTGATGACGCATATATTATTTTCTCAGCAAGCTCATTGATACTGATTTCTTCACCAGATCCACAGTTGAAAGTGACACCGCTTACATCAGATTCTATTGCAAGATAGATTAATCTGGAAACATCAACGGCATGAAGAAAATCTCTTGTTTGTTTGCCGTCCCCTTCAATTACTACAGGTTTGTCATTTTTAACACATTCTGTAAATTTAGTTATGACTCCGGAATAAGGACTGTCAGCATCTGCTCTGGAAGAGTAGAAATTGAAAGGTCTGATGATAGCCGTCTTTAAACCATATGTACTCTCAAACATTCTTACATAGCCTTCCGCAGCGAGCTTGCTTGCACCATAGACTGATAAAGGGTTGACCGGATGCATTTCTGAGATGGGGACATTAACTGGATTTCCATAAACTGCAGCGCTAGAGATGAATATGAATTTCTTAACATCAGAATCTATTGCAGCTTTAAGGGCTGATACTGTACCGGAAACATTAATGTCAACATCAAAAGCAGGATCAATTAAGGATTTTTGAACAGATACCTGAGCTGCTGTGTGTATCATCACATCAGCTCCGTTTGCTGCTTTAGTTAATTTTTCAGTATCCCGGATGTCTACAATATCTACTTTATCCTCTGCACTTGCATGCTTCGGCGGTACAATATCCACACCCCATGCATCATGATTTCTAGCTTCTGCTTCTTCAAAAAGGTATGAACTGAGCTGGCCAGATGCACCGGTTATCAAAATATTCATAACACTATGTTTCTAACAATAAATAAAAAAAAGTTACTACAAAGAGCATGCCCGGCATTAGTCTGATTTTAATTACGTATTAACTCAGAAAACTATGCTGCAACTGCTAGATTTTATATCAATAATGCATTGACCCCTAAGAGGTGTTTGATGATAGAAATCGGATGGACTGAGATAATAGTTGCAATTGCAATTATAATCATAATAGTCGCTCTGATTAAGTCTGTTTATGTCCTGATACCCCCTTCAATAGCAGCTGTAATTGTCTGGTTCACTACTGAAAATTACATGTATACAATAATCGGATTTATTGTGATAATGGTTTTGACAATCTTGTTTAAACACTAATCTGCTCTTTTTCATCAGTCTGAGCAATTTAAATACTCGACGTTCCAAAGTCTTACAAAACGGACTGGGGATTATGGGCTTAGCGAGGAATGTAGCAAAGAATACTATAGCAATGGGTTCTGTACAACTTGCTAGCCAGTTATCTACTTTTATTCTCTCAGTATTCTTGCAGTTCTACTTGGGAAACAGCTACGGAATTTACTCCTACGCATTTTCACTGGCATCGCTTATCTTCATAATCGCGGATTTTGGACTTAATTTCCAAACAGTAATTGATGTAGCTCCCAATAGAGAGATCGCTCCGCAGTACCTGACAAATACCATTTTTCTCAGAATTATTCTCGGCACCATAGGCATGGCAGTAACATTCGTTGTTATCGCTGTATCTAATCTCGGATACGAAACAAATCTAGCCATCCTGATAATTGCATTGAGCACAGCATTCAACTGGATATCACAGTCGTTTACCGCTATGCTGTCTGCATTTGAACAGATGCACTATATAATGTATACCACCCTGGTGGAACGCTGCTTTACTACTTCAGTAGCAATTGTGGCACTCTTCCTTGGCTACAGGTTAGAATTTGTAATTCTCATCGTTTTATTGGGATCCATTCTAAATGTATTCCTCAGCTGGGCTGTGACGTCGAAATATATTGTAAAAGCAAACAAAAGGCCAAACATCAAGCAGTCCATGAGGCAGTTGAAAACAGCACTACCATATGCAGCAGCAGGTGTTTTAAACACCTCCATGTACTCGCTGAATGCGGTAATTATCTGGAATGTGATTCTGTGGACCGGAGGAGGATCTGTGTATGCTGCTCATGACACGGCTCTGTATAATTTATCATTCAATGTCATCGTAGCTCTGATTACCATACCTACAGTTTTAATGACTGCGCTCATGCCAGCCATATCAAGACTGTATCGTACTTCTTCAGACTTGACAAGACTCACTCAGCAGAAAGTCATGAAATACATGTTTGCACTGGGAATCCCTCTTTCGGTCGGAGGCGTGATCTTAGCAAAAGATATAATCTCTTTGATTTACGCTCCAGAATTTATCGATTCATATCAGGTTTTTGAGGTTTTAGCTCCGGTGATAGCAATCAGTTATTTTGGAACTGGACTGGGGGGAGTCTTAGCATCTGCCGGACTGGTTCACTACAATACGTTAGCCGCAGCCATCGGAGCAGCTGTGAATGCTGTGCTATGCTGTGCACTTGTGCCGTTTTTCGGAGCAATCGGTGCAGCAGCGGCGTTCACGATATCATATGTAGCAATAGTAGCATCCGGCGAGAGGTTCATGGCAAAGAAGATATTTTCAGTAAATATTAGAGACATTGTTACAAAACCGATAATTTCCGCTATGGTAATGGGCATTATTCTTCTGATACTCCCGCATATGTCGCTCATCATGTCGCTTCTGGTCGGAGCTATTTCTTACTTCGGAGTGTTCCTAGTATTAGGCGGATTAAACAAAGAAGATCGCGAAATTCTTAAAAGGGTTATGAAAAAGGGAGTCTAAACTTTAATTACCATGCATTACAAGTTATAACTAGGTGTAATATGTCTAAGTCTGAAACTCTTGCAGAAACAAGGCCTCTTGAAATTGGTGAAACAGACACTAAAGATGTCGTATCATCAGACGGGAAAATTCTTGGAAAAATGACTGGCATGTGGATAAACACAACAAACTGGAATGTAGAGCATCTCATTGTCGAGATGGATAAAAATACGGCTGAAAAATTAGATCTAAAAAAGAAGATGCTGAGAAGCACCAAAACTGCGCTTCCAGTGCGTTATGTTGAAGTGGTTTCTGATGTCGTGAAGCTTAACTCAACTCTGGAAGAGCTAAGCGGCTCCTTGACAGAATCTAAGGTTTAAACTTCTCAGTGTGTATGAGCCTCTCCTGTAAGCATATTCAGAATAAATATCAGAAGTATGCCGATAACAACTAATGCATAGGCTTTGTAGTTATTGCGCTTTTCATGGAATGCTTCAGGAAGCAGATCATACATACCAACAAAGGTGAATGTTCCTCCAGCCAGAGCCATTAAGATACCGATAGGTGCAGAGTCTATCAAATCTACTGCAAAAAATGAGATTATTGCAGCAATCGGCGTGATCAGGGTGAATAACCCGATATTGATTAAACCTTGTTTTCTCGGAACATCTGCCAGACAGAATGTTGTAGATAATGAGAATAAATCTATGGCTTTGTGAGCTAAAATTGCAAGAAGTACCACTGTTCCCAATTCAGAATTTGCTTCAGAAGCAACTATGGCAGCTCCAAGGGCCAAACCATCTACCGCAGAGTGAATGCCTAAGCCAGTAAAAGCTGCCATTGAGGTGAGTTTATGCTTATGTTCAGTCGTATGATTGCGACATTTCTTTTCATGGCGCTCTTTTATTATGATCTCTAGCATTAAAAGGACTATAAATCCAATCATTACCCACATCAGAGCATGAGACACCGCATCGTGTGTATCTCCACCTTCTTCGATGAGTGTGTTTATTGCTTCAGGAATCAATATTAAAAAGCTTGCACCGATAAACACACCAGCACTGATGGCAACAAAATAATGAAGATTTGAAGAACCCCATCTACGCAGATATGGAAGGGCTCCGCCGATTAAAGAGACTACGATTATTGCCAGTAAATAAAACACCAGCTCCACTAAGGTATCACTCATTGCTATCCTAAAATGAGAATTGTGACTTCTTATTAAAAACTTTTGTATTTTTTAATAAACTCACGTTTTTTTATATTCATTTTTTAGAATTTAATTAATTACTGTATACCAATATAAATGACACAGCAAAGTAAAAGCATCAGTGTGATCATTTTGTTCCATCAAATGGAACACATTGCTTTTATTTTGCTTAGTCATTTGAGTACTTATTCATCTAAATTAATAGCGTTTGATAGTTTACATACAATAATAGTGTTTATTCCCTTCCCCAGGCATCAGAAGGCAGTTCTTCATAGATTTTCATAAATTCTTCGTCTTCAGATCTGCTTGAATCTATGCGTGCCAGTCTAGCCACCTGATCAGTTTTCAGCATCCAGTAATGGATTCTCCACATTTTTCCTTTTTTCAAATGGACTTCTTCTTCCATAGTTGTCAAAAGTCCTTCTTCCTCCAACATGTAGAAAATATCTCTGTCTTCAGATGCTAAGCGGTTATCAATAACAGACCCTGCATAACCAAAGAATCCTGCTATGTACTCAGCAAGCTTTTTCAAATCTTCATTTTTCATGCCTTTCTTCCCAAGAGTATTCTTGAGAGCTAGCTCCATTTCCAGTACGGATACGACCGTCATGGTTAAGTAATCTCCAATTAGGAAGTAGATATATCTTTTCATAAAGGTATACTACCATAAAATAATCATATGGACTGCTGGATGTTTTAATCCATTTATGGTTTTATTCTTTCATCTTCTAGATTTAAATTAAATGACAATACAATATTTTGCTACAAAATCTAATTATAATTATATCCTTTAACGAATTTGATCACTATGAGTATCACATATGAAAAACAAGTATATTTATTTGAGGAAGAAAAAGCATTTAACACGAACATCGCTGTAAGAAAAGAGCTTAAAAATGGAAGAAGGATTTTATACATATCCAAGACACCCATTGGAGTTCTAAAAGAACAATTTGATGATGAAAATGAATTGATAGACTTAAGATCGTTATCGCCCAGACCTGAATCGGACTGCATTTCACCCATGAATACTGAAGCACTGAAATGTACAGTACAAAAATTTATTGATGAAAATTCAGATGGAGTAATTGTTCTTAATGGAATCGATGTAATGGAAAAATGGATGAGTTTCAATATAATTAAATCGATCGTAGAAGAAATGATAGAACTCGCTATAAGCAACAATCATTCTGTTATAATTACACAAAACCCATTGGCAATTAATTCTCAAAAACTGTTAATCTTAGAATCATTAGCAGACGAAATAGTATCTAAAAAATCTAAAAATACTAATTAATACCAAATAAGTACCTTAATAGGACTTATAGGTGCTAGATAAGTACGCTATAAGGCATACAATCAAGCGTTAGATAGCTCCGAGACCTTCAAGGAGAACCTTCAAACCAATCAGGATCAGGATTATGCCACCGAATATCTCTGCTCCTGACTGGAATTTCATTCCAAAGAAACTACCGGACTTTACTCCGATGAATGATATTACAAATGTGACTAAACCGATAATCACCACTGCAGGAAGTAATGTAACGCCCGTAAGCGAGAAACTTATACCGACCGCTAAAGAGTCTATGCTGGTAGCAATTGAAAGAAGTATCAAATTCTTGAAGTCCAGACTTTTAGTGGCCTCTTTTTCTTCTCTGGACTCTTTAATCATTCTGAGTCCTAATATTATCAGCAGAGCTGCTGCGATTATGTAGCTAAAAGATTCAATGAAACCATGAAAACTTTCACCAATGTAGTAGCCGATTATGGGCATGATTGCCTGAAATCCACCGAAAAATAATCCGATTATCGCTGCGTCTCGTATCGTAGCTTTTCCAATGGAGATGCCCTTGCATATTGAAACGGCAAAGGCATCCATGGACAATCCTACTGCAATAAGGATGAGTTCAATCAGGTTCATGGTATCGTAGGTCGCTTAGGTGTCAAAGTTGTTAAATGATTACATAAAGTCCGTGAGCTTGCACTTTTTAATCTTATCTGATTGAAACAGTGAATTCATGGATTCTTCTACAATTGCAATACGCTGCTGAGTATAGGCATCGAGATCAAACTTTTCGCTGATTTCTTTAGCTATCTCAAGGTATTTCTTAACACTTTTCTCATGTACTGTCAATGTTAAGCTGTTTCCACAGTAACAGCGTCCGATTAAAGGCACTCTTCTGTATTTAGCATTACATTTGGTACATCTCAGAGTTTGTGAAGAGAAACTCTTGAGGTTTCCAATCATATCTGGTAAAAAGTGTTTTGTAATCACCCTATAAGCTACATCCTGAGCATCCACAGCTCTTACTTTACGTGCTATTTCAAGCTGCGCGTTCATCTTATCTATCATTGTTTCCAATGTTTTGTATGCAGATTCCGCAGGTCCAGCTGAAATATTAGATGTATCGTGTGTGAATCCAAATCCCTCATACTGCAGAGAAGACCCGATTCTGGTTGCTACAGTATCCATTATTTTTTCGATATCTTTCGGATGCTTATACTCAAGTGTCGCATTATAAAATTCAAGCGGATATTCCCATAAGACATCTATGTTATGAGCTTCTTTATCAATCTCATTCGGATCAAGCCTGGTAGTAAGAACTAACGGTGCATCCATCAGACCTCCTCGTCTATCCGGCAAGAAGGATCTTGAGAAGTTGATAAGACCGTCTAAAAGCAGAATCACGGAGTCTTCATCTCCATCTGCGTTACGTCTTTTCGAAGCGTGAAAGAAAGGATGGCCGTAACCGACGTTTGATTTGGTATACCCGATGAGCCTGCAGAGAATTCCGCCGGAAGTGTGCGGAGCAAGACCTATTGTCAACTGTCCAATAAGATCCTCCCGAGTTTTTGCATTATAAAACCGTTCCATCCCGTATTGCTTCTCCAGCAGATCATCGATAAATTTGGAAACTTTAACAAGATAATCTCCGCATCCCACAGAAGGTATGATATCCTGAACACGAAGTTCACAAATCTGGTTTCCATCAACCAGATCATTTCCAAATGTGTCCTTTAGATAGCCAATGTTTCTAGCTTTCTCTACGCTCAGACCAATCTCATTAGGTTTGAAATGGGTGACGGGAACATCGGTCATATCATACCTGATTGTTCCGTCTTTAAAAACAAAGAGACCATTTGCAGCCCTCAGCACTCCTTTTTCCATAGCTTCGGGAGTTTTGTTTTTAGACATCATTCCCTGTACCCCTTTGATTTCAGGTGCAGGATAAATGCCCAATTTGCTCAGAGCGTCTGAAAGTACTTTCGAGAGATCTATTTTTTGAGAGGTAGGCTCGCTTATCGGTACTGTATGCCCTCCGCAGTCTGGACATCCGCAGAAGAATCCAGTTTTTCCACATCTGGTACATTGTCTGAGCCCGATGTCTACTTCGATTGTCCTGCCCCTGACGGCTACAGAAACCAGACGCTGCATTCCTCCATTCTGGCCGAGAGGGAAAAGAGCATGTGGCGGCGGCTTCATTTCTCGTTCTTTAGCCTTCTCCGGACGTCCCATTCTGGCACCGATTCTGGTTACAGCACGGGCCCGGACGTCTATGCCCATAACGTTTGAAATAGCCCTGAGCGTACCTGATGAGAATGCTTTATCCTCCTCTTCCCCTGGATCAATTAAAGAAGATCTTTCGACAATTTTTCCGTCTTCTATGCCCAGACCTAAACCTTCAAGCAGCGGAACCGAGTAAAAATCAACTACAATTTTACCATCTTGAATAGTATGCAGAGCACCTAGTGTCTCAAGCGTCCTTTTAGGAAAGTTTTCTCTTGGAAGTATCAATTTACCTTCGGCAAAAACTCCATGTCTGAGTATTTCAGAGCGGAGAATGTTGAGTTCATCTACTGTTTCATCATACCAAAAAAGATTGAATTTCGGATGCAACGGAACTCCGTATGTTTTTGAAATTTCCTTGGCGCGTTCATACGTGGGATCGCTCCAGTCCTCAGGAAGCTCCTCACATTTGGATCTAAGTTCTACCTTATACCACTCTGGTGAATATGCACCAGGAGCAAGTACATGGTTATTCTCCATGAATTCTCCATACGGCAGCAGCACCTCTCCGAGATCGACTATTTCTGCGATATCTTTCCTAATTGTTCTGATCTCTTCCGCCTCCTTGGGCTGTATGAGATCTCCGTTCTTCATCAGCAGAATGGGGCCTTCGATCTGATCGCAAGGAGTTACTGCTCCGGCTTTGCCTGGCCTCTCAATCTTAATCTGGGTTCCTATTGCTAAGAAGTCATCCAAAGCAAACATGGTTCCTGGATGAATTGCCAAAGCAGCTAAACCTGTAGTCCTGCCTCTACCGTACCTCAACCGCAGTCCGCCTGCTTTCGAGGGGTGCCCAATAACCGGCCTTCCAGCTACCATATCTTTTAAAAACTTAGAATCAGGAACTATGCCTTTAGTCTCTTTCCCTCCTGAGACTTCTGCTTCATGGTGCTGTTTCCATTTCAGATATTCATCGATGAATTCCCACCCGTCAATTCCAAGTTTTTTCACGTGTTTTTGAATCTTAGGAGCCTTGAGACACATTCCCTCAGCAATGACCAGACATGCTCCGCCTCTGACCTGGTTTGTTTCAATGCGCGGAAGATCCCTGAATCCTGAGATTTCCATCTTTTCCGTGCCTTCGCCGTCAACGCATACCGGGCAGGATCTTGTGATAATCTCTATCTCCTCATTGCCCGGACAATACTGAAGATGCTGGCACTGCCTGTAGAGCGGAATCTCTTCCTTAAAACGCTGAACCTCAGATTCAGTAGGAATATATTTTCCTAAGCCCAATTCTCGTCTTACCACATCTCCGATAAGAACGCTTAAAGCCTGTCCGGTGCCGCCGGCGGCACGTATAGGTCCAGCGAATGATAAAGAAAGATATTCACTGCCATCGGCATTTTTACCGATTTTTGCTCCAGCAATTCCCTCAAGAGGGGCAACAAGAATTCCTTCTGTCAACACAGCAAGACCAACTCTCACTGCCCTGTCGACTCGTTCTTCCCGCGTTTTGGCCTCTCGAGAAGCCATTTCTTTTGCAATCAGCAGTGAAACTTCTTCCCTGTTATGATCGATGGACAATTCCCTGATACGTTCGGCTACACCTTCGACATGCCAATCAGCTAGCAGTTTTTCTACACGGGAAGCAAGATCTTCTGCCCTAGGAATCTCTACAGTTAACTCAGGATCCAAACCTTTGCTTCTGGCTTCATTTGCAATCTGATAGCAATGTTCTGCACCATCTGCCAAATTTTTAAAGTACTCTTTCATGTGCTGGCTGCACGCGACATCTGGCATTGTTTAGTTCACTCCGGAAGTTTGTCCATATTTTCAAGACGTTTTGATTTTAAGAGCTTTTCTATCTCATCAATCAATTCATCCACACCGTCACCGGTTTCACCCGAGATCTTTCTGCGGTCTGTGAAGTTCCCGGGAAGGTCGCATTTGTTTTCCACCTCAATCATTGGAATTTCATAAAAATTATTTTTTACAGAATTTAGCAGAGCTATCTGCCTTTCAGTGGTGTATCCACAGCTTTCAGACGGGTCGATTACGAAGACAATTACATCCGCCAAATATTTCAATGCCAATATGGCCTGGAGCTCAATGCTGTTTCTCTCTTCCAGCTCCCTGTCTAACAGACCCGGAGTGTCTATAATCTGATATGTGCGCCACCCCTTTGTCAGATGGCCTATGATTACACCTTTTGTCGTAAACGGGTATGAAGCTACAGTAGGATTGGCAGTTGAGATTTTCTCTACAAGCTTACTCTTGCCTACATTGGGATATCCGGCAATTACAATCGTCTCAAGATCTGGATCCACAGTTGGAAGAACTTTCAGTGAATCTCTTGCTTTCTGAAGGAATACTAGATCGTTATTGATTCTTTTTATGACCGATGAAAAACGTCCGTAGAACTCTTTGGTTAATTTGGCAACACTGTCGATGTTCGGTGCTTTTCTGACCTTGGCCAGGTACTTTCTCTGCAGCTCAGAACACTTCTCAGCGCACCATGAAACATTGGCAAGTGATATCTTGAGTTTGTCCTGACCGATTATCACATCAACCAATTGGGAAAAGAAGTCCTCTTCTTTCTCGATCTTTGGGAAGCCTCGTACATACTTGAGTAATGTGACGATTGTCATGTCGCCGATCGCCGTTATCTTAGCGATATTGGTTTTTTTGACAGTATCGAAAGGTACGGCACCATTTACTGTGATTTTAGAGGCTCTGGCATAAGCTTTATCCAGCAATTCTTGCGAGGTCATAATGGTTGGTATCTTTCTTTTCCAATCGGTCATGCCATTCAATATGAGATGGTGTTATTAAAGGTAAGTATACAGAATGACCTTTTATAAGACTGATTTACTATGAAGATGGGTTTGCATGTATACTCCTGAACCGGTAATCAGATTGAAAAAAGATAATCGGGTTGTGCTGAGCGCAGAAGATGCGGAAAGTCTTCTGGCATTAAAAGAAGGGAATATCTCCAAAGTGGAAAATCTTCCCTTATTCACCACTCCAGACGGTTCTTCGTTAAATAAAGAAGGAGAGGGAATACTCAACGAGTATACAGAAAAATCACGCTACTTCAAAGACTTTTTTTCTGCAGCATATAGAAACCCCACCCCGACAGTTGACGGAGTAATCATATCTTCAGGAAAGATTGTACTCATTCAGCGTAAAAAAGAGCCATTCAAAGGACAGTACGCCCTACCAGGTGGCTTTGTAGAATACGGCGAAACTGTAGAGAATGCGATAGTACGGGAAGTAAAGGAAGAAACGGGTCTGGAAACTGAAATAGTTGATCTGATAGGAGTTTTCTCAGCTCCAGACCGGGATCCGCGGAGACATACGTTATCGATTGCATATTCGCTGCGTATAACCAGTGGGACCCTCTGTTCCGGAGATGATGCGGCTTCTGCAGACTATTATCCGTTGGATAATCTTCCGCCTTTAGCTTTTGACCATGGTAGCATAATTGAGAAATGGAAGGAGAATGGCAATAGGCATTAAATTCCCGGATATCTGATCACAGGCTCCAAAATCATCGTAATCTCGATATCATAAAAACCCAGCGGTCTGATCTTCTTGTCGATGATTTCCGACAGCGTCTTGTTGTCTGTCGCAGAAAGTCTGAACATTATCTTCCGTCTGCCGGTAACCCGCAGTATCTCTGAAACACCCTCGACTTTTTTCAGAGCTTCTACGGACTCAACTTCATCAGACGGAATTGAGACAGCAACGTACGCATCTGCATTGATACTCATTTTTTCATGATCTACGATCACAGAATAGCCAGTTATTGTTTTATTTTCCTCAAGTTTTTTAATCCTGTCCCGCACAGTTGAAGGAGATCTGTCCACGATCTCTCCTATTTCTTCATAAGTCAACTTACTGTTCCTCTGAAGATACTTTAGTATCTCCGAATCCAAGTAATCTTGAACCATCTTCTAAATTCTATGTTTCCCTACGTTCTTATAATTTGCAGTCATATTGATGATTCTGCTGAAATTTCCCAAAGTTCTGTATGATTGAGCCTTAATTTTATATCCTTATGTGCTTACTCATCGAATATGTCCAATCTTAATGTAGCTGTAATCGGCCCTGCTGACTTTGCTCGGGAACTCGGCAAAAAAGGAACGGTTTCAGATATTACTCTTTATGATCTAAAACAGGGAAAAGATACGGTTACTTTCATTGAAGCAAGCAAGTATCCAGAACGTCTTGCTCCTTTGTTCTTTGCTGTCTCCATGGCAGACAGCGCAATGGTTGTTATTGAAGAGATTAATTCCCAGCTGGGCGAATGCATAGTCATGCTTCATGCTGCTGGAATCTCTCATGGATACATAATTCTCAGAAACTACCTGACGTCTGAGCAGATAGCACCGCTTATTAAAGGAACCGTTCTTGAATCATACACCATTGTAAATGAAGACATGGTTGCTCTGAGAGAGCAGTTTCTCAATGATGCTAGAACTCTGCAGGATGAAAGTGAAGGCGCATGCTCCATTCCAATTGATCATTTTTTCAACGTTAAAGGAATAGGAACAGTCATTCTGGGATATGTCGCGGCAGGAAAAGTTTCAAAGCATGATGATCTGAAGATACTTCCTACTGACAAGACGGCACAGGTGCGTTCAATCCAGAAGCACGATGATGATTATGATGAGGCGTTTAAGGGCGACCGTGTTGGTCTGGCACTTAAAAACATCACCGTGGAAAATCTTGACCGGGGAGACGTGCTTACTTCGGACCCTAATATCAAATGCACATCTGATCTGGAGACCAAGCTGGAACTAGTTCCATTCTGGAAAAGCCCAATAAAAGAAGGAATGGTTCTTCATATTGGACATTGGATGCAATTTATTCCTTCAAGAGTGGAAAGTGTTTCAGATGAGAAGGGAATAAAACTGATTCTCGAAAAACCTATGGTCCACTTACCAGGCGACAAAGCCGTGGTTATGTATCTAGACGGAGGCAAACTCAGGATTGTGGGATCAATTTCCCTCCCCTGATTCTTTCTGATTTAAACCTTACATCTTCGCACCCGTGGCGAGCAAAATACTATTACAAGGCGGAATAAGATTGGTTTATGAAAATGAGCCTTGAACAAATGATTGAAGAAGACCACAATCTGCTCAGAAATGGTATGGATGCAGTGGCAGACACCAGCATTGAAGATGTCGATGAACGTTTAGAGATGTTTGCAGAAATTGCATCCAGGCTTTTTGCTCATGAGAAAGCCGAACAGGAAAGCATCCATGCACAGATGAAGATGTACGATGAGACCAAGCCTCTCGCACTTCTTGCAGAAGAGCAGGAGAGAATCGCAAGAGTTTTGGCAGTAGAGCTGAAAGATGTGAAACTGGATGATGAGCTGTGGTTACCTAAATTCTTAGCTCTTCAGGGACTCTTATTACAGCACATGTCATTTGAAGAAGATTCGATCATGCCGCTGGCAAAACAGATGCTGGATCAGGCAACGATGAACCGCCTCGGCATAGACTTTGAAAGACATGAGAAAGAAGATATGAAACAGTCCGAAATGGTATACCAAAAAGCTAAGGAATGAGTCTTAAGCCGCTACATTGATAATGGAGACTGCCTTGATACGGGCATGGTCGGCAATTTCTGCGACAAATGCGGCAGTCTTTTGAATCCTGCAAGTGGGAGATGTCCTAGGTGCTCATCATCGGCAGCACCTATGGCACATTTTCAAAATGCAGTACGGTCGCCGCAGAGCATAGAAAAACACGGCCATGAATTATTTCCATATGAGCCGAGACCGTTTCAGCTAGAGATTGTAGACTGCATCAGAAATACTCTAGATTCCGGGAAACACATCATAATGGAATCCGGTACTGGAACAGGAAAGACCATATGTTCACTGGTAGGAACTTTGGAACATTCAAAACCCAGAAAAAAGAAGATAATCTACCTTACAAGGACGGTCTCTCAAAGCGATCAGGTAATGAGAGAACTTAGAACCATATCAAGAAACCACAAAGTTACTGGAATTGCGATTGCGGGCAGAATGAAATCATGCCTCCTGCAGAAGCAGGAAGGAATGGGAGATGTGCCGCCGGCGGTAATGTCAAGAATTTGCGAAGACCGCAAGAAAAGAACAATCGCCAAAGAGCGCGGGGGATGCCCTTATTATGCAGATTTTCTTGCAATAGGAGAACTGGCATTTACGCAGTATTGTTTCGCAAACCTGCCTACTGTAGGAGAATTTGACAGATTTTGTGAAAAACAGGGAGCATGTCCCTATGAAGCAAGAAAAGTAGTAATGCCGATGGCAGAAATCATTGCTGTACCGTACATCCATTTGCTTTCAGAGGATATCAGGAATAATCTGTTTGACAGACTAAAGATAGAAGGCGGGGATTTTACAGTAATTGTAGATGAAGCGCATAACCTGATAGATGCCGCCAGAGATCAGGAGAGCTTTCACATATCGGTTTCAGACATTGACTCTGTACTGATTGAAGTCAGGGAAACAGGCAATACATTCCTTAAGAACAACATCTCAATTTTCGATTTATGCATCCTGCTCAAAGACATCATTGAAACAGCAGTTAAAGAGCTGATATCTCCGCGGTCAAACGACGCTCGTCTAGGAAGAAGGTTTCTGGAAGGAAAATTAAGACAGGAACTGGGTATCAGCAGCGAAGACTTGGATAATATCTGTTTTGCAATGATTGACAGGGGCGAGAAGATTCTGGAAGACAGGGTAGATTCTGGAAAAGAGCCGATGTCTCATATTCTCAAGCTCGGCTCTGCTCTTCACTCGTGGATAAGATCTTCAGACTCGATGTATCTTAAAACAGTCTCTTCTGATAACGGCGGAATGCTGTGTGCTGCCTGTTTGGAGCCCAGTGAGATTTCTAAGTTCCTTTTAGGCACCGGCGGAGCAGTTCATATGTCGGGTACCTTAAAGCCGCTTAAGCAGTATGCAGATCTGCTGGATCTTACTCCGGTTTCAGTACTGAAAGAGTTCCCGTCTCCGTTTCCTAAAACTAACAGACTCACGCTATATACCGAAGACGTAAGTGCCGGACAGCGCGAAATGAAAGATGATCCCTCAATGAAACTAAGGATTGAGCAGTATATAATTGACATATGCAATGCTACCGACAGAAACACAATGGTATTCTTCAGATCGTATGAAATGCTGAAGTCCATGAGATATTCTTTGGAAAGCGAGATTGACAGAAAACTGTACTGGGAAGAGTCGGGCCATTCATACAAACTTGCAAATGCCATTGAATCCTTCAAAACTCACAAAGACGGTGTTTTTTTTACAGTCATGGGCGGAAAGATCTCAGAGGGCTTAGACTTCCCTGGGCAAGAATTGGACATTGCAGTGATCGTCGGAATACCTTATCCGCCTCCAAGTCTGGTAAGCGATGAACTCAAAAGACGCTATGATGCTAGATATGGATCTGGAACCGGATGGGAGTATGTATCTGCTGCTCCTGCAGTACGTAAAATGCAGCAGGCCATCGGGAGGCTGATCAGAACAGAAACCGACAAAGGTGTTGCTGTGATCTTAGATTCAAGAGCTTCCCGCTACCGTGATCAGTTAGAAGCTAAACCAACCAAAGATCCTGTAAAAGACATTACAGATTTCTTAGGCTGGTCCAGAAGATTTTAGAGTCTGTCCAAATCATCCATCATCTTGTTGATTACAGGTTCCACGTGTTTCTTGGTTGTATCTAATATACTGGCAGTACGACCGTACATCTCCAGTCCATCATGCGGGCACATCTGCACGCAGCGGGTACATCCGCGGCAACGCCTGTCATCAATTACAGCCTTTCCATCAAAAATGTTTATGGCATGAACCTTGCAGAATTCTTTTCTTATGCAAAGCCCACAGCCTCTGCAGTTGTCATTAGCACGGACGTGGATACCAGGAATTTTAGCATACTTTACAGCCAGTTCTTTTGGAACTCTTGGAAGAGCGTATAATATTTCCCTGATTGGAGAATAATCATCATCTGTACTATTCATTCTGACACCCATTACGTTGATGTTATTTCTTGTATTTACTGCTCCCTATTGTTCATAAGATGCATTCAGATTTGCAGCGCCGCAACGGTTTCGGCTACATGCATCTAATAATATTGCACTTTTATGCGAGATTTGCGAAATGCACATATAACACTTCATTCTTCTCAATCATAAATGACTGTCCATATGTTCCCTGGCGCTGGATGCGACAGCAATATATTTCTTGTTACAGGGACACAACCGATTCTTGTCGATACTGGATCGGGACTAAGATCGTCTAGAATTATAAAAGAAATAGAAGGAATTACAGATCACATTTCAAAAATCATTTTAACTCATTGTCATTTTGATCATGCTGGAGGAGCTGCGGAATTATCGAAACATTTCAATGCTCCTGTATTTATTCACAAGCTTGATGCTGCAGCAGTTAGAAACGGATTAGTAAAAGAAACAGCAGCAGATATGTTTGGATGCGAGATGCCGGCAACGGAAGTCACGGAACTTCAAGGCAGCGAGATGATAGATACTGGTGAGCACCGGTTTGATGTTATATGTACACCAGGACACACTGCCGGCGGAATATCGCTGTTTGATCGAACTAATCTGATTTTATTCAGTGGAGACACAGTATTTGCAGAAGGAGTCGGCAGATGGGATTTTCCAACTGGCGACCTTTCATGCCTGAAACGTTCTGTTCATAAATTAGCTGAATTAGATGCTTCATATCTGTATCCAGGTCACGGACCTTGTGTAAAGGGAAGCGCTAAGTCTAAGATCGTTAATGCTTTAATGTATGTAGAGGGATTCTAATGCGGACGATAGTTTGCGAGAACAACAATGGAAAGCTTTCGATTAACAAGGAGGATATGGACTCAATAGTGACTGAGCTTTCAGCCGGTAGACTTATTGTATATCCAACAGAAACAGTTTACGGACTTGGATGTGATCCGTTTGATGAAACTGCTGTTAAAAGGCTTTTCATGGCAAAGAGACGTCCGTTTGACATGGCCATGTCTATAATCGTTCAGGATATTGACATGATGGAAGAGCTAGCTTACGTGGATGATAGGGTTACAAAACTAGTCAAAGAGTTTATGCCCGGTCCGCTTACTTTGATACTTCCAAAAAAACCAGTCGTGCCTAACATTCTCAGTGCGTCCACAGACGAAATCGGAATAAGAATTCCAGACTGCGGTGTTGCACTGTCGATTGTGAAAGAATTCGGACCCATAGTCTCAACCTCTGCAAACGTACACTCACACAAATCCCCTCTGACATGTCAGGATGCCATGAATGATCTGGGTCCAAGTGTTTCATTGTATATTGACGGTGGAAAATCTCCCATAGGGCAACCTTCTACGATTATCCAGCTGACAGAGAATGAAACAATTCTGATTCGTCCTGGTTCTCTTCCTAAAGAACGCGTAGAGGCTGTTCTAAATGAATGAAGATATTGTCGAATGCATATTAAAAGCAGGTAAAATTGCAGGAGAAGCCAGATCTCTCGGGGCATCCATGGTAGACGAAAACGTCCGCCTCCTAGATGTAGCTGAAGAAGTTGAAGCATACATGATGCGCAAGGGTGCTAAACCGGCATTCCCTACAAATCTCAGCATCAACAATCAGGCGGCTCATTATACACCGCACTCAAAAGACACTTTGAAGTTTCATAAAGGAGACCTTGTTAAAGTCGATGTGGGAGCACATGTCAACGGATACATCGGGGATACTGCTCAGACGGTGGAAGTAGGAACAAAAACACATTCTTCGCTCATTGAAGCTTCTGCAGAAGCGTTAGATATGGCACTGAATACAGTAACAGACAATATCTCAGTAGGTGCCATCGGAGCGGTAATTGAAAAAGCAATTGAAATCAACGGTTTCGTTCCTGTTACAAACCTGACAGGGCACAGCATGAAACAATTCAATCTTCATGCCGGCCTTTCTGTACCAAATTACGACAACGGCGACAAAACAAAAGTCATGAGCGGAATGCTGATAGCTATCGAACCATTCGCAACCGACGGAGCCGGAGAAATAGATAATGGAAAGCCTGGTAACATCTACCGTCTTTTGAGGGACAGACCTGCAAAGGATAAGGGAGCGGACGAGCTACTTGAGAAAATTAAGGACAACTTTGGTACGCTGCCTTTCTGTGAAAGATGGTGTTCAGATATAGATCCCAATGCCCAAGTTAATCTCAAAACATTGCTGCGCCGCGGTATTGTGTATTCCTATGCAGTCTTGAATGAGGTTAAAGACGGTCTTGTATCTCAAAAAGAGCACACGGTGTATATTGACGGCTCTAAAACAATCGTCACTACTCGTTAAACGGTACTTTTAATTACCCAATGCATATACAAGCTTGCTAAGCGAGGGTAGCCAAGCCAGGTCAATGATGAGATTCTCATCTCATCGGCCAAAGGCGACAGACTCAAGATCTGTTCCGTAGAGGTTCAGGGGTTCAAATCCCTTCCCTCGCACCAGCAAATGCTGATTGTTTTTACTTTACGTTTTGATTGACTCAGTGTGACCGCTCAAGACACCATTTTTTACATTGCTCAATTTTTACAGAAGGGTCATATCCTTGATCTTTTCCCATATTGCTGAGCATGTCGCATGGAAATTCATCACACTCGCCGCAGTGGTTGAGTTTCTTTGATTCGCAGCAGCTTTTTACTTTGCATTCCCCGCCCCAGAAAGGTTTTTCCATATTTATGCAGCCTTTGCAGTGTACAGTCTCTTTTCGTTCACAAGAATTGCAGAGTACGCCGCAGCGTGATTCGTACATATTGTTAACCAACAAGCATATATTATTAAAATTTTGAGATGTATCTAACAAGACGGTTTTTTACAAATGCAGTAAAATGCATTAGAGGTATAGCCGTTCATCGTATTGTACACTACATTTTCCAGTTCCAGTATCTTAAATGAACTTAACAGCTCCTTAATCCAAGCAATGTCATGATGCCTCAGGACTGCTCCGTCTGGAGTTTCAAAAACTCCGTATTTATTGTACTTCGATTCATATACATTATAGCGGGCTAAGTTCCTTTCATCATCATTGATTAGAAAATCAGTTACATAGAATGTTCCATCTGGCTTAAGAATACGGAATATTTCATTGATTAGATGTTTTTGTTCATCATCAATAATACACGTCAGAACAGCAGACAAAGTGATTGCATCAAAACTGCAATCGTCAAACTCTAAATTTTTATTATATTTAACAGCTAGATTCAGAAACGGATAGAGCTGCCTGCCTTTTTCAATCATTTTTGAAGAAAAATCAACACCTTTCAAATTTTTATATCCATTTACATATAGTTCATATAGGGTTCTTCCATAACCGCATCCCACATCTAAGATGCAATCGCTCTTTTTTATATATCGAGATAATTTATTAAGATGCAGTGTAGAAGTGAAAGTTTTGCCAGTAGAATTATCCCAGTATTCTTTTTGGTCCATTGCTTATCATTTCAGCATATCCACCAGTAATTAAAATAAATTACTGATATGTTTTTATAAGCATTCTTTTTGAAAATATGGTTGCAAATAGGATTTTATAATATCTTTATTTGACGTGGTTGTGAACAACCAAAAGGCAAAGAAGACCTTGGGCTACAGATGGATCATATTAATCGTACTGCTCATAGCTTACTTCTTTGTTTATTTTCATAGAACCTCCACTGCCGTCGTTGGTACTGAAATAGTTTCTGCAGTGGGAGGGTCTGTGGCACTGCTAGGCTCTGCATATTTTTATTCATACATGCTGATGCAAATCCCAAGCGGGCTGATGGCAGACAGATACGGAGTCAGATCACTGGTAAGCGTATTTCTTTTGATTGCGGCTCTTGGCGCATTTCTTATGGGCATGGGGGATTCGTGGGATACTGTCATTCTTGGAAGAATTCTTATCGGCCTGGGTCTTGGCGCCATATACATTCCGATGCTGAAAGTATTAGCAGTCTGGTTCAGGAAAAATGAGTTTGCTTCACTGAACGGAGTGATATTGGCAGTGGGAAACGCTGGAGCCATAGCCGCAGCAACTCCGCTTGCAATGCTCTCGGATGCCCTCGGCTGGCAGGATGTGTTCATACTTCTCGCTATAATCACATTGATTCTGGCAGTGATGTGTTACCTAATCATCAGAAATCATCCTTCAGACAAGGGATTCATGAGCATAGAAGAGATAGTCTCAGATGAGACTGGTGTTGTTGCTTCAGATTCTACTTCGGCCAAGGTATCGATGAAAAGCGGTCTGATTACAGTAGTAACCAGCGGCAGAAAATTCTGGGCTCCTGCAATTGCTTATTTTCTTCTGTATGGAACCCTGATGACGTATGAAGGGCTGTGGGCAGGAACATACTACAATAATGCTTACGATTTTGAACATAGTGCAAGCTGGATGATCACGGCGGTCGGCGTAGGCATGATTATCGGAGCTCCTCTCGCAGGTTTAATGTCAGACCGTGTATTTCATTCCAGAAAACGTGTGAGCATTACAGGAAACATCGGTTATGCAGTCATATGGCTGATAATATTCGTATTTGCCGGAATGATTAACAGTTACGCATTCTGGATAGCAGTCAACATTGCGATGGGTTTCACAGCTTCCTGGATGATTGTTACCTATGCGCAGTTAAAAGATTGGTTTCCCATTGCAATTTCCGGCACTGCAGTTGCTACTATGAATGTATTCTTATTCATGGGAGCTGGAGTAATGCAGAGTCTTTCTCATTTCCTGGTGGATAAAGACAGTTCTGTAAGTGATTTTAGATTTTTATGGATGATCATGTTCATATGCCAGGTTGTAACGTGCATCTTGGTATACTTGGCTCCAGAAAATAAGAAGGGTACAGAAGCAGTGGTAAAAATCAAACAATCATGATTTGCCACTGAATTTGACTTTCATGCCGTGGACAACATCCATGTGATATGCTAGATTATATGAAAGCTTATCATCAGTCAAACCTCTGACAGCATCCCCGCAAATCGGACAGATGACAGATTCCGGCAACGCTTCACCGGGAAGTTTTTCAGATCGAGAATCATGAAATTCAATAATTGCTTCCTGATCATACGGCCTCTGAGAATTATCCTCTGGCTGAATGTTGCTTCCCTTAGGTACTGAAGCTACTGAAAGATTATGTTTTCTAAGAAAATGATTCTGTAAGTTCTTACTAAGATCTGCTTCTCCTGCTCCTGTGATCGGATCATTGCACAGCGGACACAATAAAGTTATCATACACTAAAATACTCTCAACTAATCAGTTTTAAAAATTGTCTAAATTTACTTTTAAAATTCTCCAGAATTTTGGCATAAAACGCAAAAGAAATATACTGGAGCAACCGTAAGTTTTAATCGTAGGGTTACGAAGTGTCCATAATCGGCAGCTTATTCGACACGATATTTGAAATTGTTACTAATTTTATTGATTCTATTGGATATGCAGGAATATTCCTAGCAATGTTTATAGAAGGCATACTGACACCTATTCCAAGCGAGATTATTGTTCCGTTTGCAGGTTATCTAGCGGAAAATGGCAGATTTCATTTGGTTCTAGTGATAGTTGTAGCATCGGTGGGAGCCACAATCGGTGCAATAGTAGCTTATTATTTAGCAAAGTGGCTGGGACGAGCTGTAATACTGAAATACGGCAGATATGTTGGTTTGAATGATAAGTCCCTAGACAAAGCTAACGCATGGTTTGAAAAATACGGATCATACGGCGTCTTAATCGGTCATGCATTGCCAGGCATACGCTCCATCATCTCTTTCCCTGCAGGCCTTGCAGAAATGGATCTTAAAAAATTTATAATTTTTACATTCGTTGGAGCAACAATATGGAATACCATATTGGGATCTGCAGGTTACATATTGGGGGAAAATTATGGGCAGATTGAGGAACTTTTCGAGGCTGCACATATAGACGCAATAATCATAGGTTCATCAATAATCGTATTGGCCACATATTTTATATACAAACATTATAAAAAAGTTAAAAATGACGCAACGGATGAGTAAGAGACTCATATGGGTAGTTAAAAGACTTAATTTATCACAAATATGGTACTTATACGGGCAATAATAGCCAGATCATTAAAGAGGCCCATATAGTAACCATTCGGTACATAAACACTCATTAATTAAATACCATTATGAGGCAAATATGTCCAACACTAGGCAAATAAAAGTCACCGCTCCACCTGCAATTGTAAAGGTTATTGATGAAGAAGTTGAGAATGGAAGATTTACAGGCCGTGGAGACTTTGTACTCTATGCAATCAGATATTACATAGATAATCATAAAACTCCTGCAGCTAAAAAGGAAGCAGAAGATTGAGAATAATATCATGCAGAATAATGATTAAGACATTATTCTGCAATTTATTTAACATACAGCATCATTTTAAAATCAACAGGATTATGTTAAAAATATAGCTGCAACGCATAAAAACTACTACGCTGCAGATATTAATAAATCAAATATTGTTTTAATCATCAGTATATCAATCACATCAGCAGACGGTGATTGGAGAATTTGCCTGCAGTCCCCTAAGGCAGGAAGGAAGATTCTTTTTTACATCCCTGTGATAAATCACACATTCACAGCATTTACCATGTCTAGGACAGCTACTTGAACAGCTGCATTTTGAAGCATCGTTGTCACAAGCCATGGATGTAGCATTATGATATGAGATATATTGCTTTTCACCAAACTGCTGACGATGCACTATGGAAATTCATCGAAGAGTGTGTATCATTAATTCTGACAGAATTATTCCATATCAAATGTCATCGTAGAAGTGGGTGAATTTTTAGCAGCTGTTTTTGATATCATACCAGACTCTAACCAGCAGGCATTATACACAGAAACGGGAACTAAACAGGTCGGTGTGATATGGGAAGTTTCTGCAAGTTTCATTATTTTAGAATCAGTTATTGAGGTCATATCTATCAATCCAACTTCTGTTAATGACTTTGCATAATCCCGAACATGGCTGCATGTAGATTTTATATGAACCTTGACGGATCCATCATCATTCAACTCTGTTTCAATGACTGTGTGATTAGGACAGATAGGCATATCAACTACAACTTTTGAAGACATATACAACCCGGTGTTATAATCTGCAATATGGTATATATCAATCACTACCAGATCCACTAGATGAAATAAAATTTCATAAGTTTTTTATCAACCCAGACTGAAGAATCAATCATTGGTTCCGATTACAATGATGTTCAATCCATCGATCAGATCTTCATGATAAACTTTGGTCTTTATTCCAAAAACTTTCTGAAGATTTTCTGCAGTTATAGTTTCTTCTGCGGAGCCTGCAGCAAATATCTTTCCATGCTCCATTACAATTACACGATCGCAGTACCTTGCTGCAAGGGCGATGTCGTGAGTTACGAATATGACTAGCATATTTCTTTCACGTGATAACCTTTTAACAAGATCCATCAATGAATATTGATGATTGACGTCTAGATGCAGTGTCGGTTCATCCAGAAGCAGTATTGAGGGTTCCTGAGCTAAGGCTCTGGCAATCAGAACTCTTTGACGTTCCCCGCCGCTCAACTCATCAATAGATTTGTCTTTAAATTCTGTGACGCCGGTTTCTTCCATTGAGTTGTAAACTATGTTGAAATCATCTTCAGAATATGAATCAAACTTATCTTGAGATGGAAATCTGCCCATCATAACAGATTCAAAAACATTGTATGGAAAGATGATAGAGGACGTCTGAGAGACCACAGCAATGTTTCGTGCTATATCTTTTCTAGACATTTGCAAAACATCATTTTCATCAATCAGCACGGTTCCGTGTTTGGGTTTCAATGACCGGTTTATACATTTTAAGAGTGTGGTTTTTCCACATCCGTTTTGCCCCAGTATGCCAATGATTTCACCCTGAGATGCTGAGAAAGCAACATTATCAACTGCATTGACTTCAGAACTGTATGAAAAAACTACGTCAGCAACTCTCAGATCCATCGTCAATTACCCCATATTTCTTTTTTCCTTGTTCTGAGAATATATATGAAGAACGGTGCTCCCAGTATAGCAGTTAATATTCCAACTGGCAATTCTGAAGGCTCTACCAACAACCTTGATAGTGTATCCATGATTACCATAAATATTGCTCCGCCAACAATAGACATGGGAATTAAAAGCCTGTGATCTGGGCCTAAAAGCATTCTGAATATATGAGGAACTATCAAACCTACAAAACCAATTATTCCACATACAGAAACTGCGCCTGCAACGGCAAGCGCAGATGCAATCAGAATGATTATACGCGTACGCTCAACATTCACACCGAGATTAGTAGCCTGGTCATCTCCTAGAGATAATAGATTTAATTCTTTAGAATAAAACATTAAAATTATTAAACCAACTAATATTGGTATTAGTATAATGTAAAATTGATCCCAACCGCAAGAAGAAAGATCACCCATTAACCAAAATACCACGCCTTCTAATTTATCTCCAGAATAATATTGTAAAAGAGATACTAACCCGTTAAAGAACGCTCCTACAGCAATACCAGAAAGCAACAGCATTGATATTGGAACACCCATCTTGGTTCTAGCCATGGAATATACTAAAAATAATGTTATGAATGAAAAGATAAATGCCATGGCTGGAATTGCAAATGACCCTGAAGCTACACTAAATCCAAATATGATCGATAAGCATGCTCCGAATGCTGCTCCAGAAGAAATGCCTAAGACGGATGGAGAGGCCATTGGATTTCTGAATATTCCCTGCATGGCCGCACCGGAAACTGCAAGTGCAGCTCCTATCAGCATTGCACACATTACTCTTGGTAGTCTAAGATTAAAAACAACATTGTGTGCATCTATTGAACCATTTGGACCTTCAATTGTCTTTTGACCAAAAAATAAAACATTTATGACCTCCTCCAAAGACATATGAATTGATCCGACTGAGATAGAAATCAGGATAACTAGAACTAATAAGATTAAAGATACAGCAATCACTATTGCTTTTCTAGTGTTACTCTGATGGATATCTTTCTTCAATTCGGCAATGGATACACTCATTTAATTACCCTTATGATGATAAAAAGAGATTATGGAGAGTTGATCTCCCCATAAATTAGATTATATAAGAATTCCAGACCATCAATCAGACTTGGAGTTGCTGATGCCCATGTACCATTGAATCCTGGTTCGCTGCTGGTTGTTGTGTAAATCGATACCTCTGTGTTTGGATTTCCCCAGCCTGGAGCATCTGGTCCGATTGTATCATTTCTTAAGATTTCTGATTCGGATTGAGTTCTGGGACCCATAAATACCATGTAGTCTGGAGCATACGCAATGATGCTTTCTGTCTGATATGCCTGAGTTTTAGCAACACCTTTTCCTAAATAGTCGACTCCCAGGATCTCAAGCATTGAGCCGGTGATCGAATCAGTGTTTGGAGAGCCGTAGTTTCCGCTATACAGAGTGTCCAGTTCAATATACACTTTAGAGTATGATCCGTATTTATCCCCAGCTTTCTCTTTTGCTTTTGAGGTTATCTCATCAATCTTATTATTCATATCAAGAACTATGCGCTTAGATTTCTCTTCTTTATCCATGATACTACCCAATAAAGTTATCACACTTTCGACATCTTCTATGGTCTTTGGATAAAGGGCTATTGCATCAATCCCAGCATCCTCTAGCAATTTTATGCCATCCGGATAGTATCCCCATGCCAAAACAAGATCGATATTATACTTTATGCAAAATTCTACTGTGTTTGAAGTGGGCTTACCTGAATCAATAGTCATTAGATCCAACACTTCTGGATGCAGCGATTGTAATCTAGTTATGCTACCTTTGTCAACAGCCTCAATATTGTCAAAACAATCAAGATAAATCATGCTCTCTGTAAAAGAAGATCCTAAACACAATACTCTTTCAGGCACCTTCTCAATTGTAACTGTTCTACCTAAGTAGTCAACATACTCAGGTCCTTCAGAAGATTTGTCATTTCCGCTAGTATATTGCCATACAACAACAACTGCAGCGAGTACAACAATTAGTGCAAGCACCACAGCTATGATTTTTTTATTCATTCTCGTATCCCCTACGTCATGTGATGATTCACATAACGGATAGGTTGATCGCTGAACTTCAATAAATAAACCGTTGCTGATAAACACATCATTTTAAGATAATTAATACTGATGCAAGATATAGCAGCAGAATCAAAAGTATTTAAAATAAAGCCACCATAAAGACCTCATGCGTTGCCTCCTACGGAGTAAGATTCATCGCGCAACGGTAACCGAAGCGAATGTAGAATATGTCGGTAGCATTACGATTGATCGATCACTTTTAGCTGAAGCTGACATCTGGGCAGGAGAAAAAGTATTGGTCTCGGATGTAGACAATGGCAGCCGTTTCGAAACATATGTCGTTCCCGGAGACTCTGGAGTCATATGTGTAAACGGCGCTGCAGCAAGGCTGGTAGACGTAGGCGACAGGGTAATTATCATGTCATTTGAGTACGGCAATACTCCGATAGAGCCGAAAATTATACTTGTAGATGAAAATAACAGATGTATCCAGATTTTAAGATCTGTTGAATCTCAGCCACTTAGTGTGTAATTAGAATTCTTGAAGGATTTCACCGATCTTCACTACTTTCTGTTCACCACTCTGCATATCTCTGACAGATACGCATCCTTCAGCAAATTCCTTCTCACCTACAATAACTGCCTTCTTAACATTTATTGAAGAAGCGTATTTGAAGTTCTTTGAAAGACTGCGGCCCATCAAATCCAATTCTGTAGGTATACTGGATGATCTTAGATCTGCAGCAATCTTGTAGCATTCATCTTTCATTGCATCTGTCACAGGAATCACATATGCTGCAATTTCGTATTTAGGAGTCTTAAAGCCTTCGCGCTCCAGAGCAAGAAGCGTTCTGTCGAATCCTATGCCGAAACCGGTAGAGAATGTCTTTTCCCCGCCAAACAGTTCAATTAACGAGTAGGAGCCTCCGCCGCATATCTGTTTTTCAGCTCCTAAAACCGGTGCATCCATCTCAAACACTAAGCCAGTGTAATAATCTAAGCCCCTTACAACACCCAGATCAATTTCCACGTTGTCAAATCCATAGTAGCTGAGAATCTGGAATACTTTTGACAGGTGCTCTTTCGCATCCCCTTCAATTTTCTCTAAAACTTCAACCGGTCCAATAGTCCCAGTTATATCAATGATAGCAGAGATGGCTTCATCTGACAGTCCGGCTGCTTTCATACGCTGAGATGCTTCCTCATATTCTTTTTTATCAAGTTTCTGAAGGATAAGCGGAATGTTTTCCGCACTAGCTCCAGAAGAAGAGAGCATTTCCCTCAGAACACCAATGTGACCTATTCTTATCCTGTAATCCTTCAAACCAATGTGCTTCATGATCGAAGCGGCCAGGGAGATTACTTCAGCGTCAGACTGCGGTCCGGCAGATCCGATCATTTCTGCTCCAAACTGGAAAAATTCTCTATACCGCCCAGACTGAGGCCTTTCGTATCTGAAACACTGCCCAAAGTAAAACATCTTCAGTGGTCTTGGCTCTGAAGAGAGCTCATTAACAAAGAATCTCATTGCCGGTGCAGTAAGCTCTGGACGAAGGGATATTTCTCTTCCCCCTTTGTCTGTAAATGCATAGATTTCATCGATTACATTAGGGCCAGACTTCAGAGTGAATAGTTCAGTGTTCTCAAAAATAGGTGTGGCGATTTCCCTGAAACCAAAAAGCGCTGCTTCTTCACGCATCAGTTTTTCGAGATATCTTCTTTTTTCCATCTCATCTGAGCGAAAATCCCTAGTGCCGCGTGGTTTCTGAATCATCAAAAGTACAAATAAATAAAGGATATAAAATGGTTAGTCACCACCGCGCTTAACCACGACAGTTACAATATCACCATTTTTAAGAATATGATCAACTCCGACGGTCTGTCCAGGGAACTTAGCGCTTTTGCCCCAGACGATAGCGTATCTGAAATTTTTTCTGAAAGAACGGTGAATGCGGTCGCATAAATCTCCAATAGAAGAGCCGTTCATGATAACCATTGGTTCATCCATATCCGCATCCATCCCCTGCGGTTTTAAGAAAATATGAATGAAGTCGAGCTCCTTGTAAATGCGCTCTTTCAGCTCATCCAAGCCGATTTCTTTATTTGCTGATATGTAAACTGGATTATACTTGCTCATCTTCTCTTTAACAGATTTTAAAAGTTTAGGCTCGGCTGAGTCGATTTTATTGATCGCTACGATTGCTTTAAGATATACGCGGTTGCCTGTAAGAGCGTCAATGAGCTGTTCCTCATCAATGTCTTCCCTGATAATGACTTCAGCGTTCACATACCCATATGCAGATACCATCTCTGCAGCGGATTCTGCGCTCATTTTTGTCATGGTGGTCGTAGGTTTAACCTCAATACCACCGCGGTCTGTTTTTGTGATTACAACGTTTGGAGGGTGCGTGTTAAGTCTTATACCGGCACTATAAAGTTCATCCATCAGGACTTCTACATTAGTGTCAAATACATCAACAATAAAGAACACCAGATCGGAAGTTCTTACAACAGCTAAAACCTCCCTGCCTCGGCCTTTTCCCTTTGACGCGTCACGAATAAGACCTGGCATATCTAATATCTGGATTTTAGCAAATTTATATGTCATCAGTCCAGGAATTACGTCCAGTGTGGTAAATGCATACGCAGCAACATCACTCTTGGCACCGGTTAGTTTAGTTAAAAGGGTTGATTTTCCCACACTTGGAAATCCGACTAGAGCTACAGTAGCATTGCCTGACTTTTTAACAGAGTAACCTTGACCTCCGCCACCTGAAGCAGCACGTCTTTTTTCCTGCTCCATTTTCAGTCTGGCGATTTTAGCTTTCAGAAGTCCTATGTGTCCCTGTGTTTTTTTATTATATTGGGTCTTCTCGATTTCTTCCTCTATAGCTTTTATCTGTTCATCAATCGTTAGAGCCAATAAACACACCAACCGACTATAATTCGGTACTCCATGACCTTATTTTATCCTTTCCCTTCTACATAGCGCATAATAATATGGCTTATGATGTTGAGTTGGTAAACAGCCATTGATCATGAGATTTAATTGCAAGTACTGCAAAAAATATTGTATTTTAATACATTTTAGATTTACATATTCCCATAATTTAGAAAGAAAGTTATATATGCTGCAACGCATGAGTGAGCTGGTTAAACATGGCCGGACTTAAATCATCTCTAGACGCGATCGCCAGTAAAAAATGGGGACCGATCTTGGGTATAATAATTGCATTTGTTGTTGCATACCTAATGCTAGTGTATGTATCACCATACCTATGCTTCGGTATCTTATTGGTCGCTGTTATAATATTTTTCATCCCTTATTATTTCGGACTGAAAAATTTCAAATGGCTTGCAGTATGGGGAATTGTCTTTATTCTTTTGATGCCAATACCATTCGCTGCAACTCAAGTAAACTCGGCATATGACTATGATGACAAGGGTTATACTGCATCTGCAACTGATGGAACATTAGTGAATGGAATTGTAGCTCCGTTCACTGACTCAGAAGATGGTGTATATGTCTACACAGTAGAAGCTGATCCTAAGTATGGTGAAGTAGCACTGTTACTCCTTAACAGATACAATGAGACTTCATATACAGCTTATCCAATGAATAAAACAGGAGAATTAACCGAAGATGGCAAAGAGATATGGACGTTATCGATGGATAATTTAAAAACTGGTTACTACCAATATGCTTTTGAAGGAATATATAAAGACGATAATGGCGGAGCAGTAAAAGTCCAGACAGGTGGAGTAATTGGTCCGATTAATGATACAAAAGACGGTTTGTATCTACAGATGGTTAAATCATCATTAATCAGCATGGCACTATATGTTGGTCTGCTGTACTTCTTATTGATGTTCATGATGTATACCAACCGCAAGAACAGAGAGATATTTGAGCAGCAGAGGGCAAAACAGAGCCGTCCGCAGGAAGGACCTGACGGAACATTCCACTGTCCTAAGTGCAACTCAGAAGTAATCAAAGGACAAAAATTCTGTCCGCAGTGCGGGGAAAGCTTTGCAGTAGACCCCAGAGAAGTTCAGATGCCGTCTGCGCCATTCAAAGGTGCTGATGACGACTACTTCTGCACAGAGTGTGGCACAAAAGTAGATGAAAACGCTACTGTTTGTCCTGGATGCGGGAAAAAATTCGAATGAACGGGAGACTTTGTCTCCCAAACTTTTTAATCTTTTTACATATTGCCCTCATCTGGCATGCCATCTAAGACGACGACTACAAAAACAATGAAAAGTCAAAAAGACATTTCAGTTTCAGAATTCTTTGAAAAAAACAGACAGATTCTTGGTTTTGATTCTCCTGTAAAGTCACTACTGATGGGAGTTAAGGAAGCTGTTGATAACTCCCTGGATGCTTGTGAAGAAGCAAGAATTCTTCCCGATATACTTGTAGAGATATCAAAAGTGGATCAAAAAGAATACAAGGTAATTATTGAAGATAATGGACCTGGTATACCTTCTGCAGCCATGCCTAATGTATTTGGAAGATTGCTGCATGGTTCAAGATTTCACGCTGTAAGACAATCAAGGGGGCAGCAAGGTATCGGTATTTCCGCAACGGTTATGTGTGCGCAGATAACAACTGGGAAACCTGCAACTGCCAGATCAAAAGTAAAGAGTGCTGAAGCAGCCAAAGAAATTGACATTATCATTGATACTAAAAAAAATACTCCAGTGATCTTAAGAGAAGAATATATCCCATGGAATGAGAAGAGTTCTGGAACTCGCATTACATTTTACATGAGTGGAAGGTACATCACTGGAAAACAATCCATTTATGAGTACCTAAGACAAACTGCAATCGTCAATCCTCACGCATCACTTACATTCATCGATCCTGAAGGACATAAGTACATTTTTGAAAGAGCAACGGATGAGCTGCCTCCTCAATCAAAGGAGATTAAGCCTCATCCGGATGGAATAGAGCTTGGAACGTTAATGAATATGGTAAATGCCACTTCTGAAAAAAGTCTGATAAAGTTCCTTCAGAATGATTTCAGCAGAATATCTGAACGTGTTGCTAAAGAGATCTGCGCTGCGGCCAATATACCAGAGACAACAAGATTATCAACAATGGATCTTGAAAAATGCAAACAACTGCAGGACGGCATCGGCAAAGTAAAGATTATGGCGCCACAGTCAGACTGCCTTTCACCAATTGGCGAGAACTTAATAAGAAAAGGTCTGAAACACGTTCTTTCAGATATTAAACCAGAATATTATGCACCGCCCATTACTAGGGATCCTAAATCACATTCAGGAAATCCATTCTTAGTTGAAGTGGGAATTGTATACGGAGGCGGACTGCCGTCAGATCAGCAGGTACAGATTTTGAGATTTGCCAACAGAGTCCCTCTGCTTTACCAGCAGGGTGCATGTGCAATCACTAAAGCGATTGAATCAACAGACTGGAGAAGATATGGACTTGAACAACGCGGCGGAACCGGCATACCATACGGCCCGGCAATAATTCTTGTGCATGTCGCATCCACTAAGATACCATTCACATCAGAAGCTAAAGAAGCAGTTTCTTCAATACCACAGATACAGGAAGAAATAACTCTTGCGCTCAAAGCCTGCGGAAGAAGCTTGCGTACACACTTAAACAAAAAAGAAAGAAAGAAAAAAACCAGAGCAAAGTTCGAGATCGTCCAGGTCATCATTCCGCTGATGGCAGAAAAAACTGCCAATGTTCTTGGTAAACCTATACCAGACCTAAGAGGGACTATCACGAAGATTATGAATGTAGTGTGGATTGATGAATCAATAACATATGATAAGGGAAAACACCGTGCTAAAATAATAATATACAACTATACTCCAAAAAATCAAAAATTCAAACTGCACACAGTGTTACCAAAAGAAGGAACGGGGCTTATTTCTTATTCATTAAATCCAACAGAAGTTAAAGATGATATAAAGGTAACATGGGATTTACCGCGCATTGCATCTACAGAGATCTTTGAACTCAGCTTTGAATTAAACGGCCTTGATAAGGAAGCATATGAAGAAATGGACATCTATGTTTCAAACATTAACCCTGTAGATGTAATGGGTGCTGATCCATTGCCTGGAGACTGGGACCTCCAGGGAGTTAATTTCACAGAAGTAGATATCATTCCAGATGTGGAAACCAACGAAGAAGAAGATGAGGAACCCGACTACGATGAGACCGAGGAGGACTTATATGACGAATGAACGTAACACTGAAGCGATAAAACGCCTTTATTCCATATCTGAAGATATATATGATCAACTGGAAACTGGGAAGATTCCAAAGATGGTACTTCCTCTGAGAACAAAAGCTAATATCAAATTCGATAATCGTTCTCAGGTATGGAAATATGGAAGCATGAATGGTGTCAGAAGCGCAAAAAAAGTGAAGGGCGCTATGATGCTGCTGAGAACATCATATATGTTAGAGCTTATTCAAAACATGATTGAAACTAATAAATCATCTACATTAAGAGAAGCATATTACATTTCAGAAGCATGGGGTAAAGCTAAATTCAACTCACAAGATGAATCTAATCTACTGGCAGAAGACTTAGAGATTGTTACTGACTGCCTCAGGGAAGATTTTAAGCTCAGACCAGAAGAAAATGGAGCACATATCATAGGTGATCTGAATATCGTTGAAACAGACAGAAAAGGAAAGAAGAAAGCACTGAACTGCAGAGATGATGTCGGTGACTCAGGATACGGCATTCCATACAATGTAGAAAAAGAAAAATTAGAATTGAAAAGTACCAGCGCCAAGTTTGTAATTGCAATCGAAACCGGTGGTATGTTTGATCGTCTTGTTGAGAATGGATTTGACGAGAAGAGTGATGGAATCTTAGTGCATCTCAAAGGACAGCCGGCACGTTCCACCAGGAGATTTATAAAGCGCTTAAATGACGAAATGGGCCTGCCGGTCATCGTCTTCACCGATGGTGATCCGTGGTCCTTCAGAATATACGCATCTGTAGCATATGGTGCCATCAAAACAGCCCACTTATCTGAATATCTCGCAACTCCGTCTGCAGAATATATTGGCATAACCGCATCAGACATTGAAAACTATGATCTGCCAACTGATAAACTGTCTGATGTAGACATAAGAGCACTTAATGCAGAATTGAAAGATCCAAGATTCCAGACATCATTCTGGAAAGGCGAGATAGAACTGATGCTGAAATTAAAGAAGAAAGCTGAACAGCAGGCTCTGGCTAAATATGGTCTGGATTTCGTTACGGACACGTATCTTCCAGATAAGCTCAATGAATTTGGAATACTCAGAAATTAATTCTGAGCAAACCAACTTTTTTAATTTTATTAAAAAAATTACGATTCAAGGTTGGGAAAATCAAATCCCACCAGAATCGTTGCAAGTTTTGGATCATCTTCATACCCGTGGGTTGCTCTGATATACATATCAGAAGGCGGGGCTGGAGAACATGAAACGATATTCTCTGATCCTTCGAATTCATTCACTTCCGGGAAAGATACCGGCGGCATTACAAAACATTCTTTACCGCCGCCGTAGCGTTCAGGATACATAACGAATTCTTCTGAAAGCCATAAAATTGATTCTTTCACATTTGCAAGAAATTCTTCTTTAGCATTTGGAAGAACTTCCTCGCCGAGTATCAGATCATCAGAAACTAATTTCAATGTAGGTTCTGGCGGAGGACGGAAACGCTTGTCTTTGATGATGCATATAACATACTGCCTCTTCAGACACTCCTCCACACCGATGTTGGATACACGTATCCCAGCAGTAGCAGTAATGTTTTTTTCGATATCCAATATTTTTTCACGACATTCATCTTTTAAAGGGAAAACGTGGTGAGTGCCGTCCATTAATTTTATGCGGTCCACTATGTCTTGAAGCTTTACCATCGAGTTGAAATGAAAATGTCTATAAATAAACCTTATTACCTGAAAAGTAGTGATTGGAGATATACTCCAATATAGCCAGATATTTCAAAATAATGTATCCATCCAAGTTAAAAGCTGTACTAATTTATTTTAAATCAACTGCAGAATAATCCAATTTGAGTATCATGATAAGTAAAAAATGAAATGAGCGCAAAGTAGAAGATTAGTTAAGGAATTATGGCTATCGGAAAGTGCTCATGGATCCAGAGATAATACCACTAGGATCGGGAAACATAAACCCCAGACCTCCGGTCAAAGCGATAGGCATAGGGGGAGCTGGGCATAACATACTTAGGGATTGTTTCCTTGACAAAGTGGCATTGTGCACATCCAGAGATGCATTCGTCGACCCGGCCCTTCCTGCATACAAGCTGGATGACAGTGATGTTCAATTTTTAAACTCAATAACTCCTGAACTTATCGGAACTTTGAATCATGCTTCACTCGACAAGATATGCAGACTAATAGACGGCATAGAAATGGTGTCGGTATTTTCTGGTTTAGGAGGTGAGACTGGAAGCCGGATCACTCCGCTTACCTCGTATGCCTGTAAAAAGTCCACAGCCTTGGCAGTATCATCTGTGGCAATACCGTTTTCAGCAGAAGGACAGGCTAGAAAGAAACAGTCTGCAACTGCTCTGCCGACGATAGTAAAACACTCGCATATTACAATCTCATATCCAAACGACGGCCTGCTGAAGCTTGCACCTGATCTGCCGCTTCAATCTGCACTTAAAGTCATGAATTTCTTCATGACAAAACCCATATTGGATATGGCAGGCATAATTACAAAAGATGATGTTTCAATAATAAAAACAAATCTTAACAGGAGTCATATGAGAGTAGGAATAGGTCGCGGAGGCGGTACCTGGGGTGAAGAAGCAGCGATTCAGGAAGCATTAACATCTCCGTGGTTTGATTTTGATTTATACAATGTGGAAAGAGCGCTTATGATCATATCAGCTCCGAAAGCTGATGAGTATACCTTCAAAAATGTAATGAAATATCTGAGTCCAAAGATACCGCATTCCAAGATTCTGTATTGGACTGTTCCTACGCAGGACGACAGTGCAGAATCAGAAGTCACGCTGCTGCTTGACTGCTCTAATCAACAGTGAGAATTGATTTTGGTGCCCCGGCAAATGCACATAAGGACTCGGCTTCCATAAAATGCAGTTTCCCAGGCATAACCAGGCAATGAAGCGGCGAGCCGAGATCGGCATTCAGAATATCATTGGGGAATCCGGCAACCAGCTTTTGAGTCGAAGAGCCTATTCTCGCTCCTGCACAGAATAATGAGTTCTCGGTGATTAAATCCCTACCGAGTCTCTCTTCTGCATCCAGCAGCCACTGCATGGCGATGTTTGCCGTCATGTACCTGTTTTCATCAGCTTTGATATCTAGAAGGATCAGAGTATGAAGACCGCGCTCATGATTTTCCATAATGTTGTCATAGGGAGAAGCCGGCAGAAAACCTGGTTCAGGAAAAGGGATCGTCACTGCTCTTCCGAACTTATAGGGCTGAAGGCCGAAAGCCGCGGCACAGGCCGTAAAAATCGAAACTCCGTGTACAAGTTTTGTAGGAATTTTCTCCTTTTCAGCCCTCAGTCTTATGTCCACATGAGTTGTAGCAGACATCGGATCACCGGCAGTCACAAAGGATACTTTTCCATTCTTTGCTTCTTCTATAATGGCATCGTGCTCTTCAACATCTGATCTTTTTAAAACCGTGATTTCTTTGCCGATGAAGCTTTCCAAATCTTCAATGGAAGAGTCAATGAGCTTAGACGTGTAAAATTCTGCAAATATTTTATCAGAAGTTCGCAGCGCTTCGAGTGCTTTTACGCTCATGTCTTCAGGCCTTGACATGCCTAAACCCACAAATATTATTTCGCCCATGATGCCACCGTGCTAGCCACTTGTCTTAAAGTTCCTCGAGAGAAAGCGGAGTCCATACGCAAAAGACTTATAGAATCCGGTCTGCTGGATGTTTCATTCAGAATAAAAAGTCAAGGTGAATTTATACTAATACCTGTCGTTTCTAAAAATATAGATTGTGAATATGAAATTGTGGACGAAGAACTCCAGTCACAAGAAAAAGTAGAAACAGATTACAAAAATATTGTGGATATTCCGGCGGATCTGAAAGAACATCTGCCCGCATCATATGACATCATCGGAGAAGTCATCATAATCAAACTGGATGACGAGCTTCAGGAATATAAAAAAGAAATCGGTGATGCTCTGCTGAAGGTCCATCCCAATATCCGCACAGTGGCTGAAGACCGCGGCGTAAAGGGAGAGCTGCGAGTAAGAGACTTGAATGTAATAGCCGGAGAGGATAAAACAGAAACAATGCATACGGAGCACGGCATAAGGTTGCTGCTGGACCCGGCATACGTGTATTTCAATCCAAGACTGTCGACAGAACGCCACAGAATAGCATCGCTGGTAAAAGATGATGAGGTTGTAGTGGACATGTTTGCCGGCGTCGGACCTTTTTCAGTAATGATTGCCAAATATGCTAAGCCTAAAGTCATATTTTCAATGGATCTTAATCCGTATGCAATTGATTACATGAAAAAAAATATTGAGATAAATAAAGTAAAAAATATAATTACATTGGAGGGGGACTCCGGTGCGATGATTCATGATCTTCCGCCCGCTGACAGGATCATAATGAACCTGCCGCACTCAGCCCATGAATTCTTTTATGATGCCCTCACATGTCTGAATCCAGGCGGAATTATTCATTTCTATACAATCTGCGAAAGAGACTGCGTAGACTCGGTGTTCATGAAACTCTCTATGCAGGCAAGAAGCATGGGATCCAAGATTGTCATTGACAGACTGGAAGAGCTTAAAACGTATTCACCGACAATGAGCGTTTACACTGCAGACATCAGATTTTCAGCGCTGGACCTTATCGAGGACTGGTGAAAGAGTTATTCCCCTCTGCCCCTGATAATTTCCGCTTCTTTTTTCATATGAGATTAAAGCCGGAGAATGCAGGGTTTCAAAAACAATCTGTACAAATCTGTCTGAGATGGAGAGTTCAATTTCATTGTTAGATGTATTATAGCCCATAAATGTCAGGGTGCCTTTGAATCCAGCATCCACTTTTCCCAACCCGGCAAGTATTCCTTTTCTAATCCAAGAAGTTCTCAGCCATAATTGCGCCGAGATGTAATTCGGCAGTTCCACATTTTCGATCGTAGAAACATAGAACATAGTTTTCGGGGGAATTCTCACCTTTCCCTCTGAAGCCTTTAATTCAGAATCAGGAATAGATATCTCAGCGATTCTCAAATCATATCCATTTGGGGTGAGAGACCCGTCATAAAAATCACTGATGTTTAAGATTCCATTTTGAATGCAAGACAGTATTTCATGGTCTGGCAGAATGCACATAATACCCCGATACATGTCTCAGATAAATATCTCCTTCGAGGATGGATAGAAATATCTGATATGCATTATGGGTCTGAAACGTGGCGATATCGTGAGTATTGAAATCCACAAAGTTGAAAAAAGCAGAATCGACGAAGTCGACTTTGATAATTTAGTGTTCGGACATACTTTTTCCGATCATATGTTCCAGATGGAATATCGCGACAAGAAATGGAATTCTCCAGCGATTGTTCCTTTTGGAAAGATCGAAGTGTATCCGTCACTATCTAGCCTGCACTATGGACAAAGCATATTCGAAGGATTAAAGGCATTCCGTTCAGCAGACGGCGCTGTAAATATATTCAGGCTAGATAAGCACATTGCCAGAATGGAGAAGTCATGCAAGAGAATGTGCATTCCGACTCTGGACAGTGAATTATTCAAAGAAGCAGTAACCACCTTAGTCGGCCTGGACAGGCAGTGGATACCTAAAGCAAGGGGATCTTCGTTATACATACGACCATTCATATTCGCTTCAGAGAATTATATCGGAGTCAGAGTCTCAGAAAAATACGATTTCTACATACTGACCGGACCTGTTTCAACATATTTCAAGGAAGGACTGAGCCCTGTTAAACTTATGACTTCCGAAGGATATGTCAGAGCCGTCCGCGGCGGTCTCGGAGAGGCTAAGACAGCTGCAAATTATGCTGCATCATTGCTGCCTGCAATGGAAGCTCAGAAAAGAGGCTTCTCACAGGTGCTGTGGTTAGACGCTCTGGAAGGAAAATATATCGACGAAGTCGGAACGATGAATATTGCATTCGTCAAAGACGGTGTGTTAGTCACTCCGCCGCTTGAAGGTACAATCCTCCCGGGAGTTACACGTGACAGCGTAATTCAGATTGCAAAAGATAAAGGCATGAAGGTTGAAGAAAGAAGAATTTCAATCGACGAAGTGATGGAATCTGTCAAAAACGGAAGCATGACTGAAATCTTCGGAACCGGCACCGCTGCCGTCATCTCGCCTGTCGGAGAAGTATATCACAACGGAGAAAGCGTAACCGTCAACGAATTCAAGACCGGCCCCGTTGCAAAAATGTTCTACGATGAAATCACTGGAATCCAGTATGGAGAGAAAGAAGATAAATTCGGCTGGATAACAAAAATTCAGTAAAAGCCACAAGGGCGAGAGTTGAAATAATCTTTGATGTATGAGATTCTCATGCGCGTTCTTAATCAGGAAGAACAAACTGGAGAAATCAAAGTCCTTATTGAGACTCTCGACGACCTGTGGCACCTATACAATATCATCAGCCTTGGTGATATTGTTATAGCCGTCACGTTCAGAAGAGATGAGGTAAAAGCTGATAAGATTCGTGCAGAACGTGCAGAAAAAAAGAGAATGGTTTTAGGAATCAGGGTTGAAAAAATAGAATTTCATGATTCTGAATCGAGACTCCGCATTCTGGGAGTGATCGAGGAAGGGCCGCAGGACATCGGTGCGCATCACACATTGATTTTAGGCGAAGGCGAGAGTCTTACAATCCGCAAAGAAGAATGGAGCCGGGTAGCTCTGGAGAGAATTGAAAGAGCAGTCAGCGATTCCAAAAAACCAAAGATTTTATTTGTATCCATAGAAACCGATGAAGCATACATAGCCGCATCCAGGCAGTTCGGGGTTCAGGAAATAGCAACAATTAATGCCTCTTCATCCGGCAAGATGTACGAACAGAAAGAATCCGGAGACTTTTACGGGGATGTGCTGGAAAAAATAAAAATGAGTTACGAACCGGGAACTCCGATTGTAATATTAGGACCTGGATTTGCGAAGGAAACACTGATGTCGCTGGGAAAAGCAAAAGAGCCGGAGATTTTTTCAAATGCGTATATCTACCACACGGGACAGGCGGGAAGCGCAGGAATTCAGGAACTAATGAAATCTGGAATGGGTTCAGAGGTCATAAAAGATTCAAGGATTTCTCTGGAAACAAAGCTTGTAGAAGAGGCACTTGAGAGAATTGCCAAAGACTACCTGGTTTCATACGGACCAGCTGAGGTAAAGCATGCTGCGGATATGAGCGCGATCGATACATTATTAGTTCTTGATTCAGAAATAAGAAAAAATAACGTAGAAGACGTTATGAATCAGGTTGAAGAAGCAAGAGGAAAAGTAGTGGTTGTGAGTGAAAATTTTGAAGCAGGCAAAAAGCTTGAATCCATCGGCGGGATTGCGGCTCTTTTGCGCTTCAATATCTAAGGTCAGTTGGCGTTTGATTTTTCAGCCAGCCTCATAGCATCATTTATAGCAAGCTCGGCGATGTCTGCTGAGTACATTGCAACTCTGCTTACAGAGTCTAGAATCGACATTACTTCAGCAGTGAAATCATTCTGGCTGGAATATGCTGTTTCTTTTATCTTCTCAGAAAGTTCATCTGCAGAATCAATCACATTATTTGCCTTGTCAACATCTCTGGAGAAGAATGATTCCGTAGCCAGGGAAAGAATGTTTACGCTTTCCTCGCTGAACTTAAGAATAGTGTCCATCTCTTCCTGGGATGCTTTTTGAGATTTTCTCTCCAGCACATGTTTTGCGATTTTTTCTGCATGGTCTCCTATGCGCTCTATTGCTCTCGCTACCAGCATCAGGCTCATTGAATCATAGATGTTGGTGCCTACAATCTCAGCAAGCTTACGGTCTTTTTGAATCAGATTAAACTGTTTCACAGTCATCCAGTAAAGCCTGTCAATATCCTGGTCTCTGTCAATAACATCCTCAGCGAGAGCTGAATCTATTGAAACATACGAAGTTATTGCATCCTTATACATTGAACCTACCAGAAGGTGCATTCTGCGGACGCATTTCTTCTGCGGCAGCTCCACTGGATCAGACAGATCGTGCAGTGTGATTGAGTTGCTTGTCTCTTCTATAACCTCAGGTCCGATAACAAGTCTGGAAAATGCCTTGATGACATGCTTCATCTCCAAACCGATTCTTTCTTTGGACTTTACTTCGATTATGTCGAAACCAGCAAGATATGCGCCAATAAGTTTACGGCCCAGATGTTCTGCTTCGCCTTCATCTACTTCGATAATACTCTTGGCGGGCATAGATTTCTTTCTTTCACCGGCATCTATGCATAGAGTCCCATCCTCTGTTATGCACATGTTAACCCTGTCGCCTGCTTTGATATTATTGGAATCAATCCAGCTTTTAGGAAGAGACACCGTGATTGTTGATGTGCCTGTTTTTTGCACTTTTCTAGATTCGGTATTGCTGGGCATAAAACTCCCTAAGTATGTAAAAGTATAGTGTAATATATTCTTTTCTATGAAATATGACTTGCATGGAATTTAACATACATACAATATAGTTTAACAATATAGTACAGTTATTTCTAAAAATATAATTACAGTATATAGGTAATCTATATAATTTGTAATTTAATTTAAGTTTTAGAACCCGTTTGGATGTGAATAAATGGGCAATAAGCTAATAGCTGGAGGATTTGCAGTACTTGTCGTACTCTCTACAGTATTGGCTCTGTTTACCAGCATGACTTTTCCCGGCGTCGGCGTTTTAAGTGTGCAAAATGGAGACAATGCCAGTTATTCACCGTTAGAGAATCCAGAAGAGTATCCGATCACACGGCCGTTGTATATTTACACTGACGGTATCCCGGCAGAAAACAGCTCTCTTCATGAATGGCTTGAATATATTTATTCTGATGACGGGCAGCTGTATGTTAAAAATGCAGGTTTTTATCCAGTTGATCTTGAAGTAAAAACTAAAATGCAGGCGCAGCTGAACAGCAATGAAACCAATGATAAATACGGCAGTGGTGAAATAACTCAAAGCGGATCCACAACGCTAGGTGATCTAGCAACTCTGTGGGCCAATGATTTTCAAAAGAAGTATAACATTAAGGTAGTACTTAACACGCCTGGCTCTGGAACTGGGATAACTAATCTGATTAACGGTTTTGTGGACGCCGCCCAGTCATCCAGAGAAATCAAAGATGTTGAAATGGAAAGTGCAAAAAATAACGGCGTAAATATCACAGAATGGGTTGTGGCATATGACGCCCTCGCAATAATAGTTCATAAGGATAATCCTGTAACGAATCTTACCATTGAAGATCTAAAGAATATCTATACCGGAACCTACACAAACTGGAGTGAAGTCGGAGGCTATGACCATCCGATCGTGCTGTATGGAAGAGACAGTGCCTCTGGAAGCTATGATTATTTTAAAGAAGCCGTGTTGAACGGAGAAAGCTACAGCATTAAAATGCAGCAATTTTCATCTAACGCACTCATTGTCGCTGAGGTGGAAAATAACCTCGGCGGAATTGGTTATGTAGGTGTAGGTTATGCAGAAGAATCATTAGCGGATGAGTGGATGGAGGAAAAGAATGGAGCTTAAGATCTACAAAAGAGAAAGCCGGGTGCGCCGTTATGCAGAAGGTGGCATCACTGGCGTGCTTGGAGCATGCGGCATTCTTTCTGTTCTCATTCTTGCATTAGTCTTCATTTTTTTAATCACTAACTCGATTCCATTCTTTCAAACTGTAGGCTTGACAAATTTCTTCACCGGCACTCAGTGGGATCCTTTTGCCAGTGAAGCCATGTGGGGAGTGCTGCCGCTTCTTTCAGGTACGATACTTGTGAGTTTTGTAGGTGCCATCATCGCCATCCCGATTGGACTCGGCTGTACAATCTATTTGTCCGAATTGGCTGATTCTAAAATAAAAAAGATCTTGAAACCGGCAATTGAGATATTGGCGGGTGTGCCTTCAGTCATTTATGGTTTATTTGCAGCATTGGTTCTTTCTAATTGGATTATGGAGATATTCGATCCGTCATACAGGCTGAACGCTCTGAACGGCGCCATAATCCTCGCAATAATGATGATTCCCATCCAAGTTTCCGTTTCCGAGGAAGCCATGAACGCAGTTCCCAGAAACCTCAGGGAGGCGTCATATGCTATGGGTGCTACCCGATGGGAGACCATAAAGAGCGTTATCATTCCAGCAGCTCTGCCAGGCATAATTGCATCAATTGCACTGGCGATCGGAAGAGCTGTAGGAGAAACAATGGCTGTACTCATGGCAACTGGAAATGCATCGCAGTTCTCATTTGATATTCTAACATCCGTGAGAACAATGACTGCAGCGCTGGCGATTGATGTGCCGGAAGCTGCCATCGGATCATTGCAGTACCAGGGACTGTTTGCGGTAGGTCTGCTTTTATTCATTATAACATTTGTAATTAATCTGATTGCAGATATGGTTCTTTCAAAGTACCAGGAGACATACAAATGATGATGAGCCGCAAAAATAAGGAACGGGTGATCTTCTGGCTATTCAGAGGATGTGCTGCGGCAGTCGTTGCTTTTTTAACGATCATCATCATGTTTGTAATTGTAAACGGAGCCGGTACAATAAGCTGGGACTTTTTGACACAGAATCCAATGCCCAATGAGACTGGTGCGTTGGTGTCTGGCGGGATTCTCAGCCCGATTATCGGAACTTTGATGTTGATGGGACTTGTGCTGATAATTGCCATTCCAATCGGAGTTTTCGGAGCGGTGTTCCTAGTGGAATACTGCGGCTCATACAGATGGTCCCGCTATATGTGGATGACTGTCAACAATTTAGCTGGGGTTCCTTCAATAGTCTGGGCACTGCTTGGTGTAGGTGTATTCGTATATTACTTAGCATTCGGGCTGAGCCTGATTTCTGCCGCCATTACTCTGAGTCTGATGATTCTCCCGATAGTAATGGTGTCTACCAAAGAAGCATTGGAAGCCATCCCCAGTTCGATATATGATGCATCTATAGGTCTGGGAGCTACCAAATGGCAAACAATTCTTCATCATATCCTTCCATATTCAGCATCTGGAATAATAACAGGAATAATCTTGTCACTGTCCAGAGCCGGCGGAGAAACTGCTCCTCTTCTGCTTACCGGTGTTGCTCTGAATGCAGCAATTCCCTTATCGATATTCGATCAGTTCCAAGCTCTGCCTTACTACATTTATATGATGACTTCTGCTTCAGACAGAGCTAATGCATATCCGATGGCGTACGGTGCCGCATTGGTCCTGATAATACTCATGATGATTATGAATCTGGCCGCTGCTACATTACGCAGCAGATACCGTGAAAAATACAAGTGGTGATCAAATATCAAAAATAGAAGTAAAAGATCTGAATCTTTGGTTCGATACAAAACATGTACTTAAAGATGTCAGTATCGAGATATATGAGAAAGAAATCACTGCAATAATTGGACCATCTGGGTGTGGTAAATCAACATTTCTCAGATGTCTCAACAGAATGAATGATCTCATACCATCTACAAAGATTGAGGGCGAGATATTGCTGGATGGTAAGAATATACTAGCAAATGACATAGATCCAGTAGATTTAAGAAAAGACGTCGGAATGGTATTTCAAAAACCAAATCCATTTCCTAAGAGCATTTACGAAAACATAGTGTTCGCACCTAAAATACACGGCGTAGAAGAAATTAAAAAAGATCCTAAAACTGGAAAAGAAAAGGTTGTGCGCAGAAAGCCAACAAAAGAAGAACTGGATCAGATTGTTGAGAAGTGTTTAAAGAGGGCTGCTCTCTGGGATGAAGTTAAAGACAGATTGAACAAATCAGCATATGATTTATCAGGCGGACAGCAGCAAAGGCTGTGCATAGCTAGAACAATGTCGATTGAACCGGAAGTAATCTTATTCGATGAACCTTGTTCAGCATTAGACCCGATAGCAACTGCAAAAATCGAAGATTTGCTAGTCGATCTGCGTAAAGATTATACAGTAGTTATCGTAACCCACAATATGCAGCAAGCTGCGAGAGTGGCTGATAGGACAGCGTTCTTCTACATGGGAGACCTTGTCGAATATGGCCCAACTAAAAAATTATTTGAAAAACCAGAAAAAGATCTCACAGAGCAGTATCTGACAGGGAGAATGGGATAATGGCTTCAAGAACTGTCTTTACACAAGAAATGAATGCTCTGGATCAAGAAATGATCCAAATGGGCGTGTTGGCAGAAACAATGATAAAAACAGGAACCAAATCATTTGTGGAAGGAGATGCAAAGTATCTTGAAGAAATGAAAAGACTGGATAATGAACTGCACATAATGGATCAAACAATTGAAAAGCACTGTTTAGATATTATAGCACTCCATCAGCCTTTAGCAATAGATCTCAGAACAGTATCATCAATTTTGAAGATAATAACTGATCTCAACAGAATTGGAAGATATGGAAGAGATTTAGCAGAAACTGGGGACCCGGATAAGTCAAAGCATGTACCTCAGGCATTGATTGTAATGATCGGCGAGGTCTTATCATTAGTATCAGATGCAATCAGAAGTTTTGTAACTAGAGATATTGAGCTAGCTAAAAGCATATCCCGCCGTGATGATACAATTGATGAGCTATGGAAACAGACTTTGAAAGAATCACTAGATTATATAAAAGAAAATCAAAAATGTAAAACTAGTGTTTCTGTTGGAGCTGAAGCCATACTGGCATCTCGGTATTTGGAGCGTATCGCTGATCATGCATGCAATATTGGAGACAGAGTTGTTTTCATGATTTCAGGACAAAGGCCAGATCTGATTGTTTAAACAAACTTTCAAGATCTTTTATTTTCCTTGTTCTTCTTCTTGTTCTTTCTCCATCATTTTAGATATGCACCATACGACGCCGTGTGATCTGCTAGCGAAATCGCGCTTTTCCACTTTTTCATCTAACCAGTTTAATAGCTCCAGTGGAAGTCTCGTTACTATTGGTTGGGATTTGGGCAAGGTATCGTAGCTAAGAACATAAATTACCTAAATAACTAATGTAACCTAATGTATTACAATGTATTATTTTGTATTATATATTTAAAAACTTAAGACAGATTTTATAAAAAATGATTCTTTGTATGCTTATGGGGATACATATCAAAACAAATTGAGAGACTTGCATATGCTTGTTTGGAAAAATACATGCCTGATGCAGTTCGATTTAGCAAACCAAGAGTTTCTCATTCTTGAGTCTGAATAGTACTATGACATTTGTTCTTCAAAGCTCTTGCGAAGATTACATGGTAAAAGATTATATACGTGCTAGAGTTTGTCTAGCATGAGACTACTATGTCCGGTAAAGAAATTAGAATAGAAAGAATATTGGATAGGAACACGAAAAAGGCAGTTGTAGTACCCTTAGATCATGGAGTTTCCATGGGCCCGATTCCTGGAATTGTTGATCTAAAAGATACTGTAGACAAAGTAGCAGAAGGTGGAGCTACAGCAGTCATTGAACATAAAGGCGCGATACCATACGGACACCGTGCACTAGGCAGAGATGTAGGTTTAATAGTTCACATGTCTGCATCATCTTCGCTGTCCATAGATCCTAACTCTCGTGTGTTAGTCTGTGAAGTTACAGAAGCCTTGAAAATGGGTGCTGATGCCGTTTCAATTCATGTAAACATCGGAGCCGACACTGAAGCAGATATGCTAAGAGACTTCGGATACGTTTCCAGAGAGTGTACTGAGTGGGGAATGCCCCTGTTAGCAATGGTATACCCACGCGGACAGAATATAAAAGACAGCTTTGATGTTGATATGATTAAGCGCTGTGCTCGTATAGCTCAGGAACTGGGAGCGGATATTGTAAAGACCTCATACACAGGAGATGTTGATACATTCAAAGAAGTTACAAGAGGAGTTTCAATACCTGTATTAGTAGCAGGCGGACCACAGATGTCATCAACTAAAGAGATATTGCAGATGGTGCGCGATTCAATAGATGCTGGAGCAAGCGGAACCAGCATTGGAAGAAATGTATTCCAGCATCAGAATGTAGTTGGAATCACAAAAGCCATATCTGGAATCGTATTCAACGATCTGAACGTTGATGAAGCAATGAAGTTCCTAAAGTGATTTGATATGGATAATAAGATCGTTTGGATTAGATCTGACCTGCCAGAAGACTATAATGACCGAAAGTCTATCGTATCTTCTGCACTTGAAGCAGGGTTTACAGACATCATCATCAGAGAAGATGATGAGCAGCTTAAACATCTGGGTAGATTCAATGCAATCGTATACAAAAATGGCTGCTACAGCATGAATGGTGAAAAAATAGGTGAAGAAATAAAAATAACTTCTTCAAAAGATCAGGATTTTGCAGCCACACTGGCAGGAAAACTAGCTAATGTAGTGATATCTACCGAAAATTGGAGAGTTATTCCACTTGAGAATTTAATAACTGTATTTCAAAAGACAGATACAAATTTAATTGTGTCCTCATCAAATCCAGACGATGCAAAACTGTTTCTAGAGACCATGGAAGTAGGGTCAGACGGCGTGTTGATTAACATCTCGGATGCAGATGAAGTAAGTAAATTTTCATTCTTAATTGAGAATAATGAATCTGTTTGCCTCAATGAAGTTAAAATAACAAAAATCGAGACATTAGGCATTGGAGACAGAGTATGCGTAGACACATGCTCCCTTATGGAAATCGGCGAAGGAATGCTTGTCGGATCTCAATCATCCTGTCTGTTCTTAGTTGCCTCTGAAAGTATGGAAAGCGAGTATGTAGCATCAAGGCCGTTTAGAGTCAATGCGGGTGCTGTCCATGCATATGTCATGACCTCATCCGGACGCACAAAGTACTTGTCAGAAATTGGATCTGGAGATGAGCTCCTTGCAGTAAAAAGCGATGGGCGTGCAAGAAAGGTCAATGTAGGAAGAGCTAAAGTCGAAAAACGCCCGCTGCTTCTTATTGAAGGAGAGTACAAAAATAAGAAACATAGCATAGTCCTACAAAATGCTGAAACAATACGCCTTTGCACAAAAAACAGCACAGTATCAGTTTCTGAACTGAAAGTGGGAGACTGTGTACTGGCTAAAATTGAAGAGGGCGGCCGCCATTTTGGACGCGTGATCGATGAGACAATTGTGGAATTATAATGATCTGCACAGCCATATCTGAACAATCTGCTGAAGATGCTGTGAAGATCGGCGTTAATTCAGCATCCTTAGGAGCAGACCTTGTAGAAATAAGGTTTGACTCTATGCTTAAAATACCTCAGAGTCTAAATGCATTCGAGAAGATACCAGTTCCAAAAATAGCTACCTTCAGAACAGTATCACAAGGCGGAAAATGCAATTTGGATGAGGGACGTCTAGACTTTTTTAAAAAATGTTCAGAATGCTTCGAGTACATTGACATAGAGTATGATTCCAAATTATCAGAAGTGCAATTCAAGAAATGCACAAAGATCGTTTCATTTCATGATTTTTCAAAGACTCCGTCTGCAAATGAGATTGAAAAGATAATAAATAATTTACAAAAAAAATCAGATATCGCAAAAGCTGCATTTCATGTTAGATCAATTACAGACTTATATGAAATTATAAGTGCAGCTCAGCATCTCAAAGGACGCTATGTCCTGATAGGAATGGGTGAGCTTGGAGAATTGACCAGAATATGTTATGATAAGCTGGGTTCGGAAATAACATATGCATCTCCATGTGTCGGCAAAGAGACTGCTGCAGGGCAGATAGACATCCAGTCACTAATAAAACTCAGTAAAGACAGTTGTCTGACGGGAATAATCGGAAACCCAGTCGGTCATTCCAGATCTCCAGATATGCATAATGCTGCCTTCAGATCTCTAAATATAAATGGACGATATTTTAGATTTAAATGTGAAGAAAATGAGCTAAGAAAGATCATGGATATTGTCAGAATATTAGGAATGAGAGGTATAAATGTAACAATCCCATACAAACAAAAAATCATGGAATGCCTGGATGAACTAGATGAGACATCTAAAGCTGCCGGAGCCGTAAACTGCGTAATAAATGATGGAAACCAGCTCATCGGAATGAATACCGACATAGCTGGTTTTAGAGAATCGTTTAAAGCCGCTGGAGCCTGCGTGTGCGGTAAAAATTCTTTAATAATCGGAGCCGGAGGAGCAGCTAGGGCATGCGCCGCATTTCTATCAGAAGGAGATGCGGACATAAAGATAATCAACCGCACAAAGGAAAAAGCAGAAAGGCTGGCAGAGGAATTCAATGGCGCAGCGATCAATTCCATCTGCGGTGATTTTGATATTATTATAAACTGCACTCCGATTGGAATGGAGGGTTTCGATGAAAGCCCAATTTTTCAGAGCTGCATGTTTCACAAAGGGCAGACGGTTATGGATGCAGTTCCAGTACCGGAAATAACTAAGTTTCTGGAAAAAGCTGAAAAATGCGGTGCAGATATAATTTCCGGCAGAGAAATGTTGATCTATCAAGCCATTGATGCGTTTGAAACTTGGACTGGATGCAAACCTGACTATTCTGTCATGTCTGAGGCATATGGTGAAAGAAGATGAGGGGAACTGGCACAGCACACAGTGCTGCAACCATAGTGAATGCCATGGCTACTGGATATGGAGCGGCATTCGGTATTGATTTAAAAACAGAAGCAAATGTTACAGTCAGCTCAGGCCATGGAATCTGCATAGAAACAGATGTTGATGAGTCCCCACGGCTTGTAACGTTATGCATCGAAAGATTTTTAAATAAGTTTGCACCGGGCGAAGAATACTGTATAAAGGCTGAGTTAACATCAAACATACCAGTATCAAGAGGGCTTAAAAGCAGCAGCGCTGCATGCAATGCCGTTCTGGATGCTATGAAAAATGCTTTTTCGGTGGAATGCGACATACTAGAACTGATAAAAATCGGTACTGCCGCTTCAATCGACTGCGGGGTGTCGCTGACCGGTGCATTCGATGATGCGTGTGCATCTATGCTGGGAGGTGTCGTACTCACCAACAATGCTTCGAATAAGATGATGAAAAGAAGACCGCTTGAAGAAGACGTGTCTGTTGTAATTGACATTCCGCAATATCAAATAAGAAAACCTTCGCTTGACCGTACAAGGATCAAAGCTGTAGCACCGATAGCAAAAATTGCATTTGAAAGGGCAAACGAAGGAAAATATTGGGAAGCTTTAACACTCAACGGTATGTGCTATTCAGCAGCATTCAACCTTGATCAGGAAATATCTATACGCGGATTGTGCAACGGCGCACTTGCATCCGGTCTGACGGGGTCCGGCCCTGCAACAATAATGGTCGTTGACAATGATAAATTAGATAAATTCATAGAAAATATGGGTGAGCATCGATTAATTGTCGCCAATGTAAATAACGGGGATTTTAATGAAACTTCAAGTCAAACCATCTGAAATAAATGGCACGATAACTGCACCTCCATCAAAAAGTTGTACACACCGGGCAATAGTCTTAGCCTCTTTGGCTAAAGGAACGTCAAAGATAGAAAAAGCACTGAAGAGCAGAGACACTCTGGCCACAATGCATGCGATGGAGTCGTTCGGAGCGTCTATTAAAGAAGATGGCGATATGCTAGTCATTCGTGGCGGAAGGTTGAAAGCCCCGATTGAACCTATCAACTGCCAGAATTCTGGAACCACATTGCGTTTGTGCTGCGGAATAGCTTCTCTGCTGGATAATAACATCACATTCATTGGCGATGAGTCACTGAAAGGCAGGCCTATGAAACCTCTGTTGAACGCCTTTACAGAAATGGGGGTTTACTGCACTTCTACTTCGCAAGGAGTGATAATCAGGGGGCCTAACAACGGAAGATGGACCCACATAAGAGGAGATGTTTCTTCGCAATTCATATCGTCTCTCTTGATTTCTTCTGCGCTGAAGCCAAGAGATACGGATCTTGTGATTACTTCCCCACTGGTGTCAAAACCATATGTGAATATTACAGTAGAGATGATGTCGCAGTTTGGAGTCAGATGTGCTGAAACCAAAGACGGATACAGAGTCATGGGAGGTCAGTCGTACAGATCTAGAAATTATACTATCCCCGGAGATTATTCATCCGCCGCGTTTGCACTTGGAGCAGGCGCAATATCTGGAAACGTAACTGTAAGCGGATTGAATCCAGACGATGTTCAGGGAGATAGGGCAATAATTGATTTTTTAAAAGAATTCGGTGCAGATGTCGAAATATGTAAAGATGCAGTAACTGTTAAAAAATCAGAATTAAAGGGGATTAATGCTGATGTTGGCAACTGTCCAGACTTATTTCCTATTCTGGCAGTTATTGGAACACAGGCCGAAGGAGAGACTGTGTTATTTAATGCATCCCACCTAAAACATAAAGAAAGTGACAGAATAGCCTCAGTTGTCACATTCTTAAAAAACATGGGTGCAGACATAGAAGAGAAAGACGATGGTTGCATAATAAAAGGCAAATGCAGTCTGACTGGATGTACAGTGAATCCCAATGGGGATCACCGCATTCTCATGGCTGCAGCGGTCGCTGCTACAGCAGCAGATGGAAAAACCACAATAACTGACGGCGGCTGTTACGATGTGTCATATCCCGCATTTATTAAAGACTTCAATAACTTAGGGGCGGATCTGGAGGAAGTCGAGTGAATACGATCGGAAGCAGATTTCAGGTTACCCTTTTCGGCGCAAGCCATGACACGTGCATCGGATGCGTAATCGACGGCATCCCTGCAGGAATCGATATAGATCTGGAATATGTCCAGAAAGAGGTAGACTGCAGGAAGCCGGTAGCACTCATAGGTACTCCCAGAAAAGAAGATGACAAAGTGGAGATACTTGCTGGATTGAAAGAGGATGTTACAACTGGAACTCCACTAGTAATCCAGATAAAGAATTCCAATACCGATTCATCAAAATACGAAAAATTCAAAGTTATACCAAGACCGGGACATGCAGATTTCCCAGCGTTTGAGAAATACGGACCAGCTCATGACATAAGGGGCGGGGGACAGTTTTCTGGAAGAATGACTGCACCCCTGACTGCCGCCGGTGCTGTGGCAAAGGAAATGCTACTCGGAATAGGCATTAAGATAGCAGCATACACACAGAGCATCGGATCAATAAATGATCCTGCAGAATATTCATTTAAAGAAATTAAACGAGAAACTAAAGAAAACCCAGTTCATGCTGCCGATTCAGAGATTGCGCTGGACATGCTGAATGAGATTTTAATTGCCAAAGAAGACGGGGACAGCGTGGGCGGCGTAGTGCGCTGCCTGACTGAAGGCCTGCCTGTCGGAGTAGGAGAGCCTTTCTTCGATACACTAGATGGAGAAATTGCAAAGATGATGTTCGCAATTCCAGGTGTAAAAGGAATAGAATTCGGAGCAGGATTTAGAGCTGCAAAAATGAGAGGATCCGTGCATAATGATCCGTATGTAGTTGTTGATGATTATCAAATCAAAACAGGCACCAATAATGCTGGTGGCGTTCTAGGAGGACTTTCAAACGGCATGCCGTTGGATTTTAGAGTTGCATTTAAGCCGACAGCATCTATATTCAAAGAACAAAAAAGCGTCAATCTTGGAAAAATGGAAGAAGAAACTCTTCTCATTGAAGGCAGGCATGATCCCTGCATTGTCCCAAGAGCTGTTGCACCGATAGAAGCCACAACTGCAATAGTGCTGACAGATTTATGTTTAAGGGGAGATTTTATTGCGTGAAGATATAGATGACATTAGGAAGCGCATAGAGAAGATTGATAATGAGATACTGCGCATGATGGCCAACAGGACAGCTGCCGCCGTTGAAATGGGTAAAAGAAAAGCTTCAGATTCTCTACCTTTACGTGCTCCTGACGTAGAAGAAAAAGTTATTGGAAGATATGTCAACAAAGCTAAAGAATTCGGAATGTCAGAGAACTCAGCAGCTACAATAGCCAGACTGCTCATCCATGAATCAATTGAACAGCAGGGGCTCATCCCACGTCCAGCAAAATCAAAAAGAATGCTGATTATTGGAGGAAATGGAAAAATGGGGCAGTGGCTGTGCAGATTCTTTGCGTCTCGCGGTCATAAGATAAAGATATACGACACTACAGAAAATGTAAAGTATCCCTGTGAAAAGGATTTAAAACAAGGAGTTCTGGAAGCAGAGGTTGTGATCATAGCTGTACCTATTTCAATTACGTCAAAGATCTTAGAAGAAGTGCTGTCGTACTCTCCGTCTGCATTAATATTTGATGTTTCGTCAGTTAAAACTCCCTCTGCGGCGAGCCTTAAAAAAGGAGCGAAAACTGCAGAAGTCTGCTCGGTGCACCCGATGTTTGGACCAGAAACTAATTCCATAATTGATGAAAATGTAGTAATCTGCAATTGCGGATCATACAGTGCAGTTGACAAGGCTGAAGAATTATTCGACGGAGCCAATATTACAAAGACTGATTTGGATGAGCACGACCGTTTAATGGCATATGTTCTGGGACTGAGTCATGCTACCAATATTGCCTTCTTTGAAACACTGAATAGGAGTGGCAAAAGTTATTCTGAATTATCAAGAGTAGCATCTACCACCTTCAAAGATCAGGTTGAAACATCCCATAATGTAGTGTCTGATAATGCTCAATTATACTACGAAATTCAAAATCTGAACCCATACGGACAAGAAGTTCTTAGTACTCTTATCGATTCGGTGACTACTATAAAAGACGCCGCTCATAAAGGTAATAAAGAAGCCTTCACCAAAATGATGAATGAAGGAAAAGAATACTTTGGAGGCAATTAAATGTCAAAAATAAATGTAGCAGTTCTGGGAGCTACCGGGATGATCGGGCAGAGGTTCATACAGCTGCTGGAAGACCATCCATGGTTCGAAATCGGAGGATTATACGCATCTGAACGTTCAGAAGGCAAAAAACTCAAAGACGTACTTAAGGTCAGAGACCACAGCTTCAAAGATGAGACGCTGAACATGACCATAGAACTTCTTGAGACAAAAAAGATCTCCAAATTGAATAGAATTGCATTCTCCGGCCTTCCTTCAGACATTGCAGGTCCGATAGAAAGCGACCTGGCGGACGAAGGCGTAGCTGTTTTCTCAAATGCGGCCAACCACCGTATGAGAGACGACGTCCCTCTGCTCATCCCAGAATGCAACTCATCTCATCTGGATGCAGTCAAACAGCAGAAAACATACAGCAACGGCGGATATATAGTCACAAATGCTAACTGCTCAACCACCGGCATTGCTGTGCCGCTGAAAGCAATTGATGCAGAATTTGGATTGAAAATGGTCAGCATATCCACATATCAGGCAGTATCTGGAGCTGGATATCCAGGCGTTCCGTCATTGGATATCCTGTGCAATGTAGTGCCGTATATTAAGAATGAAGAAGAAAAAATGGAAATGGAACTAGCAAAGATTCTAGGCAGCTACGACGGCTCAAAATTCACAGAAGCTAAAATAAATGTACTTTCCAACTGTGTGCGCGTACCAGTAATTGATGGGCACCTTGAATCGCTAGTATTCAATTTATCTAAAGATGCAGACATAAATAAATTAGCTGAAGCAATGCGTTCATTCACTGCAGAACCGCAGAAACTGCAGCTGCCTTCTGCACCAATCGCTCCGATAATCGTGCGTGACGAACCAGACCGCCCGCAGCCTGCATGCGATGCTTTTGCCGGATCACCTGCCAGAGCACGCGGAATGGCATGCACAGTCGGCAGAATCCGTGAAAAAGACAATTATTTCAAGATGTTCGTACTATCACATAACACTCTACGCGGTGGAGCAGGCGGATCTGTGCTTAACGCCGAATTAGCTGTAGCAAGAAATATGATATGAGGCTAATATAATGAAGAGGACATACGAAGAGATAAACGCCAAAATACAAAATGGCGACGCAGTGGTCATGACAGCTGAAGAAGCTATCGCACTCGCTGAAAACAAGGGTGTTGAAAAGGCGGCGGAAGAAGTAGATGTCGTGACCACAGGCACATTCGGAGCCATGTGCTCCTCCGGAGCATTTGTGAATTTTGGGCACTCGGAACCGCCTATTCGTATGTTTAATGTTACACTAAACGGAGTCCCAGTATGTGCTGGTTTAGCTGCAGTTGATGCATACATCGGTGCTACTGAAGAGCGTCCGGATTCTGACCCTAAATACGGCGGAGCTCATGTAATAGAAGCTCTTGTCAAAGGAGAAGCTGTTCATCTCAAAGCAACCGCTCCAGGAACAGACTGTTATCCAAGAAAGGAGATAGATACATACATCTCGTTAGAAACTCTCAACCAGGCGTATTTATACAATCCAAGAAATATGTACCAGAACTATGCTGTAGCTACCAATTCTTCTGAAAGGACCTTATTCACATACATGGGAAAGCTCCTTCCAGGATACGGCAACATGACCTACAGCAGCGCTGGACAACTCTCACCTCTGCTTAAAGATCCAACCCTGAGGACAATTGGAATAGGCACGAGAATATTTTTAGGCGGCGGCGTAGGGTATGTGGCATGGGAAGGCACGCAGTACAAAACAAATGTACCAATCAGAAACGGCGTACCGTCGGCATCAGCGCGTACTCTGGCTGTAATTGGGGATATGAAAGGAATGAGCAGTGAGTTCCTGAGAGGCCTGAGCGTTCACGGTTACGGCGTCTCTCTTGCGGTTGGAATAGGCGTGCCGATACCGATTCTAGACGAAGATTTGATGAGAACCGCTGTTACCACTGATAAGGACATATATGCACCAGTGCTAGATTACTCAGTGCCGTCAAGAGATAGACGCCCGATAGGCGAAGTGAGCTATGCAGAACTTAAAAGCGGCAGCGTAGAGATTCTTGGAAAGAGCATTAAGACTTCATCATTATCTTCTTACAATAAGGCCCGCATTATCGCAGATAAGCTGAAAAAGATGATAACAAATGGTGAGTTTCTGCTTACCCAGCCGGTTGAAAAACTTCCGGAAGAACGTAAACAAAAACCATTAAATATCTGCACAAAAGACGAGGTGGCTCCATGATGGTTAAAAAGAAAGTTAAGCTGAAATTCATACCAGAACAAGCCAATGAGCCGATTACGTACGTCCTCGTGAAAGATTACAATCTGAGATTTAATATTCTTCAGGCGAAGATAATTGACGGCGGGGGAAAGCTCCTCTTAGAGATAGAGGGGGAAGAGAAATGTGTTGATGCTGGTCTTAAATACCTCCGTGACTGCGGTGTCTCAGTTAAAGAAGTTTGTGATTTCGTATCTAAAGATGAGAATAAATGCACAAACTGCGGACTGTGTGTTTCAATATGTCCTGCAGAAGCAATAGAAATGGACAGGGAAACATGGATTGTGAAATTCAACACAGAAAAATGCATAGGCTGCTTTATGTGTGTTGAGGCCTGCCCGTTGAACGCAATGGTTTTAAAGATATGATCATCCGCAGGCATTTTGAAGTGGAAGAGACGGCTGTTACCATCGTGTGTGATGAGAAATATATATCTCCCATTCAAAATTCTATTTTTGACTCCAGAGAAACAGTTAAAAAATGCATCAGAGACTTTCCAGAATTTCAGTGGTCTCTGGAACCTCTGGATGTCAGCGGCGACGAATTGATAGTTAAGATGTGCAGAGCCGCAAAAAAAGCCGGAGTCGGACCCATGGCGGCTGTAGCCGGTGCAATCGCCGAAAAAGCTGTTCAGACTGCTGTGAATGAAGGTTCGAAACACTGTATAGTCGAAAACGGAGGAGATATTGCATTAATTTCAGAGGAACCGGTGAGTATCGGAATATTTGCACCTGCCCTCGAAAATATAGGGTTCCGCATTGATCCGCTTGATCACATCCTCGGCGTATGCACCTCGTCTGCAAGCGTGGGCCCATCCATATCTTTTGGAAAATCAGACGCCTCTGTAGTCATCTCCAAAGACGTGTGTCTTGCGGATGCCTGCGCTACGAAACTAGGCAATTTAGTGACCTCAGATGACGATGAAACCATAAAAGAAGCGATGGACATCATATGCAGCATTGAAGAAGTTGAAGGGGCATTCGTTGCGATAAATTCGAAAATTGCCATGAAAGGAGTCCTTCCGCAGCTGTGCAGAGTTCACTTTGATGATTCTTCAATAACTAAAATTGAATTTTAATAAAAAAATTATTTAACTGATAAGCACATATTCAACGGATGTCCAAGTCTGCAAAAGGCCTGATCGCGATTATCATACTTTTGATATTAGCATGCCTGCTTATTTACCCGCTCTTGTCGGATGAAACACCCGATGAAGAGAACCCCGGCAGTTATACAATCACATTTATGAACGGCGATGCCGAGTATTCTAAAATCGAAATAAACTCTGCAGATCCCGTTATCGGAAGCAGTATGCCTAAGGCACCTTCTGCTGAAGAAAACAAGATTTTTGTGGGCTGGAATACTAAAGCAGACGGATCTGGCAATAATATAACTTCTGAAACTCAGGTAGAAAAAGACATCACAGCCTATGCAATCTGGATCAATAAAGGAGAGTCTTCTGAAACAGGATTCACCTCCACTTCGAACCAGTCATTCAAAATAGACGACAAGACAGTAGAGATTGTACTGGGGAATTTATATCCGACTCCAAAAATAGAAGATGTCACAGTAATTGTGTATGACCCGGAAACTGGAAAACAATGCAGCGGATCATTCAGCGGATCAGAATACACATTGTCGTTTGACAATGTAAGGGTAAGCTTTCAGGATGCAGATAAAGACGGGCTGATGGATTCCGATGAAAAACTGACGTTCGAAGCAGACAATGGACTGGCTGCAGGCATCTGGAATATAGAAGTGGATTACGACAGCTATGAAACGGGAAGTAATCAGTTCCATTTCCACATCTTCGAAGAAGGCGTAGAGAATTACACTGAAAATGTAAGAGTTAACTTTCTGGATGTCGGGCAAGCCGACTCAGCAGTAATATTCACATCAGACAACAGAACGATTCTGATTGATGCTGGTGTTCCCCTGAATAAGAAAACTGAATATGTTCCAAAACTTCTTGATCAGCTGGAAAAGCTCAATGTGAAAAAGATAGACGCAATGATATTGACACACCCGGACTATGACCATATTGCAGGCGCAGAGGCTGTGCTGAAAGAGTATGACGTTTTAAATGTGTACATGTGTAAGAAAGCCAGTACCAGTGCAACTTACAAAAATCTGCTGGACGCAATAGATAATGAAGGCTGCGAAAAACACATCGGCGACTTTTCAGCCGGCGATTATCTTAATCTGAGCACTACCGAAAACTTCAGAGTTTTATCTGTAGACAGTAAAACAAAGAATGATGCCAATTCTGCAAGCATTGTCATACGGATGAGCTGCGAATCGTATTCATTTCTGTTTACTGGTGATGCTCCGGAGAAAGTTGAAAAAGAGATGCTGAAAAATTACTCAGAAGAACTTGATGTTGATGTGCTTAAGGTAGGGCATCACGGTTCCAGCACATCAAGTTCAGAAGGGTTTCTGCAGGTTGTCACTCCCTCAGTGTCTGTAATCTCATGCGGTACAGGCAATTCATATGGACATCCGCATGAAGAAGCTTTGAAGAGATTGGAAACATACTCAGATGCAATCATCAGAACCGATCTCACCGGAGCTTACAGCTGTACATCATCTGGAAAAATCATTGATTGAGAGTGTCTTAAAAACGGAATCGTGGCGGCGTTCCATGATTCCTGACACAACAATGCCCAGTTGGGCAAGATTCTTAATATATGGGCGCAATGATTGCCCCACGGATATACTGGTGAATCAGATGCCCATCAAACTGGCTGTACCAAATAAAGGACGATTAAACGAGCGCTCGCTGGAGATGCTGAAGCGTGCTGGATTAGAAATAGAAAACGGGGGCGACAGGCTCCTTTTTGCATCTGTTAAAAATGGAAATTTTTCTGTTCTGTTTCTAAGAGCTCAGGACATAGTGCGGTTTGTGCAGACCGGTGCAGTCGATGCAGGCATTACCGGCTGGGATCTCGTTTTGGAAAACGGCAATGAAGTTGAACTGGTAAGAGAAATGGGCTTTGGAAAATGCAGACTTTCTGTAGCCGTCCCGGAATCATCGGGAATTAAAACCATTGATGATATACCAAATGGTTCCAGAGTAGCAACTTCGTTTCCTAACATGACAAAACAGTTCTTTGAAAAGATGCAGAAAAAAGTAGAAATTGCAGTTATTTCTGGAGCTGCAGAAGTTATGCCACGCATGGGCGTAGCTGATTTTATTACAGATCTGGTATCAAGCGGAAGCACTTTAAAAAGCAACAATCTCAGAGAGATAGCAGTTATTTCAGACTCCCAGGCTGTTTTGATAGCGTCTAAAAACTTAGATTCGGAGAAAATGAGAGAACTGGAAGAGCTTGCCAATGCACTTGAAAGTGTAGAAATTGCTGAACACAAAAAGTATCTGATGGCAGACGTACCAGTGGCTGTATTGGATGAGGTAAGATCTTTTCTGCCGGGCATAGACGGCCCGACGGTTATGAATATTGCAGGAAGAGATGATGTTGTGGCAATTCACGTTGTTATTGATAAATCACAGATATACAACACAGTAAACAAACTCAAGAAACTGGGGGCGTCGGGCATTCTGATTGTACCCATCGACAGGATGGTGCCGTGATGGAAGAATGGCTCAAAAGCACGGTAAGAGATTTAGAATTGTATTACAACCCAAAAATAAAAGCTATCAGGATGGATACATCTGTAAACGTCGTCGGCCCCAATCCAGCAGTAAAAAAGGTACTTGAAAGCTGTATGAATATGGAAGTTAACCAGTATCCTTCTCCTTATTCAGACGACCTGCGCAGGGCACTGGCTGAAAAATACAGTTTAGATGAGGGTAATTTTGTAGTCGGAAACGGGTCAGATGAACTATTAGACGTTTCATTTAAATCATTTCTAGAATCAGGCAATGCTGTTGTCGCTCCACACCCCTCATATGTGCTGCACAGTTTCTTCGTAAAAATAAACGGAGGAAAATTCGAAACTGTTGATCTGCTGCCCGGCTTCCAGCTAGACGTAGACGGAATGCTGGAAAAAAAGAGCAAAATGATAATTCTCTGTACTCCGAATAATCCAACATCGAACTGTTTCAAAAAAGAAGACGTGAAACGCCTGATTGAAGAATATGAAGGACCGATTATTGTCGATGAAGCTTATGCAGAATACTCCTCAGAAGGATTTATTCCATACATAAATGAATTCGATAATCTGATAGTAACCAGGACTTTTTCTAAAGCATACGGCCTCGCGGGTATGAGGGTGGGATATCTGGCTGCAAATAAAAAACTGGCAACCATGATGCAAAAAGTAAAAATTCCTTATTCCCTAAATAAAATAAGCGAAGCCGTAGCGGTCGCAGCCCTCCAGAATACTGAATACCTCAAGAAAGGGCAGAGAATTGTAAATGAACAGAGAGAAAAACTATCTAGAGGATTGAGCGAACTCGGCTTTGAAGTATTTCCATCTGAAGGAAACTTTATTATGTTCAGAGTTAAAGTGCCGTCGGATGAGTTCGTTTCAAGACTGGCTGCAAAGGGAATTCTGATCCGCGATTTTGGAAAACGCAGAATGCTTGAAAACTGCGTACGAACCACAATCGGAACGGAAGAACTCAACGGGTTACTTCTGAGCAAAATAAAAGAGGTGAACGAAGAGTGGTAGAGATTCGCCGTTCAGTAAAATATCCTGAATCCAATGATTCATATAGAATTGGCCAGAGGCCGAAAGTGAAGGTTTCCGTTGTAGATTACGGAGTGGGAAACCTACATTCAATAAGAAAGGCGCTTGAGTTGGCAGGCGCGAGGCCGGTCATAGAATCAAATGTAAGAAATATTCTGGATTCGGAGGTAATGATCTTTCCAGGCGTAGGTGCGTTTGATCCTGCAGCAAAAAAATTGGAACCCTACAGAGAGATCATACTGGACAGATTAAATGCAGGCACACCGTGTCTGGGGATATGCATTGGAACGCACATACTCTTCGAAGAAAGCGAAGAGGGATCCGTCCCCGGAATAGGATTTATGAAGGGCAGAGTAGAAAAGCTTCACAGTGAGAAAGTTCCACATATCGGCTGGAATGAAGTAATTACAAATGACAAATATTTCACCGGTATCGAATCGCCTTACTTTTATTTTGCACATTCATACAGAGCCGATCCAGAAGAGGATATTGTTAAAGGAACTACTGAATATTATGAAACCTTTCCCTCAATAATGAGGAAGAAAAACACCATAGCAGTGCAGTTTCATCCAGAAAAGAGCGGTGCTTCCGGTGCGATATTCCTTAAAAATTTCGTAAAATTCATTGAGGAAAAATTATGATTGTCATCCCAGCGGTTGATATTCTCGGCGGAAGAGCTGTTCAGTTAGTAGGCGGAAAACCGGGAACGGAAAAAATCAGTCTGCCTGACCCATGGAATGTCGCGAAAAGCTGGGAAGATAAAGGTGCCAAGCGCCTGCATATCGTAGATTTGGATGCTGCGATGGGCAGCGGAGACAATCTAGCTGCAATTTCATCGATAGTTGATCATACAAACGTACCGATAGAAGTCGGCGGGGGCATAAGGACAACGGAAAAGGCAGAATCCCTGCTCGATCTGGGTGTTGATGTCGTGGTCGGTACCCGCGCAGTTATGGACCACAAATGGCTGAACGAACTGGCAAATTCCTACCCGAGGCGTGTTATTCTAGCACTAGATGTAAAAGAAGGAAAAATACAGGTAAAGGGATGGAAAGAGTCTTCTCCGGAAACGTTAGAAGACATGCTTAGACACACATCGGATCTGCAGTTAAAAGGCGTATTGCACACCAATGTTGACGTGGAAGGACAGAATAAGGGAATAAATGTAGAAGAGACTAAAAATTTCAGATCCATGTGTCCTCACCCCGTGATTGAATCCGGCGGCATCTCAAGCCGTTCTGATGTGAAACTGCTGGAAGAAATCGGCATTGAATATGCAGTAGTCGGGATGGCCATATACACAGGTGCCATAAAGCCCGAAGAGGTATGGAGGAAATGAAATGAGGTCGGCGAATTTAAAAAGGAAAACTAAAGAAACTGATATTTCTATAACGCTTAACCTGGATGGCACGGGTGCATCTGAAATCTGCATAGATGACCAGTTTCTCAGACATATGCTTGAAACGTTCAGCAGATACGGTTCGTTTGACCTGAAAGTGACTGCAGGTGGAGACAATATACATCATCTGATCGAAGATGTTGCTATAACTCTCGGTAGCGCTTTCAAATCAGCTCTGGGAGAGACGCCGGTGGAAAGAGTTTCATATTTCATATTGCCGATGGATGACGCGCTGGTAATGGCTTCTGTAGACATAGTAGACAGGCCGTGGTGCGATGCTGACTGTCCAGATGATCTGTATCTTCATTTCTTCCGCTCATTCGCAATGTCATCTGGAATGACTTTGCATATCCTTGTTTACCGTGGTTTCGACGACCATCACATTATTGAAGCTTCATTCAAAGCGCTGGGTAAAGCTCTCAAAGGTGCGGTAAGTGTGAGAAAAGATGTGTTAAGTACTAAAAGTAAAGTAATTACGGAGAGTGATTGATTGCTTACTAAGAGAATAATTCCCTGTTTAGATGTTACCGATGGAAAAGTTGTGAAGGGCGTCAAATTCCAAAACCTTAAAGGTATTGGATATCCGCCGGACCTTGCCCATCTGTACGAACAGCAAGGTGCTGATGAAATTACATTTTTAGACATTACTGCCTCGTCTGATGCCAGAGAGACGCTTCTGAATATTGTAGAAAAAACCGCTGAAAAGATCTTTGTTCCCCTGACTGTCGGCGGTGGAATCAGATCTAAAGAAGATATGCGTTCTGCCCTCAGAGCAGGCGCCGATAAAGTCTCAATAAACACTGCAGCTGTGAAAAATCCAGATATCATATCAGAATGTGCTGAGGAATTTGGAAGTCAGTGTGTAGTGGTTGCCATTGATGCTAAAAAAGATGGAGATTCGTGGAGTGTTTATACACACGGCGGCAGAAATAAAATTGAAATAGATGCCGTAGACTGGGCTCAGAAGGTTGAAGATCTGGGTGCTGGAGAGATATTACTGACAAGCATGGATGCTGATGGGACAACGGACGGATATGATCTGAGATTGATAGAAAAAATAGCAGATCAGGTAAACATTCCTGTTATTGCCTCCGGCGGCTGCGGTACTCTGGAACATATTTACGAAGTCTTTTCACAGACTAATGCCTCTGCAGCACTGGCAGCTTCGATATTCCACTACGGCACATATACAGTAGGCGACGTAAAGACCTACCTCCGCGATAAAGGAGTGCTCGTAAGATGAAGTTAAACTTCGATCCCAATGGATTAATACCAGTAGTTGTCCAGGATTACTTAACTAACGAAGTTCTGATGGTAGCCTGGGCAAACGAAGAAGCTTATGAAAAGATGCTCAGTACTGGAAAAACACACTTCTGGTCAAGATCCAGACAAAAACTGTGGATGAAAGGAGAAACATCCGGCCACGTACAAGACATAGTATCGATACAAACCGACTGTGACGCAGATACTCTGCTTGTAAGAGTAAAACAGACCGGCAACGCCTGTCATCTGGATAAGCATTCGTGCTTTGATGAAGTATTATATGGAAGCACTGAAAAGACTGCAGCCATAATTCCAGAACTAGTCGGGATTATTCACGACAGAAAACTAAATCCTAAAGAAGGCAGTTACACCAATGCACTCCTCAATGACGAAGATAAAGTTCTGAAAAAGGTCATAGAAGAAGCAGGAGAAGTGGCTATAGCTGGAAAGGGCAAAGATAGAAATGCACAGATCTGGGAAGCTGCTGATCTGATATATCACCAGCTTGTAATGTATGAATATCTGGGCCTTCCGATGGATGAAGTCTTCGGAAAGCTAACTCGCCGCCACGGGGGATCTAAAGAATGAGAATAGATCTTCATATGCATACATTTCTCAGTGACGGGGAACTTCTTCCGATAGAACTAGCAAGAAGGGCCGCGGTGATGAATCATGAAGCAATCGCGTTTACTGATCACGCTTCACTAAGCAATCTGGAAGATATTATCTCAAAGTGTAGTAAGGACGCAGTTCTTGCAGAAGAATATGGACTAAAAGTTCTTCCCGGAGTTGAGATTACACACGTTCCGCCCACCAAAATTGCAGAAGTTTCTGAAAAAGCCAAGAAGCTAGGGGCAAAAATAGTTGTAATTCATGGGGAGACCATATCAGAGCCTGTAGCACCAGGGACGAACCATGCATCTGTCATGTGTAAGTATGTTGATATTCTAGCTCATCCAGGATTTATAACGGAAGACGACGCTAAGCTGGCTGCAGATAATGGAGTCGCATTAGAGATTACATCCAGACCATCGCATGCATTAACAAACGGACATGTCGCCGCTACTGCAAAGAAATGCGGTGCTGATATGGTAGTCGATACAGACACCCACTCCCCTAAAGATATGATCACAGAAGAGAGAGCAATACAAGTTGCAATAGGAGCTGGGCTTACGAATTCAGAAGCTGAAAGATGTGTTTATGATATTCCTAAAAGTTTGGTAAGGAAATTAGCATGAAGTTCCGCATCGCCTTTCAGGGGATTAAGGGAGCATACAGCGAAGATGCTTGCAATAAAATATTCGGTGAGTCTGAAACTCTACCCTGCCACGATTTTTATGAACTTTTCTCAAAGGTGGCCTCAGGAGATGCCACTCATGGGGTAGTACCGGTAGAAAATTCACTACACGGGAGTGTTACTCAAGTAAATGACCTGCTGCTGGAAAACGATCTGACTGTCACTAAAGAAACAGTTGTGCAAATCAAGCACTGCTTAATTGTACAGCCGAACTCGGATATATCAAAAATCAAAAGAGTCTATTCTCATCCGCAGGCATTGGGACAATGTAGCAAATATCTTAACGAAATGCCATGGGAAATAATGTCTGCATATGACACCGCAGGTTCTGTGAAAATGATCGCGGACAGCAGCGCTGAAGATGAAGCTGCAATAGCATCAAAGCGTGCAGCAGAAGAATATTGTATGAAGGTTGTCGCTGAGAATATACAAAATGAGCCTCAAAATTACACTAGATTCTTTGTTATAGAAAAGAACCCTGAAAATGTAGAGGGGGATCGTCTTTCTATAGCTTTTGCAGTAAAAGACGCTCCGGGTGCATTATATGGGGCGCTTGAATCTTTTGCAAAAAATGATGTGAATCTTACAAGATTGGAATCAAGGCCAAGAAAAAATCATCCATGGGAGTATGTATTCTATGCTGATATGAACTGGAGTGAAAGTGCTTCTAAAGCAACGACAGAATTGAGTAAAAAGGCAGCATTCGTGAAGATACTTGGAAGATATTCACGAATAGCGGACAAAACATGACCAAAATCTTTATTCTAAAGATTTAATCACCTTTTTAATGGCAAGACGAAGACGTGGCAGCCCGGCTGAAGAAGAAAAGCCGTTTTATACTGAAAAAATACCCTTGAGTCTCATGCCAAGAAAATGGCTGAGAGGTAAAAAATGGAACAGACTTGAGAATCTAGGAAGATTCGTCGGGATATTTTTGATATTTATGGCAGTCTTGTCCATAGCATATGGCCTGAAGATTGAGTATTCGGTTATATTTTTAATTGGAGCATTACTTGTATTTTACATAACTGAAGTACTAAGTCCAGATGCCCAAAGAGTCGTTAGACCTATCAGGATCTATAAAAACGGAGTTTTGGTATACACAACCAGCTTTGAAAAAACGTTAGGAAAAAAATCGTTTATGACTTCAGAAGATGTTAAAGGAGTTAAAGTAAAAAGGATGAATCTTCAAACAGAAGATGGTATTCAAAATCTTCCTACTCATCTAACGTTCATACTGAATAATAATATGAAAATTAAGATGGGAAGAAGGAATTGCACAGAGCTTCAAACAATAATTGGTATGCTTAGTGATCTAGGGATTAAAGAGATTTAAGTTAAAATCACATAAGCTACATCCAAATATGTGTAATAACTATCGAAATGATTTGAAAATACAATTATTTTAAGTATTCCGCTTAAACTATCATCACAGAATAAGTCAAAACTACTGTTAAGCTCATAAACTAAAATATATTAACAATGCATCCTAATGGCATGCAACCAAAGATAGGCATCATTGGGGGTACAGGTGTATACCCGGATAAATTAGAGATAATAAAAGAGATAGACATTCATACACCATATGGGCCTCCATCCAGCTCAATAGCCATTGGGATTATGAATGGAATAGAAGTCGCGTTTCTTCCTCGTCATGGAAAGAATCACAATATACCGCCACACATGATTAACTATAGATCCAATATATCTGCACTAAAACAGATTGGAATTGAAAGGATAATCTCACCATGTGCGGTAGGATCTCTTAAAGAAGATTATAAACCCGGTGATATGGTCATAGTCGATCAATTTATTGATTTTACAAAATCAAGAAAATACACATTTTTTGATGGTCCTAAGACGGAACATATTGCAATACCTGATCCATTTTGTCCAGAATTAAATGGAATTGCAGAAATCGAGTGTAAAAACTTAAAAATAAATTCACACAACAAAGGAGCATGTGTTTGTATTGAAGGGCCAAGATTTTCAACACGTGCAGAATCTAAGATGTTCCGACAATTTGCAGATATAATTAGCATGACCATTGTTCCAGAGTGTCAATTGGCAAGAGAAATGAATATGTGTTATATGTCACTGGCAACCATTACTGACTACGACGCATGGTCCGAAGAAACTGTTGATGCATCCACTGTATCAAAAGTCATGGAAGAAAATTCAGAAAAAATCAGAAATCTTCTAGGTGCAATTATTCCAAAAATACCAGTTAAAAGAGAAAAGTGCTGTTGCCCTCACACATTAGAGGCGTCAGCAATATAATTTTTTCATAAAATCTAGAGGGAATAGAATCTCTAAACCCTCTGTTCTTTTTAAAATATGATTTGTTAAGATATTTATCGATCTACTCATACATTGATGATTGAATGTCAGATATGATCTGTTAAAAAAAATCAACAGACTATAACAATCTAAACAATTATAATTATCCAAAAAACCCCAATTAAGGGATGGAAGAAGATCATACGCAACTCGATTGACTGTCAAGTCGACACGTTCGCGACGAAGCAAACGTTAGTAACTGCGGGCTGAATATCTCGGCGAACCTTGATACTTACACCCCAGTCCTATCAAACTCATCATTTATGAGCGTTCTAAGATGCCTCTTTTCCGGGGGAGTTTCGAGCTTAGATGCTTTCAGCTCTTATCCCTTACAGCGTGGCTGCTCAGCAGTGCCTTGCCAGACAACTGATGAACTAGAGGCTACGAATCCCCGTTCCTCTCGTACTAAAGGATCCTTCCCGTCAGGCATCAATACACTTCCACCAAAAAGCAACAAACCTGTCTCACGACGGTCTGAACCCAGCTCACGATCCCTTTTAATGGGCGAACAACCCCACCCTTGGTAGCTGCTGCACCACCAGGATAGGGAGAGCCGACAGCGAAGTAGCAAACCGCTAGGTCGATATGAACTCTTGCTAGCGACGACTCAGTTATCCCCAGGGTAACTTTTCTGTTATCACTCGCCCCCATTCAGAAGGCTGAGTGGTTCGCTAAGCCCTACTTTCGTATCGCCGATTGTTATTGTCCCAACCGACGTCAAGCCAGCTTTTACCTTTGCATTCAACGGCAGATTTCTGACCTGCCTGAGCTGACCATTGGGCGCGCTTGTTATCTTTTTGAGCGCGTGGCGCCCCACCCAAACTGCCCACCTATAGCTGTCCTCTCAGAAAGAGTAAGTGGTACGAGTCCTAAAGGGCAGTGTTTCATTGATGTCTCGGAACTTGCCTGGCGGCAAGCCCTGATAACGACTCCTGCCTACGCTACACATTAGGGCTCGTATCACAACAACAGGTTGTAGTAAAGCTCCATGGGGTCTTCGCTTTCAGGTGGAAGATACCGGATTGTGCGCCGGTACTATCAGTTTCACCGGCTTCGAAGCGGGGACAGTAGAGCTCTCGTTGGGCCTTCATGCAAGTCGCCAATTAAGCGACAAGGTATTACGCTACCTTAAGAGGGTCATAGTTACCCCCGCCGTTTAACGGTCCTTCGCTCAGTTGAACCCGAGTTTCAGATACCGTCACTGGGCAGGCTTCAGCCACAATACACATCCTTTCGAACTAGCTGTGACCTATGTTTTTGTTAAACAGTCGGAGCTCCCTTGTTACTGAGACCAGCCATCTTCATGGCTGGCACCCCTTCTACCAAAGGTACGGGGCTATTTTGCCGAATTCCCTCGCTACGATTACGCCGACACGCCTTAGGCTTCTCACCTAGGGGCACCTGTGTCAGTTCTTGGTACGAACATAACAGACTAAACTAATACAATTTTCATTGACACCTGGAATCAGCTGAAGCGAGCCTTCGCTCGCCTACTCGCGCATTCGCCTAATTCTCACCATTACGGTACTCCAAAGGCTTCGACGCTTGAACAGATTGACACCCCTGCTCAGCTTATCCGGATGTGTTTCATATTAGGCGATGACTATTATGGCACAGGAATATTAACCTGTTTCCCTTTCGGCGACTTCGATTAAGAGTCGTCTTAGGATCGGCTAACCCTCGGCTGACGAACATTGCCGAGGAACCCTGGCCCCTGCGGCGGAATGGATTCTCACCATTCTTTGCTGCTACTCCTACCAGCATCCATATACGAGCACGGTCCACTTGACCTCACGGCCAAACTTCCACCCATGCACGTCACCTCTCTACCAGATCACCTTGCGGTGCTCTGAGGTATCGGTAACCGGCTTTAGACCCGTCTCTCTTCCCGGCCCATAATCTCGACCGGTGAGCTGTTACGCTTTCTTTAAAGGGTGGCTGCTTCTAAGCCCACCTCCCGGTTGTTTTAGACTACGGACTCGGTTTCATGTTTCACTTAGCCGGTATTTAGGGACCTTAACCTCAGGCTGGATTCATTTCCTTATGGACCCCAAGCTTACCCCAGAGGCCCTCAATCCCAGCGTCTTCGGCGATCGCAGGTTCGGAGTTTAACAAGAGACCGACCGATTTCTCGGCCTAAATCCCTAATTGGTCGCTCTACCCCACAATCTACCTCGGCTGAGGTCTTGCTGCGACAAGTTTCGAGAGGAACCAGCTATTTCCAGTTTAGATTGGCCTTTCACCCCTATACGCAGGTCATCAGAAAGATTTGCACATCATCACCTGTTCGGACCTCCACCCCCCTTTCGAAGGGCTTCATCCTGCCCACGCATAGATCAACTGGCTTCGGGTATCCCACCAGTGACTCCAGGCGAGCACACCTCGCACCTCACCCGAAGGTTGCGTGCTTGTTGGTTTCCCTTTGATTCCAATATTCAATATTTTAATCTCGCCACTGATCAGAACTCGCTGGCCCGTTATTCAAAACGGATGATGCAACGCTGCTCCACCATAAAGGTTTCTTAGCTTCCACGCCACATCAGTTTATAGTTATATAGTTTCAGGCTCTTTTAACCTCCCGTCAAGGGTGCTTTTCAGTTTTCACTCACGCTACTACTGCGCTATCGGTCTCAAGACGTATTTAGAGTTAGAGATGAATGTTCCCTAGCTTCACGCGCGATATCCAACGCACGTTACTCCGGATCACCAAAACTCATCTTTCCAACTTACCCCTAAAGGGCTATCACCCACTATGGCGCGTCTTTCCAGACGACTTCAGGTTAGTTGGTTAAGACGTATCTGGGTCCACTACACCACATCTCCCTCATATTTCTATAAGGGATTCGGTTTGCTCTGTGCCGCGTTCGATCGCCTTTACTGACGGCATCTCGGTGATTTCTTTTCCTGCGGGTACTAAGATGTTTCAATCCCCCGCGTTCCCGTTCATTACTGAACATTCCGAAGAATAGGAAGTCCCATTCGGCGGTCACCGGATCATAGACTTCTTGCGTCTACCCGGCGCATATCGCTGCTTGACACGACCTTCATCGGCGCTTGAGCCGAGCCATTCCCTATATAACGTAGCATATGCCGCTACTTGTGTCGACTTAACACACGTCCGAATTGCATATGATCGAATTCACTGAACAACAACGTTATCTTCCAAACCATTGTTGTCCTCCATCTCTTCCCCGGGAAATACATTTCTCGGGTGCACATTAAACGTTACTGTGATTGCGTCCGAATATCTCTATTCGACCGCAGCTCCCCTCCATATCTGAAGGAGTATATATAGCTTAGCATAGGAGACAATCCTATACCCCTGAAGTCTTACCGACTTACTCAGGTATCCCATGCTATACACAACTAGTATATAAATGTTTCCAAGAAATATATCTTGACTACATCAATATAGCATAAATTGAGATATGCACGAGATTATATTATCAAAAAAAGAAGAGCGTTTTACTACTTAAGGATGTATATTGCACTCCGCGATGTCAAAAATACCACGATTTTAAGGCTTTCAATCGAAGTCTATATATGTAAGTGTATAATACAGGGAAATATAGGGCTGATAGATCAGCGGTAGATCGCATGATTTGCAATCATGAGGCCGCGGGTTCAAGTCCCGCTCAGTCCACCACTTTATAATTTTAAGAAATATAAATCTGGCTTTCATGTTTTATCAGATTTTAGAAAGTCTGATGCCATCACATTGAAAGATTTGGCGTTGGCCAAATCCAACAGAGCCTACAAGGACGACGGGGTTTTACGCCCTCGGTTGGGAGACTTTGCTTCCCATAATCTGAAAATATTCAGATCAAGCGCTTTGGAAGCTGCCATATATTCAAATGTCTTTTCTAAAGGCGACATTGTATGATCATATCTAGAGTGGATGAAACACTCAGAATATGCCATGTTAAAGAATAAAGAGAATAATAAATTACTCTCAATTCTTTTACTTAAACGAGGTAATGAGACTTCCCAATAGTGTAATATCCAAACTTACAGTCTCATGTCGAAATACGATTAAAGTATGTATCAAGTAAGGAAAATAAGTTTGTTTTGTCAGCTAGCATATTAATTTGCCTAAACAATCTAAATATATCTATCTACTACAACACAGAATGAAAATAAAAAAAAAGGTGCTGGTAGGATCAAGCACCGTTTAACCTATAGTCATATTCCCCATCACGTAATCTTTCCATTATCCTATCTGAAACTTTTGAAAGCTCTGTCTCAGGAAAATATCCAGATGTGATATTGCGTTCACCCATTGAAGATAATAGAGAAATCTTACATTTTGCAAGACCAAAATGTCTGGCGAGGTGTGAAGAATATATTTCGATTATCTGAACTCTGTCATACGAAACGATGGATGTCTCTCTATCTACAATCCCATTCACAAAAGTGAACAGATCTTTTCCCATGTCAAATTCCCGTATAGAATATGAATAATGAGCTGCAGCGAATAATGAAACTATAACTAAGACAGCTAGTAAAACAAAGGCATAAGCAAGCATAGATGAGTTGCTTAAACCATCAGAGCCCGCTAAGTATGGCATTGAAGCATATCTGATGGCTGTGAGAATTAAGACTGAGATTATAGCCGCAATAGAATATCCAAATAAGATGGGGTATTTGGCGGCAGCCGGTTGTTTCATTGAAATATGATTGTAAACAAATTCTGGTAAAAGTTCACTTACTACAACGGGTATGAGATTATCATCTGTAAGAAGACAGATTGTGGGTTTTTTACCATCGGAATCACTTAACCCAACAACCTCTAATTCAATTAACGATTTTTTCAATAATCTAGCTAGAAATGGTTGTTTTATGCAAACTGCATTTATCCTAGAAATTTTAAATGACGATCTATACGTTTGAAGCATCCCATGCTGGATGTGTATTGAGTCTCCATTGCGATACATCTTAAAATTATAGAATTTAATCAGGCCTCCGATAGATGGCAGTATTTCTGTCAATATGAATAATATAAAGGGAATAGCTATCCCGGCCCCCTGTAAAAATATAGATACGACGGTCCATGCCAGAAAAATTAACGCAAGAATTGATTGACCAGTTGGCATTCCAAAAACGCTGTGAATGAAGATATCTTTGAAGGTAAAATTGATTAACGGCTTGACAGCATCATCACTGGCTTCATTGTATGAATAGTCAAATAATTTAGATGAAAGTTCTGCTCTAACCTTTATAGCAAAATCTTCTTTGAATACGAGTGTTGCCTCCGGTTCTAGTGCATTGACACCAGAATTGATGTTTATCTTAAGAGCAGAAGTACCAAAGAGTCTGTTCAAGACTTTACGTTCGATATTTACTGATGCTATCCTGTCATAGGGTATAGTCTTCTTCATTTTTGATACTAAATTTCTCTCAATTACCAATTCATCATCTTTAAAGTAGACCAGTGTTCTTTTCCACCAGACATATGAGAAGATCACAGCGACGATGGCTAACAAGAATATATATTTGGAATAAGAGGTTGTTTCATACAACACAAAAAACAAGACGACTAATGTTAGTAAAACTCCCAGCAGTTGATCAATTATGATAGAGGGGTGATTCCTGATTCCTTCATTGCTGTTCAATGGAACTACCTCTGTCTTTGATCATAGATCGAATGAAATCATTTAGCATCTCAGCAATTTGTTCTGCATCTTGATTGTCTAAAAATTCCAACCTAACTTTTCCACCTGCAGTTGTAACTTCAATATCTGCAAGGCCAAGTGCATTGTTTATGGGCCCTTTTGTTATCTCAACTTGATGAATTCTCTCAATAGGGACTAAGATACGCCTAAGAATGATTATCCCACGTCTGATGTCTATCTTTTCATTAGTAACCAGATATCTGTAATGATGATAATAAAGGTGTGGCGCTGCAATAATATACACAAACGTAATAAATGTTAAAACGATCATCACATATTTTGCATAATCTAAATACTCGTGGTTGTAGATATTTATTAAGTAATAAATACCATAAAATAAAATGATTAAAACTATGAATGAAATTGCATACCCAGCATACATTGAAATAATCGATTTATGATTGAGCATTTTGTAATCATCACTCATTGTCTCACTCCAGATATGCTCCTTCGGAAGCATCTTGCACCAATGCCCTGTATTTTTTTAAAACGCCTGTCGGTTTACGATCTAAAATTTTGATGTTTTTCATACGCTCTAACAATTCTTCATCAGAGATGCAGAGAGTTAATTTTCGTTCGGGGATGTTTATTTCGATTATGTCTCCATCCATCACTGCAGCTATCGGACCGCGGTTGAAAGCTTCGGGAGATACGTGACCGATGCTGCCACCGCGTGTAGCACCAGAAAATCTTCCATCTGTGATGAGTGCCACGGAATCACCAAGACCCATACCTGCAATTAAGCTGGTTGGCGAAAGCATTTCTGGCATCCCTGGTGCACCTTTTGGACCTTCATATCTGATGACAACGACTGAGCCTGACTTTACATTTCCAGCAGTTATTGAATCAATAGCAGCCTGTTCTGAGTCGAAAACCAGAGCAACGCCCTTGAATTTCATCATTTTTTCACTAACAGCAGCCTGTTTGACTATCGCACCCTTTGGAGCTAAGTTTCCTTTTAGGACTGCTATGCCACCTTCAGGATGAAATGGGTCGCTCAATGGTCTGATTACAGTATCATCAAGAATTTTAGAATCTTCTGCAATAGATATTACAGATTTGCCATTTACTGTTGGGGAATCCTCTAAGTGAGCTTTTAAGCGATTTAGAATTGCAGGCACACCACCGGCATTATCCAGATCCCGTATGCTGTATGGTCCACTAGGCCTTAAACTAGTTATGTGAGGTATTTCCTTGGAAATCGAATCAAACTCATCTAGAGAAATAGAATATCCAAAAGATTTTGCAATTGCCGGTATATGCAATGCAGTGTTTGTAGAACCGCCTATCGCCATATCAACTTTTATCGCATTTCTAAATGATCTGCAATCTACAATATCATGAGAAGTTGTATTGTTTTTTATTAATTCTACGATCTTACGCCCAGTTTCCCTGGCAATTTTTAACTTTTTATCATCGACCGCTAGAGATGTTCCACATCCAGTTAAACTCAAGCCAAGAACTTCAGTGAGACAAGCCATGGTATTTGCGGTGAATAGCCCCGAACAACTTCCTTCACCTGGACAAGCAGCACATTCTATACCAGTCACGTAATCTTCGTCAACCTTGCCGGCTTTGTATTCTCCAATTGCTTCAAAAATAGATTGAAGGTCTAACTTTTTTCCATCTTTTACTCCAACTTCCATTGCACCACCGGTTAGCATCACTACCGGGATATTCATTCTGCCGGCTGCAATTAACATGCCTGGAGTAACTTTATCACAATTTGTTACTCCAACCCATCCATCGAGAGCATGACCTTCCACCATAATCTCGCAGCAATCTGCAATTGTTTCTCTAGAAACCAGAGAATATCTCATGCCTTTATGACCCATTGCTATGCCATCACAAACTGCCGGTACTCCAAAAACAAAGGGAACACCTCCGGCTTCGATTACTCCTTTTTTAATCTCGTCGACAAGACGGTTTAAGTGTATGTGTCCAGGAACAATTTCGTTCCAGGAATTAGCAATGCCAACAAAAGGCTTTATCAATTGTTCATCAGTTAAACCAGTTGCACGCAGCAAACTACGACTTGGCGCTTTTTCAAGTCCGGTCTTTATCTGATCGCTTCTCATTAAATTTGCGATAACATGCCGCATAAAAATACTTGTCTAATAAAATTCAATAAGAATATACAGAATATAAAAATAATGCATATTTCAAACACAATTAGACAACAACAATAAAAAATAGGTAAAAGGGAAAGGAGTTTGGAAGGTGTTGATTTAGGATCTTAATACGATCTCAATGTTTACGCCATCAGGAACTTGGATTCTCATGAGCTGCCTCAAAGCACGCTCATCTGCATCAAGGTCAATCAGACGCTTGTGGATACGCATTTCCCAACGGTCCCATGTTTCAGAACCTTCTCCATCAGGGCATTTCCTGACAGGAACAACCAATCTTTTGGTTGGAAGTGGAATTGGTCCACGGATCGCAACCCCAGTTCTCTGAGAGATAGACTTAATCTGACCGCAAACGCTGTCTACCTTCTTAGGGTCTGTACCGCTTAGCGATATTCTTGCTCTCTGTGCCATAGACATTCGCCCCAAAAAAATTGGGAGGGGAAGAAGATTACTGCACCTTCTTCTCAACGTCTAAACAGACACCAGCAGCTACAGTCTGACCCATATCACGGATAGCAAACCTACCGAGCTGTGGGAATTCTTTAGCTTTCTCAATGACCATAGGCCTAGAAGGCTGAATTCTTACAATAGCTGCATCTCCAGTCTTTAAGAACTGTGGGTTCTCTTCTTTGACTGAACCGGTAGCGGGGTCGAGCTTAGCCAGAAGTTCTACAAATGTACAGGCAATCTGCATCGTGTGGCAGTGGAACACAGGTGTGTATCCGACTGTGATGACAGATGGGTGGTTTAAGACCATTACCTGAGCTTTGAATGACTTTGCAACGGTTGGTGGGTTGTCAACTGGACCAGCAACATCTCCCCTGCGCACATCGTTCTTGGCGATACCACGGACGTTGAAACCAACGTTATCTCCAGGAATAGCCTGAGGTAACTGTTCATGGTGCATTTCAATGCTCTTTACTTCGCCGACGACGTGAGAAGGTTCAAAGATGACTTTTGTATCTGGCTTCAGTACACCGCATTCAACACGTCCGACAGGAACCGTTCCGATACCGGTGATGGTATAAACATCCTGAATAGGAAGCCTGAGTGGTAATTCGGTAGCCTTTGCAGGTTCTTTCAAGCTGTTGAGAGCTTCTAAGATCGTAGGTCCTTTGTACCAAGGCATATTCTCAGAGCGCTTGGTAGCGTTGTCACCAGTGTATGCAGAGTATGGAATGATTGGTACATCCTTGTAGCCAGTGAGTTTGAGGAGTTTCTCAACTTCACCTTTTGCTTCATTGTACTTCTCTTCAGACCACTTTACAGCATCCATTTTGTTGAGACCAATGATAAGCTGTCTTACACCAAGTGTAAATGCAAGGAATAAGTGCTCCCTGGTCTGAGCCTGAGGTCCTTCAACTGCAGATACAACAAGTACTGCTGCGTCTGCCTGAGAAGTACCAGTAATCATGTTTTTGACGAAGTCACGGTGACCGGGTGCATCAATGACGGTGAAATAATACTTGTCAGTATTGAATTTCTTATGAGCAACATCAATTGTCACACCTCTTTCTCTCTCTTCTTTCAGAGAGTCCATGACCCATGCAAATTCAAAAGTGGCTTTTCCAGTTTCCTCAGCCATCTTTCTGTATTTTTCAATCAAGTATGCATCCACGTTTCCAGTATCGGCGAGCATACGACCTACGGATGTAGATTTACCGTGATCGACGTGACCGATGAAGACTAAATTCATGTGTGGTTTGTCTGCCATTTCTATGTCTCCTGAGTATGTATATCGGAATTGGTTTCACTTCATTATGTTAGTTGTATATAACGCTTATTCACCATCATGCTGAGTAATAAGCTGCATCGTAAGGTTCTGGCTTCAGACCTTTTCTTGTTCTAATTTGTTCTACGACTTTGGTTTGCAGTTCAGGTGGAACTGGTACAAATCCAGAGTTTTCTGTAGACCACAAAGCACGTCCCTGAGTAGCTCCACGAATAGTAGAAGCGAATCCAAACATTTCGGCCACAGGTGCTCTGGCAACAATTACTGTTGCTTCCCCTTCCTGTGATATCTCGTCGATTACGCCTCTTCTCTGCTGTAATTCACGCAGAGCATCTCCCATTACAGATTCAGGGCAGTTGATATAAATCTTAGTTAATGGTTCCATCAGAACTCTCTTTCCTAAGCACATTGCTCCATAAACAGCAGAACGGAAAGCCGGAATAACCTGAGCTGGTCCTCTGTGGATAGAGTCTTCATGAAGCTTAGCATCTAAGAGTTTAACCTTAAGGCCCATTACTTTTTCCTGAGCTAAAGGTCCAAGGTTCATAGCCTCTTCAAAACCTTGTTTACATAATTCAATGGTTTCATTAAGGTACTGGATACCTTTTGTTCCGTCGATAAAAACGTTGTTGTCTTTGAACATTACAACGCCTTTTGCTTCTTCGCGGTCCATTCCAAGATCCTGCAGTTTCTTTGCAAGCTCTTTGGTATCCTTGATCTTACCATCTACGGAGATTTCACCAGTCTTGATTGCATCAATGATAGGCTGTTCAAGCGGAGAGACTTCCACAAAGAAACGGTTGTGTTTGTTTGGAGATTTTCCTTCGAAGGTTTCGCTCTTGCCTTTTACAGATTCTCTATATACAACAATTGGCGGTGATTGGTTGATTTCAATCTTGAAATCATTTACAATACGATATGTTGTGATTTCTAAGTGAAGTTCACCCATACCAGACAGTAAGTGTTCACCAGTTTCATTGTTAATTTCAACTTGAATGGAAGGATCTGCTTTTGCCACAGTTCTCAAAACTTCTACAAGCTTAGGCAGATCTTTCATATGCTTTGCTTCCAATGCAACAGTAACTACTGGTTCTGTGTAGTGGCTGATCTTTTCGAATGGTTCAGCATCTTTAATTGAGGTTACTGTTGAACCTGCAATTGCATCTTTCAGACCAGCTACTGCTACGATATTTCCTGCAGTCATTGCATCTACTGGAATACGGTCTGCACCGACACTCAGAGACACCGTCTGAGAACGCTGCATGTTTGGCATACCAGCAATCCAAAGTTCCTGACCTCTGGTCAATGTTCCAGAGAATAGTCTACCAAGTGCTACCTCACCAGCATGTGGATCAATTACAATTTTTGTAACCATTAATGCCACTGGACCATTAGGATCACAGTTTAACATGGATTTTCCAATTTCAGACTCCATGTCTCCTTTCCAGATTACTGGAATACGAAGCTTCTGTGCTTCGACTGGATTGGGAACATGCTCAATTGCCATGTTAAGGAGAACTTCATGAACAGGTGATCTTTTAGCTAGAGTCTTCTGATCCTCATTCTTGCAGTATTCATAGACATCTTTGAAATTGATGCCACTCTTCTGCATGAATGGCACATTTACAGCCCAGTTATGGAATGCACTTCCAAAAGCAACGCTTCCATCTGCAGGGTTGACTTGCCATTCTTTATTCAGAGGCTCTGGTAACTGAGATGCAATACGGCGGTTTACTTCAGTAATAATAGAAGTAAATCTCTTCTGCATCTCTTCGGGAGTTACTTTAAGTTCGTTGATTAATCTATCAACTTTGTTAATGAATAATAAAGGCCTGACACGTTCCTTGATGGCTTGCCTAATCACAGTTTCTGTTTGTGGCATTATGCCTTCAACAGCACAAACTAAGATAATTACACCATCGAGAGCTCTCATAGCTCTAGTCACATCTCCACCAAAGTCCACGTGACCAGGCGTATCAATCAGGTTAATAAGATATTCCTTCCCGTCGTATTTGTGAACCATTGATGCATTAGCAGCGTTGATTGTGATTCCTCTGGCTTGTTCCTGTTCATCAAAATCCAACATACGCTGCTGGCCAGCAAGCTCTTCTGACATCATACCAGCACCAGCAATCAAGTTATCGCTTAGTGTGGTTTTTCCATGGTCAATGTGAGCGGCTGTACCGATATTTCTTATGAATTCAGGGTTTTTAGCTACGGCTTGCGCCTTAGCAACATTCTCTTCTTTACGTCCCATGTGTGTTCACCCTGATTACCTAGCAGATGCGGCTACACGTTCAAGTTCTTCTTTCTTAGCAACTGCGAAAGAAGTCATATCCCCTTTGGAAGCAAGTATTAGTTCCTCAGCGAGACAGTCATCTGCTGATTTTTTGCTTTTGAAGGAAGCGTCAACTGATCCCTTGGCAATATTTCTAAGTGCAATGTCTAATCTCCTAGCAGGAGAAATATCCACAGCTTTTGGTACAGAAATTCCACCAAATTGTAACCTTGTAATCTCTTCACGAGGGGCAGCGTTTTCAATCGCCTCTACAAGCACCTGAAGAGGATTGTTTCCAGTTTTCTTTTCAATGATCTCAAAGGCTCCCTGTACGATCTTGATGGATTTTACTTTTTTACCAGTATAAACTTCAGTCCTCATAAGGTTGTTAACTAATCTCTCAACAACACTCATCTTAGACTTTGCAAATGACTTGTTGGCATGCTTTCCACCAGAATGTGGCACGGTGATGGGGGAGAGGTCTATGTATTTAGCTAATCCGCCGTCCCTGATGGCGATGTCAGTCATATCATATTTACCGAAGAGCAAAATATTGCTCTGAACTTGAATTTCTCCGTCCACAGTTTTCACCTAACCGGCTTCTCCTTACGACCTCTTACAAGTTCGTTAAGGGAAACGTTGTTTACTAAGATGACCTTATAACGGACACCAGGAATGTCTCCATATGACCTTCCCATTCTACCACCGATGCCTTCTACCATAACTTCATCGTGTTCATCGATGAAGTTAATAGCACCGTCTCCTACTGCAAAAGCAGTAATCTGACGTCCGTTCTTGATAAGTTGAATCTTTACGCATTTCCTGATAGCGGAGTTAGGCTGTTTTGCTTCGATACCGACTTTTTCCAAAACGATACCGCGGGCTTGAGCTGCACCTTCTAATGGGTCAGACTTCTCCCTTAATTTCAACATTCTCCGCTTGTATTTGCTGTCAGACCATCTTGATTTCTGATGATCGTGTTTCAGCTTACTAGCAGTATATAGACCTCTAGCCAATGTTTCACCTTCTTATGTCAGAAGCGGTTCCCCATAATGGTAGCTATATTTAATAGTTAAGGGTCGAGAACCCTGCTGAATTGCATGATTCTAGTTGAATTGTGATTATTTCGCTTCACGACTTGATAAGCTTGGAAGATAGCTTACCTATATTAGATTATTGATAGCAGCATCGTTAAGAATCAGATTATCAAAGCCTCTATTTTTATAATATCAATGAAGACTTTAGATATTTACAATCTGGATTACAAAAAAACGTTGGGTGAAATCGCACTCTGCAATATAATAATAAAGAATATTGTATCATTACATCAGCGTTAGATGCCCTGTTAATTTATCAAGGACTTCGTTGGAGCCTGGACCAAACCCTATGCAGGTTACTGTTCCAGGAGGAACTTCGGTTAATCCAGCGTCGATAACTGTTGAAGAGATTATTCCCATAGACTCCGCTGAAGCTTTGAGTTCATAAAGCTCCCGTAAGCTATCAACTTTTACTATTATTTTTCTTTGACCTTCTGCGTACCATTTTTCGAATACCAATGGATTTTTCTTTTTAGATGCAAAAGAGCATGATACTGCAGCGTGCGCAGCTTGTGCGGCCATTTTACCGGAAGAGAGTTTTATGTCTTTCCTCATGGCAATTACCATTTTGTATTCCATGAATGACGAGAATCTTGAAAACTATATTAACATTCAGATGATTGATGAGACTGCGAATAATTTAATTAATCAGTATTGTGTCTTCCAAGCATGTTTGAATTAATCCGTAGAGATGGGTTAGCAAGAACTGGAAAGCTAACTACACCTCATGGAGTCCTTGAAACTCCTGCATTATTACCTGTAGTCAATCCAAAACTCAGCACTGTACCCCCAAAAGAACTGTATAATATTTTTGGATTTAAGGCAATAATTACCAATTCATATATCATAAGAAGTGACGAAAAACTGAAAGAAAGAGCTTTGAGCGAGGGTTTACACCAGATGCTGGACTATCCTGGTGTGATCATGACCGATTCTGGAACTTTCCAATCTCATATGTATGGGGAAGTTGAAGTTAAGAATGAGGATATTGTTAACTTTCAAAGAGATATCGGCTCGGATATTGGGACTGTGCTCGACATATTTACAGAGCCGGAATGGAGTGAAGACAAGACAGCTCATGCTGTGGATGTGACACTTGAACGTACAGAGGAAGCGGCAAAACTCAAAGGAGATATGCTACTTGCTGGTGTAATTCAAGGTTCCGTCTATCAAAATTTAAGAGAAAACTGTGCAAAACGCATGGCACTTTTAGATGTTGACGTCCACCCCATTGGGGGCGTTGTTCCCCTTATGGAACAGTACCGCTTTTCCGATTTGGTAAATGTGATTATCTCATCAAAAAAAGGTTTGGATCCAAGCAGGCCGGTTCATCTGTTTGGGGCTGGCCACCCCATGGTGTTTGCATTGGCTGCACTCTTGGGATGCGATATGTTTGATTCTGCATCGTATGCAAAATTTGCCAGAACAGACCGTTTCATGTTTCCTGAGGGTACTGCAGGGTTGCAAGACATGAAGGGGCTGCATTGCAATTGTCCTGCCTGCAGCGGACACAGTTACGATGAAATCGTAAAAATGAAACCTGCCGAAAGAACTGCACTCATAGCAAGGCACAATCTTTGGGCTTCGAAATGCGAGATTGAAAGAGTAAAAAGAGCAATACTGGAAGGCGATATCTGGGAATTAGCAGAGAGAAGATGCCGTGCACATCCGGCTCTGCTCAGTGCATTGAGAACTCTTGAAAAACATAGAGATTTCTTAGAGCAATATGAACCACTGAGCAGAGACAATTCGTTACTGTATACGGGAATTGAAACACTTAACAGACCTGCATTTCTCCGCTATTCAAAAAGATTCTTTTCAAGATATGAGTACCCTAATTCAGAAGCTCTTGTGGTATTCGAAGACAGCACGGGTAAACCATACCACAGATACAGAGAAGGAGAGATTAACAAAATCTCAGAAAAATATGATGCCCATTTCATGGTTCATACCCCGTTTGGGCCTGTCCCAATTGAACTAGATGAAATTTACCCGATTGCGCAATCATTGTTTCCTGATCCAGAAGACATGGAAACAAAGGAGCATTCCCGTACTCAGATGGAACACATGTCTCACAAACATCCCTATGCAATTACGATGATGTGGGATGAAAACAGTACAATGGAAGCATTAGACATGATGTGCCAAGAGCTCCCCAAATTTGATCTTGATAAGGCTCGCGTAAAGGCTGTTTCAGATTATCAATTTGGAATTGGTGCTGGAAATGCATTTCTAGACGGTGAAGTTTCAATTATAAAATCAAAAAGCACTGGTAAGATTAGGAATGTACTGTTGAACGGCCGGCATATACTGTCAATGCGTGCTAACGATGGTTTCTTCACCCTCAGGCCTGAAGGAGCTCAGATCCTCATGAACACATTTCCCGCTCCAAAACTGAGAGTTGTTGTGAAAGATGATGCTGTACCCTTTAACAGAGAAGGAAAAAATGTATTCTGCTCATTTGTCGAAGAATGTGACAAAGACATCAAACTAATGGATGAAGTCATAGTGGTTGATTCTTCTGATAATATAGTAGCCATAGGCCGTGCGATGATGATCAGGGAAGAAATGCTGTCGTTCCAAACTGGAATAGCAGTCAAAGTAAGGGAAGGAATTAAGGAAGCTTGATTGCCAATTTTTGACAATTCATTCTCCACTGGCTGCATCAAATGTCATTTCTGCAATTTTGATGCATGCCAATAGATCTTCCATTGTATGCAGCATCTGCATGGATGTGTCAGAAGATGAAGTAATGATTATTTTATTACCTTCGGCGTGTGCGTTAACATAATTGAAGTTATCAGGAGATATTGACTCTAGAACCACATTTGCTTCCTCATCGGAGGGATATTTCAGTTCCAGCTTACAACTCATAGCCATAAATCTTGAATGATTTAATACAGAATAAAGCTTCTGATGATTGCTTCTTAAAAAAATAGTTAGGAAGTGGTTTAAAAAAAATATTTATTGTTAATTAAATTTTATTTTTGTAAAGCAGATACACCAGTATTGCTACGATAATGCTGATTATTGCAATAGCCGTGTAAAACCAATTTGGTTGGTTGCTTCCTACATTATCTTTTTCATCAACAATTGCTGCCGTTTTCTCCCATTCTGCAACTAATTCAAGATCACTTGTTACTGCAGAAGTAAAATCGTACTCTGCATCATTCAGACTCCAGTACGTAAAAATATACCCATCTTTTGTAGGTGGAACCGGCATCTTAATGAGTTTTCCAGATTCGACTTTGACTGATGAATGTTGTTCATCATCTACTAAAAATAACACTGTATACTCAGGTATTTTTTCCCATACTGCAACAAAATGTATTGATTTTGAAGGCATCCTAAAACTGGTTCCATGTTGATATACCATATCATTATAAGACCAGCCAGCAAATGTAAAACCATCCTTCACAAGACTTCCTGCCCCAGGAAGCTTAAACATGTCTCCAGATTCAAAATAAGAGGTTGTCGGAGCGGTTCCATCAGTAGCACCGTTACCGTCATAGCGGACTTGATAATCGATAGAATAAGTATACCATTTAGCATATAGTGTAAAATCTTCAATGACTGGATCATTTGATGAATAAGGAATTTTAAATTCTTTATCCAAATACCATCCAATAAATGTGCTACTAGGTCGTTTCGGATCGTCCGGAAGCGTCAGAATATAATTGTAATTGATTTGTATTGGAGCAATTTCTGTACCACCAAACGTCTCGAATGAGACTGTTAAGGCATATGGATTCCAAATTGCATAAAGATCTACGTGTTTTGAAACTGCACTATACAACTTGTCTGTGCCATAAATAAAAGGACTGCCTTTAGGATTTTCACACCATCCAAGAAAATTAAAATCATTAGATAGTAACCCAAGCTTAATTGGTGATTCTGGATAAATAAAACTTAGATCGTATGATTTATCTACAGTTTTATCTAGCCCATTATTGGAATGGTATGTTACAATAAGCGTCGGCTCATCGATCTCATCTGATAAATAAGAAATATCATATGAAGAACTGGTCAATTCACAATCTAGATTATTTTGTAAATCTTCAAATTTGATACCCCCCCCCCAGGAAGGTGTGGGTCGGGACATACGGCAGTTAAACAAAGAGCCAGCAACAAAAATGCAGAGATAGATATCAATGTATGTTTTTTGAGGATATTATCATACTCCATGCGTATATATTACTACAAATTATCTGAAATAAAAATAGTACATTGAGTATTTAAAAATGAGTCTTGGATACTACCGTATGGTGGTCTAATGAGTCCTTGTTTCTAATCGCTTTAAACTCAGATGAATACTTAATTACCGCTCTTCGAACAAAAAATGATGATATAAGCGACGGTACACAATTATAACATCTGGAAGCGGGGCCCGACTTTTCCTCCTAAGCGACAGTTCTAAGAATCCCCACTGCCCCGCTCCGGATTCATAGCAAAGATTTTGAGATAAAACGAGATTTCGATCTGATGTCTTTAGAAACGTCCATATTGAGTAAAATATCACCCTCTGCAGGCGACATTGAGCATATAGAAGCATGTGCTCAACGAGTTCTTGAGGAGATTAAAGATGATGATCTTGTAAAGGAATATGGCGCAGAAGTCATGCTAGTAGGGTCTGTTGCTAAAGGTACATTTCTAAGGGATCCAGATATAGATTTATTTATTCTTTTTCCTGCCTCAACGGATAGAAAACAATTGCAGAATATTGGATTACAAATCGGCAAAAAACACTTAACATCTTATGAAGAAAGATATGCTGAGCATCCATACACACACGGGGTCCGAAACGGATATGAGATGGATATTGTACCATGTTACAAACTAGAATCAACTGAAGACCTAAAATGTGCAGTTGATAGAACTCCATTCCATACTAAATACATAAAAACAAACATGGATGCTGAGATGAAAAATCAGGTCAGACTGCTTAAACAATTCACAAAAGGCATCGGCGTATATGGGGCTGAATCCAAAACAGAAGGAATGTCTGGATACTTAATTGAATTGCTGATAATACATTATGGTAATTTTAAGGGAGTAATTGAAGCGGCATCAGGATGGAAGCTGGGTCAGATCATATTTCCTAAAAACAAAAGAAAATTCGAAGGAGATGCTTTGATTGTTCATGATCCAGTTGATTTCAATCGCAATGTAGCCTCCGCCGTATCCATCCAATCATTTTCTAGATTTGTGTACGCTGCTAAGGAATATTTGAAAAATCCATCAGAGTTATTTTTCTTTCCAAATCCACGAAGCACATATTCGTTGGAAAGTATCCAAAGCTTTGTCTCAGAAAGGAATACTGGAATAATTGTAATTGAACTAGATAGACCCAAGCTGATTGATGATAATTTATATCCCCAGATTAGGAAAACTTTGGAAGGGATTGTTTCCACATTACAAAAGGAGAATGTTTCGATAATTGATTCAGCATACGATGTGGAGGAAAGATCGGTAAAGTTTGCTGTAGAAGTTGAATCGCTCAAGTTATCGCTGATAAAACCACATTACGGTCCTCCAGTTTGGAGCGAGAATGCCCCTTCGTTCATAGAAAAATGGAAGTCAAATAAATTTGAACCATATGTGGAAGATGGGTTGTGGAAAGTTATTATCTGCCGTGATTATACAAGCATTACATCATACCTTAATAAAAATCTAAAATCATCAGCACTGGGAAAAGACTTTAGAGACCTGAAAGGTATGAAAATTGCAGAAAACGAAGAATCAATATGCAAAGAAAATATAGCGATTTTGTCAAAAATGATTGATAAAAGGATGAATTGGGAAGTGGTTTAGATAAACGGTTCGTTTATCAGTAAAATCCACACACCAAGTGCTAATAAAGCATACAGCAGGATGTTACCAACCAGACTCATTTTTTCAACCTCTTCCTTTTTAAGTCCAGCCAGTCTATATGCTCTGGTCATCACTATTGCACCAACAATCCATCCAATGAAACCATAAGCATTATTTCCTAATCCTCTGCCGATCAATGCAGAAATTATACCAAAAACAATAGCGATAACTGCAGCTATTGCCAGAAGCTTAGTGCTCAGAATATCCTTTTTAAGGAATGCCTTTTCATCAAATTCTGGAGGTACCCAGACATATTCTTCTTCCAGCTCTTTCTTTTTTCTTTTCTGAGCCATGCAATTCAGATATCGTATGCATATTATAAACTTTCTCTCAGATTCAAACAAAATATAAGCTTAAAGTCAAAAAATGATGGCTCGGATGGTTCATTGATAGGTTTCGTTGCTGTATGCAGCCAAATCCTTAGCTTTTCTAAAACTAGCTTCCAAAATATCCAGACAACCTTGGATTGTTTCATACTTCCATCCAAAATGATTGGCAAATTTTTTAGAATTGGCTTCACACTCAGATTGATTTTCTAACCCTAAATGGACATAAAGACATCTGTTATATCCATCAAAATATTGCTTCACAAACCACTCTGGACCAACATCTGCAATTGATTCTGTATCTACTTCAGAAGTAAACTTATCATAATATCTTTCGAGTATGTTATTTCTTGAAAGATAGGGTGTAGCATAATACGTGCCAGCACATTTGCGGCGTTCGGTAATATAAATTGCAGGAGTCAGCAAAGCAGATATGCAATCATCAGTTTCAATCATTGCTGTAGGCACTTTTAATTCAGATGTTACCCCTTTTAATGATCTGCACCAAGCATAACCTAAGAACACTGAGTCTACTTTACCATACAAATTGTTTACGTGAGCTTTGACTTCCTCCTTCAGCTCATCTGGCTTTTCATGTAACTTATACGGAAGATACTCTAAGAAAACCACATCGAGATCGCCCTGAACTAAATGATCGATTTCTAATTGCAATGATTCACAAGCGACCACGCCCAATTTCATGAGTATGAATATTCAGCCATAAGCTATACGTGTTTTGCAAAAATACAAAGTAGTTACAATTGTCCAATACTGGCACTCAATTTAAGAAGAAAAGTAGTCCTGAGCAGATTCGAACTGCTGTCCCCGGCTCCAAAGGCCGGGATGATTGACCACTACACTACAGGACTTTCGAACGTGCATTACGCTTCTGGTACATATTTTCTTTCAATGATTTAGACCAATGATTTGTAAAACAGGGTGAATATATATACACTTTAAAATATCAGGTCAGATGAATGAAAAAAATAGAGAATCGGATGCTCGCCTCAGCAACCATAGTGTTGATTCTGGTTGTTGCTGTTATTGTTACCGCAGTTTATATCACCGCAGATGAAAAAGAAGAGAAGAAGAATATAATACTCGTAGTGGAAGAAGAAACTATTGGAAACGGCAGCTACAATGAGCTAGTACTTAACGGACTGAAATCTGGATCGAGTGGAGCCAACATTTCATATATAGCTGGAAACGACAGTATGAAAAGTAAACTGGATAAAGCTGCGTCCCGAGATGCAGATATAATCTGGACAATTCCATCCATAACCGGTAAAGATGTAATTGACTCTGCAAAAGTAAATCCAGATATTACTTACGTGATGGTTGATTTCAAATCTGAAGCCGTTTTAGATAATTTATTAACTATCTCATTCAACTCAAATGAGTCTTCTTTCTTAGGTGGGTGTGCCGCTGCAATGATTACTGAATCCAATATTGTGGGGTTTGTAGGCGGCCAGAAATCTGAAGTCATTGAAGCATTCGAATATGGATATAAATCTGGAGTTAAGTATACTGGCAAAATCCTAGGAAAAGATATAGAGATAGTTTCAGAATATGCTAACACGTTCTCTGACGAAAACAAGGGTAAAACCCTGGCCCATGATTTGTATGAAAAAGGCTGTGATGTTATATTCCAAGCTGCCGGCGTCACCGGAACTGGAGTTATTGAAGAATCGAAGATATATGACAGATGGGCAATTGGAACGGATGTAGATCAAGAATACTTAGCTCCGGATAATGTGTTGACATCAGTAATTAAAGAAGTTACAAAAGCAGCAGCTACTGTCAGCGAACAATTATTAAACGGAGAAGATTTGGCTGGTCTGAATGTGGTATTTAATTTTTCTAATGGTGCTGAAGGGATAGTACAAGGGAACTTATCTGACAAGCAGTACAATGAGATAATGGAAATAAAAAAGATGATAAACTCTGAAGAAATAATTGTACCGGATAATGAATCGGATTATGAAAAGTTTCTACAAGGATTAGTGTGATTGTACAGCGACTACCTCGCCAAAGAGGTATGTGGATTTGGAATCGGTTATCCTAACACGTACCTCTGATCCAAGTGGAAGCTTTTCGCAGATAACAACTGGACGATAAGCACTTGTACGGACAATCATCGTACCGGGTTTTCCAATCTCAGATACAATTCCAGGAAAATTTTTACCGATCAAAGACTTATTCTTGGTTTCGCTAATTGAGAATCTTAGTTTGGTAAGCTCTCTGGAACGCTCTTTGGAAATCCAGCCTGGAACCTGGTGTTTGAATGAAGCAGCCGGAGTATTTGGTCTTGCTGAATATCTGGTAACATTTACAGTATCGGGCATTACTTCATTGATTAGGTCTATTGTTTGGTTATGATCCTCTTCTGTTTCCCCCGGAAATCCTGTTATTACATCCGTTGAAATTGAAATGTCTGGACAATAAGAACGAAGCTTAAAGACTAGAGTCTTAAATTCATCTGGTGAGTACAAACGCTGCATATATCCAAGAATTCTAGGACTACCGCTTTGAACTGGTATGTGTATAAACTTGTAAACTTTAGGATTCATCCAGACTGGCATAAATTCATCCATAATTTCCAATAAGTTATTGGGATTCATCATGCCTATCCGTATCATGAATCTGCCATCAATTTCGGTTAACGATTTTATCAGATCAGTCAGACTTGAATCGATATCGAAGCCATAACATGCTGTATCTTGGGCGGTCACTAAAAGTTCCTTTGTTCCAGCATTTACCAGATTTTTAGCTTCAGACACCAAGTCTTGCAGTGGATAGCTGCACAATGTACCCCTGGCAAACCTAGTAATGCAGTAGGTGCATGATCCTAAACATCCTTGCGCAATAGGTAGTATAGAAGTAACAGTGGGATTTTTAATCACGGGTATCCCACCAGTTCCAATCATTGAAGGAAGCTCGTTGTAATTTCTTGGTTCTATTATCTGAGCATTTGGAGCTACAGAAATCACATCGTCAGGCTGTATTGATGCCATGCAGCCCGAAACAATTAATTTTTTACCGCTTTCAGAAATTTCTTTTGCACGCTTCAGCATTTTGTTTTGTGTTTCGGTGATAACTGTGCAGGTGTTGAGAACTATCAAGTCCGCATCAGAAGAGTCTGAAACAATTTCGTGTCCGAGTGAAGACAGCATTGTCTCTATTTTCTCTCCTTCCCCATGATTCATGGTGCATCCATAACTCTCAACGTACACTTTCACAGTTTTTCACCACATTTTACATCAGTCAGACGGCAGATGCAGGTTTCGATCAACGAGACGCTGTCTACGGGCGACTGCTGCTCTCACAAGACCCAAATGCAATGGAGATGGTTTTCCAGGACGAGATTTAAATTCTGGATGAAACTGAGATGCCATAAAATACGGATGATCTTCAAATTCTGCAATCTCCATCTTAATTCCATCTTCAGATCTCCCAGTAAATTTCCATCCTACTGCCTCTAATTTATCAATGTATTCGGGATTGACTTCATACCTATGACGATGGCGCTCGCTTATTTCCAAAGCGCCATAGAGTTCATGTGCGTTTGATCCTTCGGAAATTATCACTTTTTGAGCACCTAAACGCATTGTTGCTCCCTTATCCGTGACATTTATCTGGTCTGGCAACAGATCTACTACTGGATACTTTGTTTCAGGATCGAATTCAGTGCTGTTAGCACCTTCAAGTTTTGCAAGATCCCTTGCAATTTCCATAGTCGCCACCTGAAATCCAAGGCAGACTCCTAAAAATGGAATGTTATTCTCCCTTGCAAATTTAGCTGTTAAAATCTTACCGTTGACTCCACGGTTTCCAAAACCTCCTGGGATTAAGATTCCATCGACATTCGCAAGATCTTTCGGTATCCCATTCTGCTCAAGTTTTTCTGAATCAAAAAACACACATTCAACCTGAGCGCCAAATTCTGCAGCTGCATGGTGAAACGCTTCTAAATGCGACAAGTAGCTATCAGCCAGATTAGTGTATTTTCCCACCAGTGCGATCTTTATAGCATTAGATGGATAATGAATACGATCTAGATACTCCCTCCAAGGAGTAAGATCTTTAATGAATGTTTCGATCCCCATTTTCTTCAACAGATAATCTGTAATTCCCTGCTCCTCCAATACAATCGGAATTTCATATATTGAACCAGCATCAGCTGCTGAAACAACTGCTTCGATTGGAACGTCACAGAATAAGGAAATCTTTTTTCTGATTGAATAATCAAGAGGTTCTTTTGCCCTCGCAACGATTATATCCGGCTGAATACCAATAGAACGCAATTCTTTGACAGAATGTTGCGTTGGTTTTGTTTTCTGTTCGCCGACCGCCCCCATAACAGGAACTAATGTTGTATGAACAAAGATGCAGTTAGTTCCTTTTCCTAACTCACTTCCCATCTGCCTGGCTGCTTCGAGAAAAGGCATAGATTCTATATCGCCTACAGTTCCTCCAAGTTCTACAATACAAACATCAGCGCCTGTACTTTCAGCTACAGACTTGATCCTATGAATTATCTCATTTGTTATGTGAGGAATGATCTGCACAGTTTTACCAAGAAAATCACCAGCCCTCTCTTTTTCAATCACTGTTTTGTACACTTTCCCTGTTGTTATATTGTGATCGCTGCTCAGACTGATGTCAAGAAACCTTTCATAGTTTCCAAGATCTAAATCTACTTCTCCACCGTCATCTAGAACATAAACCTCACCATGTTCAAATGGATTCATGGTTCCGGCATCAATGTTCAGATATGGATCGATCTTAATTGCAGTAACTTTTAATCCACGTGATTTTAAAAGACGTCCCATTGATGAAGCTGTAATACCTTTTCCTAAACCAGAAATAACTCCACCAGTGACGAATATATATTTCATCATCTGCATGGGATTTTGAGATGAGGATAACATAATATATAAAGTTAGCTTACAATCTAGATATTAAAAACAAATAAAAAACAGACATTGACGTTCGATGCAAATTTTTGGTGCTTGGAATCCTACCTGGAATTGGGCAGAGAAAGGCACGGGGCCTCTCCTTGCTTAATATATTTACGTAGGAGGTGATCCATCTGCAGGTTCCCCTACAGATACCTTGTTACGACTTAACCCTCCTTGCTGAATCTCAGTTCGAAAGCCCCAATTAGAAACATCCTCACTGAAACCCAACTCGGGTGGTTTGACGGGCGGTGTGTGCAAGGAGCAGGGGCATATTCACCGCTTGATGTTGACAAGCGATTACTACGGAATCCAGCTTCATGGGGGCGAGTTACAGCCCCCAATCCGAACTATGGACGGGTTTCAGGATTGTCTTCACCTTTCGGTGTTGAAGCCCATTGTCCCGTCCTTTGTAGCGCGCGTGTTGCCCAGGAGATTCGGGGCATACGGACCTACCGTTGACCTCTCCTTCCTCTGACTTAGCGCCAGCGGTCCCATTAATGTGCATCCCCTCCGGAGAAAGGATTAGCAATTAATGGTGAGGGTCTCGTTCGTTATCTCACTTAAGAGAACGCCTTACGGTACGAACTGACGACGGCCATGCACCACCTCTCGGAAAATCAGGTAAAGTCATCGGCTTGACCTTCATATATCCGTCGCTCCTGGTGAGTTTTTCGGCGTTGAATCCAATTGAACCGCACGCTCCTCCCGTTGCGGTGCTCCCCCGCCAATTCCTTTAAGTTTCATCCTTGCGGACATACTCCCCAAGCAGCAGGCTTAACAACTTCTCTCCGGCACTGGGCGCCCACTAAGGACCCCCAACACCAAGCCCGCAGCGTTTACACCCTGGACTACCGGGGTATCTAATCCCGTTTGCGCCCCAGGGCTTCGTCCCTCACCGTCGGATCCGTTCTAGTCAGACGCCTTCGCCACCGGTGGTCCTTCCAGGATTACAGGATTTTACCCCTACCCCAGAAGTACCTCTGACCTCTCCCGGTCCCAAGTCTCCCAGTCTCCCCGGAATTCGGACAGTTAAGCTGCCCGATTTACCCAAGGATTTAGAAAACCGGCTACGGACGTTTTAGGCTCAATAATATCGACCACCACTTGGGGCGCGGGTATTACCGCGGCGGCTGGCACCCGTCTTACCCGCCCCTTACTTCTCATGTTTTTTAGACAAAAGAACAGCCAACATTAAATGCTGGCACTTGGAATTCCCTCGTCGGGGTTTCCCCCATTGCGAAGTTTTCGCGACTGCTGCGCCCCGTAGGGCCTGGACTCATGTCTCAGAGTCCATCTCTGGGCTCCCTCTCTCAAGGCCCATATCCGTCACGGGCTAGTGGGTCCATTACACCCACTACAACCTGATAGACCGCAGACCAATCCTAAGGCACCGGAGTTTTCGGCCTAAAAGCATTCCAGCAGATTAGACCTATGGGGTATTATCCTCAGTTTCCCGAGATTATCCCCCACCTTAGGGCATGTTGTCCACGTGTTACTGAGCGGTCCGCCGAGACCAAATGTCTCTCGACTCGCATGTCTTAATCGCATTCCAATAGCGGTGGCCGCCGGCAGGATCAACCGGAATCCATTATTCCACAAACAACAAAGAGTCGTTGCAGGACACACTTAATTTAAGATTGGCAGGATACCAAGTTTCACCAGCGTAACCACGCTGATATTCTTGTACTCACGTTATAACTTTGATTTGGGTTACATTTTGCATCGAACGTCAGAACCAAGAGTGCACGCGTGATCGCGGAGATCTTAGTCCTCCATGTTTGTCCAAGCGCTTTGGATACGAATACTTCACAGCTGATCTTCCGATCTCGGCTCTGTTCCGTTTCGCAGCGTTGGTTGCTGTTGAACGCAGCTTTCCCTCCAAAGAAGAGGAGGTATATAAAGGTTTTGGGATGCTTCCCGAAGCCTTCAATTTTTGCGTTCTCTGAGGGAGTGTACACATATGTTCCCACATGCCTCAGTATTTCCGTCTAAAACACAAGTAGTATTTAAAACCTTCGTACATTTTGAAATCTTTTCTCAGCAAAGAGAAAAAGATAGTATCCAAAACTGCATTTTGAAGGATTTTCTTGTGCGTTTTGCATAATTACGCTAGAAGTTATTAAGAATAACGCGAGCAGCGTATATGTGGAGAATTGTTCAAATCTCAGCCCATGCTCACAAAAGCTTTAAATCCCGCATTGTATTGTGAGTGGCTAAGCGGAGGTGGCCCAGCCCGGCAAGGCGTTGGATTGCTAATCCAATGTCCGCAAGGACTCGGGGGTTCAAATCCCTCCCTTCGCGCTTTTTTTCAATAATATCCAAAGGATTGATATTCAACATAAACATCAGTGATTTGATGAAACCACATCTTAAGGAATATGCATATCAATCCATAATAGAATTTATAAAGTGCCAGGCTGAAGAAAAAGATTATGTAGTTGTCGGTTTAAGCGGCGGAATAGATTCTGCCGTTGTTTCTAAATTATGCTGTGATGCGCTGGGATCTGAGCGAGTATTCAATATAATTATGCCATCGAATGTTTCATCAAAGGAAGACATTAAAGATGCACAAAACTTCTGCAATGAATTTGGCATGACGTATAAGATATTACACATAGATTCTATAATCAGTGCATTCTCCCACATATTAAACGCTGATGATCCAGTACTGAAAGGGAATATAATGGCACGCAGCCGTATGATCATTTTGTATAATTACGCTCATGCCATGAATGGTTTAGTAATCGGGACTGGCAATAAGAGTGAATTATTGACTGGATATTTCACAAAATACGGAGACGGTGGAGTAGACTTGCTGCCGATTGGTGATTTATATAAAACAGAAGTCAGGAAACTTGCAAAACAAATTCAAATTCCAGAGTACATCATATCAAAATCACCCAGTGCAGGTCTCAGATTAGGCCAGACAGATGAAGAAGATCTAGGCATTTGTTACAGTGATTTAGATGAGATTCTTTTTGATTTGGAGCAGATGATGACAATAGACGATATACACGAAGATACGGGGATTAACACTGATTTGATTAAATCTATATTAGATAGATATGTCTCATCCTCCCATAAAAGGAAAATGCCTTTGATACCTAAACTCGGAATCAGAACGATTGGCTGCGATTGGAGAGAATGATCATATATTGATATATTTTTTAAATACTAATCTATAAAAAATACAATTGATACCCACCATCACTAATGAAAGATTGCGTGAAATGACGGAAAGATTAATATATCCCACGCTATTTTGCACCTTATCACGCTCTTGTAGTGTAGCGGCCAATCATGAAGCCCTCTCGAGGCTTCGACTCGGGTTCAAATCCCGACAAGAGCACTAAATCTATATCCTTTTTACAATCTTATGGATCCTAGCACACATATGGTTGATTATGCTGCATTGGAAAGAATATTCAATGAAGACGCGGATGTGCGTGGATGAGAAAGATTATTGAAGAAACCTCTCATCCAGGAACATCATAGGGGTTTTGTGATTTACATTGGTTACAAGCGGAGCAGACAGTGTGCTAGATTTTAAAAGATCGTTTACAAGGTACTTGTTTGCAGGAGATTTTAAGATAGCATCATTAGACCAGTTTTCAACCAATTCTTCGACATGGCTTTTGCCGGAACTCTGGAATACATCTGCAAGGAATGAAAGTATTGTTGTATTCTCAGAAACTACAGCTATGTCAGAACTGATGAGTGCTAAAGGTGTAGAGTTGAACGCCACCACCAGCCCTCCAGATTCTCTAATCATATGAGCGATTAATGCGTCTGAGTCAGAAGAACAGACTAACATGACATCTCTCACATCCAATGCAGTTTTTCTTCGAATATCCAAGAATGAAGAGGCTTTTTCTTCACCACCTAATGGAGATGACGAAGAAAGTAACCTGAATGACTGAAGGCCAACTAGTTCATCTTCAAAGATTTCATCAAGCCTAAATAAGGTGTTTTTATCTGTGTCAGAAACCTCATCCATTGTGCATTCATCAGAGGGCTTTTCAATAAGAGGCATTGAGGCGATCTCCTCGCCGAGTCTTTTAAGGGTGGACTCTTCATCTTTAGATATGTCCCAATAATCTAAATCTAGACTCATAGAGTATGTGTTGTCAATCGGAAGATCCAATGCATCACATGCTTCATTGACATAATGTTCATATGATGAAGATATCAGAAATGGAAGGCTTATCTCCTGTGCAAATCGCATTGTTTTACGTGACCCTGGTGTCAGGTTAAGATTATTTTTATAATATTGTTTCAGAGAAGTATTAGACTGGTCATACGCTCTTAAAAACGGCAGGATCAATCGAAATGTGTCCTCCCGCCTATATGCAGGTCGGTCCGTTGAGATCACTGAAAAAGATGTATAACTGTACAGAACATCATAAAGTTTGGAGCCATTGGGAATTTTATTTGAGCACGTATCTCTGATTATATTTTTTGGAAATATTGTTCCTTCCCCACATGCAATAAAAAATTTCCAGCCGTCATATGATGTGTCGTCCATTGGTTCAAAATCCATAAAAAGTCTCTCCGTATATTCAAGGTAGCATATTTTTTAGAAACTTCGAATCAGGGTAAGATTCCCTGCCGTATGAAGTACTGGTTAATGCAGCAAGAGTTGCCCCTGCATTGCCACAAACGTCAAGATCAAATCCTTCAGCATATGCTGATAAAAATCCTGCTATGTATGTGTCCAGAAAATCACTGTTGTCTTTCAAGAACGTCTTTTTAAAAGGCAATGTGTAATTAGAATGCTTAGATGTAATGAAAGCGTCCTTATCATTCATACACACAACAACCCTTGCGCCTTCCTTAATCATTGCATTACATCCATCGGTGACATTTGATGAAGTCAAGAGTTCAACTTCTTTATTTGTAACAAAAACTACACGTGATTTGGAAATGATATCTTTCAGCTTTTGAAGCCCGAGAGATGCGCACTCACAACCTGGTGCATAAAACAGATAAATAGAATCATCCAAAAAATTCAAAAGCTGTTTGTATGAATTAACTGGATTCCGAGCCTCAACAGGTCCAAGGTAAACATAGTTTGATGAGTTTATGATTGGCAGATCATCTTCGATGAATGCTAGATAGTTATTAGAATTTGAAAATTTCAGATGAGTTTGTTCCTTTCCATTAAAGATCCGAATTGATATGCCGGATACTCCATACTTTCTGACTAAGCGTGTATCAATACCTTTAAAAAAAGACAAGATCCGATTAGAGTATTCATCATTTCCCAATGTACCTAGATACCCTACGCGATACCCCAAACGAAATAGTGCATAAATTGTGTTTGCACTGCTACCGCCGATCCCTTGATATATCAGCTGACAAGTGTCTTGGAGCTTTTTTAAGATTTGATCTGGCTCTGAATGATTGTTAAGAATTTCCTCCAAAGATGTGTTTGATTTTTTAGGAAGATCATACATGAGTTCATAATATACTGAGCCTGCGCCTAGCAAATCCATATCAATCCCCACTATGAAAGAGAATATATAATTATCATTCAAAATCCAGTTTTGAACTATACATCAAATAAAACAGTAATCGACGGTTCGTTTAGATCAATATTCATTTTATGATATGTGACTGCTTTTATCTCAGTTTTCGGATCATGTTTTACTGGGTTATACTGTTCGCCTTTTGATTCGCAAGTTAAAATGTCCTGGCTGAATGAGACTTTAAACTCCACTGGGACAAAATGCTCAGCATCGAATAGATATAGGAGCTCTGATAAAAAATTGTAAAGTTTATCATATAAATTATCGCCATCTATTGAAAACCGCACGGTTTTTAGCGGTTCCACAGCAGATGCATCCAGAATAGTATCAAACATAGCATATGCTGCATTTCCAAAACATTCTTCAATTGAGTTACCAAAGGCTTTTATCAAGACGTCAGCAGTGTGTTCAAGCCTTTCGTACTTCATGGAAGCAGACATGCACTGAATGTATGAAAATGTTTCCTAAGGATTATATGTGAGTCAAAGGATGCAGAGTCATGCGCATACTAATCATCGGTTGCGGATCGATAGGATCTGTACTTGCTAAAACAGTCCATGAGATTTCTGAAGTGGACCGTATATACGTTACAGATCAAAAAAAAGATTTTGCTGTCCACCTTACGGATTCACTAGATAAAACAAATTTTATTGATTTATCCGAAATGAATAGCATACTGACTGAAGTAGATCTTGTGGTAGAAGCCGCAAGCCAGGATGCTGCTAAAAAGTACATACCGCATATCCTAAAAAAAGGAACTGACGTAATGATGATGAGTGTCGGTGCGTTTTCTGATGAAAACTTTAAAAATGAATGTTTTGAATTAGCAAAAAATAATGATGCTAAGATATATATCCCATCTGGTGCCGTATGCGGAACTGATGGAATTCATGCAGCATCATCTGGTGCATTCGATGAAGTACATTTGATAACGACTAAAGGTCCAAAAAGTCTAAAGGGGGCACCGGGGATAATTGAATCTGGAATTAACCTAGATGCATTAACTAAACCTACTGTTGTGTTTGACGGCACAGCCAAGGATGCTGTTGATAAGTTTCCTAAAAACATAAATGTAGCTGCCACGATCTCTCTCCTAGGATCAGGATTTGAGGATACTAAAGTGACTATTATCTGCGATCCTCATACCAGCAAAAATTCTCATGTGCTAATTGCCAAAGGTAATTTTGGAGAAATGAGGTGCGAAGTGAACAACGTGCCGTCGCCCATGAATCCAGCTACAAGTTATCTCGCTGCCCTTTCAGCAGCTTCTTCAATCAAAAGAATACTCGGGAACGTCTGGATAGGAATATAAACATGATGTGTGGATGAGTTTTACCACTCATCTACATATCAGTTTAAGGTTTCAATATCATCTTTTTGATTTTGGCTTGGACGAAGCTTTTGGTTTGTTGGATTGTTTGGGTTGCTGCTTCGAAGGACCCTTTGCAGCAGCTTTTGGTTTTGAATTTGATTTTGGCTTTGATGAACTTTTAGGCTTGTTGGATTGTTTGGGTTGCTGCTTCGAAGGAGTCTTTGCTTGAATTGTCTCTGCTAAGACTAAGTCTTCTGCGGATTCGTCCACTTCTTCATAATCAAGAAAATCAAGTAATTTGTTTTCGAGGTCCAGCAGTAATTTTGCTGCTTCATCGTCTTTATTGTCATCCATGAGATCTAAAGCTTCTGAAACTATGTCTAACATACCTTCAAGCTCGTCTTCAATATCTCCAAAAGCTGTACCTAGTGTAACCATTTCGTTCACCATTTTAATTACTCTAAAGTAATTCAGATATATTAAATATCAGTTTTTAAACAAATCATCAAGAGAAAAATGACAAACGCAAAATAGCGGTTGCTGATTATGTTGCGTCATGAAAGAGAGAGTGGATTATATCTTCTCCAAAATGGAAAATGAGTGTGATGCGATTGTTCTAATGAATGGACAAGAGCCTATGCTCGACGCTTCATTTTACTATGCCTGCGGAATAGACTCTGGTCTTTTCGAAGAGTGCGTGGCCATACTGTTGCCGGATGGCAGTGTTACATTAATAACCTCTCAGCTTGAAGAAAGCGCAGCAAAAAATTCATCTGCAGAAATAATCACATATTCCACTCAGAAAGAAAGAGATGATGCCCTTAAAGGTGTCTTAAAAGATTCAAATAAAATAGGCATAAACAGCCGTGGAATCACGTATTCATCTATACAATATCTGATGAAAATAATAGACGATGCTGAATTCATTGATGCTGGAAGCGCCCTGATCAAAGCCAGAATGATTAAAGATTCAAACGAGATAGAAAAAATACGTTCAGCATGTAAAATAGCATCATCTGTGGCAGACAGCATCCCAGAGATTTTATCATATGGCAAAACAGAGTATGAAATAGCCGCAGAAATCGGATATAGAATGCAGAAGGGAGGAGCGTCTTCAACATCGTTTGACACCATAGCTGCATTCGGAAAAAGTGCTGCTGAACCTCACCACCTTCCAGAAGATTACAGGCTGCAGAAAAATGATATGGGACTGTTTGATTTTGGATGCAGAGTATCCAGATACTGTTCGGATATAACAAGGACATTTGCACCGATCGAGCCTTCAGATTTATTCAAAAAAGTTTATGAAACGGTGCTTGAGGCACAACGCCTGGCAATTGAAAATATCAGAGCGGGAGTATGCTCTGCAGATATTGATAAATTAGCAAGAGACCACATCGATTCTGTTGCAGAATTCAAAGGCAAAATGATTCATTCATTGGGACACGGACTTGGTCTAGATGTCCACGACGGCGGTTCATTTTCTCCTAGGTCACAGATAATTCTTGAAGAAAATATGGTGATGACAGTAGAGCCCGGAATTTATTTACCCGGATGGGGCGGAGTAAGAATAGAAGATGACGTACGGGTAACAAAAGATGGGTGTGAATTGCTCACACATGCAAAGAAAGATTTTGAGGATATGAAAATATCTTAAGACAAGATCCAGGATATGTTTGTTTTGATTATCCCAAAGAGAACATCTCCACTTTTACCAGAAAGCAAGGCACCATATGGAAAATTATTTACAGGATCTACAAACTGTTCCACTTTCAAGGTGCCGTTCTCCTTTTCTTCAATTCTCATATATTTTTCGAGTTCTTTGTCTCCAAACGGCGTGGGAACTTTTTCCTTTCCTATTTTGATGCCGTCAAAGACTACAGACCATCCAGCAACGATTCCTCCCAGATTTGACAGGTCGTTGCCGGCCCAGGGAAAATCAAGCTTTGCAGGATTCATGAATGGAATATCCTTAGGTAAAACAGCTACCTTGAAACCTTTATCAGACGTAGAGATAATTTTTACAGCTAACACCCCTTCTACATCTTTATCTCCAAGCTTTCCTGTAGCTGAATAAATATAATAGTCACCTTTATTGAGGATGTATTTCTTTTTTGAAACCATATTATGCAATCCTCACTGTAACTTTAGTACGGTCGCCGATTTTTTCAAGAAGTTCTGTGGGACAATTCACCTTTCCAATTGGAGTTACGTCAGAAATTGCAGCTGGCATATCTCCTTTTCCTATAGGCGTGGGTCCAAAAAATATGCACAAAGCCTGTCCTTCAGGCCAATAAGCTATTTCACCTGGTGTCATTATTCTTCTGCCGTTTTCAAGCCTTGTTTTAACAGGTATTTCAAAATATATTTCTCCACCCCATACATTAGTATATGAAGTGAAAGGAGCAGCAAGCCACACCGCATTGGCAGTGTCTGAATCATTGAGCTCAGCTTCAAACTCAATGTTGCCGATTAGGAAAGATATTCTGTTTCCCATATGCTGCCCTTAATCGAATAAAGGTATTAGCGTTTTGCCTTCAGAGATAATTTTCAGCTTTTCTGTTTGCAGGATTCAGTTTATCCACTGCAGATAAGAAGGAAGCCATTGTAACCTTGGCATCGTTCAGGTGCTCGTCAGTCGTGTCATTGCTTTTAACCAGCTCCCTCACAGCATCCATGATTGCTTCATTAACAACTGCAGACAGATCTGCACCCGTGTATCCCTCTGTTTTGTCTGCGACCATGCTGAGGTCAACATCGCCAGCCAGCGGGGTGTTTGCGGTCTGTATTGTTAAAATGCTCTTACGGCTTTCTAAGTCTGGCAGACCTATTTCCACCATACGGTCAAACCTGCCTGGACGCAGTAAAGCTGGATCAATCATATCAGGACGGTTGGTAGCTGCAATCACTACGACGTCTTGGAGACCTTCAAGTCCATCCAGTTCAGTAAGAAGCTGAGATATTACACGTTCGGTTACGTGTGAATCGTCACCGCTGCCTCTGGATGTGGCGATAGAATCTATCTCATCCATGAAGATTACGCATGGAGCAGCCTGCCTGGCTTTTCTGAAAGTTTCCCTTACGGCTTTTTCAGACTCCCCCACCCACTTGCTCAGGAACTCCGGTCCTTTGATGGATATGAAGTTTGCTTCAGACTCAGTAGCGACTGCTTTTGCAAGCATGGTCTTACCAGTGCCTGGAGGACCGTACATCAGTATTCCTTTTGGCGGGTTTGCATTCATTTTTCTGAAGATTTTTCCATATTTGAGAGGCCACTCAACTGCTTCTTTCAGCTGACGTTTGGCATCTTCCAATCCTCCGATGTCATTCCAGTGGACATTTGGACGCTCAACCAACACTTCCCTCATGGATGAAGGCTGCATCTCCATGAGCGCACCCATGAAATCATCTTCGGAGACTGTGATCTTATTCAGAATCTCAATTGGGATTATGTCATCTTCCAGATTAAGTTCTGGAAGAATTCTGCGAAGAGATCTCATAGCTGCTTCTTTGCATAGTGCAGATAGGTCGGCTCCTACATATCCATGCGTGAGATTTGCAAATTTATCTAGGTCTATTCCATCTTCTAACGGCATGCCTCTGGTATGAATCTGCAGGATCTCCAGACGACCGGCTTTGTCAGGAACTCCAATCTCAATTTCACGATCAAACCTGCCTGGACGCCTAAGTGCAGGATCGAGTGCATTCGGTCTGTTGGTTGCACCGATGACCACTACCTTTCCACGGGACTCCAGACCATCCATCAGAGACAGCATCTGTGCTACCACTCTACGCTCTGTTTCGCCTGTAACCTCTTCACGTTTCGGAGCGATTGAGTCAATTTCATCAATGAAGATGATAGTAGGTGCGTTTTCCTGAGCCTGTTTGAAAATCTCACGGAGGTGTTCTTCACTTTCTCCATGATATTTCGACATAATCTCAGGTCCTCCGATGGTCATGAAATTAGCATTGGTCTCAGACGCTACCGCCTTAGCCAGCAGGGTTTTACCAGTTCCTGGGGGGCCGTGAAGCAATACTCCTTTCGGAGCTTCGATTCCCAACCTTTCAAAGAGTTCCGGATGTCTGAGAGGCAATTCGATCATTTCCCTTACTTTCTTGACCTCATCGCCTAGACCGCCGATATCTTCATATGAAATTCTTGGAACTGAAGGCACCTCGCTTGCTGGTTTTTCACTGATTACAAACTCAGTTGATCCTTTTACAATTAAAGCATCAGCCGCTGGACTGCAGTTGGTTACAACTAGATCAATACGGCCTTCCAGAGTGTTGACTTCAACTATGTCTCCTTTAACAATCACCCTTCCATTGAGAATCTGGCGTAGATATTCTTCACCCCCCACTATTCTCAAAGCTTTGGTAGGCGCTACTGTGATCTTTGTGGCTTCTTTAGCTGATATCTTACGAATGGAGATGCGATCGTCAATACCAGTGTCAGCATTCCTTCTCAAGGTACCGTCTATCCTGACAATTCCTTTATTAGTATCTTCAGGTAGTCCTGGCCAAGCTATAGCAGCAGTTCTTTTCTTACCTTCAATCTGGATTACATCTCCTGCTGTTATATCTAAGATATCCATTACTGCAGAATCAATACGTGCTATGCCGCGGCCTGCGTCTTTAGAGCGCGCTTCGGCCACTTTCAACACTTTGTCATCATATTTCATATATTGCCTCCTCATGCTTACATCCGGGAGTAGTTAACTTACAGTTGTATACAGAATATAGGGCAGATCTTCTATAAATAATTAACTGATAACTCCTTTTAGTTTCTGAACGAGGAAGTTTACCTCATTCAAAGCTACTGATCCTTTTGGAGTTAATGAGTATAATTTTGTTTTTACGTCTTTGATGACATATGCGGAATCCCGAAGTGCGTTGAGATGGAATGTTATATGTCCTGTGGGCATTTCGAATTCTCTGCAGAGTCCCGATAAATTTTTAGGGCCGTCTGCAAGGCTCCTCATAATACCAATCCTTTTAGCATTAGACAGCGGAGCCAGATAAATTTCAACTTCTTCCTCTGTAGAGATTGCAGCTTTAACTGGCAGTCCCGCACTGGCTCCCATCATGCTGATGATTCGAAAATATGTATTCTGAACAGAGTCTATCTTATGCAGCATTTCGACTGTTTTGCGGGAGCATTCCTCGTCCTGACATGATTCTGAGTTGCAACAAACAAAATCTTTTGCATCCAGAAGGATGCGCGAGGCTTCTTCAAAATTACCATTTTCAAACTCTCTAGAAGAGCTGTCGATAATCGTTTTCAGTTTGGAAGTACAGGAAGCGCGCAGTTCGCATGCAGAAGAGCTTTCAGCATCGCTGCGGTCATTTTCAAAAACCCTTCTTCCTTCATCGGCAATGACCGGCCTCATATACTCTGTACAAAGATTTTTAAAGTCTGAATAACGCAGACTAGCCAGTTTCTCACTGAGAGAAGACATCTCATCCCGCAGCTCTCGGATCTCTTTGAGTATTGCATCGGTCATATGTATAAAATAGTATACATTCTAAATATTTATGTATTACTTATTCAATTTAGAATATAGGTGTTAAAATGGTATCATTACCGGAAAACGTCATGAAACTCGTAAATGATCCGTCTGCAGTCAAAATTTTGGCAACGGCAGACGCTCAGGGAAATGCACATGCAATCCAGGTTGGAAGTCTTTCAGCTCCAGATGCAAACACACTTGTGTTTGGAGCAGTCCTGATGAAAACTACCGGAAAGAACTTAGAAAACATGAAAGCAAACGGTAAGAAAATGTCGATTTTAGTATCAGGTGGAAAAGAGTCATACTCCATCAGTGCTTCTATCAAAGATTTCCAGACATCCGGCCCCATCGTAGATGGAATGAATGAGCACCTTGCTGCAATACATCTTCACGCTGCTGGAGTATGGGTTGTAGAGCCTGCAGAAGTATTCGACCAGGGTGCTAGTCCAAATGCTGGAAACAAAATCGCATAAAATTAACAGCCGCACTAGCGGCTTATTTATTTTAAATCAATTTTTCTAAAACTCATCTCTTTTTTAGGTACATCAATCCGCAGAACACCATCTACAAGTTTAGCTTCAAGACTGTCTCGATCTGCATCTTCGGGCAGTTCTATCCTGCGGAATATTGTTGAGACACCACGTTCTCTTCTTATGTAACCAGCACTTTTTGTTTCTTCCTCATCTACTCTGGTAGCTTTGACGATAAGCGCATGATCTGAGCATTCCAGAGAGATATTTTCCCTAGAGATTCCAGGCAGATCAATGTTTACAACATATCTATCAAAATTATCGATAATATCTACAGCAGGAAAATGAGGTGCAATCATATTGCCTGCTGATTGAACCATTCCGCCTACAGCCAGCTTGATGCTTTCCATAGCTTTTCCTATGTCATCGATAGCATTGTTCTGCGATTTACCGCAACATCGTTGATCTTCACCGTTCATAATTTAACCAAAGTAGTTTTGGGTGGATCAGATATACATTATTTACCAGCTCATTCAACATGTGTTGATGAAGACTGGTTGAGCATTTTTGAAGCGTTTTCTACCCATTTGGATTTAACATCGCTTATACTGAAGCCTTCAAGACAGCTGGCCATATTTTCTATGAATGATGTCACCAGATCGTTGTTTACTTTTTCTACATTTTCAATCTCATCAACAATAGACATTGCAACCATCTGAGCCAGGAATGATTTTACTGCAAAGCCCATGTTCCTTGAAGATCTTGAAAAAGCATCTTTTAAAACTTTATCTTTGGTAGCCTGATATAAAGTGTTGAAGTAGAGTTCTGGACCCCATGGACTTATGGCAGCTTCGAGTCCGTCAAACATCACTTCCATATAATTATCCATGTTTCCCATGACTGGTTCTCTGAAAATCTCTTCCATTTTTCTCTGGCCTTTTTTAAAGGTCTCGTACAAAATGTCCCCTGGGATTTCGTAGTGTGCTAAAATATCATCTAGTGGGATTCCAGATTTCTCTGAAATATCATTCATGCCAACATTAGAAAGTCCTTTTTCTGCAAATAATCCTAATGCTGCGTCGACGATAATTTTCTTTTTGTCGTTCGTGGACATTTTTAGATCTCCGTTACCGAGAAGAATGCCAATATAATTACAGTTTCCGCTTACTAAAAATGCGGAGAAGTAAGAATATTCCGCATTGTGGTTGGATAGATTGCATATAAAATGCAATGTGCCTCAATTTTATGGAGCGCAAACATCACTTATTGAGTATGGAAAGGAAGATTCTGAAAACACTCGAGAACAAAGAAGGATTTCAGAGAATCATTGATGCAGTAGACTTAAGCGGATTAGAAGAAGAACTGAATGGCAGTGGACCGTTCACATTCTTTGCTCCAACTGACAAAGCGTTTTCAACTATGCCTGCTGGATTGATGGATACCCTTATGATGGATAAAGCAAGAATGGCTGAAGTAATAAAACATCATGTTGTTGCAGATCAGATATCTTCATCAGATGCCATATCTGCCAAGAACGCAATGGCCTTGGATGGCGAAGTTCTTAATTTTGAAACCTGTGACGGCTTCAAAATAGGAAATGCTACAGTCACTGAAGCCGATATCGAATGCCGTAACGGACTTGTGCATGCTATAGACACAGTATTGCTGCCGAAGGATGTTAAGGGTGAACTGGTAGACGCTGATGCTCCACAAGGCGGAGATGTAAAGATGGTCCCTAAAGGCGGAATGATGGATAAGACCATGTCGGCCGGATCTCAGAAAATGCAGGACATGAAAGATAAAATGAAGGATATGGGAGACAAAACGATGTCTGCTGGATCTTCCAAGATGAGTGATATGAAAGATAAAATGCAGAATGCAATGAACAATACTTCTTCATCAGCATCTTCTAAAATGGATGATATGAAAGACAAAGCTCATGAAAACATGGGTAATGAATCTAAATCTGCTAAAATAGACGAAATGAAAGACAGGATCCATGATAGCATGAATAATGATTCTATGTCGGCTGAGTCGTCAAAAATGCAAGAAATGAAAGAGAAGGCTCAGAAGAAAATAGAAGATAAAAACTAATTACCAATAATTTGGTAGATATCTCTCAAGAGAGGGATATCCTTTTATTGTTCCATGCATACTCCTTAGCTGAAAGTAGGCAGGAACAGCTATGAATATTGTCATTATAGGGGCAGGTAACGTTGGATACCTATTGGCACAGATACTTTCAAAACAGCATTCGGTGACAGTAGTCGAAAGAGATAAAAAACGATTTGACTACGTCATTAACTCACTGAATGTAGGCGGAATTAACGCTAATGGTGCCAGTCCCAGAATTCTTAATCAGCTCCTAAATGAAAAAACAGACCTGCTGATGGCAGTAACAGAAAGCGACGAGGCGAACATATTTGCCTGTATGACTGCCAAGCGTTTGCAACCTAATGTAACTACTCTCGCCAGAATGAGAGATAGAGATTATACATTCGGAGATCAGCTGGAGAATTATTTGAGCGTGGACTGCATAATTTCTCCAGAATATATTGTGGCATCCAAGATGAAAGAAATAGCCATGATGGATAATGCCATTGATTTTGAGGATATTGAAACAGTAGGGCTGAGTTTGGCGAAATTCCGTGTCGGTCCTGATAATCGACACGGCATTCAGGGAATAGCCCTGAAACACCTTCCATTGCCTAAAAAATGTAAAATCATTATGATACACAGGATGAGCCAAAAGGGAATGGAGAGTATTGTGCCTACAGATGATGATTATTTTATTGTTGGGGATGAAGCTGTTGTCATCGGAGATAGGGAGTCCCTCAGAGAGTTTGATAGATTCCTCAGCCCTCATAAAAAACACCGTGACATATTGATGATCGGAGGAAGCATATTAGCAGAATATCTGCTTGAAATGCTGTCTGAAGAAAAAGTAAGCGTCAGACTCATAGAGAAAGATGAAGGGCGCTGCCAAGAATTGTCCAAAATGTTTGATGATGCTATCATCATCAACGACAATGGAACAGACCCGCTTGTTCTGCGGAGCCAGGATGCTAAAAACACTGATGTTCTGGTCTGTACTACCAATAATGAAGACGGAAATTTGCTGTCCTGCCTGGTGGGAAAACATCTGGGAGTTAGTAAAACTGTTACCGTATACACAAAGGGAGACTATAGAGACATTTTTAGAATGGCAGGTATTGATGCTGCCATCGGATATTACGGAGTAGTTGCTAACGAAGCCATTCGTCAGACTGTTCCAGAATATGAAGTCCTTATGACGATGGAGAGCACCACAGAGGAGTTTATCGGTCTTACTGTAGGTCCACGCTGCCGCCTTAAAGACAAGATGCTTATTGAAGCCAACTTACCAGAAAGGACTAATGTGGCGTTAATCATAACAGGAACAGACATCATCATACCAGGACCGGAAGCTGTAATCAAAGAAGGCGACACTCTCTTGGTTTATGCTGACAAAATGGATATTCATGCTCTGGAAAAGCTGTTTGGAACTACCATACCTATAACACCTTAAGAGGCACTGCATGGAACTGAACCAACCATCCCAAAACAGCCAAATGGTACCGATTAAGAAAAGATCGTTTCTTAAACGTCATGGCATTGACAAATATGACATTCTTAAGAAGCTCTCTAGAAAGGAAAATACCATTCTATATCTGTTTGGGACGCTCATTTTCTACGTGGGTTTGGCACTGATCATCCCCTTGGGGTGCTCATATATTCTCAAAGATCCACATGAGCCTTGGATCATCACGATGCTGATCTGCTTTATCATTTCCATTCCACTACTTATGCGGTTCAGATCAGCAGAGCATACTAGGCCTACAGAAACTCTGTTTGTAATAACCACTTCGTGGATTCTTGTCACAATATTCGGTTCACTTCCTTTTATCTTGTCAGGGATGGGTGTGATCGATGCACTTTTTGAAGCAATGAGTGGATTCACAACTACTGGTTCTACTGTAATGGGTGGAGGCAACGTTGCTCCGATTGAGGACTGGTCCAGAAGTATACTGTTGTGGCGTAGCATGATGCAGTGGCTGGGAGGTGCGGGAATCATTATGATATTCGTGACGATTCTGCCGATGATGGGAGCCACTGGTCGTAGCCTTGTAACGCTAGAGTTGGCCGGAACAGATACTCAGAATATTACTCAGAGAATGCAGGAGGAATCTAGAAAATTCCATTACATCTACCTTTTTCTGACATTGGTAATGTTTGGTTTGCTCCTCTTGACCGGGCTGGGAGCCTATGACTCCATAACCATTGCATTTTCATCCCTTTCAACGGGCGGTCTTTCGCCATATTCAGACAGTATAGCTCATTTCAACAGCAGAACGGTAGAATGGATCGTAATGATCTTTATGTTCTTGGGCGGTATGAATTTCTTCCTGCAGTTCCGTGCTATGAGCAGAGGTGGATATAAGGAGCTCATCAAGAATTCAGAATTCAGATCATATGTTTTTATTGTGATAGTTGCGAGCTTGCTTATGTTTGCATTCCTTGGTCCAGACTTAGCAGGGATGAGTATATTTGATAAGTTCACAACATCAGCATTTCAAGTTATATCAGCCATGACCAGTACTGGATATACCACAATTGGGCTAGGAGGCCTTGTAAACATAGCCAGCCTGATTTTGATAATTGTTATGATAATTGGAGGATCTTCAGGTTCTACAGCTGGTGGTATAAAAGTAGTCAGGTTTGTTATACTGCGTAAATTCCTATCCGCTACATTATACAGAACAATTCACCCCAAAGCTGTAGTCCCCATAAAAATCAATGAAAAAACGATTGAAGAGAGAACAATATCTTCACTCATGGCTCTGCTGGTATGCTATGTAGGTACGGCGGTGGTATGCATATTCATACTCATGATACTGGGAGTAGATACCATGGGCGCTGTATCTTCAACGATTGCCTCGCTTTCAAATGCTGGACTGGGTATGGGAGATGTGGCATCATCATATGGAGGATTGCCTGATCTTGCTAAGCTGGTTCTGATGTTTGCTATGTGGGCAGGTCGTCTTGAGTTCATTTCAGTATTTGTCATACTGAGTCCAGTATTCTGGAAAGAGTTCCTCAGATTCCACAAAAGATACAGTTGAGCATACGGTTGATTGAAATAGTAGCCAGCAGTTAATAAAACGGGAGCCCGATGGCTGAGTATGTAAAAGTATGTTCCAACTGCGGAAGTAAAGACATTGAAATGACAAGAGAGATGGGATATGTTCCCGGCCTCACTGGCAATGAACGTTACTTCTGCAGATCATGTGGACAAGAATCTGCACCTTTGCTGATTGAAGACACAAAGACTGAAGATGAAACTCAAAAAGGGGATTTTTACAAGATATGCTTAATTCCCATCGATACCATAGAGAATGAAATAGAGAGTGTTGTGTCCGAAGTGCAATGGAACGGCAGAGAGTATTTCACTACCGGCAGACGGGCTATGTTTGATCAATACAGAACTGCTGTAAAGAATAATGGATGCTCCAATACAATCGTCTTGGACTTGAGGGGGATTAAAACTGGACATCCCCAATACAAAATAATGAAGAATGTTGTAAAACCCAAATATGATATTTGGCTGGACATTGGCATACACAATGACGGCGATATATTTGATGCGTTTACTCTGGATGCAAGCAGAGTTGTGTGTAGCAGCATCTGTGTTTCATCAATCCAAATGTATGAAGAGGCATTCGATTTGTCAGACCATATAGTACCGTGCATCTGCATCTGCGATGACAAGGTGCAATGGAAATCCTCCGGCAATGAAGTAAATGCGTTCAGGGTGATTGAACGCCTCAAAAAGATAGGATATGATGAGATTATAATTCTAGATATAAAGCGCCTTGGCAAAAATGAAGGCCCCGATATGCAATATGCAGCCAGGATTTCAGAAGCATTTTCTGGCATCATTTTCGGTGGCGGAATGCGTGAAGAAGACATTTCAGAATTCTCAAACCTGAAGCTCAGGGGAATAATTCTTGATCCAAAATTTGATTAAAGGATATTTATATTAATTCTTACATCCTTCTGCGCTGATAAGTGGCAGAAGAGCTCTTTTATTTCCGAAGATGAGCCGTCCAGCACAATTTGCTCAACACACTGACCATTGACATGTGTATGCATTGATGAATGAACAACGTCTGTATATTCATGAACTATATCGTGAACATGATGTTTCTTCTTGTCTGAATAAAGAATTGTTACGATGCAGCTTATATTTTCACCAGTATCTGGTATGCACTTTTTAGTGGAGATGAAATCCCGGATAGCATCACGTATCGCATCCGATCTTGAGGAAAAACCAGCGTCTTTTGAGGCGCCGTCAAACTCTTGCAATTCTTCTTCCGGGATAGATATGCTAATTACTACCATTGTTCCACTACGTCCTGTAGTTTAATGCAATCTATCTACAACAAGTTTACGGCCTGCTTCTCTTACTTCATCCAATGAAAAAGGAGCATCCAATATGGATCCTGACTCCTCAAATCCTGGAAACAATAATGATTTTTCCTGCTGAAATCCCAGTGTCTTGAAGAATATACGAACTATTTTCTCTGCACAGGCAAAATCAGTACTCAGCCTTGCAGCTACGGAGATGAACAACCCCTTCTTTGAGTCGTTTCTGCTCAGATTCTTTGACCATACAAACTGACCTCTGTCCACAAAAGTCTTCATCCAAGAGGTAATGCTTTCAAAATAAAGTGGAGATGCCAGAATTACTGCATCAGCACTGCTTATGTAGCTATATATTTCTGAAATGCTGTCTGATATTTGGCATAAGCCGGTATCACTACATTTGCCGCACCCAAGACATCCTGAACAGACTGAATCGGCTAGATAGAACTTTTTAACTGCAGCACCCTCAGATCTAGAACCTTCCAATGCAGCATCCAGCAGTAAGTCCGTATTCCCATTCTTTCTTGGACTTCCAGAAATCCCCACTACAAGCATTAAAAGGGATATGTGCTGCGGTGGTTTACTACTTTCCGGCATGCATATATTTCAAGACACAGTTGTCAAAGTTCACCGAGAAGTTACAAATAGCCGTCCATGGTTAGGGTGGATTAAATGGATGAAGGTAGTTTTTGTAAAGTTCGTTCGATTCTTTTTCCCAGGAATGTACTGATGGGACATGATGTAATAAAGGACATTCCAGAGATGTGTAAAAACTTTGATCTGTCTGGAACTGCAGCAATAATTACAGGCAGTAAGACAAAAGATGTTGCGGCAGATTCTATATCATCTCTTCTCAAATCAAGTAATTATGATGTGACTACAATCAGTATAGGGGCTGCCACCAGAGAAAATCTACATGAAGTTGTAGATCTGGCCAGAGACAGCCGTGCGAGTTTTTTAATCGGAGTCGGTGGAGGCTCCAAAATAGATCTTGCTAAGATGGCTTCTAAAGAGCTGGATATTGAATTTATTTCCGTGCCAACCTCTGCATCTCATGACGGTATAGCGTCCGGCAGAGCATCTATTAAAGGTCCCGACGGCCCGATATCAATGGAAGCTAAAACTCCTTTGGGAGTTGTCGCGGATACAAGCGTCATTGTTAAAGCACCTTTCAGACTGCTTGTGGCTGGATGTGCAGATGTAATTTCAAATATAACCGCCATTAAAGACTGGGAATATGCTGAAAGACTCCTCGGCGAAGAATTCTCCAGATCGGCATGCGCTATGGCGCTCTACACATCAGAAGCAATGATTGAATCTGCAGATTTAATCAAACCCGGTGTTGAAGAAAGTGTCTGGGTTGCCCTAAAACCAATTATTGTATCAGGAGTTTCAATGTCTGTAGCCGGATCATCCAGACCAACCAGCGGATCCGAGCATATGTTTTCGCATGCTCTGGATATAATCGCTCCGGGCAGAGCTCTTCATGGAGAACAATGCGGAGTGGGGTGCATCATGATGATGTATCTGCATGGAGGAAACTGGATGGCAATACGAGACGCCCTGATGAAATTAGGAGCTCCCATCACGGCAAGAGAGCTGGGAATTACAAAAGAAGAACTCCTTGAAGCTCTGACGACAGCTCACAAAATTCGCGATAGATTTACGATACTTGGTCACCAGGGTCTCACGTACGAAGCTGCGGAGAGACTGGCTAAAATCACAAAAGTCATTTGAGGGATTAAAAATGGTAGTTGTTACCTTAATCGGAGAAGATTTTGCAGAAGTTGGAAAAACTTTTGTCTTTCGCGGCCCAATAACTGAATGCAGAGACTGTAAATTAAAAGGAATCTGCTTCAATCTTGACGCTGGCTGCCGTTACTGCGTAAAAGAAGTGAGGGACGTTCATCACGAATGTCGTATCCACGAGGGCGGTGTGTGTGCAGCAGAAGTTGAAAAATTAAGCATAAATGGTGCAGTTCCAAAGAAATATGCACTAGAAGGTTCCACATTGTCATTTAATCCAACAGAATGCAACCAGATTGGCTGTAAAAACTACAGATTATGCCATCCTACAGGTGTTACCAAAGGGATGCGCTTCAAAATAATCTCTGCCGGTGAAGAACTTGACTGTCCTGCCGGGCAGAGGATGATAAAAGTAATTTTAGAATGAGTTTATACGTTTCACCGGAAGCTTTCTCCGGTGAGACGTTCAAACATTTCAATATATAAGTCTTGGACTTTCTTTATCCATTCATTAGGAAGTGCTGGAATATCAGGTTCTGGCTGACCATTTTTCCTTGCAGCCATTAACTTGTCAAAGTATCCTGTTTCCCGGTAATACTGCCTTACTGCCTCTTTGGATAATTCTACACATTCTCCAGCAGCGTAAGCATCCTCATCCCACCAGCGGTCTTCATCAGAAGTTCCGAATGTATCAATCAGCATGATGTTGCGCTGAGAATCCATTGCAAACTCTTTCTTTCCATCTACATGGATAAGCATCCTCTCACCAACTTCTGATGCAATGATATCATCTATCTTTGCCACAAGCTCAAATACATCATCTAGTTCTTTTTCAGTTAATCCAGACAGTTCTAAAGCCTCTTTTCTTGTGAGCAGCCTATCAACTTTTTCAAGCTTGGTGGTAGTCTCATAATATGGAGTCGGGAGCTTTTCTCCATATTTAACTTCATGACCTTTCTCAAATCCTAGATCAGAAGCTGTTATGTCGCCTGAACGAACTCTATCAAAGAGAGATCCGGCTACGTAGTGTCTAGAGATGAATTCCAATGGAATTAGATAATTCACAGTCGATGTGTTTATCTTACTTGTATCTTCAATGACTTCGACCCTTTTTACTCTCATACGGTTGGGAGGAATTAACTCAGTAAAATGAGTTTTAATACCTGCCTTGCGACATACTTGGAACCAAAATGCTGCAGTTCTGCAGAGAGTTTCCCCTTTTCCTGGAACATTAGATGGAATAATCTTGTCAAATACAGAGATATTGTCAGTAAAGACGAATTCCAATGTATCCTCATCTACTTCATAGACTTCTTTCACTTTACCGGTTCGTAATAAGTTCATCACTAGCGCCCCATGCGAGGAGATTTATGGCAGTATATGAGGTTTTTGTATAAGCTTGAACAATAATACGCGCATTTCGAAAAAAACAGTGATCTAACGCAGTTTAAACTATGATCGGAGATGAAGTTGCCAGCCACTGTAAACGGCTTGATGCGCTGTGCATCCAAACCATGATTTTCGAAAGTATAATGTTGGTAGTCCTCTAAAAACTTAAACTAATGGCTCTTGAAGCTGAAGAAACTGATTCTCTGTCAAATATGCTGGCACTCAAAGATGTATGGACTGAATTACTGAAATCAAGTGGGGAAGATTCTTTTTTTCTCTCCATGCCCTGGCTGAAAACATGGTGGGATGTCTTTGGATCCAATTATAAATTGAAATGCATAACTGTTAAAGAAGACGGAGAGGTAGTTGGGATAGGGCCATTTGCAGTTTCTTCAAGAGGCCGTGTAATTCCCTGGAGAAAAGTCCTATTTATTGGAAGTGGCCCTTCTGACAGGTGCGGAATCATTGCAAAGGACGGTCGAAGCGATATACATATGGCCATGTGGAGCTACTTGAAATCAACTAATGACTGGGACGTTATTGAACTTAGAGATATGGTTTCTACACAGCCCACATTTGCAAACGTACAATCTGCGTTTCCGGAAGCAGAGTGCATTACAAGTTTGTCTCCTCACATTGATGTGTCATGCGGATACACAGAGTATATGGCTCGCCTCTCAAAAAACATGAGATACAATATTGGAAGATCTAAACGTAAAATTGAGGCTGCTGGCGGACGGTTTACGTCCAGGAAAGGAGAAGAAGGATGCAAAGATGGAATAAAAATGCTTCAAAGGCTCAGCGACGCTAGGTGGGAAGGAGATAATGTTCTAAAACTTCCCAACATGATGAAATTTGCTGAAAGAGTTTCTATGATACACGGTGATCTGGGAGAGACCGTGTTTCATTCGATTGATATCAAAGACACCCCTATAGCAATCTCGATGGGTTTTGAAGATGAAAACCGCTACATGTATTATCTTTCGGGTTTTAATCCAGAATATGCAAAAATGTCCCCGGGTTATGTGCTGATTTCAGAAATAATACGCGAATGCTGTACGAATAAACTTAAAGAAGTGGATATGCTGCGGGGTACTGAAGGATATAAATACAGATTCAATGCAGTTGACAGGATGCAATCAGTAATGAGGGCTGTCAATAAAGGAACCATTAGAAATATTGAATCAAGATTTAGAGAAGAGCAGCTTTCACCCTAAAACATCTTCTTCAAATCCCTGCCTGGCATGTACATGAATGACTCAGCATAGCCGCTTAATCGATTCATTGCTGCTCTGTATTCATTTATTCCCCTTACCATCCTTACATAATCAATATCATCTGTTTGCGTGCCGTGCATTCTGATCACACTGAGCTTCTTCTCCATTGTTTCTGAAATTGGAACTACGAGATTCGGCATCAGAGCACCCCAGACTTCATACATTAGAACGCTAATATTTTCATTATTTTCAAGAAGATCGGCAACAGCATGGAATGCCCTCAGATGCTCATCATGATTTTCAAAGGGAGATGGTACGAGAATTGTATCTGGTTCAAATGTGTAAATCTCGTCTGAGATTATGCTTTTAAGATCTGCAGAGTTTGGAAATGGTGCTTTGTTTAATCTATAGTTCAGAATGTCACTTTCAGTTATTGCTGCTTTTATCTCAGACAGCCTTTCATCTGGTGTGAAATTACCGGTCTGTATTGAGGCATAGAGCGTTCTTATTTCCGATCCGTTGTCGTGAAGTTTAAGTAGTGTGCCCATGCAACCTATTGCATCATCATCTGGGTGCGGAGAGATTACTAAAAACCGATTCCCAGGGGGAACATTCATCACTTTGGGATCCCAAGCGGTTCCTTCTAATGAATCAATCACTCCGAATCTTCTCCTAAGCTTCTCAGTTATGAACTTTAACTCTAACGACGCGCTATGCATACCCACATTGAATATACTGAAAGGTTCCCTTAATAAATTAACCGGAGAGATAGCCTTGAAAACTGCAATTATTGCACTGAATGATTATTCCCAAGTCAAAGGAGGCACAGAAGTGTTTACCAAGCATCTGCACACGGTGTTTCCTGAATCTACAGTCGTGAGTGCACCGCAGAATATAGGACAAGTCTTTGCAAAAGTAGGTTTTCAAAACGAGTACCGATCATGGAAATCCGGGAAAAAATTTCTAGAACTGGATGACCATTTTGATGCTGTTTTTAGAAATGCATATGCAGGATGGAATGTTAAAACTAAATCTCCGATGATAAACATATTTCATTTCACATATTCTGGATTTTCACAGGAAGCCATGCAGGGCTCAAAAGGCCGGTTTCAAGCTAAATATGTCTCACCATTTTTCGAAAAACTCTGTTTGGATAAAGGCATTAATATTGCAGTCAGCGCTAAAGTTCAGAGAGAGTTGAAAAAATACTATAAGGCAGAATCCAGAGTTATTGAAAATGCAGTTCCAGATATTTTTCACAAGATTTCAAGAGAAAAAGCCAGAAAGGAGATTAATATAGATTATTCCGGTCCTTTGGGCATATTCGTCGGACGCACTGATAGAACAAAAGGTTTTGACATTGTACTAAAAATTTCTAAAAATATAAAAATAATGTGCGTTACTCCCAATGATACACAAAGCACAGACAATATAATTGTAAGAACAAATGTAGAATATGGAGATATGCCTAAATATTATTCTGCTGCTGATTTTTTAATATTTCCTTCTAGATATGAGTCATCTGGATATTGTATTATGGAAGCACTAAAATGTGGAATTCCCGTAGTTGCTTCACGAACTGGCATACTTGAAGATTCTGATGAAACTGATGTTGGCGTGATAGTTGATATTGGCGATGAAGAGGGATATATGAAAGGTGTTGAAAGAGTTATTAATACAAATGTTGTTCCATCTTCAGAAATCAATAGACGATTTTCAATGGAAAGATTCAAAAAAGAATACACTGAATTAGTGGAAGAGATCGGGTAATCACAGATGTTTTCTGCTAGCCCCATCTTTCCAGCCTTTCAGTAATCCTACCGCTTCAAACATAGTTCCAACGACGACTATGTAAATCGGCAACTTGCCTTCTGTTTCTTCTTTCTCTAGAATTCCCTTAGGAGCAACACGTTTGTTAATAAAATTAGACATTCTGCAGTTTACATAATGTTTGAATCTCATTTCCTCCCCAAAATGTTTACGTACTAAATATGAATTATTTCTCCCCCAGAGATATCTGAGTTTTAGATACCAGCGCACCCGGTCTTTTCTGTAAGATCCTTCACACCATTCATGCCTCACAGCGGCAGTATCTGAATAAGCAATCCTGTATCCAGATTTTACAACCTTAAGGCAGGCATCTGTTTCATCCTGATGAAATTTGAAATATGGATCAAATCCGCCTGCATCAATCAGGATCTGCCTTCTGAATGACATATTGCATCCGACCATCACAGGATAAAGACCATCTAAACATTCTTCCCGTGATTCATCAAACCATCTTCCGTCTGGAGCGACTGCGTTTTTACCCATTGAAAGATTTCCGTTCATGTCAAAAACAGGGCCACCTACACCACCAACATTCTCATCATCGTATGCATCAAGAATGGACTGTAACCAGCCCGGCTGTGCTACTGCATCGTCATCAATGAAACAAACTACTTCTGAAGTTGCCTCTACCAGACCAAGATTCCTTGCGGATGATATTCCGCCTAAGGTCTCCTGACGAATTAGCTTGAGCTCTCCCTTTGTCGCTAACAGTTCTAGCATGTCTCTGGTACCATCATTGGAAGGCCCATCAACAACGATTATCTCATCCGGTTTTGGCAACTGTGACTCTATAGACCTTAAACATTTTGTAAGCCATTGTATTCGGTTATATGTACATACAATAATCGAGATCGAAGTCATTGTTTTTCACCTTTTTTAAGCTGCATCATCAAGTGCCAGCTTTTGTTGCCGTAATCTCTTTGAAAATCTGATTCTTCAATCCGCCTTATTGCATTTGATAGCCTTTTAACACCAAGACTGTCTGTAAACATTAATGCATAACCGCATAAGGGATACAATAAAAGTCCTCCATAGTGTTTATTCACAACTGTGTAACTAGGAAGCATCCTTAGTAATTCGTCGGTCTTGTAGTGTTTATGTTCCAGAACCGAGTCGTTTTTTCCTAAGAGTATCTTCCTGCCTGCAGCAAATATTCTGGAACGCTGAGCGTCTATGAACCAAAATGAGCCTTTATGTGGCACCGAGATTATCAGATATCCGCCGGGCTTGAGAACACGATCTATTTCGCTTAATGATTTTTCAGGATTTGGTACATGTTCAAGAACATCTAACATTGAAACTGTGGTGAATGATTCATCTTCAAAAGGCAGATTGTCTGCGCTTCCCAGAACAAAATCAAAACCAGGGTAGCGCTTTTTAGCCTCAGCCATTGTTCTGGTATCCACATCTAAACCTACAGCCTTTGAGCAGCGACTGCCTACAGAACCTACTACTTCCCCATCTGAGCATCCAACGTCCAAGTATGTCTCTCCATCGGACATCCATTCGGAGAGTATCCGGGTTCTTCCAAGCAGTCTGTTCTCAGAGCCATACACTACTTTGACTTTTGTAGTACAAGGTATTTGATAAGTGTCTTGATCATTCAGTAGAGGGGACATAGATAGGCATCCAAAGTTGTAATGTTTTTTCACTGCTGATTAATGTAAAATAGATCGTGTGACTGCCTGGTGTAGGAACTGAAAAGTAAATGTTTAAGCTTAATTCCTCACCTTCAGCAAGTGTTAGCATTGTAGACCGTCCGACTGATGGATCAAGAGAGATTACTGATCCAGGCGTAAAATAAACTGTCTGGCTATACCCCAGACCATCAGAAACTATCAGCGTCAGATTTTCCTCTTCGGATAGATGCGATTTTATATCGACAATAACGCTGGAGACTCCGACTACTGTTGTAGGAAGACTTTCTACAGTCCCAGAGGGGCCATTTATGCTAAATTCAACAAAATTCTCTTTCTGAGGTTCTTTAGCTAAAGTGCCTGCTGATACAGCGACAAATACTACTAAAGCTGCAACAACTAATACCATTATTGATTTCTCGGCGGCGGTATATTTTTTGCCAACTCCAAATTTAAAGTTTAATACGAATGGATCCCTTGCCCATGATATTCTCCTGCTGACAGCAACCACCGTAAAAACCGCAGTGAATACAAGAACCTCTAAAGTAGCGGTTATTGTGGTGACTCCCAAAATGCCTCTAGACAGAAAAGTTCCTGTTATACCTACGATTACAGCACTCAGTGCTACAGATAATGCAATTCTTTCCAGCATTGTGATTTCATGTGTTTTTTCTGCTCTTGGCAGTGTGAACGACTGTGACAACAGCGCCGTATTCCCAGGGAACAACGCAGAAACCAGAGCATAACCTACAGCAAAAAAGACTGCATAGAATGCAACAAGATCTAAAACAGTCCCGTATAGGCCAGCAAGGCTCATGATGACCGCAACGACTACGATGATCAAGTTGAGTATTAGATCAAACGGTCTTGTCGGTCCTGCAAAAACAATATTTTTCACTATAACACCTCCAGACAAGATTTTAATTTAGGAGCTACTGACTCCCAGGAGTATTTTTCAATGATCAGTTTGCGGCCTTCATTTCCAAGCGTGCTTCCCATCTCAGGATTGCACAGGATCTGTGCTACTTTTTCATGAAAATTATCTTTAGTTCCGATTAAACAATTTTTACCATCTATAAGCTCTGGAATTCCATCAACTGCAAGACTGCTTACTACAACGGGACATCCTACAGACAGTATATCAATTACTTTTGTAAGGATGCCGACTCCTTTCCACAGGGGAGCTACGCATACATCTGCGGCTGAAATCCAGAGGAATATGTCCGGAACGTATCCCAGCATCACTGCATCCCCAGTATTTTCGATAGTTCCGCTGCCAGCAACATATAGTGTTGCATCTGGAACCAGTTCTTTCAGACTGGGAACCGCATCATCAATGAGATACCGTACGGCATCCTCATTCGGATAATAGTTTAAAGACCCAAAAAATAAAACAACTCTCTGACCTACAGGTATTCCTAATTTAGATTTGGCTTCATTTCTGGGAGTTATTGTTACCTTGCTTAAGTCAGCACATGTTGGGATTACAATGAATTTTGAGCTGTCAAAACCAATCTTTTTGTAAACGTCTTCATCTTTTTCAGATACCACAATTATTTTAGATGCTGTCTTTGCCACCATCTTTTCCATTAAAAGATTTGATTTTATGAATGCGCTGGATTTACCTACTGCCGCACCAAAATCTTTTATGTTTCCATGATTATCCCAGACTGAAGGAATCTGCAGGATTTTAGAAGCCATTGCCCCTGCAAATGCATAATAAGAACCCTCTGCAAACACAATCGAATCTCTATTTTTCTTACCTGCCTTTAATATGCTTAGGAATGTCTTCAGCTCACTCAATATAAATAAACTGTATCTTTGAAATTTATTATAATCCTGATTATACACCTTTTTATCCAATTCATCGGTATGGATTGGCAATATTTTCGTCCACTCTGACAATATGTGAATAAGTTTGGGGGTTCTTTCACTGCTTTGAGGATTTGGATGCACATATGGCACGAATATGATCTTGTTCATTGTGATTCCTCATATATTCCACACAGCCGCTCTGCAGAAACACTAAAATCAAATTCATTAACGGCTAGATCTCTTGCCTTACAGCTCATCATTTCAATTCTGGACGTGTCGTTGAAGAGCGTTATAACTGATTCGGCGATGTTTTCAGGCGCCTGTGAAGTCATCAGACCTGCACCTTCGCTGACTATGTCTGTTTCAATACCTCTGCCAAATGAGGATATAACAGGTATACCGCATGAAATGGATTCTATCGCAGTAAATGGAAATAAATCATTCCTGCTACTCAACACATAAAGATCTGCACAGTTGTAGAGTTTTGCTAGACCATAGCTGTCAAGATGCTCTGTATGAATTAAGACTGTATCAGTAAGGTCTAATTTTCTTATGAGTTCTCTTAAATTTTCTTCTTCTGGACCTGTTCCTTTGATGATTAGCTTAAAATCAGGATTTTTATCTTTTATAAGCTTAGCAGCTCTTATTAAGATATCCATGCCCTTGTTATAATGCAGCCTTCCGACTGAAATGATCACGTTTTGATCTTCTGTTAGCCCAAACTCCCTGCGAGATTCTTCTTTATCCATCGGCTTGAAGATTGAACTGTCTACTCCAGAATGAACTACCTGTGTTATCTGTTCCACGTCAAATCCATAATTGACTAGATGAGCGGCTGCAGATTTTGAACGAGGAATTATTTTGCAATTTTTTGCTATTCTTTTTCCAAGTGTGTTGTAAAATTGTTTTTGAATTGTCCCCGCCAGGCCCTGCATCACGACGTCTAATTCCTGCCAGATAAATAATTTTGAAAGTGAATTTTTGACTGCAGAATTAGAATACATAGTTCCCATCTGAAAAACTTCTCCAGACTGAACTATGTCAAATGAGTTCTGCTTGAGATATGCTTTCAATAAAGGAGTACAGGGAAATACGGCCGGGGGGAAGATCGTCGATAGTCGCGTTGGCACATACACCGTGTTTACGTTATCTAATGAACATTTTACAGCTGGTTCGTATGCATCAGAGATGTATATAGTTACTTCATGACCTCTGGATGCCATAGTTTTAGCTAACTTTGTGATGTTTAGGTCGTCATCTGAATCTGGTATCGGATTTTTTGCTGTTCGGCCTTTCGGCAGATCAGCAGTTTTGGTAATCAGATTTACCAAGGCGATGTTCATTTCATATCCCCCTGGCGAACATTACCTGATATCGTCCGTTATCGTAGACTTTAGAGTTCATTACTTCTTGATTTAGGTAGAAATCATACCTGTCTTCTATACCCCATTGCTTATACCATAGCTCAGTAGTATCATCAAATAAGTATGAACCTGATCCAGAACTTGAAGCCATCTCAAGTACAGTTGTCGGATAAGTTGCGCTGAACTGCAGTCTCTGATATGACTCTCCGTCGCCCCAGTCTTTGTAAGGATAGTAACCTCCGATCACATATGTCTGGGGAACCTCTTCTGATAAGTAATCTGATGCGGCAATACTCTCAGCACTGCTTGTGTACAGACTCTGTTGATAGAATACAGTAGAAGCACAGGAAATAACGATGCCTGCCACAATGATAGTTGTAAGCACGGCAGTGACTTTTCTCTTTCTTAGAAGAGTCGGCACAAAGAATAATGGTGCTACCAGCATTAGATACAGAATTCCTCTGTCGTAAATCTGTCCGTTAAAAAACAGAGCATCCAGAGGAATAGCTATGGCTGGTATAAACAACAGAGGAAGTATGTGTTTTGGAATTGAAATTTTCTTTCGATTAAACACATAAACTAATAGTCCAATCAGCGTCAGCAAGCCGAACAAAAGTATAGTAAATGTACGAATCTGAGGATAAAGCGTTCCAAATATATTTTCTGTACCAGTCCTCATCTCATATTGGTTTTGAACTGCCTGATCCATGAATCCAAGATATTGAACCTGTCCAAGGACAAATTGCGTTAAATTCAACGTGAATTCGGCTGCTCCGACTAAAGACCAGATCACCCAGATTATCAAGAATAAAGCCGCTGGCCAATGGCCATTTGCTGGGGGAGCTGCAGTTTTGAACCTATGATATATTCTACTGATGATTTCTTTCGCAATTACTGCACTCAGTACAAACAGCACAGTGGTTGGATGAGACACTGTCAAAAATGCAAATAATGCAACGGCTGTTCCTTTCCACACAGTTCCCTGTCTTTCCAGACATACAAATATCAGCAACCCGATTGCTAAGCCAATAGATTGTGGTGAGAAGTTAAATTGCAGCCATACATTCACAAAGGCGGCTGCTAGAAATGCCAATCTGTATCCTGCTGCTGGCACATATGTTCTAACAAACAGATATATTGCCACCAGCGTAAATGCCGCAGCAAATACTGGGTAGAATCTTAGAAATCCCAGTACATTTGGATCAGCGATGGCTGAAAATGTTGCAGCGAATGCAAAGAATCCCGGATAGTTATATGCATATGAGTAATCAGGATCATCGGGTATGAAACCGGTAGACACTATTTCAAATGACGAATTATAATGCATGTATGAATCCCATACAGCAGGATACGTCTGAAACAATGCTGTTGATCCCCACAATGTAACAAAGACGGCCATTGCTTGTATGAAAAACACTCTTTCAGATGCAGTAAATGCCCCTATTGCAAGGGACAAGACCATTATGCCCATTCCAATCCAAAAACCAACAGGAAGCATTCCAAGAAGACCAAATGGCTCAGATACTGGGATGTGCTGTATAGAATATCCGTATGATGAGACTATGCATATTGCTAGTCCCACCAACGTCAAAAGATAGAGAGGTAATGGACGTACCCGGTATTCATTGTTCAAGAATTTCCCCATCTTTGAATCCTATTTCAACAGAGTGTTTATAAAATTAACCAATGAAGATGATTGTATTTCTCAAAAGAATTTCTACAGCTATTAAAACCGAAATTATAAGTATCTCTCCTTTACAAAATATGATCAGTTCTAAGCCGACGCTGAATAGCGAGATGTGATTCTAAAAATGATATCTGCGTGTGTAGCGTAAGCTATGAATGAGGATGCCAGAAATGACCAAAAAGGTAGCGATTATCATACCTGCACTGAATGAAGAAGAAAGCATAGCAGACGTTATTGATAATGTGTTAGATGTTGGTCTTCGCAATCCAGATTACAATTTATTTTTAGAAGTTATAGATGGCCGTTCATCAGATCGGACTGCTGAAATTGCAAGAGAAAAAGGTGCAAATGTAATTGTTCAAAAAGGTAAAGGTAAAGGAGTCGGTATCAGGCAGACCATAGATCTTTGCTTTCCAAAGAATGTTGTTGATAGAACGTTGTCTCTTGCATGCGGAAACTGCAACCATCTCCAAGACATTTCTTCACTTTTAGATACTAATTATATAATAATGTTAGATGCCGATGGAACATATCCTCCAGAACATATTCCTGATATAATTAATGCATTAGAATCAGGTGAAGATGTTGTAATGGGATCGCGGTTCAAAGGCACAATCGAAGAAGGTGCCATGACTGGCATGAATAGAGTTGGCAATAAGATTCTCAGTACTCTGGCGGCAGTATTGTACAATCACAGATGCAGCGATATATGCACAGGAATGTGGGGATTCAGGACTGATGCACTGAAAGTGTTGCAATTGGAGTCCAAACATTTTGAACTTGAAGCTGAATTATTTGCTGAATCAATAAAAAAAGGTCTGAATGTTGGAGAAGTTCCAATCAGATATTTACCGAGACGTGGAGAAACCAAATTGGTTCCGATAGCCGCGGGAATTTCCATATTATCTATGATAGTAAAGAGAAGATTCTGGAATGCTGGTGGCGGTTTTGGATTTCGATTAATAAAACCTAGAGAGGATTCTGCAAACTCGATTCGTATTGGATGATGATATGAAGATTGCAATGGTTACTCCAGAATTTCTCAGTTGGGGAGGAATAGGAAGCTATACAATGCAGCTTGCAAAACATCTTCCGCCTGAGTTTGAAATGCATCTGATATGTTTGAATGGAGATGCGAGTTCATGCGATATTGACATACACAGTCTAGGAGAGTCAAAAGACACTTTCTTCTGCAACGGGCAATTTCAATACAAACTCTGGCGCTCGTTTAAAAAACTACAAGATGATAATAAATTTGATCTTGTGCACGCCAACCATGCACAGATGCCTGATATTTTAATGAAACTCTCGCACAGCGGTGTGCCATCAATCACAACTGTGCACAGCACCATTGGATCTCAGCGTCTGGGTACTAAGAATTCAGCAGCGCCTGTAGATCGTTTAGAAAAATCAGAGCGGATGACATATGCACTTTTTCCGCTATTATCTGCTACCGAAAAATTCTATCTAAAACGGTCTCCTAATCTAATATTTGTTTCAGAGTACATTCGAGCATGGTGTGTTGACAGAATAGGCGTAGGAATAGGATCGGAAGTCATTCCTAACGGCATAGATGCAAATGTATTCTCACATAAAGATTATAGTGAAGCAATAAGGCATTTCCCTCAGTTAGACGGCATTGAGAATATCGTTTTATTTTCAGGACGGATGATTGCACTTAAGGGCATAGAAACTGCAATAGTGGCTAAAAAAGAACTTGCTGATGAGGCTTGTTTTGTTTTCGCTGGAAACGGCGACTCATCAAAATGGTTATCCTATGCTCATTCAATCGGCTTAGGCGACAAAGATTGTATATTCCTTGGTCCCGTAAATTACGAAGAAATGCCATACTTATATTCGTTGGCTTCTGCTTTCATTCTGCCTTCATTCTCTGAAAGCTTTCCACTGACCGTTCTGGAAGCTATGTCCTGTGGAGTTCCAGTCATTGCATCAAATGTCGGCGGGGTTCCTGAAATTGTTCAAAATGAGAAAGATGCCATACTTATAAACGCTGGAGACAGTGGAGAATTGTCAAAAGCAGTATCAAGAGTATTGATCAATGATAATTTAGTAAATAATATAAAAATTAATGCACGAAACAAAATTTTAGATAGATTCAATGTGGAAACTATGGCAAAAAACACTGCAGAAGCATATATAAAAGCTATTGAGGAGTCAGAATGAAAGTTCTTCTTGTAAATCCGCCCAGATATAATGGAGTCTCAGTTATACGTGAAGAAAGATGCGAAGTCACAGAAAGATATTCGGTGCTGGAGCCCTATTCGCTCCTGCAGATAGCTTCACTTCTGAGAAATGACGGGCACAACGTATCATTCATAGATTTGAATGGATTGGATATGAAATATGATGCTCTGAAAGATAAATTAGACAGGACTAAGCCTGACGCTGTTTTATTCCGTTTTACTCCCACCACATTCGATCATGATATAAAAACCGCCAGCATCTCTAAAGAATTAGATCCAAGCATACGTACCGCAGGACTTTGCTGGACATTGCATACTCTCGGATCGCAGGTTATGAACGAAGCACCAGACCTTGATGCATACATAACCGATGAGTATGAAGTTGCATCCCCTGCATTGATCAACTCTTGGGAAAAAGGAAGTGATGTGTCACCAGGTACAATAACGAAGAATGGATATGGTGGAAATGTAGAACCAGTTAAGGATTATGACTCTCTTCCACTCCCAGCCTACGATCTGCTTCCCAACCTAGATCCATACTTTGTAACAGCCCCTGCAGGGCAGCCGTTCAGTATATTGTATACTAGTAAAGGATGTCCATTTAAATGTTCATTCTGCACAGTTGCTGGTACTCCTTTAAAAATGAAATCTTCACAAAAGATAGTTGAAGAACTAAGATACCTTAAAGATCATTACAGTCTACGCACCGCATCATTCTTTGATGAAACGTTTACATTTAACAGAAAAAGAACAGAAGAAGTCTGCAGATTATTGAAGGAAGAAGATCTTGACATTAAATGGTACTGCAATACAAGAGCCCATTTGGTAGATAAAGAACTCTTGGAGATGATGAGATCTGCTGGCTGCCGCGGAGTATCATTTGGTATTGAATCCGGAAGCCAGAGAATTTTAGATTCTGTAGGAAAAAATATAAAAATAGATGAAGCTAAAAATGCAATAAAATGGGCTAAAGAAGCTAAAATCAAAACATTCTGTTCATTTATTCTCGGATTACCAGGAGAAAACTGGGAAAGTGTGTCGGAAACTATGCGCTTTGTAAAAGAGACTTTGCCTACATCAGCACAGTTTAATGTGGCTGTCCCGTACCCTGGAACAAAATTATATGAGGATACCTATGGAAAAGATGCACCGAGCACTGATTTTAGATTACTATATCAAGACAGTGCTGTGACAGGTACAGCAGAGCTGAGTCCTGAAGATCTTAACAACGCCAGAGAAGCTGCATATAGAGCACTATATACATCAGGAAGATGGTGGGGATCAAATCTAAAACATGTAATTACTGAACCATCTGACCTTGATCTGGCATTCAGATATGCTTTGAAGATTGTAAATAATTTTGTGTTTCACAAAATGAAAGATGCTCATTGAGGAATCATATGGAGACAATGAAGATACTGATGGTTTCAACGTTCTACCCGCCATATCATTTGGGTGGGGATGCAGTTCATGTAAAGTATCTTGCTGATGAGTTGACAAAAGCAGGTCATGAAGTGCATATAATTCATAGTTTAGATGCATATAATCTAAAAAAGAACGGGAAGAAAGATGACATAAATGATAATGCAGAACATATCTACAGACTGAAAACAGACTTAGGACCTGTTTCTGCGGCTGGTGCATATCTGACTGGCAGGAATAGAAACGCAGACAGGCTCGTTGATAAAGTATGTTCAGAGGTTAAGCCAGATTGGATTCATTATCACAACATATCTATGCTAGGGTGCGGAGTGTTAAGTAAAGGAAAATCTAAAAAAATTTACACATGTCACGACCACTGGCCTTTTTGTCAGCGCAACGATTTCATGAAATTTGGAGAACATATCTGTGATGTTCAGAATTGTGTAAAATGTTCAATAAAATCACACCGTCCAGTTAGAATGATCAGTACAAACCAAATCGTATCTGAGATAAAACGATTAGATGCAGTAATCTCTCCATCAAACTATATGAAAAATATGCTAGATGTGCTTGGATTAGAGTCTGTTCTAATTAAGAATTTTGTCCCCCGACCTACGGAAGATATCAGCACTAAAGATGATTTTCATTTCGTATATGCTGGAGTGCTTGAAAAACATAAAGGAGTGGATATTTTAATTAATGCATATTTGAAATCAAAATCTGATTTTGAATTACATTTTCTTGGAGATGGATCTCTAAAAGAAAATGTCATGAAGATGTCTGATAAGGGAATAAAGTATCTAGGATTTCTTCCAAGATGTCAATTAATTCCAGAAGTTGCATCATCGCTCTGTATGACCGCACCGTCTGTATGCGGTGAAAATTCTCCACTGTCCTGCATCGAAGCATTGTCTGTCGGTGTACCCCTTGTTGTTTCACCAAATGGAGGATTACCAGAGCTTGCTGAAAATTGTGGAATAATCACACCCCCAGATGAAAATGATCTCGCGTATGCGTTGATTCAGATGGGCAATGATAGAGATTTGAGGGATAAAATGTCACGTAATGCATTAGTAAAATACGAAAAAGAGCACAGTCCAGAGGCCTTCATGAAACAGTATTTTTCATTAGTGGAGGCATTAGTATGAGAGTAGCACTCATAAATACCGGTTTTGAACCCGGTGAAGGTGATTTGCGGCCTGCGCCACCATATGGCATAATGACAATAGGTGCTTATCTGGAATCTAAAGGACATGAAGTGGCTCTCTTTGATTGGAGTGGAGAAGAAATAAATGATGAAAAAAGAAGAATGCTCATCAATTACAAACCAGACATAATTGGGATGCATACAAAGATCTCTACTGCTTTGCTGAGGGCAATTAAAATCAGTAAGTGGGCCAAAGTGAAAGAGATTCCAGTGGTGTGGGGAGGCCCTGGAACTATGGTTATTCCAGAACTTATGTTAAGGGAAGGACCTGTTGATTATTTAGTCCTAGGAGAAGGAGAGATTACCACCTCAGAACTTTTGGAATGTTTAGAAAATGGATCCTCACTAGAAGATGTTAAAGGAATAGCATATTTAAAAAATGGAGAGTATGTAAGAACTCCTCCCAGAGAAAGAATGACCGATCTTGATTCTCTACCGTCACCACTCTGGAATAAACTTGGAGATCTTTCAAAATATTTTACTCCCCTGCATGGAAGAAATGCCGTATCAATTGTCACAAGCCGTGGCTGCCCTGGAAATTGCACATTCTGTTATTCTAAAATGATGTGGGGCTATAAATGGCATGCATTCAGCCCGCAAAGGGTTGTGAGTGACATGGAAAAAATTATGAAACTGGATCCCAGGATAAATGGATTCATTATAATGGATGATTTATTTGCTACAGATCCAAAAAGAGTGGAAGAAATATGCTCATTGATTATTAGTAAAAAACTAGACATAATCTGGAACTGTGAAATAAGAGCAGATATGATAAACAGACCGCTTCTAGAGATTATGAAACGTGCTGGTTGTAAACAGATATTAGTCGGTGTAGAATCTGGTTCAGATAGATTACTGACAATGGTCAGAAAAGACATCAGCGCAGATGAAATAATCCGTGCCTCCAACCTCATTCATGAAGCGGATATGGAAGTTTATGCAATGGTTATCAATGGTCTGCCTACTGAAACAAAAGAAGATATCAAAGCTACAGAACATATGCTTGACGTAATAAAACCAGAATATACTGAATTTCTTACATATATGCCGTATCCTGGAACTGCTCTTTTTGATTCTGCAGTTGAAAATGGATTTGATCCTCCTGCAAATTTAGAAGGCTGGGGAGATATGGGAACGTTCAGTGTATCTTCAATTCAGGATAAGGGACTTTCGAGTTATGCTAATAAAATGTATATTTCAATGGAAAAAAGAACTAAACGCAAAGCAACGATGAATTCATATTTGAAATCAATTACAAAAGATCCAATCACAGCACCGATGAGGGCTATTAAATTCATGATGAAGCGCAAGGGGGATAATAATGGAGCATAAACTTTTGACATCGCAAGATGATATTGAAAGCTTGGAAAGAGAATGGGAGATTTTAAGAAAATGCTGCGGTGCATCCATTTATTCATCTCATGCCTGGGCATTAGAATGGTTGGATAAATTTGGATCACAAGTACAGCCAAATGTGATTGTTCTTGAAGAAGAGGGCAGGATCTGCGCCATTGCTCCATTCATTATCTGTGAACAGAAAATGTCTGGAATAAAAATTAAAAAGTTATCTTTGATAGGAAACGGTACTGGTACCACCGAACTGTATGATCTTGGCATTCTTTGGTGTGGAGAAGCTGAAAATATAGTAGATTCTCTTATAGAGGCAATTGATAAATTAGATTGGAATGTCATTCAATTTCATGATATGAAAGAAGATGATGTTTCAACATTACTTTATGAAAAGATATCATCACTCTGGGATACTGACGAAGTGGTGAAAATTCCCTGCCCATATGTTGATCTGGAATCGGTTACGGATGCTCTAGATAATGCTTCCTCGCGCACCAGAAGAATGATTAGAAAAACGCTCCAGTCTCTGGAAGACGATTCCAGAATCAGATACAGAAGAGTTGACATACCAGAAGAAGTAAAAGAAGCTGCAGATTTCTACGCACTGCATCACATCTCAAGATGGGAAGACAGAGGTGGCAGCATTTTTTCAAACGAAGATATTGCATCATTCTTGAAAGATATTACAACATATGCAGCTAATGAAGGATACGGTGAAGTGTTTGAAGTCTGGATTGATGGCACACTTGCATCACAAATGATATGCTTTGAAGACGGAGATGTTATGAGGGCATATAGGGTTGGTATGCAGCCTAGGTTTTCACAACTATCTCCTGGGAATTTAGTATCATACTATGCCATGAGCGAAGCATTAAAATCAGGATTTACACAGTTCGATTTCGGTGCTGGTTCTGAAGAGTATAAGTACAGATTGGGATCAAAAGACAGGTTCTTAATGCGTATACAGTCAAAACGCGGATCCATGAAAACAATATCAAAACTGTCTTCACTTCCAGGTGTAAAATACGTACTAAACAAAAGCGGAGCTAAAGAAAATGCATTAAAAGCAATAAATGATTAATTCATAACAATATCAATAAGGAGGTTCAGCACATAGTCAGATGATTGTTTTCTGATGCTGTCTCTATCCCCCTCAAAAATCTCTTTTTTTGTTATTACACGGCCTTTGTAATCAACACCAAAACACACTGTACCGACAGGCTTCAAGTCCGTGCCTCCATTCGGTCCAGCTATACCAGTTATAGATATACCAATATCTGCTCCGGTAGCTTTTCTTATCCCTGATGCCATTTCTGCAGCGGTTTCAATACTTACTGCACCGTATTGAACTATAGTTTCTTCACATACTCCCAGAAGTTTTACTTTAGACTCATTAGAATATGTTACACACGATGCCAGAAAATAACTGGAAGCCCCGGAAATGCTGGTGATTATTTCAGAAACCATACCGCCAGTGCAGGATTCAGCAGCAGCGAGTGTGAGATTATTAGCCGATAAAAGATCTTTTAGAATGCTAGAAATCATCAGGAATCTCCCATTATCTGGCGGAGCCTTTCATCACCTTTGACTTCACAGATTGTTTCTGCTACACCTTCTGGCACCAGTGACTGCCAATCTCCGTTGTTAAGCATTCTGGTTCTCACTTCAGTACCAGAATAGATATGACGATCAAACATAGGTGCGATATCTACTTCATACCCTGCCTCTTCAAACAGCCTGCGAGTCAGGGGATTATTGCTGTATACGGTGTCAAAAGGAGGTACCATTGATTCTACATGTGCTACCCATAATGAGTATTGATTGATATCTACTATCGGGACAAGATAGCAGTTATCGATACCCTCGTGACGGAGCGCTCTAGATATCATCAAATGCCTTTCACCTGCGGTAAATGGATTTTCAAAGGTGTGAGATAGCTGAGCACTTCCTATGCCAATTATGATGCTATCACTTTTCTCAGCAACCATTTTAATGACGCTAAGGTGCCCCTTGTGGAACGGTTGAAATCTTCCTATTATGAGAGCGCTCATTGAAATCACCATACATCAAGTATGAATTAAAAAGATATCTGCGGTTACTGCCGCAGAATAAGAGTTAAAAAGGATTAGTTTGGAGTAGGACCGCTACCCCTGATGTTTACAGGTCTGATTTTTTCAGTTCCTTTGGAAACGATGTTTGTAAATTTATGCACCAGGCTTTCCTTTTCAGGACATGAAACTAATGCATTCTCTAAGACGTCTCCAAGGGTATCTACTGGGACGATTTCAATCATATCCATATAACGATCTTCAATGACGACGTCGCCTAGATTTGATCTTGGGATGATTACTTTCTTAATCCCAGAATCTGCAGCAGCTTCTATCTTCGCAGTAACTCCACCGACTGGTAGAACCTGACCTCTGACTGAAAGTGATCCTGTCATGGCTATTGTCTGGTCAATCGGGATGTTTTCATATGCTGAGATTACTGCAGTAGCTACACTTACAGATGCTGAATCGCCTTCAACTCCTTCATATGTTCCGATGAACTGAATGTGTACATCATGGTTGGATATGTCCTCACCAGAGTATTTCTTGACAAGCGCTGAGACATTTTCAACAGCCTCTTTTGCGATCTCACCAAGTTTACCTGTTGCTATGATTCTTCCACCTGACCGGGTCTGCGGAGGAGTGACTTCAGCCACGATTGGTAACACAACACCAGAATACTCAGACATAGAACTTTCAGCGTTAAGAGCTGCAAGACCATTGACTACTCCTACTGCATCACCCTCTACAACAAATGTGTTGTATTCCTTCTTAGACTCGAGATACCTGTCTGCAATCTGTTGCTCAAGACTGCGAGCGATCTTCTTAGCATCAACGACGATATCAGCAGTTACAAGATCCGCTCCCCTTTCTCTTGCGACATCACCAGAAACCCTTATCAGTCCGCCCAGCTCCCTTAATCTAAGAGTAAGGTGGCCGAATCTGCCAGCTCTGCGCTGTGCTTCTTTAAGAATTTCACCCACTGCAGCCTTGTCGAAATGGGGGATTTTTTTATCCTTGGCGATTTCCTGAGCTACGAATCTTACAAGCTTTATTCTGTTTTCATCAGTGTCAGGCATTGTAGATTGCATGTATACTTCGTAACCATATCCACGAATACGAGATCTCAGTGCCGGGTGCATTCCCTGAATAGCATCAAGGTTTCCAGCACAGACTAAGATGAATTCACAAGGTACTGGTTCAGACTTCACCATAGCACCGGAAGATCTTTCGCTTTGTCCGGTGATTGAGAATTTTCCCTCCTGCAGAGCAGTTAACAGGCTTTGCTGGCTCTCTGCCTTAAGAAGGTTTATCTCATCAATGAAGAGAACTCCCCTTGAAGCTTTGTGAATTGCGCCTACTTCTAAACGCTCGTGAGCAGGTGTCTCTAGCCCTCCGCTCTGGAAAGGATCATGCTTGACATCACCGAGTAATGCTCCGGCATGTGCCCCTGTTGCATCCACGAATGGCGGCATTTCATTATCATCGTGCCCAACTAATAGTTTAGGTACCAGATAATTTTCCTTATTACCGCCGATGTAGCGCATAGCCATCATAATGACTAGGATGAACAGCAGTGCAACAAAGAGAATTGTTGTGTCCATGGTTATTATGAACCATGCTAAACACATCATACCGACAAGCACCATGATCATAGTGAGCATTGTCGTCTTCTGCTGCTTTCTCTGCATAGCCTCCCTTTTTTGCGCAGCGACGATCTCTTTTCCTTTTCCAGCAGGGACTACCCTTATCTTAGGCTCATTGGGATCTTCTTGATTGTGATATCCAATGATGTCCTGCATCTCACTCTTTGGAAGGTATTCTGTCATCGATCTGGCAAGCATAGACTTTCCAGTACCAGGCTCGCCGATAAGCATCACATGACGCCTTTGCTCGGCTGCCTTTTTTACTACCTCGACAGCAGAATCTTGACCGATTACTTGATCGGCAAGCTTTTCAGGAATTTCTATATCAGCAGTTGTGTTAAAATTCTGAGAATTTAACCAGTTGTCGATATCAGAAGACCTTCCCGTAGAGCTGATTTGTTCGTTGCTCATATCAGATATTCTCCAACTCAAATGAACTCATGCCCCTGCCCTTAATTAAAGTTTATCCTTACCTTTATGAAGCTATGGCAACCAATTTATGCAAAATTTCTAAAGCCACCGTTGAAATCCAATATAATGAAGGAAGGCTTTTAATTCAAGTAAAGAATGTTGAAGCGAATGGCTAAGAAAAACGTATCAGTGGAAGATCTAGACTTACCAGAGGGAGTTACAGATATTCTAATAAAAAACGGCATTAAAGATCTGTATCCCCCGCAGGCTGAAGCTGTCTTCCCTGCATTAGATGGAAAAAATCTGATGGTAGCCATTCCGACAGCATCTGGAAAAAGTCTGATAGCGTATCTGGCTGCAGTAAAACAGGTACTGGAAAATCACGGTAAAGTGATATATATAGTTCCATTAAGGGCCTTAGCCGCAGAAAAATATGAAGACTTGAAAAGATTCGAGAGGCTGGGTCTGAAAGTTGGAGTTTCAGTCGGAGATTTTGATTCTCCTGATCCCCAATTAGATAAATATGATATAATCGTCGCTACCTCTGAAAAAGCAGATTCGCTGCTTAGACACAGAACCGACTGGGTCAAGACTGTCGCGTTGGTTGTGGCAGACGAAGTACATCTGATACATGATCCTGGCAGGGGCCCTACATTAGAAGTAACATTAGCTAAGCTGAAGAAATTAAACCCGACAATACAGATAATCGCTTTGTCTGCTACAATTCAAAACGCTAAAGATGTGGCTGAATGGCTTGGCGCTAAGCTGATAGAAAGTGAGTGGCGCCCTACCCGATTGAAAGAAGGCGTGTACTTTGAGAATAAAATCTATTTTGTTGACAATACCCGACATGAAGTAAGGAATCTTAAAACTCCCGTGGTGTCGCTTGTTTGTGATGCCGTGGAAAATGGTGGCCAGTGTCTAGTGTTTGTAAACACAAGGAAGGCTACCGAAACCGAAGCAAAGAAAATCGCTGCCACTCTGAAATACTCTCCAGAATTGGAATCTGAAGAAAACGAAGACGGAGAGCAGACATCTGTAGCAAAATTACTGAAAGAATGCATGAAACGGGGAGTCGCATTCCATCATGCCGGTCTGACAAATGACCAGCGTAAATATGTAGAACGGAATTTCAAGCATGGTCATATCAAATGCATTGTGGCTACGCCTACTCTTGCAGCCGGCATAAATCTCCCAGCTAGGCGCGTTATCATCAGAGATGTGCAGAGATTTGGACCTGGCGGACAGGTTTCGATTCCAGTGATGGAAATAAAACAGATGTGCGGAAGAGCAGGCAGACCCAGATTTGATCCATACGGCGAGGCAATACTTCTTGCCAACTCAGAAGAAAAAAAATCATTTCTGATTGAGAATTACATCCTTGCAGATTCTGAAGAGATTTACTCAAAGTTAGGCAATGAATCTGTTTTAAGATCCCACATTTTAGCACTCATTGCATCTGAGACTGCACATTCCAGAGATACTTTAATGGATTTCTTAAATTCCACATTCTATGCTTATCAGACGACGATGTCGCTCCTAGAAGATACAGCGGATAAGGTTCTGGAATTTTTAGAACAGGAAGGAATGATAAGCATATCTAATGAAGTTATAAAAGCTACATTTTTTGGAAAGAGGGTTTCTGATTTGTATATTGATCCCCTCAGCGCAATAAAGCTGAGAGACGCTTTGCGCAACTATGCTGACGGAAAAACCATATTTGGATTCCTGCAGGCCATTTGCTCTACGCCAGATCTGCTCCCTCTTTATCTAAAAGTCGGCGAGGACATAAAGTATGATGAAGCTGTGATTAGAAGATCCAGTGAACTTCTTCTTGAACCCCCTAACGAATTCAGTGAAGACTATGAATTTTATCTTACAGAAATAAAAACTGCATGTATGATTGAGTCATGGATTGATGAAAAGGATGAAGATGAGCTACTTTCTGAATTTGGAATAGGTCCCGGTGATTTAAGGAATAAAGCAGACACAGCCGAATGGCTGATATATGCCACAAGAGAGCTTTCAAACATATTCAATAAAGATGCTTATCCGATGCTTACGGAGCTCATGGCTCGGTTGAGGAACGGCGTTAAACCGGAACTTCTTGAACTAGTACGCTTGAAGGGAGTGGGCAGAGCCAGAGCAAGATCAATGTATAATTATAACGTAAGGAATTTTGAAGATATCCGTAACACCGAAATGCAGAAACTGGCAAGAATCCCCAGTATAAATCTCAAACTGGCTGAAAGAATTAAACGCCAGGTTGATCCAGAATGGTCTGCTAAAAATGAAAAAGTAGAGCTGAAAGAACCTGTCAAACAGGTTCCTTCATCCCCGCATCAAAAAAGTCTTTTTGATTTTTAAGCGATGACGCGCTTAACATCTGCTACATTTGGCTCGGCATTTAAGATATTTCCACAGGATTTTATGACCGTGTCGGGATCTTTAAGTACATTACCTGTACAGACACATACTACACGTTCATCAGAGTCAATTATACCTTCATTCTTGAGCTTGACTAAACCTGCAATTGATGCTGCGGATGCTGGTTCTACACCGACTCCTTCTTTACGTCCCAGCAACTTCTGGGCTTCGAGAATTTCTGTATCTGTCACCGTAGTAGAGTAGCCATTTGTGTCATATATCGCCTTTAGAGCTTTTCTGCCGCTGGCGGGGTTTCCGATTCTTATGGCAGTGGCAATCGTCTCAGGGTTCAATTCAGGCTTAAAATCTGCAGAACCTTCCTTAAACGCTTTTGCAACTGGAGCTGCTCCTTCTGCCTGGATTCCTGTGAGTTTAGGCATTTTATCAATCCAGCCGAGAGCTTTCCACTCAGACAATGCTTTGTACACTGCCCAAATATTGGCTGCGTTTCCAACCGGTATGATAATTCTATCAGGGACGTCAAAACTCAGCTGATCTATAATTTCAAAAGCTAAAGTTTTCTGTCCTTCTGGACGATAAGGATTGATACTGTTTAAGAGATATAGAACACGCTCGTCTGCAAGAGACTTCACAACGTTTAATGCGTCATCAAAGTTTCCATTGACCATTACGACTTTTGCACCGTAGAACATTGCCTGAGCCAATTTACCGGCAGCTACTTTTCCGGATGGAAGAAGCACTACACACTTCAGGCCGCCCTTGGCTGCATATGCCGCCAGAGATGCAGATGTGTTGCCTGTTGAAGCGCATCCTACCGTCTGGCATCCAAGTTCTATTGCTTTGGATACTCCAACCGTCATACCGCGATCTTTGAAAGAGCCTGTCGGGTTTGCCCCCTCATATTTCACATGTACTTCCTTAACTCCAAGCTGTTTGCTCAAAGCCTTGCAATCGTAAAGAGGGGTTCCTCCCTCAAGCAGTGAAACGTTGCATTTGACGGGCAAAAATGGCGCATATCTCCAGACATTCAATGGTTTTTCTCTCAAATCTTTTGGTTTGAGATTTGCAACTGCGTCGAGATCGTTTTCAATGGTTAGAATGCCGCCACATTTAGGACAGGCATCTAAAAAGGGATCTGTAACTTCTGATCCGCACTCAAAACATTTGATTTTGTGCATATTATAAACTCCTGCACCCTTCACCCCATGTAGTGATCCAGGTTTTATCAACAGCAATGTTTGATCGTTCATAGCTGCCAAGCATTGCTTCTAAAATAGATTTTCCGTCAGATATTGACATATCAAATATTGCTATAACGCAAGGGCCAGAACCTCCCAAAAATGATCCTGCCGCTCCAGCTTCAAGAGCTGCCTTTTTAGCTTCCATAAATCCAGGATTCAGCTTAGACCTTGAAGGTTCAACTATCACATCAGTCATACCCTTACCAATCAGACTGATATCTCCGTAACACATTCCCAAAACTAAAGATGAAGCATTTCCAACTTCATATGTCAGATCACTCATGGCAACCTGTTTGGGAATTACCATACGTGCATCAAGTGTTTTCACCGTAAAAGAAGGCATTACTACTACAACGCCTAGATTCTTCGGTGGTGTTACCCTCCTGAGTTCAAGAGGTTCATAACATCTGATTACTGTAAATCCTCCCAGAACGCAGGGACCGACATTATCTGCATGAAAACTTCCAGAGGTTACTTTCTCAGATTCAGCAGCACAGGCTATAACATCTCTTGGAGAGAGCTTGTTACTTAAAAGCAGATTTGCTGCTACGGCGCCACCAGCGGCAGAAGCTCCAGAAGAACCGATCCCAGATCCGGGACGGAACCCTTTTTTGATGTTGAATGCGATGCCAAAATCCGCATTACCTTTTTTCAAAACTTCAGCTGCGGCAACTCCCGTTGAGTTCAAAGTTGCATCACCAGTTATAGCTTCGGCGCCCCATCCTTCGATTGATTCTATGATCACCCCGGGTTCGCTGGTTTTCTTAGCCTCGATTATGTCAAACGGTTCTGACAAAGCCATTCCAAACACATCGAATCCGGATCCAAGGTTGGAGAGTGTTGCCGGAGCGACAACCTTTACTTTTTCCATGGTTATACCTCTGAGCCTTCATAAATATGGACTACTTTAAGCTTTCACAAATGAGCCCATGGCGATATAATTTCTAAAATCTTCAGTTTTGATTGATAATCTGCTATTTTCAGCAATAGGTCTAATTTCTTTCGAAAGCCTGATATCTAGTGTCAATTATCTACTCGCAATGGCTAAAGTAACTGTAGTCGGTGCAATAGGATTGTTCGATATTGAAGAACTTAAAATGAAACTTCAAGAAATAGGAATATTAGGAATAGATCCGGAAATGGTCTGTGGAAAAGATCACCTCATTTCAGCTGCCGAGTGTGCCATGAAAGCATTTACGTCGAAAAGGAATGCATGCAGCACTTTAGCCATGGAAACAATGCTCTATGCATCTGGAGAGAGACAAATTTCCAAAGCTGCTGATAAAATGGGAATAAAGTCCAATAACGCCGTAGCATTAGTCATATTTAATGAAAAAACAGAAGGAATACTCTCTAGATTAAACCTAAAACAGGACGATTCGATACTAGAACCTTCAGAAGAAAAAATGATAAGGTTTGGAATAAGTGAGAATGAACTGCGTTCGATTCCTGAAGATAAAAAATATGATCTTATTTTGGAACATGTGGCATTTGCATCTTTAAAGAAATGATTAATAAAGTCATCACTTAAAAACTAGCTTAATGCTTATAATTAATTTATAAGAAAATAAACAATACTAAGATGCAAATCAACAGCCTGCATTTTTTAAACATCTTTGCATGCGCATTTCATTGATTATTTTTCTGATTTGCAGAATGTCTCTAAAAGTTTTCTGAGTTTATACTGGCAATTCCTTCCTTGCATATAGAATATGCAAAGAATCTGTAAGATTGTCTGTATTTTTAGATTTTTTAACAAAGAGGGTTTTAATAGAAAGACTCTGAGAATGCATATAAGTTTCCAAAATTAAACAGCGGTGATGTGACTGAATTACAAAATGAGCATACTTTTCCGCATAATCCCCTTGGCTATGGGTGCGATATGCATAGCTTTCGGGATATATGTTCGTACAATGAACATTGGAAGCGGTTACATTATTGCAGGAAATGTTCTGATGGCTCTCACAGCCATATGTATAGCGCTTTTTTCCACAGCTGCCACAATTATAAGACAATTGATAGGAAAGTTCAGCAGGTCTGACAGGATATTCTTACCAATTTTAGGATATGCAGCAGGAGTAATTACCTGCATATGCGGAATTTATTTATTCACTTTTGGAAAAGTTACAGATGACGTGGTTTCTGGAAACGTTGTTTTCGGAGTCGGACTAATTGCATGCTGTGTAGCTACTGTTGCAATATCCTCTGCTAAATTTACAATGATCCCTCAGAATTCTGAAAATCTTACATATAAAGATATACCGTCGGACAGGTACTCGAATTCGCGATATTACGCATATTTCAGTATACCCATGATTGCTACGGCAATTGCCTGGATCTATGCATATATATTGCTCAGCAGAAACACTCCTCCTGATTTTGTAGCAGGACATGTCATGGTTGGATTGGGACTGGTATGTGCAAGCCTCATAGCTCTTGTCGGAACAGTTCTGCGTCAAATACAGAACAAGTTCAGCAGAAAAGAACGCTGGACATGGTCTATTTTTGTTGGAATTATGGGGTCAATATGCATAATATGGGGAATTGCCATCATGATTCCATATAATGCTGTGGCAGTTGCTCCTGGATTTGTATTGATAGGTTTAGGAATGATCTGTTACAGCATTTCAAGCAAAGTCATTCTTCTCGCTTCAGTGTGGCGCAGAAATGAGCCTCTGGCGAACCGCATTCCATTAATTCCTGTTGTTACGGCTTTGACCTGCCTGTTTCTTTCAGCATTTCTCTTTGAAACATCATATCTTAATTCCAATTTTTTCGTTCCAGCACATATAATGGTAGGTTTAGGAGCTGTGTGTTTCACACTGTTCGCAATAGTCTCAATATTAGAATCTGGAACTTCAAAACAATAAGAATAAGAAAACTTTGGATGCGGGTAAGTGCCTGCATCCAGTAAAATGTTTATTTACTTACAGGTATGAATTTGTATCCGTAGTGGATTATGCCTGATGCGCCTTCTTCACGGATTTTACGCATTGTAGCCCTTACTTTCATTCCTATGTGTACCTCTGCAGGATCACAGTCGATTATCTGAGCAGTTATGCGTACACCTTCAGACATCTCGATAATTGCCATGATGTAAGGTTTCTGCAGTTCCAGCTGAGACGGTGCGTCGTGAACTATAGAAAATGTAAAAACTTCCCCTTCGCCTTTGAGCTTATACGGTTCCATTTTTCCAATACTCAGACGGCGGCATTCCGGGCAGATGGTCCGTGGAGGGAAGAATACTCTTCCGCAATGACCACATTTCACACCCACCAGATTATACCGTGCAGAGTTTTCTCTCCAGAATCTAGCAACAGTCATCAGTTCACCCTCTCTAATATATGAACAACGGATGTAGCACCTGTTCCGCCTACGTTCTGAGCTAAACCGACTTTTGCCTTCGAAACTTGTCTCTTACCTGCTTCACCTCTTAACTGTGTTACAAGCTCAACAATCTGTGCGATTCCTGTGGCCCCCATTGGATCTCCTCTGGCTTTTAGACCTCCAGAGGTATTCACTGCCAGTTTGGAACCAATTTCAGTTTCTCCATTTTCCGTGGCTTTTCCTCCTTCACCTTTAGGGAAGAATCCAAGATCTTCAATAGCAAGAATTTCAGAAATTGTAAAATTATCATGTACTTCTGCTAACTGAATGTCGCTGGGTGTCAGCTTTGCCTGCTTGAACGCTCTGCATGCTGCAACGGAAGTCGCTTTAAACTCACAAATGTTCTTGCGGTGTGCAAGGGCCAATGTGTCTGAGGCCTGGCCAGATGCCAAAACTTTGATCGGTGTGTCTGTATATTTTTTAGCTTTATCCATGACGCATAAAACTACTGCGGCTGCACCGTCTGAAACAGGAGCGCAGTCAAACATTTTGAGAGGGTCTGCTACCGGCGCTGCTTTCAGCACAGTCTCTAACTTAATTTCCTTCTGGAACTGAGCTTTTGGATTTAATGATCCATGCTTATGATTCTTCACGGCCACCTGAGCAATCTGTTCTCTGGTGGTATTGTAATCATGCATATGCCTTCTTGCAATCATAGCATGCAGAGCCGGAAAAGTAGCTCCAAAGAATGTTTCCCACTGCTGATCAGCAGCCATTGCCTGAATTTCAGTGGAGAGTACATCTCCCACGTCTGTCATTTTCTCTGCTCCACCTACGACAACAATATCAGTTGCCCCGGAAGCCACTGACATATAACCCTGACGGAAAGCCAGACCGCCTGAAGCGCCAGCTGCCTCTATCCTGGTAGCAGGAATGTAGTTTTTAGACATACCAGAGTAGTCCGCTATTAATGCTCCAATGTGTTCCTGATCGACATATTTGCCGGCAGACATGTTTCCAACATATAACGCATCAATTTCATCTCCAGAGAGGTTGGCATCATTTATTGCTGCCAATCCGGCATTGATTCCCAAATCCCTAAGGGACATCCCCCACAATTCACCAAATTTCGTATCTCCAATTCCAATAATTGCTACTTCTCTCATTGGGATGCCTCCTGCATTCTTATTTTTCCGCGTACTTTCGCATAGGAAGCGTAATCTAAAAATTTCTTATTCTCTACTAAATCTCTCACAGATGGTGCTGCTTCTTTCCTGAACTTGCGTATTGCAGGTGTTACTGTAATATCAAAAGCATCAGACCCAGCACCGGAACCGTATGCCACAACAAATATGCGCTGATCCGGCTTAGCAATATCAAGTACAGAAGCTAAACCTAGAGGTACAGCTCCAGAATATGTATTTCCAATAAATGGAGTTAGCAGACCGGCGTTTATCTGTTCTTCTGAAAATCCCAGCTGCTTAGCTACCCTTACAGGAAACTTTCCATTCGGTTGGTGGAATACTGCATAATCATAATCTGCTGGGGTGGTTCCCATTTCTTCCATGAGCCTTTTAGCGGCTGAAGTTACATGTTTGAAGTATGCTGGCTCTCCGGTAAAACGACCGCCGTGGGAAGGATAATGAGCTCCTTCACGCCTCCAGAAATCAGGAGTGTCTGTGGTGTATGAGTAAGTCTTATTGATCTTTGCAATGAGCTTTTCTCTCCCAATTAAGTATGCTGCGCCGCCTGCTGATGCTGAGAATTCTAAGGCATCGCCGGGCGCCCCCTGAGATGTGTCTGCTCCGATAGCTACACCGTACTTTATCATTCCAGATCCAACTAATCCCATACAGCACTGGATAGCGGCTGTTCCGGCCTTGCAAGCAAACTCAAAATCAGCGGCTGTAAGGTCAGGAGATGCTTCAATAGCCTCTGCAACGATTGTTCCGGTGGGCTTAACAGCATAAGGATGGGATTCTGATCCCACATAGAGAGATCCTATTTCAGCTGGATCCACAGTGGATCTTTTCATCATATTTCTAGCAGCTTCAACTGCAATCGTGACTACGTCCTCATCAGGAGACGGCACTGATTTGGAGATAATGAAGAGATTGCGGCTCATCGCCTCTCCATCGGTACCCCATACTCTACCGATTTCTTGAGGAGTTATTCGATATCTAGGGATGTATGCCCCATAACTTACAATTCCAACGTCCATATAATCAATCTCTCCTACTCAAATTTACTAAGTCTGTCAACCAAAATTGAAACGGGTAGTGTTATTTTTACTAAAGGTATGTTTTCAAGAGTTGCCAATCGGATGGCTAAAGGATCCACTTGTTCAGGACTTAAGTATGCAACCATTGAAGGTTTCAAAGGATGCGCCCTGATGGCAATCATCGGTGAACGACCATACTTGACCCCTGAAAAAATAAGAGCTCTTTCACTACTCCATCCATATATCTGGAGATAGTCGAATGAACTCAGAGAAGTTATTGCCTTGAGCGAGTCTATGATTGTATAACCATGGATGTGTCTTTCAGAGTCAAAAACATCATTCAACGGCTCAGCGTCGATAGCCTTTAAAAAATCGTCAATGGAGATACTTGAGCTAAACTCAGCAATGTGGATGACACAGTCATGTTTTTTATCTAGTCCAAATTTTTTAAGGACTGTTCCTCCCGACATTTCATCCAGCTCAATAAGGCTGTCTACAATTCTGCGGACTATGGCAATTCCTGGTGATTTTCTTCTGCCAGATTCATAGTCGCTGATCATTGAAGGAGAAACACCCATGTACTCAGCAAGGTCCTGCTGTGAAACATGAAACTCTTCCCTCCATTTTCTGATGGTTTTACCAGCATCCTGAGAAAGAGTTATCTCTCCTGCGATCTTTTCTCGCAGCTGATCCTTCATCAAAGGCAGGAAAAGCAAGAAGATATAAATAGATGTCGAAGTCAAACATCGACAATAGCATATCTTATGAAACTATGGGTGCGAAGATATATATTGGATTTGTTTGTTAGCGGTTTAAAGTGGGTCCGTGGGCTAGCTTGGTATACTTGTAGCTTCGGGAGCTATAGACTCCAGTTCAAATCTGGGCGGACCCACCACTCCAAAAATGGAAGATTTTCTAACGCTTGTATATATTAAATAACATCTGTTTTATGCACTCATGAGTACCTAGAATCACCCCATAAATGAAGACTACCTGGATTGAAGCCATAAAGTACTTTGATATTATAGGATCATTACCATTTATATAAATACCAGATGGTATCTTATTTTGTAGTATTCAGCCTCTAATAGACCTCTCAATAGATGAGAATTATTATTTTTCTAATCCTCTGCAGTTATCAATGATGGAATCACCCCCACGTATGTGGGGACTACTAAACCACATTCCTACACTAAAAATATAAGCTGGAATCACCCCCACGTATGTGGGGACTACTTAATTGTGAATTATGGTTGCAGTTATTGCAGCGAATCACCCCCACGTATGTGGGGACTACGAGGAACACAATACTTAGATGTGATATCTTTTAGAATCACCCCCACGTATGTGGGGACTACTTTAGAGTTTTTTCGCGGTATTGCTAATGTAACGAATCACCCCCACGTATGTGGGGACTACCAATTATCGTGGCTGCATTGTATTATTGCTTTGGAATCACCCCCACGTATGTGGGGACTACCAATTATCGTGGCTGCATTGTATTATTGCTTTGGAATCACCCCCACGTATGTGGGGACTACTCAATAATGCGTTTTTCCTCCCAGATGACTTCAGAATCACCCCCACGTATGTGGGGACTACGGATATTGAGAATATTTTACTACTTTCTGAGTAGAATCACCCCCACGTATGTGGGGACTACTGAGGAAGTATTTTTGGCATTGGGCCTTGATTAGAATCACCCCCACGTATGTGGGGACTACTGACACGGTATGGTCTAATCCTTTGGACGAGAAGAATCACCCCCACGTATGTGGGGACTACCTGGACGCTTAGCCAGGCGATTATCTTTCTTGAGAATCACCCCCACGTATGTGGGGACTACTTCCGCGAATCCTTTCATTTATTATCGTAGTCAGAATCACCCCCACGTATGTGGGGACTACCTCATGTTATGAGCCCAGAGATGGGTCGTGTTAGAATCACCCCCACGTATGTGGGGACTACTACGGCTGTTTGACCAGCCGCGCTCAATTAGTGGAATCACCCCCACGTATGTGGGGACTACTACTCTTCTCCAATGGATGACCAATAAAAACGGGAATCACCCCCACGTATGTGGGGACTACCTAGCTACAGATAGAGCAGTCGGCGTTGTTCTAGAATCACCCCCACGTATGTGGGGACTACGCTGCATCGTCTACCATTTCAGCAGACCATTCAGAATCACCCCCACGTATGTGGGGACTACCGCTTCCTGCTGGCTGACATCCGTCCCCATCTGGAATCACCCCCACGTATGTGGGGACTACTCCCAAAGTTTAAACTCCATTCAATCACCTTGAGAATCACCCCCACGTATGTGGGGACTACTTTAGGACTAAATGAGGTATGGATGATGACATAGAATCACCCCCACGTATGTGGGGACTACTGCTTTTGCCCTGAGGTACCTGCCCCTCTTGTAGAATCACCCCCACGTATGTGGGGACTACTTTTGCTTCCATATTTTCACCTCAGTGATCTAAGAATCACCCCCACGTATGTGGGGACTACGACGACTAAGCGAAAAATGGCTAACGGCGAGAGGAATCACCCCCACGTATGTGGGGACTACCCATTATGAAGGCGGCGGCGATTGTTAAGGGACGAATCACCCCCACGTATGTGGGGACTACGTATTTACCAAGTTTCTGGATGTGATCTAATTGGAATCACCCCCACGTATGTGGGGACTACATGTAATCTAGTACTCGATTACATAACATAGTAGAATCACCCCCACGTATGTGGGGACTACGTCGACGTCAAGAGCATCTGCTAATCCTTTGTAGAATCACCCCCACGTATGTGGAGACTACGCATCGAATTTACTGCTCATAATGCACACCTTCGAATCACCCCCACGTATGTGGGGACTACTGACTGCTTGCTTAGAGATCCCAAACTCTTTCAGAATCACCCCCCACGTATGTGGGGACTACTGTGATAAAATCATCGAGCCGGCCCTGCACATCGAATCACCCCCACGTATGTGGGGACTACCGTCTATATCGCATTCATCAATGCACTCTGAGAGAATCACCCCCACGTATGTGGGGACTACCGGCTGCTCCGTCCACACCGCTGGATATTCTGCGAATCACCCCCACGTATGTGGGGACTACTTGAAACAGCTTTCTGAACACGATCGTCGAAGGGAATCACCCCCACGTATGTGGGGACTACTTCTACTTTTCGCATACACGATAAAGTGACATAGAATCACCCCCACGTATGTGGGGACTACTCATAACTAAATAGTTCATCGTCTTTAGTTTTAGAATCACCCCCACGTATGTGGGGACTACCCGGTGACAGCATCAGCAACATCTTTGCCGACGGAATCACCCCCACGTATGTGGGGACTACACTAAGCATATAACTCTGTCCAGTCATATCAAATTTTGCTTCATGTTCCATGAATATTTATGAAAAATATTCACTTTCATTTCAGCAGATCAACAAATATCCAATAATATATTTAAATATAAATGATTAATTATGTATTTAATATAATTATAGTGTGCGGTTAAGAATAGCGACGCTTAATTACATTAACTTAGTTGTATGCCGTTAGATTATACTTATTCTGAATTGATTATTTTTTGCATCAGCTTCAGACCGTCAAAGTCAATGGGTCTCCACTCCGCATTATGCACTCTGAAATCAAACCCCTGCTCATTTCTTACATTGTAAACCATCGTGACTTTTCCTTTATTACAATGATTAATAATCCGATCCCAGAGGTCATCCCGCACACGCGCACTGACGCGGCCTACAAACACATTTGTATTTATTTCAAAAAGCCATTTAGTTAAGTCCCCGCGCAGAGAAGGCGGACAGTTACTGAGTACAATGACAATCATATATTCTCACTATCTGTGTCGTCTGATTCTAAACCGTATGCTGTTGCGCTTTTGACATGGCCCGATTTATCATCCCACAGTTTCAAACATTCTGATTCAAAATCTTCTTTTTCATAACTATTGGCTGGATTTATTAACAATCCATGAATATCTGCAGCCATTCGTTTCATAAGATCAGTATCTTTAACTGCATCCCGCATGGCCCTCCGTGTCACGCGGCCGATGTCAAATACTTCTTCTTTTGCCACGCCGAATGCTAGCGGTATCGTTAATTCAGTTTTGTACAGATCGGCAATATCATACACAAATGATTTTTCATGGCCTGTGTGTATAAAACCCAGTCCGGGAGAGCATCCCAGAGCAACGATTACACTATGCGCGATGCCATACAGACATGAATGCGCTGCAGAAAGAGCCATATTTATCGGATCGCTGTAAAAGAAGTTATCTGGATCGTATTCTCTTCCATTCCACGGCACGCCGGTCTCGTCAGACATCTTACGGTAAACCTTTCTGATTCTCGATCCTTCTCTCCCTCTGAGCTGCTGCATCGTCAAGCCGGATACGTCCTCGCCTGGAAAACGCATCTGGTACATCATCCTGGCAACGGCCAAACGGCTGCGTGTGCTGGATACTGCCTTCGCTTGAGCAATGAGAAATCTTGAAGAGTTGGTCAGCGGACGCCCGTGCGCATAATACCTGACACCTTGTTCACCAACCCAGATTATACTTGCGCCTGCACCGCCCAGCAGCTCCACAGCACGATGGGATATCGTTTGCCTGGACCTAAAATCAAGGCGCTGATCATTGCTGCAGGCATGCAGGTAACTCCATTTCCGTCTTTTATAGATATTGCATTTTCAGAGCGGTTTATAATGCACTTTTCTAAGTACAGAAATGATATGCGCTCTTTGATTCTCGGCAGCACCTGCAGATCCGGCCTTTCGGTTTTAATGCTGCTCATGTTCCCTCGCAAGAGTGAGCATTCCACAGCCGTATGCTTTAGCTTTTCCTATCCCCCTGCAGATTGTTTCTCTGAATACGTCTGAGTCTTCAATCTTCAAAACGCCTTCGAAAGTCACCATGCTTATTGTCACTCTGCTACCGTTACGGTCGAACTGTTTGAGAGCTCTTTGCTTAATGTCAAATCCAGGTACATCACAGCCTGAGATATTTGGTATTGAAAAACCACATTTGGCAGAGCGGTCGATCAGCCATTTCTTCTGCTGTTCGATAGTCACGTGATGGACTGTTTTTCCTGCAGATCGGTCGTCCCGGTTGCCGGATACTCTGCGCACCGGGTTAGCCTTCAGACGAAATCTCCAGGTTTGTCCTTCATGTAATTTATTCAAGAACTGCTCATAATCTACCGATTCCCACTGCTGCCCTGAAGACGGCCATCCCATTTGATCGATCAGATGGGCAAAATCAGGTTTACTATCGCTCTGTACCATCAGATAGGTAGCCGCGCCTAACCTGTCGATCCTCCACAGTACTCTGTCGCTCTGCAGAGACAATGATGGAAAGCTTGACATCACGCAGGCGTGCATTATCTGCGGAGAATTCAGAGCATCTATTGTTTTACGTCTGAATGGATTGATTTCTAGTCTTGATAGATACATCGTCACACCTGTTTTTCTCTTAGTTCTTTGATCGGATCCTGATCTGTAGGAACTTCTTTCATTCTGTAACGGCTGTCATTGTTTTGCAGCGCTACACCTTCTAAGTCAGAAGATAATTGTCTAAATCCATATGCTCTATGGTTCTGATTAAATGATACCGGCACATCTTTAGAGAAGCCTGCGCCGTCTCCGACAGAGGATTCCGATATAATTTCCAGTTGAAGATTCTGCGACTTTTGAGCCTTATACCAGTTGGATGCCAGCCAGTTTTCATTTTTAAGAGCTTCCTCAAGAGACATGCTGCGGATGCCCAACGAAATTTGTCCAGCCGGGGGGCATGACCGTCTTCCCAGGTATAACGGGAAAAACGGATGATTTACAGCACAGTCTATTTCTTCTAAGAGTGGTCTGCTCCCTTCCAGACCTGCAAGGAATACTGCGTCTGACAGGTAATGACGGTACGTGATAAACGCTAATTTGGATTTTGTCGGGTGATGTACCGTTTGATAATCAACCAGCAGTTCACCTTCCTGATCAATGCGCAGTCCGAATTTAAGAGTGCTGAGGTCGTCTAAAGCTTCATCCCTGCGTCGTCCCATAGCGGCAGCGATCATTCCAATAACTCCACTTTTTGAAGGATACCTATCGGTATTCCGTGTGTTGAATTTACTGAATGTTCCCCATGATTGAAGGGGGGCAGCCAGCCTTAGGAGGAGGGTGGCCGGGGAATCAGAGCTCTCTGCGCACATAGTCCTCCAGCCCGCGGATCATAGATACTAGGTCTAAAGAATCACCGAATGAACTGAAGCCCTCTCCGGAATGCCAGGTGCAAACCGGTTCCGGAACAAATGAAGAACATACTTCATGCTCGTAGTCTTCAAGTTTATCAATGGATTTCCTTGCATAACCTCCGCTAGCCTGATCGGGCATAACCGGCGATTCAAAGGCACCGACCAGATTCACGGGCTGATCATTGCGTATGCAGATCATGACCGCGTTCGGCACAGTTCGGTTTGCAAATGTATTTTGTTTACCGGTCGGCATCGATGAAACAAATGCGTGTATAAATTCACCTAATGCTTTAGCTGTGACTTCCGCATCATTTGACAGCTGCGCGTATAAATCGTGAACTGCAACTGTAGCATACCGGTACAGTGTTGATGAATTAAACTCCACGGTTCCGATCATGCCTGCTCCGGCATTGTCCTCAGGAGACATATCATCAACGGCGGTGAAATAATCATATTCATTGTCGACTTTATGTGTTGAGATCGCATGAGCAACTTGAGCAGATGCATCTGCATTCAAAGATGGATCGTCAGCAACCATGCGGCCGAAAAGCGCAGTATCGATTCCATGACCAGCATTCAAAGCAGCCTGTGCTTCTTTTTTTCCATAGCTCCCTGTTAATGCAAGCTTTGCAAGATTTTCTGCTTGCTTTGCGCTCATGAAAAATAAAGCTTTGGATTCTGGAACTGCGCCTTCATCTTTTTTCTTTGAACTGGTTTCAACTTTGATTCCAGCGGCGGAGATTACATCAGCTGCCATTTTCACCGCGTCGGATGCACTCGGATCCAGTCTTATGATTTCATCTGCTACCAGTTCTACAATCTTCTTCGTACGGATGCCAAGCTCTTTTTCATCCAGATTCTCCTGGAAATATGTCCTGACTGCTTTTTTCCAGCTCTGGGAAGATACACGTGCACGCCTGACGCCTCCATATACAGCGGTTTTTGGGCTGCCGGTATCATCACGATTTACACAGCTAGGCGGTACAGTTTGAATAACGTGCACATCCACAAATATTCTTTTGTTCATTATTACACCTCGTCTTTGTTTTCTTTATTCTTTAATTTATAAAAGTCCTGACCCCAGCGGAGACGTACTCCTGCTTTTCCTTCAGGGAATTGAAATGCGTAGAGATCCTTGGCAAATTTAGGATAATCCACGCTGATGCTCTGATTAGATTTCATCATCTGAACAGCTCCTCGCGCATGATGTGAAAGTTCCTTCAGATCATTAGACGTGATGATTGCATCAAATCTCCTTTTGATTGATTCTTCATTGCTGCCGTCTGGAGAAATTAACCGCCTGACGGCTGCTGCAAATGGTTTTTTATATTCACTAACAGGCAATGAATTACCCTGCTGATGCAGGGCATAAAGCGTCAGCGCTGTGTGTATTGCCCATTCAGCTTCAGTTGGTTTCGGATGTTCTTCATCATATGCCGTTAGTTCTTCGGGTATGCCGTTGAGTGTGACTTCCCACAATTCAGGCATTTCGAAGGGATCTTTGCTTATGCCTCTGCGCAATTTAGCCAGCATCGCTGCCGACCATGGCGTTTTAACTTGCAGAGACCTGATTTTGCTGTCTACAAAACTATATACTAACTCAGATTTGGATATTTACATCACCTCCGATTAATTCATATATTTTATTCCTAAATAATCTAAATTTAGTTATTGCATTATTGCTCATACTTTTTCCGATAATCGCAGTTTCACTGGAGTTATCTAGCATTTGTTTTCCGATTCTAATCGTTTCGTTTTTTGTTATATCAAGCCATTCATTCATTTTATCATTCAAGCTGTTAAAGTCATTTGGATTTATGGACAGCAGCCACCTTCTAAACGGCTGGTCAAGATTGTAATATGCAGTTCTTCTGGCATCAGCAGAAACTTGGAATCTGTTGTCGTTTCCGTTTCCGCTGATTTCTGAGAGGCTGCGGGCAAAATTACCGAGCTCCTTGACACACATATCGGTAAGTTTGAGATTTTCCTCAATTCTTACATTCCATATTTTTCCAATATCTGCAAGCAGTCCTGCATTGATTGAAAGTGAGTCTTCAAAAACATCCTCTACACTGGAATTTTTGTCTCCGTATGCCATGCCGACAATTCTCAACCGAAGAAACTTATAGTCAAGTCCATGATCTTTGAGATATGAAAACCACCTAATTACCCCAGGTTCCATGATGTCGGTGTTAGAGGATATGATGACTGAATAATCTCTCCAGATTGATCTGGTAATATCATGCCGTTTGGGTTTCCAGCCGTTGTCATCATCTGTCTTCCAGACGGTCATCTGCTCAATCATAGAATTTTCAGAAGGGAAAACATCACCGCCGATTGACTTGAAGCCTGTAACTGCCGAACCATCCCTGTTAAGCAGCATCCTCCGGGATTGAAGTGTCAGCAGTTCCAGAGGGCTCGTCGGAGCTGGAATTTTTCTTCTTTCCTCGATGCATACTTCATTTCTTTCCCAGACTGCTTCTCCATCAGGAAATGAATCCTCATTTCTGTCCAGAAGAACATAATTTAACATTAATGTTTCAAAAAGATTGTTTCCCTGAGTAGAAATCAATCCCAGCTTTCCCAACCACCCGACTCCGACTGGCGGAAGATCTGCACCGCGTGTTGTGGGTTTGATTGAAGAATCGTCAAAAGAATTTATGTGCAGCAGCCACCGCGCTGCTTCAGCATAATCAAGCCGCTTCTTGCTTTCTTCACCTCTCAGTGAAAAAAGACGCGGCTTGTTGCTGCTTTCAGAAAGATCGCCTATGAGTTTTGATGCATCATATTCAGTACCTTTAACGATGTTTGCCTGATAAAATGGCCTCTGGGGATGGAATAAGTAAAAACGATCTTCGTATTTATTAAGATAATTACGAATTTTATCCATATTAAACTGTCCCTTATCCCATTCTGAAAACCATGCGGATACTGCCTGCTCAGGGTCGCTAAAAATATCACCATTTTCAGAGTGCCTGTCGGCTGCGTAAAGAATTGCTAATAGCAGACGAAAAACAGACATGTCCTGCGTTGGCAGTTCTCCTGATAATGATCGTATTACGTGCGCTTGTTCAAAAACCGAAATGATGCTTACGGTCTCAATAGCACCATCAGCATTCATAACAAGAATCCAGGGCTCATGCAATAAATTAAATTCAGTGTCATTCATCACTACTCACCGACATTCCATATGATTCATTGTAAACAATCTCCTTCTCTATCAAAAACGCTGACATGCGTTCTTCGGAAACACTGTCTAAAATTAAGAATAATTCCCCCCTCAGCCATTTCGACTCAGACCATTCTGATGGTACATCCTGCATGTTCTTAGTTTGAAGCTCAGAAAGAGTCTTATCAATCATCCAAGGAGTTGAAAATTGATAAGGTAGTGATACTTTACATCCAGCAAGAATAAATGCTAGATCGTCGGGAATTGTTCCCTCAGGCAGTTCTGCACATCCATATTCTTCCACCCACGGAAGAATCTGAAGTTTAGCTCCGACACGATGGATTAATATGACATCAATTGACTCGTTAGTGTCACGCACTGCAGCCTCAGATTTTTTACCAGCAGGATCATCCTTTTTGCTCTGATCTAACCATCCTACCAGATTCTGCATCCTGCCGGGTTCCTTCATCTGAAAAACCTTTGCCCGCTCATTTTTATCTTTCAGCTTCGCATCTAACTCCTGCCTCGCGGATAAGTATTCATTCAGAATATTATCTGGAACAGATATTCCCTCCGGAGAATATGCAGTTCGTACCAGCCGTGGAATGTCTTCCGGTATGTGGATGATATCCGGCAGAAGATAGCGGGTATTGATTAAATGATATTTACCGTAAATTGATTCAGAACCTTCCTCAAAATCACATCCTGTATCCAGCACATAGCAGTACGCATTCTCCAATAAATGCGGTCTTGCATTATCATGCCTGTGGAGGCGTCCGACACGCTGTATCAAAAGATCCATGGGGCATATGTCCGTAATAAGAAGATCAAAATCCAGGTCTAGAGACTGTTCCATCACCTGGGTTCCAACAACAAACGCGCGGTATGGTGCCGCTTTTCGATTTTCTTTTTTCAAGGATTCCAGTACCGCTGATTCTCTGGTAGTGCGGTCAAGACTGGTAAATCCAGAATGCAGAAGAGATACCTCATCTGCATACCGTTCTTTTAGATTTTTTGTAATGTTCTGAGCCCTGCGGACTGTATTTACTATGATGCCTATGTATCCCCCGCCGCTTGTTTTTTCATCTAAAACTGAGAACAGATCTTCGTCTTTAATTATATTAATATGCACATCCGTGTGACGGCTGGATGATTCAGACGATCTTTGCATAACTTTGTTTCCTGATGTGTATGTAATTAAAGGATAATCAGAATTTAACATTAAGCACTCATCATCTGACAAGCTTTCTTTTTGATTAAGATATGCATTTAATAATGTAATACGCCGACGTGGAGGAAGCGTTGCTGAAAGAAGCAGCACCGGAACATTGTATGACCCGAGCCACTGCAGCACTTTATATAAGTAACTGCCCATATATTCATCATAAGCATGGCACTCATCAATGATTACAATTTTTCCTGCTAATCCCAAATGCCTCAAAGCTACATGTTTTTGCTTGAGTCCCGCCATTAAGACCTGGTCCACAGTTCCTATTACAAAATCAGATAACAAGCCTTTTTTTCTACCATTAAACCATTCATGAACTATAATATTGTCTTTTTTAGTACCGACATTCCATTTTGAATCGGCTATCAAAGTATATTTCTTATTGTATCTTGATTTTCCATGTGCTAAGAATATAGAAGAGTCTTCTTTGTATCCCGCGGTAGCAGATCTTATCCAGTTAATGACCCTTAAAAATATACCATCTGCGGTGGCTTGAGTCGGCAAAGCAAATATCATTCCGCTTTGACCGAACCTCTGCGCAATTACTTCTGACGCTACCAGAGCAGATTCTGTTTTTCCTTCACCCATTGATGCTTCAATAATCATTAATCCTAAGTCTGGAGTGCTTTTTGCAACATCAAATACTACTTTTTGAAAGGGTCTGGGAACGTAACCAAATCTGCGTTCGTATAGATCGCTGTTTTTCCATTCTTCACTCGCTGCCCAGATGGATGGCAGATGCAGATTGTCCCAAGCACATTGCACCCTGCGATCTGAATCTGCAGCAATATTTTCAAAAGACTTTTTGTAAGGGAATAAATCTTCATTACTGGCAATCCAATCAGACATTATCACAATACCAGTAAGCAAAACTTGAGATTGGATTGAAAGCTCTATTTGTTTAAGAACAGTTATTTCACTATTTGAAAGATATGCTGCATAATTTAAAAGTTCAGTTTGAACAGATTTCCACCTGTCATCACAAAACCCCGTGTGATCCGGATAACATTCAGCATTATCTATATCATGCTTTGACGGAGGTTGTCCATGATGTCCTCCGAGAACAACAGACATTGTTTTACTAAATCCATTTTGATCTAGGATCAATTCAGATGCTAAAGAATGATGAATATTATCAGGATTGTTTAAATTCGTTTTAAATGGAAGATCTGCATTAATAATGCGATTTTTATTCTCTTCCTCTGCAGCACAATTCTTAATGATCTTTCTGCATTGAAATGCAGGTATTGCTTTACCTAGGTCATGAGCGGCTGCTAAAAACAAAGCAGTAGTTTTTGCTAAGTCCAAAACATCAGTTTCATTGTTAGAAATAATAATTCCATTAGAAATCTCTTTTTTAACAGAATCCGATAACCATAAGTCCCATATTTTTTCCATGATTCTGCACGAATCCGACATGTGTACAACCAATGGCATCCAGGATGTGTCTCCGCATTTGTCTGATACTTTCGCCCACAGGGATGTAGATGCACCTGATAGACTACCAAATGGTACATTAAATATAACGTTCATATGATGCCTTACATGAATCATTAATGCACATATTATATATGAACTTTTACTTTTATAACTTACTCATTACATACATGGTATAAGCAATAATTACCATCAAAGAAGTATGTAAGATAAAAGAGAAAATGTATATCAGGGCAGCACACATAAAGGCATCAACGAGTAGTCCCTACATAAGTGGGGGTGATTCTGAGTAAGTTATAAAAGAACTACCTTTGTATAAGTGGTCCCCACATACGTGGGGTTGTTTTCTCCCTCAACGAAATGACAATTATTCTCGGTTAAGTACTCTATCTAAATTGCATATTCTAAATCGGCCATCATCAACCGGAGTTGGTTTGATAATTATCATTAGATCATCAATCTCCACATCCAAGAATTCGATAATCTGCCTTGGATCCAGATCTTCGTAATGTTTTGTCCATCCCATAATGCACGTACATATTGTCTCCGATGACTCATCCCATTGTCTCCAATCTAAGACAAAATATGCTGTCCTGACTGACCATGCTCAGTCAGAGAATCAATGTACGCCACCATATTGGATTAGGGTCATGGAGATCCGCCAACAGCATGAGGTACGTTTGCATGCGGGGACTTTTACACCATTCAAAACGTAACCGCAGATCCGGCTCCTGGTGAAAAGCTCTTGTCTATCGATAGTGATGCTCCGATTTCGATATACTGTGTGAGATATGCTATTGATATCACCTAATGAATTCAATGAGATCGTCGAAGAGTTATTTGCAATTCTCAGTTCTTGACACCTCTATACTAAGTAGAAAAAGGAGAGCATAGGAGTTTAAAAAATAGATTCCATACTGATCCAATGAGGACAGTACAGAATCTATTTTTTTATAATCAGGCAGCATTACGTACGTGTATAGATATTCCAACATTCTGTGTAGTCTTAAATCCTATTGTTGGAGTATCTGATTCATTCACTTCTGCAATCAAACTTCCTTCAGTGTATCCAGTGATGATAATTGATACATTATACAGTTTCCCCTCAACGGTGCCTGTAAAGGTGTGATCGTCATTGTATATCCAATTTGAACCGCCATTAATTTGTATAATGGCTGGCGAATAGAAGGTAGACATCGGTGTGAGTGGCGAATTGTTAATTGTAAATGAAATACCGGTCGACAAAGAACTGATGAAGGAATAAGAGATCGTATGTGGTTTCGCTTTCCACTGTGCAAACAGTGTCATCCCATTAGAGACTGGATCCCCAACATTGTATGTTGTCCCGCTGCCGTCAGATTTAGTATTCCAGTTAACAAACATATATCCCTCATAGGCAAACAAGCACTCTACAGCTGTTTCATTCGACAGTATGGTGGTTTTATCTCCATTGCTTGTCACTCCACTATTTCCATCATACGTAACACCAACAACATCATCTACCAGTGATCCATTTGCCACCACAATACCAATGCCAGCAACTACGACTATGATTACTGCCAATATGGCAATTATAGTGTTCTTTGATAGACTCATGTTCGATTATCGTCATTTATAATATTTAATCATATCATGAATATTATATTCATATGGATAATTTGAGATGTGGCTTAGACAAATGGATATTAACAACATAACATCTGCCGATAGGCGGGCTGGTTGTGTCATAGATAGCTAAGTAAGTATCAATCAGACTTGCCTGCGAATAAGATGTTTTTAAACATGGAGCTTGATTAAATGTGAAAAGTTGGATCATAAAATAAAAATCATGGCCGTACAGTCGTGCACTTAAATCGAATGTTCCGGCTCATGCCTGACCTTCAGCATGATTTAATGAATTTTAGCTTAACGTTGTAATCCCTGTATATGCATGAGGTTGATTCAATCATACATATCAACGGCATTATGAGCGTTAAGTAGCCCCCATATGCATGAGAAGGTATTTTACAAATGCAAATCTCCGCCCGCCGCGTTAGCCCGTGCTTGTACAGAGATGTATATCCACTGATTTGATATCAATTGAATACTGCAAACCACATATTCATCAGATCCCATTCAGAAATCATGTGAAACATCTCTGTAAAGTTTCATATTAAGCTGTCTGCTGCAGAGGCGCTCAAATGTATGTTCCTGTTATATATTGATTCTTTGTTAAAGCTCTAATGCGCAATAATAAGTGTTTGAAATGCTCCTTCAGATCTGAAGATCCTAAAGGGGGGGGGGGGCAGTCGGTCAGAAAATAGGACCTTGCGATGCATTACAGCAATAGCAGCATTTTGTGTGGTGGTTCTTCACTGCAATATCCATGGCACATTTGGCGATATTGTAACTGGTTTGAGCAGATTTGCAGTACCCTGTTTTTTTATGATATCTGGATACTATCTGTTTTCTAAAAATGGATGCCTAGAAAAGATGCCAACTAAGATATGGAATACACTAAAACTAATATTAGCTCTTAAAATAATATACTTAATAATCGATCTGATTTTATTAAAAAATGGCATTCTTGGAATAGGTGACGTTGCTTATAATTTTGCAATATCGTCTAATTATAATCAGCATGTATGGTTTTTATATGCCCTTTTAGCACTGTATATATTCTGCTATATTGCAGCCAAACATGATTTTGATATTGGCAGGTTGTTTAACACAGTCATTGTTATTTTGGCCATTGATCTGATTTTCTCCGAACTGATGCCATTGTGTGGTCTAGATACAATGCAGATTGGCAGTAAGATCTATCCATTTATTGGACTGTCGTTTTTCATCATGGGATATTTAATTCATAAAAATAAAGAGCATATAGGATCCATATCGACAAACAAGCTGTTGGCAATATTCCTGATGGGGGGGGGGGCTGTCTGTCATCGAATCAATTTTTGTCAGCGGGTCCAACCTATACTTTGGAACAATCTTGCTTACGATAGCCTTGTTTCTGTTTGCCATTAATAATCCGAATAGAATTAAGTTCACAGTTTTGACATATGTCGGAAAAGAACTATCCGGCGGCATATACATAATTCATCCCGCAATAATCCTTATTTTTGACCTGCTGCAGATGAGGATAAAATTGTTTAGTTATATTGAACCAGTTCTGGTATATGCAATATTTGCCATGATAATATTCTGTTTCAGCATGATCATGAAAACAATGAAAGGCATGCAGAATCGGAGGGTGGCAGTCAAAACTACATAAAGAAAATAAAGTAACTGTATGGCCGCTTAAGGCCATGCAGACCATCATGCCTGAACTTCAGAATGCTTTAATGAATTTTTAGCTTCAGAATATGCCCTTTTAACAGGTTCCAGAGTTGTCCAGCTGCCTTCTGGATCAATCAGCTCCAGATTCATCTCTCTACATATTTCCTGAGCACATTTTTCATAGTTCTCTCTGTCTCCAAGACCGGTGTCTAGTCGGAGAGCATACTTATAGCCGCAGATTTCAAACAGCAGCTTCATCATAGAATGATCTGATGGGTCAACGCCTTTAGTTATATCGGAGACTGCCATGAAATCATTCCAATTAGTGGCAGTAGCAGGCGTCAGGTAGAGCACACCGCAGTATGCCTTGTTTAAACGGAAATAATTGTCAGTACCGCCGACCGCCACTCCAATGCAGTCATCACAAATCTTGCCGTTTTCATCACGTATCGTGATTATTGGCGGTGCAGATTTTTCCTCTGAAACTTTTGATATGTCCCAGCCGTAATTGCCACACATCCCATAGAAAACCATCATAGCATCAAACAGATGCTTATGTATTGCAACTTGATTTTCAATAGTGCTTCTGAGATTCTTAGGCTCCGCGTGAAGACCTAATTGATTCATATAGATCACTAAATTGAACTTAGATTTGTCTAGGTCGTCTATTCCTGAGTCAAAGGAGTATTCATCAATCATCGAGTATTCTAGATTATTGCATTCTAGTTTACATACAAAGCTTCCTTGATGCCCCGTATTGACCACATAAATCTTTTTTTCATCAGTATCTGTAACAATATCGTAAATCAGCTCATCTTCCAGCATAGGACAGGCAATTATGCCAATTGTTCCAGATACTCTTTCTTTCTGCACATCAAGATTTTTAGAGTCGGTATTCATATCATTCACCTCGTGACTGTTCAATGTCAATCTCTTTTCCTAAAATTGTGATATTTTCAGTTTCCAGCATGTTATAAAGCAGATTTTTCGTTTCCTGAATGTTTTTCGGAGTCTCTACACCAAAAATGCGGCAGGAAACATCTATGAACTGATCCAGTTTTTCACGATAACCTGCTTTTCCATCAGTATGGTAGAATTCCCCCACCATGTTCCCCAGGCCTCCGAAAACAAACAGCAGTCTCGCGTTGTATTCTCTGTTATCAACACCGGGAGAGAAGTTATACTTTAAAGCCCAGCTTCTGGAGAACTTCAGAAGTTCATCAAAAACAGACCAGGTAGAATATGCTTTATAGAACAGCCTGGAAATCTTATCAGATTTATCAGACATATACAAAATTGAAGCTGTTGGGTACAGGAGCGCTGCAAGATCGTTTATATCATTCTGCAGAGTCTGCGCTTTTTTATGGATCATATCATAGATGGTGATCATTAATGCTTTGAGAATACTTTCTTTATTCGGAAAAATATAATATAGACTGCCAATGTGTATGCCAGCTTCATCAATGATCATTCTGATTGTTGTATTATCATACCCATTTTCCAGAAATAAATTAAAAGCTAGGTCTATGACTTTTTCAAAAGAGGTTTCACACTTTTTATCCTTGAATTTTGAAACAGCTTCTTTCATCTCGTCATCTCCATCATACAGCTTTACTTGAACTTGTTCAAGAGAATGCAGTTCATAGTATTTGAACTTGTTCAAATGAAAAATAAGCTGCTACCAGCATGATAAATGAAAAATTATCCAGATCAGCGGGTTAGATTATCGCGTTTAGATTTGTAATCTTCAAACTTTTTCTTTTCATGATTCCAATACATAGTTCTCACGAAAGGAAAGATGCGGAACAGCACCAACGCAAATCTAAACATTGTGCAAGGCATGACTTTTTTCTTTCGTTTTTCCAGACCTTTGATCATTCTTTTTGCTACAATCTCCGGAGACTGCACCGGATACGGTTTTTTGAACTCAACGCTGCTGGCAGTCTTGAAAAAACCTGTGTCGGTAGATACAGGAAATAAAGTGATCAGATGAACATTGTCCGGTTTTTCCAAACGCACAGATTCCTGAAAGCCGGTTATTGCAAATTTCGATGCAGAGTACAGCGTGAAACCAGGCATACCCATAAAACCCATTGCCGAACCCGTGATAGCAAACATGCCTTCTCTGCCGTTCAGATATTCAACAAATTTTTGATATGAGTAAATAGGCGAGATCGTGTTTGTTTCAAAAATATTCTCAATTCGTTTCCAATCGGTGTAATTTAGTTGCTCATAATAAGCAAAACCAGCGTTCGCATAAAAGATATCGATTGACCCCATTGCTGAAACGGCCTTCTCAAAGAGACTGTCAATGTTTTGAGGCTTTGAAACATCGCAGATGCAAGGTATGACTCTGGAAGAGTCGAAAGTGCTGATTATGTCAGTATTCAGATCAACAGCAAAAATGATGTTTCCTTTTCTATCTAAAAGGAGCTTCAAAACTTCCAGACCAATGCCGCTGTTTGCTCCGGTAAGAACTATGTGCTTATTTTCAATGGGTACCATCAATAACGCCTCATGGATCGAATTCAACATTTGGATTCACATAGCGGTCCTTCTTCTTTGTGAAGTGTCCAAGCTGAATGGCAGACGATGGACAGCGGTGGAGACATGCCAGACATCTCGGGCAGATGCTCTTAGTCCAATTAGGTTTTCCATCATGCATGGAGATTATATCCGCTGGGCATATGCGTTCACACAGACCGCAGCTGATGCAGGAGTCATCGAGCCAGAATTTTCTAGTTGTCATTCCCTTTTTGTAGATCGTTCTACAGAGCGGAGATATGACTCCCGGAAGTTTTCCTTTATGTGTGTCATAATCCCCCGGCGGATTTTCATTTAAAGTCTTCACAATTTCAGAAACAGACTTTTCTGCATCGACAATTAAAGATTGACATATCTCCTTGGAAGGAACCTTCAGCAGAGGAACATAGTTCTCAGGCATATGGATTGAAAAAATATAATCAAGATTCAAACCTTTGCTGCTCAAATATTTTTGAGCATTCGGCCCGGTATTTGCAGTAAATGAACCGAATGTAACTATCAGATAAAATGATGAGTCCTTATTGAACTTGGCATTGTCTAGAAAATCTTCTACGATTGAAGGAAGCCCGTAAAAATATACAGGTGTCACGATCCCAACTTTCTCTGATTCATTTAATTCAAATTCAAAAGTTCCGCTGCCGATGCATTCTGGAATTGAGATAATCCTATCATTCAATTCTTCTGCAAGCAGTTTTGCAATGTAGAGACTGTTTCCTGTTCCAGAGAAATAGAGGATCATGAACTCACTCGGTTGACGGTGTATGCACATCACAATTTAATTTGTTATGGCATACAGCCGTCGTTTCGAGTGGAAATCATTTGACTTGGAGTTTATTTATTTTCGTCTTTACAGCTGCAATCAAAAGGCTCGCATTTCTCTTCTTCATCGAGCTTTCTTGTGAGTGTCTGCTCAGGAGTACTCTGGCAGAAGCTACAGTCAAACGGTTCGCATTTCTCTCCTTCTTTCAGCTTTAGCGGATACAGCCAGTTGAAAAGAAGTGCAGCACAAACAGCTCCTAAGATGTCAGCAATTATGAAATAAACAGCAGACATTGGGTTGATGCCGCATGCAGCATTCGTGAATATTCTAGCGATATCGACAGCAGGATTAGCAAACATTGTGCTTGAAGTAGTTATGATCATGCCGCCTACAAATAGACCAACAGCCAGTGATGTCTTGTTGGAAGTTCCTCTTACACATCCAAAGATAACTGCTACAAGCATGAAAGTGCAAAGGAACTCTGATATCAGGACATAAATGCTGGACCTGTCTATGTCGCTCACAAAGTACAGCGCCTGTGTAGTATCATAAAATATGATATTAAGTAGAAATATACCAACTATTGCTCCGCATATCTGTGCTACAATATATGAAGCAGCCTTTTTAGGAGTTATTTCTCTTGAAACCAGAAGTGCGATTGTCACCGCGGGATTGAAATGGGATCCAGACAACGGGCTGAATGTTTCAATAAGTGCAAACAATACAAAACCCACTGCAATAGCATTCATAAATACGAATTGGTATCCGAATTCTGCGCCCCACACGAGCTGAGGAAGAATAATTGAGCCAATTGCAACTATTATTAATCCCATTGTTCCAAGAAATTCTGCAACTAAATTTTTAGAAAGACTTTGGCAACAGGTCATGAACTGCAATATTAATTCTAATATTTAATGTTGAGTTATAAACTCAAATAATAATGTATGAAGTATAATGTGAAATTCAAAAAAGTTATATTTGAGTAAGTTCATTCAGGGTCATGAGAGTTCGAATGATATTAATCGGAGGGTTTCTTGGTGCAGGTAAGACCACATTAATAAACAAGATCGCTCAGAAGTTTATTGAAGAAAAAGTACCTGTTGGAGTAATTACCAATGACCAAGGGCAGTTGTTGATAGATACTGAATTCATTAAAGTAAGAGGACTGAGTGTGGAAGAAGTATGTGGTGGATGCTTCTGCTGTAACTTCCCTAAGCTTTTGGACAATGCAGATAAACTCTTGAAGGAGATTAATCCTCAATATATCATTGCAGAGCCTGTCGGAAGTTGTACAGATCTTATTGCTACTGTAGCCACTCCAATGAAAAGATACCATGGAGACAAATTTTCTGTAGCCCCGCTAATTGTACTGATTGACGCTCCGAGACTTCTGAATAATGCATTTGACAGGTCAACTCTCGGAGGATACCTGAGAAGCCATCAGGCTGAAGAAGCTGAGTATCTGATACTTACAAAAATTGATGAAATTGGCTCTGATGACATTAAGTCTTTGATCTTAAAACTGAAAAATATCAATCCAGATAGGAAAATCATTCCATATTCTGCAGTTACCGAGGAAGGACTTCAGGAGATATTAGAGATAATTACTTCTGAAGAAGAGACTGCAAGAAAACCGGTAGATATAGATTATGATAAATATGCTGAAGCAGAAGCTGAACTGGGATGGTATAACGGAATATACGAATTTACTGCACCGGAATATGATTCATATGAGCTTTCAATGAACATACTGAAAAATCTCGCATTGAAATACACGCCTTCAGACATCGCCCACGCAAAAGTGGCAATAACAAATGCCAATAGTCACACTAAGATCTCTCTTATCGGCAATGAGTTTACAATAGGCGGCGTCAAAGGATCCAGATTCGGCAGGGATGAGTCTAAGTTAAACTTCAATGCAAGAATTGTTTCAGAACCAGAGAAGCTGAGACAGACTATCAGAGAAACGATAGAATCCTGTTTCAAAGAAAAATGTATCCAATATAAACTTCAATTCGACGATTGTTTCTCACCTGGCAGGCCTAATCCAACCTACAGGATATTGGATGAATAATGGAGTTGTATCCCGCCCCCTTTTTTTTATTTTTATTATATAAAGAATAGTTATTGACCCGGTTTAGCCGGGTCAGCGTTTGTTCATCCAGTAGCAAGATCACTCTGCCTGATAGCCTCATCAATCTCGGCTTTTATGTCGTCAGGAATTCCGCGTATTCCTACCTCAAGAAATCCTCTCACAATCATTCCTACAGCTTCATCTTCTGTAAGTCCGCGGGACATGATGTATTCTACCTGATCCTGTGCAACCTTTCCTAATGAAGCTTCGTGGGTCATCTCCACATCTGCCACCCTGGCATCCAGCTCAGGAATTGCAATGTTTACACCATTGTCTCCTAAAATAAGCCCGCGGCATTCCAGATGCGCCTTGATGTCTTTGGCATCTCCGACCAGCGTACCTCTGTTGATGACTTTTCCGCCGACGGTAATTGAGCGTGAGATAATCTCGGCTCTGCACTCTGGTGCTGCCAAAACTGCCCTTGAGCCAAGATCAAGTTCTGCACCAGGCTGTGCGATTGCTACAGTGTTGAACTGAGCTACAGCACCTTTTCCTATCAGTCTTGCTGTCGGGTAAGTCTGTACACTCTTGACTTTTTTAAGGATCACATAGTTGTTGATGAATGTTCCATTCTCTTCTACTACTATGCCTGTACGGGGTCTTACACCTACGTTTTCTGCCCAGTTATGAATCATAGTAAATTTCAGACTGGCGTCCTTTTTAACATACATCTCGGAAATGCCCATGTGAAGTGCAGCGTCTACATCGCTTCCAGAAGTACAGCCCGATATGATCTCGATGGATGCGCCTTCTTCAACAATGATAATATTGTGGATTGTCTGCGCAGAATCATTGTGATCTATCATAATGCAGGTCTGAACAGGCAGCTTGACCTTTTTACCAGCAAATGCCCTGATAAAATATCCAGGAGAATCATTGAGATATGTGGCTGCTGTATACTTATCAGCATCAACATTTACTGCATTCCAAGAGTAGTCTTTCAGCCAGTCGTACTTTTTTAAAGCATCTCTGATGTCCATCAGTTCAAATCCATCATTGTTGGAGTTATTCAGAACGATGGAATTGTCAATAACCAGCATGCTTCCGTCATTTCCTTCTGCAGACGGGTTGACACCGGTTTTCAGCATTGCCTCTTTGATGCTGCTCGGCAATTCTGAAGGAGCGTTGAATACAGGGATTTCTCCAGAAACTTCAGAGTAGGTTTTAAGATCAAAATCTTCTCCGAAGGCTCCTTTTTTCTGTAATGCATTTTTTGCACGTTCTATCAGTTCATCTCTATCAGACGGCATTTTATACACTCCTCGTAACCCTTTGTTCTGATGTCTTTCAATAATTCACGTGGATTGCCCATGCAGGTAATGGTTCCATCACACAAGACGTATCCACGATCCGCTTCGATGTAATCAAGAATCTGACCAGTATGAGTGATTACTAAAGCGCTCTTTCCGGATTCTTCTCTTTTCCCGGCACATTTGCCGCCGGAGATCAGGTCATGAACCATTGTGCCTACCCTTTCAATACTCTCCAGATCTACACCGGATTCTGGCTCATCAAGCATAAAGAGGCACGGGTCCTGTGCAGCAAGCTGCAACAATTCAGACCTCTTGATTTCCCCGCCGGAGAAACCAACGTTTACATCTCTGCTGAGGAAATTCTCCATGTTGAGCTTTGAAGCAAGCTTTTTCGGATCCACTTTACCGTGGCTGCTTACTTTGATAATGTCATAAAGAGCGACACCGCTTAAGTTTGGAGGCCTTTGAGACATGAGACCGATTCCCAGTCTTGCCCTTTCATTTATGGGCATATGTGTTATATCCACACCATTAAACAGAATCTGCCCTTCTACAACCTTGTAGTTTCCCAGTCCCATTATTGTCGAAAGCAGAGTGGATTTTCCAGACCCGTTCGGTCCAAACAAAACACTTGTAGATCCTGGTAAGACACTGAGATTTACATTGTTGAGGACTCTTCTGCCCCCTACTTCAACTGTGAGATCTTTAATTTCTAACATGCTCTCCCTCCTAAAGAAACAAATCATCGTTATTGAAGCTTCCCCTGATTCTTTTGGGAAGCTTACAGTCTGCTTCTTGTTTGGTTTTATCATGCATATTCGGAATGATGTTTCATAAACTTCACGATAGTTAATAAAGAGTCGGAACGTAACTAAAAATTGGTAGCAGAGATATAAGATTCGGATAGTATAGAAAGATTCAAAGATGTCATCCTGCAAAAGTCAAAGGGTGCTTGGATTCTGTCATTTATTCGCAGGAATAGTTATCGGTCTTATAATCTACAAGATTACGCTTCAGCGTTCCGCAGTCATTGCCTGCGGATTTGGAGCGATACTTCCTGATTTAGTAGATAAGCCTCTGGGACATTTCATTCTTGCTGACTCTCTCAATTCTGGCAGAATCTATACCCACACGCTGTTGATATTGATTATATTCATTGTCATCGGCCTTTACTACTGGAAGAAAAAATCAAGTTATTCTGTTCTTGCAGTATCTGCAGGAATATCATCACACTTTGTTTTAGATGAACTCTGGAAATCTCCAGTAACTTTGTTCTGGCCGCTTAAAGGCCCCTTTGAAACATCAGACTTTGAGTCATACTTTACTACATTTGCTGCCAAAGAAATTCTTTCAATTTCTGAGTGGATATTTGCGATAACAGTAATATGCGTATTAATTGTAGTATACAAAGATAGATTAAACATATTTACCAGGCTGTCCCGGCATATTGAAAAAAGTTATCCAATTCTCCAGATCTTTCTGATGATAATGGGATTTGCATACCTCATGTATGGAATAAACTATCATTATCATGACGACATTGTCATTGGAGTGGTCTCGGTATTAGGAGGGTTAAGCCTGCTTTACGGCATGAAAGAAAAAGAGATTGGAGATGAGATTACCTCGTCTCACTTGAACACTGCTAAAAGATGATCGCTTACAGACCTCGCCTTAGAAACTACATTCTGAGGTGAAGTTGTGTTCTTTAATTCCACGACCAGCTCTTTGACTACCACTTTGTTGGGAGCGTTTCCGTCTTCATTCAGCTTCAAGAGATACCAGAGGGATACTAATCCCAGCAGGAATGCGAAGACAAAGAAGTATTCCCATCCGCCTACGAATCCTATTGCAATTCCCCCGATTAAAGGAGCTAAACCGGCAGAGACGGAAGAGAACAGCGAAGTTGCTGCCAGATAGGAAGTGGCTTTGTCTTTTGGCGCCAGTTTCAAACCGATGTTTCCAGTTGCCAGATTTACGCCTGCTGAAGCAGCGCCGCTGATCATGTGAATTCCTACAATCAATGCTGCTACCAGGTCACTGCCTGCGAATGCAGATGTTGCCGCCCACATGAGAGCTACAATGACCATAGCAGGGCCTGCAATTTTCAATACTGATACGTTGGAATAGCGGTCGCATAGGACTCCCCATATCCTGAAGAAGAGCATGCTGGTGATCTGGCTGATTACTGTGAATACAGTCACGGATGAAGCCGAATAACCAAATGTAGTCATCAGGTAGACGGTGAGGAAAGGCATTGCCAGATTAATGGCAAAATTCCACGAGGCCAGGAACTTTATGAGAGTTTTGAAGTTCTTGTCTTCGAAGGGTTTCTTGATGATCTCAGAGAAAGGCGGCATAGTCTGCACAGTCATCGAAGGCTCCGGCATTCTGGAGACCACTATCACACCTATGAGACCGAATATGAATCCCCCGATGAATAATGCAGAGTATCCCAGCACTTCCATTCCAGGAAAGACTGCCTGCCAGACTGAGATGAACCATGCTGCTGCCAATGCTGCCGGTATTCCGACTGCAGTAGAGAGCAGCATTTTTCTTGAGAAGAAATTTCCCAGAGACTTCTTTGGCACAATGTCATTCATCCAAGAGTTCCAACTGCAGCTTCCAATTGATGCCAGCAGCGAGAGGGCCACCAGGAGCAGGATAATCAGAGGTATTTCGAAGCCTTTGGCGATGAAGGGTACGGAAGCTATAACTAACCACAACGAACGGCTTAGAGCGCTGGCCAGTACAGTTATTGATTTCCTTACGCGCAGTTTCTCAACCAGAAAAACTGCAGGGATCTGAATTACATTAGCAAGAAACGGAATTGTAGCCAGGATTCCTACTATTAATTCAGATGCACCTAATGCCAGTGCAAAAGCGGTGAGGAAAACACTGCCTGTAAGTGTGGACAGTGCCTGCGACATCATCCCGTCAAAAATGATGCTTCGTAGTCCCTTTTGGACTTCGTTATCACTGAGCAGTCTCTTGTTTTTCATCTCCTTCTCCAGGGACAGTTTAGAAGTCCCAAGAGTCCCACCCCAGGAGATATTATAAGCTCGTTATTATCAAGTAATCAAGTTTGATAATAATGCACTAAAATCAGTCTTTTCCTTTCTGCTCCATGGTTAACTTCATTTCATCATACTGTTCTTTTGTTATCTCTCCGCGTATGAATTTTAGATTCAGGTCGTCCAAAGATGCCTGCGCTCCCTCTGCTTCGGCTGGAGTTACACTTTGAACTGGAGCCGGTTTTCTTCCGATTACCTGGCTTTTAAAATTAGACATATCTGCATACTGTACCACTTGAGGAATCTGGACATCCTTCAGCAGCATAATTGTAGCAGCAGTCACGAGAATCATGATAATAGGCCCAAGAAACAGCATTAAAGCTAAAATCCAGATCATACGAAGCTCGTCAGCCGCAGCAAGATCTACAAGTCCTGATGACTGAACATCCTGAGGATCGATAAATAATGCCAAGAGTACAAACAGGATGAAAAGAGAGATTGCTAATGTTATTAACACCCAAAATAGTGTTTTGCGGTTTAATGAATCCATAGGAATCTTCTTCCCCATCAACATCTCGAATATTTGAAGTTCCCTATTAATTGAGATCTCCTGATTCATGAGGAAAATTAATGTGTGATCATCACCCATGCTGGTATGGGTACAGATATGAAATTGTGTGTAAGCGCTGAAGATCCTGAACTTGAATCGCTGGTGGCAGAAGAATTCGGCCATGCTGACTACTTTATAATCTATGACTCTGAGACTAAAGAATGGAATGCCTATGCCAATGAAGCCACGATCTCCGCTGAAGGGTCTGGGATGATGGCTGCCGAACAGGTAGTAAAGTTAGGTCCAGAAGTTGTTTTGACAGGTTTTGTGGGGCCCCATGGAAAAAAGATCTTAGAAGATGCAGGCATAAAATTAGTATTTGATGAGGATGGAACGGTCCGCTCCTCCATAGACAGATGGCTGAAGAAGCAGTAACCGTCTCATATTCAATCAGACAAGATTTATGTCTAAATCCATTTGATTGATCAAAGTATCTAGAATCATAGAGTGTTTTTGTGCATATTGCACAACCTCTTCTATTTCTTGTTTTGGAGCGTTTGAGTCTATCCTTATATCCAAATCCAGATTCCTTAAGCCGGGTTTAATTTGTTCCGAGATCCCTAAGATTCCCTGAATATCTACATCTCCTTCCAGAATAATCGACATTTTATTGATTTCTATGCCTCTCAGGCTTGCTGTATAAACAATTGATGTCGATAAGCATGATGCTAAAGCATGCATCAATGACACTGCGGCACAGGGTGCAGTATCCATCCCCATCAATACACCCGGCTGGTCTGATTGTATCTTAAAAGGCTCTGTCCTGATCAGGATTTGAGGACCGCCGTCAATGCGTTGAGCCGCCGTTTCTGTTTTCGTACCTTTTATCCATTCATTTGCGATGTGAAACCTGAAAGCCGCCAGATCCGGATTTTTGTTTACCGCATCAATGGTGGCTTCCAGTTTTCCGACATCTACACCGTTAATGAACCCTTTGACCTCTTGCAATTGCATCTCCATGTGCATTGCGAATTTGCTTGCAACAAAGAGTATTTCATCTTAACGGAGCTCACGGCAGTGGAACCAGTTTGAAACATGATTTAAAGCAAGGTACCAGAGGATGATTACCGGTATCACAATTGAGATTCCCAATGATACTAGTGTGCCTGTATCCATGGTCCCATACATTATCGCTCCTAGAATCGATGAAATGATTGAGAGTACCAAGAAGATCATTAACAGCACTCGGGACCAGTTTCTGCCTTTAAGGAAACCCCATGCTATAGCGAATCCAATTATTGCAAAAATTAAGATCATTATACCCATGACCACCCATGTCATTGGAAGACTCTGGAGAACATCTGGGGAGACCATATCCATCAATTCTGGAGGGATCCCATCTACAGCTAGCAGACCTGCTGCTGCAAACATGCCGATTGCAGCTATTAGCATAAGAATAGACCAGATAATCTCTAAAGCGGCCAGGATAGTCACACCGATGGGTCTTCGGCAGACCCGGTTATATGGTGAAACACCTGAATCAGTCATATCAAAGATTTTACAAAACTAACTATATGATTATAGAGCGCTGACAGAGCGAGATTTTACATTCAATCGGCATATTAATTTAAAAGATTCGCAGATAACCATGGGATGAGAATAAAAGGACTGAGCAAATCTGATTCTGAAATCCTTGCGGCGATATTAGACTGTGTTCCCGTTAATGCTGATGATGAGAGCATAGAATTTTTAAAAAAAGAGGCTGCCGGCAATACAGAGTTTGACGGAGAAAGATTGTTCAAAAGTACATTCTCACAGATGACCTCATCCAAAATAAAAATGAGAACTTCTACAGCCTATAAACTTATGAATTTAATGAGCGCCAGCGGAGAGAGTAAAAACAGCATAATCAGAAAAATGTTCAGTCCTGCTATAGAAAATAAGATAGAAACATACTCCCCGATGATCTCTCCCAATAAACTGGAGATTCTCAAATTTGTTTTAGATGAGTGGACTAAAACTGCATCCAACGCTGATTCAGACTATCCTGAAGCATGCAGAGCTAAAGTTGTCTCAATGCCAGTTATGAAAATTACATTAGATGAAGATAATGTGCCTGAAGAATGTATCATCGGTGCACGAGAGTTTATAAAATGTTTATTTCAGTTAAATAATTTAAATAGCAATCTTAGATATCCTTCAGAGATAATAGATGAATACTGGGAAGATGTTTCCCCAGATTCGGGAATATTTTCCGCAGAACTTTGTCCGTATCTCAAAAAATTGTCAATACAACTATTTGATCCATATTACAGCTTCAGCATAAAACGAACTGATGATGAACTTTATGACAGAGTAGCAGAAATGCTGCTGCTGGAAAGCCGCATGGGAAGCATTGCAAACTGCACAGTGAGAACATATGGTTCATCGGTGGAAGATGAAACGTCTGTACAGGAGATAAAAAGCATCGAAACAGACATCCTTGAAGACAGGATAATTCCAAAAGAAGTGTCTGCAGAAGGTCTGGCACGCATACAAAAACTTCTGAAGAATGTCAGTAATCTGAATATTGACATGAAGTTTCCATCTGAAGATTTTCTTTGTTTCTTAAATTTTGACATTACAATTGATGATGATATATTCAGAATAGATGGAGTGGAAGTCAAAGAAGAGAACAAAGAGAAAGTTTCAGGGATAATCAAATTAAGACTTATTGAACTGTCTCAGAAGATTTGTTACAATGCGCATATTCGCAGTGAAGAGGAAGTATACAGCAGAATACAAGAAATACTAGACATAAAAGAAGAAGATCTCGGCGAAGATAATGTGTCTGAGCTAATAGAGCTTAACTGCATTTCTAATTTATATGACTCAATAAATAATTACTGCAGAGCGATCTGCAATGAAATTGTAAAATATCTGCTGGGAATGCGTGAGATGTCATTTACGATCCCCAATATTCTTCTTACTATTCTAAACTGCATACTGATAGAAAGAGCAGCTGATGAAATTCTCACTGAACACATGAGGTATGAATCATGAAGTCCATTGGACTGTATGTCGATGGGCCAAACATTGAACGAGGTCTTTACGAAGCCAAAGAGGCAGTGATTTTACAGAATATAGGCAACATTCTGAAGGAGTATGCTTCACTGAATGGAGATCTCATCGAATCGTTTGTTTTTATTGATGAAGAGACTCAGTGGAGAGAAGAAAGCACTAAGATAAATTATGAAAGAAATGGGTTTCAGTTCATTGAAAGCAAGGCTTTCAAATATTTTGATGCTGGCGGAGGATATGCTTACGGAAAGAGTCTCACAGATCCTGCTATGTATTGCTTTCTGATAGACCGTTTGCATGATGAAGATTGTCCTGATATATTCATGATAATTACCGGTGACAAGGATATAACTGTGCCTCTTGAGTATATCAAAGCTCATAAAAAAGATGCCATGGTAGTAGGAGAATCAAGTACGATGTCAGGGTATTTGATATCAAAGTGCAATGAGCTTGGTTACAGATGTCACTCCCTTCAGCTGATTTCACATGTAAGCGGCTTTAAAGACATGGCGCCTGAAACTATTGTAAGGCCGGAAGTTAAAAAACGCAGTGAAGGAAGACGTCCGAAAAGCAAAGTCCGTCCCAATCAGATGAATCCCAACAATATTGCGTATTGGAGATCCAGAGGATTCTCGGAAAGGCCAGAAGACTGGGAAGAACGTCTTAAAAAAGAAAGAACTAATTAATAATAAATATTATTTAAAAACTATTTGATGAATTTTATCATACATATTATAGAATATTTGAAAACACAGTAAAAAAAGATTCAACTATTCTAAAAATATCTGGCGAGAATATTCTGACAAACTAAGGATATCTAATATAATCAAAATAATATAAAGGTTAAAAATAGAAAAAAGTGAAGGGAAGTGGTTTGTTTTGGTGTCGTCTTAACCTGCTCCTGAAGGAGTGACATCAACGAGATCCTTGACCATATCTTCGAATTCTCTCCGAGCGGCCTCAGCATCGTCTAATCTATCCTTCAAGGATTTTTCTTGATCGAAGACACGGTATTCACTATCTTCAGCTGGCACTAGTGCAGAATAGTGATAGAACAACTGTGTAATATCTAACTGATACCACATTGCTCCATCCTGTTCCTTTTCGGCAATTATCTTGCCGACAGTTCCAGTGTTTGTGTATTTTACTATGTCTCCGATCTGCATGGAAACCACGCTTACTTTGCAGGTATGATGACGGTTCTCTCACCGGCAGGCATGAACTCACGAAGTGCACCGCGACCGATTTCCTTTGTAATGTTTGCAAAGTCGAACGGTAGGTTCTTGTCGGCGAATGCAACTTTGATGAGTGGGCTGCAAGCGAAAGCGTCTCCACGGGCTGCGTGAGGAGCTGCTGCGATACCAGCGTAACCGCAAAGGTGACCAACGTTCATTGCATAGTTTGGATAGTTGGGTCCTCTGAGTTCGAATGGCAGACCTTCGTCGCTTCTGTAGGAGAATGAGTTAGCGGAACCGCACTGGTCCTGTAAGTCGTATCCGTAGAATCCGAGACGTCCGTGCCTTTCTTTATGCTGGAGCATAGAGAGGTACCATCCGTTTACACCGAAGTCGGCGTTTCCGGTTGCCATTGCACAAGCGATACCAGTTGATGCGGCTGCGACTGTAGCACGCTGGGATCCACCGAAGTGAGATTCCATGGCTGCAGGGTATTTCTCATACATCTCGAGAGCGTAGGTGTTAACCTCGGTTCCGAGTTTCTCTAACAGGTCCATTGAAGGCTTGCTCTTGCAGAGACCACCATACTGGGATTTGATTAAGTCAACGGCCCAGTAGACATAGTCTTCAAGGATGTTATCTGTGTATGCTGCAGTAGCGTACTGTGTGAATCCGACACCACCAGACATGTATGATCCAAGGTAAATCTGATCGAAGATGATTGCACCGAGAGCTACAGTTTCAAGAGCTGCTCTTGCAGGGTCTTCGGGACATACCCTTGTAGACTGAACCATATCAGCGAGGAAACCGAATGGAATTCCACCGGGCTCGTTTGGTCCTCTGGCTCTCCTTGCAGGCATCATTGTACCCATTTCAACAACGGATGCGTGCTTTGCGGCGTATGCGAAGTCTGCGATTGCAGCTTCACCGGCAGCAAGACGGTATGCGCTGATGAATGACATTGAGATCTGCATGGCGCTCCATCTGGACATTGTACCACCGTCGCACACACGTCCGACGATTGTTGGACAGCGTACTACCTGATAGAGTGATTTGCCGATAGCGTCATTCAGCTGTTTTGCCTGATCTTCTGGGAATTCTTTGTTGATATCGATAACGAAGCGCTTGTCGAGCTGGTCGATAAGTTCTGAGTTACCGGAGAACACTTTGACGTAACAGTCAGCTGTAAGAGCTGGGCTGCATTCTGCCATGTGTTCCTGAACAACTGCTCCACCGGGCATGGCGTGGTTAACGGTCTCGAGGTAGTTGTTGATTGTTTCAGGAGTAACTTCCTTTCCCAATCTCTTCTCGATAACTGTGTGAGCGGTATCCAGACCTACGATAACGGTCCTGCGGATATCATCCCATGCCTGCTGGATAGCGGCGTTGTTTACAAAGTGCAGATCATCAGCTTCTGCATACATATCTGTGTGAGAAAGCTGATAAGGCATGAGGACACGCTGACCGAGTGGGACACCGATGTCCTGGTTCATCATTGGAATACCACGGGCTTTTGCAATTGCATTGGCCTGCTCAACCCATTCCCTCTTTCTCTTAGACTGTTTCCAGCCACCAAAGGTGTAATAGGATGTGTATTCGTCAGTTGGATCTTCTTTAAACTTCTTTTTCATTGCGTCCATGAACAATTTGTCAGCCATGTTTATTCCCCCTTGAGAGCGAAGGCCTGGTATCCGCAGAGTGTTCTGAGTGTGTGGATTCTTAAGTTCATGTCCAAAACTTCCTTGTCAGCGTTCATGTCGTCGCCGTCAATACGGAAGATTGTTGTCATTTTCTTTAAGTCTGCTTCTGGAATAGGCTTTCCTACGGAGATTGGTTTGTCGAGTGGGATAGCGACCTGGTCTTTAACGTAGTCGACTTCACCAGTCTTTGCATTCCAAACATATCTCTGCCATGCATCGAACATAAGTCCGTTTTCGTCAAGTCTGCAAGCGTGACCGTGCACAGTTGCACCCCTGATACCGCATCTTGCAGGATCGAAGGTTTCGTTGTCGATGAATTCTTTGGCGACTTTCTCGAGGTCTCTTTCTCTCATTTCAATGATCTGCCTTCCAGAAAGTGTACCGGTATCAAATCCACGAATTCTTGACATGTATGCCCATGCTCTAACGTATGGAACCATTGGAGCAAAGTATACGGAATCAGCGAACTGAACGTACCTGACTCTGTCACCTTTCTTTGCACCCTCGATAGGTGTAACGAGCTGTCTGATGAGATCGTCTGGTTCGTTGCCTTCTTCGAGTGGTGGGTGGATGGACTTATATTCTTCTCCGGGTGACCTGTGTCCCATGATTCTAACAACATCATCCAAAGAAACGTCACGTAGCTTCTTGAGTTCCTGGGAAGGGTCCATGAAGCGACGCCTGTTTTTGGCTACCTGGCATGTTCCAGGGTAGAATTGTCTCTTGTATGCCATAATAATTACCTCTTACATTTTTTGTAATCAGTGATAGTTGGTTGGAATTTTGAGTACCTACCTACTTCAAGGTTATATCCAAACGGAAGAAGGTCATCACAAATCGTTTTGATTTCTTCAACGGCCTTGTCCACATTGTCTATATCATTGATTTCAACAAAAATTCTCCCTACCAGAAGGTTAAGCTCATATTCCCTTCCCTTCACATTGATTACTCTACGCTCAGGGTGGTTTACAAGCGTTCCTTTAGCAGGTCCGTTCCCCACAACAGCAGGAAGTCCTTCACCGCTGATGTTTACTTGTCGCACATTTTGTACTTCATAGATATTATTCAGTAGTTTTTCTGTTGTGTCTGCAGATAGCATGCGTGCCGGAAATATCAGAACTTCTGGCAGCGGAACGGCTTCAGTTGTTTCAGTACTCATAATTTTAGTCACCAACCATTTACATTAGTTTTTTGGCCTCCTCGCCAACGCATTTGAGTGGTGTGTGGAATTCTGGAATGTCTCCGAATACATCTCTGACTAAGCCTGATGTGGCTTCGGGTGAGAAGTACTGAGTACCAGCATCCAATGAACATCCAGCTGCGACGGCAGGGATAACGAATCCCTTAGAGTGCCTTGTAACGACGTGGTTACCGTGGAACAGACCAGGGCCACCTCCTCCATAAATGGAGTGAGAGAAGAAAGACATACCAACGGCAACACCCATTGAACGTCCAAAGTCTACACCAGGCAGAGCTACTTCGTGTTCAAGTAAGTCGTTGTAATAGAGAATTGTTGATGGAATACCCTGTGAAGCTCTTGCAGCACCAACGTTTACCATGATGGCGGCGAGCATACCGCTAGCGGCATATGCATTCCAGAGTGGGAAGTCATCGGTTGTGTATACACAGTATCCAGATGGGAGCTTCTCCTTTACTCTAATTACTTTGTCTTCAATAGCGCGGTCAACAAGTGATTCGATAACAGTTCCGACGGTTCCAGTGGATCCGTTTGCTTTTACGAGATCAATTGTCATGTTGTTTGCATTCAAACCCTGATAAGCGAGACCTAAGAGATGGTATCTCTCGAATGGTCCGATAGCGTCACCGAGTTCGAACATAGCAGTCTGTTCAAATATTGACGCGAGGGCTGCAGCATTCATTGAGTTCTTTCCAGCTAGAGCAACGATGTGGTTTGCTTTGATGTTTCTTAAAGCGTAACCAGATCCCTCGTTAACCTGTGGAACATCTAAGATAGATGTAAGGTTGGATCCCACGAAGTTAAGAGTTTGTGGATATCTGCCCCAAACAGCTCCCTTAACCATGTTGGCATGGAACATATCAACACCGAATTCATCGATGATTGCTTGGGTAACAGCGGCTGCAGTAGTTGTAAATCCAGTGGTGTACTCAACACCAGCATCCATCCTGCGGGAAGGAACAATTACAATCATGTTCTTTCCTTCGGAGAACACACGAACATCTGTGTCGTCATCGCTGCTGTCTACTTTTACGTAGTCTTTTACTCTTGCAGCGACTTTTTCTGCATTTGCAACGACAGGTGCGTCGATTTCCTTGCCCTTGATGTATCCACCGCCAACGCGACCAGACTTGAGACTCTTCTCAATTCCAGCGAGGTTGACAGCGATTGTCCTCTTAGCCAAGGAAGCAGTTCTCTGAATAGCAGGGTTGTATAACGGGCTTATAGCGTCTAATGGAACGCCACTCTCAATGAGTTTACCCCTCTCGTCATACAAGTCTATTTTGTCCTTGTATTTAGCCAATTTTCTACCTCCTAATTAATCTTTCCAAGCCAAACAAAGTTCCCTCTGTCTAGCTAAAAAGTTTAGTTGATTCTCATCAGAAGCGTTAAACTTCAGTGAAAACCGAACCCCCTTGTATGTTTAACGTAAAAGAGAGAGAGGCTTATATAATTGCTGATTAGAAAGGGTTCATCCATCCATCCCAATCAGGTGTTAAGAAAAACACCCAGCAAAATTTAGCTGATTAACATTCGTTAAAAATGCAAATTTTTTGCATTATTCTTGAGGTCTTCCAAAATAAGCCTCGCATCGAGGTTTTTATAATCTTGATAGTTATAATTCCAATAAGTTAAAAAAGAACTGCATTCAGCCTCATCTAAAAGCGAGGAAATTACTTCTGCGAATTTCTTGCCTGTGCGATGAGGATAATATACGTTCTTCATAGCAGCAATAGCATTATCTGCAACTTTTTTGCTAATTACGCCATTGTTGACTGCTTCACATATGTTCAGTCTAAAGTTGATTAAGGGTTCGGAAAGAGGCACTAATGAGAAGGGGTCGTAAGCTAGCACAACCTCGTCGTCTCCGTCTACTCTGCCGGACTTATACTCATCATAAATTCTTCCGATGCCCCTCATTCCAAATGAGTCGAGCTCAGCTGCCCGCAGGGCTCCCATGCTGCCCCCTCCCAATACCGTTATATTAGATTTTAAAAGAGAGATTATTTCCCGGTGTCCTACAGCTGCATCATTCAGCAGAACGCCGTCTATGATAGCAACTGTATCTACATCATCTGGAATCTTCTGCAGGTCTCCTCTTTTAACGGGAGGTCTGTATTCCGCATCCAGTAGCTTACGGGCATCCTCATGGGGCATGCTTGGGCCTACGTAGACAAGAGTGGTCATCTGCCGTTCATCATCCTTAGTCCAATTCTTTCATCGTCGATGGCAAACACTTCCATGCCCGGCACTATGACTTTCACGACCGGTATCCCGATCTCTTCACGTGTTAGGTCTACTATGATTGTACGGTTAAGGCCTTTCGCATTCAACCTGGCTCTGGTGATCTGCAAGTCGTCAAAAATGTCATCGGTAACCTGGTCAGGGAAGCTGTCTAGGGCTATTGATCTCTCAGAGTCATCTAACCACATACTGTTGAGCCGCCTCATTCTTTCATAGCCGAGTTTTCTTGCAGCTTCTCCTCTAACCGTATCTTCTCTGGCACCGTGAATTTGCGTCAGACGGCTCTGGGCCACTTCCAAAAGTGCTTTGACTGCTGCCAGTTCAGGATCTAAATGTGTTCCGATGCCGAGGGTCAGAAGTGCCGGATCCTGCATCTCCACATCATCGGCTGCAGCCGCGATGGTCGGGATTCCGATATCTGTTGTCAGATCCTTCAGGTGCACCTCTATGCCTTTGGAAGTAAATTTGTCCATCAGATCCTTCACAGGACCGGAAGACGGCACCTCTATGTCCCCATTTACTCTTCTATAATATTCAGTGAATGACCATGAGTCTCTTTCCACAACTTCCAACAGGCCGTGGAGAACTGCCTCTTCCAGAGTGTTTCCTGAGGCCAGACCGTTGGTGGAAGTTCTGAAGAGCATCATGTCCAGTTTAGAAGTGTAAGGATGAAACACTGCCGATGCTGGAACCCACATCTCGCTCATGGAATTGAGTTCTATGCCTTTCACCCAGCCCACTTGGTATCTGGAAAGGTTGTATGCAGAGCCCTGGGGCAGAATAAGGTCCATCGGGTGAACAGCATTATTTGCTGCTGTAAACTCCTCCACACCTGCACGCACAACCTGCATGCCGCTCTGCTCTGCACAATATCTCTCTATGCCTTCCATGATCGAAGACACCTTTGCTTCGTCCTTGGTAAGGCCTTTTCCATTATAGACAGAAATCGCTCCGCTCTCCGCAGAGGGCCTTATTGACGAAAAAACCGGTATTCCGATACGATCAAGGTCTGTTATGTCTGCAGTCCTTGTAATCCCTGCAACCTTGGCAAATGGCTCTATGCGCTTCAAGGTTGTTTCTGGATCAACGGCATGATGACCCCCGTGAGTATATTTTTTCGGTGTGGGACCCAGCTTCATGAAGCGTAAATTGGCTATGTGATAGTTTAACCTTCTCATCCCTGCTTGATTTATTCATCAAACCCGATTCTCAAGTGATTTAGATATATTATAGAATGATATCAGGCACCGATGAAACTCCACGAACTTTTGGGCATTCCTTCGATCGAACTGATTGAACCTACATTCGAATCACTGATTAATGAAGCGTATACTGATGAAATTCTTCTTGAGACGGGCACTGAAGCCAAATTGGTGATTAATGAAAAAGGATGGCCTGCGCTCTTTGCTCTAAAATCCGGTGAAAACTGGAGAGGCAGCGTTTTCATTCTCAGACCTCCGGTGGTGGAAATCATTGAAAAGTTCGAGGAGATTGACGGGGAGTCGATAGAGCTCGATACAGAGACTCTTATGAGGTCCGTTAGAGAATATTACGTAGATATGCTGTGCGAAGATGTCCCGCCCGCCATTGAAGACTTTTCACCTGACAGGGCTTCAAAAGTAAGAGAGCTGCTGTCTGAAATCTGGGGAGAAGGGACCGGGGAAAAATGTCTGGACTGCGGCTGCGGATCTGGTATGGGTGCTCTGATTCTCAGAAGTTTGGGGTATTCACCAGTCAGTTATGACAATGACGCCTCGCTGCTCCGCTTAGGCATTGAAAGCCAGCGGCTTAAAGCAGACGAGACTCTCTGCATTGACGCACGCTATGCCTCATTTTACGTACCACGCTGCCAATACGGGCTGGCCTTGATGGCCGGGAGTATCAGCATGCATACAGCCCATATCTGGAAAGACATACTTGAAGAGCTGACGGAGCAGTGCCAGGAGATCATTGTGACCGTGGAAAGCGAAAAAGAAGCTCAGATTGTAAAAGAATGGGCAGAATCATCAGGAAGAGAAACCACTCTAATGGAGAACGAAAGAGACGGTTTCTATGATCGTTGGGTATGTCTGATTTCTTAATTGTAAGTTGTCATCTGCCACAGCAACATATTGAAAAGCCTGGAAAGGCCCTGTAAAATCAAATGGTATGGCGAGGGAGGCATTTACTAACCACCACTACACACCATTTGCCCGTGAATTTGTAAAGATTAGCGTAAGTTTGGGGAAAACACGAAAAATGAAAAATCGCTGGGTAGCCAGTTATCTCAAGGTTTGAAGACTTATTAAGGGATACAAACAAGATGACAAAACACTATTTATCTGCACAATATTAGTTTCAGAACGAATATATTAAGAGCTGGACAATCTGAATTGTTCAGCCCTGATATCAGCAAGTATTATGAGAGTATATTTTGAAAACATCTTGTTTATATATTTTAGATATGATTACTTTGCAGAATAGTAATAACACAGCTCTGCTGAATGTGTGTTCAGAAAGCAGTTCGTTGAGTGCTTCAAAAGACTGGCGATTCGTATGAAAAAGAATACCGTGGCATTAATTTCAGTGATTGTTGCAGTAACAATCATAGCCGGCGGACTGTACGTAATTGGCAACAGAAGCAACGGTGAAGAGTATACAAAGACTAATGACGGGCTGCTGACCATAACCGAATTCAATGTGTCTGATGAATCCAAAACGGAATCATTCGTTGACGGGACATTTTTTGTTTTAGAAAGGAATGGAGATATCCACATAAAACTAGTAGCAGACATATTTGTGGAAGCAGTAGATACAGGTGGAGCCAGCATCTACATTCCAGACGGCCTTACAATAACAGACATGCTATGCAGCATTAACGGCTGTACATCCGATGATTATACTGCCGTATGGGAAACTGCAGATGCAGACGCAAAATATCACAAATTTATTGAAGTCGCAAGATCACTGTTCAGACCGACTCCAGAAGGCGGCGGAGCGGGCATGCTTATTGTTGAATTCGATCTGGATAAATCAGATATCAAAGATGGTGCAAAGTCACTAGCGTTTCTCATCGGAGTTGGTACAGACAGTAGCGGTGAACACATCTCGGTAGGAACAGTGAGCAAAACTATCTGTGTTCCATTATCTTGATTGAACTCAACAATATTTCATGCTGGACATATATGTTCATGGTGCATTTTTAACAAGTATATCGAGATCTGGAGTAAATGCTGAAGCTTCTGTAGCTATGATTATGCTTACATCCACATTTCTGATGTTTGGAAGCTTGACCACACGTTCCTGAATCAGCTGATACAGCTCATCAACGCTCCGGGTGTAAGCCTCGCATATCAGACTGTAATCTCCAAATACTTTAGAAACAGCTGCTATTTCTGGAAATGATTTGATCGGCTCAATTACCTCATTTATAGAAGTTCCCTCAATCTGGATAGAAATCAATGAACGTATGATTCCCAGATCACTGTAATTTATGTTTAAAGAATAAGATGAGATTACTCCGCTACTTTCGAGTTTTGCAATTCTTCTGGATGCGGTGGCTTTGGAGATTCCCAGACGATCTGCGATATTGGCAAGATTCTCTCTGGAGTTTCTTTTGAGAATCTTGAGAATTTCTATATCGGTTTTATCCATGGGCTTCACCGCAACATTTTTGCATTTAGTATGGATAACAAGGTAGTAATTAAAATATTTTTGCACAAAAAGCAATGTTTGAAAAATAAAGTATCAAAAATACGCATTTATCAAAATCCCATGATTTTGCATATTTTACGAAATTGAGCTGAAATTTGATATGTTTTACATCGCTGATGCTTAATGACTATATATATGTCTGCTTCCATATTTTGGTAAAGTAATGAATGTTAAGTCAGAATATAATCTGGTATAAGACATCAATAAAAAACATGAATAAAAAAAGAAATATTAAAGTTTTATGTGCGGCATTTAATCAGAGTGATCATTTTCCACAGACAGCTGGAGAGCATTGAGAATTCTTAGAAAATCTTCAGATTCAGAATTTTTTGTGTAAGATTCGCCTTCTAAAATATTCGCCAAGTTCATCTCCACCAGAATATCTAAAGCTCTTATTGATGACATTTCTGCAATGTTATTTTTAATTGCAATCTTTGCAGGAGTCACACCATTCATTGAACAAGAATCTGGCAGTAACATTAGTACATCCAGTAGAGTGATTTGTTCTTTGTTTACATCTTTCATATGAGCCACCTAACACACCTGCAATTGCAGAGTGCGTGATGCTTAATGTATGTTTTATTATTTAATTTATATATTACATATTACGTAATACGTAACAAGTAATCGAATAGCCAGATACACTAAGATTAATTCAATATTAAGATTAAACAATGTTGATAGAGGTAGAATGATGAAAAATATCTAAAGTATCTAGCTAAAATGATTTGATCGCCTGTTCATTGGTTAGAGGTTTACAAATACGTTATTCGCATAAATGAGTGTGTGATATGCCTTTCCAAAGAAGGTAAAGAAAAAGGAAAGGCATATCGGTTTATTCTTTCAGCTCATTTTTCAGAGATTGAAAGATCGCTGAAACTATAGACGCTCTGAGGACAGACAGACTCACAGTTCTTGCATGCTGTTCCCAGACAATGCTCTGTTGCAATCTTCAGCGTGTATCCATACTTTCCGCCGTCAATGAGTGACAGTGCGTGTTCAGGGCAGCGGTCTACACATACGCCACAGCCGACACAACCTTCAAAGCTGCCTGTAAGATACACCCCCACATTATCAAGCACCTTGAGCTTTCCTCCACCGATGACCGGGATATCTGATACTACCATGCGGTCCACATGTTTCGGGCGCTTGATGTCCGGCAGAGGCCTGAGACCGTTGCCGACGATCATGTCATTGTACATATCCAGAGGCATTCCCTCAGTCCAATAGGCTAATTCACTGACATAGATATTTTCGAATATCTCATTGCCGGCGAACATTATGTGCTTTGAAGCAATTGAATCTGCTACACTCTGCATCATATCAAGAGTTTCATCATCCTTGACAAGATCATAGGCCATCATAAGTGAAGTGTTTCCTATCTGCACAGTTCTGTCGATTACTCTGGGAATCATTCCCACAGTCTGTGATTTTATAGGATCAACATATGTACCGGAAGCTCCGGCCATGTACATCGTTTTTACTTCTTCATCATCAATACCTACTTCCTCAATCAGCGTACGGTGGCCGGCTCTGATAGCACCCATTGCTTTTCCTGCTTCGTTGACATCTCCTTCTGTCAGAACCATTCCGCCCTGAAGATGAATGTTATGGTCGGCAGTGGCAATTGATGGCAGTTTGATTACACCTGATTCTATTCCTAATGCTACGATAGAAACGACTCCGGTACCAGTAATGCCAATAGCATTCTGAGTTGAAGACTTCAGAACCTTTCCGTCTCTGGGATCAATAACAGATCCTGCTGTCGGTTTCAGATCGTCGTTGAGAATGATATTAGTCCAGCCGCCATTGTCTGCAAAGCTTACATCACTTATAGCTAGAGGCGCTGCGAGCATACCATGAGTAATTGCCTGACCTTCCATTGCCGGTCCTGCAGCTGCAGATCCAGAATACAAATCGCCGTCATGGTAGAGACCCATTTCAGCGTTGGTACCGTAGTCTGTAACCATGCAGGTCTCTTTCTTATCCAATAGACCGGATTTGATAATCATTGCTAACGCATCAGCCCCGATTTCATGCCTGATAGCCGGAGGAATAATTACCTTCGTCTCTGGGTTAAGAGCTGTCAGATTTATGTCTCCGGCAGTTATAATCTTCCCGCGCCTGTTAGGCGGTGTGATGTTCAGCTTCTTGAGCATTGACTTACCGGCATACGCCAAGTCCCTGATCTCTATGTTCTCAAACATAGAAACCTGAATAGGATTACCGCATACCGCCAGTCTTTCAATTTTAGATTTATCAACGTGATGAAGATCGATCAGATTATTGATGGTATCCATCAAAATCTTGTGGCCAACTTCAGACCCGTTTTCAATCCAAAAGTGAAGATGATCCATCACGTTTGCACCGGGAAGGGGGTGCCTCATTGTGATGGCTGTAGAGATAATCTTACCATTATCTGAAAGATCTACCACATGGCTACGGTATCCGCTTGTACCGACATCCAATGCTATGCCATATCCCATGAAAACCAGATGAACGGCTGAACTTAAGTATTTAAGCCCTGAGAAAAACATCACGCTTGAATTATTCAATAAAAGGTAAAGGGAAGGGGTTTGGAAATGAGATGCAATCTCATCCTTTGATTGCTTTGACGAAGGCTTCAATGTTAGCCTTTGGTGTCTCAGCAGCAAGTCCGCAACCAGGAGCGATGATGTTGAATCCTGCGTCTCTGATACGGGCTGCATCAGCTGCGCACTCTTCTGGGGTTCCCATGTAGAGAGGCTTGACTGATCCGAGGTTACCAACGAGAGCTACACGGCCGTTCACGATGTTGACTGCTTCTGCGGAGTCGACTTTCTCTTCAATGGAGAGAGCGTCTGCACCAGTGTTGATCATGTGATCAAGCAGAGCTGTTGTGTTACCGCAGATGTGTAAGATCTTCTTTGCATCTCCGCAGCCCTCAAAGGCGTGCTTTGTGTATGGAAGAGCAAATTCGTCAAACATTTCAGCAGAAAGCATATCTGTTGAAGCAGATGGGTCGCTCATGTTGATTACATCTACACCAGCAGCGACGAGTGCAGCGATGTACTGCTTTTCCATTTCAGCTGTGACTTTGATGAACTTGTGAACTGTATCAGGCTCGGTGATCATCATGAGTAAGAGGTCTTCTGTTCCTACTAAGTGACCAGCGATTGTTAATGGTCCGGTTGTACCAGCTACGATTGGGTACTCATCGCCGTATTCTGCCTTCAAGATTTTTACAGCCTCGATTGCAGTTGCGATTCTGCCTTTTCCTATGAATCCTTCTGGGATTACAGGCTCATCCTCTGATGAATATGGGTGGACCTTTAACATAGGGGTCTTTACTCTGTTTCCGAGATCAACTGTTGCCCCAAAGGCTTCAGCTTCAACGGTCAAACAGAAAGGTACTCTAGCGTTTTCAAATCCGAAAACCTTTGCACCTGCGATACCGAGTTTTGCCATCATCTGTGCGTCGGTGTGGGCAGCTGGCCATTCTACACCGGCCCAGTCCATCTGATCAACAGTTACGGACTGTGTAACGCATCCTACTGCTGGCCTGTCCATCTCTTTACGGGCAAGGGCTCCTAAAAATCTCTCTTTTGGGGTCATTGAATAATCTCCTTATCTCAATAAACGTTTGGTTTCTCAAATAGAGACACTGTATAAAAGAGTTTTTGCTTATCATATATGAATATTCTCAACAGCAATATGTATGGATATGATTTTTTGACACTCAAACTCCAATCTATTAAAAAATGTGAAAGGAAGGGGTTTGGGATTGTATATCGAGCTTACTTCAGTAAGTTCTTTACAACTTCGACAGCTTCTACAGCGTCGTATGCCCATGCATCTGCACCGATCTGAGCTGCAAAGTCTTTTGTTGTAGCTCCGCCACCGATGATGGATTTTACCTGAGGCTTTAAGTTCTCTTCTGCGAGGATCCTTTCAATCTCTTTCATTGCAGCGAGTGTAGGAGTCATCAGTGAAGAGGTAGCGACTATGTTTGCACCCTCGGACTTGACTTTCTCAATCATTGTCTTTGTTGGGCAGTCACGTCCCATATCGAAAATTGTGTATCCAGCACCAGTAAGCATGGCTTTTACGATGTTCTTTCCAATATCGTGAACGTCTCCCTCTACTACACCAATAACAACTTTTGCTGCTGTGTCGGCTGAGGAGCCTGCTTTCAGCTGTGGTAACACTATATCTAAGGCCTGATACATTGTCTGTGCGGCCAATAATACCTGGGGAAGGAAGTACTGCTTGCTCTCGTATTTCTGTCCTACAACTCCCATAGCTTTGCTTAAAGCATCGAAAATGATAACTTCAGGTGATGCACCTGCGGCAAGAGCCTCTTCTGCAAGTGGCTTGGCTTCCTTAATTTTTCCCTTTATCACTACATCTGACAATTTCTCTAATAATTCTTCTGCGCTCATTATGATTCCTCCAAGTTCGGCAATTCCCCTGATGCAAATGCATAGTCAGGCTACCCCCGTTGCCTTCCGGTTGAAATGGTAAAGACCAGACAATAGTCTTTTAGGATGTTGTGCACATAAATTCCTAGGTCTGAATAAGGCATCGCGGTATCAGTGTTATAAAGGCTTTTATGGCTGGTTTAACCCGCCATATAATTATGTCTAATATTCAATATATACTAAATTAACAAAGTTTAGATGAATAGTACGAAAAGCACGTGTCTAATGATAAATCGTCAAGGATAACAGCACTAAAATTCCTAAATATCTCGATCATCGCAGCAAATCATCGAGAGAAGAAAGCTTACCTAGAGGAATGAGACCGATATCGCTGCAGGCAATCAGCTCTGCTTCCTTGACGTTTGCAGATTTCAATATCGGTGATAGATATGAGTTGGAAGATGCTCTTGTGACATCTGTACCTGCAGAAAGAGGGCTGAAGGCAGGAAGAACTACTATACCTTCATTCTTCAGATGCATAAAGCAGGGTAGTTTCAAAAATGCACCTACGCTGTCAGTAAGTCTGATTGAAGGATGCTCATGGCCGATAATTACCGGTCTGGAAAGTATGTTTTTGTGTCCATGAACCAGTGTTACACCGTCTATTTCATACTGTTCATGAACAGGCAGGCTGAATCGGGAAGAAATATTTTCAAGATAGTTGTCATGGTTTCCTTTTATCAATACTACTTCTGTATTCTTGGTGAGAAGCCTCAGTATCGCCGAAATGTCTATCTTTTCCTGATCGGCATTTCTGCTAAAATCGTGCTTCAGATCACCGAGAATTATGAATTTTTCAGGAGAGTATTTATCTAAAAGGTTCAGCAGAGCATCCTGCACAGTCTGCGTCTGAAACCTCGGAATGTGTATTCCGTCCTGCTCCAGTGCCGACTCGTAGCCTATGTGGAAGTCTGCAGCGATTATGCATTTCTCCTTTGGAATATAGATGCAGTTCTCCGGGACCGCGTAAATATCATTGAAAAGTTCTACCTTATCCACAATTCCATATGATTCTGAGTTCTATATACTTCATGCGATTCCCGTTGCGAAATCAAGATTAATGACCTGTGCATAAAGAATCCTATGATACGAAGAACATTTCTGATCCTTCCTTCACTGGGCAAGAAGAGAGAGATCAATCTCTGGAAAGAAGGAATCCTAGACTGGAATGATTTTGTATCAACTCCAAAGATCAAGGGGATATCTGCTGATAAAAAAGGAAGCATGGACGCTCTGCTGCTGAGGGCAGACCAGTCTCTTGAAAACAGGCAGAGCGGGTACTTTTCAAAGATCCTTCCGAGCGTAGAACACTGGCGGATGCTCGACAAATTCTGGGACGATGCTGCCTACCTTGACATTGAGACCAGCGGAAGAAGCAGATATGCAGATGTCACGATTGTTGGAATATATTACAAAGGAAAGATGACTTCTCTGGTAAAGGGAGAGGACCTCACATTTCAGAATCTCTCGGATTCTTTAAAAGACGCTAAAATGCTGGTTACATTTAATGGCAGCTCGTTTGACCTGCCGATATTAGAGTATCATTTTCCTTTTGCGCTGCCTAAAGTGCCGCACTGCGATCTGCGTCATGCCTGCAGACGTGCCGGATACTGCGGAGGCCTGAAAAGCATTGAAAAACAGATGGGGATGTGCAGAGAAAAAGAAGTTGAATACATGACTGGAGAAGAAGCAGTCTATCTCTGGCGCTCGTGGGAGCGGTCCGGAAGCAAAAATGCCCTGAAGCTTTTAGTAAAATACAATGAAGAAGATGTGCTCAACCTAGAGCCCATTGCTAAAACAACTTATTCTATTCTGAGACAAAAACTGATTGAGGAAGCAGACATATGAGCGACATAAGCGGTTTTGAAACGGGAGCTGCTGATGCAGCAGAAAAAATAAAGAGTGCTGATTCTGCGCTTGTCATAGCTCATATAGATGCCGATGGGATAACTGCAGCTTCCATCGCATCCATTGCTCTGGAGCGGGAAGGCATTAATCACAAGGTAAGATTTATCAAGAAACTGGATCCGCCCGTGCTTCAGTCTATTCTCGATGAAAAATGCGAGGTCCTCTGGTTTGTAGACCTGGGAAGCGGCATGTACTCAAAAATGAATGAAAGGTGTGTTGTTGCCGACCATCACCGACCCGATTCATTGGAAAAAGAAAGACATGTAAATCCTCACTTGTACGGCATAGACGGTTCTTCAGAAGTCTCTGGTTCTGGAGTGGCATATGCAATATCCGTCGCGATGAATGAGAATAATAAAGACCTGTCAGCTTTGGCAATAATCGGTGCTGTGGGAGATTTTCAGGAATCAGCCCACAGCAGGCTCACTGGATACAATCATAAAATCGTGGAAGACGCGGTCAGATATGCAGGCATAACTGCAGAAGTGGATATCCGGGCATTCGGAAAGCAGACTAAACCGCTGCCAATCCTGTTCCAATACTCTACTGATCCTAAATTGATAGATTATATAACAGACCAGATTGACGACCGGGAGTCGTGTATCAGATTTTTCACAGATCTCGGCATCGATGTGAGCGATACCATCTATTGGAATCAGCTGAGCAGAGCTGAAAAATCAAAAGTTATCAGTTCATTGGTCAATAAAATGGTTGACAGAGGCCGCGGAGTCGCAGATGTGAGAAAACTCTTGGGCGAAATTTATACTATTCCTGAAAATACTGTCGGCACGCCTGAGAACTGGATGCTTGATTTACCTGAAGATATGAGGTCTGGTGCACGCGTTCTCTTTGATGCAAAGGAATTTGCTACACTGTTGAACGCCTGCGGAAGGCATGAACTGCCGGATGTGGGAATGGAAGTCTGCAAGGGAGACAGATCAGAATATCTGATGAAAGCGCTTAACCAGCAGAACGGCCACAGGGAAAGTCTGAAATGTGCCATAGAACTTGTTAAATCAGGAGAGGAAAACGGCATCAAAGACGAAGTGTCAGGCGTATCTCTCCGCAACATCAGGTTCTTCCATGGCGGAAAAAAGGTAAAGGATACGATTCTGGGGATAATCACAGGAATGCTTCTGAATTCTCCTGAAATGCAGTGTTCCGACAAGCCTCTCATCGCCTTTGCAGACTCATCCGACGATTCTAACATGCTGAAAGTATCGGGAAGAGGAACAAAAGAAATGGTTGATCACGGCTTAGATTTGTCTCTGGCAATGATTAAAAGTTCAAAAGAATGCGGAGGTACTGGCGGCGGCCACAACATTGCTGCCGGCGCGAGTGTTCCGTATGGAAAGGAAAATGAGTTTTTACTGAAGCTCGACAGACTTATCGGCCAGCAGATTAATGGGGAATAATGCTCAGCATTATTGCCTTCTGGGCGTGAAGCCTGTTTTCTGCTTCATCGAAGACGACGCTCTGACTGCCGTCGATTACATCTTCTGTCACTTCTAAACCGCGGTGTGCTGGAAGGCAGTGCATGAAGATGCAGTCTTTTTTGGCGTGAGACATCAGTTTAGCATTGATCTGGTAAGGTGCAAACAGCTTCTCTTTCTCTTCCGCCTGATCTTCTTGACCCATGGAGACCCATGCATCCGTATAGATCACATCGGCGTCTGCAGCAGCTTCTATTGGATTAGTGGTGATTGTTAATGTACAATCATTAGAGGCTGCGATTTCCTTAGATCTTTCAATTATTTCCTGGTCTGGCATGTAGCCTTCTGGGCATCCGGCTACAAAGTTGATTCCTGTGAGTGCGCAGCCAATCATAAGAGAATTACAGACGTTGTTTCCGTCACCGATGTATGCCAGCTTCAGGCCTTTCAATTTATGTTTCTTTTCAGTAATTGTGAGAAGGTCTGCAATGATCTGGCAAGGATGCTCAAGATCGTCCAGTGCGTTTATTACAGGAACTGATGCATTCTCAGCCAGAGTGCAGACATCTGAATGGTTGAAGGCACGGTATGCTATGCAGTCAGCAAAGCGACTGAGGACCTTTGCAGTATCTTCTATTGTCTCTCCTCTGCCCATCTGCGATTCTTGCTGATTGAGATGTACGGAATGGCCTCCCAGCTGGTATATTCCCACTTCAAAGGAGGTTCTGGTTCTTGTGCTTGATTTTTCAAAGATTAATGCAAGTGTCCTGCCCTGCAAAACTGGTGTGTATTTCTCACCACTTTTGAGCTTTGCTGCGAGACTGAGGATGTCTTGGATATCATCCTTCATATCAAAAACCGAAATAATATCTCTCTTCATGATTTCAATCCGCTTAAATGTCATGTCAATATAATAGATTGTGTACAAAGATATACAAAGAGCCGTCATCTTTGTTCTATTCATGATATTGGGATGAAACTATATATCTCACGTGCACATTCGTCGGCCATCTAAACCTAAAAAGATATGAAATATGTCTTGAGGTGATTATTATGAATTTGATGAGACAAATGATAGCCAATGACTGGAAGAACATGCTGATTCTTGGTGTATTGGCATTAATTATTGGAATAATCTCAATTGTGTATCCTGGCATCACGCTTGGCGTTACAATAATTCTGCTGGGAGCATTTGCATTGCTGTTCGGACTTTCAACAGTATATAACGGTACGGCATTGCCAAAAGGAAGCAGAGCATTTACACTCATAACTGGAATATTATACATAATTCTAGCAATAATCATGATTATGGCTCCGCTGTATTTCGCTGAAGTTATTGCTTACGTCATGGCCGCATTCCTGATTATTATGGGACTGTTTCAGATCTTTAATCTCATATTTGTTGCCGGCAGCGGATCAAAAGGCGACAGCCTGTTTCCGCTCATCACCGGGATTATCTCCCTCATACTGGGATGTGTAATCGCTGTATTCCCAACTCAGACAATTGAGGTTGCAATGTGGATCATCGGACTGTTTTTGATCATAATCGGAATAATCAACATTGCCGGCGGACTGAAAATAAAAAAAGTATTTTCCTGAACGGATTTTAAGCGGCCTGATGTCAGACCGCCAGTTATTTTTTCTTAAATGTCTGAGAAATTATTATGAGCAGTATTTTCCAGCCTGCTTAACAATGCTGACTTTGATGACAACTGTACCATTCAGCATATTTAAGGGAGCTTCTTTTTCTGACAGTTGCGGAGCATACTTGCAGATTATAGCAGCAAGGATAATTTTCTTGTCTTAAATATCGCTGAGCAGCTCTGCTTTGCCCTGAATTGCTACGCTGGAGTATGCATTGTTAGTATCACAGGGTTTCTCATTCGGATCAAACGGATATTCTGCAGCTCATAAACATTGAAACAGACGTTTGGATTTGCTTTCAAATTATCTAACTTCTGTTTTGCAGGAAGACCGCAGATATATATGGCATTCTCAAACAGCACATAATGTACAGGCACACAGTATGGAGTTCTATCCTGATTGATTGCTGCCAACGTTCCTGTTTGACACTTCAACAGCAGGTATTCTATTTCTTCCTGCGATAGCTGGTGATTTTTTCATCCTCGACTGTATTATACCGGACCCCATTTTCCGATGCGCAAGTTTTGGATAGTGCTGTATCAGATTTAGAATATGTTTCATAATACATTATGATTTGAATGGTTGGAGGACTTTTCAGATGTTTGCATACAGCTCTAATAAAAAAAGTATATATTAAATATAAAAAAATAAAGACTGGGTTACAGTCTTAGTATTAGTGTTTGCTTCTCATGAAGAGATATATTGCTGCTACTAGTATGATAATGATTACGATCGCGATGAGTATGTAGTACATCGTGTTGTTACCATCATCACCTTCAGACGGCGTTGGTTCTGTACCTACTTCTTTGAATGTTACTGAGATCGACTGGTCTGCATTAACATTTGAGAATGTGTAAGAGCCATCATTGATTGTAACTTCTTTTCCATTTACGATTACACGGTCAATTTCATACCCTTTGTCAGCATTGATAGTGAAAGTCTGACTTCCACCTGCCACTACTGAAACTTTCCCAGAAGGAGTGATTTTTCCTCCAGAACCTGCTGATGCCGAGATCGTGTAATTAGTTGACTCTCCAGTTTTCTTAAATGTCACTGAAATTGTATGATTTGAAGTAACATTTGAAAAGGTGAAAGAGTCTCCTATGATCTGCACAGTTTTTCCATCCACTAACAAAGTATCTATTTCATACCCATTATTTGGTGTAAACTTGAAAGTCTTAGAACTTCCAGAAGATACCGATACACTGCCCTGGGGCGAGATGGATCCGCCTGATCCTGCGGTAGCGTTGATTGTATAATCAGAAGATGGTCCCGGTCCAGGTCCTGGGTTTCCTCCACTTTTCTTGAAGGTTACAGATATCGTGTGATTATCTGTTACGCTTAAGAATTTGTAAGTGTCACCTGTAAGACTTACTGCCTTTCCATCAACCAATACGCTATCGACTGCATATCCGCTGTTTGGAGTTACTTTGAACGATATGCTTTCTCCAGAAGTTACAGATACATCGCCTGAAGGAGCGATTGTTCCGTTATTTCCAGCCGATGCGTTGATTGTATATGTTTTATCAGGCTCGTATGGTTTGAATGATGCAACTATCGACTGAGGCCCTTCAATATTGTGTGCATACACATAAGTGAAGGTTCCGTCGTCATTATTTTTGATGACTTGTTGACTGACAGAGATTCCGTTGACTTTCACATCATTGAGTGTGTATCCTGCATCAGGCGTGATCGTGAAGATTTGAGTTTCTCCTTTAGCTAATTCAACGCCTGCCGGAGTGATTTGCCCTCCGTTGCCGGCCACTGCCTTCACATGATATTTGGCTCCAATTGGAATAAATGTTACATCAACTGAACAATCTTTGTTGACGTTTTCAATAACATACAAGACAGAACCGTCTTCTGCTGGTTTTGATTGAGGATTGAGTATAATCTCGTCCAGAGTTACCTTTCCAATTGCGTATCCTTCATGAGGGGTTACAATGATGAATGCTTTTCCACCCTCATTAACTGCAGGAGGCCACGATACAGTTCCTCCAATGTCGCCGATGATGTTGACGGATATTTTATACATTTTAATGTCATCAGCCACAGTTAGATTTGCAGAAACTGAGTATGGTCCATTAGATGATATTGTAACATCATATTTTCCGTTCTCTAATTCATCTGTTGGGAAAAGTATATTCTTACTAGAAGGTGTATGGGTAGTTGGACTCTTATATACTAGTTCACCTGCTGAATCCTTTAATTCACATGAAAGGAATAGTTCCCTTGGAGGATTAATTAAATCTACCAATAGAGCATATCCAGTATAACTAGTATAGTCAGCATGTTTAGTATCACTTTCAGAGATAGAGCAGTACGATATGTTTATGCCTTTACCAGATCCGCTTCCCAAGACTACACTGCTGCCGCTTTCTTCACTGAGTACGGCTGCAACAGAGTCATCGACGGCACCATTATCGACTAACGGTGCTATCATAGATACCGCCATCATTAATGCAGCCATGAAAGCAAATAAACTCAGAGCCCAGTTTGTTACCTTCATCATGCCTGCCCCCAAACGAGTATTGTTTCAGATTGAACCGTTTTTGTACTAGATCCATCTTCATACTCAAACACAGCGTATGCTGAAACTGGCATATGACCCTCTATACAGGGCATCTCTGTTGAACAATAGTATGATGCGCCCTCAACTGCAATAGATGCGCTAGTGTATGGCATTACGCCTACATATTCCTCAAATTCAACAGCATACTCGTATGTTAATTTAATAGATCCAACGGGGAGTTTTCCGCTAAGGGCAAAGAGATAAGTTTTGAATCCAGTGACTTTTCCGTTAGTTTCAACACTTTCCACAAATATCTTGAACTGTAGATCAGGCTGCTCTTTGATTTCAGCGGTTGCTTCTGCAACTACTTCTTCGCCTGCAAAGAGCTTCATCGTGTATTCACCTGGAGCGTACTTGTCTGATATTTTAGCAGGTGCTCCTTCAGCGAATGAGAAGTACCAGATGTGTTGACCGGGAGTGTTTGTATTGAGAGTCTCGGCGTAGATTTCTTTACCGTCGAAGTAAAGTTTTCCTACGAGAGCATTATCGAACATTCCGGTTTGGTTGTAAATCATATACATTGTTCTGTTATCAATGTCTGTGATTTTGCTGCCTTCCCAGATTCCGTTTATTGCATCTTTGGCATCATCTGATTTCTCGTTGTAACCTGCTGTAACATCTTCAACTATCGGTGGCACAGGAATTTCAGCGGTTGCTTCTGCAACTACTTCTTCGCCTGCAAAGAGCTTCATCGTGTATTCACCTGGAGCGTACTTGTCTGATATTTTAGCAGGTGCTCCTTCAGCGAATGAGAAGTACCAGATGTGTTGACCGGGAGTGTTTGTATTGAGAGTCTCGGCGTAGATTTCTTTACCGTCGAAGTAAAGTTTTCCTACGAGAGCATTATCGAACATTCCGGTTTGGTTGTAAATCATATACATTGTTCTGTTATCAATGTCTGTGATTTTGCTGCCTTCCCAGATTCCGTTTATTGCATCTTTGGCATCATCTGATTTCTCGTTGTAACCACTGCCGACTACCTTGAGTGAAGTACTGAAAGATAATTCGATTGTAAATACCTTATCCGTTCCAATTTTTGAATCGTCTGAAATTGTCAGTATGTGTGTCTTTGATTCCAATGGAGAATCTATTGGTTTGAACTTCAGCGGTACGATCCCGCCATCAGATATAATATCTTTAGCATTTATGCCTATATCTAGATGGCCCGGTAGATTAAACTTCACCGAAACAAACTCACTTAGAGGGAAATTAGAATCAAAAGATACTTTCAATGCATATTTTGCACTGTTGGCTGTTTTGATATAATCCACGGTGATGCCGTCTTCATTGGTCCATGTTCCTAAAACATTAACTGAGCCGTCTTCATCAGACTCAGAAAAAAGAACAGGAGCGCTGCTGTCAGCAGCACCAGCATCCGCTAATGGTGCCATCACAGACGCCACCATTATGAATGCTGCCAAGAAAGCTAATGCTCCCATGGTCCATTTTGTTGTTTTCATTTAATTCCCCTCACTTTGTTGGTACCACTGCGTTTGACAGAGAGTAAATTGTCGTACCATCCTCAAGAGTCCATTCGAAAATAGCATGTCCTGAGCTGATGCCGTTTGTATCAATCAGCAGTGATTGTGTTGTTGAAGATTCGTTTACGGATTCCGTATCACTTGTTGCTGTGCCTGCCATTTCCATTCCAAACTCTTCGTCATACTCAAAGTATGAATAGACAACAGACACCATTCCGTTTGGAACTATACTTCCTTCTTTAGGTTCTATTGATACGCGAACTCCCTCAGCACCTGTTTCTTTATTAACTGCATAATCTGCAGAGACTGTTACAGCATAATCCAGGTAATATATCTCAAAGGTTCTTTCCAGAACAGTTTCGCCGTCAGCACAGATATTCATCATATAAAGTCCTGAAAAATCGCCATCAACCACAGCAGAGCTTGCCTGATTATCAAATGAGAAATACCAAGATCTGCGTCCGTTATCAGACTTGAGGTCTTCGCTGAAGACTTCTATGCGCTCTCCATCAACGATCTTGTAAAGAATGCCAGTCATTTTTGAATTTGTATATCCTTTCTGATCGTAGATGATCCATGCAGTGTTGTTATCGATATCGGTTGGGTAGACAGCATATGCAGCCATGTAGTCTTTGACTTCATCGACAATAGAGCTGAATCCGTTTGAGACTCTTTCAATTGTTTTGTCTTCCTCTGGGTAAACAGGAGTGAAGACGAAATAATCAGCGTACAGGTTCAGCACACCAGTATCTTTGTCTACATATTTATTCAAGAAATCTTTATCAATTATCTGTAGAGGGTTAATGGAAAAGCTTATCTGACCATCGAGTGGAATTGCAGCGTCGTCATATATCCCATTGATGTCTACTGTTGTCCAATAGTTAAAATACATGTCACTTGGGCTGATTCCGACGTTGCTGACTGAGTATGAAATTCCCATTTTCAGAAGTGTCGGGTTGATTATCTGAGTGATGTGTTGATGTTCACCGATTTCTGACCCGTTTGAATCGTAGATATAGTGATATTTGATTACATATCCCGGGGTTACATCAAACGCCTTCTTTGATGCCCATGCTGCAGCAGATTCGCAGTCCGAGTTTATGGAAAATTTGTACGCAACTAGACCATCGCTGTTGGCGAGAGTGCTATTGTCGTCGTTGCCATTGTCGTTACTATCAAATATATTGAATGAGAACGTTCCAATCAAGTCATTGCCAGCAAAGATGTTAATGAAATAATCGCCCACGGTTATTTCAGAAAGATAGTCCTTTGCCTGATCATCGAATGAGAAATACCAAGCGCGCATTCCGTCTTTTAGATTTGACATGTCTTCAGAATATAGTTCTTTGCTATCATCGATAGTTCCTTTATACAATACAAATGTGAAATTTCCATCCAGATCATCAGCCAGATAGTAGGACATGAACATAGTGTTTCTAATGATATCTGTGATTGGTTCATTGTTAGGATCCAGTGTATGATATGAATTTAAGAGATTAGATATTAGGTCACAATCATCTTCTGAATTGGAATAAACAACCTTTGCTCCTGCAACGAGCGGACCTACAATATAGTTGTCAAATTCAGGTGCATACAGATGTGTAATGATTGCTGTCCAGTCTAATGAATCTGTGTAATCAATTCCTTGATTAAATTCATATTCATCTCCGCTGGATGATATGAATAATCCGTTGAAGTTATTCCTATCGGATATGATATTCATTTTGGATGTGTCTAATGTGACTGTTACAGGATTGCCTTCATTGTCAGTATCCAACAGAGTTATTGTAATGACTGGGTAAATGAGATTGTTGTCAAGTGACAGGTAGGTCTTGGTTACCTCAATCATGTCCTCGGTTATTATTTTTGGAAGTATGACACCTACTAATGGATAGTTGCAGATGCAAGCTTCACAGTCGTTGCAGGTATGTCCACTATTGGCATTGCAGGCTAAGCAATCACACCCTTCCACACATTCTGTAGTGTAGTTGGATTGATCATACTTGGCTGATAATATATAATTAATTGCATCATTTCCATCAAGACCGTCAATGACCACTGGCCATAGTCCAGCATCTTTTGAGAGGAAATGTGCAATGAATGACACATCATCATCTTTATAGATATTTATAGATTTTAATATTGACTGGATATCTGTGTTGGTATCGTAGATTTTAATAATTTGTTTCTTATCAATCTCAGTGATTACCTTTTGGTGTACATTAAATGTAACTTCAAAGTTCTCATCTACAACACTCTTATCATCAACTACTTCTGATGTTGATACTGTATAAATTAGGACATAGGTTCCGGCATTTGTTATTTTAAGATCTTTAAATCCTAAAATATTTCCAGAAACTTTTTCTGCTCCTGCGGATATGCCATTTTTATTTATTCCTGTATTATATTCAGTAACATTGTATATAACCGGTGAGCTGCTGCCAGGAGCGTAGTAATATATTGCTGTTAACGCCTTGATATTATTGTTCGGATCCTGATACTGAATAACCCTTACTGGAGCGTCTTGGTATTCGCTGTTGTATGTAAGATCGCTAACATCAACGGTAACACCACGGTCTTCATATGAGTTAGAAACGACTACATCTTCTCCAGCTTCATTGGTTATTATTTCTGATATGTTTGATATTAGACCAGAATCTGTTGCGGACTCGTCATCAACAGTTACTTTGTATTCAATGGCGGCGTCATCCATTATTCCAAGATTACGAAGCGTTATGTTTGATTTTGTGAGAACGTTTCCAGCCTCATCCAGCTCTGCAGGCAAAATAACAAGTGTTCCTGCTAAACTGCCTCCTAGAGTGATGTCCCCAGAGACAACGATTGGTTCTCTCTCATCACTACTTGGAGTAAGTTCACCATTAATGATTAATGATCCTATTTTGATAATTGGAGTTTCTTCATCAACAGCAGTCATTATAATTTTAGAGATTAAGCTGCCATCGTAGGAAACTACACCCTTAACGGTTATCTTCTCAAACATAGAAGAGTCAAAGTCTTCTGAAAGTACTACGTCGCCTTCAACAATTAATGATTTTACATCAGTTGTGAGTCCGACTAAGTGTGAAGATCCGCTGAATCCTAAATGAGATCCTGCGTTTGTTATTTCATTACCAGTCACGGTGAGTTTTGAGTTTTCATCTAGACCTCTGAAAGCAATGCTTCCACTCCATGTGGTATTATCAGAAATGGTGTTGCCGGTGATGAGTATTTCAGATCCACCGTTGTAGGCATCTCCGATCTTGTCATTGCTTGAGACGGCTCTTGCAATATTATCATTGCCGATTGAGATTGTGTTGTTTGTGATGTTGAGTTTAAATACCTCGGCAGTTGCGGTAGCATCTCTCACTCCATCACGTGCACCTTCAAAATTCAATACTGCATAAGTGGAGTCGTTAGAAATATTATTTGAATCGATTGTGATGTTTCCTGCCTGAATGTCAAGGTATGATACTGCGACTTGAATTGATGAAATTGTACAGTGTTGAATTACTGTATATGTGTCCATATCTACTGCATTTGTTTCATCTTCAGATGCAGTTGGATCCATAATTACTACTGCGTTACTTCCGCTGTTTAAAATGTTGAGGTATTTCAATGCTGCTCCTGCTTCCAAAGTAACTTGTCCTGAGATCGTTTTTGCACCAGCTGGAGCGCCTGCAGTTTCAGGAGCGTCAGCAAGGTTTATTCCATACAGTGTTTTTCCTGTCGGAACTTTTAGATCACCAGTAAAGTCACTAGAAAGCACAAGATTGCTTTCAGTTGCGGAATCAATTGCATTCTGATCAGCGACTTCCACCCACCCATCTGGGAGAGTAGTCTCGCCTTCACCTAACACAACAGTGTTTGAGTCGCCATTGTCATCGCCCATGAGCAAAGGCGATGCAAATGCAGCGATCGCTATGAACACTGCTAATGCCATGATTATCGATTTCTTCTTCGATTTGTCGTTCATAATATCACTCTGCCTTCCGAACATCGAGCGCTTTCGCTGCTTCCGTCGGAGAATGCTTTAAAAATTCATTTCGAAAATCGTTCAATTTGAACGATGAACTTTTAAAATGATGACGACATAATGCATGCGCCTCAGAATTTGGAGCCTCGAATTCTTGAGAATAGACCTGACGGTAATTTCCATTCGTGCATAAATTCAGCAAAGCAGCCGGTGAGCAAGTGCCGCTTTCGCTGAAGCATTTGATATGAAAATTATCGCCAGGCTTATTCAGAGATAATTCACTCTTAAGGTTAAGCTGTGAAGAATTCTGAGACTTTTTTCTTTGATTGATCAAAGAAATGATTAATCCTGACTCTTTAGCAGAGTGAGAATTCCAATACCCCCCCCCCCGTCAGGATTTGGGTGTAGGGGGTCTGAGACAGCATGTCAGCTCCAGATGTGTCTGAAACCTTAACAAACAAAGTCTGTTTATCCATCATGCCACCATCATTTTGTCCATCGAACATTTTGTGCAGAAGCACAAGATAAGTGATCGATCAATGTGATGACACGTCGGCCCCCATCCTCTGCATTCGTGCACATACGATATCGACGAACTAAGGTACCAAATGGTTGTATCATATTTAAAAGATTACTTCCTAGAAAGATCGTGCATATTTCACAAGATCAAAATTTTTTACCCAGTATATAAATATTATAGATACAGCACTGTAATTCAGGTGATGACTACTGTTAAATATGGGCGAATAACGACTTAAAGATGGATAAAAAACTTTAAATTATTTTAGAAAAATAAAAAATAGCGGGAGGTCCCGCTTAATTTTAGCCTGTTGCCCCTTCCACTTTTTCTAAAGTTTCACTTTCGATCTTCCTGCGGAACAGCCACGTTAAGATCGGCGGCGCAATAATCGTAGTAGCCATCGACATGAAGATGATGACTGCAAACAGGGATGACGTTATCAGGCCGTAAGTACCGAATGCTAATGTAGCAACGACAATACCTACCTCACCCCTAGGCGCCATTCCTACTCCCACAATGGCAGCAGATTTGAAACCGAGCTTCCAGGCACCGATTCCGCAGCCGATGAATTTGGTAAGCAGAGCAAGGATTGTCACTCCGATTGCAAGTATAAGCGTGTCCACATCAAAGGCGGAAAGATCTACCTGCATACCTACGTAAATGAAGAAGAACGGCACTAAAAACTGGTTTAATGATTGCACTTCCTCTTCGCATGGGAGCTCGTCTTTGAACTCAGCAAACACCATGCCTGCAAGGAATGCACCGATGATAGCTGCTAGATTGACATATGAGGCGGCTAGCGAAATACCTAGACATACAACGATTGCAAGGATGAATGGATTGCTTTTTCTGGGATTTCTAGCAGGCACATATCCTTCACATTCGCATTTTTTCTTGTATTCTTCCTGACGCTTTTTATGAACTTTCGGCAGGATAAACGACCCCATTACAATGACTAGGATTACAAACAGAATTCCTAAGCCGACTGTACTTACTATGTCGAGTACGTTAGCGCTTTCTCCGCCTACTGCTATGCCGGTCACTATTGCCAGAACAATCATGCCGAGAACATCATCAATCACTGCCGCTCCGATGATAACCCTTGACTCAATGCGTTGAGTCAATTTCATATCACCTATTACCCGCGCCGTGATTCCTATACTAGTAGCAACCATTGCTGCTGCAATGAATAATGCCTCCGCCTGATTGTTGTAGAGGAACATAATTAATGCAAATCCTGCAATAAATGGAAGAACTACACCTAGTATAGCTACCAGCATGGCCGTTTTTCCTACCTTTCTGAGATCACTGAAAGGAGTTTCAAGACCTACAGAGAACAGCAGGAAAATAACACCCAGCTCACTGAGGACTTCTAAAACGTCCATGTACACTGGAGTATCTTCGAAACCTAGCCACTGGTAAAGGAAGATGTTTGCAACAATTATCCCAACAACAATCTCCCCGATAACAGCAGAAACTTTTATTTTCCTGCAGAGATAGCCGGCAATTTTGGATAACAGGAATAAGACAAATAATTGTAATATTACAACTGTCACTTCGAATTCAGCCACATCGGCACCTCTGGAAAATACATGAAAGAATTAGGGAGCATGAATTCATGAGATATCAATTAACACAACATAATTTACCTAATTAAGTTTGCTATATGAGTTCACAACAATTAGATATATAAAAATATTAAAAAGAAGAAATTAATTTTGACATTCAGTAGGATTTTTCTCTGACTCAGACAAAAAATTATCTAAAGGGTGAGCAGTCAAAAACTGCAGCACTCTGTCGGCATAAGAGTGAGAAGAAAGAAAATGTCCCGATCCTGGAATCCAGTACTGCTCAACGTTGGAGATGCCTTTAACCAGCTCGTCAGCGAAATAAGGAGATACCATTATGTCTGAATCTCCATGGATTATTAATGTAGGGGCGTTGATAAGATGCAGCCTTTCACGGTTGTCGAATGCATCCAATGCTCTCTTCTGCTGCATATACCCGTTAATGATGCGAAGATCGTCTCCACGGTTTTCTGTTCCTCTCCTTGTAGGCCTATATAATTTACCACTCAGATGAGCGTCCGTAGAGCACCAGGCCTGCATCATTGCATTGAATGTATAGAGATCTGCTCCTTCCAACACTGAGTGCAGCATAGCCTCGATCGCGTACCTGGAACGGTCTGGTTCTCTGGTATAAGTAGACATCAGGGTAAGAGTTCCTGTCAGATCGCTGTGGTTTATCGCGATCTCCTGAGCCACATTGCCTCCCATCGACCATCCCAAGACATGCGCTTTTTCAATTCCAAGCTCGGTTAACAAACCTGCTGCATCGTCTGCCAAATCGCTCATCATAAACTGATCGGAGGGTGCTTCGGTGAGGCCTGATCCCCTGTTGTCACAGATTATTACCTTGTAATTCTTCTCAAAGAGAGGCACAGTCTTCTTCCAATTGTGCAGATCTCCAAACAGACCCGCTACCAAAAGAAGAGGTTCTCCTTCTCCTGATACGTGGTAATGAACTTTAACGTCGCCTACTTTTTGAAATGGCATCAATCGCCGAATTGTGACCAAGTATATACGGATTATTCTGAGAAACTTAATACGATCAAGCTATCGAAAACCTAGATTTAAAAAAAACTGAACATCCGTTATTGAAATCGCATTGATGATGAGATTTTTCAAAGCATCCTTATTGGCTGCATCATCAAAATTGTCCTTGAACATATTGTGCGCAATGAACTGCTGTAAGATATTTATCATGTTTTAATAAAATAATATCAAGGGCAGAGTAACTCGTGCCCTTTGTTTTGAGTTTAGGCATCAGGCCAGAGTTCAGCAGACATTTCCCTGAGCTTGTATTTCAGGATCTTTCCTGAAGCGGTCATCGGATAGGTATCGACGAAGGCAATGAACTTCGGAGTTTTGTACCAGGCGATCTTTCCGCGGCAGAAATCCAGCACATCCTGTTCAGTCATGTCGACATTTTTCTTGAGAATGATAAAGGCTCCGGGCTGTTCTCCATACTTTTTACTCGGCACTCCGACTACCTGTACATCTTGAATTCCACCCATGGTGTGGATGAAGTCCTCTATCTCTTTTGGATAAATGTTTTCTCCTCCGCGGATGATCATATCCTTTAAACGACCAGTGATTGAAAGGTATCCTTCTGCATCCAGAACTCCTACATCCCCTGAATGAAGCCAGCCGTTTTTGTCAATTGTCTTGGCTGTCTCTTCAGGCATGTTATAGTAGCCTTTCATGACATTATAACCGCGGCAGCACACTTCCCCGTGCTCTCCCAGCTTGCAGAATTCTCCCGTATCTGGGTTGATCAGCGCCATCTCAATGCCTGGAAGAACTTTACCTACGGTGGTGCACTTTCTCTCCACGCTCGGCTCATCCCAGCGTGTCTGCGTTATGCCGGGAGAAGCTTCTGTAAGACCGTATACGCTTGTCACCTGTGTCATGTTCATCTTTTCAACACATTCGTACATGCTTTTAACCGGACAGGGAGAACCGGCCATGATCCCCGTCCTGAGAGTTGAGAAGTCAAATTTGTCAAAGAGCGGATGTTCCAGCATAGCGATGAACATTGTCGGAACACCGTAGACTGCAGTGCATCTCTCCTTCTCGATAGCCATCATCGTATTCACAGGATCATACTTTTCCAGAATCACCAGCGTTGCGCCGGTATTGAGACTAGACATCATTCCCAGCACACAGCCAAAGCAGTGGAACAGAGGTACTGGGATACAGATGCGGTCCTTTTCCGTGAAATTCTGATAGTTACCGATCCAGTATCCGTTGTTTCCGATATTGTGATGAGTCAGCATCACACCTTTGGGGAAACCGGTAGTTCCGGAGGTATACTGCATGTTGACCACATCGTAGCAGGAAACTTCTGCTTTTCTTGCTTCATACTCCTCATCTGATACTTGACAGGCCATTGACATTAGTTCGTTCATGGAGTACATTCCGCGGTGTTTTTCAGGTCCAAGGAAGAAAACACGCTTGAGGTGTGGGAATCTTTCAGAATGGAAAGTGTCTCGAGGCTGTGTCTTCAGCTCAGGCAGGAGATTGTATACCACCTGCACATAGTCTGTATCTCTGACACCGTCGATAAGAAAAATGTTTTCCGATTCCGACTGGGTGAAAACATACTCAAGTTCTTTCTCTTTGTAATTTGTATTAATCGTCAGTAAGATGGCTCCGATTCTGGCAGTTGCATAAAGCAGCGTAGGCCAGTGAGGAACGTTGGTAGCCCAGATCATCACCTTTTCTCCGCGCTGCACCCCCATTGCCATCAGGCCTTTTGCCACTGTGTCGATAACGTCTGAAAATTGAGACCAGGTAAGTCTGTAATCTCTGTCTGGATAGACTATTGCATCTGTATCCGGGAACTTGGAAACTGTTTCATCCAGTAACTGTCCCAGAGTAGCTTCGCGAGTTGGTTCAGTCCTCAATTCAATACCCCTTTAGATCGGTGTGTAGATTACAGCATAGATTGTGGCTGGCTTATCATCTGCTGAGTTGACTGCGTGAGGTACGACTGAGTTGTAGTACATTGAATCTCCCGCATTCAGAGTATATTTCTGCTTCCCGTACTCCAGTTCAACCTTTCCTGAGACCACAATGACAAATTCCTCCCCCTCATGAGCGGAAATCGGTCTTCTCTCAGACGGTTCTATCACAATATAGTAAGGTTCCATGTGCCTGTCGGTTTTTCCCTTTCCCAGCAGACAATAGCGGTAGCCTGGGGATCCTATTCCCTGATTAGGAGCAGTCTCATTCTGCATTGCGTATGACTTTACAATAATCGGGTCGGGAACAAAGTGATCGTCGGTGAAAGTTCCTACCCTCTGGCCTAAAGCCCTTGCTAACCTGACTAATGTACCAATTGATGGATATACTTCATCAGCCTCGATGCTATTCAAGACCGCTACATCCACATTTGAATTTTTAGATAGTTCTTCAACAGATAATCCTAAACGTTCGCGGTATGTGCGAACTCTGTTTCCAAGTGTCTGTGGATTTGTCATATTCTTCTCTCCATTGTTGGTACTCTCCGACCATGACAGCCGAAAATAGGGTTTTAAATAAGTTGGATGGAAAAGTGAAAAATCATACTTAAAGGTTTTAGCAGATCTTCATTACAGAGTGGAAATGCGATCAATGAATATGGATGAACACTATAAAGGATGCATGAATAAAATAAAATTGGGGGCCGGGGTGCCTCCAATGGCCCTTCCAATATGCTTATTAGGTTCTGTAGTAGACGGTAAACCGACTTTCTGTCCGATAGCCTGGTCAACTATCATTGACGACGAACCGCCGATGATAGGGTTAGTCACAGCTAAAAATAGATACACCAAAGACGGCATAGTCAAAAACGGAACTTTTTCTGTCAATATTCCCAATACAAAAATGGCAGAACGGACCGATTACTGCGGAATTGTTTCCGGCTATGATGTTGACAAATCAGAGGTGTTCGAAATATTCAGCGGAGAAACTGAGGCGCCGATGATTATGGACTGCCCGATAACTGCAGAATGCAGACTGGAAAGAATCATTGAGTTTGAAGGAACTGATTTAATTGTTGGTCATGTTGTAAACATATATGCAGACAATGAGATTTTAGACCAAGGTAAAACAGATGCATTGAAAATGGATCCTCTTATGTACTTCACAAACGGCAGCATCTACTTCTCTCTGGGAGAAAACATAGGGAAAGCCTTCAAGATTGGAAAGGAGTTTTCCCGGCATGAGTGAAATTAAGCTTGAATCAGGCAATGATGCCCCGCCGTTCAAACTTGACAGTGCTGAAGGAGAGCTTTCTCTTGCGGACTTTAAGAAGGTCGTTTTGTATTTTTATTCAAAAGACAATACATCAGGATGCACCAAGCAGGCTGTTTCCTTCAACGACTCATATGGGAAGTTCAAGAGCATGGGATATGAGATTATTGGCATCAGCAAAGACGCAGTTGCTTCACACAAAAAATTTGCAGAGAAATATGGCCTGAAATTTCATCTTCTGTCAGATCCAGACTGCAGAGTTGCGGAATCGTACGGCGTCAGAAAAGAGAAAATAATGTACGGCAAAAAAGTCATGGGAACGATCAGATCTGCATTTGTTATTGAAAACGGAAAAATCGTTCATGCATTGTATAATATCAAAGCAGAAAGTAGCGCTGATACTGTTTTAGAAATTCTTCAAAAAAATGAATGTGAGATTTTTCTCATCAGTTCATTAAAAAAATTCCCAGATTCAGATATGCTGCGATAGTAAGCCATATCAAGTAAGGTACCTGCAGCCATCCAGCAGCCTTGCTGATTCTTCTGAATACCAATATCATTATCAGGACCAGAATCCACAGCAGCACGATCCAGAAGAACGAGATTAGAACGAGCCCCATCCTGAAGAAAAGCGGCGACCAGAAGAAGTTGACTACCAGCTGCACTGCGAAAATTGTCAAAGCAGCGCTTTTCTGCTTAGCAGGCACTTCCGGTCCCGAAACTAAGTATGCAGAGACACCCATCAAAATATACAGGATCGTCCACATGATCGGAAACAGGGCTGAAGGCGGGGAGAACGGCGGCTGGTTATAATCCTTATAAACATCCATGTTGTCTCCCGTAAGCAGAGAAGACAGCATACCAACGACTAAAGGAATCGCAATAAGGACAATTAGCCGTATCCAATTCCTTTTTTTAGTTTCATTCATGCAAGTATGAATTTATTGCCACTGCCTTCATCCTTTGTTCAGGTAATACTGAGTTAACGGAGTATAACCGCAGAAAGATCAGAAAGACTGGATTGCTTAGCGGACAAATGTGATTTGCGCTGATGAGCAAGTATAAATATCATCACTCAATCTTCGAGACCCAAGTCACGAGGGCTTGCTCTCGGAAATGTGCCCTTAGGGGTGAATCCTGAATAGCCGCTGTGGCGGCAGGTGACATACATGGACGATAACGAAGAGAAACAAATGCCTGAGACTTCCGAGGAAGGCTCCAGGAATATAAATGGAAAAAGCATGTACACTTACATCGCTGAAGCTTGGAACACACCGAGTGAGAGCTATGTTAAGCAGTTACAATGGTCTCGTTTGATTGAGTGGAGAAAGGAAGAGAATTTTGTAAAGATTGATCATCCTACTCGTTTAGACCGCGCAAGAAAACTTGGATTCAAAGCCAAGCAGGGATATATTATTGTAAGAGGCCGTGTCCGTAAGGGATCTCTCAGAAAGAGAAAGATCAGAAAGGGACGCAGGGCAAAACGCCGCGGTATCAACAAGATCACAATGGCAAAGAGCCTTCAGCGCATTGCTGAGGAGAGAGCCTGCAAGAAGTATCCAAACTTAGAAGTTCTTAACTCCTACTGGGTTGGAATGGATGGACAGCACGAATGGTTTGAAATCATCATGGTTGATCCTCATCACCCTGTTATCAAGGCTGACAAGAACATCAACTGGATCTGCTCTCCGAAACAGAAAGGCCGCGCCTACCGTGGACTCACAGCTGCTGGAAAAGCAGGACGTGGACTTAAATGGAAAGGCAAAGGCGCTGAGAAGGTCAGACCTTCAATCGGTGCTCACAACCGTAAAGGAAAGTAAACACAATAAACAAGATATTCTCGCGTTAAGCGGGAATATCTATTCACTAATTTTCTTTTGATAAAAGCATCGAAAATATGCGTTTTCCTTTCTACCTTTACAGCGC